>ERZ1673698.27-NODE-27-length-260525-cov-18.439160_pt1 | contig 260525 bp, 240 predicted proteins | sample MGYA00580228_ERZ1673698 | MGnify/ENA primary metagenome ERZ1673698 (study PRJEB41218, sample SAMN15661768) | gut metagenome | host: Homo sapiens | place: Canada: London | collected 2015-08-20/2019-03-30 | study: EMG produced TPA metagenomics assembly of... | reverse complement strand
CAAACCCCTTCCCCGTGGGAAGGGGCTATATTACTGGGGCTACCGCCCCTAGTCCAAGCAAGGATGCTTGCAGTCAGCCACACAAAGCCACTGCACGATACAGTGGCACAAATGGCTGACGACCTGTACGGGGGCTACGCCCCTGCGACCCCATTTTTAAAAATTATATAGGTTTTTCGACAGTCTGCAGCCTCTGCAAAAAAGCAGAGGCTTACATAAATTCAGTTATTATCGGACAAAGTGATGCTGTCTGCGCTGTTTCCTTCGGTTTCAAAAATAACTATTTCATTTTTACCTTTTTTCAGAAGCGGAGCCGGGATATACAGCTTTTTCTGAGGACCTATATTCCAGAATCTGCCGAGATTGAATCCGTTAATAAACGCAACACCCTTTCCGAAGCCATCGGTATCCAGAAATGTATCAGCGATTTCGCTTATTTCAAATTCAAATTTATAAAATGCCGGTACACCGTCATTGTAACCACGGTTATAGTCTATTCTGCCAAGCTGATTTTCATCAAGCGGAAGTGTGAACATTTCAAATCCATACTGCCTGTGATCGTTAATTCTTATTCCGCCGAGAACGCCCTTGTGCTGGCACTCAAGCCCTGTGCCAAAGTTAACTCTGCCGATGTTCTCAACAAGTAGGTCTGTTGTTCCGCCTGCGGATTTTTCAGCAAGCTCAAACTGTTCCTCTATCGTTTCGGCAAAAGCCGTAAACGCATATTTGCCGTTTCTGAAGCCTTGTACTCTGTCTGCGGTATTTTCACATCTCACAGTGCTGACTGTTTCGTTTTCCCTGATGTGTAATCTGTAAAGAACATAACCGTAATAGCAGTCCAGTTCCTCAAAGCTCAGCGGGTACACCGACTTTACCGGGTCTGATATACTGTCAAGTGTGCTGAAAAGATCGGTTTTGGCGGTGCATCGGATTTCTCCGTATTCCAAACGTCTTATTTGTGTTGTAAGCGGGACTTCATTTATATCGTTATAACGAGAAATCACCTCTTTGCACTTTTCGTATTTTTCGGTTATTCGACCATCTTCTGTCAATGGCGCATCATAATCATACGATGTCACTATGCCTGTCTTTTTCTCATTGTTCTTTCCGGACATAAACCCGAAATTTGTTCCGCCCTCGAACATATAGAAATTCATACTGCCATTTTTGAGCAGAATATCAAGTTCTTGAGCTGCCTTTTCAGGTGCTGTGGCATTGTGTTCTTCGCCCCAGACGTCAAACCAGCCGTTCCAGAATTCCATACACATTAGCGGTTTATCTTCTCCGATAAAACGCCGCATTTCACCAAGCTGCCATTCAGCAGATGAGCCGAAATTGCCGGTCGGCAATGCGCCGTCAACCATACCTGATTTGAAAACAAATTCACTCCACGGGCCGTCAGATGTCACAAACGGTACAGTTATGCCATACTTACGCATAGTATCTCTCAGAAACTCAAGATAGGATGTGTCATTTCCATAATAGCCATACTCATTTTCAATCTGCATCATAATTATATTGCCGCCATTATCGATCTGATAAGGTGCAAGCTTGGGCATAAGAACGCTGTAATAACTGTCCACTGCATTAAGGTATGGCTTGTAGGAGCATCTCAGACGCATTGAACGGTCTTTTAACAACCACGCAGGCAATCCGCCGAATTCCCACTCTGAACAGATATACGGCGACGGTCTGATAATCATATAAAGTCCGAGTTTATCGGCAAGCTCTATAAAACGGCAAATATCATGCATTCCGTCCCAATTGAAATTTCCTTTTTCAGTTTCGTGAAAATTCCACGGAATATACGTTTCAACTGTATTGCATCCGATATTTACGAGCTTTTCAAGCCTGTCCTGCCAATATTCCGGTACGGTGCGGAAATAATGTATCGAACCCGAAATTACCTTGAACGGTTTCCCGTCCAAATAAAAATTATCTCTTATCTCAAATCTTGACATAATATACCCTCCTGATTATCAATCTTTCTTCTTTTTCATTTTTGCTATCGCAACGCCTGCGCCGATTGCGGCAGCCACAGCAGCCGCTCCTACGACAACGGGGACAAACGGGAATGAACCTTTACCGCCATTACCGCCGTTGCTTTTTGCTGATTTGTCGTTATCTTCAGGAACGCTGTCGGATGAATCTGTGCTTTCGGCTACCGATGACGTATCGCTTATTACAGCTTTATTCACAGCCTCATAATCGTACAACACCTGTGCCGCATCGACAGAACAGTTTCCGCTTACGACAGTCAATTTAAGAGTATGACTGCCCTGCTCCAAGCCGTTTATCAGCAAGAACGACTGTCTGTTGCTGATTTTTGATACGGCATATTTCTTATTAACGGTTTTGCCGTCAACCTCAATTCTTACAACCGTGTCGCCTTTCTGTACGCCTGTAAGAATAATGCCCGTTCCCTCAAAGTCAACGGTGAAATAAGCTCCTTCAACGCCATGCGAAATTGTACGCTTGTAGTTTTTGAAGCTGTCCATAGTGCTGTGTTCCCAGCCGTTTTCGCTGTAAGTAAATATGTTGTCGAAATTATCAAACTTGTTCACATACGGCTGAACGCTGTCGGTTGCCTCAACCTTGACATTATCAAAACAGCAATTGTTATATGAACTGTAGAGTGCCGCTCTTCCTGCACTGTAGCCGCACTCCTCAGCCTTATAATCAATTATTTTTTCGCCATCGACTGAAACTGTTATATCATTATTCAGTGCGGAAATTTTTACATTATGCCACTTTGACGAATCAAAGTCTGCTATATTTCCGTCAAGAACCTTCTTCTTTCCGCCGAAGAAATTCCAGTTTCCGTTTTCATAAAGCGTAACGCTGTAACCGCTCCTACCGCTGTCTGCGAGGATATATCTCAGACCTACGCCTGCATAGCTGTCTTCCCCGTCTGTAAGTATATCCGCACTTACGCTGTAATTATACCAGCGGTCATCGCCGAAATTAGTTGTCGGATCAGGTGTACCGTCCCATTCGTTAGCCTTAATATCCTTTGTAATCTTCTGCATCAGCACCTTTTCGCCGTTCTTTTCGGCAACCTCAAAAGCGCCGCCCTCATCGGTCGTATAAAGCGGTGCGTTTCCTCTTGATGAAAGAAATTCGTCCGAATAACCGAAATCATCGGAATACGGAAGCGACAGCAATGCATTCTCACTTTCCGCAGGTGCGTCAGATGCGGGATTGGTGATATTTACAGTAGAAACTGTTATCATCGAATACGGCTTTATCGTGACAGAATACTTATTATTTTCGGGAGTTACCGTAGCGATTTTCTTGAAGTAGTTAGCGTCATATTCCTGATTGCTGTCAGGGCCTCTTGTTTCCCAGACATATACATCATTTCCTGCCTTGGCAAGATTCGACACCTCAAAGTTATATGTGATAGGCTCCGATGTCGTATTTGTAATAATCGTGCTGTAATCGCCTTCCGCACTGCAAGCAGTGATATAGCTGTACTTTGCATCAACCAGTGCGTGACCGTCACCGCCGACCTTTGCATCGCCGTAACAAGCGTCAAATATAAAACTCCAGCCCTTATCCATAAACTGTGAGAAATGCAGATTCATATAATATCCGCTGTCAAGGGTGTAATAGCCGTTCCACGGGGTGCAGGCGTTTATAAGCTGTTTGTGGCAATATGTAACGCCGTCATAATATCCTGCAACGGCAGGCTGATATTCATACAGCGTCATATATCCGCCGCTCACCATTGTAATCATGCGGTTTGCAATATCAAGCACACCGTTAAGACCTGTAAGTCCGGAATTACCCTCGTCAAAGCGGTAAGCCGACTGTGCATAGTTCATAGGTGAGCTTCCCTCGGAAAACCATAATTCCTTGCCGTATTCCTCCGCAAGCTTTTTTGTAGTATCATCAGCGAAGCTTGTGTAGTGAGAACCGATCACATCGACCGCATCACACAGCTCCTTATTCTTCATCATCAGCCTTGATATGCCCCAAGTGCCGCATTCGTCCGCCGCAACTATCTTGATCTCAGAGTAATCATACGGACAGTCCTTTTCGTTTTTGAGGGCTCTTGAAAGGTATTTTATCCAATCCGTATCAACGGCACGCTCATTTTGGTTCGCACTTACATAATCAAACACAAGGCCGTAGGTTTCATAAGCGGCGTCAAGCGTTTGCTTATACCACTTATATCTTGCGGCATAAACATCGCTTGAATCCGATACCCATTTAGGCTCGCTCCACCACAGCATATCAAGCGTTACATCAGGATTTATCTTTTTAATATCGGCGGCAAGCTGAAAACCTGCCCCACGGGTCACATCGGCTTTTTCATCCTCATATCTCATGGTCGCAGGCTCTGTGCCGGACGATGTATTTACATCGGCGCCCATTTCCACCTTGAAATGAGTAAATTTAAGTCCGTTTTTGCCGTAAAGATGTTCAAGTATCTTGTTATAGCTTTCGGAATTTTTCTCCTTATAGTCAAGCAAAAGCCTTGACGAGCCGTTACAGCTGATCATGCCCTGTCCTCTGTAGAGGAAGTTTTCACTTGTGTTTGCTTTACTGCCGTCAATTTTAATATTCACCGTATCACCTCTGTTATTATTTTCCGCAAATACAGTATTAACTGCGGTGCTCATAATCGCCGCACCGATGGCAAGTGCGGTTATTTGTTTTAAATGTCTACAAAAGCACCTCCTCCCGATATAAAATCACAATATAAATATATATCGGAAAACGTCCGCCGTCAATCTTAAATTAATGATAACTCTAACTTTTTGAAACTAAATTACACTACCGCTGTTTTTTCTGAACTCGGAAGGCGAAATGCCCTCATACTTTTTGAATACGATTCCGAAGTATGTGGGGCTGGTGTATCCCAGACTTTTTGAAAGCTGTGTCACGGACATATCACAATCAAGAAGCATAGACTTGGCTTTTGAGATTTTGACACGAGCGATATACTCCATAGGCCGCATATTAAGTCGTTCTCTGAAAACACGGTCGAAATACTGCGGTGAAACGCCGGAAAGGCAGGCAAGCTCATTTAGTGTAATATCATCGCCGTAATGCTCGTTTATATATCTGACAGCATTATCAGCTATGAGATTTCCCGTATTGTTTTCTTCCTGCTTACCGCCGAATATCTCTTTTGCCGCCAGCACAGCGTTATATATCAGCAACGAGCATTTTTCACCGTTATGAAGATTATCCGCCGCAAGACTGTATATTCTGGCAAATATCTTTTCAAAGGCTGTAAGGTCGGCGTCCGTTGCGACCATTTCGCCGATGAAGCCCATTGTATTCATAATACCCTTAAGAAAGTCGCCTCTGAAAATCATCCAGCAGGTATTCCACTCATCATTTTCAGGATAATACTCGTGAGGCAATTCGGGCGGAAGATACATAAAGGAGTTCTTTTCGAGCTTATATTTTCTGTTACCGACTTCTAAAATACCGCAGCCTTTTGCAGTATACAGAAATTGATGCGAGGTAAGCCCCTTATCACGCTTAACGTGAAATTCGGGCGATGTTCTCCCTATTCCCAACAGATAAAACGGCAGCCTGACTTCGCTTGCCGGAACAGGATATATGGCACTGAGCATTTTCTCACGCTCCCAATTGATTCTGATTAAATTATTGCATAACGGCAAATAAGACGCAACAAGCATATCATATCCGCCTTTGGATTTTTCTGATTTATTTTTAATGTGTAGTGGGGTTGATATAGTTTTTAACGTTTCATCGGCATTTTTGAGCGGTTTTTATGCAAAAAGGCGGTCACCAAACAGCGACCGCCTTATATAATAGCATATTATCTTGTACCGATGTTATTGATTAAGCTTTGAGCGCTTCCTCAACAGCAACTGCGCAAGCAACTGTAGCACCAACCATGGGGTTGTTACCCATACCGATAAGACCCATCATCTCAACGTGTGCGGGAACTGAAGAAGAACCTGCGAACTGAGCGTCAGAGTGCATACGACCCATTGTATCTGTCATACCGTATGAAGCAGGGCCTGCAGCCATGTTATCGGGGTGGAGTGTACGACCTGTACCGCCGCCTGATGCAACTGAGAAGTACTTCTTGCCCTTTTCAACACATTCCTTCTTGTATGTGCCTGCAACGGGGTGCTGGAAACGTGTGGGGTTAGTTGAGTTACCTGTGATAGAAACGTCAACGCCTTCCTTCCACATGATTGCAACGCCTTCTGTTACGTCGTTAGCGCCGTAGCAGTTAACCTTAGCACGAAGACCGTCAGAGTAAGACTTGCGGAATACTTCCTTAACCTCACCTGTGTAGTAATCCATCTCTGTTTCAACGTATGTGAAGCCGTTGATACGAGCGATGATCTGAGCGGCATCCTTACCTAAACCGTTAAGGATAACACGCAGGGGTTCCTTACGAACCTTGTTTGCCTTTTCAGCGATACCGATAGCACCTTCTGCAGCTGCGAATGATTCGTGACCTGCGAGGAAGCAGAAGCACTTTGTATCTTCTTCAAGAAGCATCTTGCCTAAGTTACCGTGGCCAAGACCAACCTTACGCTGATCAGCAACTGAACCGGGGATGCAGAATGCCTGTAAGCCTTCGCCTATAGCAGCGGCAGCGTCAGCGGCTCTCTTGCAGCCCTTCTTGATAGCGATAGCACATCCTACTGTGTAAGCCCACTTAGCGTTTTCGAAGCAGATAGGCTGAATGCCTTCAACGAGCTTGTAGATGTCAAGACCCTTAGCCTTGCAGATTTCTGCACACTCTTCAATAGAGCCTATACCATAGTTCTTTAAAACAGCGAGAATCTGGGGTTCACGTCTGTCATATGATTCAAATAAAGCCATTGTTATTTCCTCCTTACTGCTTTCTGGGGTCGATGATCTTTACAGCATCGTTAACACGGCCGTACTGACCCTGTGCCTTTTCGAATGCTGTGTTAGCATCGTCACCGTTCTTGATGAATTCCATCATCTTGCCGAAGTTAACGAACTTGTAGCCGATGATCTCATCATCTTCATTGAGTGCAAGACCTGTAACATAACCGTCTGTCATTTCGAGGTAACGAGGACCCTTCTTGAGAGTACCGTACATTGTGCCTACCTGTGAACGAAGGCCCTTACCGAGATCCTCAAGACCTGCACCGATTGCAAGACCGTCCTCTGAGAAAGCACTCTGGCTTCTGCCGTAAACGATCTGGAGGAAGAGTTCTCTCATTGCTGTGTTTATAGCGTCACAAACGAGGTCAGTATTAAGTGCCTCGAGAATTGTTCTGCCGGGAAGAATTTCAGCCGCCATAGCTGCAGAATGTGTCATACCTGAGCAACCGATAGTTTCAACGAGTGCCTCCTGAATTACACCATCCTTAACATTTAAAGACAGCTTACATGTACCCTGCTGGGGTGCACACCAGCCGATACCGTGTGTAAAACCGGAAATATCCTTTATTTCCTTCGCCTTTACCCACTTTGCTTCTTCCGGAATGGGAGCTGCGCCGTGCGCTACGCCCTGCTTCACGGGACACATAGTTTCAACTTCATGTGAATACGTCATAACAGTTGTAGACTCCTTTCAAATTTTCGTGACCGCAGCCGTAGCTTGTCACGGTCACCGGTAGTTCTTTGCCGGGAAATACCCGGAACATACAAATATATTATATACTATTCTCTCGCCATTTTCAAGGGATTTTCTTAATTTTTTCGGTTAGCAATCGGTAACTCTGCTGTTATCTATCGGGCGTACCTGAATTTTTTCCTTTTTAAGCCTGCCTATATTATCAAAATACGGGCAGATAAGAATTATAACTTACAGCTTGTAGAAAAAGTCTGTTTTTTCAAAAAAAGTGCTTGTTCTCAATCCCTATCCCCTTTAGGACACTCTGTTGGCTTTGCTTCGTGCAAAGCTTGGTGTGTCCTTATTTCGGCATCCTTGCCGAAAGCCCCTTCCCCGTGGGAAGGGGCTATATTACTGGGGCTACCGCCCCTAGTCCCTGTCGGGGGCTACGCCCCAAAGCAAGGATGCTTTGGTTGCTTGCCAAAAGTTTTGCACGATGCAAAACCAGCAGAGCAAGCAACACTCGACACCCCATTTTTATCAACGATAGAGGTTTTTCGACAGTCTGTATAACTTATCTGTCCGTATAGAATTTATTCAAGCGTTGTCTGCTCCGTCCTCTCGATACCGAGCATCTGTGCCAGATACCTGCCCGTATAGCTTACGGGATTTGCCGCTACTTCCTCCGGAGTGCCGGTAGCAATCACCGTACCGCCGCCGCTTCCGCCCTCAGGTCCCATATCAATGATATAATCGGCTGTTTTTATAACATCAAGGTTGTGTTCGATAACGAGAACGGTATTTCCGCCGTCGGTCAGCTTCTGAAGTACATCTATCAGCTTATGAACATCGGCTGTGTGCAGACCTGTTGTAGGCTCGTCAAGAATGTACACCGTCTTGCCGGTCGCACGCTTTGAAAGCTCTGAAGCCAGCTTTACTCTCTGCGCCTCACCGCCCGAAAGCGTTGTTGCAGGCTGACCTATCTTTACATATCCGAGCCCTACATCATAAAGAGTCTGCAGCTTTCTCTTTATCTTTTCGTGATTTTCAAAGAAAGCTATACCCTCTTCTACCGTCATTTCAAGCACATCGTAAATGTTCTTGCCTCTGTAGTGAACCTCGAGCGTTTCACGGTTATAGCGTTTGCCCTTGCAGACCTCGCACGGTACATATATATCGGGCAGGAAGTGCATTTCTATCTTGTTGATACCGTCGCCCTCGCAGGCTTCACAGCGTCCGCCCTTTACATTGAATGAAAATCTTCCGCTTGTATAGCCCCTCATCTTTGCGTCATTGGTCGATGCGAACAGCTCTCTTATATCGTTGAATACACCCGTATAGGTTGCAGGGTTGCTCCTCGGCGTTCTGCCTATCGGCGACTGGTCGATAGCTATTACCTTATCAAGATACTCCGTACCCTCGAAAGTATCGAACGCACCCGGCTTTATTCTTGCACGGTTCAGCTTTGCAACAAGGTACTTGTAGATTATCTCATTTACAAGCGAACTTTTGCCGCTGCCCGATACGCCCGTAATGCAGGTGAATATTCCGAGCGGTACTTTTACCGTAATGTTCTTCAGATTATTTTCACGGCAGCCGGTTATTTTAAGCCATTTCTTAGTGGGCTTTCTGCGTTTTTCGGGTACTTCTATCTTTAATTTTCCCGTAAGATACTGTCCTGTTATCGAACGCTCGCACTTCATTATATCGTCAAGCGTACCTGCACAGATAACCTCACCGCCGTGAACGCCTGCGCCGGGACCTATGTCAACGATAAAATCCGCCGCCCTCATCGTATCCTCATCATGCTCAACGACTATAAGCGTATTTCCGAGATCACGCAATCTTTTCAGTGTTGCAATCAGCTTGTCGTTATCCCTCTGATGAAGTCCAATGCTCGGCTCGTCAAGGATATACAGCACTCCCATAAGGCTGCTGCCTATCTGCGTTGCAAGCCTTATACGCTGGCTTTCACCGCCCGAAAGCGTACCTGCCGTTCTTGATAAGGTCAGATATTCAAGTCCGACGCTGCTCAGAAATCCCAGACGTTCCTTGATTTCTTTCAGTATCTGACTTGCTATCATCATATCACGTTCCGACAGCTTTATGCTTTTGACAAATTCAAGTGCTTCGCTGATGCTCATATCGCAGAATTCGTTGATATTCTTACCGCATACGGTAACGCAAAGAGCTTCCTTTTTCAGTCGCTGACCGTGACAGTCGGGACACACCGTATCGCCCATATACTGAGCTATATCCTCTCTTGAATATACGCTCGTTGTTTCCTTATAACGTCTTTCAAGGTTGTTTACTACGCCCTCGAACGCCGTCATATAGACACCGCCGCCCTGCTCTTTACTGCGGACGACCTTTATCTTCTTTTCGCCCGTACCGTAAAGCACCGCATCTAACTGTTCCTTTGTCAGCTCCTTAACAGGCTGATCCACGCTGAAACCGTATTCGTTTGCAACAGCGTCAAAATACATCTGCGCTATAGTTCCGTCCGCATACTTCCAGCCGCTCGCCTTTATCGCATTTTCACGGATAGTAAGATCACGGTTAGGTAAAATCAGGTCTACATCTATCCTTCTGAAAATTCCGAGACCGGTACAGGTAGGACAAGCACCGAAGGGATTGTTGAACGAGAACATTCTCGGCACAAGCTCCTCTATGCTTACTCCGTGTTCGGGGCAGGCATAGTTCTGCGAAAAACTCAGTTCTTCGCCGTCGATTACATCTATAAGAATAAGTCCGCCCGAAAGATTTCCCGCAACCTCAAGGCTGTCGGATAAACGTGACTTTATATCCTCTTTCATAACAAGACGGTCCACAACGACTTCTATATTATGCTTCTTGTTCTTGTCAAGCTTTATCTGCTCGGAAAGATCGTAGATTATCCCGTCAATACGCACTCTTGCGTAGCCCTGCTTTACAAGGTCCTCAAGTTCCTTGCGGTATTCGCCCTTTCTGCCTCTTACTATCGGCGATAAAATTTGAAACTTTGTCCTATCGGGCAGTTCCATTACCTTGTCAACTATCTGATCCACCGTCTGCTGTCTTATCTCTTTACCGCAGACAGGACAGTGCGGAATGCCTACTCTTGCATAAAGCAGTCTGAGATAATCATATATCTCCGTTACCGTTCCGACAGTGGAACGAGGGTTTTTCGAGGTCGTTTTCTGGTCTATTGATATAGCAGGAGATAATCCCTCTATGCTGTCAACATCTGGCTTTTCCATCTGTCCGAGGAACATTCTTGCATATGATGACAGGCTCTCGATATATCTTCTCTGACCGTCCGCATAAATAGTGTCGAATGCAAGCGATGACTTTCCCGATCCCGAAAGTCCCGTCATAACTATCAACTTGTCACGGGGCAGTTCTATATCAATATTCTTCAGATTATGCTCTCTTGCACCCTTGATGATTATTTTATCTATTCCCATTTTCTTTTGTCATCTCCGTCAACAGCTTACTTGCTTTCCTGAAGCTCCTTTATCTTATCACGCAGATATGCGGCGTGTTCAAAGTCAAGCAGCTTTGCCGCATTCTTCATCTCTGCGGTATACTGTTTGATAAGCGCCTCACGCTCTGCCTTGGTGTATTTTCTCTTTTTGCCCTTATCCTTGCCGGACGATATTTCCAGCACCGCCCTTACATCCTTTACTATAGTCTTTGGAGTGATGCCGTGTTCCTCGTTATATTTCATCTGAATCTCACGGCGGCGGTTGGTTTCGGTCACTGCCTTTTCCATACTGTCAGTAACCGTATCGGCATACATTATGACCTTACCTTCGGCGTTTCTTGCCGCCCTGCCTATAGTCTGTATAAGCGAAGTTTCGCTTCGTAAAAAGCCCTCTTTATCTGCGTCAAGTATCGCAACAAGCGATACCTCCGGCAAGTCAAGACCCTCACGCAGAAGATTTATTCCGACAAGCACATCAAAGACGTGCATACGCAGATCTCTAATTATCTCCATACGTTCGATAGAATCAATATCGTGGTGCATATAGCGTATCTTCACGCCGAGTTTTTCGTAATAAGCCGTCAGATCCTCAGCCATCTTCTTTGTAAGCGTAGTAATAAGCACACACTCGCCCTTTTTGGTACGCTCGTTTATTTCGGAATAAAGATCCTCTATCTGTCCCGCAACGGGCTTTATCTCGATTATCGGATCAAGCAGACCGGTAGGACGTATGACCTGCTCGGCTGTGTTCACAGCGTGGCTCTTTTCGTATTCGCCCGGTGTAGCCGAAACATAAATGACCTGATTTATCATCGAGGTAAACTCGTCAAAATTCATCGGTCGGTTATCATACGCAGACGGCAGACGGAAGCCGTAATCCACAAGGTTTTTCTTTCGTGCAAAGTCGCCGCCGTACATACCTCTTACCTGCGGCAATGTAACGTGGCTCTCGTCAATGAACATAAGAAAATCTTTCGGAAAATGGTGCATAAGAGTTATAGGCGAACTGCCCGGCGCTCTTCCTGCAAGCACCCGTGAATAGTTCTCTACTCCCTTACACGTTCCTATCTCACGGAGCATTTCCATATCATAGCGTGTTCTCTGCTCTATCCTCTGCGCCTCTATCAGCTTATGGTTATCGGTGAAGAATTTGACACGTTCTTCCATTTCGTTTTCTATCTCGGTAAGCGAATTTTCAAGCCTTGCCTTGCTTACGATGTAATGTGACGCAGGGAAAATTGCAACGTGCGAAAAGCGGCGTTTCACCTCGCCCGTCACTATATCTATCTCGGATATTCTGTCTATCTCATCACCGAAAAATTCTATCCTTATCGCCTTGTCTGACGTACTTCCCGCCGGGAAAACCTCAAGCACATCGCCTCTTACCCTGAACTTGTTACGGATGAAATTCATATCGTTGCGTTCATACTGTATTTCGACAAGCCTTTTTATTATATCGTCACGGCTTCGCTCCTGACCCTCACGGATAGAAAGCATATTCTCACGGTAATCCTCCGGGCTGCCCAAGCTGTAGATACAGCTTACGCTGGCAACGATAATTACATCTCTGCGCTCCGCAAGAGCCGCTGTTGCCGAGTGTCGCAGGCGGTCTATCTCATCGTTTATCGCACTGTCCTTTTCGATATAGGCATCGGTTGACGGAATATACGCCTCAGGCTGATAGTAGTCGTAATAGCTTACAAAATATTCGACAGCGTTATCCGGGAAAAACTCCTTGAACTCACTGCACAGCTGTGCCGCAAGCGTCTTGTTATGCGCAAGGATAAGCGTGGGACGGTTGACCTTTTCGATAATATTTGCCATAGTAAAGGTTTTTCCCGAACCGGTAACTCCGAGCAGGACCTGTTCCTTATCGCCGTCAAGCACGCCGTTTGCAAGGCTGTCTATAGCCTGCGGCTGATCGCCCATCGGCTTATAATTTGATTTTAATACGAACTTATCCATTTTAGCTCCTTAAAAATCGTTCCATATATCAGGAAGAATACCGTTCTCACGCATAGAAAGACTGCCGTGCATACCGACTATAACGTGGTCGGCAAGATAAATTCCTGCCTTTTCAAGAAGATTGAAAAGATTTCTCGTCATTATCTTATCCTCCGTAGAAGGCATTTCACTGCCTCTCGGATGATTATGCGTCATAACGACGATAGGACATCTTTTCTGCACTGCCTTTTCAAGCAATCTCATTATATCCGGCCGCACCTGTTCAAGCGCACCCGTGCTTATTATTTCCTGCGACATAAAACAATACTCGCTGTCGAGAAATATCATTCTCAGCTGTTCGGTATCTACAAAGCGGAAAAGCCCCATACAATAGTCCTTTACCGCTCCCGATGCGCCGAGCATCTCGCCCTTCTGACCGCTCTCCGACAGCATACGCTCTATGTTCGCACGAAGAACGATTATCATCTGAGCGGTAGATCTGCCTACACCCTCGACCTCGCACAGTTCGTTTTCGCTTGCGGAGAACACACCGCTGAGCGTTCCGAATCTGTCAATAAGCCTGTGCGCTATCGGGTTTGTATCGCACTGCTTAAAAGAGCTGTACAGCATCATTTCAAGCAGTTCGTGCGACTGAAACCCCTCACTGCCGAACTCTTTAAGGCGGCTTATCATACGCTCCCTGTGTCCTGCGTGCATATTATCATTGTGAGCGATAGCTACCGCCCCCTTCTGTCATCAATATCACCGCAAGGCTGTGTACCTAAATACACAGCCTTTGCTGAACAGTATTAAATTAGCATATCAGTCTTCAAATACAGCGCCTGTATTCGAGCTTGTAACCAGCTTTGCGTAACGCTTGAGATAACCGTCAAGCTGTCTTACGGGAGCGTTTACGCCCTTAGCCTTACGCTGTGCAATTGTTTCATCGTCAACGAGAAGTTCAATGCTTCTTGCAGGTATATTGATATGTATCTTATCTCCGTTTTCAACGTAAGCTATAAGTCCGCAGTCAGCCGCCTCGGGAGAAACGTGACCTACTGCCGCACCTCTGCTGGCACCGCTGAAACGTCCGTCTGTGATAAGAGCAACGCTTCCGTCAAGGCCCTTGCCGACAATAGCCGCCGTAGGAGCAAGCATCTCAGGCATACCGGGACCACCCTTGGGGCCTTCATAGCGGATAACAACAACGTCACCGGGGATGATAACGTTATTGAGGATAGCGTCACAAGCAGCCTGTTCGCCGTCAAATACCTTCGCAGTACCTGTGAAGTCCATCATTTCGGGCTTAACTGCACCCTGCTTTACAACAGAGCCGTTTTCTGCAAGGTTACCGCTGAGTATTGCAAGACCGCCGTCTTTTCTGATAGGATTCTCGCAGGTGTGGATTATTGTACCGTCTGCATTCGGAGCCTTGGCGATCCTGTCAGCCTGTGTACCCGAAACAGTAAGAACGCTCGTATCAACGTGACCGCCCTTTGCAAGCTCCTTGATAACCGACTGGATACCGCCTACATCGTTAAGGTCTGTTATGAATATATCACTTGCGGGATTGAGCTTTGAAAGCTGAGGTGTTGTCTTGCTCTTGTTGTCAATGTCGTCAAGAGAAATGTCTACTCCTGCCTCGTGTGCGATAGCAAGAAGATGAAGTACCGTATTTGAGGAAGCACCGATTGCCATATCGGTAGCGAGTGCGTTCATCATATTCTTCTTTGTGATAATATCCTTAGCGCAGATGTTCTGCTTTACAAGCTCAACTATTCTTTCGCCCGTTTCCTTTGCAAGTCTGCGGCGAGCGGCATTTACAGCAGGCTCTGTACCCGACTTCGGCATCGAAAGACCGATTGCTTCTGTAAGGCAGTTCATTGAGTTCGCCGTGTACATACCCGAGCATGAGCCGCAGGTAGGACAAGCGTTATTCTCGTAGTCAAGAAGAACATCATCGCCTATAGTGCCGTTGGAATACTGACCGATAGCTTCGTATATCTCGTTATATCCTACTCTCTTACCCTGTACTCTGCCGGGGTTCATAGGACCGCCGCTTACAAAAATAGAGGGGAGATTCATTCTTGCGGCAGCCATTATCATACCGGGAACTATCTTGTCGCAGTTCGGGATAAATACGATACCGTCAAGAGGATGTGCCGTCAGCATAACCTCAATGCTGTCGCAGATAAGTTCACGGGATGCAAGAGAATATCTCATACCTCTGTGGTTCATTGCAAGGCCGTCGCACACGCCGATGGTGAAGAATTCAAAAGGAACGCCGCCTGCGTTTCTGATACCGTCCTTTACCTGTCTTGATATTTCGTGCAGATGCGCATGACCGGGAACATAGTCGCTTGCCGCACATACAACGGCAATAAACGGCTTGTGCATCTCGCTGTCTGTTACACCCAGTGCCTTCAGTAAAGCTTTGTGCGGTGTTCTGTCTACGCCGCTCTTGATAAGATCGCTTCTCATTTTTACTGTCCTTTCCTTTGTAAAAAAGTGTTTTTATTTTCTGCCGAGCATGGCACTGCCGATCATACCTGCTTCATTTGCAAGCGTGCAGATTACTATCTCGGTATTTTTAGCATTGTTTTTTGAGTAGATCTGCTTTGCAATCAGTGCTTTAAGCGGTATAAGCAGATTATCGCCCTCGTTGCATACTCCTCCTCCGATACAGAGAATATCGGGCTGGAATACGTTTATCACATTCGTAATGCCACAGGCAAGATACTTGATATATTTATCAACAACTTCCCTTCCCTCAGGGTCGCCCAGCTTAGCGGCATTGAACGCAGTTCTTGCTGAAATTTTCCCGTCACGGTCAACCATTTCGTGAAGCCATCCGCTCGGATATTTTTCAATCATTTCCCTCGTCATACGGACAAGTCCCGTAGCCGAAGAATAAGCCTCAAAACAGCCGTTTCTTCCGCAGGTACACGGCGCACCGTCAACCTCGATAACAGTATGACCTATCTCGCCGCCTGCGTTGTTTGAACCGCTGTATATCTCGCCGTTAATAATTATACCTGCGCCCACACCCGTTCCGAGCGTCAGCACTACAGCGTTTTTCGCACCCTTTGCCGCACCTGCAAGATACTCGCCGTATGCCGCAACATTAGCGTCATTTTCAAGGATGATACGCTTGCCGAAATGTTCTGCAAGATCCTTTGCAAGCGGAACATTCTCCCAGTGCAGATTGTTTGAATAAAGCACCGTGCCGTTTTCGTTATCCATAGTTCCCGGACAGCCGACGCCGATAGTCTTTATCCGGTCAATGTCCTCGCCCGAAAGCTGTACAGCCTGTTCAACAGCGTCAATGATTACCGCAAGGACGCTCTTATAACCGTCTGCCGCATTTGTCTTGAGCGATATTTTCGAAACGAGCTGTGCGTTCTCGTCAACCACTCCTGCCTTGATATTCGTACCGCCAATGTCAACGCCGATATAATACTTCATATATCCCCTTTAACCTTTCAAAACACAAGTCTTAAACTATATCAGAAAGAATTACCTCAAGATTACCCGTAAGAGTAAATCTGCCGTAGCCCGCAGGAACAAAGAAACTGTCGCCCTTCTTTGCGTCAAGCTCGCCGATTTTACCGCTGCCGTCAAGCACCAGCACCGACATAAACGACTTTTCATCTGCGTCAAGCGTTACTGTTCCTGAAACCTTGATTTTATGAACATCAAAATATTCACAGCTGCGGAGCAATGTTTCCTCGCCGCCGTCTATCTTTACAGGCTTGCCCTGAGGCTTTGTATCATATTTCGGAGGGCAAAGCTCGGTAACGTCTATAGCCTTTTCAATATGAAGCTCTCTGGGCTTTCCGTCCTTTCCTACTCTGCCGTAGTCATATACTCTGTATGTCGTATTGCTGTTCTGCTGAATCTCGGCAATAAGTATACCCTTGCCGATAGCGTGGAGCATACCCGACTCGATGAAGAACACATCTCCCTTATGAACGGGAACATTGTTAGTGACCTCAAGTAAGGTGTTATTCTTTATTCTGTCGGCAAATTCTTCTCTTGAAATTTCTTTATCAAAGCCGTAGATCAGCTGTGAGCCTTCCTCGCAGTCAACGATATACCACATTTCCGTCTTGCCGTACTCGCCCTCTACACGCATAGCATAATCGTTGTCGGGGTGTACCTGTACAGACAGATTATCCTTTGCGTCAATAAGCTTTATAAGTATGGGGAAATACTCGAATCTGCCGCAGGCTGTACCGAGTGCATTCTTGTTTTCCGCTACATATTCGGAAAGCGTCTTGCCTTTGTCCTTGCCGTTTGCGATAACGCTCTGACCGTCCTTATGACAGGACAGCTCCCAGCTCTCAGCTATCTTATCTGCGTCTGATACCTTGCCGTATTCCTCTCTTAATCTGTTACCGCCCCAGATATAATCCTTGCAGGGCGCATTGAGCTTTAATATCTCCATATTATGTTCCTTTCTATTTATCGGAATATTACCGTTTTATATCGTATCTTCATAAACCGCAGTTCACAACTCTGCTTATAGTCAATTATAGCACATTCAGCTTTAAATGTCTATCACTATTCTTGACTTTTTTGCGAAATATGTTATATTTATCTTATACAGCGGTCATACCGCACAAAATGACGAAAGGAACTGATAATATGAACGAAAATGTAAAAGCCGCACTCAAAAAAAGAGCGGAAAAGGTAATATCCGCCCTTGAAAACAACAATATGAAGGGTTATCTTGTCGATACTCCCGACGAGGCTAAGCACATAATTAAGGAGCTTATAAAGGACGACAAGCTGATAGTTTCCGGCGGAACAATGACGCTCAAAGAAACCGGCATTCAGGATTTTCTGAACGAAAACTACAGCGGTATCTACATTGACCGTGAAAAGCTCTCTCCCGATGAGGTAAACGACCTTTACAGAAAGGCTTTTTCTGCCGACACATACTTTGCAAGCACCAATGCGATAACCGAATACGGCGAATTATACAACGTAGACGGCACCGGCAACCGTGTAGCCGCCATGATATTCGGACCGAAGCAGGTAATCATTGTAGCGGGCTTAAACAAGATTGTAACAGACCTCCACTCAGCCGTTGACCGTCTTGAAACGATTGCATCTCCCGCAAACTGTGTAAGGCTCGGCAGAAACACCCCCTGTGCAAAAACAGGCAGATGTGCGCACTGCTTAAGCCCCGACAGGATTTGCAACGATTATGTCATAATGGCTCATCAGCGTGACAAGGACAGAATAAAAGTAATCCTAATCTCCGACGAATACGGCTACTAAGCCGAGTACCTCGGCTCGTAATTCCGACCTTTTTATAGGTTGCGGATATATGCAGGATAGCAAAACGGTCGGGATTGGACGATGATAAAAATATTATTTTTACTAATAGCAATGTGCCGCTTCAAATTCCGACCTTTTTATAGGTTTCAAATATATGCAGGATAGCAAAACGGTCGGAAATGAACGATGGTAAAGATTTTATTTTCATTAAAAGTCGCCGCTGACTGTTCCGACCTTGCGGCAATGTGCCGCCTCAAATTCAACCTTTTTATAGTTTTCAGATATATGCAGGATAGTGAAACGGTCGAGAATAAACGATAGTAAAGATTTATTTTTACTAATAGCAATGTGCCGCTTCAATACCCGCTTTTTATAGTTCCGGATATATGCAGGATAGTGAAACGGTCGGGAATAAACGATAGCAATAAATTAAAATATTAAACACAAAAAACGGTGAGCTAGTGAGGCTCACCGTTTTTGTAATTCTTATCGAATCAACTCATTCTTTGTATTCATTGCACTTTGAACAAACCATCACATCTCCGGGATTTATAGTACCACACTTTTTGCATTCCCAAGATGCTATAGACGAAATAATCGGATTCCACCTTTTGCTATAATATACCATAGTTTCAAGCGCTCCTGAAATTTTACCAAATGCGGCAATTATAAACGAAACAACCAGAGTTTCAAGCACACCGAATCCCCCGCCTATAATTCCAATCCATATAAACGCACCACCGGTATTGACACATACAATGACTACAACTGCCGAGATTATCAAGCCTACGATAAAATTCACCCATGCAAGAACATTCATTTTAGAAGAAATATCGTAATCAAACATATTTTTTACATCTCAACAAATTTGTTAACGGTTTACCGTTAATTGAATTATATCACATCATCACTTGTTTGTCAACGGTTTACCGTTAATAATTATCGAAAATTTGTGGTATCATCATTACTGAAAGGAATGATGATAATGGTATGCAAATCTGTTTCCGAAGCAGTTTCAAGGCGCATATTACAGCTATGCAGGGATAAAAACATAACCGTAAACAAGCTGGCAACTCTTTCTGCTGTTACCCAATCGACCGTAAACGATATAATCAATATGAAATCAAAGAATATCGGTATAGTAACTCTGAAAAAACTCTGCGACGGACTCCAGATAACCATTACGGATTTTTTCGATGACGATATGTTCAGAAATCTTGAACAGGAAATATACTGATAACAAAAGCAAGCCGTTGACGCACAACACAGCGCCAACGGCTTGCTTTATAATTATCCTGTTTACTGTTTTGACGATTCGCTGTTTGAATTAAAAACGGCTTGCGGTATCAAATCATCTTCCTCAAAAACTACACTGTCGGCAGACAGACCTCTGCCGAGTTGATTAAGCTCAACAGGTGTAAATCCACGATTTACCGGTGTTCTAGTAAAGTTATTCAAACGTGATATAATGCTTATCAACTCACTTAGATTTTTCTCCTCCGGCAAAAGTTTGCGATAATCAAGATAGCTGAGCACTTCTTCAAGAGGATTTTCACCGTTTTTTATTTCCAGAATACAATCGCCGACAGTATCCCATGCATCTGACTCGCCTAATTTCATATTATTCACAAAGAAATCATACAGAGCCGTTGTATACTCATTTTCTTCTATAAAAGAATCATCAACATATCTGAGCAGCTTATTTTTCGCCGGAACAAATAGTGGCTTGCCTTTCTGAGAAGCGACCATCATTTTATAAAATATTTCGTCAATAATCACCAACGATTCGTTTACGATTGTTCTTTCCATTGGCTTACTCTTTTTTCTGTTCTTGTCCAGATCTTCACTGCCGAGTATAAAATAGAAATGCTCCTCGTGCCTTGCTATCTCAGAAAAAGCAATAAAATCTTCGTCTGTCAGCTTTAATTTATCATTTTGTTTTTTGATTATCTTATATGCGTCTTTCAAAGGTAACATCTCATAAAAATTTGAAAACGCATCAAAATAATCATATAACAGCATTACTGTTTCTGCATCAAGGTTAAGCTTCTCGTGCATCGCTTTAATTGAATTTGCTGTATACATCTTCGGTAATTTTATCATAGTAATCTCCTTAATCAGAGTTTTTCTGATTATACCACTTTTTGTCGGTAAATGCAAGTTATGTGCGCAATGAAAACGGGCTTTGAAGCAACACATACTCCAAAGCCCGTCAGTTATTGTTATATTCAATTGTCGAATCGGTTATCGGCTTACTGCCTCGCTTTATGCGTTCTTCGCATATTCTGCAGCCATCATCGTGGTATCATCCTACCAACTTCCTGTCTGTCGTTAAACTTAACCGACTTTTACATTATTTCGTAGTTCACACTACCTGTACGTTGTCAGTACATTGGACTATACCTCACTGTCTTTCTTCGTTAAGCACCTTTCTTAGACGCTTTATTATGCAGTCAGCGTATATTACCATTTGAAACACATCCTTAAGAGCTCAAATCAGCTTCTTTCAGCTTTATCAGCTGCTCTTTTTATCCTCTGTGTCGACTTCTGCCGATGCAGGATATTAAGCTGTTATCAGTAGAACTGCCTCTTTGAATGTCTTGAACTGTACATCTCAATCACCTTACCTGTATTTACCTTGAAAGCTGTATATAATAAACGCTTTTGCGGAAATCTGCGATTTTTCAAATCGCTATAAGGTTTCTTGTTTTCTTTGTCCGGTAGCCGTTTTACTCGCAATTAAAGGTCAAAACCTTTTTATTATGTGTGTCGATGAGTACCGTATGAGTATTGTCATCGTACTATTCACTTCTTACTTTATGTTGCGAGCCTCAACAGACTGCTGTGACTCACTTTTTTCCTGACCCATTGGACTCGCCTCCTATCCGACTTTATTTATATACGGTTTCCGAATCGTATATATGTTGAATAAAACCCTCTTTATCGTGTTAAATAGTCAGCATGAAGATGTTTTATTCTGTCTGGGGAACTTTCCTTTTCCTTGTCTATATGATAACACATCAGAAGGTATAAGTCAACACTTTTCTGAATGAAAACTATACAAATTGCACATCGTAGTTTTGTATATTAGTCACATAGTTACACAGTTTACACAATATCGACGTGTTTAAGCTATATTTATAACTTAAAAATACATCGATTTGCTATTTTAAGGGAATTTGACCTCCACAGGAATAGTATTGTGAGAAAATCATAAAATACCTCTTGACAACACCTTTGGTTTCGTGTAAAATTATATACAGAACAGAGGTCTTGAAACGGTCCTCGGAAAAGGAAGGAATAAACAATGTCAGAAATCGAAAACATCACAGACAACGACTTAGACACTGCCGAGTATATAGACCTCGAGGACGAAAACGGCGATACCGTTACATTTGAGCTTATCGGGCGCATCGAGGTTGACGGTTGCACATACTGTGCCGTTATTCCCGAAGAAGAAGACGAGAACGCCGACAGTGACGTTTACGTTATCCTGAAGGAAGTAAACAAGAACGATGATGTTTACCTGTCAACAATAGATGACGATAAGGAATATGACCGTGTAGCCAAGGAATTCTTCAACGTGTTTGAGGAGCTTGACGAAGAGGAAGAATAAAAGTTAATACACTGCCTTGTTCGCTTCAGTATGATTTCATATGATCCGACACTCTTTAATAGGGATTTCTCTCCGTTTGCGGATTGCAGACCTCCCGCCATTGCGGAAGAAGGGAGCGTGAAACAATCGGGGGAAAGTTACCCACCGTACTTTATGTGCGGGTTTCATCGTCATACCACGGCAAGGTGGTCTTAAAAATTACAGCCGTACTGCTTAAAAACAGTACGGCTTTGCTTATAAAACAAGCCTGTTTATATGAAAAACAGAGCAAATTCTCTATCCCTATAAGAACGCTTTGTGGGCTTTGCGTCCTGCAAAACTTTTGGTAAGCAACGCTAAACACTCATTTTCAAAAAATATATAGGTTTTTCGACAGACTGATTATTAAAGCTGTACCGTAAAACATATCGCCAACACTGCTTAAAACAGTTTCCATATCGACAGGGCATTAATAATTTCGTGAGTGCATCATTACAACTGCACTGACATTGACTCTTCAAAAAAACGCCACTAACCTGAGATATATGTACTAACCTGCGGACGTGTAGCGTTAAGCGTCCCCGCATCGACAGGATATACAATGTTCAGGTGGTTATTCGAGTTCAGCCAACACCCCGACGGGGTGGGGGTGTGAGTAAGGAAAGAGGGAGCCACGAGGGAGAGAACCTAAGAGATAGGGAGAGGGGCTGTCAAGTCCCTTGCCCTAGTCTCTTTGGTTCTTTCCCTCGTTAATATTGACAAGTGCATTGATTCGAATAGCGAACCCGAGAAGTGCTGTCCGACAAAAAGAACTATCAGTAGTTTACTATCGTAGGCACAACTGAACAATATAACAGAAGTACATCAAGCAAAAGACTTTTTCTACAATCTGAACCGTACTGCTTAAAAACAGTACGGCTTTTCATTTTGCATAATCCGCTTTTTTCTGCGAAAGCTATCTCTATGAACAGTAAACGTAAACGAAAATCCGACCGCACAGGAAAGCACGCCCATCTGCTTTACGGCTCGATTTGCGGCTTTCTGAACGGTCTGTTCGGCTCCGGCGGCGGAACTGTCGCCGTACCTGCCTTTGAGAAAAACGGCACAGAGCCGAAAAAAGCCCACGCTTCCTCGGTCGCCCTGATATTCGTACTGAGCCTTGTCACCGCCGTTATATATTTAATGAATGGGAAACTGGATTTCGGCACAGCGTGGGAATATATACCCTACGGTCTTATCGGTGCGATACTCGGCTCTTTTCTTCTCGGAAAAATTCCCGACAGGCTGATAAGGATAATATTCGGTCTGCTTATGATTGCAAGCGGAGTGAGGATGATATTATGAATATTTTAGTGGGAATGCTCACCGGAGCCACTGCGTCAATGGGGCTTGGCGGAGGCTTCATTCTACTCGTGTATCTTTCGGTATTCACCGAAATACCGCAGGATATTGCGCAAGGAATAAACCTTCTTTTCTTCCTCCCAATTGCACTGCTCTCCCTTGTCATACACATTAAAAACAAGCTGACAGACTTAAAGCTTGTGGGAAAATATCTTATACTTGGACTTCCCTGTGCCATTGTCGGAAGCTATGTCGCAGGAATTACGGATGTGGCTGTTCTGCGAAAGCTGTTCGGGATATTCGTTTTATATATCGGCATAAATCAGCTATACGTCAGCTTTACAAATAAACCGTGCAAAAAAAGATCCGACAGCAAGTAACGCCGTCGGATCACAGACTGTCGAAAAACCGGTTATTATTAAATCCGCACCGTTAAACATATCGCCAACACTGCTTAAAACAGTTTCCATACCGATAAGGTATTAATATTTTCGTGAGTATACCGGTACAACTGCACTGACATTGACTCTTCAAAAAAACGCCACTAACCTGAGATATATGTACTAATATGCGGACGTGTAGCGTTAAGCGTTCCTGCATCGACAGGATATACAATGTTCAGGTGGTTGTTCAAGTTCAGCCAACACCCCGACGGGGTGTGGGTATGGGTAAGGAAAGTGGGAGCAAGAGGGAGAAAACCTAAGGGACAGGGAGAGGGGCTGTCAAGTCCAGCGGAGCTTTAGCGGAGTGCACGAGCCTTGCGTAAGCGAGGCTCAGACTTGCACCTAGTCTCTTTGGTTCTTTCCCTCGTTAATATTGACAAGTGCATTGATTCGAATAGCGAACCCGAGAAGTGCTGTCCGACAAACAGAACTATCAGTAGTTTACTATCGTAGCCGAAGCTGAATGATATAACAGAAGTACATCAAATACAAGACTTTTTCTACAAGCTAAAATCCGACAGCAAGTAACGCCGTCGGATTCTTTTACTTCTTCCCTTTTATCTTATCCCAATACGCCTTTGACTGCTGTTCGAATTTGTTATCGCCGAACGTATAATAAACCCTGTCCTTTATAGCGTCGGGCAGATACTGCTGTTTTACATAATGATCCGGATAGTCGTGCGGATAAAGATAATGCTGACCCTTCACCGCATTGCCCTCTCCGTCATAATGCTTGTTCTGAAGCTGTCGGGGTATATCTCCTGTTTTGCCGTCCTCAACATCCTGCATAGCGGCATTTATACCGAGATACGCACTGTTGGACTTCGGCGATGTCGCAAGCAGAACGACCGCTTCACCCAGCGGTATCCTCGCCTCAGGAAGCCCAAGCTGTAACGCACTGTCAACGCAAGCCTTCACTATCGGCACCGCCATAGGATACGCAAGCCCTATATCCTCGCTTGCTATAACAAGAAGCCGCCTGCAAAGCGAGGTAATATCCCCTGCCGCAAGCAAACGTGCCGCATAATGAAGCGCCGCATTTTCGTCAGAGCCTCTTATCGACTTCTGCAGCCCGGACAGAATATCATAATGATGATCGCCGTCACGGTCGTAGTTCATACTGCTCTTCTGTGTAAGCAGCTTTGCGGTTTCCATCGTCACCGTATCGCCCTCACTTGAAAGACAGCAAAGCTCAACCGTATTCGCCGCCTTTCTCACATCGCCGCCGCAGCCGTAAGCAATGTGGCTTACAACACCTTCCTCAAGCGTGAACTGCGTGTGCATCTCCTCGCCCATAAGCCTGAAAGCACGTTCCACCGCAGGAAGTATATCCTCCGCTGTCACCTGCTTGAATTCAAACACGGTACAGCGTGAAAGAACGGCACTGTATACATAGAAATACGGATTCTCCGTCGTAGATGCAATCAGCGTTATTTCTCCGCTCTCGATATATTCGAGCAGTGTCTGCTGCTGCTTTTTATTGAGATATTGTATCTCGTCAAGGAATAGCAGAATTCCGCCTGCCGCACCGAATGTCCCTAAATTCGCAACAACGTCCTTTATGTCCGATGTCGATGCCTGCGTACCGTTCAGCCTGTACAGGCTCATACTTGTTTTTTGGGCGATAATATTTGCCACCGTGGTTTTACCCACTCCCGACGGCCCGTAGAATATCATATTGGGTATCTTTCCCCTGCTGATGATATTGTAAAGCGGTTTTCCCTGCGCTAAGATGTGCCTTTGTCCCACAACCTCATCAAGCGTTGAAGGACGTATTCTGTCTGCTAACGGCATAATTCATCTCCTGTAAAATATAAGCCTCCGCCCGTCACAGAGCGGAGGCTGAAATACCATATTACCTTATCAGTCGTTCTTGTGCTTTTCAAGTAAAGCGCTTATCTTCTGGTGAGGATCAATTACCTTGCTGATAGACATATCGTGGTTAAGAGCCATAATCAGATATGACAGATACTTCGACACGTCAACCTCGCAGAACCATTCCCTGCTGAGCAGTTCGGGCGTTCTGTAGGAAAGGTTTGTACCGAACACATAGTCGATTTTGCCGTCGGCATAGGCCTTGTCAAACGCTTCAAGACCGTTTGTGAAGATAGGATATGTCGCATATGCAAAAATTCTCTTTGCGTTGCGCTTCTTAAGCTCGATAGCAATATCAAGCATAGATTCGCCCGATGAAATAATATCATCCGCAATGAACACATCCTTGCCCTCTACCGAGTTACCGAGATATTCGTGAGCTACGATAGGGTTACGACCGTTCACTACCCGCGAATAGTCACGTCTTTTATAGAACATACCGAGATCTACACCCAGTACAGACGAATAGTACATATTTCTGTTGAGCGCACCTTCATCGGGGCTGACAACCATAAAATGATCCATATCCATCTTGAAGTCATTTACATACTTGAACAGAGCCTTCAGCACCTGATATGTGGGGATTATATTATCAAAGCCCATCAGAGGAACTGCGTTGCACACTCTGGGATCGTGAGCGTCAAACGCAACGATATTGGAAACGCCCATATTCTGAAGCTCCTGAAGTGCTACAGCGCAGTCAAGCGACTCTCTGTAGTTTCTTCTGTGCTGTCTTCCGCCGTAAAGTATAGGTGTGATAACGTTGATACGGTGAGCCTTACCGCCGATAGCCTGTATGATACGCTTGAGATTCTGGAAGTGATCGTCGGGCGACATACGGTTCATTTTGCCGAACAGCGGATATTCAAGGCTGTAATTGCCGAAGTCGGCAATAATATAAACATCATAACCTCTTACAGTATTCTTGATAAGAGCCTTACCGTCACCGGAAGAAAATCTGGGGCATTCGTTCTCAATGAGAAAATTATCATAATCGTAGCCTGCTTCCCTTGACCATGTTACAAGGTAATCGTTGACCTTCTTGCCAAGCTCCTCAGAACCGGGTATAGCAATAAGTCCGAGCGGAGCCACTCTCTCCGAGTGATTAAAAATAATATCTCTTGCAGATGCTGTCATTTACAAATTCCTTTCTATATTCAACAATTAACCGATATTTTATACAACACGAAAACGAGGGAATCACTCTCTCGTTCTCGCTTATATGCAATTATTCGTACAGAGGATACTTTCTGCAGATTTCAGTTACTGTTTCTCTTACCTTGTCGGCGCTGTTGTCAAAGTCGGTCGCAGTAAGATAGATGCACTGTGCAATCTGCTTCATATCGTCTTCCTTTAATCCTCTTGTAGTAACCGCAGGTGTACCGATGCGCACGCCGCTCGTTACGAAAGGACTCTGAGGATCGTTGGGTATAGCATTCTTGTTAACTGTGATATACACCTCGTCGAGCTTCTTCTCAAGCTCTTTACCCGTGATATTGAAAGGCTGGAGGTCAACAAGCATAAGGTGGTTGTCTGTACCGCCCGATACAAGATTGAATCCCTTTTCAAGCAGAGAATCGGCAAGAACGGATGCGTTCTTCACAATCTGCTTTGCATACTCGGTAAATTCGGGCTTCAGCGCCTCGCCGAAGCAAACAGCCTTAGCGGCGATAACGTGCATTAAAGGTCCGCCCTGTATGCCGGGGAATATAGCCTTGTTGATCTTCTTTGCAAGCTCCTCGTCATTTGTAAGGATAAGTCCGCCGCGAGGTCCTCTCAGCGTCTTATGCGTTGTAGTAGTCACAACGTCTGCATAAGGCACGGGCGACATATGCTGACCGCCTGCAACAAGACCTGCAATGTGCGCCATATCTACCATAAGATATGCGCCAACTTCCTTAGCAATAGCCGAGAGCTTTTCAAAGTCAATTGCTCTGGGGTATGCGCTCGCACCCGCAACAATCATCTTGGGCTTATGCTCCTTGGCAAGTGCAAGTATATTGTCGTAATTCAGTCTGCCGGTTTCCTCATCAAGTCCGTAAGGTACGAAGTTGAAGTATTTGCCCGAAATGTTTACGGGAGAACCGTGTGTAAGGTGTCCGCCGTGAGCAAGGCTCATACCCATTACCGTGTCGCCGGGATTCAGCAGTGCAAAATAAACCGCCGTGTTAGCCTGTGCGCCGGAGTGAGCCTGTACATTCGCATACTTTGCTCCGAACAGCTTGCAGGCACGTTCAATAGCGATATTCTCAACTATATCAACGTCCTCGCATCCGCCGTAATAACGCTTGCCGGGGTATCCCTCAGCATACTTGTTCGTAAGAACGCTTCCCATAGCCGCCATAACAGCAGGAGAAACGATATTCTCACTTGCAATAAGCTCAAGATTTCTTTTCTGACGTGCAAGCTCCTTGTCCATTGCGTCAGCAACATCGGGATCTATTCCCTTGAGAAAGCCGATCGTGTCAACTAAATTACTGTACATTTCATTTTTCCTTTCGGTTATTTTAAGCACGCTCTCAGAGCGGCTTTAATTACTTCTGCTTGGAAGTGAAGCCTTCCCAGTCCTTAAGGAACCTGTCGATACCGTTGTCGGTAAGGGGGTGCTTAAGCATCTGGAGAAGTACGTTCATAGGAACGGTTGCAATATCACATCCGAGTCTTGCCGCCTGTGTAACATGCATCGGGTTACGGATAGATGCGGCGATGATCTCTGTTTCAATGCCCTGTGCATTGAATATGTCAACGATCTCTTCGATAAGGTTCATGCCTTCCATGCCTATATCGTCAAGTCTGCCGAGGAACGGGCTGACAAATGTAGCTCCTGCTCTTGCGGCAAGAAGTGCCTGAGCGGCTGAAAATACAAGAGTAACGTTTGTCTTTATGCCCTTTGCGGTAAGCTGCTTGCAGGCCTTAAGACCCTCCTCACACATAGGGAGCTTTATAACGATATTCTTATGTATAGCGGCAAGCGGCAGAGCCTCCTCAACCATCTTGTCTGCTTCAAGCGAAATTACTTCGGCGGAAACAGGACCGTCTACGATTTCTGTGATTTCCTTTACTACCTGCTTGAAATCTCTTCCCTCTTTAGCGATAAGAGAGGGGTTTGTGGTAACACCGCAGATAATGCCCATATCATTGGCACGTCTGATGTCATCAACGTTGGCTGTGTCGATAAAAAGTTTCATAGGTACTCCTTTCCGGTTAACCGGACTTAACATAATATTCCTACGGATTACGGCAACACACAAAAGCCGTATTCCGTAACTGACAATATTGCAAATTATACATCAAGTGAAGCCAGCTCGTCAAAGTTTGCCTTCATAGCGGGATACAGCTTCTTGTAAAGCGCATATACCTTTTCGTACTTGGCACTGTTTTCAGCTATAGGCTCCTGTATCTTTTCGGGCTTGATTACCGCTTTGCACGCCTCGGGAACAGAACTGTATATTCCTGCGCCTACTGCCGCAAGAAGTGCAACGCCGAGTGCGGGGCCTTCCTTGTTTGCTGTAGTCTTTACGTTGCAGGCATAAAGATCTGCGAGCATCTGCCGCCACAGCGGTGATGTTCCGCCGCCGCCGCAAGCCATCATATCATCAATGCTTATATTCATCTCACGCATAACCTCAACACAGTCACGCAGTGAATAAGAAACGCCCTCCATAACGGCTCTGAGCATATCCTTCTTCTTGTGCATTGTGGAAAGACCTACAAATGCGCCTCTTACGTTGGGGTCAAGGTGAGGTGTTCTTTCGCCGTTAAGATAAGGCATATAGAGCAGTCTGTTTGCACCTATCGGCACACTGCCGGCTTCCTTATCCATAAGGTAGTACGGGTCAACACCCATAGAAGCGGCTGTTTCCATCTCGCTCCACGCAAAATTATCCCTGAACCACTTGAGCGACAGACCTGCGGACTGAGTAACGCCCATAACGTGCCAGCATCCCGGCACAGCACAGCAGAATGTATGTACTCTGCCCTTGGGGTCGATAGATATATCAGAAGTATGAGCAAACACAACGCCGCTTGAACCGATTGTTGTAAAAGCCTTACCGTCCTCTACTACGCCTGTTCCGACAGCGGCAGCCGCATTATCGCCTGCACCGCCGACTACGGGCGTACCCTCCTTAAGACCTGTAGCCTGCGCTACAGCCTTTGTAACGGTACCTGTTATCTCAGGGCTTTCATAAACCTTGGCAAGAAGCGACTTGTCGATGCCGAGCTTTGTCAGCACCTCGTCAGACCAGCATCTGCCGGGAATATCAAGCAGCTGCATACCAGATGCGTCTGAAACCTCGGTAGCAAACTCGCCCGTGAGCATAAATCTTATATAGTCCTTGGGGAGAAGAATATGACGGCACTTTTCATAATTTTCAGGCTCGTTATTCTTTACCCACATTATCTTTGCGGCTGTAAAGCCTGTTATAGCAGGATTTGCGGTGATAGCGATAAGTCTGTCGTGACCTACCTTTTCGGTTATCTCGACAACTTCCTTACCTGTACGCTGATCGCACCAGATAATGCTGTTTCTTATTACCTTGTTATCCTTGTCCAGCATTACAAGTCCGTGCATCTGTCCCGAAAGACCTACGCCCTTTATCTCGTCTGCGGGAACTCCGCTCTTTGCAACTACGTCACGGATACTGTTAACGCAGGCGTTCCACCAGTCCGCAGGATCCTGCTCGGCATAGCCGTTGCAGGGAGTGTAAAGAGGATAATCGTAAAGCGCCGATGCAACAGGTGTGCCGTCCTCACTGAAAAGCACTGTTTTTGTACCGGACGTACCTATATCGACACCGAGTATGTATGCCATATCTTTTCTCCTTATTTAAAAAAACTTCATAGAATTTTACCGTGCAAAATCTTACACGCTCCTTACATAATTATAATCCATCACAACGCAGTTTGTCAATAGAGAAAACCGAAATATCACGTTAAAAGTGCCGTTGCTGCCGGGTAAAGTTCTCCGCCCGGAAAAGCGGTTGCTTAACGCTAACGAAATGGTTACAATTCTGTAACTTCCATTGACTTTACCCAAATGTGCTATTATAATAAAATCAGAAATTATTTTCCGTCTGTGGATAATCTGGCTTGTCGCATTGACCTTCCAAAACCGCACTATCCCTCGCCTTGCACTAACACCCTTGCCTTATGAACGCTCTGTTTGTTTTGCGTCCTGCAAAACTTCGGGCGTTCAACTTCGGGCATCCATGCCCGTCCCTTGTCAAAGGTGAGGTGCTGTCGCCCGAAAAAATTCGGGCGACTACCGGAGGGATTGCCACACCACCACCCTTTCCAAAACCGCACTATTCCTTCGCCCTGCACCACATTCTTGGCTCCCTTGAGTAAATGGAGCTGGATTGCGACAAGGCTACTTCTATCATAAATTGTCTTGCTCTGCGATTCAAGTATATTTATATCCTCTCAGCCTTATCTGTCGCAAGACTGAGGGATTGTCACACCCTCCGCACCAACCCTTTTCAAAACCGCACTATCCTACGAAAAGCACAATATCCTTGCCCGCCCTCGAAAAAGGGTGAACTTCTGTTGCTCGGCTTGACCAAGCCAACTATGGATGAAATTAAAATCGGTAGAAGCCCCACCTTAAAAACTTCCAAGCATTAACAGTCCCACCTATCTAACTTCCATTGACTTTACCAAAATGTGCTATTATAATAAAATCAGAAATTGTTGTCCGTCTGTGGAAAATCAACATCTCTGCGGTGTATTATAAACAGAAAGCATTAAACCGCCTTTGCGAAAGGAGAACAGTATGAAAAAAAGAATTATATCAGCAATCATCACAACTGCACTGACATTATCGGCACTCTCTCTCTCGGCTTGTCAGTCGGAAAAATCCCTCGAAACAACGGATCTTATGACAGGCATCAAAGCCGCAAGCCACGAAACCGTAAAACCCGACGATGCTTTTAAGAGCGCATACGGCAATTTCTCTGTCGAACTGCTTAAGAAATGCTTTGACGGCAAATCATACACTCTTATCTCTCCCCTGTCGGTATCATCCGCGCTCGCAATGACAGCAAACGGTGCAAACGCTCAGACCAAAGATGAAATGGAAAAGGTACTCGGGAGCGGAATGCCCCTTAACGAACTGAACAAATATCTTTCATCATTCAGCGGCTCGCTTACATCAGGCGAGGACTTCAAGCTGAAAAACGCAAATTCGATATGGTTCAGAGATGAAGAAAACAGGCTTACCGTTGAAAAGGACTTTTTGCAGAAAAATGCGGATTATTTCGGTGCGGCGATATACAAGCGTGCATTTGACAACGCAACGTGCAAAGAGATCAACAATTGGGTAAGCGACAATACCGACGGTATGATAGACAAAATACTTGACAACATCCCCGATGAAGCGATAATGTATCTTATAAACGCCGTCAGCTTTGATGCAGAATGGGAAAATGTATACAAGGAAAATGATATTGCGGACGGAAAATTCACAAATTCCGAAGACAAGCTGATGAATGTCACCATGATGCATTCAACCGAAAGCATTTATCTTGAAAGCGACGGCTGTAAAGGCTTTATAAAGCAGTACAAGGGCGGAAAATACAGCTTTGCGGCTTTACTTCCCGATAATGATATAGCCTCCTTCATATCCTCCTTATCCGGAGAAAAGCTCTGCAAGATATTAAGCAGTACCGAAAGCTGCGGGGTAGAAACAAAGCTCCCGAAATTCAGCTATGAATATTCAGACACACTGAACAATGCTTTGTCACAGCTTGGTATGCCGACGGCATTTGACGAAAACAATGCGGATTTTTCGGGCATCGGCAAATCAACTGTAGGCAATATATCCATCGGCAAAGTCATTCACAAGACTAAAATTGAGGTAAACGAGAAAGGTACTAAGGCAGGTGCCGCCGCTCTTGTAGAAATGGTTGACAGTGCGTGTGCTATTAACGAAAAGCAGGTAATCCTGAATCGCCCGTTTATGTATATGATACTCGACAACGAAACGATGCTGCCGCTGTTCGCAGGCATATATACAGGCGTATAACGCACAGAAATTGTATAATCTGCATAATCCGAGCTATAATATTTTCTTGACTTTTGGAGTATGTATGCTATAATTTAATTAGCAGAAAACAACAAATCTTTCAGGAAAGGCTGGATGTACAAATGGCAAAGCGCAGAATCGGTATACTGACGAGCGGAGGCGACTGCCCCGGACTTAACGCTACTATAAGAGGTGCGGCAAAAGCCTGTTACTCCATGTTCGGCGAGGACAATGTTGAGATAGTCGGCATATCCAACGGTTTCCACGGTCTGATCCATAATAACTGCCGTATAATGAAGCCGGAGGATTTTTCCGGCATACTCACTCAGGGCGGAACGATACTCGGCACAAAGCGTACACCATATAAGATGATGCAGGTTATCGAAGCCGACAACATAGACAAGGTCGCTGAAATGAAAGCCACCTATAAACAGCAGAAGCTTGACTGCATACTGACGCTCGGCGGCAACGGAACTCATAAGACAGCAAATCTTCTTTCCGAAGAGGGTCTGAATATAATCGGACTTCCCAAGACAATAGATAACGATATATGGGGAACAGATGTTACATTCGGCTTCCACACCGCAGTAGATATAGCGACTGAGGTTGTTGACAGAATACACACCACCGCCACCTCCCACAGACGTATTATGGTAATTGAGATAATGGGCAACAAGGCAGGCTGGCTGACGCTTTATTCGGGTATTGCAGGCGGTGCGGATATTATTCTTATCCCCGAGATTCCTTATGATATTGATAAGGTCATCGACGCTTGCGAAAAACGTGCGCAGTCCGGAAAGACATTCTCGATAATTGCGGTCGCAGAGGGCGCAATGGATATTGCGGAAGCCGCTATGAAGAAAAAGGAACGTGCGAAAAAGCGTGCCGAAGCTGGCGAAACAACAGTTACAAACCGCATAGCAAAGCAGATTGAAGCCGCAACAGGCTTTGAGTCAAGAACAGTTGTTCCCGGTCATATATTAAGAGGCGGTTCGCCCTCCGCTTATGACAGAGTGCTTGCAACAAAGTTCGGCGCAAGAGCCGCAATGCTTATAAAGCAGGAAAAATACGGCTACACGGTCGCAAAAATCGGCAGTAAGATTTCCGAAAACAAGCTGTCCGATGTAACGATGAAGACAAAGTTCGTTCCCGAAAATGATGAGCTTGTCATCACAGGAAAAAGCATCGGCGTATCTTTCGGCGACTAAGCGGCAATGAGCCGCTTCAAGCTCTGCATATGGAATTGTTATTGTTCAGCTAAAGTTGTTGAACGGCGGAATCACACAAAGCAATAAAGCAGATAAGCGGTCACAGCATTTTGCTGTGACCGCTTTAATAATATGTATTGCACCTGAAACTCTCGTCCCATAATAATACAGCCCGACAAAACCAAAAGCCCTCCGAGTTTTTCTCAAAGGGCTTTTAAAATACGGAAAATTTATTCTGTCATGAATATCTCCGACGCACCGCCGAATATCTCACGGGAAAGCTCGGCAGACATATCGGGGTTATCCTTTCTGATGCGCTCGCACCGCTCAAGATAACCGACTATATCAACATTGTTTACCGTCTTTTTGCTTGTTCCCGAAATTATGCGGTCAACGGCAGCTGCCGCCTCCTTATAGAAGTCGCTTTCAAGCATACGCTCGGAAATATCGGCATTTTTATCGGCGCACACAGGCAGATACCGGCTTTCATAGTCAATTATATAGCAATCTGTGCATTTTACAAATATCTCCTCTGCTCTGCTTATCAGATTCTCTTTCTCGGATATAAATTCCGTATCGTCAAAAGGACGGACTCTTCCTGTAATATCCAATCTGTTCAGTGGAAGATATGTTTTCCTTAATATTATATTTTTCCCGTATTTTGCTTTTACGGTTCTTGCAAAATCGGAAATCGCTTTTTCGATAAATTTACTGTCATCATTTTCCTTGAACGGCTCGAAAACCTCATCGTCCGTCATAAAGGCTCTGTAAGCCATAGAACAGCATAATTCATCAATTGATGCGACATACGCCGATCTATGCCTGTAAATCGGCTTCACAATATCCGAAAAATCGACTAAAAGCCAGTCGCCGTGCGAATTTGCAAAGTATGAGCGTGTAAGCTCGGTAAAAACAGCCGACTTGTCGTCAATATAGCTCAGATCAATATCCGCAGGTTTCTCAGAACACACTGTCAGAGCCGAATAACCGCTTATCACACTGCCCTTTACCGTACCGTCCGCAAGCTCCGAAATGTCGCCGCCGTCCGCCCTGCCAAAAACATCAAGAATCACAGGTCTGTGTTTTTCGTAATATTTACGGGCAAGCTGTGCCACCGCATCCTTGTCTGTGCCTGCCATCCACAGCCTTGCGCACTTGAGATAGAAGCTAAGATCCTTAGTCGAAAGCACGCAGTTTCTGATAATCCCGTTTTTATTGTAAAATGATTCCAACGTCTTAGCAAGATCGCTTTGTGCATATAATCCGAGCCTTATAATCTCATCAATATCCGCATTCGCAATATCGCCCTTGCGTATAGCGCAGATGCCGTTATAAACCCGCTTAAGCACTGCGTTTCTGCCGAAATCATAGCAAGCCCTTATCTCGTTGAACGTGACAAGCTCACTGGTTTTCAGCCTGAGAATATCCTTGAATTCCGCACAGATAAAGTCACGGCTCAGCCTGCTTATAAAGTAGTCTACGGCATTGCTTGTGCCGAAGAAGAAGCTGTCTGCCTTGCCTGCCTTGATTATATCAAAGTTTTCAGCCACTTCCGTGAGCCATATTTCAGGGTCGTAGGCAAGTGAGTTGACATAGTTTGCCTTCTTGCCGGAGCATATGCTTTTGGCAATCAGCGAAATGTTATTGCGGAAATGCTCGTCACGGCATACTGCATAGCTTCTTCCCCTTTTGTTTATCACGCCGGGATAGAACCGTGATATGTCAATGACCTTCGGGGAAACACGTCTGATAAAGTAATTCTCCATATCAAGAAGCAGCCTGAAGTCGCACGAGCGGTCTGTCGAGCGTACATATCGTCCGTTGACATAGTACAGCTTTGGATCCGTTATACGTACAAGTATAATCTTCTCCCTGTCATACACAACGGTAACCGAATCAATGAACTTGTCAAGCAGAGGCTTCCACACCGCTTCATCCTTTATATCGAGCCGTTTCAGCCGACTTTTGTTTTCCTCGTAGAAGCGTGATTGTATAAACGCTTTTCCGCCCGAATAAAGCGAATCTCCGAGCCTGTAAACAGGCGTGGAAACAGCGTAATAAAGATCCGTTATAAGCGCATCCGCCTTGTTTTCGGCAAGGTATTCGTCATAGCCTTTGGAAAGGTTGTAGTAAAGAGGCACAACACCGTCACGGAAGTATTTCTCGTCAACATCGCAGTGCGCTCCGTTCATAGTAAGCTGAGATATGAACAGATGCGAACGGTCGGTTTCAACATCGTTGTCGTCCTTGAAAAGCTCAGAAATCAGTGCCGAGCCGAGAAGCGCAAACGATTGCTGTTCGGGCTTCTCTGCATATCTTGCAAGCTCTATTTTACTGCCGAGTGCCGTTGCCACCTGCTTTTTAAGCGTATCGTATATCGACAGCCCGAAATAACGTGCATTATCATCGGACAAAAGCACCGCTCTGTGTTCCGTGCCGTAATCCTTGAACGCATAAGGAATGTATCCGCAAAGGTCGGTATTCACCTTACCCGTTGCGGTATCACGCTTGAGCCTTACGCAAAGTAACGCTCCTATCTTCTCAAAGCGTGTCGCAGGGTCAGCGGGAATAAGCGAGCCGAGCGAATAAGCCACAGGAACATGTCTGCCGTCTGCGCACTCTATAACATCATATTCCGCAATGGCATTAAGTCCGTTGCCGATAATTATATCCGCTCCGCTCTCCGCAGCCTTTACAGCCTGATTTCTCCACTTAGGCTTTACCGCAGGCGTATGACGTTCATTCCACGAGCAGAAGAAGAATATGTACTCTGCGCCCGCTTTCCTGAGCTGTGACACATACTGCGATATATCCTTGTTCACAGTCGCAGAAATGAATCCGACATTTATATTGTTGATATTTACTATGCTGAACTTTTCTCCGCCCTGTGTGCAGTCGTTCTCGGTTATAACCGTAAGGGGATACTTTTCGAGCGACTGCGGCGATCTCTGCAGAAGTCCTGCGTTGACGGCAAGTGCGTCTATTCCGCTCTTGCATACAGCGTCGGCAATCGTTGACGGGCAGTTGATGACACGGCTGTCCTCGAATGTATACGCCTTTTTATCGTTAATATCCGTATCAAGCATCGCAACGGAAAAATCAAACGAACCGAATATTCCGCCGAGCGATGAAAAAGCCTCGTCAAAAACGGGCATTCCCTTTGCCGCATTTTTCTGCATTTCAGCCGAAACGGTAATATCGCCGCCTATCATCACGGTGCATTTATGGTGATCGTTGCACAGCCTGCCGTCCTTGCCCGCAAAGCGCCTTGCATTATAATCGCCTGCCGTTTTTCTTATCATCGAATGGTCGAACTGCACCGCCTTAGTGCCTTTGGATTTGGGAAGAACGGCTTCGGCGGGAGCAGAAGAAACGCCCAGCTTTTCCATATGCCCTGTCATTATAAAACTGCGTACAACAAACGAAACCTTACCGCTTTTTGTGAAGCTGTCAAGCCTGCAGGAATTCTTTCCGCTGTAGCACACAAAAGAATATTTTCCGCTTTCATTCGAATCGGCATAGATCTTGAATCCGTCACACTGCGAGTTGTATCTCCAGGACAATGTGCATATACCGTTGCTTCCGACTATTGCGGTAAGTCTGCGTGGAGTTTCAAGCGGACACGCTATGACGATTTCGGACTCTCCGAAAAAATTATCAGGACCGTCCGCTATTCTGAACGCCTTGACCTTATACTGCATAGGAACGCCGTTTGCACGTTTTTTCATAACGGCAGTAGTGCCTTTTACGTTAATTACACCGACAAAATGATTCTTGCCGACAGGCGACGCAAACACACGGTATCCGTCAGCATATTCAATTTTATTCCAGATAAGCTCTACTACTCCCTCTCCCGTCTTTACGGTAACAGGGAATTTCGGCTGTCTTTCACGAAGTTGCATGAAGTTCATAAGCTATCCTCTCAAAATCAGATATTGCTGAGTATCCAGTTGACAAACGAGGCTCTCTCGCTGTCTACGGGCGTTTCGCTCTGCCGTGTTTTCGGCTTATCTGTGATTTGCTTGTAATATTCGTTCAGCTTGTCAAAATTTCTGTAGAAATTATAATAACCGCCGATATAATGCTGAACATCGTCTATTCTTATTCTGTAGCTGTCATGACGCACGCAGAAAGTGTATGCTACCGATTCCGGCACCTTCATATACATTGCTATCTCGGGATAGAGATAGCCGCCAAGCATATAATGCGCACGTCGGTAAATCGTCCTTATAAACGCTTCAAAGTTGAATCTCTGCATATATGACACATATATATTTTTCTCTTTTATCCTCTCATAAAGGCTGAAAGCCGCCATAAGAAGCTCAAGGAATGTATGGAAGGTCGTATCCTGATTGAAAATCTTGTTAAGATTATCGTTTGCGTTCTTAAGTCCGAAATTCAGATAGCGTTCCTTCGGGTCGTGGATTGTGACCTCGTTTACCGCATACGCTATCCAGTGGTCGCAAAAACGTGTATAATCATTCTTGATGAAATAATCGAGCGCTTTTTCTGCGGCTTCAAGATAACGGCTGTCTTTTGTGATGCTGTACGCTCTTGCAAGCGCAAATGTCGCCTCGCCGTCATAGTACACGATTCTGTCACGTTCCTTGCGCTGAAAATCAGGGAAGGATAAAACGTGATAATAGCTACCGTCCTCTTCCTGCATATCAAGAACAGAGTTTGCAAGAGCGGCTATCAGCTTGTCATACCTGTCGCTGTCAAATACGGCGGCATAGGTGGACAAGGTCACTATAGCGATAGCGTTACCGCCGAGTTTTATTTCATCCGACTTGCGCTCTACAAGATAGGCGTGGTCGCTGTCGGAATATTCTATGCTCTTCATAAGGAAGTCTATCGTGCTTTCAATCTTCGGCACGAGCTTCTCGTCCTTTGTGGTGTCGTACTGCATTATAAGGCTCCAGATAGTACCGGAATGACGCAGTATGTTATATGTAACGAAATGGAAATCGTTCACGGGATTTACGCCGTAATCAAACTGTCCGTTATCTTTGACGGCATTTGCAAGATATACCGATGACGTTTCTATGACCTGCTTAATATCGCCTTTTGTCAGCTCCGGCACAATTCTTCTGCCGTAGTTTTCCTCATCGGGATATAGCTTGTACAGCTTTTTGTTTTCATCACAGATATATCCGACGGTTGTAAACGATAACACGTTGTCGGGGATTGATTCAAGGGTGGTGCGGCTGCTGAGGAAATCCCTGATTTTATTATCGTCAAGAGTGCCGTTCTTATAGTTTATAAGTCCGCAGCAATTGAGCTGCGCTTCAAGAAGTGCGGTTTCAAAGCCTGTATCGAAGCTGACGCCTTTTTTGAAGAAAAATTCACGGCTTGAGCGTATTTCTTCCTCAAATTCCGCACGGGTACAGATCTTACAGCTGTTTACACAGTCAACCTTTACCCACAGCGGAACAATATCATTATCCGAAACGTACTTTTCGGCACTGTTCATAGCCGAGGCGAATGCCGACAAAAAGTCCTCACCTTCTCCGGTGAACAAATCGGCGGTATGGCTCCCGTCGGTTATGCTTACAAATACAATGTCGTGTCTGAAAAGCGTGCCGTGTTTATAATTGCCCAGTTCTCCCGAAAGATAAGGGTCATTGGTTATGAAATCCTTAAGAAGTTTTTTCTTTACTCTGAACAGCTTTAAATTACTGCCGATAGGGGTTTTTGCACTCATAGGGTATCCTCCCTGAAGCATATAGATATTTTAATTAGTATACCATGCTTCACAAAAAATGTCAAATGAATTAATTGACCTTTTCGGCTCGGAGTAGTATAATAATGATACAAAATCAAAAGGAAGTGTCGGAATGGATAACAGCAAATACAGAAATTTTGCGGAGAAAAACAAGGAAGATATTATTTCTCTGCTGTCAATGCTTGTAGAAGTGCCGAGCATAGAAGGAAAAGCGGAAGAAAATTTTCCCTTCGGAAAAGAGCCTGCAATGGCACTCGGAATAATACTTGACAAAGCCGAAGAAATGGGCTTTACGGTAAATAACCGTGACAATTATTACGCAACGGCCGACTATCTTCCCAACGGCGAAAGCAAGCCTTCTCTTGCGGTGCTGTGCCACCTTGACGTTGTTCCTGCCGGAAAGGGCTGGACGTATGATCCCTTCAAGGTCACCGAAAAGGACGGTATTCTCTACGGCAGAGGTGTTACCGACGATAAAGGACCTGCGGTATCCGCACTTTACGCTCTGTACAGCATAAAAGAGCTTGGGGTAAAGCTGTCAAAGGGTGTACGGCTGATATTCGGTACAAACGAGGAAAACGGCTCTGCCGATATTGAATATTATCTCAGAAATGACGAAATGCCTTCGATGGTATTTACTCCCGACGCTTCCTATCCGCTTATAAACTGCGAAAAAGGTATGGCGAGAACACAATACACGGCTCAAATGAGCAATGACGACATTTTGGAAATCAGCGGCGGACAGGTGATAAATGCCGTTCCTGCCGAGTGTTACGCAGTTCTCGCTTCAAAGCACGAGGAGGCTGTTTGTTCATATATCACAAATAATAAGAACAGCTGTTGCTTTACCGCAGAACAGACAGAGAGCGGTATAAAAGTTATCTGCAAGGGCGAATCTGCTCACGCATCCACTCCGCAAAATGCGAAAAATGCAATAACGGCAATGCTCGAAATGCTTGTGACGCTTGATATAAAGAACGAAACAAAAAAACTGCTCGGTGATATTCTGAAACGTTATCCTTACGGAGAAACAGACGGTTCTTCATTAGGGGTTGCCTGCAAGGATAAATCGGGTGCGCTTACCTGCGTTTTAAGCCTTATCCACGGCGAAAACGGCAGAATTACTTTTAATACCGACATAAGATTCCCGATGAGCATGACGTTACCTCAGCTGAAAAGCAAGCTGGAAAACGCCGTAGACGGCACGGGTATTTCAATAGCGGAGTTTACAGGCACAAACGCTCATTATGCCTCTCCCGACAGCTTTCTTGTAAAGACGCTTCTTGATGTATACGAGGAGCATACGGGCAAAAAAGGCGAATGTATAGCTATCGGCGGAGGAACTTATGTACACGGGATCGAGGGCGGCGTCGCCTTCGGCGTTGAACATCCCGACACGGATTACAGGATACACGGTGCGGACGAATTCGTGCCTGTCGGGGAGCTTCTCGACAACACGGTAATTTTCGCAAAAGCAATAGAAAGGCTCTGTCGGTAATTTTAAGCCCGTCACTTTCATAGAATGTAAAAACTCTTTGAAAGGACGGGCATTTTATGTGGTTGAATTTTTGCAGATTATTTAAAGCTGAAAGCAAGGAGCATACTTTCAGCGAAACCGAAGAAATGCGTTCACGGCTGGAGTATCTTCAAAGCAGGCTTGAAAAGACACGTCAGCTTTTCGATATGGAAACAGACCCCGAAAAAATCGAGGCAATCGTCTATGAAGAAAAGGCGATACTTATAAGGCTTGACCATCTGATAAAGAACGCAAAGGAGCGTAATATTACCATAAGCTACTGCGACAGAATCTGAGATTTCCATTCGGATATGAGCCGTTCAAGCGAGAAAGCGGCGTTTGCTGGGCTGGTTGACGGCAGCTTTACCGCTTCTATTCCGACATTTTCACAGCAATATCGCTTATACATATTATAAGAGGTCGCACCGTTTGCAAAAATTTTTGTAACGGAAGTTTCGGCTACAAGTCCGGCTATATCGTTAGGGACTACCGAGCTTATGGTGGCATCGGACGAGCCTGTTATTTCACACGAACCGATAACATCCCATACGGCGATATTATGACTTAACAGCATCAGTTTCTTCTGCTGTACCGTTACAGGCAGGTCGCAGTCAAGAACCGCCGACATCACCTTCCAGAAACGGTTCTGAGGGTGTCCGTAGAAAAACTGTGCCTCCCGTGACTTCACGGACGGAAACGAGCCTAATATAAGTATACGGCTGTTTTTATCGTACACGGGCGGGATATTGTGATATTGCGTCATAAGCGTTGCTCCTTTTACTATTCTAACATTCAGAATAGCACAAAACAGCATTAATTGCAAGATGAACCGGGATAAATGAGATTACATATTACCGAAAATGCGTTTTTACAGCGCTTTATCCGGCATTTCCGACTTACAGCAGATAATGAAACGGTAAAAGAGCCTTGCGGCAAAAAGCAAAGCAAAACGGCAAAATATCAAGGAAAACTTACTTATTTGCAACAGGCAGAAATAAAATGAAATTGCAAGAGAGAAATAGAGAGAAACAGCGATATTTAAAGAGATTTAAAGAGAAATAGATATATATTTAGATTTTGCATGAAAAATCGTTTGACAAAAGGCTGACGGATGGCTATAATATTAAACGTTGTGAAAATAATCAAACAGAGGTCAAACCTCAAGAGTAATTGAAAGGAAGAATCAGAATGTCAACATTTATGCCTAATGCTGAAACAGTTGAACGTAAGTGGTATATTCTCGATGCAGCAGGAAAGCCCCTCGGCCGTGTTGCTGCAAAGGCTGCTCACATTCTCCGTGGTAAGCACAAGCCCACATACGCACCTCACTGCGACTGTGGCGATCATGTAATCATAATTAACTGCGCAAAGGCAGTTTTAACAGGCAACAAGCTTGAGAACAAGTACTACAGATGGCACACCGGCTACATCGGCGGCCTTAAGGAAGTACAGTACAGCAAGCTCATGAGCGAGAAGCCCGAAAAGGCTATGCAGCTCGCAATTGAGGGTATGCTCCCCAACAACACACTTGGCAGAAAGGCCGCAACAAGAATGCGTCTTTATGCAGGTGCAGAGCACAAGAACGGCGCTCAGAAGCCCGAAGAATTCAAATATTAAGGAGGGATAACAATGTACGAATCAAAGCCTTATTACTACGGAACAGGTAGAAGAAAGCACTCAGTTGCCAGAGTACGTGTTTATCCCGGCAGCGGTGTTATCACTGTGAACGGTCGTGGCATCGACGATTATTTCGGTCTTGAGACATTAAAGCTCATCGTTCGCCAGCCTCTCGCTCTTACAGGAACAACAGAGAAGTTTGACATTGTCTGCACAGTTGCAGGCGGCGGTGTTACAGGTCAGGCAGGCGCTATCCGCCACGGCCTTTCAAGAGCTTTACTTCAGTACAGCGACGAGCTTCGTCCCGTACTCAAGAAGGCAGGCTTCTTAACTCGTGACCCCAGAATGAAGGAAAGAAAGAAGTACGGCTTAAAGGCTGCACGTCGTGCTCCCCAGTTCTCAAAGAGATAATCACTGCCCTATACATCGGATTTTATCGGATGTGGGCTTTAAGATTTACTCGTATCGGATGCGAGACAATTTAATGACAACTACCCTCTCCGTGATTTCGGGGAGGGTTTTTGTTTTTACCGTTGACATAATATTTGAATTGTGATATAATTTTTAAAAGATTTAATTTCATAACGGAGCGAAATAATGAATGTTATAAGCTTGTTCTCCGGTTGCGGAGGGCTTGATTTAGGCTTTGAAAGAGCCGGATTTAAAATTCCTATAGCTAACGAATATGACAAAACGATATGGGCAACTTTCAAAGCTAATCACCCTAATACCCGCCTTTTAGAAGGTGATATAAGAAAAATAGACGAATCCGAATTCCCCGAAAACATAGATGGCATAATAGGCGGTCCACCATGTCAATCTTGGTCTGAAGCTGGTTCACTAAAAGGTATTGATGACGCACGAGGTCAGTTATTCTATGATTACATACGCATATTAAGAAAGGTGAAGCCTAAATTTTTCTTAGCGGAAAATGTAAGCGGAATGCTAGCCAGCAGACATAATGAAGCCGTAAAAAATATCATTAAACTTTTTGAAGAAAGCGGATATAATGTATCTGTTACACTTGTTAATGCCAAAGATTACGGCGTTGCTGAGGAACGAAAACGAGTTTTCTATATAGGCTTTCGAAAAGATTTAAATATCAATTTCAGATTCCCGGTCGGTTCTACGATTGAAGATGAAAAAAAACTCACATTAAGAGATATAATATGGGATTTACAAAACACAGCCGTTCCGGCCACTGAAAAAAATCATCATAATCCCCTGGCTATCAACAACAATGAATATTTCACCGGAGCATTTTCTCCGATATTTATGAGCAGAAACCGTGTGAAATCCTGGGACGAACAAGCTTTTACCGTACAAGCATCTGGCAGACAGTGTCAACTACACCCACAAGCGCCGAAAATGATTAAATACGGAAAAAATGATTGTCGTTTTGTTGAGGAGCAGAAACATTTGTATCGCCGCATGACTGTTCGTGAAGTTGCAAGAGTACAAGGCTTTCCGGATGACTTTAAGTTTATCTATGATTGTGTCAATGACGGTTACAAAATGATTGGAAACGCAGTACCTGTTAATCTTGCTTATGAAATTGCTGTAGAAATCAAACGTTCTTTAGAGGAGAATTAACTATGAGTTCCAAAAGTAACGACCAAGGCAGAGCTTTTGAATATGCTTGTATTATCGAACTTAAGAACAGAATAGATGATGTACGTCCTGTTTCTATTAACGAAGAATCGGTTATTGCATCACAAAGAGCATGGAAAACGCTGACCGCAGAAGAACAACAAACCTATCTTCGTGCAGCTGATGCATTTACCGACACTTTATTTTCAGCAGAACCATTAATACTTGAATGTGACAGTGATAATGACATAATAGTTCTTTCAATTAATAAAGATTCAGAAGCTGAAGGCGGAGATGTACGCGATATTATAATTGCTAGAAATTCTATACGGTGGGATATCGGTCTTTCAATGAAGCATAATCACTTTGCGGCAAAACACTCCAGACTAAGCCCTACAATAGACTTCGGACTGAAATGGTATAAGTCGCCATGCTCAAACGATTACTGGAATGCTGTTAATCCGATTTTCGAAAGATTAAAAGAACTTAAAAACAGTAAAATTGCTTGGCACGATATGAGTGACAAAGAAGATAGCGTTTATTTACCTTTAGTATCTGCTTTTATTAATGAGCTTCAAAACTCTTATGCGAAAGATAAAACAATTACTTCAAGATTGATTTCATACCTTCTCGGTGTGCGTGATTTTTATAAAGTAGTTGCAATCGATAAAAAGCAACTCACAGAATTTCAAGCGTTTAATCTCAGAGGAGAATTGAACCAAAAAGGTAAAAGAACTACGGCTACGCTTCTGATCCCTAGGGCTGATTTACCGACCGAGATAATAGCGTTACGTTTTAAGCCCGGCTCCAAAAGTACAGCAGAGCTGTATCTGAACAACGGGTGGTCGCTGTCATTCAGAATACATAATGCTTCGACTATTGTTGAACCTTCGCTGAAATTTGATGTTCAGTTCTTGGGTGTGCCTGCGGGTATTATTACGATTAATTGTTGGTGGTGTTAGAGTGTACCATGATAGAAAGATTAATTAAATGGGTTGCATTTTCAATAGGATTGACTATACTTCCAGTATTACTCTCAATCATTTTTAAATCAACTTTTAAAATAGACATCAATATAGAAGATTACACTAATGAATTTATTTTTATGGCAGTAACTCTCTCGGCTACATCAATCGGTGATCTCGTTTCATTAATAAAAAAAGGTGTGACTGGGATTCATATCACTGTAATGCTAATTTTTTTAATATTTATTTCACTTATTTGTATTTCAATATACGAAATGATAAATTTGGGAAATAGTTTATTAATAGAGTATGATTCGAGCTTGATATCAGCACTAACTATTATTGGATGTGCAGGAAGCGTTATAATTGGAATCATGTGTCAAATATTTTTAAGTAAAGTTGAAGGGGCACAAAATGAATGAAATTATAATTACTTTGATATTCGCTATTACTTTAAATATCATTGGATTTGTTGTCTTTATTGTATATTCGATACATCACAAAAAGTATATTGAATATCAAAAAAAATTGTCTGAATTCGAGGAAAACAAACAAAGAATTAAAAAAATAATAAATAATGATAGAAAGGACTTTAATCATGGCGCTTAGAGATTTTATTTACCTAGATAAAAACAGAATGTACTCTCTATATTCACAATTATTCAAAGGTGTAGTCGAATCACTAGTAGAATCAGTATCTTGCGCGAATAAAGAAACAAAGGAAGGAAAAAATTAGAAGACACAATAATTGATGCTTCCGTTAAAGTACAAAATGTCGTTCTATTTGATCATATTTACAATTCTTTAGAAGAAAAAATGAAAGATTATATTTTAACAGTAGATGAAAATAAAACAAAAGAGTCAATTAGACCTGATTCAATTATTAAAATTACTGGATTTCCAACTATTGAAGATTATGGTCACCTTTCGTATTTAATGAGAAATTTTAACGACATAGGGTTAGCGCTATCAACGTTAACTTTGATGGATACAGACAAAACTGCACCGATATCTAAAAATGCGGTCGAAAAATATGCAAAAGAAAACAATTTAAATATTGACAAAAAATTAACAGACAGTATAAATGCGATTATTGAAAATTTTTATGGAGAATCAATTGAACTAACCATAGAAACTGAACAAGATATAGAGGTTGATTTTAAAGCTATACTAGATAAATCAAATTTAAGAATTACACCAAATACACTTAGAAACCTTTATGGCTATAAACCACATATGAAATGGACTTTATTGGGGGAGGTTACAAAAATATCATATATGGAATGTGATCGAACAGAAAAACCTGTAAGTGTATTAGCAGACATGTTCAAATGTCTTGATGACATAGACTGTTCATTTTTTAAATCAAATAATATAGTTTCACAAACCATTCGAGTTGCGCCTATAGCTGTATATATCGATAGAAATGGTTACAACATGAATTGATATTTATATTTTAATTATTGCACATTATAATTACAAAACCCTCTCCGAGATTTCGGGGAGGGTTTTGTGTTACCTGGGTGTGATTTTCTTGACTTTTCGGCTGTTTTATAGTATTATTAATTAGATAAACGTATATCAAGGGTGGAACACAATGGATATAAAAATAACACCGTCAAGGCTCAGCGGAAAGCTGATAGTGCCGCCGTCAAAGAGTATTTCTCACAGGATGCTCATATGTGCGGCTTTTTGTGACGGTATAACGCATATAGATAACCTTCTTGAGTGCATGGATCTGCACGCAACAATAAACGCATTGACGGCACTCGGCGCAAAAATAAACGGTAAAGACGGCAGTTATGACATTACGGGAATAACTCAGCCCTCAAAAAAAGCCGCTGTAGATTGCTTTGAAAGCGGCTCAACGCTAAGATTTATGATACCGATATTCTCGGCTTTCGGCTGTGAAGCGGAATTTACAGGCAGAGGAAAACTCCCCGAAAGACCTATAACGCCGCTGATTGAGCCTATGACGGAAAACGGCGCTGTGTTCGAAACGCTTTCGATGCCGTACAGGGTCAAGGGCAGGCTGAACGGCGGAAAGTATTATATTGACGGAAGTGTTTCATCGCAGTTTATAACAGGGCTACTGTTCGCACTCTCTGTACTTTCAAAGGACAGCGAGATAATTCTTACCACCCGTCTTGAGTCGAAGCCTTATGTCAATATTACGACAGATTGTATGAAGCAGTTCGGGGTCGGGGTTAGCGAAACAAAGAGCGGTTATTTTATAAAAGGCGGTCAGAAGTATCAGCCGCATAATTGCACGGTGGAGGCCGATATGTCGCAAAGTGCGTTTTTTCTTGCGGCAAACTGTGCAGGCTCGGATATAGAGCTTACAAATCTCAACCTGAACAGCGTGCAGGGCGATAAGGCTATAGTTGACATTGCCGAAAAATTCAGAAACGGCGGCAATCTGTCGGTAATAGACGCATCGGATATTCCCGACCTTGTTCCTGCGATTGCGGTGATGATGAGCTTTTGGAAAAAGCCGTGCAGGATAATCAACTGCGAGAGATTACGCATCAAGGAATGCGACCGTCTTGCCGCCACCACAGAGCTTATAAACGATTTAGGCGGTAAAGCAATTTCTACGGAAAACAGCATTGAAATATTCCCTGTTGAAGCGTTCAAGGGCGGTACGGTACGCAATTACAACGATCACAGGATAGCAATGGCAGGCGCTGTTGCGGCTACGAGATCAACAGGCGATGTAATTATAAAAGGCGCAGAATGTACAAACAAATCCTATCCGGGATTTTTTGACGATTTCAGGGCGCTCGGAGGTACAGCAGATGTCATCAGCGTTTAAATTCGGAGAGCTTTCGGTTTCAATATTCGGCGAATCGCACGGAAAGGCTATCGGTGTTGTTATAGACGGGCTTCCAGGGGGAATCAGAATCGACTTTGACGCTGTGCTTGACTTTATGGCAAGACGTGCGCCGAAGAAAGACGGCACAAGCACAATGCGCAGTGAAAAGGATTTCCCGAATGTAGTATCTGGAATGGTGGACGGTGTGCTGACAGGCACTCCCCTTTGCGCTGTGATACAGAATACAGATCAGCATTCGGCTGATTATAAGAGCGTGAGCCACCTTGCACGGCCCGGTCACGCCGATTATACGGGATATGTGCGTTATAACGGCAGTAACGATCTGCGTGGCGGCGGACATTTTTCGGGAAGAATTACCGCACCGCTGGTTTTTGCGGGAGCGATAGCATCGCAGATACTCGAAAGCAAGGGGATAACCACAGGAGCGCATATCCTGTCAATAATGGACGCAGGCGATGAACGCTTTGACCCTGTGAACGTGAATGCCGAGCAATTAAAGCAGGTCAGAAGCCGCTATCTTCCGCTTATCAATACTGATATTGAACAGCAGATGAGAGATGTTATAGCAGATGCGGCGGCAAAGCTTGATTCGGTAGGCGGAATTATCGAATATGCGGCGGTCGGACTTCCTGCAGGCATAGGCTCGCCTATGTTCGACGGCATCGAAAACAGGATTTCACAAGCGGTATTCGGCGTGCCTGCTGTAAAGGGCATTGAATTCGGCGCAGGCTTTGATGTTGCGAATATGTACGGCAGTAACAACAATGACGAGTTCTGCATTGAAAATGGCGAAATCAGGACAAGGACGAATAACCACGGAGGCATTTTAGGCGGTATCACAAGCGGTATGCCTATAGTATTCCGTGTTGCGATGAAGCCTACCCCGTCAATCGCCCGTCCGCAGAAAACAGTTGATTATACTACTATGACGGAAGAAACGCTGGGTATCAAGGGCAGGCACGATCCCTGCATCGTTCCGAGGGCTGTACCCTGCATTGAGTCGGCGGCAAACCTTGCGATTTTATCTTATGTTATCTGACGTTCATATCTGAAAGGAGGAGCAATATGAGTATACCGGTCCCTAAATACACGCTCTATGACCGCAAGGACATTGAGGTGCTTGTGGCATATATTCTGTACAAGGTCGGCAGTATCACAAAAGACGAGCTTATGCGATGCACGGTCGACCACGATTTTGTAATGTATTTCGATCTTATCTGCTGTCTTTTCGATATGGAAGATAAGGGTCTTATAATCTGCGAAAAAGCCGGCAATGACGAAACCTGTCTGCCAACGGCGAAGAGCGAATATCTCGCTATCGAGCTTGCTTACACTATTCCCCTTTCGATAAGGGAGGACACGATATACTACGCAAAGAAAATCACTTCACATTCACGGCTCGAAAAAACCGTCAAGACCGAGATAGTAAAGGTCGAGCAAGGCGGCTATCAGCTTTGCATACGGTTTATAAACGAGATGGGCGGAACGGATCTTATGGAGCTTAAAATCTACGCTCCGACAAAGGAAAGCGCCGAACAGATGGAAAAGAGGGTTTTCGACAATCCTGTGGGTGCGTACAGAAACGTACTGAATTCATTTATTCAAGGGTATCTCACCGTATCGGAAAAGGAGATACAGGAAGTGCTTGATGATACAAAGATTTAAAAATGCATATAAAAACAGCGTTCGTGCGGCTTTACACGGGCGCTGTTTTTATAATCCTACTTTTTACCGCAACAACCGGGCGAACATATACCCTTATACATTTCGATTTTCCTGTCAAGGCGTGAAAGCGTACTCTGCATTTCTTCAATCCTGCTTATAAGAGCCTCACGCTGTTCGATGAGTATCGCCATACGGGCTTCTGCGGTAGAGTCGCCCTCTTTGAAAAGGGTCATATATTCTATAAGTGCCTCAATGGGAAGTCCTGCGTTACGCATACACTTGATAAACTCAACGGATTTGCAGGAATTCTCGTCATAGTCACGCAGACCGCTCTTTGTTCTCGGAACAGGAGGCAGTAAGCCGATACGTTCATAGTAGCGGAGCGTGTCGGTTGAAATATCGTACTTTTTGCTGACTTCTGAAATAGTCATAATATATCACGTCCTTTCGGTTTATCTATATTATCACATGGAGTTAACTCCATGTCAAGAGGGAAAAAGAAAAACTGCCGAAAGATCGGCAGTTTTTGAAAATTATGCTTTGATATTCAGAACGTGTCCTGTTACTCCGGCAGGCGGAATATCGGCGCTGTTGATAAGATCAACCACCTCTGCCCCGCTTTGTTCAATGCTGTCGATGCTCTTTGACAGCATTGCTGTGGAAACGCTCTGTGCTACGTTTGCCTGTGCCATACTGACAGACATACTCGCAATGTAAGAAGTAAGATCCATAATAAGACCTCCTTTAAGCTATCAATCGGTAATGATAGTCTTTTCTCTTATCTCTTTTTCTACCATATCGCAGAAATCAGATACCGACATTGTACCGATATCGCCACGCTTGCGGCAACGGATAGAAACGTTTTCTGTTTCAACCTCCTTATCGCCAATAACAAGCATATAAGGAATCTTCTGAAGCTGTGCTTCACGAATCTTAAAGCCTATCTTCTCGCTTCTGCCGTCAATCTCTACTCTTATGCCACGCTTCTTAAGCTCTTCGGCAACCTTTGATGTAAACTCGTTGTGACGGTCGGCAATAGGCATAAGCTCAACCTGTACAGGAGCAAGCCATATCGGGAACGCACCTGCAAAATGTTCGGTCAGGATACCGATAAATCTTTCGATAGAGCCGAATACAACACGGTGAATCATAATAGGTCTGTGCTTTTCGCCGTCCGCACCTGTGTATTCAAGTTCAAATCTCATAGGCAGCTGGAAGTCAAGCTGGATAGTACCGCACTGCCACGTTCTGCCGAGAGAGTCTTCAAGATGGAAGTCAATCTTAGGGCCGTAGAATGCACCGTCGCCCTCGTTTACAACGTAAGGAAGTCCAAGACTGTCAAGAGCCTTACGCAGACCCTCTGTAGCCATATCCCAGTCTTCCTGACTGCCCATACTGTCTTCGGGCTGTGTTGAAAGCTCAACGTGATACTTGAATCCGAACAGCTTGTAAACCTCGTCAATAAGTCTTACAACGCCCTTTATCTCGTCCGTAATCTGATCGGGAGTCATAAAGATATGCGCATCGTCCTGTGTGAAGCATCTTACACGCATAAGGCCATGAAGTGCGCCTGACTTTTCGTGACGGTGAACAAGTCCGAGTTCGCCCATTCTAATAGGTAAATCTCTGTATGAACGGGGCTTTGACTTGTATACAAGTATTCCGCCCGGGCAGTTCATAGGCTTTATGGCAAACTCTGTATCATCAATTACAGTAGTATACATATTCTCTTTGTAATGATCCCAGTGACCCGATGTTTCCCAAAGCTGACGGTTGAGCATTATAGGAGTGGAAATCTCAACATAGCCGTCACGGGTGTGTATCTGACGCCAGTAATCAATAAGAGTATTCTTGAGCGTCATACCCTTAGGTAAGAAGAACGGGAATCCGGGACCCTCGTCCATAATAGTGAACAGCTCAAGTTCCTTGCCGAGCTTTCTGTGGTCACGCTTCTTTGCTTCTTCAATCATATTGAGGTATGCCTCAAGCTCTGATGCCTTGGGGAAAGCTGTGGCATAGATACGGGAGAGCATCTTGTTCTTTTCGCTGCCTCTCCAGTAAGCGCCTGTGCAGCTTGTCAGCTTGAATGCCTTTACATAGCCTGTTGACATAAGGTGAGGACCTGCACATAAATCTGTGAATTCGCCCTGCTTATAGAAGGATATAGGCTCGTTCTTGCCTGCGTGTTCCTCGCAAAGCTCAACCTTGTAAGGCTCGTCAATCTCCTTTAGATACTTAATAGCATCTGCAGGAGCCATTTCAAACTGTTCGAGCTTTAAATCTTCCTTTACTATCTTCTTCATCTCTGCTTCGATAGCCTCGAGATCTTCAGGCATAAAGGGAGTATCTTTATCAAAATCGTAATAGAATCCGTTATCTATAGCAGGACCTATCGCCAGCTTTACCTCAGGGTAAAGTCTTTTGACAGCCTGTGCCAGAATGTGAGATGCAGTGTGACGGAACGCTTTCTTACCGTCTTCATCGTCAAATGTAAGTATTTCAAGTGTGCAGTCGCTGTCAATTACAGTACGCAGATCCTTGATCTCGCCGTCAATCTTTGCAACACAAGCCGCCTTTGCAAGACGAGGGCTTATTTCCTTTGCAACGTCAAATACGGAACAAGCACTTTCAAGTTCCTTTACGCTGCCGTCTTTCAGTGTAACTTTTATCATTGTTTTTCCTCCGTTAAGCCGCCATACGAGAGCGGTCTTTAGTAGTGTATAAAAACACAAGTTAATTATAACACCGCAATAACAAAATGTCAAACAGTTTTGAAAACAACATCAATATTTGCCTTGCGTGCCTGTGAGTGCTGAAATTTTCTTTCTATCCTGTAAAGCCTGCCGTCTTTAACAAACCTTGCGCCCGTCTGACGAAAATGAAAGTCAATGCCTGCATCTATGCACTGCTCTCTGATGCTGAGAATCCAGTCATAATTACATTCTCTCGCTTCGTTTCCGGATTCGCCGCCGACAACCACCTCAGTTATCTGCGACTTGTCGAGATACGGGCTTAAATCAATATGTTCGAGCAAAGGCTCGCATATGATCGACTTGTGTTTTATCGGGGCTTCAAGAAATATCGGCAGGCGAAAATCTGCCATTTTCTGATTTTCACAGGTACAGCAGATATGAACATTGTCGTATCCCTCGCCCCAATCGGCAGGGGTACACTTCGAAAATCTGTGGATACGCTTTGTGATTATCAGAAATGTTACCTCAGGACGCTGTCTTATCATCTGCCAGCACTCGTCACGCCATTTATCCGCCTCGTCAAGAAAGAAGTCGGAGGTGAAACAGGTATAAATGATATTGCCGTCCGGCACCATTTTATAATTACCGTATTTATAACGCTCGGCAGGAGCGTAAAACGTTTTGTTTTTCACTACTGCCGTGCTGTCTATATCGTATTGTGCGTCACGTCTGTAGACGTAACAGTTTTTACATCCGTCGCTGATTTTCCTGCAACCGTGCCACGGATTCCAAGTATCGTTCATAATTTCAAGTTAAGATGAACATTACACTATTTCAAGTATCATAGTGTTGAGCTTCTCGCTGAATTTATCATCCAGTGTTACGGGTGTTTCTGTGCCGTCAGACATACGCTTGAGCTTAGCGGATTTGGTATTCATCTCATCGCCGCCTATTACCATACAGTAAGTAGCGCCGATTTTATTTGCGTACTTCATCTGTGCCTTGAAGCTCCTGCCGGAAATATCACACTCAGCCCAGAATCCTTCCTCACGGAGCTTCTGAACAAGTTGCATTGCGTATATGCTTGTTTCATCGTCAAATGAAGCTATATAAAGGTCGCACTTCTTTTCAGGCTCAAATTCCAGCTTCTGATTTTCCATTACCATTATGATACGCTCAAGACCCATAGCGAATCCGAGTCCGGGAACGCTGTTTCCGCCTATTTCTTCTACAAGTCCGTTGTATCTGCCGCCTGCGCATACAGCGCCCTGCGAGCCGATCTCATTCGAGATGAACTCAAATACGGTATTTGTGTAGTAGTCAAGTCCACGCACTATCAGAGGATTTACGGTATATGATACTCCGAGTACATCAAGACGTTTCTTTACATTTTCGAAGTGTTCTCTGCAATCATCGCAAAGATAATCGAGTATCATTGGAGCGCCCTTCTTGAAGCTGCTGCATATCTCGCTCTTGCAGTCGAGCAATCTCATAGGGTTGCGGTCAAGTCTTTCAAGGCAGGTGCCGCAAAGCTGATCCTTATACTGAGAATAATATTCCTTCAGTGCCTTGTGGTATTCCGCACGGCACTTCGGACAGCCTATGCTGTTTATCTCAAGGCTTATGTTCTTTACGCCAAGACTTTTGATAATGTCATTTTCAAGTGCGATAACTTCAGCATCTGCCGCAGGTGAAGCAGTGCCGAAATATTCGATTCCGACCTGGTTGAATTCACGAAGGCGGCCGCTCTGCGGAGCTTCATATCTGAAGCAACGTGTGAAATAATATGTTTTAAGCGGAAGCGCATCATTAAGAAGTCCGTTTTCGATAACGGCACGAACAGCGCCTGCTGTACCCTCAGGCTTCAGCGTTATGCTTCTGCCCTTCTTATCGTTGAAGGTGTACATTTCCTTCTGTACAACGTCGGTAGTGCCGCCTACTCCTCGCTGGAAAAGCTCGGTGTGTTCAAACGTAGGTGTACGAATCTCCTTACAGCCGTATGCCTCTGCTACATTTCTTGCAATTTTCTCAACAGTGTGCCACTTATATATTTCCTTTGGCAGTTTATCTTCTGTTCCTCTGGGTTTTTTGGTTACTAACTCCATCTTTTTGTTGTTCCTTTCATTTTTCTGCATAAAAAAGGCGTACATAAGTACGCCTGCGTAATTACTTTATCCTCTGACAATTTCACGCCAGTCAAGATCGCCTCTTTCAAGAGCGTGAATAAGCGCTTCAGCTGTAGCTATATTCGTAGCAAGCGGAATATTATGAACGTCGCAAAGACGCAAAAGATTCATTTCATTAGGCTCGTACGCTTTAGCATTTAAAGGATCTCTGAAAAAAATCAGCACATCTATCTCATTACATGAAATTCGTGCGGCTATCTGCTGATCTCCCCCCTGAGATCCGCTGAGATAACGCTGAATATGAAGCCCTGTTGCCTCTGATACGAGCTTGCCGGTAGTAGCGGTAGCGCATAGATTATGTCGGCTAAGTACGCCGCAATACGCTATACAGAACTGAACCATCAATTCCTTCTTTGAATCATGAGCAATTAGTGCAATATTCATATTATACCTCTTTTTCTTAACTTTTCGTACCGTCCCTGATGTTATCAGTTGATATTGATAGTAAGCGGTACTTCTTCCCCAAGTATTCTCCTTGCGATAGCGGCGTAAGCCTTAGCACCGGGACAAGTCGGAGGTAAAGGCATACCCTTTGCTCCGCATACCTTGATATTGTTGTCCTCAGGCACAACGCCAAGAAGCTGTATACCTACAGAGTCCATAACTTCATCAAGGTCGTAGAGAATTTCCTCGTCCTTGAAGTTCTGGCTTACCTTATTTATGATAAGTCTTTGATTTGTACAGTTCTTTACATATAAGAAGTCAGAAAGAATAGCACCGTCACGGACGCATACTGTATCGGGCGTAGTAACCATAAGTATCAGTTCAGCCGCCTTGATAACGCTGAACACCGAGCTTCCTACACCTGCCGTGTCGATGATTATGTAATCGAAATGCTGACGCATTTCTTCGCAAACGCCCATAATCTTTTCGGGGTTTATGTCCATGAACGGGTTTCTCGTAGCACAGACAAGATATAAGTTCTCTACTGTTTCAACCTTTGTTGTTGCAGTAAGAATGTCTATCTTTCCTTCAAGGTACTCACCTATATCATGCTTTACTTTATCCTTGATGCCGAGCATTATATCAAGACATCTTAATCCGAAGTCGAGCTCAACGAGAAGTGTTCTTTTGCCTAATGCGGCTAACCCACGAGCAACGTTTGCCGAAGTGGTGGATTTACCTGTTCCGCCCTTACCTGCGGTTACTGCTATAATCTGTGACATAAAATTCGCTCTCCTTGCGCTGATACGCATAATTTGCTTATCATTGTTCTAATTGTTTTTATTGTACCATAAAAGCGAGCATAAATAAAGACTTTTAAGTGAAAAAAATAAAAATTTGTTAAATCAATATGTTTTACACTCGTTTTTTTGTGCATACTGCATAATAATTGTCAGTTTGTTGAACTGCTTGAGGTATCTGAATTGTTTTTATCAGCCTCTCCCCTTGCAGGTCTTCCCGGAGTGTTGGTACTCTGACCGCCCCACGGAAGAATAATATCGCCCTTTTCGTTTGTAACCGGCTTATAGTTATTGTAGAAATATGACTCGATGATATTTCTAACCATAAGTCTGGAGAACTCGCCCTTTTCAAGAACGATACCGAAACATATCTGTGGGTCTTCTGCGGGATAATATCCGAGAATAGTTGAGTTGAACGTATCTGTGGTTACCTGAGGCGTACCTGTTTTTATCGCTACGCCGTAGGGCAGATCCGCAAGCTGTGTTATACCTGAGCCCATAGGCCACTGTACATCGTCCGCAACCATTATCATACCTTCACGCACTACCTGAAATATATGCTTATCGGCATCTATTTTATACGCTACAGTAGGCTCTGTTTTCTTTATTGTCTTTGTACCGTCATAGCTTGTTACGCTGTCAACGAGATACGGCTGATAGCGTGTACCGTCGTTTGCGAGTGTAAGTGCTATCACAGCGAGATTAAGAGGTGTTACGGTCGTTTCGAGCTGTCCTATACCTGCCTGTATAGTCGAGCCGGGCGTCCATGTGCCGCCGAGCGATTCAATGTATTCGGGCGTACTCATATTGCCTGTCGCCCCGCCTATTTCAAGGTTGAGATCCTGACCTACTCCGAACCATCCCGCTACTTTAGCAAGATAATCAATGCCCATCTGACGAGCCATATCATAGAAATAGATATTACACGAATATCTCAGTGCGGTTCTTACCGTAACATCGCCGACAAAGCCCATGATACAACCCGGCTGATAGTCGTCGTAATATGTGTAGATACCGCCGCAGTAAACCTCGGTGTTCTCGTTGGCAATACCCGAAACAAGTGCGGCGGTCGCCGTTATTGTCTTGAAGGCTGAACCGGGACGATAAAGACCGTATATACATCTGTTGTATGTCGGATTCGGGTCTTTCGGATTATTGATAAGATCGATATAATTATTAATATCGTAGTTTGGATAGTTTGCCATTGCAAGAACGGCACCGGTCTTTGCGTCAAGTACAACTACGCCGCCTGCGTCCACCTTGTTTCCTCGTGTAGGATCATTATTGTAATGGAGCCATTTTATATGGTTTTCAAGAATCGCCTGAACATCGTTCTGAAAATTGCTTTCTATAGTCAGCCTTACGGAATTACCTGCCGTTGCCGCCTTTGTTATTTCGTCTGAAACCACCATACCCGATGAATTTCTTGTTATGGAGCGTATTCCGTTCTGACCTCTGAGAGTGCTTTCCATAGCGCTCTCGATGCCCCATTTACCCGTGGTATCATTAAGGCTGTAGCCTTTATCTGACAATTCAGCATATTCTTCCGCCGAAATGGCACCTATTCTTCCGACTACCTGAGGAATGAAATCCTTGCCGTCATACTGACGTATAGCTTCTTCTATTATATCAATGCCGCCAAGCATAAAGCTCTGCTCTTTGAGTTCTATTACTGTCTGAACGGAAACATCCTCAGCCAAAGTATAGCGGTTCTGATAAGAGAAATCACGGATAAGCATTTCATAGCGTACACCTGCAATGTACCTTCGCATTTCCTGTCCGTATGAATCTGAAATTTCGAATTTCTCGTACAGTGCATTCATGCAGTTTTCCGCAGTCGCATAAACTCCAAGCTCCAGCTTTGAACGCAGCGTATCTATTTCGTCATCATCGCCCGTAAACTTATAAGGCGCAGTTTTGCTGACGGGAAGAGTATCTATCCACTTCTGATCGTTATTCTGAAGTATTTTCAACGTTTTTGCAATGACATCGTTTTCTGTGCCTGATTTAAAGAACGCCTTCTGCACAATAATCTTATATACCAGTCTGTTGGTATTTACTACCTTGCCGTCCTTGGTGAAAATCTGACCTCGTGCCGCCTGCACAGTCTGATTTGCCGTATATGTGTTTGCTGTCTGGTCTTTATAATACTCACCGTCAACTATCTGTATCTGCAAAAGCTCTATAGTGCACGCAAAGGATAATAACACAACAACAAGTACAAAAACCAGATTTCTTATCTGTCTGCTAAGTTTGCTCACTCCGCCCTCCGTTAATATCTTACTTTGTCTTCATCGTCTTCGACATCTTCAAAAGCGGTCAGAATATCATCGGTATTATTTTCGACTCCCAGTTTTTTGTTTATCTGTCTGATTATCAAATAAAGCGGTGCGGACAGAATTACGGTCGCTATTAAAGCGGGAAGCACATAATTAATCAGCACTACATCAATCTCGGGGTTTCTCCATATTATATATTTGAATAATAGCTCCGCTGACTGCACCAGAATAACTGCGGTCAGATTCATCCAGAGAAAGTTCAGAATATTTCTGTGAATAAGGTTTACAACAAGCAGAGTAACAAAAAGACAGCACGGCATCAGCCATATCGACGTAAACCCGAACAGCGAGCCCATAGCAAGATCGTGCATCATCCCTGCAAAAGCCGCAAAGACAACACCGCTCAGTTCTTCGCTGAAAAACGATACTGCCACAGCTGTCGTAAGCGTAAGATAGGGCTGCCATGACGCAAACGGCATAGTCACTTCAATTGTGTATGACACCAGCAAAACAAGTGAAAAAAGCACCCACTTTGCAATACTTTTAAAAATCTCTCTGCGTGTCATGGCAGAATATCTAAGAATTCTGAATTTCATCAGTCAACAACACCCTGCCCTTTAAAATCTGTTATTACAACGCAATCGGTTATTGTGCGGACATCGACAGCAGGCTTTATAACCGCATGAACGGAAAGTCCGTTTTCGTCATCATATACCTTTTCGACAGTTCCGATAAGAAGATTTCCCGGGAAAACAACACCGGCAACGGATTTTACTATCTCGCCTTCCTTGATGCCGCTGTTCTTTGTGATATAGCTCATAAGGCAGTTACCCTCACTTGCATTCTTTATATCGTTGTCAAGTATACCGGTAACCTTGCTGTCAAAGGTCATTACACCTACGTTTATCTCATCGGAGAGTATAGTAGATACCTTTGCGTAATTTGGCGCTATTTCGCTCACCATACCTATAAGCCCGTTTGATGTCATTACAGGGTCGTAAAGCGAAATCCCGTCATCAGAGCCTCTGTCGATTGTGAAGCCTGCATACGCATCATTAGAATTATGTGCGATTATATTACAGGGTGCGGAAAATTCAAAATCAGAGTTTTCTTCTTTTATTTTCAGTATTTCTTTAAGCTGATCGTTTTCGTGCTTGACATTTTCAAGCTCGATTATCTGACGGTATTGTTCATTGAGCTTGTCTTTAAGCTCCTCGTTCTCAGACTTATATCTGTCTGCATTTGCAAATTTGTCCAAAGTACCTTCAACCCACTGCGATACGGCATTTGAAACTGTAACAAACGGCTTTGCTATTGCTGACAGCACATTTTCCGGAAAAGTAGAAAAACCGCCCGAAACCGCAGCATAAATGACAACGCCAAGCACCAACGCAAAAGCGCAAACTATTATTTTGAATTTAAAGCCTTTAAAAAAGTCACGCATACAATACCTTTCAGTGCTGTCTGAATACGTTTATATAACACATTATGACTAACTGTAAAAAACAGTTAGTCATAAGGACTATATTTTCGGATAATCAATATCTTGTATCATCGTCTGTGAGAACGTCAATCAGCTTGTCAATGTTCTCAAGAACCTTACCTGTACCGTCAGCCACGCAGTCAAGGGGTCTTTCGGCAACCTTTACCGGCATACCTGTTTCGGCGTGGATAAGAAGATCAAGACCTTTAAGCAGTGCGCCGCCGCCTGCAAGCATTATTCCCTGATCTATTATATCTGCGGCAAGCTCCGGAGGGGTCTTTTCAAGAGTTACCTTTATTGCCTCAATCACATGGCTGAGAGGCTCTGAAAGCGCTTCTCTTATCTCTTCGGATGTTACGGTAATGTTTTCGGGTAAACCATTCAGAAGGTTTCTGCCCTTTATATCCATTGAAGGCTCATTGTCTGCATAGGGATATGCGGAGCCTATTGCAATCTTTATATTCTCGGCTGTTCTTTCACCGATAAGCAGGTTATATTTCTTCTTGATGTAGTTTATGATAGATGAATCAAACTCATCGCCTGCTACTCTTACGGAACGTGATGTTACAATACCGCCGAGCGAAATAACCGCTACTTCGCTTGTGCCGCCGCCGATGTCAACTATCATACTGCCTGTAGGCTCGGCTACCGGAAGTCCTGCGCCTATAGCGGCCGCCATAGGTTCTTCAATGATAGAAACACGCTTTGCACCTGCGTTCTGTGTTGCCTCTTTTACCGCTCTGCGTTCAACAGCTGTAACGCCCGAAGGAATGCAGATGATAACTCTTACTCTTGAGCCGGCAAAGGCTCTGCCTTTAAGAGCTTTTCTGATAAACTCCTGAAGCATACTTGTTGTCATATCAAAATCAGCGATAACGCCGTCCTTAAGAGGTCTTACAGCTACTATAGAGCCGGGTGTACGGCCTATAACGTCCTTAGCCTCCTGACCAACATAACGCACTCTGTCCATTTTTACATCAACTGCAACAACGCTGGGCTCTCTTATTATAATGCCCTTTCCTCTCATATAAACAAGCGTGTTGGCTGTGCCTAAGTCTATACCTATATCTTTTGAAAACATTCGTCAAACCTCCGGGTGTTTCGTATTTACAATTCGATATTTATTATACCACTTTTTGAAAAAGCATACAACAAAAATGCCGAATTAAATATTCATAAATAATTGTCCGAATTTATCGGATATTTATGCAATTTGCATTACATCCGACCTGTAGAGCCGAATCCGCCCATGCCACGCTCTGTATCATCAAGTTCATCGCACAATCCGTACTCGCATAAATCCACAGGCATTATGACAAGCTGAGCGATACGCTCTCCGTTTTTAACGGTATACGGCTCATCGGAATGATTTATAACGGAAATTTTTACCTCTCCTCTGTAGTCGCTGTCGATAACGCCGACGCAGTTTGCAAGCGAAACACCGAATTTTGAGGAAAGTCCGCTCCTTGCGAACACAAAACCGCCGTATCCTGTCGGCACAGCTATTGCAAGTCCTGTCGGTATCAGCTTCCTGTCGCCCGGCATCAGCACAACATCGTCATCTATGCAGGCACACAAATCCGCACCTGCGCTTGTCGCAGTCGCACGCTCAGGTAACTTTGCCTTGCCGTTCAGCTTTTTCACATTTATGAACATTATTGAACTCCTCTGTAGTATAATCCTCTTGTGAGCTTTCCGTCGGGCTTTATATCGTCAAGATACATTTCAAGCACTTCTCCCGTATCGGTTTCGTCGGTGAATTTGAGCAATACAAAATCGAACTTTGCAAGCTCAGATTGTCTGTCGCTGAGATACAGTTTGTCGGGGTTCAATATCTCGACAGTGTTCTCACTGCACATACACGGCATATTATTTCCCTGCCTGTCGGTTATATAATGCGGACAATCCGCTCTTTTGGTTTTTCCGCAGGGCTTGCCGTTGTTTATCGGACATCTTCTCGTTATCATAAGAGGAAGTCTGCCGTAGCCGACTATTCCTGTCTTTATCTCACTGTCTGCACAAAGTGACACCGCATCGCTCATAAGCAGTTCAAACGAAAGTGCGGTATCGCTCAGTCCCATTTTTTCGTACTCTCTGAGCGAATAGCGGTTTGTGATATTGAGTCTTGACATACCGTGCGCCTTCATACCGAGCTTTCTTGCTATTCCTATATGCGAAAGCGTATGAACGGCAATATGCTCGTATCCCTGTTTTTTCAGCAGGGACAGCTTTTTCAATACATCGCTTTCACAATCGGCAAGAAATACCGGAGGAACAACGATTATTCTGAATTTATCAGGTGTAGCTTCGTCAAGCAGACCCATAGGAGCGTAAATATAAGAATATTCATCCTCCTGCAGTACCTGCTCAAGCTGTAAGGCTGTATTTACCTCACATCTGAATTCGGGGCGTATCTTTTTTCCGTCCTTGCTGTCAAGTGGAATATAAGGCGATATTCTGTAATGATGAGAATTCTTTTCGAGTATCTTCCCGCTTACGTTTTCAATTGCTTTTCTTCTAAGCTCGTTAAGCTGAGCCGCCGAAACGGATAACCCGTCATCAACATTTACGGTGATATTTCCCGGAAAATATACGGTAGCGCCAAGCTTAGTACATTGATTTTCAAGATATTCCGCAGTAACCGCTCTGTTTACCGCCTTTTCGGGAATATCGCCTACAGCGGACGAACTTACGCCGCAAGCCGACAGCTTATAGCAAACAGGCTGTCCGCTTTTTACGTTAACGGTAATATCGGCTGGAAAGCGTCTGAAAGGCTTATGATAATACTGTTTCATAGCGGAAAGCACCTTGGACGTTGCCGATGTCACATCGTCTTTAGTGCGGACACCCTGCATATTTTTGAAATCATCATCAAAATATCCGCTTGTAAATCCGCTTCTCGAAAATACGTTTTTAAGCGATATAAGGTCGGGCGTACCGCCGTCAAGAGCCACCCTGCAGGCATTTACGGCACCTGCAACGTATTCCGGACGTTTCATTCTTCCCTCAATCTTGAACGAGGTGATACCTGCTTTCGCAAGCTCAGGCAATTTTTCCGTCAATGACAAATCCTTAAGCGACAGAACATTATGCCTGTCGCCGCTTGTAAAATCAAGTCGGCACGGCTGAGCGCACAATCCTCTGTTACCGCTTCGTCCGCCGAGTACACTGCTCATATAGCACTGACCGCTTATGCAGACGCACAGCGCACCGTGTACGAAAAGCTCTGTTTCAATGTCACAGCTTTCCGTTATTGCCTTTATCTGTGCAAATGATAATTCCCTGCCCAGAACAACACGGGTAAATCCAAGTTCTTTCGCCATTATAGCGCCCTCGGGCGAATTGACTGTCATCTGCGTTGAAGCGTGTAATGGAAGCTCCGGCACAATTTGCCGGGAAAGCCTTGCAACGCCCATATCCTGCACTATAAATGCGTCAACGTCCGCTTTTGCACAGTTTTCTATCACTTTTGCAAGCAAGGGTATCTCCCTGTCAAATACAAGGGTATTCAGCGTAACATACACCTTAACACCGCTGTAATGACAAAAACGTACCGCATCGCACAACTGCTCTGCGGTAAAGTTATCTGCATTTTTTCTTGCGGAGAAGTATTCTTCTCCGAGGTATACTGCGTCTGCACCGGCATTTACTGCCGCTGTCAGACTTTCCATTGCTCCGCACGGAGCTAAAATTTCACTCATAATGTCATCTGACCGTCGTTTACAATCTCGTTCATCTGTGCGCTGAGCTCGGCATATTTCTTTCTCAGTGCCGATAACTCATCGTTCAGGTCCTTGACCTCTGCGTTACGCTGATTTGCGTATTCATCAAAGGTTTTTTCGTATGTATCCACAGTGCCTTGCAGTTTATCAATCTGAGCCAGCAACAGCTCATCCTGACCGCTCTTTGAAACCAGATTTTCATGGTCTGTTCTCAGCTTTTCAAGCAATTCCTCTGTGTGTCTGTTCTTTTCTGTAAGTTCTGCCAGCCTTGATTTAAGCGCCTCGTTCTCAGCCGATGAAGAATCGGCATTTTCGCTTGAAACTCTGAGTGTTTCGTTTTCCGCTTTCAACTCGTCCACTTGATTTTTCAGCTGTGCATTTTCATTTTTCAATGCGTTATCCGCATTTTCCGCCTTTTCGGAAAGCGCTGTGTTTTCGGCTGTAAGCTCATCAATGCGTGTGCCCAGCTGTTCGATTTCATCAGCGCCGATTTCAGTAAGCGAATCCTTTTCCGCAGTAAGAGCGGTAACCTGCTCTTTCAGTCTATCGTTCTCGGACCTTAGCGCAAGCAAATCCGATTTCTGAGCCTCAGCTCCCGCAAGCTGTTCTTTAAGTGCGGCAAGCTCACTTTGTGCCTCAGACGCAGTTATTCTAAGCGATGCAAGCTCGGTGTCGGAATCGGAAAGCTGCTTTTCAAGCTCCTCTGCTCTTTTTTCGCAGGCAAGAGATTTTGCCTGTATCTCCTGCGAAAGCTGCTGAGCCTTTATCACAACGTTTCTGTTATCGTAATTTTCATCGGCTATATCGAGCGCCGCAAGCATTACAATATCGGTAAGTGACATTGACGCCGCCATCGCACTCAGTTTATCTATCCTTTTCTGAAGATTCTCCGCAGTTTCGTACATTCTGTTCGGATCTTCGCTTTTCAAGTAAAAATCGTGTCCGCTTATAGATATTTTTACTTTTTCCATATACCCTCCGGGATTTATTTATAAAACTTATTTTTTGTTATCAATATTGCAACAATGACGGCAAGAATTACGGATATCAGAACCGGGAACCAAGTATACGGAAGCGGCAGATCCAGAACATTCATACCGTAAAAGCTGAATACCATAGTGGGCACTGACATTACTATCGTAATAACCGTAAGCACCTTCATTACAATATTCAGATTGTTTGATATTACGCTTGCGAATGCGTCCATTGTACCCGAAAGTATGTTTGAATAGATATTGCTCATCTCGATTGCCTGCTTTACTTCGATCAGTACATCTTCAAGAAGTTCCTGATCTTCCTCGTACAGCTTTATTACCCTGCCTCTCAATATCTTTTCAAGCACTGTTTCGGTAGATTTAAGCGATGTTGAGAAATATACAAGTGATTTCTCAAGTCCGAGAAGCTGTATAAGCTCCTTGTTTTTCATTGATTTGTGCAACTGCTGTTCAACATAGTTCGACAGCTTATCTATCTGCTTAAGATAGAGGAGATACTTTCCTGCGATCCTTAGCAGCATATGGAATACAAATCTTGTTTTGAACTGGGTCTGTATACCTTTTACTATGCCTTTTGTAAATTCGTCTATTATGATGTTTTCTTTAAGGCAGACCGTTACAACATGGCTGTCCGTTATAATGATACCCATAGGCATTGTGTAATAGCTTATCGTATCATCCTTATCCTGAACCTTTTCCGCAACGGGATAGTCAAGGACTATGAGTGTCTGACCGTCATCGCTTTCAATACGGGAGGTTTCTTCCTCATCGAGTGCAGAACGGATAAAATCACGGTCGATGTTCAGTTCCTCCTGAAGCGAGGAAATCTCAGTTTCTGTGGGTGCAACGGCAGATACCCAGCATCCGGGCTCCATTGTGTCAAGCTCAACAATTGTGTTTTCAACTGTCTTGTAATATTTAAGCATAACGTACCTCTTTTCTGCACAGGAAGCCGTTATGCGACGACTGCTGTGCTGTATTATTTTTCAGTTATTCGTTTCCCGCTGGGGTCCGCAGTCATCGTCTTTCACCTCTTTTGACAGTTTTATTGCATAACCGTATTTATTTTACCACACTTTTTACGGTTTGACAACAGTTTTCGTTTCGTTTTGAAAATTTTTTTCCTGCTCTTTTTTCTCCGCCTGAATACGACTGTAGATACATCCGCAGTAATTCTGCCGGTATAATCCGTACTGTGCCGAAAGCTCTATGGAACGCTTATATCCGTTGCGTTTTTTAAAATCAGAATAAAGATACGGTATTTTATATTCATCGCTGAGCCTGCCGCCAAGCTCGTTCAGCTTTGCGGCATTTTTATGAGGGCTTACCGAAAGCGTGGTGCAGAAATACTCGAAGTCCAGTTCTTTTGCAAGCCTTGCCGTTTCTCTCAGACGTATCTCATAGCACAAAAAGCACCTTTCCCCGCCTTCAGCGATATTCTCCATACCCTTTGCCATATCAAAGAATATCTGTGGGGAATAATCGCCGTCAATCATCTTCACGGGATACCTGAACGGTTTTTCAGCTATCAGACGTTTCAGCTCGTTTTTACGCTTTTCGTATTCTTCCTTTTCGGTGATATTCGGATTGTAGAAAAACACGGTGATATTGAAATGCTCCGCAAGATATTCAAGTACATAACTGCTGCACGGTGCACAGCAGGCATGAAGCAGAAGCGTAGGCGCATGGTCGAGCGATGCGATTATCCTGTCCGTTTCAAGCTGATAATTAGTCATCGGTTTTTACCAGCTTTTCTTCGGCTATCTGTCGCAGTTCATCAAGCGAGCCTTCTCTGACGGTATTTTCATCCACGATAAAAAGATACCCATCGTGAGTTACGATATAGGCGCTTGATTTATAGAAATCAACAGATGCCACAGCCGTCCAGTCCGCTATAGCTTTAGCTGCACCGCCGTTTTTCAAAACGATACTGCCGGCTGTTATTTCTATCGCATCATATTCGTTTTTGGAGTTGATGCCGAAAATCTCATTTGTGTATTTCTTCAGTGCAAAGGCAACCGCAAGCATTGCGGCGGCGATAAGCAGAAGGCAGACAACCACAGCAAGAAGAAACATCCACATCTGCGTTACAGCCGCAAACACTACTCCTGCGACAGCAAAAAGAACCATCGCCGCAAGATAACAGATCATATAAATTCCGGACGATTTGTTTTTTCTGAAAATGGTGTATTTAACAAATTCGCCGACATTTTCTCTTGTATATTTAAGTTCGGATTCTATCATTTCAAACTCCCTTCATCGTAAGAGAAATACGCTTTTTGGCAGGGTCAATATCAAGCACCTTTACCTTTACAATATCCCCGACCTTTACAACCTCAAGAGGATGCTTTATATATTTGTCGCATATCTGCGAGATATGTACAAGTCCGTCCTGATGAACTCCTATATCAACGAATACGCCGAAATCAATAACATTTCTAACTGTACCGTCAAGTATCATACCGGGCTTAAGGCTGTTAATATCCGCCACATCTGTTCTCAGCATGGGCGGCGGCAGTTCATCTCTGGGATCTCTGCCGGGCTTTGCAAGCTCGTTTGCTATATCGCTCAGAGTCATCTCACCTATACCCAGCTCTTCCGACAGCTTCTTTACGCCGATGGCTCTGACCTGCTCTTTTATCGACGGAATGCCGCCCGAAACATCTGCAAGCTTGAATCCGCACTTATCAAGCAGTGCTTCTGCCGCCTTATAGCTTTCGGGATGGACGGAAGTATTGTCAAGCGGATATTTACCGCCGTGTATACGCATAAAGCCTGCGCACTGTTCGTAAGCCTTCTTGCCGAGTTTTGACACCTTCAAAAGCTCCTTACGGTTAGTGAACACACCGTTTTCCTCTCTGTATGTAACTATGTTCTTTGCAACGGCGGAATTGATGCCTGCAACATATCCGAGAAGTGAAACCGAGGCGGTATTAAGATCCACGCCGACGCTGTTTACACTGTCCTCTACTACTCCGCCCAGAGCGTCCGACAGTTTTGCGGGCGGCATATCGTGCTGATACTGACCTACACCGATTGCTTTCGGGTCTATCTTAACAAGCTCTGCAAGCGGATCCTGAAGTCTGCGTGCAATCGAAACAGCACTACGCAGTGAAACATCATATTCGGGGAATTCCTCAGCCGCCAGCTTGCTTGCCGAGTATACACTTGCGCCTGCCTCGGATACGACCATATAGCTTACCTTTCGGTCAATCTTCTTTAAAAGATCTGCCATAAACACTTCGCTCTCGTGGCTTGCCGTACCGTTTCCTATAGCGATAATATCGACCTTGTGCTTTTCGATAAGGTTTTTGATTATTCTTTCCGCTCCCGCAATATCGCTCTTCGGGGGTGTCGGATACACTACCGATGTGTCAAGAACCTTGCCTGTAGCATCAACAACGGCTACCTTACAGCCTGTTCTGTAGCCGGGATCGAAGCCGAGAGCAACGCTGTTCTTCACAGGCGGCTGCATAAGAAGCTGTCTTAGGTTGTCCGAAAATGTGTGTATACTGCTGTCACACGCTTTCTCGGTAAGCTCGTTTCTGAGACGTCTTTCAAGCGAAGGGTGGATAAGACGCTTGAAGCTGTCGTCACAAGCTGAGCGCACCAGCCGTCCGCAATCGTTTTCTGCTTTCACATACGCTCTGTAGATATGCTTCATAACATACTGTTCTTCCGGCTCAATGCTGACCTTGAGCGCATCCTCACGCTCTCCTCTGTCAAGTGCGAGAAGTCTGTGCGGAGGTATCTTACACGCAAGCTCGCTGTAATCATAATAATTCTTATAAACGGTTTCAGCTTTTTCGTCGGTGGCTTTTGACACAATCAACGCATGACCCGTATACTCAGTGTACAGCTTTTTACGAAGATCTGCATCATCCGAAACCGTTTCGGAAATAATGTCCAATGCTCCGTTTATTGCATCGTCAACGGTTTCAACGCCCTTTTCTTCGCATATATATTTCTCAGCTTCGGCAGTGGGAGAAGCGAGCGTCTGAGCGAGTATGAAATCGGCAAGGGGCTGAAGTCCTTTTTCTTTTGCTATGCCTGCTCTTGTCTTACGCTTTGGCTTGAAGGGTCTGTAGATGTCCTCGACTTCAGCAAGTGTCTTTGCGTTTAGAAGATCCTGCGTAATCTTGTCGGTAAGATTTCCTCCGCTTTCAATAAGCGACTTTACTTCTTCTTTTCTGCTTTCAAGATTACGAAGGTATGTCAGTCTTTCGCTGAGTTCTCGCAAAAGCTGATCGTCAAGTCCTCCCGTCATCTCTTTTCTGTAGCGAGAAATAAACGGGATTGTATTACCGTCATCTATCAGCTTTACCGTGTTTTCTACCTGCATATTTCTTATCTTGAATTCTTCAGCCAACTGCTTTAAAATATCCATTGCTTATCTCCGTTTTCTCAGAATAATTTTCCTACGATTTCAAATACGGGTCCGTGCTGCCACAGGAACGTGCTTAGCTGTATTTCAAATCCCTCGCCCTGATTGCAGGCAAAGTCGATAGGCTTCATCTTGGGCAGACCGTATCCCGAAAGAAGATTCATAATAACGCCTGAATGCGTGATAACGGCGGCTGATGTAACCTCGTTAGCCATCATATCCTTGAATATTTCTTCAAGACCTTCAAGGCATCTTAATGTAAAATGTCCGTAGCTTTCACCATTCGGAGGTGCGGCATCATATCCGCCCTTCAGCCATTCAAGATACTTTTCATCGCTCTGAAGCTCGGCTTGCGTTTTTCCTTCGTATTCCCCGAAGTCAAGCTCTGCGATACCGTCAATGCGCTTAAGCAGACGTTCGGGATAAATAATGTCGGCGGTCTGCAAGCAACGCTTGAGAGGGCTGGAATAAACCTTCTGTACCTTAGGGTAAACGTCAAGAGCCGCAAGCGACGATATAGCATCTTCCCCCTCTTCGCAAAGCGGCAGATCCGTTGTTCCTATATATTTTCCTTCAAGATTTCCACGAGTGATTCCGTGACGGATAAGATAAAGTCTGTAATTCTTCATTTTTTTACTTCCTTTCGGTTGATTTTTACTGATAATTATGCCGATTACGGCGATTTTTGTTTTATTATAGAGTTATTACATAAAAAAGCACTTGATTTTTTGTATAAAATCACGCTTTACAATAGGGAATAACTCCGTTATAATATACTGTGTGAATATTGTCAGAATCAGAGAGGTTATATCATATAATGAATACCGATTTTCCAAGAATACTTTCCCTGCTCCGCAAAGAACGTGGACTTACACAAAAACAGGTTGCCGCCGATCTTGGCATCGCTCAGGCACTCCTGTCACATTATGAAAAAGGCAAACGTGAATGTGGTCTTGAGTTCCTTGTAAAAGCGGCTGACTACTATAACGTTTCTACTGACTATCTGCTCGGTCGTTCGCCCGTTTCCAACGGCGGTATAATTACCGAAAGCGATATTCCCGACGGAAACTCGTCAGGTGATTCAAAATCGGGCGACATTATGCTTGCGCTTAACAAAAAGCTGATAACAAACAGTATTGAAGTGATTTTCTCAATTTTACAGAAAATCAAATCATCAAAGCTCAGCAAGAGCGTTTCATCAATGCTTACTCTTTCCGTATACAAAGCGTTCAGAATAACATATAATGCAAACAGAAAGAACGACGATAATCTTTTCGGCGTATCGCCCACTTCCGCACTTCATCTTATAGATTCTGCAATCTGCCTTGAAGTCGGTGCCGCCGCAGACGCCGCAAACGATGCAGACAACGCACCGTCAATAACGACAAATTCGATAGAAGCCGAATATGACAAGCAAGGAACAGCGCTTTTAAGTCTTATCAAGAACGCAGAAAAGCGTTTAGACCGTATAAATACAGATTAACACCACTGCAGAAAGGGACTTTATATGAAAAAAATCGTTTCCGTAATCATAGCGTTATCTGTGACAGTAACAGCCTTAGCTGTTATAATCGACAAGCTGTACAAAAAAGCCCTGTCGGGAATGCCCGCAGCTTCGGACAATTTCAGGTCCTGAGTCCTTTAAAAAAATCCGTAAGCAGCTTTGCACATTCATCCTGCAAAACTCTGCTTCTCACCATCGGACGATGGTTGAACGGATAATCGAATATTTCCATGAGCGAGGCGCAAGCCCCGCCCTTTTCATCAAAAGCACCGTAAACCAGCCTTTTTATACGGGAATTGATTATAGCGCCCGCACACATAGGGCAAGGTTCAAGAGTAACATATAATGTACATTCCGTAAGCCGCCACGAGTTCATAGCTTTGGCGGCTTGTTCTATTGCGATTATCTCCGCATGAGCTGTCGGCATCTGCTCGGTTTCACGCATATTATACCCTTCACCGATTATTCTCCCGTCCTTGTCAACTACGATGGCGCCTACAGGACACTCACCTTTTTCCGCCGCCTTTTTTGCGAGTTCGATACAGAGAGTCATATATTCTTCATCAGCAGTCACAGTAACACCTCCGGAAGATAATCATACGATTTAAATTATACTACAAAAAGAGTTTAAAATCAATATTAAAAGCAATTCTCTTTGATAATCCGTGTTCCCTGCTTGCGAGCATAAATTTCAATATGTGACAAATTTCTGAATAATTGACACACGGCAAGGAATAATATGTTTGCAAGATCAAAAACCGTTTCTTCAGAAAGGAATGAATATATAATGAAAGCTACGGGAATAGTAAGACGCATTGACGACCTCGGAAGAGTCGTTATACCTAAAGAGATTAGGCGAACAATGAGAATAAGAGAAGGCACACCGCTTGAAATATATACAAGTGTAGACGGAGAGGTAATTTTCCGTAAATACTCCCCTGTCGGAGAAATTTCAGGTACGGCGGATCAGTACGCAGATGTATTGTACAAAGTCGGAGGGATGCCTACAGTTATATGCGACCGTGACCACGTTATAGCCGCATCCGGCATTCAGAAAAAAGAAGTGCTTGAACGCAGGGTATCAAGCTCGCTTGAAGACCTTATCGAGCAAAGAAAATCTCTTTACCGTACAGCAGACGGTGTAAAAATGAACCCCATTGAAGGTGTAGATCGCTTTGCCGTTGCCTGTGCGCCGATAATGGCAGACGGAGATGTCAACGGAGCGGTCATCATGCTGTCGGATAAGGAAAATTCGGCTGTTGACGAAAAAACAAAGGCTCTTGTCGAAGCAGCCGCAATGTATTTCGGAAAACAGATGGAAGATGTCTGAAAAAATGTACCCACAGGCGAAATTATCGCTTGTGGGTATAATTTTTGCTTATTTTCCGAACATCATATCAGTAAATTTAACTACATATTCGTTCCAGAATGTCATATCGTGACCGCCGCCGCTTTCAAGGTAAACGTGAGGTATATTGTTAGTGTCCAAAAACTTATGAAACTGCCTGTTATTCTCAAGCAAAAAGTCCTCTGTACCGCAAGCCATATATATCTGCGGTATTTTCTTATTTTCTTGTGAAAGCCGCTTTACAAGAATCTCAGGATTGTTATCGCTTGCGACAACTTCGTCAAGGTTTCCGAAGCATTCATGGTAGTATGCATAATTTGCCACACCATTGTCACCGCCGTCCTTCATACCTGCTATTTCATGAACAATAAGGGCGGATGACATTGCGCACACCTTACCGAATGTATCGGGATAAGTGAATGCAGTATGAAGCGCACCGAAGCCGCCCATTGAATATCCCATTATCGCAGTATCATCTGCAGTCTGTGCAAGCCCGAATGTATTTCGTATATAGTCGATAAGTTCTTCACCGACATAAGTGCAATACTTATGCCCTGTAGATAATCCGTCAAGCCAGAATGAGTTTTCGCCGTGAGGAATCACTACGGCAAAATTGTATTTTTCCGAAATATATTCCGGTATCCAGTTGTTGCCGTCCTGTGTGTAACCATGCAGAATGAACAGTGTTTTCATATTCTGCTTATCATAAACCCCACCATAATTGCGCTTATCATCGGGAATATACATTTTGAATGAAGTATGACGGTTGAGCGACCGTGAAAAGAAACGTATATCAATCTGCGACATAAAAATACCTCCGTCTAATATTAAATAATAGCACATTTTATCTGTTGCTATCAATCATAAAAGTAAGGATGAACTCCAAAATCGTTATTTCCGAGTTATTTCAAAAGCACGGAAACGTATTTCCGTGCTTAAGTATATATCTTATTTATATCTGTACAGTGAAATCTTCTCAAAGCCGTCAAGAAGATCATCTGTATAATCGAACGCCTTCGCAACACCCTTTGCAACGCACTCTATCGGATCGTCTGCAACATAGCACGGTGCTCCCACTGCTTCAGTTACAAGATCCGTGAAGCCCTTGAGCATTGCTCCGCCGCCTGTCAGCACTATGCCGTTTGTCAGAATATCGCCCACAAGCTCGGGAGGGGTCTGCTCAAATACTTCCTTTATCTTATCGACTATCTCCATTACGCTGTCATGGAGAAAATCGTACATATCCTTATCGCTGATCTCAACACTTTCGGGAAGGCCTTTTATAAGATGTCTGCCCTTTACGGTTATTTTCACATCGCCTGTCGGATTATATACGTTGGCGATTTCTTTTTTTGCCTGCTCTGCCGTCTTTTCACCGATAAGTATTTTGTATTTCATCGTAACACCACGAATTATTGCGGCATCAAACTTATTGCCTGCCATCTTAAGCGAACAGCTTTTTACAATGCCGTTGAACGAGACAACCGCAATATCAGCCGTTCCTCCGCCGACATCGACAACCATTGTGCCGTTAGGCTTTGAAATATCAATACCTGCACCGAGCAGTGCGGCAATAGGTTCTTCTATAATAAATACCTTTCTTGCACCGGCACAAAGCGCAGCCTCAACTACAGCTCTGTTTTCGACATCGGTAACAGACGAAGGGACGCAAAGAATAATTCTCGGCTTTACAATTCGTCCGATAACCTTTCTGATAAATTCGATTATCATTGCTTCCGTCATCTCATTATCAGAGATAACACCGTCTTTGAGCGGTTTTACCGCAACAATATATTCGGGCGTTCTGCCTATCATTTTGTACGCTTCGTTTCCTACAGCAAGAACACAGTGTTTCTTTTTATCATAAGCAACAACAGACGGCTCGTTGACAACGATACCCTTGTTTCCAAGCGTTATTATAACATTCGCCGTGCCTAAATCAATTCCAATATCGGTAGCAGACATACTTTTAATCCTTTCCGTTTACAAATAATTATTTTCTATCAAAGCCAAAAGGCTATCCTTATCGTTTTCGCAAGTTCCGTTTACAACCTGTTCAAGCAAGAAATTGAGAGCCTTCCCGATTTCTTTACCCGTAAAGCCAAGCCGTGAAATATCGGAACCGTTGACTTTAAGCTGTTTAAGGCTCATAGGCGGTTCGTTTTGAAGAAACTCCCTTGTATGCTTTTCAATGCTGTCAAAAAGCGCTTTTTCACCGAAATATGCAGGTGATTTTCCGCAGGTGTCATAATAATGCACCTTTATCAGTTTAATAAAACGCTCCGCACCGTAACGTGCAACGCCTCTTCTTATACTGCGAATATCATCGTTAATAACTATACCATGATTTTCGATTAAAAACAATACCTCGTCTTTAATTTTATTGCTGAAACGCAATCTTTCAAGTGTTTTTTCGGCAATTTTACAGCTGACATCGGCATGACCGTAAAAATGGCCTGCACCATCCTTCATAAAAAAGCTGTCAGGCTTGCCTATATCGTGCAAAAGCATTGTAAGGCGAGCTTCTACAGTAGGCTCAGCAGCAGCTACGGTAGCAGCTATATGACCGTAAACCGTCTTATCGTGATACTTTGAATGCTGTTCAAAGCCTATGCACGGATACATCTCGGGAATAATCTCGCAGATAACATCGCTGTAATTACGGAGAATGTCATAGCAATCGCCGGTAAGTATTCCGCACAGCTCACTATTTATCCGCTCCGCAGAAATAAATGAAAGCAGGAATTTCTGTCTGTGAATAGCGTCCGATGTTTCCTTATCAATGCTAAAACCATAACGTGACGCAAAACGCAATGCACGAAGAATCCTTAAACCATCCTCGTCAAAGCGTTTCATCGGATCTCCGACGCATCTTATAATGCCGTTTTTCAGGTCCTCTGCCCCGCCGTACAAATCGACCATACCGACCTTATCATTATACGCTATGGCATTAATCGTGAGATCCCTTCTTGCAAGGTCATCGGCAAGATTCGGAGTAAATCCGACTTTTGAAGGATGGCGGTGATCGATATATTCGCCGTCAATTCTGTAAGTTGTGATTTCTACCGGATGCTTATTGATTATTACCGTTACGGTTCCGTGCTTTAATCCGACCGTCAGCAAACGGTATCCGTCAAAAACTTCTATTATCTGTTCGGGCAGTGCAGATGTCGTTACATCATAGTCTTCCGGACATTGACCGAGCAGATAATCCCTTACACAGCCACCGACGCAGTATGCTTCATACCCATTGTTATTAAGTTTTTGTAATACCTCATAAACATATTCAGGAAGCTGCATAAAAAACCTCTCGAAAAGAATTATATAAAAACAATATCCGCTCGTGAAAGCGGATATCGTCTTATATAAGATATCAAAATCTCAAATTATTCGTTGATAGCTGTAACTACGCCTGAACCAACAGTTCTGCCGCCTTCACGGATAGCGAAACGGAGACCTTCTTCGATAGCGATAGGAGTGATAAGCTCAACATCCATTGTTACGTTATCGCCGGGCATGCACATTTCCTTATCAGCGGGAAGTGTGATAACGCCTGTAACGTCAGTTGTTCTGAAGAAGAACTGAGGTCTGTAGTTTGAGAAGAAAGGAGTATGACGTCCGCCTTCTTCTTTCTTTAATACGTAAACCTGACCCTTGAACTTCTTGTGGGGGTGGATTGAACCGGGCTTGCAGAGAACCTGACCACGCTCGATTTCGTTTCTCTGGATACCACGGAGAAGTGTACCGATGTTGTCACCTGCTTCAGCAAAGTCGAGGAGCTTACGGAACATTTCGATACCTGTTACAACTGTCTGCTTAGGCTCGTCTGTAAGACCTGTGATTTCAACTGTATCGTTGAGCTTGAGGATACCTCTCTCAACTCTACCTGTAGCAACTGTACCACGACCTGAAATTGTCATAGTATCCTCAACAGGCATAAGGAAGGGGAGATCAGACTTACGATCAGGAGTAGGAATGTAATCGTCAACTGCATTCATAAGCTCTATGATGCAAGCATATTCGGGAGCGTTGATGTCCTTGCTGGGGCAATCAAGAGCAACCTTAGCAGAACCACGGATAACGGGGATTTCATCGCCAGGGAAGTCATGCTCTGAAAGTGTCTCACGGATATCCATCTCAACGAGGTCGAGAAGCTCGGGATCGTCAACATCATCGCACTTGTTGATGAATACAACGATTGCGGGAACGCCTACCTGGTGAGCGAGAAGGATGTGCTCCTTAGTCTGAGCCATAGGACCGTCTGTACCAGCAACAACGAGGATAGCGCCGTCCATCTGAGCAGCACCTGTGATCATGTTCTTGATATAGTCAGCATGGCCGGGGCAGTCAACGTGTGCGTAGTGACGCTTGTCTGTCTCATACTCAACGTGAGCTGTGTTGATTGTGATACCACGCTCTCTCTCCTCGGGAGCCTTGTCGATCATATCGTATGCTTCGAACTGAGCATAGCCCTTGAGTGAAAGAACCTTAGTGATAGCTGCTGTTAAAGTAGTCTTACCGTGGTCTACGTGACCGATTGTACCAATGTTTACGTGGGGCTTGGTACGTTCAAATTTCTGCTTTGCCATTGGAATTTTCCTCCTTTAATTATGTGTATTCCATACACTTAGTATTTTATCAGATTATTTCTCAAAAAACAAGTCTTTTTTGCTCTTTCAGAAAAATTTTATTAGTCCTTAGCTCTCTTGCTGATGATTCCATCTGCAATTGACTTGGGAACCTGAATGTAGTGGCTGGGTTCCATTACATACTGACCACGACCCTGTGACTTAGAACGCAGATCGTTTGAGTAACCGAACATTTCTGACAGAGGAACGAAAGCATTAATCTGCTTAACGCCGTTTCTGTCTTCCATACCCTGTATCTCACCACGACGTGAACTTAAGTCGCCGATAACGTCGCCCATGTATTCTTCGGGAACTGTTACAACTACCTTCATGATAGGTTCAAGGATAACGGGGTTAGCCTTGCGGCATGCTTCCTTGATAGCCATTGAACCTGCGATCTTGAATGCCATTTCAGATGAGTCGACCTCGTGGTATGAACCGTCATAAAGCTCAACCTTAACGTCTACTGTCTGATAGCCTGCAAGAACACCGGACTGTAAAGCACCCTGAATACCTGCGTCAACTGCGGGGATATATTCCTTAGGAATTGAACCGCCGACAATTGCGTTAATGAACTCATAGCCCTTACCGGACTCGTTCGGGTAAACGTGGAGCTTAACGTGACCGTACTGACCCTTACCACCTGACTGACGTGCATACTTTGTATCAACGTCTGCATTAGTGGTGATTGTCTCTTTATATGCAACCTGAGGAGCACCGACATTAGCCTCAACCTTAAATTCACGGAGAAGTCTGTCTACGATGATTTCGAGGTGAAGCTCGCCCATTCCGGCGATGATTGTCTGACCTGTTTCCTCATTTGTATAGGTTCTGAAAGTGGGGTCTTCCTCTGCGAGCTTCGCAAGAGCAATAGCCATCTTTTCCTGACCTGCCTTGGTCTTGGGTTCAATAGCGAGCGAGATAACAGGCTCGGGGAATTCCATAGACTCAAGGATTACGGGGTTGTTCTCATCACACAGCGTATCACCTGTTGTAGTGTTCTTGACACCTACAGCAGCTGCAATATCGCCGCAGTAGCAAACTTCGAGGTCTGCTCTGTGGTTAGCGTGCATCTGAAGAATACGTCCCATACGCTCCTTCTTGTCCTTAGTTGCGTTAAGAACAGTAGAACCGGCTGCTACGATACCTGAGTAAACTCTGAAGAAGCAGAGCTTACCAACGAAGGGGTCTGTAGCAATCTTGAAAGCAAGTGCAGAGAACGGCTGATCGTCGCCTGCGTGTCTTTCAACTTCTTCGCCTGTTTCGGGGTTAACACCCTTGATAGAAGGAACATCAAGAGGTGAGGGCATATAGTCAACGATTGCATCGAGGAGCTTCTGTACGCCCTTATTCTTATAAGATGTACCACAGGTTACAGGAACGATCTCATTGTCAATCGTAGCCTTTCTGAGTACAGCCTTGATTTCTTCAACGGTGATTTCTTCACCTTCGAGGTACTTGTTCATAAGTTCCTCGTCCTGCTCAGCAACAGCCTCGATGAGTGCATCGTGATATTCCTGAGCCTTCTCCTTCATGTCGTCCGGAATTTCTTCCACACGCATGTCCTTACCGAGATCATCATAGTAGATGTCAGCTTTCATTTCGATAAGGTCTACGATACCTCTGAATGTATCTTCGGCACCGATAGGGAGCTGTATCGGAACAGCATTACATTTAAGTCTGTCCTTCATCATGCTTACAACATTATAGAAGTCTGCACCCATGATGTCCATCTTGTTGATGTATGCCATTCTCGGAACATGATACTTGTCTGCCTGACGCCATACAGTTTCTGACTGGGGCTCAACACCGCCCTTAGCACATAAAACTGTAACAGAACCGTCAAGAACTCGCAGCGAACGCTCAACTTCAACAGTAAAGTCAACGTGTCCGGGAGTATCGATAATATTGATTCTGTGCTTCTTCCAGTATGCAGTAGTAGCAGCAGAAGTAATTGTGATACCTCTTTCCTGCTCCTGCTCCATCCAGTCCATCGTAGCAGAACCGTCGTGGGTCTCACCGATCTTGTGGTTGATACCGGTGTAGAACAGGATACGCTCGGTCGTAGTTGTCTTACCTGCGTCGATGTGAGCCATGATACCAATATTACGGGTCATTTCAAGAGTTACGTCTCTAGCCATATTTCCTCCGTTTTATTGATTACCACTTGTAATGTGCGAAAGCTCTGTTAGCTTCAGCCATTCTGTGTGTATCATCGCGCTTCTTGCAAGCTCCGCCCTGACCGTTCATAGCGTCGAGGATCTCGTTTGCAAGTCTTTCCTTCATTGTCTTTTCATTTCTCTGTCTTGCGTACAGAGTAATCCATCTCAGACCTAAAGTTCTTCTTCTTTCGGGACGAACTTCCATAGGAACCTGATATGTGGCACCGCCGACACGGCGTGCCTTTACCTCTAACTGAGGCATGATATTTTCCATAGCTTCTTCAAAAGCTTCAAGTGCGCCCTTACCTGACTTCTCGGCTACGATGTCAAATGCACCGTATACGATCTTCTGAGCAACACCCTTCTTGCCGTCGAGCATGATGTTGTTTACGAGTCTTGTTACGAGCTCTGAGCCGTACATAGGATCGGGTAATACATCACGCTTAGGAACATTACCTCTTCTTGGCACTTTACTTCCCTCCTTCATAAATAATGAAAATCATCGGTACTCGAAAGCGATTAACTCCCGCCGTCCAATTGCAGAGGTAATATAATATATTACTCCACAAAAGTGGCTAAAAGTCATCAGTTACGCTTTTTTCGCACCAGCCTTCGGACGCTTAGCTCCGTACTTTGATCTGCCCTGCATTCTTCCGTCAACACCCTGAGCATCAAGTGTGCCTCTGACGATGTGGTAACGTACACCGGGGAGATCCTTAACACGGCCGCCACGGATCAGTACAACGCTGTGTTCCTGCAGTTTGTGTCCGATACCCGGAATATAAGCAGTAACTTCATAACCGTTGGAAAGTCTTACTCTGGCAATCTTTCTCATAGCAGAGTTAGGCTTCTTAGGGGTAGCAGTACGAACAGCTGTGCATACGCCTCTCTTCTGGGGAGAAGACATATCTACTGTTTCCTTCTTCAGAGTGTTCATTCTCTTCTGCAGTGCAGGAGCCTTAGACTTCTTTTCTGCAACTGCTCTGCCCTTACGAACGAGCTGGTTAAAGGTTGGCAAATGTTACACCTCCTTGCAAAATTATTAAAAATTTATGCCACAGAATAACGCTTTTACGCATTTATTCTGCACACATTTAAATATTATATACAAAAAGGCGGCGATTGTCAAGCCTTTTCGTTTTACCGAAAAAACTTTGTAACAATCGTCGCCTTTGGACTGAATTACAACTTAATTTTGTGCAGTTTCGCCAACTTCTTCGCTGCCTGATTCGTTTTCATCCGATTCAGCAACAGCTTCGGCAGCCTTTTCTCTTTCTTCTTTTTCCTTCTCCATTGCCTCAAGACCTGTGCCTGCGGGAATAAGCTTACCTATGATAACATTTTCCTTCAGACCGAGCAGCGGATCTACCTTGCCGTGAATTGCAGCATCGGTAAGAACTCTTGTGGTTTCCTGGAATGAAGCGGCAGACATAAAGCTGTCTGTTGCAAGTGCAGCCTTTGTGATACCGAGAAGAACAGCTTCGCACTCTACCGGTTCAATCTGTTCGCCGGCTTCCTTACGCTGTTCAAGCTCATTGTTTACCTTGACAAGCTCATTCTTGTCAATAACCGAGCCGGGAAGCAGATAACTGCTACCAGGGTTGGTTACACGAGCCTTTCTCATCATCTGACGAACAATAACTTCGATATGCTTATCGTTGATATCAACACCCTGTAAGCGATATACCTTCTGTACCTCGGCGATAATGTAGTTCTGAACTGCTTCCTCGCCCTTTACCTCGAGTACATCGTGAGGATTTACGCTTCCTTCTGTAAGTGTTTCACCGGCTTCGATGAAATCACCATCCTGTATTTTCAGCTTGTAGCCGAAAGGTACGGGATAAGGATGCTCCTCGCCGTCAGCTGTTGTAATTATAACGTGTCTGGTTTTCTTTATCTCGTCGATTCTTGTCTTACCGGAATGCTTAGCCATAATTGCGGCATTCTTGGGACGACGTGACTCGAACAGTTCTTCTACTCTGGGAAGACCCTGTGTAATATCTTCAGCCGATGCAATACCACCGGTATGGAATGTTCTCATAGTAAGCTGTGTACCGGGCTCACCGATAGACTGTGCGGCAATGATACCAACTGCTTCGCCGATTGTAATCTTCTTGCCGTTTGCAAGTGAAGAACCATAGCACTTTGCGCAGACGCCGTGTTCTGCGTGACAGGTAAGAACTGAACGAATTTTAACGGTCTTTACGCCCGATGCAACTATCATCTTGGCATCGGCTTCCGTTATCAGCTTATCCTTTGAAACGAGGACTTCACCGTTGTCATCAGTGAAATCTTCGGCAAGGTATCTGCCTGTAAGACGTTCTTCAAGCGACTCGATAAGCTCCTTGCCTTCACGGATCTCGTAAATGTCGATACCGTCTGTAGTACCGCAGTCATCAGTTCTTACGATAACTTCCTGTGATACGTCAACAAGACGTCTTGTAAGGTAACCTGAGTCGGCTGTTCTTAACGCCGTATCGGCAAGACCCTTTCTCGCACCTCTTGAAGAAATGAAGTATTCGAGGATGTTAAGACCTTCACGGTAGTTAGCTCTGATCGGGATTTCAATCGTTTCACCCGATGTATTTGCGATAAGTCCACGCATACCTGCAAGCTGTCTTATCTGGTTTGTACTACCACGGGCTCCTGAGTCTGCCATCATATAGATGGGGTTATAATCGTCAAGACCCTTTGTCAGTGCAACTGTAACATCTGTTGTAGCCTGGTTCCATACTGAAAGCACTGCAGATTTTCTTTCGGCATTCGAAATGAAACCGTTGTTGAAATACTCGTTGATTTCCTGAACCTGTGCATCCGCATTTGCAAGAATATCCTTTTTCTCGGGCGGTATTGTAGCATCGCATACAGCTACTGTGATTGCCGCCTTTGTCGAGTATTTGTAACCCATTGCTTTTATTTTATCAAGAACCTGTGCTGTCATAGGTGTTCCGTGAACCTTAAGGCACTTGTCGATGATTTTTCCAAGCTCTTTCTTTCTTACCTTGAAGCCGATTTCGAGATCAAACTTCTTTTCAGGATCGTTTCTGTCAACGAAGCCAAGATCCTGAGGAATATGCTCGTTGAAAAGAATACGTCCTACAGTAGCATCGATTATCTTTGTTTCGGGATGATCTCCGCCTACATCCTTGGTAACTCTAACCTTGATAGCCGAGTGGATCGTAATATCGCCTTCATTGTAAGCCATAATAGCCTCGTTGAAGTCACGGAATACTTTACCCTCGCCCTTTTCGCCGGGCTTGTCGATAGTAAGATAATAAGAACCGAGTACCATATCCTGAGTAGGAACTGTAACAGGACGGCCGTCTGAAGGCTTCAGCAGGTTCTTTGCGGCAAGCATAAGTGTTCTTGCCTCGTTCTGTGCTTCCTCAGACAGAGGCAGATGCACTGCCATCTGGTCACCGTCAAAGTCTGCGTTGAACGCTGTACAAACCAGCGGATGCAGCTTGATTGCACGACCCTCGACCAGTACCGGCATAAATGCCTGAATTCCGAGTCTGTGCAGTGTAGGCGCACGGTTGAGCAGTACGGGGTGGTCCTTGATAACTTCTTCAAGAGCATCCCATACAGCAGGATCCTTAGCCTGCTCTACCATCTTTCTTGCACTCTTTATATTGTTAGCGATACCACGCTTGTCAAGTTCCTTCATTACAAAGGGTTTGAACAGCTCGATAGCCATTTCTTTGGGAAGACCGCACTGATCCATCTTAAGATCAGGACCAACTACGATAACAGAACGTCCTGAATAGTCAACACGCTTACCGAGAAGGTTCTGACGGAAACGTCCCTGCTTACCCTTAAGCATATCCGAAAGAGATTTCAGAGGACGGTTTGAAGGGCCTGTAACCGCTCTGCCGTGTCTGCCGTTATCGATAAGTGCGTCAACGGCTTCCTGGAGCATTCTCTTTTCGTTTCTGATGATAATGTCGGGTGCGTGAAGCTCCTTCATCTTTGTAAGACGGTTGTTTCTGTTGATAACACGTCTGTACAGATCGTTAAGGTCGGAAGTGGCGAATCTGCCGCCGTCCAGCATAACCATAGGACGCAGATCCGGAGGAATTACGGGTATGCAGTCGAGTATCATCCATTCGGGACGGTTACCGCTGAGTCTGAATGCCTCAACAACATCAAGTCTTTTTAATAACTTTACTCTCTTCTGACCCTGCTGAGTATCCTCAAGCTCTTTCTTAAGCTCCTCGGACAGCTTGTCAAGGTCGATTTCGCAAAGAAGCTCCTTGATAGCTTCGGCGCCCATCTCGGCTCTGAAATCATCCTCATAACGCTCTCTCATATCAGCATACTCTTTTTCTGTGAGTATCTGCTTCTTTGTGAGAACTGTATCGCCGGGATCGACAACTATATACTTTGTGAAGTAAAGAACTTCTTCAAGTCTTTTGGGTGAAATATCAAGTACCTGGCCGATACGGCTGGGTGTACCCTTGAAATACCAGATATGCGATACGGGAGCCGCAAGCTCTATGTGACCCATACGCTCACGTCTTACCTTGTTGCGTGTTACTTCAACGCCGCAACGCTCACATATTTTACCTTTGAAACGGATTCTCTTGTATTTACCGCAGGAACACTCCCAGTCCTTTGTAGGACCAAATATCTTTTCGCAGTACAGACCGCCTCTTTCGGGCTTCTGTGTTCTGTAGTTGATTGTTTCGGGACGCTCAACAACGCCGTAGCTCCATGCACGGATCTGATCCGGAGAAGCAAGACCGATCTTCATTGAATCAAATGTTTTATATGCCAATTTACAGACCTCAATTCTTTCTATAGAAGTTTATGTGTGATAACACACGCTTTTCTGTCAATGCCTATGCTTAAATCATCGTCTGATTATTCATCAAACGAGTCGTCAGCGTCATTTTCGTTGAAGTCGATGTCAAAATCATCTTCATCGTCCTTATCGGCATAGAATTCGCTGTCTTCGTCTATATCCTTAGTTGTGAAACCGTCATCAAGAGAGCCGTCCTCGGCTACATACTCAAATGTATCCTCGCCTGCTGCCTGACCGTATTCATCGTCTTCTTCATAAGTCTGTCTGAGATCAATCTCATTCTTATCTGCATCAAGTACCTTGATGTCAAGACCGAGTGACTGAAGCTCCTTGAACAGAACCTTGAAGCTCTCAGGAACGCCTGCCTTAGGAACGGGATCGCCCTTGACGATTGCCTCGTAAGTTTTAACACGTCCTACTATATCGTCCGACTTTACAGTAAGGATTTCCTGAAGTGTATAAGCCGCACCGTAAGCCTCAAGTGCCCAAACTTCCATCTCACCGAAACGCTGTCCGCCGAACTGCGCCTTACCGCCGAGAGGCTGCTGTGTTACCAGTGAGTAAGGACCGGTTGAACGTGCGTGAATCTTATCGTCAACAAGGTGGTGAAGCTTGAGGTAGTACATATAACCTACTGTTACAGGGCTGTCAAACTTCTCGCCTGTACGACCGTCTGTAAGCTGTGTCTTGCAGTCAGAACGCATAGGAATCTTAGAGAAGTCTATCCTTGCGGAATCCTTATCCTTGTAGTTTTCACGTTCAGCCTCAGCCTTTTCAAAGCAAGCTCTGATGTCGGCCTCGTGAGCGCCGTCAAATACAGGGGTCATTATCTGCCAGTCAAGTGCCTTACAAGCATAACCGAGGTGTACCTCGAGAACCTGACCGATGTTCATTCGTGAAGGAACGCCGAGGGGGTTCAGTACAATATCAAGCGGTGTACCGTCGGGAAGGAAAGGCATATCCTCCTGCTTTAAGATACGGGAAACGACACCCTTGTTACCGTGACGACCCGCCATCTTATCGCCGACAGAAATCTTACGCTTCTGTGCGATGTAGCATCTTACCACCATATTTACGCCGGGCGAAAGTTCATCACAGTTCTGTCTTGTGAACACCTTAACGTCAACGATGATACCGCTTTCGCCGTGAGGTACACGAAGTGAATTATCTCTTACTTCTCTTGCCTTATCACCGAAGATAGCACGGAGAAGTCTTTCTTCTGCGGTAAGCTCTGTTTCACCCTTAGGTGTAACCTTGCCGACCATAATATCGCCCGAGTGAACCTCGGCACCGATACGAATGATACCACGCTCGTCAAGATCCTTAAGAGCGTCCTCAGAAACGTTGGGGATCTCTCTTGTTATCTCCTCCGGTCCAAGCTTTGTATCACGGCATTCGAGCTCATATTCTTCTATATGGATTGATGTGTAGACATCATTATAAACGAGTTTTTCATTTATAAGAACGGCGTCCTCGTAGTTGTAGCCTTCCCATGTCATGAAGCCGATAAGAGCATTCTTACCGAGTGAAATCTCACCCTGGCTTGTAGCGGGACCGTCAGCAAGAACATCGCCGACCTTTATCTCCATACCCTTTGAAACAGCAGGACGCTGGTTCACGCAGGTGCCCTGGTTTGAACGCTTGAACTTTATCAGCTTGTAGCTGTGTTCAACACCGTTGTTATCGGTAACAACGATTTCGTCGGCACTGCACTTTGTTACAACGCCGTCTTCCTTTGCTACTACAACCGCACCCGAATCAACGGCTGCCTTGTATTCCATACCCGTACCTACGATAGGATTCTGTGTTACCATAAGCGGAACTGCCTGACGCTGCATGTTTGCACCCATAAGAGCACGGTTTGCGTCATCGTTCTCAAGGAACGGAATCATCGCAGTAGCGACAGAAACGACCATCTTAGGCGAAACGTCCATGTAGTCTACACGGTCACGGTCAACTTCAAGAATTTCTTCACGGAAACGTGCATTTACACGCTTTCTTGCGAATTTTCCCTGCTCGTCAAGAGGTTCGTTGGCCTGTGCTACAACGTAATTATCCTCCATATCGGCAGTCATATAGGTTACTTCGTCAAGTACAACGCCTGTTTCCTTGTCAACCTTACGGTAAGGAGCTTCAATAAAGCCGTACTTGTTTATCTTTGCGAATGAAGCAAGGTAAGAGATAAGACCGATGTTAGGACCTTCGGGAGTTTCGATAGGACACATTCTTCCGTAGTGGGAATAGTGTACATCTCGAACTTCGAAGCTCGCACGGTCACGGGAAAGACCGCCGGGGCCGAGTGCTGAAAGTCTTCTCTTATGAGTAAGCTCTGCAAGAGGGTTGTTCTGATCCATAAACTGTGAAAGCGGCGAAGAACCGAAGAACTCCTTGATAGCCGCAACAACGGGACGGATGTTGATAAGAGCGTTAGGGGTTACCTTGTCGCCTTCCTGTGACTGAAGTCCCATTCTTTCACGGATAACTCTTTCCATTCTTGCAAAACCGATTCTGAACTGGTTCTGTAAAAGCTCACCTACGCTACGGATACGTCTGTTTCCGAGGTGGTCTATATCGTCAACTTCACCGACGCCTTCGCAAAGGTTGATGAAGTAGCTTACTGTTGCGAATATATCGTCAAGAGTGATGTGCTTTGGGATAAGGTCTTCTACTCTGTTTGAAAGCTCGGCTGTGAGTGCCTCAACATCATCGCCACACTTGTCAAGTATCTCACGCAGAACGCTGAAGCATACCTTCTCATTGATACCGAGTGATTCTGCATCTATAGATTCGGGAATGTAGCCTGCTATATCGACCATTCCGTTTCCGAGAACCTTTGCTATTTTTTCCTCGGAGAAGATTACGCACTCCTTAACGCCTGCCTGCTCTACAGCCTGTGCCTTTTCAGCGTTGATGAACTCGTTCTCGTCAACAAGAATCTCGCCCGTGGTAGGATCTATAATCGGCTGAGCGGCCTTATGACCGGCGATTCTCGAAGCAACTCCGAGCTTCTTGTTGTACTTGTAACGTCCGAATCTTGCAAGGTCATATCTCTTTGCGTCAAAGAACAGATTGTTGATATGAGTATTTGCGGAATCAACCGTAGGAGGCTCACCGGGTCTTAACTTTCTGTACACTTCAAGCAAAGCCTCTTCGGTGTTCTTTGTAGCGTCCTTTTCCTGAATCGTCTGAACTATTCTGGGGTCTTCACCGAACAGATCGATGAGATCGTCATCGCTGCTGATACCGAGCGCACGGATGAACGTTGTTGCCGGTATCTTTCTGTTTTTATCTATACGGACATAGAAGATGTCGTTTGAGTCCATCTCATATTCGAGCCATGCACCTCTGTTAGGGATAACAGTTGACTTGAATAACTTCTTACCCGTTTTATCGTAGTCAAAGCCGTAATAAACACCGGGAGAACGAACCAACTGAGAAACAATAACACGCTCGGCACCGTTAATCACGAATGTGCCGCTTTCGGTCATCAGCGGGAAATCGCCCATGAATATCTCATTCTCGACAACTTCTCCGGTTTCGTTGTTTCTAAGCTGTGCCTTTACACGAAGGGGTGCCGCATACGTTGTATCACGTTCTTTGCACTCCTCTATAGAATACTTGGGGTCCTCATCAAGACGATAATCAACGAAACTCAGCACCAGCTTGCCGTTAGCATCGGTAATAGAAGAAATATCCTTGAATACTTCTTTTATACCCTCGTCCAAAAACCACTTATATGAATCCTTCTGAATTTCGATGAGGTTCGGCATCTTCTGAACTTCATTGATTTTGGAAAAACTCATACGGGTATTTCTACCCAGCTTTACCTGCTTGACATTCACCATGGGCTTTACCACTCCTTAATTTATTCATGGATATTTATACGCTCGTGTTTTCCGCATAATAAAGGGAAAATCTACGCTTTTCGACACTGCGGGATTTCATCCTGAACGCATATCAATCCATTATGATACATTTTAGTATTGTACCACATATAAAGGGCAAAGTCAATAGAAAAATCGCTTAACTTTTGTCTTATTTCTCATTTTCGTATCGTTGTTTTAACCGAAAATATGTCAAAATGCTGATTTTGCCATATTAAATTTACATATGCACATTCCTGTTTTATATGACGATACCGCAAACCCGTCCTGTAAGCAAACCGGATTTGCGGTATTTAAAATAATGTTCTGAAATGCCCGATTTCAAACCAATCGAAATATATTTATGAAACGTTGATCGGTATCTCCTGATGCCTATCTTCCCTTCATTGCTCAATACAAATCGGGTAGCGTGTCCTTAGTCACGGCATATTCGCTGTTATACACCTTTTTAAGCTGTTCGAAGGTATTGAACTTTTCGCTGAGGCAGAACGGTTTTGACCAGGTCATATAGGACGACCAGCCTACTTTTTCGGATACTACCGCTTCGGGACTTGGCAATGTGCCTGTTTCACCGATTATCGTTATTTTCTTAGCACTTGTAATCTCGCACAGGTTATAGTACATTTCACTCTGCGAGGTATGCTCGTGTTCAGGCGGATACATATCCCTCGAAATTATATCCACTACATCATCGCCCGGGTAACATTCGGGAATCTGTGAATTCCACACCCATATAAGATTGTCAAGATGAAATATGTTTGTGTATCTGTCGTGCATAAGGCGGAACAACTTTTTAACGGTATCCGCTCCTTTTTTGCCCCACCAGAACCAATCGCCGTCGCCCTCGTGAAAGGGTCGCCACAGAATCGGCACTCCCTTTTCGCAGAAGGGTCGGAGTATTCCTGCCATTGTATCCATATCCGAAAGCAGAGCTTTATTTTCAGGCGTACCGTCAATCACAGCCTTACTTGCGTCAAAGTCGGTATTTTCGCTGAAAAACGATTTTGATCTTCCATAAAGCGGAGAAAACCAGTGCCAGCACATAGTGATAAGCCCCTTTTTCTCTGCCCACTCCCACGCTCTTTTAAGAGTGCCGTAATTCTCCGTGACCTCTGTCATACATTCATCGTCTATATCAAAATAGTTGATATTCGGTGAATATGAAAGCAGTTCAAAACCGAGAAGTGCAGGCTGTTTTCCTGTGACCTTTTCTATAAGATGAAGCTCTTCCTGCGCCATAGTCTGCGTATGCTGTCCCGTTATGATTTTTTCATAGGTTATATCGGACAGATATTTAAGCACATTGCGTACACCCTGCTGCGCATTCGGGTTTGAAGGGGTAAATAATTTATCGCTCATAAGCGTTCTCCTTTCAGGTAAATCTTTATATAATGATACCATAAATAAGGACGGTTGGCAATAGGAAGTTATGGTAAGAATGCAAAGGCGGCAAATAATTTCTATTAAAATAACGCAATAACCAACATCTCCTTGACCGTTTTGATATGTTAATGCAGAAAATCCGCCGTTATAAAAACAGCGGATTCTGTGCAGATGTTAACAAACTGCCTGCCTCGAGAAAGGCGAACAGGGTGTTTACCGCCTCAGGCGGTTTCTTCAGAGAAGTTACCGGTGTACAGGCTGTAATACTTGCCCTTCTTTTCTATAAGCTCGTCGTGCGTGCCACGCTCGATAATTCTGCCCTGCTCAAGCACCATAATACAATCGGAGTTGCGCACGGTTGAAAGCCTGTGAGCGATAACGAACGTTGTTCTGCCGTGCATAAGTGCGTCCATTCCCGCCTGCACGAGCTTTTCGGTACGGGTATCTATTGACGAGGTAGCCTCGTCAAGAATCAGTACAGGAGGATCTGCGACCGCCGCTCTTGCTATAGATAACAGCTGACGCTGACCCTGACTTAAATTAGCGCCGTCACCTGTAAGCATAGTCTGATAACCGTCGGGAAGTCTTCTTATAAAGCTGTCGGCATTAGCAAGCTTTGCGGCGGCTATACATTCTTCATCCGTTGCGTCCAGCTTGCCGTAGCGGATATTATCCATTACCGTACCTGTGAACAGATTGGTTTCCTGTAAAACGATGCCGAGCGACTTACGCAGTTCGGGCTTCTTTATCTTATTAATATTGATCTCGTCATATCTTATCTTACCATCCTGAATATCGTAGAAACGGTTTATAAGATTGGTTATGGTAGTTTTTCCTGCACCGGTCGAGCCTACAAAAGCAATCTTCTGACCGGGCTTTGCATAGAGCTTTATGTCGTGAAGTACCATTTTTTCGTCAGTGTAGCCAAAGTCTACACCGTCAAAGACAATACCGCCTTCCTGCCTTTTATACGACACCGTGCCGTCCGCTTTATGAGGATGCTTCCACGCCCATTTGCCTGTGCGGTGATCGACCTCCGTAATATTGCCGTTTTCGTCAATTTCCGCATTGACAAGCTCGACATAACCGTCATCGTGTTCAGGCTTCTGATCCATAAGATCGAACAGACGCATTGCACCTGCTGAAGCCATTATCACGAATGTCATCTGCTGACTTAGCTGTGAAATCGGGTTTGTAAAATTCTTGTTGAGCGTACAGAATGAAACAATAGTACCGAGAGTAAGACCGCCAAAGCCGTTTGTTGCAAGCACTGCGCCGAGCAACGCACATAAAACATAACTGATGTTGCCTATATTGGCGTTTATCGGCATCAGGATATTCGCATACTTGTTTGCCTTATATGCGCTGTTTCTGAGGTTATCGTTTATCTTTACAAAATCGTCTATTGCCTCCTGCTCGTGACAGAACACCTTTACTACCTTCTGACCGTCAAGCATTTCTTCAATAAAGCCATCGACCTCGCCCAGATCGTGCTGCTGTTTACCGAAATATTTACCTGATTTTGCGGCGATCTTCTTAGTTACAACAAGCATCACAGCCGCCATACTTACGGCAAGTATCGTCATCGGTATGCTCATAATAAGCATAGAAACAAGCGAGATTATAACTGTAGTACCGCAGTTTATCACCTGTGGTATACTCTGACAGATAAACTGTCTGAATGTATCGATATCATTTGTATAAACCGACATTATATCGCCGTGCTGGTGTGTGTCAAAATACTTTATCGGGAGCTTTTCCATATTGGTGAAAAGGTCATTACGGAAGTTTCTGAGCGTACCTTGTCCTACGTTTACCATTATCCTGTTATACGCATAAGATGCCGCAAGACCGACAACGTAAACTATCGCAAGTCTGAGCATTGCAAACGCAAGAGGTGTGAAGTCTGTGCTTTTGGCTGCAATCATAGGCTTGATATAATCGTCGATAAGCGACTGTATGAAAAGCATTCCGACAAGCGTTGCGACCGCCTGGACAAGAATACATACAACAACGCAGATACACGAGAATTTATAACGGCTGAATGTGTATTTGATAATTCTGCCGAGCAGTTTTACCTGTTCCTTCGGTGAAACATCGGGACGGGGTCCCATTTTTCTTTTATCCATTACGTTACGCTCCTTTCCTTAATTCTGGGGGCGGTCAAAGTCGCCGCCGTCCTTTGTCTGAGATTCGTATATATCTCTGTATATCTCATTATTTGCAACAAGCTCATCGTGCGTTCCGACACCGTTTATTCTGCCGTCGTCAAGAACGACTATGCGATCCGCATCCTGAACGCTTGATACACGCTGCGCAATAATTATCTTGGTTGTACCGGGTATGCACTTCTGGAATGCCGCTCTTATCTTTGCGTCTGTAGCTGTATCCACTGCGCTTGTGGAATCGTCAAGTATAAGCACGGCAGGCTTTTTGAGAAGTGCTCTTGCTATACATATACGCTGTTTCTGACCGCCGGATACGTTAGTACCGCCACGTTCGATAACCGTATTGTACTTATCGGGAAAACGCTCGATGAATTCATCAGCGCAAGCCCACTTACAAGCCTCGATGCATTCTTCCTCTGTGGCGTTTTCGTTGCCCCAGCGTAGATTATCAAGTATAGTGCCTGAGAACAGGACATTTTTCTGCAACACTACCGATACCTGATCACGCAGGAACTTCATATCGTAGTCCTTTACATCAACGCCGCCTACCTTTACACTTCCCTGCTGTACATCATAAAGACGGCTGATAAGATTTACAAGACTGGTCTTTCCGCAGCCCGTTCCGCCGATTATTCCGATGGTTTCACCTGACTTTATGTGCAGGTTTATGTCGGTGAGGACCTCCTCCTCGCTTGTCTTATGGTATCTGAAATGCACATTGTCGAAGTCTATGCTGCCGTTTGACATTAACTCTACGGGAGCGAAAGGCTCGGCAAGATCGGGCTGTTCACGCAGAACCTCGGTTATACGGCGCATACTTGCAACGCTCATTGTAATCATAACGAATATCGTCGAGAGCATCATAAGTGACATCAGTGAACCCATTACATAGCTGAACAGCGATGTAAGCTCGCCTATCTGCAAGGTCTTGTCAACAACGATAAACTTAGCTCCGAACCAGCAGATTGCCATAATACTGGCATAAATCACAAGCATCATCACAGGGTTATTGAAAGCAAGGGTGCTTTCGGCTTTTTTGAACATATTGTAAAGATTGCCGGAGGCTTTCTTGAACTTTTCGTTCTCATAATCCTCACGGACGTACGATTTCACCACTCTGATGCCTGAGATATTCTCCTGTACGCTTGCGTTAAGGTCGTCATATTTTGTGAATGCCACATTGAAAATCTTCATTGCCCTGAGCATAATTATCACAAGAACTACCGCAAGGAAAACTATAGCGCCGAGGAATATAAAGCTCATATCCGCATTTACCACAAAGCACATAGCCATACTGCTTATCAGCATAAGAGGCGCTCTAACGGCTATTCTTATTATCATCTGATATGCGTTCTGAACGTTTGTTACGTCGGTCGTCATACGGGTAACAAGTCCTGCTGTACTGAACTTGTCTATGTTTGAAAATGAGAAGCGCTGTATGTTACGGTACATCGCCTCTCTTAAATTACAGGCAAAGCCCGACGATGCGCTTGCGGCATATTTGCCTGCCATCATTCCCGCAAAAAGACTTATCATAGCGAGGACTATCATAATTATTCCGTAAAGCAGTATCTTGTTCATATTACCTTTCTCTACGCCTTCGTCAATCAGCAACGCCATTACGAAAGGGATTATTACCTCCATAACAACCTCAAGTGCCGAATAGACGGGAGCTAAGACAGAATCTTTCTTGTACTGCTTTACCTGTTTAAGAAGCTCTTTCACTTAATCAGTCATCCTTTCTGTTTCAAGTTATCTGTATTTATGTTGTCTATATTGTTCAGCAGCGTTTTCTGAAGCCGCATGAATTCATTCAGCTCGGAATCGGTAAAGCTGCGGAATGCCGCCTGCTCTATATTCCTCATATGACGGGATATAAGCCCTGCTGTCTGTCTGCCCTTATTTGTTGCGGTAAGATTTTTGTAGCGTTCATCGCTTTCACAGCCTGTACAGCTTATATATCCCGATTTTCTCAGCTTTTTAATAAGTGCGGAAACCGAAGGCTTAGAAATGCAAAGATGTTTATGCAAGTCGGCGGCGAATATATCTTTTTCTGGGGAATTTGCGATATACATAAGCACTCTGCCCTGCGCCGCAGTAATATCAATATCGGCAAAAATCACGTTCAGGCTGTTTTCGATACGCTGATTTATGGTCTTGTTATCAATCATTATCGCCTGAATGTCGGTTTCATTCATAACGGTTAACCTCCTTACCGGTAATATGCTAACAGTTTATCTCCTTGATAATAATACACCAAACGGTCTTGAATGTAAAATACAAATATGTTATAATCAATAAAGAATATTTATCGTTAATTAAAAAAGGAGTTTGTTATGAATACTACTCAGCTTGAATGCTTTCTTGCGGTTGCGGAAACCTTCAATTTTTCAAAAGCGGCAGAAATGGTGAATATAAGCCAGCCTGCCGTCAGCCATCAGATTTCATCGCTTGAGGCGGAGCTTGGGGTGAGGTTGTTTCTGAGAACGAATAAAAGCGTTCAGCTTACAAAAGAGGGACTGATCTTTATAGGCGATGCGGAAACGATAGTCAGGACGGCGATGAATTCTATCCATCGCCTGAGTACCAATGTTAAGGAGAAAAAGCGGACAGTAGCTATCGGTGTTCATAATCAGTACGAGCTTGATGCGGCTGTACCGGTGATGAACATTATCGGGAAGATGTATCCGAATTTTGAGCCGGTGATTACTATGATGCCGTTCAAATCGCTTGATAATCTGCTTGAGGAAAACAAGCTGCAGATTATATTCGCTATCAAGTCTGAAAACGAAACCGCAAAAGCAGAGTGCTTTACTGCACTGTGCGAGTGTCCTGTTATGCTGATATGCCGTAAAGACGATGAACTGAGCGGAAGAAAAAGCATAAATATAAACGATATAAACGGCAGACGTGTTATACTTATTAAAAGGCACAAGTGTCCCGATGCGGCAATGGAAGGGTATATGAAGCTCGGCCTGCCGAATAACAGCAACGTACTGCTTGCGGACGGGTGCGAGGCGGCTTTTGCTATGGCGAAGGCAGGGCTTGGGGTAACAGCTTTTCCGATGATGCCGTATATGAATGACAGCAAACTTGAATATATCCGCATTGACGGATTGGCACCGGTGTTATTGGGGCTGTATTCAAAGAAGCTGATAAAAAGCGAGCCTGCTTTTGAATTTGTTACAGAGGCAAAAAAATTCTATAAAAATTACCGATACCCTATTGACAAAACAAAAACCGTATGATAAACTATATACAGTTAGCTTAGGCTAACACGGTTTACATAAGACAACTTAACGAATAAACGGCATTTCGCCGTTTATTTAAACGGATATGGTTAGTTTAAACTAACACATTTAAACAGAAAGGACAGGATATGAGCGTAGTAATAATCGGCGGTAACGAGCGTATGGAAACACGCTATGCGGATATATGCAAGGCTTACGGTTACGATAAGGCTAAAGTCTTTGTAAAGGAAAACAGCTCGCTTAAGAAGAAGGTCGGCACTCCCGATTTACTGATACTGTTTACAAATACTGTATCGCACAAGATGATGCTGAGCGCAACACAGGAGGCGAAGCGCAACAGCGTTCCGGTGGCAAGAGTACACTCAAGCAGTGTGGTTGCTTTATCACAGCTTTTAGCAGAAAGAAGTGCAGCATTATGAACAGATACTGTTTCGAACAATATCTGATTGACAATTGCTCCCCTACTCTTGCATCGCTTAAGACGGCGAATCTTTTCAATTACAGATACAGCAGTACGGATGAGCTTAACAAGGCTGTAGAGCGTTGGAACAAGGAACTGTCCGGCAAGGGAATTACCGTAACGATTCTGAGAAAGCGTGAGAACACGGCGCTTATATATGTATACAGGGCGAAACGTCTTGCTAAGGATTTCAACCGACCGGGCGTTGAGCGTTTTATGAAATGTCACGGATACGAGAATACAGATATTGATTTGTGCCTTGAGGTACTTGGCGGCAAGCTGGCGAAAAGCGATTTATTTCCGCACGAGATAGGACTATTCTTAGGTTATCCGCTCGGAGATGTTATCGGATTTATTGATAACGGGGGCAAAAACAGCAGATGCACGGGCTGTTGGAAGGTATACTGCAACGAGTGCGAGGCTATGCGCACCTTTGCGAGATTTGACAAGTGCAGAGCTGTCTACCAAAAGATGTGGGCAAACGGCAGGAGTATCGTGCAGCTTACGGTTGCATAATATAAAAAATATCAGAATGAAAGGATTTTTATTATGAAAACAGCAGTAGTATATTGGAGCGGAACAGGCAACACTGAGGCTATGGCAGGCTCGGTTGCAGAGGGCGCAAAGAGCGCAGGCGCAGAGGTAAGCGTATTTACAGTGGCTGACTTCTCTGCGGATATGGTAGATCAGTTTGATTCTATCGCTTTCGGTTGTCCCTCAATGGGCAGTGAACAGCTTGAGGACAGCGAGTTCGAGCCTATGTTCAACGCTTGTGAAGCAAAGCTGTCAGGCAAGAAGGTAGGACTTTTCGGTTCTTACGGCTGGGGCGACGGCGAATGGATGAGAAACTGGGAGGAACAGTGCATCGCTGACGGTGCAGTTATGGCGGGCGAAGGCGTTATCTGCAACGAAGCTCCCGATGACACAGCTACCGAACAGTGCGTTGCTCTCGGTAAGGCACTTGCATCATAAATTCAGAATACAGCTTAAAGATAAACAAACATACTCCGTAAAACACCGCAGAGGAAATGCTCTGCGGTGTTCCCTTTTCCCCCTTGACAATCCCTCTCCTCTGTGCTAAAATAATACCATACAGAAAAGCTATGACAAGAAACAGTAGATAAATCTGCGTCACAGAGAAAGAGCGGTTGGTGCAAGCTCCCGACAAGGTTTTATCGAACCCGTCTTTGAGCTGTACACGATGAGTGTTACCGGTTTCTCCCGTTACAGAGATACAAGTGCGGTTATACCGAATTTAGGTGGTACCACGGAACAATGTTTCGCCCTAAGCAAATTTAATGCTTCGGGCTTTTTTCATGCCCGGAATTCAGGAGGATATGCAATGAAACTCGACAAGCTGGTCGGCGACCGTTTTAAAGAAAGACCCTCGGACTGTCAGATTGACAGCCACGCAATTATGGTGAGAGGCGGCTATATTAAGTATATGGCTAACGGTATCTTCTCGTCATACACGCCCACAAAGAGAATCACAAAGAAGATCGAACAGATCATCAGAGAAGAAATGGACAAGATAGACGGACAGGAAGTACAGTTCCCTGTCGTTATGCCCGCTTCACTATGGCAGGAATCAGGCAGATACGACAGCATCGGCAGTGAGCTTTTACGTTTTACAGACCGCAACAGAATGCCTATGGTACTCGGTATGACACACGAGGAAGCCGCTGTACATCTTGTGCGTGAATACGGCAAGAGCTACACGAAGTACCCCTTCATGATTTATCAGATACAGACAAAGTTCCGTGATGAAGCTCGTCCGAGAGGCGGTCTTATCAGAGTACGCGAGTTCACAATGAAGGACGCTTACTCCTTCCACACATCGCAGGAAGATCTTGAGCAGTATTACGATAAGTGTCACAAGGCTTATGAAAACATATTCAGACGTGCAGGTGTTCCTGAGGTAATCTCGGTCAAGTCCGATTCAGGTATGATGGGTGGCAGTATTTCACACGAATTCATGCTCCTTACACCCGTAGGCGAGGATACAATCGCAAGCTGTCACGAATGTGGTTTCAATGCGAATATGGAAGCCGCAGACAGCATTATCGAGAATACAAGAGATGAAGTTTCCGCACCTATGGAGCTTGTTCATACTCCGAATATCCATACGATAGAAGAAATATGCGACTTTTTGCATACTCCCAAGGAAAAGAGCTGTAAGGCTGTCGTATATCAGAGAAACGCAGACGACAGCTATGTTGTTGTATTCACTAGAGGCGACATTGACGTAAACGAAACAAAGCTCCGCAACTTCTTAGGCTGTGAGATTCACCCTGCCATAATCACAGAAGAATGCGGTCTTAATGCAGGATATATCGGACCTGTCGGTCTTCCCGAAAATATGACCGTTCTGTTTGATACTTCACTTCAGAATACAAACAACCTTTCGTGCGGCGCAAATAAGGAAGAATATCACTACACGGGTCTTGACATTGACCGTGATTGTGCAAATGTTGAATATCACGACTTTGCAAAGATTCTTGACGGCGGCATCTGCCCCATTTGCCACAAGCACTCAATTTCTATTTCAAGAGGTATCGAGGTCGGAAACATATTCCAGCTCGGTACAAAGTACACAAAGACTATGGGTATGACCTACCTTGACAGCAACGGCGAGGAAAAGACTCCTATTATGGGCTGTTACGGTATCGGTGTCGGCAGACTTGCGGCTTCGGTATGCGAGGCGCACCACGATGATTACGGTCCTATCTGGCCTATGCCTATTGCTCCGTGGCAGGTTCATATCTGCGCTGTACGTTCAGATGACGCAGATGTTAAGGCTTGTGCAGATAAGCTGTATGACGCTTTACAGAACGCAGGTGCCGAGGTTATCTATGACGACAGACAGGTAAGCGCAGGTGTTATGTTCTCTGACGCAGACCTTCTCGGCGTACCGCTGAGAGTTGTTGTAAGCCCCAGAAACCTGAAGGATAACTGCTGTGAGATTTCTGCAAGGGATAAGAGCTTCTCATATAAAGTTCCCGTTGAGGAAACCGCAGACAAGGTTCAGGAGCTTATAAAAGAGCTTATGGCTAAATTCAACGATTGAGATTTTAAGTGAATAATCTGAGGGCAGTGTTTCGGCACAGCCCTTTTTATCGTAATATTTCTTTACTTACAGGGGAAAATGTAGTAGAATAATAACAGAAACTTAAAAAACACGGAGGTAATAATATGTGTACAGCCGCAACATACAAGACAGAAGATTTCTATTTTGGAAGAACGCTTGATTACGAATGTTCATACGGCGAGGAAATTGTAATCATGCCGAGAAATTTCAGATTGCAATTTCTGAATATGGGAGTTTGCGAAAGTCACTATGCAGTGATCGGTACGGCTCATATTGCCAAAGGTTACCCGTTGTTCTATGATGCAGTGAACGAAAAGGGGCTTTGTATGGCAGGGCTTAACTTTGTCGGCAATGCCCGTTATTTTAAAGATATTCCCGATAAGGACAACGTAGCACAGTATGAATTTATTCCGTATATTCTTGCAAAGTGTGCAGATGTAAATGATGCGAAAGAGCTGATTTCTAAAATCAATATAACCGATACGCCCTTTGACGAGCAGATGCCTGCAGGTCAGCTCCACTGGATAATTGCGGACAGGAACAGCGCAATAACCGTTGAATCGGTATCGGACGGAATAAAGGTTTATGATAATCCGATAGGTGTGCTTACCAACAATCCGCCCTTTGACGAGCAAATGTTCAGATTGAACGATTATATGCATTTATCAAGAAAACAGCCTCAGAACAATTTCTCGGATAAGCTGGAGCTTAAAACCTACAGCAGAGGTATGGGTGCTATCGGACTTCCGGGCGATCTTTCGTCACAATCAAGATTCGTGCGTGTGGCTTTTGTAAAGGCTAACTCCGTTTCCGGAAAAGGCGAAACCGAAAGCGTAAGCCAGTTTTTCCATATACTCGGCTCGGTTGACCAGCAGAGAGGCTGCTGTGAGGTAAAAGACGGAGAGTACGAGATTACTATCTATACCTCTTGCTGTAATGCGGATAAAGGCATTTATTATTACACAACTTACGATAATCACCGCATTTCCGCTGTTGATATGAGAAAAGAAAACCTTGACGGTAATGAGCTTATCTCTTATCCTATGATAACAGAAGAAAAAATCAACTATCAGAACTGAGAGGCTGTATTATTATAAATTATAGCAAACAGAATACCCCTGTGAAATTTGACACAGGGGTATTCGTATATGGGAAATGGATTAAGAGGATAGCAAATTAATATCGAGATTTGCAATTTTGAGCAATCTCGTGCTGTTTTTACGAAAGTATTATAAACCATTTTTTCCTGATTGTAAACAGCTTTTTCAAAATTAACGCATTTTATGCAAAAATAGCACAAAAGAGGTACAATTTTTTTCATCGTACCTCTTTACAAAATTAATTTATCTGTTCTCGGCATCATCGGGATTAAACGCATAATCCTCAGGCTCTTCATCTGTTGATACCAGTTTGTGCATACAAGCGGTGCAATATGTGTTGCTGAATCTGTTCTTTGTACCGCACACCGGGCAGGTAACGATTTTTTTCATCAGCTCGATTCTGGCATTGCAGTGTGCCATTTTCTTATAAAGATGGTCAATATCCATTACAGCCTGCGCTATTCTGTCGGCATCTGAGCTGTCGTTTTTAACCATACCGTACATAGTTCTGCCAAGCTCGGTGTATTTTGCCTTTATCAGTGCGTCTATTTTTATGCATCTGAGCTTGAGCTTTGAAATACCGATAACCTCGTCTGCCTTGCGTATGCCCGTATCGGTAAGCTGTTTTGCTTTTTCTGATATAATATCAAATTCGTCTTTAAAATCCATAGCCGTGTTTCCTTTCAGAAATGCTTTTTTATATTGTAGCACAATAAGAAAAATTATGCAAGAGTTAATTTTTCTTCAAAAAAATTCTCAATATCACGCTTACGCTCATTCATCAGAGCAAAACGTGAAATATATTCATAAGGATATTTGTAATTGATGACTCTTGAAACGTTCTTGCCGTCATATAGCTTTGTTGACGCTCCGCAGCCTGCGGCGAGTATCGTCTGTACGTCTTCCATAATGCAGATATTATAGATGCTTTCACAGCCGTCTTTGCAATAGCCGATGTTTTCAAGGTTGTCGGCTATATTCTTCTGACGGTAAAGATAATACGGAAAATAGCATTTTTCACAAAGCATATCGTATGCGGTATCGGTCATATATTTTGCACCTTTGCCGATATTGTTTCCGAATTGTCTGAACAATGCTGATGAGCGTTTAAGGCTCAATGTATGAACGGTGATATTTTCGGGAGATAATTCGCAAAGCTGTTGCAAAGAAGCTTCAAAGCTATGCTCTGTTTCGGCAGGAAGTCCTGCTATTATGTCGGAATTTATGCAGTCGAAACCGACCTTTCGTGCTATATCAAACGCTTCACACACCTGCTTTACCGTATGACGTCTGCCGACCGCTTCAAGTACGCGTCGTTCATCGACTGCGGATTTATTGATATGCGATGTACACCGCCGTTTTTAAGCGTCCTCAGCTTATCTTCCGTTATGGTATCGGGTCTGCCTGCTTCTGCAGTAAATTCACGGATATTTGCAATATCAAATTCACCGAGTTTATCAATAAGGCGGTCAAGCTGAGAAGCCGACAATGTTGTAGGCGTACCTCCGCCGATATACACAGTATCGACTTTAAGCGAAAAACGTTTCACAATATCGGCATAAATATCAAGTTCTTTCAGCAAAAGCCCGAAATAATCGTCTATCAGCTTTAATGCACCCTCGCCGGAAGCGGAGATAAACGAGCAATAGCTGCAGCGTGACGGACAGAAAGGAATCGAAATATACAGGCTTATCTTCCTGAGGTCAAGTGAGTCCAGAACCGGTTTCTGAATGCGTATTACATCGTTTGCAAGCCGTATTTTCTTATCGCTTACAAGCAAGGAGTTACGAAGATATTCTTCTGCATTGTCACGGGTTTCGTAAATGCTTCGAATATATTTCACGGGGCGTACTCCCGTAAGTATTCCCCACGGAAGCGGAGTGTGACCGTGCTTTTCCATACATCTGCAAAGAAGCCTGCAAAGCTCATTTTCATAATCGGACGGTTCGCAGACGTCTGAGGATTCCTTATACACGGTGTCATTATCAGATACGGTAACGGATAGTTTGCCGTTATCGGCGCAGAAGTATGAGTAATCTGTGCCGTTGGGAGTTTTGTCGGTATAAAACTCAAGCCTGTGCGGCAATGAGAAATTTCTTATCAGCCGCTCAAGCTCATAGGCATATTGATATGCCGTGTTATCAAAATACAGCGATTTTATCATATCAGAAGAAATCTACCGGGCTTTGTCCGAGAAACTGATTGAACTTCTTTTCCTGTTTAAGAGTAGTCGAACTGCCGTGACCCGGATAAATGAGATAATCCTCACGCAGTGCGGCGATTCGTGCAAGGCTGTTTCGCTGTGCGATATAGTCGCCCGAATAGAAATCGGTTCTGCCGGCAGAGCCTTCAAAAATTGTGTCGCCTGCAAACATACAGTCATCCGCAAAATAAACCACGCTTCCTGCGGTATGTCCGGGGGTGTGCATAACGCTGAATTCAATCTCATCAAGGCGTATGATGTCACCATCGGAAACAAGCACATCAGCAGTAAAAGGCTTGTAGGAATAGCCGGGGCAGAGATATGCCACGTTCTTTATCGTATCATCAAGCATACATTCGTCCTTTGAATGTATATATACCTTTGCACCTGTCTGTTCCTTAAGGTCTGCAACAGCTCCCGTATGGTCAAAATGTCCGTGCGTGAGAAGTATCATTTTAAGCTCGGCATTTTCCTTTCCGAGCGTATCAAGGATACGCTGTGCATCGTATGCAGGGTCTATCACTGCGGCATTTCCTGCGGCGCTGATTACTATATAACAATTGGTTGCAAGCTCTCCTAATGTGAGCGTTTTAATTTCCATTACTGTTTTCCTGTCCTTTCGGCAGAGATTACTCCGGGTATCTTCTGAAGTCTGAGTATGATGCTCTTGAGCTGATCTATACCGCTGACCTCGATTGTGAGAATTATATTTGCATTACCGTTCTTGAGATAGTGGGCGTTTATCTCGTGGATGGGCAGATGATTGCTTGCTATTGCAGTGGTAATATCGGCGATAAGCGCAGTTCTGTCATCTGCGATAATATCTATCGTTGCTCTGAACGCACTGCTTGAGTTCACTGCCCAATGTGCCTTTATCCATCTGTCCTTGTTTTCTCCCTGCAAACCGATCTTTACATTCTGGCAATCGGCTTTATGGATAGATACGCCATAGCCACGGGTGATAAAGCCCATAATATCGTCGCCGGGAAGCGGATTACAGCACTGTGCGTATTTTACCGCACAGTCTTCTATTCCGTCAAGCACAACGCCGTTCTTCTGTGCTCTCTTGTTGTTGTCAGCGATAGTCTTTTCTATGTCGATAGGCTGTGTCTGAACAGCGTTTAATCTCTGCTGTTTTACCTGCTCTTCTTTCAGGCGGGTAATGATTTTAGATAGCTGTACGCCGCCGTAGCCTATAGCCGCATATAAATCGTCAATCGAGGATAAACGCTGACGGTGTGCCGCCTGCAAGAGTATTTCATCATCGACCGCAATATTGTTTCTGCGTATCTCTTTTTCAAATGCCGCTTTACCGCACTCGATATTTTCTTCTCTGCGTTCACGCTTGAACCACGCTCTTATTTTTGCTTTTGCTTCGTTGGTTTTTGCGATTTCGCTCCAGTTTCGGTTAGGTCCGTAATTATCGCTTCCGCTGGTCAGTATCTCAACGATGTCGCCCGTGTGAAGTGTGTGGTCAAACGGCACCATCCTGCCGCCGACCTTTGCGCCTGTCATTTTATTGCCGACCTGCGTATGAATAGCGTAGGCAAAATCTATAACGTTAGAGCCTGCAGGCAGTGTTATAACATCGCCCTTCGGGGTGAAAACATATACGTCGTCAGGGGCGAGATCGACCTTGATAGCCTCTGAGATCTGCTCTACATCGTCAGCTTCCTGCTGCTGTTCAAGAAGCTGTCTTATCCAGTCGAAACGCTTTTCACCTGCAACATTTCCCGATATTCCTGCTTTATATTTCCAGTGTGCCGCAACGCCGTACTGAGCGGTGTTGTGCATTTCCTGCGTTCTTATCTGTACTTCAAATGGTATGCCTTCCCTGCCGATAACGGTCGTATGAAGCGACTGGTAGCGGTTGGGCTTGGGCATTGCTATATAGTCCTTGAAACGATAAGGGATAGGACGGAACATATCGTGAATGATACCGAGTACGTTATAGCACTCGACAACTGTCTGAAGAATAATCCTCACGGCATATATATCATATATCTCCGAAAAATCCTTTCCCTTGACATAAACCTTCTTGTAAATACTGTATATGCTTTTTACTCTGCCCTCGATTATCGGCGGTGGCTGAATGTCCGATATACGCTCTCTTATCATACCTTTTATCTTGTCGATAAACGTATCACGTTCATCCTTATGGACATCAAGAAGCGACTCTATCTCCTTGAAGCCGTAAGGATCAAGATAGCGCAGAGCAAGGTCTTCCATTTCTTCCTTTACGTCACTGATACCGAGCCTGTGAGCTATAGGTGCGTAGAAGTTCATCGTTTCAAGAGAAGTCTTGAGCTGCTTTTCGGGCGGTCTGCTCGCAAGCGTTCTCATATTATGAAGTCTGTCGGCGAGCTTTATGATAATAACACGAATATCCTTTGACATTGCGATAAGTATCTTACGGATATTCTCTGCCTGCTGTTCCTCACGGGTGTTAAGGGGTACCTGACCTATCTTGGTAACGCCGTCAACAAGATGAGCGACATCCTCACCGAACTTCTTCTGTATCACATCAAGACCCACATCTGTGTCTTCAACCACGTCATGCAGGAGAGCGGCGCATATTGTATCTGTATCCATGCAGAACTGTTCTACAAGTATATATGCTACTGCTACAGGGTGCGTAATATAAGGCTCTCCGGACGAGCGGAAAACACCGTCGTGCGCCTTTTCCGCCAGCTCATAAGCCGCCTGTATTTTATCAAGGTCGTAGCTCTTTCCTACTTCCTTTATCTTGTCAATAAGCATATCTATTGTATATGTCATGCTTACAGCCTCCGTTTATCGTTAATTTTTCAGCTGCAGGATTTCATTATTCTTCTTATCACTGCCGAGTTTTCAAGCTCTATACGTCTGCCGCCTTTTATGAAATTCATCGTACCGTTTATTCTGTCCAGCTCAAGATGACCGAATTCCGCAAAAACATGAAGGCACATCATAAAAAGACAGTAATTCATACCGTGCGACATTGCAATCTGAGCGGCTGAATCTATAGAGGTCAGCTTTCTTGCAAGGTCGAACGGGAGCTTCATGTTCTCCTTATCGGGCAGGATACGTTTAAGAAGTCTTGAATCTGTTTTTTCGCCTCTGAGGATTTTTTCATAGAAATTCCTTGCGGCAAAATACTTATCCTGCGGAAAATCACTTCTGCGTATGTCCTTTACTCTTACGCTGACGCTTTTTTTATCATTATATTCGTTTATTTCGATATGGCTCAGCACATCGACCTTATCTCCGGGATAATATCCGAACTTATCAAACGATGTTCCGAAGCAGAGGAATTTGAACTGCGAGCCTTTGTACTCTGCGGTAAACGATGTATATTTACCGTCTTTGAGCGGTCTTGATGATATGATTGTGCAGTTTCTCATCAAAAACAGCGGAGCGTTGTTTTCTTCGCCGTAAGGCTGTAAATGACGAAGATTCTCGATTGAAGATATTTCAAGGTCGGACAGCTCCGGCTCAATATCAGCCTCCGTTGTCATAACCGGCATTGAAGGGAATTTTTCGTCCGCATAGCTTCTCAGCTGAGCTATAAAATCATCTACCTTGTCTTTCGGAAGTGAAAAGCCCGCCGCCTTCGTATGACCTCCGAAACGTGTAAGATGCTCACTGCACGCATCGAGTGCGGTATAAAGTGAAAAGCCTTCGATGCTTCTCGCTGAGCCTCTTGCCTCGTCGCCCTCTATTCCTATGACGATACAGGGCTTTTCGTAAAGCTCAAGAAGTCTTGCACTGACTATACCTATAATTCCGTGATTCCAGCCCTCGCCGCAAACAATAAGCACACGGGAGTTGAACGCTTTAGGGTCGGCAATAAGCTGAGCCTTTGCCATTTCGAGAATATCGCTTTCAATCTGTTTTCTCTTAGCGTTCAGCTCATTCAGCTCCTGCGCTTTTATCTCGGCTATCTGTCCGGTCTGAGCCATAAGAAGCTCTGCCGCCGCTTTCGGACTGTCATAACGTCCTGCGGCATTTATACGGGGGCATAAGCCGAACGCTATGCCTGTAGAAGTAATACTTTCAGCGTCAAGTCCTGCCGCATTGATAAGCGCCTGAAGTCCCTGATTTTCGCTGTACTGCATTTCAAGAAGTCCACGCTTTACTATTATGCGGTTTTCTCCTGTCAGTGCAACAACATCGCCTATAGTGCCGATAGCCGCAAGGTCGGCATACTGCTCAAGAACACCTTCAACATCACGTTCCAGTGCCATAATGAGCTTTAGCGCAACGCCGCAACCTGCAAGTTCTTTATAGGGAGAGTTGTCATCTTGTCTGTGCGGATTTACGATAGCCTCCGCTTTAGGCAGAATCTCAGGGAGCTGATGGTGGTCGGTGACGACCAGCTTCATTCCAAGCTCATATATAAGCTCTGCCTCGTTGACGGCTGAAACGCCGTTGTCAACCGTTATTATAAGACCCGTACCGTCCTCGTGCAGTTTGCGTATTGCGTTTTCGTTCAGCCCGTAGCCTTCCTCACGGGTGGGTATGTACCAGTTTACGTCAGCACCTATTGCATCAAGATGTGTGAAAAGCATAACGGTAGATGTAACACCGTCGCAATCGTAATCGCCGTACACGGTTATCTTTATTTCGTTATCGACCGCCGCTTCTATCGCCTGCACAGCTTTATCCATATCCGCAATAAGCAAGGGGTCGGAAAGCTCCGTACCGTTGAAATACTGCTGTGCCTGCTCAGCTGTGTATATTCCTCTGCCGACAAGAAGACTGCACAAAAGCATAGGCAGTCCAGTGTCGGTTTTAAGTTTCATTGCAAGCGCATTGTCCGTATTTCTGACAAGCCATTTTTTCATAAGAAATTATATCCTCTTGATAAGTTCTTTCAGTTCTTCCGATGTAAAACGATATTTGTTATCGCAGAAATGACAGCACACTTCCGTGACCGGTTCTTCCTCTGCGAGTTTTGTAAGCTCGTCCTTGCCGAGTGTTATCAGCACCTGCTCGGTACGCTCTCTTGAACAATCGCAGTAATACTGTGCCTCCCAGCTGTCAAGTATCTCTCCGTCAAGGCCTTTAAGTCCTTTGAGGGCTATTTCTTCGGGAGAAAGTCCGTCCTCAAGCATTTTAGTAACGGACTGCATATCCTTTATATTTTCTTCGATAAAATCTATAGCGGCTTCATTCACGGGCGGTACAAGCTGTATCATATATCCGCCTGCTTTTTTTATCGTGAGGTCGGTATCAACAAGTACGCCCAGTGCACAAACAGTAGGTATCTGCTCGCTTACCGCATAATACTGCGTTACATCTATAGCTATTTCTCCGCTCACTATAGGTACCTGTCCTACATAAGGCTCTTTCATACCGAGATCTCTTATTACCGAAAGATAACCGTCCGTGCCTACTATTCCTCCGACATCCAGCTTACCTTTGGAATTGAGCGGCAGATCGGCAAAAGGATTGTCCATACAGCATTTTACGTTGCCTCTGTAATCGGCTACGGTCGTAATTGTACCGATTTTTCCGCCGCCGTTTATCCTCAGCTCAAGTCTGTCGGTTTCGTTTTTCATAAGCGCACCCATAATACAAGCCGCAGTTGCAAGTCTTCCTGCCGCCGCTGACGCTGTTGCGGATGTGCCGTGTATTCTGTGTATTTCATTTACGATGTCGGTAGTATCGACAGCACTGCAAAGCGCACTGCCGTCTGCCGATAAAGCTCTTACTATCTTTCCCATTTATTTTGTTTCCTTTGCACAGCAGTAAAGCACCTTTTCACTGTCCTCACTGCCCTTTTCTGTTGTCATATAATTATATCTGTCAAGAATTCTGAAGCCTGCCTTATGCAGTAATTCTTCAATTTCTTCAAGCGGTAAAGCAATCTCTGAAAAATCCTCACAGGAACGCTCATAAGAGCCGTCCTCGTTTTCAGTGAAAATATCAAGTGCAATATCTACCCTGCTGTCTTTACTGTCACTGTCAAGATAATTCTGCCATACGCAATAGACGCTTTCCATATCATACACAAATGTGTTATCCGCAAGCACCTCTCTGTGCTTTCTTACCGTATTAATATCAAATACGAAAAGTCCCTCAGGGTCGCAGAAAAGCGATACAGAGCTGAAGCAACGCAGTATATCCTCTTTGCTGTCAAGATGATTTATGCTGTCAAGCACGCATACGGTAACGTCAATAGTGCCGTACATATCAAGCTCGCACATATCCTGACAGAGATACTCTATGTTTTTGTGCGGTTTTTCCTTTGCTACACTGAGCATTTCGGTGCTTAAGTCCACTCCGATAACATCATATCCGAGAGCAGAAAACTGCATCGACATACTACCCGTACCGCAGGCAAGGTCAAGAAGTATGCCCCTTTTACCGCCGTGAGAAGTAATTATCCTGTCGTAATACCCGGCAAGCTCCTTATAGTCGATATTGGAAGTCAGCGTATCGTAAACGTCCGCAAAACAACCGTATGCCGACATATTATCACCCTTTCGGTCAATCGTTATCCTTCATTCTGTCGAAAACGATGGAGTAGCCGTCATTTCCGCCCTGTAAAGACCTGTTTACACGGCTTATCGTGGCGGTGCTGGCTCCTGTTTCTTCGACTATATCGCTGTACACTCTGCCCTCTACAAGCAGCTTTGCAACGTGCAGACGCTGAGCCATTGATTCAAGCTCTCTTATAGTGCATAAATCCTCAAAAAAGTCGTAGCATTCTTCAATACTTCTAAGCTCCATTATCGCTTTGAAAAGCTCGTCTTTATCCTTTGAAACAAGTTTTGTGTTCATTGCGTTTCCCTTTCTCAAAAGCAAATAGGTAAAATACCTCTATAATAATACTACTATTTTATCACTCTAAAGTATAAAAGTCAACACTTATCCTTTTTATTACAATTCTATTTCAAAAAGCCTTGCCGTGAAGCATTCGGGCAGTTTTACAGAAAGCGACCTTGAAAGCGGATTGAATTTATGCCCGCCCTCGTCAAAGGACGGGTATATGCAGTTCACCTTTGCATTCTCCGTTGCATATCTTATCGGTATATTACAGCACTCGTTGCTTCCTTGTCTGCGCCAAACCGCAAGATAGGCTTTATTTCCTGCTTTAAGACCCAGTGTTACCCATTCGTCACCGATATGAGATAATCCCAAAGGCCAAAACGGTACAGATTTCTTGATATCATCACGGATACTTTTATAACATTCAAGCGCTTCTTTTACAAGTGACATTCGCTCGGGGCTGAGATTTGCAAGGTGTCCGCTCTGATGGATACGCTGTGTCATAGCGTTTACCATATTGAACACAACCTCTTCCCTATCGCCGTCTGTCAGCGGATATGACCATATAGCGCTCTGTTCGGGGCAAAGACCTGTCGGTGCGTTTGCCGCTATTGTAGCATATCTTCTGTAATCGTCCTGATCGCTCGTCGACTGTATCGAATAACGGCTGAGCATAGCATAGTCTATTCTCATACCGCCGCTTGAGCAGTTTTCTATGATAAGCTCCGGATAACGTGCAAACACGCCGTCAAGCCACGCAAGATATGCCTTTTCGTGTCGCATAAGTCCTTCACCGACACTGTCACAGTTAATCTCCGTACCTATGCCCGGTTCTATATTGTAGTCCATTTTTATGTAGCCTACACCGTAATCTTTTACAAGGCGGTCAATTACGCTGTCGGCATAAGCACTGACTTCGGGATTTGAAAAGTCAAGCTGATAGCGTGAACGATCGTATACACGCTTGCCGTGCCGCATAAAGAACCATTCGTCAGGCACTTTCTTTGCCATTTCGCAGTTTATGCCCATAACTTCTATCTCAAGCCATACGCCCGGTATCATACCGTATTTCCTGATTTCATCGGTCACCTTTTTAAGACCGTTCGGGAAGCGGCGGCGGTTTTCCTGCCACTCGCCCACGCTGTCCCACCAGAAACCGTCCGCATACCAGCCGCAATCAATGCAGTAATACTCGCATCCTGCTTCTGCGGCGGCTTTTATAAGCGGCATTTCCTTTTCTTCGGTAGGGTCGCCCCAAAGGCAGTTCATATAGTCGTTGAAAATAACCGCCAGCTTTTCGTTATCGGTATTCTTTCTGCGTATCGCACGGCGGTATCTTGTAAGCTCGCCCATACCCTCGTCAAAGTCACGGCATACGCCGACTGCAACAGGAACTGACGTAAAGCTTTCCCCGGGAGCAAGGTTCTTGAACCAGTGAGATTGCTGTTCGTTAGGTCCGCTGAGCGCAAGGTAAAAATGTCCTCTCTGGTCGCTTATCTCCCAGTGCCACGAGCCGTTATGCTCTATCTGCCAGAAAAGCCCGTTTCCTGTTTCAGTGTTCTGAATATAACCCATAGGTAGATATTCGTTTGTTGACCAGTTACCTACATTTGTTACATTTATCGCCTTGCCGCAGTGCTCCCAGCCGTCTTTCTGCGACTGCGGCATACCGAGCTGTTCAAAGGTGTAGTCCTGCCACAGCATTTCCTTCTGCCACGAATTATGCGGTATCTTTATAATAAACTTATCGTCACGGGGAAGAATGCCCTCTTTTTCAAAACCGAGATAGTTGAACGATGAAACATAGGTCAGCGTGTATGTTTCGGTCGCAGACGTATTCCTGACTTCCGTATAGGTGCGTACTATGCTTATGCCGTCATAGAAACGGAACGTGCTGATTACTTCTATGCCTGTCGGCTCGTCATACTGCGTTACTTTTATAAGCCTGCCGATATTATCACGGGTATCCGAAAAATCCTTATACTTGAGTCTGTAGCCCGGTGCCGTTACTATGTACTTCGTACCGTGACGTTCACACGGACGGTCAAGTCCCGCTATTTCGACCTGTGCTATGTCAAAACAGCCGAGATGATCCTTTTCGAACATCTCGTTCCATATATCATTTTCGTTGAACGGGAGCGCCGAAAAGTGCATCAGCTTTATCTGTCCGTTATCCTCAATATCAAATACAATGTTGATTTTATTCTCGTTTATGTTTATCCTTTTCATTCTTCCTCCTTGCGACTGTTGAACACTTCATATACTTTTGGGAATTTATCCTTCACTCTAACCGGCTTGAAATCACTGTTCACAAAGAAGTGACGTGTTCTGCCTGTTGCCTTGACATCGCCGTTTTCCTTGCCTTTTACCACATAATCAATTGTCATTTTAAAGCCGTTGAATTCTGTGATTTTAAGATCTATAAGCACCGTTTCGTCAAAACGCACGGCATTTTTATAAGTGCATTCAGCAGAAAGCACAGGTATCATAACTCCGTCCTTTTCCATTTCGGAATAGGGGTAGCCTGCTTTGTCAAGATAATGTATTCTTGTTTCTTCGAACCACCTTATATAATTCGAATGGTGTATTATGCCCATTCTGTCGGTTTCGTAATAATGAGCGGTACGCTCATACGGCTCTATAGGCGGTAGATCTTTTCTCATAGCTTTACTCCTTTTATATCGTTGAATAACAGCTTTGCGACAGAGCTGCCTGCAAGCCTTGCGCCGACTTCGGCTTCGTCAAACCACTGCGCCGCAATCAGCTCATCCGAAAGCGAGAAATCTCCCTCGGGAAGCTCAGCCAGAAAACCTGTCATCAGCATCTGCTTTTTCTGATAAGCGTATGTCGCAACAAGGCGTACCTTGACCGGCTTTAGTCCGAGTTCTTCTGTGACCTCACGCACTGCCGCCTGTTCGGCTGTTTCGTTTGTCATTATGTAGCCGGACACGCAGACGAATCTGTCCTCGCTTATACTGCCGTCACCGCTGTGCTGACGGATAAGGGCGTATTTATTTCCTCGTCTTGCAAGGACTATCACGCAATTATAGAACATATCAAACCACAAACGTTTGCACTGTTCACAATACGGCACAAGGCCGTCATCTCCGGTCTTACGTCCCACCAGTCTGCTTGCACAATCGGGGCAGAATGTAAATCTCATATCGTTCTCCGTTTTACAAAAAAGCCGCACGGCACAGCCTATGCGCCAAGCGGCTTTTATATATTCTGTTTTTATCAGGAATTTGCCTTGATATAGTTCCAGCTGTCACGGCACATCTGCTCAAGACCTCTCTTTGCTGTCCAGCCGAGCTTTTTCTTGGCAAGCGAGGGATTTGAGTAGCAAGCGGCTGCGTCGCCCGGACGTCTGCCTGTTATAACGTAGGGTACCTTGACCTTGTTTACCTTTTCGAAAGCGTTGATAATATCAAGCACAGAGTATCCCTTACCTGTACCGAGGTTGTATGCGGGACAGCCTGTATGCGCTCTTGCCGCCTTTATTGCGGCAACATGACCAAGTGCAAGGTCAACAACGTGAATGTAATCTCTTACGCAAGTGCCGTCGGGAGTGGGATAGTCGTTGCCGAATACGCTGAGCGTTGCCATTTTTCCTGAGGCTGTGCGGAGGATAAGAGGCATAAGGTTATTCGGTATGCCGTTGGGGTCTTCACCAAGCTTACCGCTCTCGTGCGCACCGATAGGATTGAAGTAACGTAAAAGGATAATGCTCCACTGATCATCTGATGCGTACAGTTCTCTGCACATATTCTCAATCATCAGCTTTGTAGAACCGTAGGGATTGATAGCACTCAGCGGGAAATCCTCCGTTACCGGCACTTTATCGGGTATGCCGTAAACCGTTGCACTCGAGCTGAATACGAGCTTCTTACAGCCGTATTTCTGCATTGTTTCGATAAGTGCAAGAGTTGAGTTGATGTTGTTTTCATAATACATTATAGGCTTTACACAGCTTTCGCCTACTGCCTTGTAGCCGGCAAAATGTATTACTTCTGTGATGAAGTTCTCTCTGAAAATTCTGTCGAGAGCTTCTCTGTCACAGCAGTCATTCTCATAGAATCTGAAATCTCTGCCTGTGATTTCCTTGATTGCCTCGATAGCCTTCGGCTTTGAGTTGTAGAAGTTGTCTATTACAATAATATCCTCGCCTGCGTTAAGAAGCTCCACGCAGGTGTGAGAGCCGATATATCCTGCTCCGCCTGTTACCAATACTGCCATAATAATGTTCCTTTCCACAGCATAGAAACGCTGTATCCAAAACGGTTTTCCGTAAAAATATAACCGTTGCACTAACTTATATTATATATCCGCAAGGGCGGATTGTCAATATTTTTTACTTTGATTGACAAAGAGGCAATTATGTGATAAAATCACATTAGTAAAAGTTTTTACATAAATTTGCTTTAATTATTAAGGAGGATTCAAAATGACCAATTTACTTACATCTGCAAGCCAATTTCTGAGTGACACAGAAAATTTCAATTCAACCACAGACAAATTGCTGTCCAGCCTGTTTGACGGATTTATTTTTTATCTGGCAGTTGTGGTTTTTATAATAACTGTGCTTATTATAACTGCCAAATACAGAAAAAATCCCACGCTCGGCAAGAGAAAATCGCTTACTGCAATAACCGTATTGCTTACTGTATTCGACTCGCTTCTTCTGCTGTTCAAGATTGACTTTTTCAGGCTTCTTTGCAACCCTTACGATTATTTCACAAGCTACAATTTCACTTCCTTCGTACCCGGAACAAGCGAATATGCAATATATGTGTCATACTATATCGTTATAATCGCAACGGTCATTGCGGGAATTATAATGTGCATTGTGGGATATACAACGCTTTCTGACAAAGAGCTTAAAAAGAAAGCCTTTGATAAAGCGACCGCATTACAGCAGCAGTACAGAGCAGGCTTCGCAGTTCCGCCCCAGCAGATGCAGCAGCCCCAGTGCAACACATGGAGATGTAACATTTGCGGTACAATAAACAAGGATATAGGCGGAGATTTCTGTTCGCAGTGCGGCGCACCAAAACACAATGCGCCTTCCGGCAACGCTAACGGTCAGTAAGGAGGGACTTGTATGCTCCATATAGGTATTGCTATCGCTTTACTCGTTTTATGCAGTTCTTATAAGAGTTGTCCTATCGTTTCAAAACTTACCGGAATCAAGGTGCTGACTATTATTCTGACAGTTCTGGCATCAATTAAACTGATGTCGTTTCTGTTCGGCGTATTACCGATGTATTACGGTTCGGAGAGCGAAAACTATTACCCCATTCTGTCAGTGTTCGCTTCAAGTGTCTTTGCAATAACCGTGATATACTACTGCGGCGTTATCACTCTGAGTGTCATCGCCTGTATCAAAGGATACAAGTGTATGAGCAACAATGAGCTCACCTCTGCGGCTTACAGCGAACAGCAGAGAGTAAACGCCGCAAGAGCACAGCAGATATACCACACACAATCTGCCGCAAATGTTCAGCAGAGCTTTACAACCGAAAATACCGCATGGCAGTGTACAAGCTGTGGTAAGTACAACGAATCTGACAACAAATTCTGTATTTACTGCGGACATATAAGATAAATTCATTAAAGGAGATATGCAAATTGGTACTTATAGCACTTTCGATAATTGTGCTTGTTCTCTGCTCCAGATATAAGCAGGAGCCGATGACAAACAGCCGTACAGGCATAACTGTAACAACAATAATTACAGCGGTAATCACATTCTTCGAGTTGACAGGCGTTGTTTCTCTCTGTGTTATGAACGGTATTTTCGGAGGCGACGCTTTCAGACAGATGCTATATGACGCTATTGCAAGCGGAGAACTTGATTTTGAGGATTTTGCAACGGCAAATGAAGCAATGGATTTTGCTCTTTCCGTTGTTAATGCGGTATTTGTAGTTTCAATAATAGTGTGCATTCTTGTAGCCGCATTCGGCATATTTGCTACCGTTATCGGATTCAAAACAATGGCCGATAAAACGCTTACGGCAGCCGCAGCGGCAAATACAGCGGCACGCAGTCAGGCATATAATATGCCCTGTTACAATAACTGCAATACTTCTTTTCGGAACGGCTACTATAACTACGGCAATCCTCAGCAGAATTATCAGACTTACGCACAGAGCAATACAGGAGCGGCAACTCAACCGACAAGCAACGTTTCTCAAAACAGCGAGTGGTACTGCGTATGCGGAAACAAAAATTCCGCAGGACAGAAATTCTGTTCAAACTGCGGTGCGGCAAATCCCGACAGTAACCGTCAAGTCTGATTACAAACGCAAAATTCATAATCATATTATAAAAACCGGGTATTTTGCCCGGTTTTTTATTTTCCGCCAAACAAGCAGAAATATTTGACACATTTTTACTTGTTCTTTATTTACATTTTTGTAATAATAAATGTTGTTATCGTGCATAAAAGCATGGCGTTACAAATTTGTTTTTTGTGCAGGTGTACAAAATATCACCAAAATGCAAAATTATCATCAAATCAGACGTCACATTTTCGTACTTTCTGCGTTATATATATAGGTCGTTTTTTAGCAGTGCTTATAAATACACAGGTTATCCGGCATAAATCAAAAGCAAATTCCCATCAAAACTACCCTCAATGCCACACCCTGTTATCCGCCAACATCCACATACACGGCCGCTGTAAAAGAGCCATACAGAGAATACCTACTCTGTATGGCTCATTTTTATCTGTTTTCTGAAATAATTGCAAACAGCATCAGATATGCAATCTTTTGATTATCTTATAAACGACCGAGTTTTCAAGCACGAGCGGTGATTTATGCGCAAAGAACACAATTCCGTTTGCGGGCGACTTGATTTCTTCCTTGACCGTGCCTTCAAACGGATCGAGTATCTCTGCCATTACATCTCCCTGCTCCACCTCGTCGCCGGGCTGTTTTATCCTGCGGTATATTCCGCCGCTTTTAGCGTGTACCGACATCAGATGTTCTTCCTCAAGCGTAGTTGCCATATAACCGCCGTGGCTCTGATACTTTATGACGCCCATTCTCGACAAAAAACGAAGTACAGCGCTTACCGCTATATTTGCCGATTCCTCGTCAATATGCTCTGTTTCGTTTGTATATACGGAAAATGCGCTCGTATCACAGTTCTGCCAGTTGAAGTTCAGCGTTGCCGTGTCAAACGGCTTGGGCTTTCTGAGAAGTATATACGGAAGACCGAATAAATTCGCAAGTCCTATGTTCTTATGCTCGGTATCCATCATTCTTACATGAGGTATAAAGTCACCGGAAATATAGAATGAGGTAAACTGAATGCCGTACTGATATTCCTTTATAAAATCAAATATGCCTGCGGCTATTCTCTGTGTGGTCTTCCCGTGTGCGTCACCGGGGAACATTCTGTTGAGATCGGTATTATCTACAGACCAGAAACGACGCTGAATATTCATTGAAAACGGATTCAGCGAAGGGATGACCATTATCTGCTTACCGTAAACCAGATCGCCCTTCTTTTCAATATTTGAAAGGGCTCTTATGATCTGTGAGCATACATATAACTGCTGAACCTCGTTGCCACGCATTGCACCGACTATACAACAGGTTTTTTCACCCTTACCGAATCTGTATCCGTTTATCTGAAAATCAGCACGGTAAGGCGATTTCAATGTAACTATGTTTTCTTTATTCATTTCAGCACCCTCCGAGTATTCTTGCAAGCAACGAGCCTTCATATACAACGGGGTACTCACGCAACGTAAATACAATACCGCTGCACGGTGCGAATATTTCCTGCTCGACCGCACCCGAAAGCGGATCGAGTATATCGCCTATATGATCTCCCTTGGATATTCCTGCCCAGTGCTTTATTGCAGGCATAAAAATACCGGATGTATCCGAATATATGAACGATACGTTTCCGTCTGTGGAAACAATAGGATGAGAAACCTTCTTCGTTTCGCCTGTCCATATTCCCATCTCAGCCATCAGGTTGAATATTCCGTCAAGGAGCTGATCGCCGTAAGACTTGGTTATACGCATTCCAACACCCATTTCAGCAACAAGTGTCGGTGTTCCCTCTTTGTTAAGGCTGTGCGAGAGAGTAGCCTCCATAACAGTGACGCTGGAATGTACCCATATAAAGTCAACGTTCAGCATTTTGGCATAGGGCAACAGCTTCGGCGCTGTTTCTTCCGAAATACGCACCTGCGGAATTTCTCGCAGGAATATATTGCTTGCGTGGATGTCGATACATATATCCGCACCCTTTATATCGTTCATAATAGCGGCGGCAATATGCTCAGCCACCGCACCGGTTTCCGAGCCGGGAAAAATCATATTCATATCAAGTTCGAATATCGGCATCTCTCGCTTTATCGAATCCATTCCGAGCGGATTCATAGACGGATATATATCAACTATACCGCTGAGCAAATGCCTGTTTTCGCTAAGCTTTCTTATCAGCTCATAGCAAACGTACTGCCCCTCCAGCTCATCGCCGTGAATACCTGTAACTATACATATACGCTTTTCGCTGCCTGTAAGGTTGTACGGCTCAAAATGATTCTTTTTTATCATCATCCGCTCATTCACAGGGAGTGAAACGGATACAACGTCCTGTAACAAATAGACACCTCCGAAATCTGTCGTTGATATAAGTATATTCCCTTTTAAATTCATTGTCAAGGTTGGAACAACAAGGCAGGTAAATTTATTTTACGGCAGAATATCTGTTTTGCTTTTATCGCTGTATAAAGCGAAACAGCACGATTTGCGATTAATTCTCCGGGCAAAAAGCAAAAGGCACAAAACATTTCTGCTTTGCACCTTTGCAAATTCTTCATAAAGCTCCAAGCCTCAGCGCTATCAGCTGACAAACTGTGAATTGTAAAGCTCGGCATAGAAACCGTTCTTTGCAATAAGCTCCTCGTGGTTACCCTGCTCGATAATATCTCCATCCTTAAGAACGAGTATAAGGTCGGCGTCTTTTATCGTGGACAGGCGATGTGCTATTACAAAGCTTGTTCTGCCCTTCATAAGATTATCCATAGCCTTTTGTATCTGTATCTCAGTACGGGTATCGACCGAGCTTGTAGCCTCGTCAAGAATCAGTATCTTGTTATTTGCAAGAATCGCTCTTGCTATTGTCAGAAGCTGTTTCTGACCCTGCGATACGTTGGATGCTTCCTCATTTAACTCCATATCATAACCGCCGGGAAGCGTCCTTATAAAATGGTCAACGTGAGCCGCTTTTGCGGCGGCAATGACTTCATCATCTGTCGCATCAAGCTTTCCGTATCGGATATTCTCCATAATACTGCCCTTGAACAGCCATGTATCCTGAAGCACCATTCCGAAAAGCTCTCTAAGCTCGCTCCTGTCGAAGTCCGCTATGTCATACCCGTCAATCAGTATCCTTCCGCCGTTAAGCTCATAGAAACGCATAAGCAATTTGACAATGGTTGTTTTTCCTGCTCCCGTCGGACCGACTATAGCTATCTTCTGTCCCTGTCTGACGCTTGCGCTGAAATCGTTGATTATTATCTTTTCGGGGGTGTAGCCGAAACGGACGTGTTCAAACGTTACATCCCCGGTAATATCAAGCGTTGTTACATTTCTGGTATTTCCGGAGGTGTCGGTAAGCATTGCGTGTTCCTTTGCACATTGCTCTTCTTCGTCCTCTGCCAAGAATTCAAATACTCTCTCGGCGGCTGCGGCGGTCGACTGAAGCATACTTGATACCTGTGCCAGCTGTGTTATAGGCTGTGTGAAGTTCTTGACATACTGGATAAACGATAATATGTCGCCGACCATTATAGTTCCGTTTGCCGCCAGTAAACCCCCGACAACAGCAACGCCAACGTATCCCAGATTTCCCACAAAGGTCATAACAGGCATCATAACACCGGAGAAAAACTGCGACTTCCACGCAGACTTATATAAAATATCATTTGCCTCGTTAAAATCTTCGATAACACGTTCCTCACGGTTGAACGCCTTGACGATATTATGACCGCCGTAGATTTCCTCGACCTGTCCGTTTATGTGACCGAGATACTCCTGCTGCGACTTGAAATACTTCTGAGAAATCTTTACAACGAAAAGCATAAGCACCATCGAAACAGGAAGAATAAGAACGGCGATAAGCGTCATAAGAGGGCTTATCGACAGCATCATTATCATTACACCTATGATAGTGGTAACCGAGGTGACAAGCTGTGTAATGCTCTGATTCAGATTCTGTGCCAGAGTATCCACATCGTTTGTTACTCTTGACAGTGCCTCGCCGTGCGTGCTTTTGTCAAAATAGTTCATCGGCATACGGTTTATCTTTGCGATAAGTTCCTTGCGGAGTCTGTAGCTGACCTTCTGTGAAATGCCCGTCATCAGCCAACCCTGTATAAACGAACAGATACTGCTGATAAGATAAAATCCTATAAGCAAAAGAAGTATAGCGCCGAGCGCATCAAAGTTAACGTCGCCCGTACCGTTCACCTTGGCAATAATGCCGTTGAAAATCTCCGTTGTGGCATTACCCATCAGCTTAGGACCGATAATATTGAATACGGTTGATGTAATTGCAAATATCACAACGAAAACAAGCGAAATCTTATATTCGCTCATATACCTTGCCAGTTTTCCGATACTGCCCTTGAAATCCTTTGCCTTTTCTACAGGAGCGCCCGGTCCTCCTCTGTGAGAATTACGCATTTACAGCACCCCCTTTTGCGTTATCTATCGCCGCAAGGTCTTTTTGCGACAATTGCGAGTGTGCTATCTGCCTGTATACCTCACAGCTTTTCATAAGCTCGCTGTGAGTTCCTATGCCTGCTATTCTGCCCTCGTCAAGCACAACTATTTTGTCGGCATTCAATATCGTGCTGATACGCTGTGCAACGATTATTATCGTGCAATCGTGAATATTGTCGGCAAGTGCTTTTCTCAGCTTCACATCTGTCTTGAAATCAAGTGCGGAGAAGCTGTCGTCAAACAGATATATCTTAGGCTTTTTGGCAATTGCACGGGCGATAGACAAACGCTGTTTCTGTCCGCCCGAAACATTCGTACCGCCCTGGGAAACAGGCTCGTTGTATTTTTGCGGCTTGCTGTCGATAAATTCGGACGATTGCGAGATTTCTGCGGCAAGTCGGATAGTTTCATCATCGGCATTTTCCGCACCGAATCTTATATTGCTGTCTATCGTTCCCGAGAACAGTACGCCTTTCTGCGACACAAGGCCTGTAACGTCATGGAGAGAATGCTGTGTCACATCTCTGATGTCGGTTCCGTCTATAGTAATGCTGCCTTCGGTAACATCAAAGAATCTCGGTATGAGATTTATAAGCGTTGATTTGCCGCTGCCCGTACTGCCGATAACAGCGGTCATTTCACCCGCCTTTGCGGTAAAGCATATATCGGTCAGAACATCTTCCTTTGCATCGGGATAGCGGAACGAAACGTGATCGAAAGTAACATCGCCCCTTAGCGACGCTTTATCGAATGTTGCCGCATCCGGCTTATCAGTGATGCTCTTTTCGGCTGAAATGACTTCGTTTATTCTCTCTGCGGAAACTGCCGCTCTCGGAAGCATTATTGAAATCATTGTCAACATAAGGAATGACATTACAATCTGCATCGTATATGTGATAAACGCCATCATATCTCCGACCTGCAAAGAGCCGTCCGAAATCTGTCCTGCGCCTACCCATATGATAAGAACGGTGACAAGGTTCATTATCATCATCATAAGAGGCATCATAAACGTCATTGTACGGTTTGTGAAAAGCATTGCGGATGTAAGATCCTTATTGGCTTTATCGAAACGTTCTTCTTCATATTTTTCACGGCTGAAGGCACGGATAACAGGCAGACCGGTAAGTATCTCCCTTGCAACAAGGTTCAGCTTATCGACAAGTTTCTGCATCAGCTTGAATTTAGGCATCGCAATTTTCATCAGAATAAGCACCACCATAAGAATAACAATTACGGCAAGTGCGATAATCCACGCCATACCCGTACCGGTAGTCAGTACCATAAATACACCGCCAATGCCAAGAATAGGCGCATATATAACCATTCTGAGCAGCATTACAATAACCATCTGTATCTGCTGTATATCGTTCGTGCTTCTCGTGATAAGGCTGGCAGTGGAAAATCTGTCAATCTCGGCGCTTGAAAAGCTGACAACACTTCTGAAAACTCCGGCTCTTAGATCTCTGCCGACCTTCGCCGCTGTTGTCGCCGCGAAGAAACCTACCGTCACAGATACCGCCATCATAAGAAGTGCGATAAGCAGCATTTTTCCGCCGGCTGACAGCAGATAGTTTTGCTGTAACACGTTCATATCAACGCCCAGCGATGAATATTCGTCTTTTACAAAGCGTACTGCGGACTGCTCTGTTATAGTTCCCGGCATTTCCGATATTTTGTCAGACAATGCCGACATATCGGTATCTCCCATGCCGCCTTTTTCCGCAAGTGCCGCAATAATCGTAAGTGCATTTGCTTTTCCGGAAGAAATACCGAGCATTTCTCCTGCCTGTTCAAAAGAAGTAAAGGGCAGTTTAATCCCCTGCTTTTCGGTCATAGAAGACAAATCTTCAAAGGAAAGCTCTTTCGTCATCTCAGCCGCCGTCATAGGTATGCCGACAGTATTAATGAGCTGTTGTTTTTCATCTTCCGTAAGCTCGTTCAGAAAATAAACGTCATTATCGGCAGACGCAGGAAAACAGTCTTTCTGAGAATCGGCCGCTTCGCCTTTTTTTACAAGAGTATAGCTTTTTGCAAGTATGCTTTTCTGCTCGTCATTCATAAATGTTTCAAGCGCATTATAGCCGTCAACGCTCAGCGCATCAGCCGCCGCATTTTCTATACCGCCGTTCTGTATACCTATATCCACAATATCAGATGTGTATTGCGGTAAAGTAAGGTCGCCCCACGCCTGAATTATAAGCAGTACAATTATCAGCAAAACCTGCGGTATGCTGTTTTTTAGATACCCGAATATTTTGAACAAATACTATGCTCCCTTTCCGTTACTTCAGCTCAGCCGACTTTTCGTAAGCGTCCGCAAAACGCAGAACAAGCTCAATCAGCTTGTCCGTATCCTCTTCACCGAGTATTTTAGCTATATTTTCGAGTCTTACAAAAATCTCGTCATATTTTGCTTTTGCCGTTGCTTTGCCGTTCTCTGTAAGTCTGATATATGTTACCCTTCTGTCATCCTTAAGAACGACTCTCTCAACATAACCCTTATCCTCCAGCTTGTTGATAGTCTGGGAAAGATTCGGTCTGGTAAAATTAAGATAGCTGTTAAGCTCGCTCAGTCCGAACAGCTCGGTATCGGGTTTTTCCGCAATAATCTGCGTCATTGCCCAGAAAACTCCTGTTTCACTGGCATTAAGCCCTTCCATTATTCTGTACTGTCTTGGTTGTGCGGAAAATTTACCAAGTGCGATTATAAGTCTCATTATTCTGTTGTCCATAATTCTTCTCCTTTATATTTCTCACAGTTCTTCCCATACTACCTGCGAAAATCAATCATTCCTCAATCAGGTAAACCACTTGCTTACCCGATGATAATATGGTATACTTCTTATGTTAACAGATTATAAATTTAATTAACTTCTTTGAACGGAGCAGAAATGAAAATAATTGATACCGAAACAGCAATTATAGGCGGAGGCGCATCGGGGCTTGCCGCCGCCATCGCCGCTTCTCGTTACGGGTGCGGCAATGTGACCATATTCGAAAAAATGCAGAGGGTAGGCAAAAAAATACTTTCAACCGGTAACGGCAGATGCAACCTCACCAACCGCAATATAACACCTTCGGATTATACCGGTGATACGGAGCTTCTATCATACATCAGCCCCGATATTGACAATGCAGAGGATTTCTTTTCTTCTCTCGGGCTTATCTGCCGTGCGGATGATAACGGCAGAGTATATCCCTACAGCAATGCCGCAACCTCTGTGCTTGACGCTCTCAGATTTGCCGCTGATTCTTCCGGCATCAGAACAGTATGCGACTTTACGGTATCTGAAATAACAAAAACCAAACACGGTTTTATCATAACAAACGGCGAAACACAGGTAAAAGCAAAGCGTGTAATTATTGCCGCAGGAGGAAAAGCGGCTCCGTCGCTCGGCTCAAGCGGCGAAGGCTATGAGCTTTGCAGAAGCTTAGGTCACTCGGTGACAAGGCTCTTTCCTGCCCTTGCGCCTGTAAGAACGGATATTGAACTTGTTAAATCGCTTAAGGGACTTCGTGTGACGGCAGACGCTACGCTTATTTCGGGCGGAAGGGTGATAGACAGGCAATCAGGTGAGGTACAGTTTACCGACGGTGCATTGTCGGGAATATGTATTTTCAATCTGTCAGCAAAAGCGGCAGAATATATAAACAACGGTGAAATTTCACTCGATACTGCCCCAACGCTCAGCAAAGACGAGTTATACGGGCTTATAAAAAGCACTGCCGAAATAAGAGCATCACTGCCGTGCGAAGAGCTTCTCACGGGAATATACCACAAACGTGTAGGACAGGCAATGCTGAAAAAAGCAGGTATTCCTTTTTCTGAAACCTGCGGCGAAATATCGGATAAGGACATTTCGGTGTTATGCAATCTTGCAAAGGACAGCCGCTACCCCATAAGAAACGTATCGGACTGGAGCCTTGCACAGATAACCTGCGGCGGTATACCTGCAAGCGAAGTTTCCGACAAGCTGGAATCCCTCAAGGCAAGCGGCTTGTATCTGTGCGGTGAAATACTCAATATCCAGGGCAAATGCGGCGGATATAATCTTGACTGGGCGTGGAAAAGCGGATATACCGCAGGTATGAACGCAAGTCTTTCTTTATCGGAGTAGAAAATGATAAAATACAGCAATATCAAAATGCCGCCGGAGCATACAATAAACGACATAGCGGCATTTATCGGCAAAAAACTCAAGACATCTCAGCCTGACCCGTCAAGGCTGAAAATTATAAAAAAATCCGTTGACGCACGGCACAAGGACGACATACACTTTGTTTATACCGTTGCGTTTGCCAGCGAAAACGAAAACGCAGTGTTAAAGAAGAACTCAGGCAACAAGAACATTTCGTCATATAAAGAAATACCGTATTTCTTGCCTCAAAGAGCAAGGTTGTCAAAGCATCCCGTGGTAGTCGGTTTCGGTCCTGCGGGTATGTTTGCTGCGCTCTATCTTGCACAGTGCGGTGTACGTCCGATCGTTCTTGAACGTGGTCTTGATGTTGACAGCCGTAAAGAGAAAGTCAGAATGTTCTGGGAAAAAGGAATACTTGATACAGAATGCAACGTTCAGTTCGGTGAGGGCGGTGCAGGTACTTTTTCTGACGGAAAGCTGAACACCGGTGTCAACAATCCGCTTTCAAAAACGGTATTTGAAGAATTTGTCCGTCACGGCGCACCCGAAGAAATCATGTATGAGGCAAAGCCGCACATTGGAACAGACAAATTGTCCGAAACCGTCAAGAACATAAGAAACGATATTATATCGCTTGGCGGAGAGGTAATATTCGGAGCAAAATTCTGCGGCTATGATACCGAAAACGGCAGAATTAAAGCCATAAGCTATATAAAAAACGGCATCGAATTCACCATTGAAACCGACAACGTGATTCTTGCCATAGGTCACAGTGCGAGAGATGTGTTCTATATGCTGAAAAACCGCAACGTTACTATGCAGCCCAAAAACTTCTCCGTAGGAGTAAGAATCGAGCATAAGCAATCCGACCTTGACCGCAGTATGTACGGAGAAATGAGCGGTCACCCGTCACTTCCCGCCGCCGACTATAAGCTGTCGGTTCACGACAAAAACGGCAGAGGCATTTATACATTCTGTATGTGTCCGGGCGGAGTAGTCACCGCATCTTCCTCCGAAGAAAACACGGTAGTCACAAACGGTATGAGTTATTACGCAAGAAACGGCGAAAACGCAAACAGTGCCGTCCTTGTCGGAATAACTCCGGATGATTTTGAAAATGATGATATTACGGCAGGAATAGAATTTCAGCGCAAGATAGAAAAAGCCGCCTTTAAAGCGGCAGGGGCAAATTACAGCGCACCTGTATGCCTTGTAGGCGACTTTCTCAGTAAACGCACCTCCGAAAAATTCTGCAGCGTAACTCCTTCCTATCCTATAGGCACAACATTTGTGCCGCCCGATGAATACCTACCCAATTTCGTATGCGACGCTCTGAGATACGCTTTGCCGCAGTTCGCCGAGAAAATCAGCTGTTTCGGCTCTCCTGATGCGGTTATGACAGGTCCCGAAACAAGAAGCTCATCGCCTGTGAGAATAGTAAGAGATGAAACACTCTCGTCGGTCAGCGTGAAAGGCTTGTATCCTTGCGGCGAAGGTGCAGGCTATGCCGGCGGCATCGTGACAGCGGCAATGGACGGACTAAAATGTGCAATGGCGGTAGTTGGCAGAAACAGCAGAAGCACCTAACTGCACAGGCTTTCCATTTCCTTTTTGAGCCTTTTTATAATACGCTTTTCAAGACGTGATATATAACTCTGGGAGATCCCGATCATATCGGCGACCTCCTTTTGTGTTTTTTCGGGGCGGTTATTAAGCCCGAAACGAAGTTCCATTATCAGCTTTTCCCTTTCGTCCAGCTTTTCCACCGCCTCAAGAAGCATTCTTTTCTCTGCCTCAGATTCTATATTCACGCTGACAGTATCATCATCCGTACCGAGAATATCGGATAGGAGCAATTCGTTTCCGTCCCAGTCAACATTAAGAGGTTCATCTATTGAAACCTCCATTTTCTGCGGATTCGTTTTCCTCAGATACATAAGTATTTCGTTTTCTATGCACCTTGAGGCATAAGTAGCGAGCTTTATGTTTTTCTCCACGCTGAATGTGTTCACCGCTTTGATAAGCCCTATAGTACCTATGGAAATAAGGTCCTCGATTCCTATACCGGTACTTTCAAATTTCTTTGCGATATAAACTACCAGCCTCAGATTATGTACAATCAACGTTTCCCTTGCGTTTTCAAAGTCCGTGTTCAGCTTTGCAAGCGTTTTTGCTTCCTCTTCCTTTGAAAGCGGAGGAGGTAAGGTTTCCGCACCGTTTATATAATCGCACTCGCATTTTCCGTTTGCCGAATTACGCAGTTTTGAAATAAGATTGCTGACAATTTCAATTATCTTGAGCATTTTACACCTCACACAAGTATTTTCGGATTGAATATTGCTTCATATTCCTGTCTTCCGCCTATCACTATACCGATAAGCGCATTGACGGGATATTTTTCTTCATTCGTTTCATCGTCAATAACAACACTTTCCGCTTTGAACATACAGATAAGTCCACCCTTTCCCACTGTGGAAAACGGCATTATCCTGACACCCTTTATCATCTGCGTGCCTATTTCCGAAATATCGCTGTTATTTTCAATCATATCGATTGCAGGAGGTGAAACATCGGCGCACATATCACGTCTGCACACTATCACAGGCAATCCGCTGAAACAATCAACCATTCCGTTTCCGCTGTCTGCAAGTGCCGACAGCCTGCATTCCCTGCCGTTATTTTTTATGATAACAGTATACTTGCCATCGGTTTTTCCGTTTTTATCGAGTATATATCTTATTATTCTGACAACTCCGTAAGCCGCACAGGTAGATAGAATTATTGTCATCGTATCAATACCGAAATATACAGTGCCGTTTATAAACAGCATCTTCATAGGAGCGGCAAACAGCCACACACAAAGCATAAGTCCCGAAAAGACGAAGCTGACAAGCATCAAAAACAGCACGCTCACCGCATAAGCACGAAATCCCGTATAACCGAATGCGACAAAAGTAATCAAAGCACAAAGAAATATCTTAAGTAAAGTAAGAGTCAAAACCATTTCCTGCGGAATGAAAATACTCAGTGATGCCACCGCACCTATGCCTGCCGCAGACAACTTTCTGTACCATACTGTTTTTCTGTGAGTAAATACTGATACGGCGAGAATCTGAAAATATGTAACATAAAGATTTATCAGAATCAGCACATCAAGATAAATAACCATTTTTATGCCCCTCGTTTATTATAGGACAAACGGAAGTAAAAAAGTGTCGGTTTGTGATACGGACATAAAAAAACAGCCTGAGTTTCCTCAGACTGTTCAGCTTGTATAAAAAGACTGTTTTTGAAATAAACTTCTGATTTATTATCCCTATCCCCAAACCCCTTTCCCCGGAAAGGGGCTATATTACTGGGGCTACCGCCCCTAGTCCCTGTCGGGGGCTTCGCCCCTGCGACCCCATTTTCAAAAAATATAGGTTTTTCAACAGACTGTTCTGTAATTTATATCACGTTTTTTCTTAGCAGCAGCATTTCGGCATTTTCAAGCGAAATCGGATCGTTTTCATCACCGGAAATAATCCTTGCTATTTCTCTCTTTCTGCCTTCAAAATCCAGCTTTGTAATGCCCGTATAGGTGCGCTTTTCATCGCTGGTCTTTTTTATAAGAAGCTGTGTATCCGCCATTGCCGCAATCTGTGCAAGATGCGTTACACAAAGTATCTGCCTGTTTTCCGCCGCCTCGTGCAGTTTTAATCCGACCTTGGCGGCGGCTCTGCCACTTATACCCGTATCAATTTCATCAAAAATCATGGTATGCAGTTTATCGGTTTCGGCAAGCACGTTCTTGACGGCGAGCATTATTCTTGACAGCTCACCGCCCGAAGCGATCTTACTCATAGGCTTCAAATCTTCGCCCTTATTGACGGAGATAAGCATTTCCACCTTATCCATTCCGCTGAGAGTGACTTTATCCTGCGATATATCGAACACAAGTCTTATATCCGGCATATCAAGAAACGTAAGCTCCGCAGAAATCCGCTTTGCAAGCTCGTCCGCCGCTTTTTTTCTTCTGCCTGTAAGCTCTGTGGCAAGACGCTTTACTTTTTCTCCTGCTTCTTTTTTCTTTTCTGTAAGTTCTTCTATTATATCGTCGCCATTATCTATTTCATAAAGTTCGTTGCGCCATTTCTCCGAATTTTCAAGTATCTGCGCAAGGTCTGTGCCGTATTTTCTTTGCAGACGCAAAATAACGCTGAGCCTTTCTTCAAGAACGCCGAGCATTCCTGCGGTATCCTCGTCTTCATCGGGTATTCTCTGCACTATTTCTTCTCTTATATCCTCAAGCTCTACCAACATATCCGATATACGCTCGGCCAGTTTATCAAGCTCCGGGATAGTTTCGCTGAGAGATGAAACGCTGTTTTTGCAATGTTCGAGCATAGAATATGCTCCGTCAGTATCATCGTCTCCCGATATTGCCGTCTGTGCATTATACAGATTCTCGCTTATGTATTCGGCATTGCGAAGTTCCTCAATCTTTTGTTTTACGGTTTCTTCTTCATCTGCGGAAAAATTATACCTGTCAAGCTCCTCAAGACGTTCTCTCAGAAGCTCCGCCTTTTCAAGCGATTCGGTTTTCTTACGGCTGACTTCTTTAATTTTCCTTGATAAAGCCGAAAACTCCTTGAAAGCGGTCGCATATTCCGACAGCAACCCGCTGTTTTTGCCGTAGCTGTCGAGTATCTCACGCTGATTATCCCCGTCCATAAGCAGACGGTTATCGTGCTGTCCGTGAATATCAATAAGTTCAGACGCTATATCACGAAGTATTGCTACTGTTGTTGCTCTGCCGTTTATTCTTGCGGTGCTTTTACCGTCCGCATGAATATCACGCTGCAGCAAAAGCTCGTCATCGACAGCAAAACCGTTATCGCTGAGTTTAGTTCTTACGCTTTCGGGTAAATCATCAAAAAGGCCGGTCACAACAGCCTTTTCTGTGCCTGCTCTTACAATATCCTTGCTTACCCTTCCTCCGAGTATCGCATTTATGCCGCCGATAAGTATACTCTTACCTGCACCCGTTTCACCCGTAAACACATTCAGCTTATCATCAAAGGCTATCGACGCCTTTTCAATCACAGCAAGATTTTCAATAGATAATTCTCTGAGCAAAACGCCGACCTCCTTATCTTAAAGCAGTTCCTTCAGGTGACGTGTCAGCATTCTTGCATCACCCTCCGTTCTTGTCAGTACAAATATCGTATCATCGCCTGCGATAGTTCCGACAACATAGGAAAGATTCATCATATCAAGACCTGCACAAGCGGCGTTTGCAAGACCGCTGTGGCATTTTATTGAAACTATATTCATTGCGTAATCTATATTGACAACCGCTTCCGAAATAATATTATGAAACTTGACCGTGTGTACCTTTTCCGCTTTTGCATAGCAGTTGACACCGTTTGAAGAAACCGTTTTTTCAATATTGAGTTCGTTTATATCACGGGAAACGGTCGCCTGAGTCACATCATAGCCCTTTTGCTTCAACAGATTAAGCAACATTTCCTGCGTTTCCACTTCGTTTGAAGATATGATTCTGAGAATTTCTGCCTGTCTTTTCTTTTTCACAATATCACCCCTTGTAAGATTTTATTTGAGCGGTCTCATCAGCTTGTTGTGTACCGCTTTATAGAAACTGCTGCCGTTTATATCAATAATAGAAAGCTGCTGCTCCGAGCGTCTTATCTTTATTATTTCGCCCTCTTTGAAATCCATATCGTCATTACCGTCAATACTGAGCGAAACGCCGCTGTCTTCATATGCAGAAAAACGCACCGTTATTTCCGAATCTGCTGAAAATATCATAGGTCTGCCGAAAAGCGAATGAGCGCACAACGGAGTAAATTCAATGCACTGTGCATCAGGGGATATAATAGGTCCTCCTGCCGATAAAGAATATGCTGTAGAGCCTGCCGGCGTACTGAAGATAATTCCGTCGGCTCTGATTTTTGTCACCTCATATTCTTCTACCGAAACAATAAATTCAGGCAGCTTTGAATAACGGCATTTGCTGAACACAACATCATTTATGGCACTGTAATTGCCTTTGCCCTCATATTCAATATCGAGCATCATTCTTCTGCTCACCGTATATTCGCCTGTTTTAAGACGTTCCAGTGTATCAAGCTCGCCGCTCTCTATAGAAGTCATGAAGCCCAGCCTGCCCGTATTTATTCCAAGCAGGAGCTTATTGCAGGCGGCGGCTTTCTGTCCCCACTTGAGAATAGTTCCGTCACCACCTATAGTCATAAACATATCGCAGTCGGTTATAAGGCTGTCTGTTTCAGCGTATACGGCGTTATCCACCTTTATGATATTTTCGTACTGCTTTTCTATCATGGGCAGAAAGCCTATTTCATTCAGCTTAGCGCACGCATCTGCCGCCGCTTTTCTGCTCCGTTCTTTAGCGAGATTGGCACATATCATTACCTTCATGATATTTCACCTGCCTTTGTAAGTTATATGTTATAAACGTCTGAGATATATAAGATACTCGGTATTGCCGTCACCGCCGGTTATGGGCGAGGATATGACCTCTCCCCGTTCAAACCCAAGAGTTGAGGCAAACTCCGATATATCATCGCATACTTTTTTATGTACTTTGGAATCTCTTACTATTCCGTGTTTGCTGAGATGGCTTTTTCCTGCTTCAAACTGCGGCTTGATAAGCGCTACGCACTCTCCGCCGTCCTTAAGCAGTGCATAAGCCGACGGAAGAACGAGCTTCAGCGATATAAATGAAACATCTATGCCAATAAAATCCACCGCCGGCAAAGCACCTACGCAGTTTCTTATATCGGTCTTTTCCATAGAAACTACTCTGGAATCGTTTCTCAGCTTTTCATCAAGCTGATCTGTTCCGACATCGACAGAATAGACTTTTACCGCACCGTTTTGAAGCATACAATCGGTAAACCCGCCTGTTGACGCTCCTATATCTATACACACCGAACCGTCAAGATGAAGTCTGTAGTGGGATAATGCCTTTTCAAGCTTCAATCCGCCTCTGCCGACATATTTCGGCATCTCTCCGATTATTCTGATATTATCGTTGTCATCAACGGCAAACGATGCTTTTGTGCATATCCTGCCGTTTACCTCAACGCTTCCCTGCTTTATGAGCGATGCGGCAAGGCTGCGGCTTTTTACTGTGTTGTTTTCGGAAAGATAAACATCCAGTCGTTTCTGCATCTTATTCTCCTGTAATTTTTCTCATTCCGTCTGCGTCGAGCATTGCATTATGCAGCTGTGTCGCAACATCGGCATGACGGACAAATCCGTCAACCGCCGTTATGGTAAACCTGCCTTTAAATCCGGCAAGAGCCAGAGCGGTACACAGCTTCTGAGCAATTCCACCTTCTCTTTCGCCTTCCTCAAAGGCATATATTTCATCATAAGCAAGACAAATATCAATTATTTCATCTGCGATAGGGAAAATTTTTATTGCCTGCAAAATATCGACACCGTGAATGGTATAAGCGTAGGCGGATATTCTGCCGTATGTGAAAATCAGCTTTCTGTTTTTATTTGAAACGTACCTGAAATCGCTGTACGCCTTCGTGCCTGAACGGTATAGCTCGCACCCTCTTGGGTATCTTACGGCAACTATGCCTTTATCCTTGTAAAGAGCCTGCTCAAGACACTGCGAAAGCTCCGCCGTATCTGACGGCGAATACACGGTAACGCCGGGTACGGTCGTAAGCATCGCAACATCAAACAAGCCGTGATGCGTTTCTCCGTCCTCGCCGACAAAGCCTGCTCTGTCTATTCCAAGCACAATATGACGTTTTTCTATTGCACAATCGTGTATAAGCTGGTCATACGACCGCTGAAGAAATGAAGAATACACCGCAAACACGGGCAGCTTACCCTGACTTGCAAGTCCTGCCGAAAAAGTCACTGCGTGCTGCTCCGCAATACCGACATCAAAGAAACGCTCCGGGAAAGCCTTGTAAAAATGCTGAAGCCCTGTTCCGTATTTCATAGCGGCTGTAACGGCATATATGCTGTTGTCTTTATCGGCAAATGAGAGCAGAGCTTTTCCGAAAGCGTCTGTAAAGCACTCACCTTTGCAATTGTTATCATCGTCTTTTTTAGGCGGCAAACCGTGATATTCTCCCGAATTATCCTCTGCGGGAGCATAGCCTTTACCTTTTTTCGTATAAATATGAACAAGGCACGGACGCTGCATCATTTTCGCAACCATAAGCGCCTCTGTCAGCTCATCAAGATTATGACCGTCTATAGGTCCCAAATATTTAAAGCCTAAATCTTCAAACAGGTTTGAATGATAAATCGCATATTTCAGCAGCTGCTTAGTGCCTTTTACCGCTTTTCCGATGCCTTTTCCTATTATCGGTGTTTTATCAAGAACATTCTTTACGGAATTCTTTGTGCTGTAATATTTTCTTGTAGAACGTATCTGCGCCAGATACAAAGCGAGCGCACCGGTATTTTTGGAGATTGACATCTCGTTATCGTTAAGCACCACTATCAGGTTACAACGGCTTTTTCCGGCATTGTTAAGACCTTCGTAAGCCTCTCCGCCGGTTAATGCGCCGTCGCCTATAACGGCAACAACGCTGTGATCGTCGCCGTCTGACCTCATAGCCTCGGCAATACCGAGTGCCGCAGAAATAGAAATACTGCTGTGACCGCCGATAAAAACGTCATGCTCGGATTCTTCCGCCTTCGGAAATCCGGATATACCGCCCTCACAGCGCAGAGTATTCATTTTTCCCGCTCTGCCCGTAATTATCTTATGTGTATAGGACTGATGTCCTACATCAAAAACAAATTTATCCTTCGGAGAGTCAAACACGGTGTGCATTGCCACCGTAAGTTCAACTGTACCGAGGTTTGACGCAAGATGACCGCCGTTTACCGTTACCGTTTTCACAAGTAACTGTCTTATCTCCGAACACAGCTTTTTTCTTTGTTCGGGAGTAAGCGATTTCAAATACTCGGCGGACATATCGTTTTTCAGTATCAAATTGTATCTCCCGATATTATTTTATCAGCCGACCACCTGTATCGGTACAGCCATAGCTATAAGTATTCCGAGCAATGCGCCGCAGAGCACCTCGAGTGGCGTATGTCCGAGAAATTCCTTCAGTTCGTGTATTTCTTCAGGCTTCTTTTCTTCAATCTCGTCAACCTTATCGTCGAACTTGTCCATAAATTCCTCGTCAAGCTCATTGACGACACGCCTCAGACGATTGATTTCCTTAGCCTGAAGTCCTGCGGATCGTCTTACGCCCATAGCATCATACATTACCACCATAGCAAGTATCATAGCAAGCGCAAACTCGGGCGAGCATATTCCGCAGACTCTGCAGGTGGTTATTGCAGTCGCACAGACGGTAGCCGAATGTGCCGACGGCATACCGCCCGCACCCGTAAGACGCTCCGCTTTAAAGTTCTTCGTCTTTATGAAATGTATCAACGTTTTTAAAATCTGTGCAGTACCCCAGCTGATAAGTGCAATCAGCAGGATAACATTGATCTGATCAGTTCTCATTTATGTCTGACCCTCCGGGGTTATATTCCACTGTTAATTTTTCCTGTTTAAAAGCAAATCGGTAAGCCGGCACAAAAACTCGTTGTTTTCAAATGCCGAAAGTGCCTTTTCAGCCCCTTCGGTATATTGTTTTGCAAGCTCCCTTGCTTTATCAATTCCTAAAAGAGTAACGCTTGTAGTCTTTTCCTGCTGTGCGTCACTGCCTATAGGCTTACCGAGTTCTTCCACTGTAGATGTAACGTCAAGAATATCGTCCACAATCTGAAAAGCAAGTCCGACATCGTGCGCATAGGCTCTTGCCGCCGATATTTTTTCCTCATCTGCGCCTGCCGCTATACATCCCATAACAGAAGCCGCAGTAAGAAGCTCGGAGGTTTTCATTTCGTACATTGACAGCAATCCGTCAAGCGTGTCGAATTTCCCGTCCGTATCTATCGTCTGCCCCTCTATCATGCCAAGCGTCCTGTCATACAGCTCTTTTATCATCGCCGTCTTTTTTTCGGCGGATAAGTTGCTGTCGCAGATATATTTACCTGCGTAGGCAGATAATGCGTCACCTGCCAGCAGTGCCACAGCCTCGCCGTGTGCCTTGTGACAGCTCGGTCTGCCTCGTCTCATATCGTCGTCGTCCATACAAGGAAGATCGTCGTGAATAAGCGAGAATGTATGGATCATCTCAACGGCAACAGCGGCAGGCACGGCATCGTTTATATCTCCGCCGCACACTCTGCACATTTCAAAAGCAAGCACGGGTCTTATACGTTTTCCGCCTGCCTCAAGGCTGTATGATGCCGCATCATAAAGAGCCTTGTATTTTGCACCGTTATCACAGAATGAATCACATACCGTTCTAAGCTGTTTCTCAAAAATCGCACGGTATTCCCTGAACACAGCGTCAAATTCGCCGTAGTTTGCAGGAAATGTGTACTTCTCTGCTGTCATTTTAAACCTCTTCCAGTTTCTGTACCGTCAGCTTTGCTTCATCAATATACTTACGGCAAAAAGCTATAAGCTCGACCGCTTCTTTATAACACTTCATCGAATTGTCAAGTGTTATATCGGGCTGTTCCATCTGTACTGAGATTTCATCAAGTCTTTTCATGGCTGTTTCAAAGCTCATCTAAAACGCTCCTTATTATTTTCGTGTATTTCCTTTATCTGTGCTGTAGCCGTACCGTCCGCAAATAATATCTCAACGGTATCGTTTTGTTCAATATCACCGATACTGTTTACGGCGCTGTTGTTTTTGGTTACTGCACTGTATCCACGTTTCAACACATTTATCGGGCTTAACGCCTCTATCTTGTCCGAGTAATTGTCAAGCAACACGCTGCTTTTTGTAATAACTGCATCGGTTGCCGTTCTGATTTTACCGCTTATAAGCACAAGCTCCCTTTCGGATCTTTCTATTCTTTGTCCGGGGCTGTAAGCTGAAATGTGCCTTTGTATACTGTCTATAAGCTGTTCGTAGCTGTCTGTCTTTGAGTGGATAATATCGCTGAGCCTGTCGTAAACAAGCTCGATATGCTCCGAAAGATCATCGCAGGTAACCGCAGTAGCTATTTCAGCCGCCGCAGACGGTGTAGGCGCTCTGAAATCCGCTACGAAATCGGAAATGGTAAAATCCGTTTCGTGTCCTACAGCGGAAATTGTCGGAATCTCGCTGTTGTACAGTGCCTTCGCATATCCGACATCATTAAAGCACGACAAGTCCTCTGCCGAGCCTCCGCCCCTGCCGATGATAATCAGATCCGAACCGGTACTCTGAGCCAGAGCCAATGCTTTGATAAGAGTTGACGGTGCATATGCTCCCTGTACCGTTACGGGAATAAAAACCACTTCCAGTATAGGTCTTCGTCTTGCAATGATATTCAGCATATCCTGAAGCGCCGCACCTTTTTCAGCGGTTATAAGGCAAACCTTTTTCGGCTGTTTCGGTATGGGACGCTTTTTATTGAAGTATCCGCCTGCCTCAAGCTCACGCTTTGCCTGTTCATACGCAAGAGCAAGCTCGCCCTGTCCCCTTTCGATCATATCAGTGATATAAATCTGATTAGCTCCGTCACGCTCGTAAACATTCACACTTCCGTGAACGATTACGCTCTGACCGCTGTACGGAGTGAAATCAAGACTGCGGGCATTACCTGCAAACATAACGCATTTTATTGAAGCCGTTTCGTCCTTCAATGTGAAATACATATGTCCTGACGCTTTATGCAAAGTAAAATTCGAAATCTCGCCCGAAACATACAAATCGTTCAGAGCCTTATCGCCCTTTACTATCATCGAAAGCCGTCTTGTCACCTGAGAAACCGTTACGGTAAAAAAATCAGGCATCAGGCTGTTCCTTTGTCGGATTGTCCTTATAATATGAATTGAGAACGCCGTTTATAAAGCGTACATCTGTCTTGTCGGCATATTCCTTTGCAAATTCTATTGCCTCGTTTATGGCTACCTTATCGGGTACGGACGGGCAGTATTTCATTTCATACAGGGCTATTCTCATAATAGCAAGGTTTATGTACGAAATTCTGTCGAGCTTTCTTGAAGGTGAATAGCTTTCGATTATGCCGTTCAGCTCATCTTCATGCTCTGCAACACCCTTCACCAGCTTCACAGACTGGGAATTATATTCCATCTCAAAGGACTCTTTGCAATCCTCCAGTATCTCGTCAAGCGTTTCAGGGTTAAGTTTCATCTGAAAGAGAATGAGCAAAGCCGCTTCTCTCATTTCGTGACGTGTAAGTTTTCTTTCTGTCATTTAATCTGTTTCCTTTATTTAATCAGCTGATTTTGAAAGCATAATATCAGCAATTTTTACATTTACCTTAGATACGGATATGCCTGCCATATTCTGTATAGCAGACTTTACGCTCTCCTGTACTGAGCGTGCTACATTCTCCGCCTTAAAGCCCTGCAACACAACAATGCTTATTGTAACCTCGACAGCATCGTTTTTCAGCACTGCCTTAACTGGTGACTGAGGCATAATTTTTCCCGTAAACTGAGCCATATTCTTGTCGCAGATAACAAGATGCTCGCCCTCAGACGCAACGCCTCTTATTTCGGTTGCCGCAACCTCTGCGATTTTTGTAAGCACATCATTTGATATTCTCAGACTTGCGCCTGTATTATTAACTTTTTTATTCATAGATTAACTGCCTTTCCCGCAGGCAAATATGCACTGCGTAACCGTAAATAACAGTATCCGTGCCAAAGGGCACAATTAACTACTATAATGCTATTATATACATTATACACCAGACACGAGAAAAATACAAGTGCATAAGCTATATTTTATTCATCTCTTTAATACACTTTACACTTCTTCTATGATCGAATTGTCGCCGGTCAGCAGACGCAAAGCAGTGACCGCCATAATCTCGTACAGGCTCTCAGAGCCGTTTCTCTTTACAGGTATTTCAAACGGCTGTATTTCATCGCCGCCAAGCGTGGTTACCGTTCTTCCGAATGAAACCGATATTTCCTCATCGGTAATGCTTGTATATGAAACCGTATCCATTATTAGATTTCCGCACGTTATCACATTACACGTCAGATATGACAAAGTTTTCATCTGTTCTTTATTCAGAGCGTTTGCTATTATTACCGCCGTGTCGGGTATAAGTCTTGGAATAGCCGCAGTATTTTCACCCATTACAACAACGCAATCATCCGTTACAAGCCCATGGAGCGAATCGGTACGCCACAAGTTCACTGCATTGCCCTCTCCCGACAGATACATTGAATTCATATTATAAAACCGTACCGAAAATGAACGTGAAAGAGTTTCCGCTATAAGCAGGGACAGTGATTCCTCACTGTCAATTACAATTATATCCGTCATAAATTCCTCCGTACTATATCAATATAATTTACAGTAAGGCATATTATATGCAAAAAAATCCGCCCTGACAAAATACGTCAGAGCGGTCCCGAAATTCCGGAATAATTCTCCTCTTAATTACTTAAAACGATAATAATAATTGCTTATCTGCATTCAACGATGAACTTCATCGCAGTGCGTTCCTCACCGTCAATGCTGACAGTTGTGAAAGCGGGAATGCAAACAAGATCCACGCCGGATAAAGCCATATAGCTTCTGGATATTGCAATAGCTTTTACTGCCTGATTAGAAGCACCTGCGCCTACAGCCTGAACTTCAACTTCGCCGTTTTCACGGATAACTGCTGCTATAGCGCCTGCAACCGACTTTGGAACGGATTTTGCTGAAACTTTTACTACTTCCATTTTAAACCTCCCGGTAATTTATTCAGTATCTGATTCTCTTGATAGAGGTGCAGATACCGCTTTTTTCATCAACAGATACGACAACGCCGCAAATAAAATAGTCGCCGTCTGCGTATTCATATCTCTGCGGATAGCCTGTCATCATATTGCTGATAATAATCTCTTTTTTGATTCCCAGTACGGAATCTGTTACACCTGTCATTCCGACATCGGTGATGTAACCTGTATGACCGCCAAGAATTTCTTCATCGGCTGTCTGAACGTGAGTATGAGTACCAAGCACCGCCGATACTCTGCCCGTCAGATAGTGTCCGAGCGCTCTTTTCTCAGATGTTGCCTCAGCGTGAAAATCAACGATGATCACCTTTGACTTCACTTCACTCAGAATCCTGTCGATGCAGTGGAACGGATTTTCAAGGTTCTGCATGAAAACCACACCCATAAGATTTATGACGCATACGGAATATCTCCCGTGGTCAAGAATCGTATATCCTTTACCGACAACATCATCCGGAAAATTTGCAGGGCGGATAACAAAATCCGACGTTTCGTAAAAAGCGTCCATCTCTTTTCTGCGGAAACAATGATTGCCGGTAGTAATTACATCGGCTCCGCTTTCTAAAAGGTATTTTGCGGTAACTGGCGTAATGCCGTTACCGTCAGCAGAATTTTCGCCATTCACAATAACAGTATCAATATTATACTCTTTTTTGAGCAACGGTAATTTTTCTCTGAGATTAGCGCAGGATTTCTGTCCTACTACATCCCCGATAAAAAGTATATTCAATAAAACACGTCCTACAGTATTGTTATCGCATTCGTTATCTTTCGATTATCTGCTCTCTGTCGGGGCCTACACCTACCATAGAGATGTGGCAGTCGCAGAGTTCTTCAAGTCTTTCGATGTACTTCTTGCACGCCTCGGGCAGCTCGTCAAAACTGCGGCAGGAAGATATATCATCATCAAAGCCCTTGAGAGTTTCATATACGGGTACACAATCGGCAAGCTCTTCAAGCGTTGCAGGGAAATTCTCAATAACAGTGCCGTCGGGCTTCTTATAAGCAACGCACACCTTGAGATCGCCAATACCGCCGAGCGTATCCAGCTTGTTTATAGCAAGTGAAGAAAGTCCGTTTACTCTTACGGAATGACGTACAATAACAGCGTCAAACCAACCTGTTCTTCTGGGTCTGCCTGTCGTAGTACCGAACTCGCCGCCCTTGTTTCTGATTGCTTCGCCTATCTCATCATCAAGCTCTGTCGGGAAAGGACCCTTACCTACTCTTGTTGTATAAGCCTTTGCAACACCTATGATGTTTGAAATAATCATAGGTCCTACGCCTGTGCCTACACAAACACCTGCAGAAAGCGGATGAGAAGAAGTAACATAAGGATAAGTACCGAAGTCAATGTCAAGCAGTGTTGCCTGTGCGCCCTCGAACATTATCGTCTTGTTTGCCTTTGCTGCCTCGTATACGATTACCGATACATCGTCAACATACTTTGCAAGACGCTTGCCGTATTCGGTATATTCTTTTATGATAGCTTCAATATCGTGAGGCTCACCGCCGTAAACTTCAGTGATTATCTTATTCTTGAGCTTACCTGTCATTCTTACCTTTTCTGCGAAAACTTCGGGATGAACAAGATCATAGACACGGATACCGCAACGCTCGTATTTATCCATATAGCAAGGACCTATACCACGCTTTGTAGTGCCTATATCTGAGTTGCCTCTGAATTTTTCGGAAAGTCCGTCAAGAGTAATGTGCCACGGCATAACAACGTGCGCTCTGGGATCAATCTTGAGGTTATCGAAAGAAATGCCTCTTGATGAAAGGTCGTCAATCTCGGATAAAAAATCCTTAGGATCAAGTACCACACCTGCGCCTATAAGGCAGGCCGTATTTTTATAAAGAATGCCCGAAGGGATCAGATGAAGTTTGTAAGTCTGACCGTCATTTACTACAGTATGTCCTGCATTATTACCGCCCTGTGAACGAACGACCACATCGGCTCTGGAAGCGATAATATCAATAATTTTACCCTTTCCTTCGTCACCCCACTGAGTTCCTACAACTATATTTGCTGGCATTGGAAGTCCCCTTTTCTTTTAATTAAATTAGTATCATATCCGCTAAGGAAACCTGTCCTTTCGCATAATACATTGTTATTATATCAAAGACCGTCGCAAATTGCAAGTATTTTTTGTTTCTTTTGCAGAAAGTATACTAAAAATGCGGCAATTTTAACTTGCCGCATTTCAGTTTGTAGAAAAAGTATGTTTTTTCAAAAAAAGTGCTTGTTCTCAATCCCTATCCCCAAACCCCTTTCCCCGGGAAAGGGGCTATATTACTGGGGCTACCGCCCCTAGACCCTGTCGGGGGCTACGCCCCTGCGACCCCATTTTTATATAATCAAGAGGTTTATCGACAGTCTGAAATGCGGCAATTTTAACTTGCCGCATTTTTTAACGCAGGTATATCAATATGATGATACGCCGCTTCTTGTTACATATTCCTTTATTCCGTCCACAATAGCCTGTGCTATACCGTCCTGATCGGTCGAATTTGCAAGAGCCATCGCATCCTCATAGTTGCTGACAAATCCCATTTCTATAAGTACAGACGGGAAATCCTGCTGTTTTGTTGTCCACATATAGCTGTACTGCGCTCCTCTGTTGCAGTTTGCTCCGTCCGAATAAACATTATTGCTGAAATATGAAGAAACGTGCCTTGTGAGCGACTCAGCGAGCGGTTGAGAGTACGATGTGTAATAATAGCACTCTGTTCCTCTCGGACTTTCCGAACCCGCCTTGTTTGAATGAATGGCTATGTATAAATCACAGCCGTAATCACGGGCATAATAAGGTCTGCGTTTTGTGTCGTAAAATTCGCTTTCGGTCTTGAGCCTTACAACGTTTACGCCGAGAGCCTTGAGCTTTGATTCAACCAGCTTTGCTACCGCAAGGTTTGCGCCTGCTTCCTCAATATGTCCTATCGCACCGGGATCGTCATAGCCGTACTCGGTCACGCCGTGACCGGGATCGATTACTATAGTCATATTCCTAATGTCGTTTGTAAGTATCTCAAACTTGAACAGCAGATTGCCTTCGCTGTCGTATGTGGCGCTGTTTCCGGCATAAACTCCCGGTTGTCTTAATTTAAGTACAAGCCGGAACTTCATAACGCCGTCAACGTCTACCTGCTGCCACTCACCCGCACTGAACACTGTACAGTTGTCAAAATCGGGAAGTGCAGTAACCGAGGTTATGTTATCAAACGTGATATTGATATGAGTAGCCGTGAAATCGTCAAGATTGAACTCGCCGTCATAACCGGAATAATAGTCATTTCCGATAGGCGTAACGGTAAATGACGAGCGATCCTCCAGCGCCATCTGTATGAACGAATCTCCGCCCATATTTCCTATTGCATTGACAACAAGAGGATTTTCACCCATTCCGACACCGCTTGTAAGGTCGGCATCTTCCTTGAGGAATCGCTTGCCCGATGTTGTGACATAGTATTCGTCCCATTCGCTCTTATAATAGTCTAGCGTGCCTTCGGGAAGCTGTCCAACGTTCGGAGGATTGACAGAATCGGTATTTGAGCCGTCATAGATATAAGCAAAGTTCTTGTTCAGCTTTACATAAGTAACGCTTGTATCCTCCGAAACGGCGGCAGACAGTCGTCCGACTATCTCTCCCGTACCGAAAGAGCTTTGATCCGTCGGAATCTTGTCGATTATCTCTATGTTCTTATCGGGCAGCTTTACTGCGTTTACAATGACCTCGGCACCTATATATGTTCTTGAATATCCTGCGTATGAAGCGGAAATTTCAACATTTCCGAGATACTGTTCCTCATCGACTATGCCCTCGGGAACGACAATTTTTCCTGTAAATGCCGCATACGATGAGTTAATGTCAACAACATCCGATTTTGCGTTTTCGGTAAGCTCAATTGTAGTGCCGCCGAGCGTAGCTGTAGCATAAGAGCCTTTATAGGCGACCGCAAGCACGGATACCGCCATACCTCCGTCGACCTTAAGCGTCTTGCCCTCCGCTACTGAGCTTCCTATAGATTTAAGAACGTTGATTGTACGTTCGATGTTATAATATATGGTTTTGCCTTTGTGTGTTATAACGAAAGTGTTCATTCCGACTTCAAGCTGCTTTTCAAAGTAGAAGTTTCCCGCCTCGTTAAGCGATAATTTTTCACCGTCAAAATATACGTCAAAATTCTCGTCAAACGTACCCATGAACGCTACCGATGTATCATCCGTCGAATAATTCGTGTAATACGGCGATGTCATTTCAAGGTCTTCAAAAAGGCTGTCAACATTTATCTGCTCGTTGAAATACTTCGTGAGCGTATCTGTTGTTCCCATCGGGTTTTCCTCAAGAGATTTCTCTGAATAGAACACGCTTCCCGAATAATTATCAAGCTCATCGGCTTTTGCAAGCTGTTTGAGAAGCTGATCCTCAACTTCCCAACCGTCTTCATCCGTTCCTATTTTTTCGTTGTGATGAACAATATAGAACGGTATCTTCGCAGATTTAGCAACATTGCTCCACCAGGAACAAACGTTCTCAAATCCGACAGTTTCATTGTCAAGCGAACCGGACGCATTGACTACAATAAAATCCGTAAGGCCCTTTTCTACAAAAGACTTGGTATCGGCATAACCGTTATAGAAAGCAGTGTACTTTGCGGACGTATCACTGCCCTTTTTATTCTTCGAAGCGTTTGCCCAGACATCCTTTGCGTCAATGCCGACCGCTATGGAATTGTCCGACAGACGAATAACACCGCTCACGGTTGAGAACTTATATTCAACCGTATCATAAAGCCAGTTCTTATAGCCTATGCCCGAACCGTTCTTCATATATTCTTCATAAGCGCCGTTATTGTTAGCACCGTAAAATCCCGTAAGTATTATACCGTTGCATCTGTATTTGAGCGCAAATTTATGAGCCTCGCTCACAAGATAATCATAGCAGTCCTCGCCATCCGGGCAAGCCGCTATTGTTTTGTTTATGTCGAAATAGACATATCTCTGCATTCCTTTTTTAGTAGCCGCCTCAAGAGCCTTTTCAAGCCTGTCGCCGCTCTTGTTCATATTTGTGGTATAATATGTACCGTCTTTTCCGTAAGGATTGATGTACACTCCGTTCATACCATAAGCAATGAGGGTATCCAGCTTTTTTGAAAAATTTTCGCCGAACTTCTCAGCCGCAAAATCCCCTAAATTTATCAACGTTGCTTTAAGCTCGTTCGATAAAGTCAGCTTAGGCTCGGCTATCTGCGGAGTTGTCTGTTTTGACTGCTCGGCCGATTCTGCCGATGCGGATGTGTTTTCACTTGTGTTTTCCTCAGCAACGGCAGTCAGCTGTGACAAAAGCATAAAAGCCGACAGCACTCCTGCCATTATTCTGATAAATTTATTTCTCATCTTCTGCTCTTCCTTCCGATTATTACGGCACTTACTGCGTAAGAAGCGGCTTGAATGCCGCTATTTCCTTATTAACAGCTGTTTTAACATTGCTGTCAGGCTCAAAAATGAACTGATAGCTGTAAAGAATAACGCCGCCGTAATTCGACGTTTTCTGTGATTTTAAAATCTGCCTTTTAATAATTTCTTTATCGTTTTGCCATTCGTATCTTCCGCTTCCTGCCCATTCGTCCTCAGTACCTATCTTGTACACTGCAAGACCGGGTATAAGCGATTTTCCGGTACCGGCGAGCATTTTATCCCACTGCTCGACCACCTGTTCAAACGGCTGACCGCCGTTATCAAAGCCGTAATATATCTGAGGAGCCATGTAATCGACATAGCCGTCCTCTTTTGACCATTTCTCCACATCTGCATAAAGCTGTGTTTCATTGTTTGTAACATTGCCCTGTGCGCTGACCCCGAACAATGCGGTAGGATTGTGCGACTTAACAGCCTTATACATATCCGCTATCATACGGCTGCAATTATCCAGTCTGAACTGTGACAGACTGCTATATGATGAAGCATTGAACGCAATGCTGTCAAAATACGCTTCCGTTGTGGGATAGAAATAATCGTCTATATGAACGCCGTCTACATCATATTTTGAAACAAGCTCCGCCGCTCCGTTTGCGATAAGGTCTGTAACCTCCTTATAGGCGGGATTGAGCCACCAGTAAGATTTGACCTTGACTATATAGTCGCCGTCCTTCGTGTCATACCACTGACCCGTTTTATACGTTGTGCTTACATCAGGTGCGTCATCTTCGTAATAACAGCGTAAAGGATTGACCCACGCCTGAAAAGAAATACCTCTTGCGTGTGCCTCGTCTATCATGACCTTGAGCGGATCATAGCCGGGATCTTTTCCGATATATCCCGTGCAGTACTTTGACCACGGGAAATAGTCGGATTTATATATTGCGTCACCGAAGGGACGGACATGAACATAGACCGTATTGATGCCAAGCGAAAGACAGTTATCGTAATACTCGCCTATTCCGCTTCTGAGCTGTGACTCGCTTTTTCCGGTAAGAATCGGGTACAATTCGGAATACCATATCCATACGCCCTTCACCTCGTTATAATTCAGTGCCGTATAGCTGTTCACAGGCAGATTATCGGTGGCGGCAGGAACATTATCGTTCTTTTTTGATGTTACAGTCACATCTTTTTTTGCTGTAGCAGCCGATGTCACAGTTTCCACAGGCGGAATCTTCTCATCGGGAACGGGCGGTTCGTCATAAGACGTATCGACAGACGGCTCATCGGCGGATGAATTTTCCTTCGGTGAGGTTTCTGTTTTCTTTTTTGTTGTTGCGGTCGTAGTATGCGAGCCTGTCTGTTCGGGTATGCTGAGTGCGGGCTTTACCTTGCTTTCCGTCAACGGAATTCCGCTTATTATATTTCCGCCGGTCGTATCCTGCGGTTCGTTATCAAATACCAACGCTTTGCCGCATCCGCCGGAAATCACCATTGCGGCTGCGGTGAGCAGTATTATACCTGTTTTCTTTTTTACGGACATATATCTTCCTCGGATCTTTCGTTAATGTTGTTCAGCACGCAGTAAATACGCCTCGTAAAAGCTCCCGTCAATACGGGATACACAGTAAATTATACAATATTCCTACTGCCGAAGTCAACCGAAACGGGTTTATTTTCTCAAATTTTATAAAATCGGATCGCTCAGAAACGAATTTCTATAAATCCTCTAATAAACTCCTTGATTGCTTGTGCAACATCCACAAATAATTTTTGCAATTTCACGCACTCCTTCTTTCATAAACGGTTGCAAATTCTTGACTTTTACTTTAATATAATGTATAATTAACTGTAATCTTTTTTTCAGGAGGACAAAAATGGGAAACAATGAAAGCAAGGGACTTACCCTTACCGAAAAAATCATCAAGAACCACATAATTGACGGTGAGATGATAAAAGGCACTGAAATAGGTCTGCGTATCGACCAGACTCTGACACAGGACGCTACCGGTACAATGGCATATCTTCAGTTTGAAGCTATGGGTATCGACAGAGTAAAAACCGAGCGTTCACTCGCTTATATCGACCACAACACGCTCCAGTCAGGCTTTGAAAATGCCGATGACCACAGATACATAGGCAGTGTTGCAAAGAAACACGGAATCTATTTCTCACGTCCCGGTAACGGCATCTGCCACCAGGTACACCTTGAGCGTTTCGGCAAGCCCGGCAAGACGCTTATCGGCTCTGACAGCCACACTCCCACAGGCGGCGGTATAGGTATGCTCGCTATGGGTGCAGGCGGTCTTGACGTTGCGGTAGCAATGGGCGGCGGCGCATATTACATAACAATGCCCAAGGTTGTAAAGGTAAACCTCACAGGAAAACTGAATGACTGGGTTTCCGCAAAGGATGTAATCTTAAAGGTACTTCAGATAATGTCCGTAAAGGGCGGTGTAGGCAAGGTTATCGAATACTGCGGTGAAGGCGTTAAGAGCCTCAGCGTTCCCGAACGTGCAACTATCACGAACATGGGTGCGGAGCTTGGCGCTACAACATCTATATTCCCCTCCGATGAAACAACCCTTGCTTTCTTAAAGGCACAGGATCGTGAAGAAGACTTCGTTGCTCTCAGTGCAGATCCCGATGCCGTATACGATGAAGAAATCAACATCGATCTCTCCGAGCTTGTTCCTATGGCAGCTTGTCCTCACAGCCCCGACAATGTAAAAACCGTAAAAGAAATCGGTGCAATCAAGATAGATCAGGTATGTATCGGATCATGTACCAACTCCTCATTACAGGATATGCTCAAGGTTGCTCATATATTAAAGGGCAAGACGGTACATCCCGATGTAAGCCTTTCAATAGCTCCCGGCTCAAAGCAGGTATTCAATATGCTTGCTGACTGCGGCGCATTATCAATTCTTATCGGTGCAGGTGCAAGAATACTTGAAAGTGCCTGCGGTCCGTGCATAGGTATGGGTCAGTCGCCCAATTCAAAGGGTATTTCTTTGCGTACCTTCAACAGAAACTTCTTAGGCAGAAGCGGAACAAAGGACGGTCAGATCTATCTCGTATCTCCCGAAACAGCCGCAATCTCGGCGCTCACGGGCGTATTCACCGATCCCAGACTTGCAGGAGATATGCCTCCCTATGTAATGCCCGAAAAGTTCCTTATAAATGACAATATGGTAGTTCCTCCCGCTTCACCTGAGGAAGCTCCCGATGTTGAGGTTCTCAGAGGACCGAACATAAAGCCCTTCCCCGTAAACGTTCCTCTGGCTGAAGATATAAAGGCAGAGGTTTCACTCAAGGTCGGCGACAACATCACCACAGACCATATTATGCCTGCAGGCGCAAAGATATTACCTCTGCGTTCAAACATCCCTGCAATTTCGGAATACTGCTTTACAGTATGCGATGAAACATTCCCGACAAGAGCAAAGGAGCTTGGCAAGAGCATTATCGTCGGCGGCGCAAACTACGGTCAGGGTTCTTCAAGAGAACACGCCGCACTTGCTCCTCTTTATCTCGGCGTAAAGGCTATAATCTGCAAATCGTTTGCCCGTATCCACAGACAGAACCTTATCAACAACGGTATTCTTCCTCTGTGCTTTGTAGACGAGGCTGATTATGACAAAATCGACCGTGACGATGTTCTTGAGCTTCCCGGCATAAGAAACGCTATAGAAAACGGTACTGAGATAACCGTCAAGAATATAACAAAGGGTACAGAATACAAGGTTACCTGCGAATTATCCGAGCGTGGCAAGGGTATGATGCTCGCAGGCGGTCTGCTTAACTACACTAAGCACAACAAGTAATATCGAAAGGAACAGCTATAATGGCAAAGATTCAGATGACCACCCCCATCGTTGAGATGGACGGTGACGAAATGACCAGAATTATCTGGAAGATGATCAAGGATATACTTATCTGCCCGTATATTGACTTAAAGACAGATTATTACGATCTCGGTCTTGTTCACAGAAACGAAACAAACGACCAGGTAACGATTGATTCCGCAAACGCTACAAAGAAATACGGTGTAGCGGTAAAGTGTGCTACAATCACTCCCAACGCACAGAGAATGACAGAATACAACTTAAAGGAAATGTGGAAGTCGCCTAACGGCACTATCCGTGCTATCCTTGACGGTACCGTATTCAGAGCCCCCATTATCGTAAAGGGTATCACTCCTCTGCTGCCCGGCTGGAAAAAGCCGATAACCATTGCACGTCACGCTTACGGCGATGTTTACAAAAATTCCGAGATGAAGGTTGCCGACGGCAGTACAGCAGAGCTTGTTGTGACCGATAAGGACGGAAACGAATCAAGACAGCTTATCCACAAGTTCAGCGGTTCTGACGGCATCATTCAGGGACTTCACAACATAAACGCAAGTATCGCCGGCTTTGCAAGAGCCTGCTTCAACTTTGCACTCGACACAAAGCAGGATCTCTGGTTTGCGACCAAGGATACTATTTCCAAGAAGTATGACCATACATTCAAGGATATTTTCCAGGAAATATTCGATAATGAATACAAGGAAAAGTTTGATGCAGCAGGTATCACATACTTCTATACACTGATTGATGACGCTGTAGCAAGAGTTGTACGTTCTGAGGGCGGATATATCTGGGCTTGCAAGAATTATGACGGCGATGTAATGTCCGATATGGTGGCAACAGCTTTCGGAAGCCTCGGTATGATGACATCCGTGCTTGTTTCTCCCACAGGCGTTTACGAGTATGAAGCCGCACACGGCACAGTAACACGTCACTACTACAAGCACTTAAAGGGTGAGGAAACCTCAACGAACTCTGTAGCTACCCTGTTTGCGTGGACGGGTGCATTAAGAAAACGTGGCGAGCTTGACGGAAACAAGGAGCTTTCCGACTTTGCGGATAAGCTCGAAAAGGCTACTATAAAGACGATTGAAGACGGTGTTATGACCGGCGACCTCTATGTACTTTCAAACCTCGACAACAAGAGAAAGGTAAACACAGAGGACTTCCTGCTTGAAATCAACAACAGACTTAAAGCAACACTCTGATTTCAATAAAAAAAACTGTAAGGAGGCAGTATCTTGTCGAAAAGCATTAATATATCAAATTCAGTAATACGCAGACTTCCCCGCTACTACCGCTTTCTCGGCGAGCTGGAGGATCAGCAGATCTCTAAGATTTCTTCAAGGGAATTATCGGAGAGAATGCACCTTACCGCATCACAGATAAGACAGGATCTCAATTGCTTCGGCGGCTTCGGGCAACAGGGCTACGGCTACAATGTTTCTGAGCTGCGAAAGGAAATAGGCCGTATTCTCGGTGTTGACAAGCACAGAAAAACGATTCTTATCGGTGCGGGTAATCTCGGCACTGCGCTTGCCGTTCACATTAACTTTGAAAAAAGCGGATGCAGTCTTATCGGTATATTCGACTCCAACAAGAAAATTGTCGGAAATCCTCTCGGAAAGCTGACAATAACCGATATTGACGATCTTGAAAAATTCTGCCGTGAAAATAAGCCGGAGGTTGCTGTTTTATGTATACCTAAATCGGTTACAAAGGAGATAGTCGACCGCCTTACAGAGCTTGGTGTAAGATCGTTCTGGAACTTCTCACACTACGACATTAACGTTGAGCATAAAAACATAATCGTTGAAAACGTTCATCTGGGCGACAGCCTTCTGACGCTTTCATACGGTGTCAACAACAATCTTGACAATGACAAATAAAATCTTACCGGGGAATTTATTTCCTCGGTATTTTTTTGCAATCTTCACAATTAATTTGAATATTACAATAGACAAACAGCTTTGTTTGTGGTAAAATAAAATATGTATAGATATAGAACGACCACAAAAGGAAGGTAGCAAATATGAACGACCCCGAAATTCTGATGGATGTACACAATCACTCAAATCTGTCGCCCGACGGCAGTAACGATCCGGAAGAAATGGTCAGACGAGCAATAGAGCTTGGTATCAGATATTACTCGCTCACAGATCACCTTGAAATAAATAAATTCTACGATGAGGAATATCTCTACGAAGAACCTGTAAAACGAGCGTCGGAGATCTCTCCCGCCCTTATTAAAAAGTATGCGAATAAGATAAATATGGCATACGGTGTTGAGCTGGGTCAGCCTTTACAGAATATGGAGCTTACAAAAAGGATGCTGTCAAGCTATGATTATGACTTTATAATCGGCTCGCTCCATATGTGCAACGGCTGGGAGGATTTTTATCTGCTTGATTATAACGAGGTACAGCCAGAAATGATAATGAAACTGTACTTTGAGGAAATGCTTGAAATGGCTCGGTGGGGCGAATTTGACGTACTGGGTCACCTGACATATCCTCTGCGTTATATCGTGGGCGAATCGGGGCATTACATAGATATGAGCAAGTACCTTCCGATAATCAAGGAGATATTCTCTACTCTTATAAAAAACGATATAGGTATCGAGATAAATTCAAGCGGACTCAGGCAAAAGATAGGTCTTACGCTGCCTGACGAATACTATGTAAGACTTTATAAAGAGCTTGGCGGTAAAATACTTACTGTCGGCTCGGACGCACATTGCACGCAAGACCTCGGAAAAGGTATTCCGGAGGCTATAGAACTCGCAAGAAATGTGGGCTTTACAGAACTTGCATTTTTCAAGAAACGTAATCCCACATTTATAAGCATAAAATAATTCGGAGGATAAGATTATGACAAAGAAAGAAAAGCTTGTTGACCTTTTAAGACAGGACGCCAGACTTTCAAACGAACAGCTGGCGGCGATGCTTGATACTTCGGCTGACGATGTGGCGGCGATGATAGCGGAGCTTGAAAAGAGCGGAATGATAATCGGCTATACCGCAATCATCAACGAAGAAGAATTCGACAGAAACTCCGTCTGCGCCTTTATCGAAGTCAGAGTTTCCCCCGAAATACAGTGCGGCTATGATGATGTAGCGGCAGTTATAGCTCAGTATGATGAGGTTTCATCGGTATATCTGATGAGCGGCGGTTATGACCTTGCTGTAACTATCAAGGGTACAAATCTGCGTGATGTAGCTATGTTCGTAACGGACAGATTAGCGCCTTTAGGCGGCGTTCTCAGCACAACAACACATTTCATTCTGCACAGATATAAGGAAAAAGACAAGATGTTCTTAAAGAACACGGACGAAAGGAGTTTGGTATCTCCGTGATGGATTATGAAAATATACTTTCCCGAAAGGTGCAGGATCTGCAGTTTTCGGGTATAAGAAAGTTTTTTGACATAGCCGCAAGCTATGATGATGTTATATCACTGTCAGTCGGTGAGCCTGATTTCAAGACACCGTGGGCAATAAGAAAAGAAGCAATCAGAGTTCTTGAAAAAGGACGTACAAACTATACCGCAAACGCAGGTCTTGCCGATCTTCGCATTGCTATCAACGACTATAACAATGACAGGCTGCACGTCAGCTACGACCCCTTGCACGAGATACTTGTAACTGTCGGCGGCTCAGAAGCAATAGACCTTGCTATAAGAGCGCTCATTGATACGGGCGATGAGGTACTTATCCCTCAGCCCAGCTTTGTCTGTTACGGCCCTATCGTAACACTTGCAAACGGCACACCCGTTGCTATAGAAACAAGCGTTGAAAACGGCTTCAAGCTGACCGCCGAAGCACTGAAAGCACATATAACCCCGAAAACAAAGGCTCTTGTACTTCCCTACCCGAACAATCCCACAGGTGCTGTTATGAGAAAATCAGACCTTGAAGCGATTGCGGAGGTAATCAGAGGCACAGATATAATCGTTATTTCCGACGAGATATATTCAGAGCTTACCTACGGCGATGAGGAACACTGTTCTATCGTTGAAATAGATGGCATGAAAGAACGTACCGTTCTTATAAACGGCTTTTCAAAAGCGTTTTCGATGACAGGATGGCGGCTCGGTTTTGCCGCAGGTCCCGCTCCTATAGTCACTCAGATGCTGAAGATTCACCAGTACGGCATAATGTGTTCGCCTACAATGAGCCAGTATGCCGCAATTACAGCACTTAAGGATTGCAAAAAAGACATTGAATATATGCGTGGCGAATACGATATGAGAAGACGTCTTATTGTAAAAGGCTTCAATGAAATGGGTCTTGATTGCTTTGAACCGGAGGGTGCATTCTACATTTTCCCGTCTATAAGGAAAACAGGACTTTCATCACAGGAATTCTGCGAACAGCTGATTGAAAAGCACAGAGTAGCCGTTGTTCCCGGCGACGCTTTCGGAAAATGCGGAGAGGGATATATCCGTGTATCCTACGCATATTCGCTTCAGCACATCAAGACAGCGCTTGAACGCATAAGGCTGTTTCTTGAAGACCTCGGTGTACTGTAATCTATGAAAATAAAGGTAAGAGCATACGCAAAGCTGAACCTGTTTCTTGATATAACAGGCAAACTGCCCGGCGGCAGACATTCGCTCAACATTGCGACACAAAGCGTTGATATTTATGACGATATAACCGTCAGCGTTATGAGTACGGATAGTTTTGATTGCAGGATAACCTGCAATAACCCCGACATTCCGTGCGATGAAAAGAATATCGTATGGAAAGCCGCAAAAGCATTTTTCGACGCAACCGGACTTGCCGCCGAGATAGCTGTCGATATTGAAAAGCACGTTCCTCTGATGGGAGGAATGGGCGGCTCTTCCGTCGACGGTGCAGGAACACTTGTCGCACTAAATGAGCTGTTCGGTAAAAAACTCGATGCCGAAGCATTGTGTGCTGTCGGTGATAAAATCGGCGCAGATGTTCCTATCTGCATTAAAGGCGGCACGCTTTACAGCATAACGAGCGGAGATATGATTGCGGCTGAATGCGACACGAACTGCGTGTTTGTCTGCATTTATCCCGATTTTACTCTGAGTACGGCTGAGGCTTACGCAAAATACGATGAAAATCCGACCGAGATAAATCCTCATTATGCCGATTTTGTAAGCAACATTGTCTGCGGAAGTCTTTCTGAAGGTGCAGGCTTTATAAGCAACGTATTCACTAAGATCTATCACGACAGCAGGATAGAAGAAATGAAAACCGACCTGCTTGAAAGCGGAGCCGTCATATCGGAAATGACAGGCAGCGGAAGCGTTGTTTTCGGAGTATTTGAAAGCGAAGAAACAGCCATCGATGCAAAAAACATCCTGTCCGGAAAATATCCCCATGTTTTTACGACACGCCCTGTCAACAGCGGAGTTTATGTCATTGAACGGTAATTTGGCATTAACGCTTGAAATTTGCCGTGAAATATAGTATAATAATATAGTCCGATTTACAAGGAGGTTATACAAATGATCACGATAAACAACCACTTAGGAACGATCACCTATTCAAAGCAGTTCTTCTACAGCCTTATCGGCGGAACTGTTACAAATTGCTTCGGCATAGTGGGAATGAATGCCGGTGACGCAAAACAGACCTTTGTTGAAAAAGTACCTCTTAAATTCATCAAGAAATTTGCCGAAAAGACTATCCTTTCAGAAAAAGGTGTCACGGTAAGATATAAAAATGACAAGCTCTATATCGACCTTCACATTTCCGTAATGTACGGGGTAAATGTGTCTACGATAGTAAAGAGCATCATTCATAAGGTAAGATTTGCAGTTGAGGACGAAACAGGCTTTACCGTTGACAAGGTAAACGTTTTTGTCGATGCTGTTAAAGTATAATATCAAGGAGAGTATCTGACTAATGCTAAGCGGAAAAATTCTCAGAGATGCGATCATCTCAGGTGCAAACAATATAATCAATAATAAAGAAAGCGTAGACGAGCTTAACGTGTTCCCTGTTCCCGACGGTGACACCGGCACGAATATGTCGATGACTATAAGAAATGCCGTTGCTGAGCTTAATATGCTTAGTGACAGCGTAACTGTCGAAACAGTGGCACAGACAGCGGCTTCTGCTATGCTGAGAGGCGCAAGAGGTAACTCCGGCGTTATCCTTTCCCTGTTATTCAGAGGCCTTTCAAAAGGTCTTGCAGGAAAGCACGAGGCTACTGTCGAAGACTACTGCAACGCACTTAAATTAGGTGCAGAGACGGCTTATAAATCAGTAATGAAGCCCACTGAGGGTACTATCCTCACCGTTGCAAGAGTTGCCGCAGAAAAGGCAAACGACGCTCAGTGCAAAGACTTTGCAGAGCTGTTCGATGTTCTTACAACAGCCGCAAAGGAAACTCTCGATCAGACACCCGAAATGCTCCCCGTTCTTAAAAAAGCAGGAGTTGTAGACGCAGGCGGTATGGGATACTATACTATCCTCAAGGGTATGGCGTCCGTTATCTGCGGCGGCGTGATGATCGGTGCAAAGGAAGAAACGGCAACAGAAAAAGCGGTCGTAACAAATGCCGCAGGTACATTTGAAACCGATATAGAATTCACCTACTGTACGGAATTTATCGTTGTGAAGAGCGACGTTAACAAGGACGCAACAAAGCTCCGTGCTTTCCTTGAATCAATAGGTGACTGTGTTGTGGTCGTTGATGATGACAGCATCATAAAAGTTCACGTTCATACAGAGCATCCCGGTAAGGCGCTTGAAGAAGGTATCCTTTACGGCTCGCTTATAAACCTCAAGATTGAAAATATGAAAGAACAGCACAAGGGTGCTGCCGCAAAAGCTGAAATGCAGAAGAAGCAAAAGCTTGCTCCCGCAGAGCCTGTCAAGGATTTCGGCTTTGTATCAGTTACATCCGGTGCCGGACTTGAGGATTTGTTCAAGGATCTCGGCGTTGACGTGATAGTAAGAGGCGGTCAGACAATGAACCCCTCGACAGAGGATATTCTCGAGGCTATCAACGCTACCCCCGCAAGAAACATTTTTGTTCTTCCCAACAACAAGAATATAATTATGGCGGCTGAGCAGGCTGTAAAGCTCACCGACAGAAACGTTATCGTTTTACAGACAAGAACTATACCGCAGGGTATAACAGCTATGCTCGCCTTTGATGAAAGCAGCGATTTCAGCACAAACGGCGTAAATATGACAAAGGCGCTTGATAATGTCGGCTCAGGCTCGATAACATTTGCTGTCCGTGACAGTGATTTTGAGGGCAAGCAGATAAAGAAGGGCGAAATTCTTGCTATGGAAAACGGCAAGCTCGCCTTTGTTGAAAAGGATGTTACAAAAGCACTCATCAAGATAACCAAAAAGCTGATTCGTTCAGGCTCATCATATATCACGATTATTTACGGAAGCGACGTTACCGACGAAACCGCTCAGGCCGCTTTTGAAGCGCTCAGAGCCAAGATAAGCGATGATATTGAAATTGTACTTGTAAACGGCGGTCAGCCTGTATACTACTATCTCATATCAGTAGAATAATTTATGAATGAAATAAAAAAGATTCCCGACTCCCCTGTCTGCTATATCAAGGGAGTCGGTGAAAAACGAGCAAAGCTCCTCGAAAAGCTCGGCATAACAACGGCTCTACAGCTTGCCGAGCATTATCCGAGAGGATATATCGACTTCAACGAAACAACCGCAATATCGGATCTGGTAAATGACGGCGAAAATCACGTTGTAAAAGCGATTGTCACGAAGAAATTTCCTGCATACTACGGCAGGATCAATATATTCAAGGTGCTTGTCAGTGACGGCACAGGCGATATGCTGATAACATTCTTCAACAGCGATTATTCTTTCACAAGGCTTAAGCTCGACAATGAATATTGCTTTTATGGCAAGATGGCGGGAGATTTTCTGAGAAAAGAAATGAACTCGCCTGTTTTTATAGATTCTCAAGACCCCAATAAGCTGATGCCTCGCTACAGCCTGACAACAGGCATATCTCAAGGCATTATGTCAAACTGCATTAAAAATGTACTGCGTGATTTTACCTTTCCTGAGCATCTCACCGACACGCTTATGGATAAATACAGCCTTATTTCCTATGATAACGCTTTACGTTGGATTCATTTTCCGGAGAACAAGGAACAGTATGACAAGGCAAAATATCGTCTGACCTTTGAAGAGCTGTTCCTTTTACAGCTTGGCCTTAAATCTATGAAAAACCGCAAAAAAAGGCTTGCCGGCGCACCTATGGAAAGCAAGAGCATAGATGAATACTACTCCTCTCTGCCCTTCACTCTGACAGGCGCACAAATACGAGCCATATCGGAATGCTGTGACGATATGCAGAAATCCGTTCCGATGAACAGGCTGTTGCAGGGCGATGTCGGCTCGGGTAAAACCGCCGTGGCGGCAGGTGCGGCTTATTTTGCATACCTTAACGGCTATCAATCTACTCTTATGGCACCGACCGAAATTCTGGCAAAGCAGCACTACGACACGCTTTACAAGTTCTTAGCTCCGCTCGGAGTGACTATTGCTCTGCTTACAGGCTCACAGACACCTGCTCAGAAAAAGCAGATAAGACAGCTTATAGCCGACGGGCAGATTGACATTGCCGTCGGTACTCAGGCACTTATTCAGAAAAGCACAAGGTTCAGCTCTCTCGGACTTGTAATAACCGATGAACAGCACAGATTCGGAGTAGGTCAGCGTGCGGCACTCGGCTCGAAAGGCAACGAGCCTCACGTTCTCGTAATGTCAGCTACACCTATTCCACGCACGCTCGGAATAATAATCTACGGCGACCTTGATATATCCATACTTGACGAAATGCCGAAAGGCAGACTGCCGATAAGAACATATGCCGTTGATACAAGCTACCGTGAAAGATTGTACAAATTCATCCTGAAATATGTAAACAACGGCTTTCAGGCATATATCGTCTGCCCTCTTATTGAAGAAGGCGTATCCGAAAAAGCGGCGGCGACAGAATATATAAATTTGCTTCAAAATACCTGCCTTGCCAATGTTCCGACAGGGCTTCTTCACGGAAAGATGAAGCAAGCAGACAAGGACGCAGTAATGCAGGATTTCAAGGACAACAAGCTGAAAGTCCTTGTTGCGACATCGGTAATAGAGGTCGGTGTAGACGTTCCGAATGCCGTTGTGATGGTAATCGAAAATGCAGAGCAGTTCGGGCTGTCACAGCTCCATCAGCTCAGAGGCAGAGTAGGCAGAGGTACAGAGCAATCACACTGTATCCTTATCACAGATAATAAAAGCGATTACACAAAACAGCGTATGGATACAATGGTAAAGACCTCAGACGGCTTTGAAATCGCAAACGAGGATCTGAAACTGCGTGGACCCGGCGATTTCTTCGGCAGCAAGCAACACGGTCTGCCGCAGCTTAAAATCGCAGATATTTACGCAGACCTTGATATACTGAAAATGACAGGCGAAGCGGCTGACGATATTCTGCGTGATGACAGCCGTCTTGAAAAGCCCAAAAACCGCTGTTATACAGAAATGGTAAACAATTTATTTGAAAATGCACCGAATGCTTAAAGGAGAATATATGGCTGAAGAACTCGAAAAATGGAGGTATCCAAGATTTTTCTCGGATACAATAGACGAAAACGACAGAATAATATATATGAATGACGAGGACTCAAAGCATATCGCTCAGGTACTCAGAATGAGAAAGGGCGACAAGGCAATAATCTGCGACAAAAACGGACACGATTACCTTTGCGAGCTTTCTTCCGCTGAAAACAAAAGCGCAATAGAGTTTGGTATACTTGATAAAAAGGACAACTTAGCTGAACCGGATGTTGAAATAACGCTGTTTCAGGCCGTCCCCAAAAACGATAAGCTGGATTTTATCGTTCAGAAAGCAACTGAGCTTGGTGCGGTGAGAATAGTACCGTTCCTGTCAAAACGTTGTGTTTCTAGACCGGACGCAAAAAGTGCCGATAAAAAGGTACAGCGCTTACAGCGTATAGCGTATGAAGCGTCAAAGCAATGCGGCAGAGGAAAAATTCCCGGAGTTATGCCGTTTACTGATTTTAAATCCGCTGTAAACAGCGTCGACAGCGACACCTTGCCGATAATTTTCTATGAATGCGGAGGAAAGAAGCTGTCGGAGCTTGACCTTTCATATAAGAAGATTGCTGTATTCATCGGCAGTGAGGGCGGCTTCGAAAAAGAGGAAGTAGACTATGCACTTTCAAAAGGTGCTACCGCTGTGCATCTGGGTGAACGTATTTTAAGATGCGAAACGGCACCTGTTGCGGCACTTGCAGTATTGATGAATTTAACAGGAAACCTATAAGAATTTTGTTAAAACTGCTCATATTGATAAAAAGCACTTGAAATCCGACAGTGGATATAGTATAATAATTACAATAAAGTTGGTGTGAAAGCACCGGAAAGAGGTTTAAAATGAAAGCATTTACCGGTTTTGCCATAGGCACACTTGCAGTACTCGGTGCTGTTGCAGCTGTCTTTATATATCTCAAGAAGAAGACAGAAAAGGAGATCGCTTACGATCAGTTTGATGACATTATGGATAGCGATGAAGATTTCGATGACGAATTCTTTGATGATGACGATGAAGTTCTTGATCCTGCAGATGTAATGAACAAATCCGAAGAAAAGGCTGAAGATGCCGCTGAAGCTAAAACAGCAGAAGAAAAAGAGCCTGAAGCTGAAACTCAGGAATAATCAAAATGAATAATATTAACGGGACTGTTTGCACAGCCCCGTTTATTTTTGCCGCTATTCAGTTTTCTGCTTTTTCTTCCTGTCAATGCAATACATCAGCTCGCCCGATGTTACTCCGGTCTTTTCGTAAAATCTTGTGCCGCTGTTATCTTTAAGCGTCATTCCAAGCTTTTTCATCACGTTTTCGGATGCCTTATTTCTTATATCGCAATGAGCTATCACCTTATCGGCGGACAGAACATCAAACGCATATTCTAAAAGTGCTTTACCCGCCTCTGTGGTAAATCCTTTATTTCTGTACTCCTTGCTTAATACCCAACCTATTTCATAAGTTACTTCGTCCACCGCTTCAAGACCGATACCGCCGATGATTCTGCCGTCATATAGCATCACAAATTCCATAACGGACGGTTTTTCATCCGCCCACTGTAAAACCGCATTTCTGACAAATTCAGCTGTCTGTTCCACAGTATCATTAGGCAGAAAAAGCATCATATCAATGCTTTTATCGCCTGCATACCTATGAATTTCGTCTGTATCCCCGGTTAAAACGGGCCTTAAAGTCAGTCGCTCTGTATTTATCACATTTTCGCTCATAGATTCTGTACTCTCACCTCAGCGTATAAAGCCGGTAATACACATTTACATAAGGCACTGCAACAGGTGTTCCGTCCTCGCCGATTTCGATACTGTAGTAATAATTGCAATATTCCTTTTCGCTCACCGTCTGAGATGAGGTCAGATCGTAAAGCGTGGCACGTCTTACAAAGGAGTATGCACGTCTGCCCTGCTCCGTCTGTGATCTGCTTGTAATATCGCTGTCAGAGCATACAATATACCTTACGGGCGACACGTCAAAACCGACTTTTGCAAGCTCGCTTTCCAATGTGCTGTCCTTTTCGAGCATATTCTCAAGCTGGCTGATTTCTGAGAGCGATATTTCATTGACAGCGTTATGAAGTGCCGAATTGACCTTCTGAAGTCTGAACGTTCTGTCAAGCGTGGTGCATAACACACCGTCGCCGTTATCTATCTCCTCTACCTGATTAGAATCGGTGTATCGGTACAGCTTCGAAATATCATCAGATAACGATGCGTATTCTCCCGACTTATCCTCGCTTCCTGCAACCGAAATAAACTGTATCGCCGCCGCATTCACAATAACACTCTGCGACATAGCCCTGAACATTTTCTTGTCATTGACGCTCTGCGGATACCAGTTATATATATCGTCACAGATGTTATCGAATGCCGTCAATGCACCGCCGCAATATTCCTTTGTCACCCTGTCAAGCATTTCAGAATATGATATGCCCTTGATTTTTGTCGAATATACAGAAGTGATTTTTCCGATAAGCTCATCCGCCTCAGAGCTAAGCGCCTCAAGCTCCTGATTATCCTTAGTCGCATTCATACTTTCATATACGGCAAACAATCTTGCAAGGCTGTCGCTGACAGGCTTTATCAGAGAATGAAGTGCCTTTATGTCATTCATATATCTTTCAACAGCGAATACATATTCGATATTCTGAGTACCTGCCGAGATACGATCGGATCTCACGAGCTTATCCGTCTTGTTTATAAGCCCGTAAACACCGTTGTACTTTTCGCACTGTTCAAAGAAAATCTTTCCGAAATTTGTGTCGCCAATCTTATATCCTGCAAGATCTTCAAGCGAAGCATTCCCGCTCACGCCGGTAAAACCGGTATACTTGCTGAGCGCCTCGCATAACTTATTAAGCTTTTGGGCATCGGGAATTACAATCTTGCTGTTGTTGCTCTCCGAATAGCTATAATAAAGAGGAAAAGATGAAATACCCGTCTGAGTTCCCCATCTGCTTACAACCGCACCGGATTTAAGACCGACCGTACCGTAAAGCTCAGCGTTGCCGATAGAAGATGTTCTGGGTATGTCAAAGCATACCGTAGCGGAATTATCCTGCGCCGTAATTGACGTTATTACCGCCTTTGAATAGTCGCCGCTGAATATAAAGCTGTTCTTGCTTATTACATTGAACGAGCCGTCAACAACGCCAAGCTGTGCCGTAACGCTGAAATCTGAACCGTTTTCCTTAACCTCCGTAATCGTCGCACTGACGTCAGGGTTTTCAGGATTGACATTAAAATGCAGCGGATAATTTATGCTCAGTGCGGTATCCTTTATCGTAAACGTGCATCCCGAAATCAGTTCGATTGCCTTTGCAGGTGTTTCCGTGTCAAATGACAGATACAACACACCCTCACTTGCCGACACACGATCAAAACGTGTTATCTCAACATTGCCGTTATCGCACCCGAGCATTGACACTGATACACTGTCACTGAACGAGCAGTCAACAAGCGATACGGTTATTCTGGCGTAATTTGTTGATGCTTCAAAGTCTGTGGATGAAAATACTACTGACGGTGAAACAATGCTTACTGTCGCAGATACGTCAACGGCGGCATCGGCTATCGCACTGCGCTTTATAGTGATACATCCGTTCTCACCCGACTTATAGCCGTTATCGGTGCTTATAACAAGAGATAAAGTGTTATCTCCCGTTCTCTCGATTTCGCTTACCTTGCAGCCTTCAAAACCGCCCGACAACACAATATCGTCAGCGTTTATCCCATTTGCAAAACTGCTCTTGTCGAGCGTCAGCTTGAACCTGTTGGCGCTGCTCTCAGAATGTATCTGGGTCGTGTCGCTTACCGCCGAATAAGCGGGGTATCTTACAGGTATCATCGACACAAGATACCTCCCCGTTTCATTTGTGTTCTTGTCAAATACAATAAAAAAGCAATCGGGCTTATTCCGGCTGAAAGAACTGTCGTTGAACGAAACCGTAGCCGAATGCTCGGAATTCAGCGTAACCGCCGAAACCTTTGCATATACAGCCTTATATTCGCTGTTATTCAGCTTCACTGCATCAGATGCGTCTATATCCGTCAACTTATCGCTGTTTATCACCGAGTAGAACACATTTACATCATTTATTCCGGTTTTGTCCGACAAAGTTATATTATCAACCGACAGATTGACCGAAAACTCTCCCTTGCTGTTATATGCAAGCTCACCGTCCGTCTTCATCTCGGAAAAGCTGTGTTCCTTGTTGTTCTTATCCTTTTCGCTGACGGAACAGCCACCGACACATGATATAAATACCGCTGTGCAGATAGTCACGGCAATTATATTAAAAACACTCTTTTTCAATCAATCACATCCTTAATAGCATCAATTACATCAATACAAAAGTATATTCGATACAGAATATTCTGTTCCTCTCGCCGCAGGGATTGGATAATAGTTAGAATCGCTATACATCTCAAGTATAGGTCTGCTCTCGTTAAGCTCCGGTGAGATTGTCCGCTCTCCGTAATCCTTCAGATTCTTGTCATTGAACGCAAAATAATAATACTCTATTCCGCCGTTGTCGCCGTCATCCCACGTTAAATCGGCATGATACCATTCTCCGCCGAGCATAACCATATTCCACATATGCGGTTCGTCATTGCTTGTTCCGACAATCAGCAGATTGTCAACACCTATGCACTGACAAAGATATTGATACGCCCTTGAATACGATTCGCACACTCCGCTTCCTGCCGTAAGTACACCGAAAGCCTCATATGCTCCGTCACTTTCCAACGTATAGTCGTATTCGGCATTTTTAAGAATCTCATTATGTATTGTAAGAAGATAATCGAAAAGGGATTCCGAGCCGTCGGCAGTATTCAGTATTTCTTCCGCCCTTTTCTTTGTCTTTTCAACATAATACTCACTTGCTTCTTTAGAAAAATCATAGATCAGCTTTATTGAACTGACATCTTTCTTATTGCCGCTCCAGCTCACAAAAGAAAGAGGCGCCTGAATAAGAAGCGGATTATCGTAGTTTACGCACATGAATATTCGGTACAGTCTCTGATATGAAACATTGGTGAACGGCACATCAAACTTCGTTTCATAGTTACTCATAGCCTTGTAAAGACTTCTGTAGATATATCGGTCGTATTTGTCGAGTGAATTGTATCCGTAACCGTAAAATGCGTCTTCCGTCGAGCCGAGTATTACATAAGAGCCGACATATACACGGCTCATTTTACCGTCCTTCTCAGCTCTGATGCATATATTTGTCACACCGGTATCAAGCCTTATGCCCTTTTCATTATCATAGAGATAAGCTGTTTTGTTCTTTTCGGGCAATGTTCCGTCTGTGGTGTACCATATCGTGTCACTGCAATCAAATTTCAGCGTCTGCGGCTTATGATAATATCCCGAATGGATGTTCGGATTAAATTCATACTCAAACCCGTTGTTAAATTCCTTATTATCAAAGTCATACTCAAAAGGAAGCTCTGCAGGCACTCTCAGGTGCTCCCTTGTATCATCATAATTCAGCTTGTTTTCTTCATCAGCAATCATATACGATGACAAAGCGTTGGTAAATCCCCTCTTAGAATTGTCAGGTATGACGAAGGATAAAATAACCGAAATCAAAGCCAGTATAATAAATACCGCAAAACCTCTGTTCATAATACACCCCTTATCAAAGCTGTTACTGCTATCTGTGGTTATACTTTAACTGTCACTTTTTCTTCTTTAATTTCATGCGTATGTCCTCACCGCTGAAAACAAGCGTTTTCATCGAATAAAGACGTGATACTATTCTGTCGGAATAACGCTTTTTCAACTCAGCACCCGAAAGATTTGTGTTAACTATTGTAGGTTTACCGTAACTGGTTCTGCTGTTGATAAGCTCATAAAGGCACGACACATAGAAAGTAGATTCAAATTCTGCCCCCAGATCGTCAAGCAAAAGCAGGTCGCATTCCTTAAGAGTGTTGATAACCTCTGTTTCATCTTCCGATTTGTTGAAGTGAGCGTTCTCTATTCTTCTGAGTAAGTCAGGCACAGAGCCGTAAACAACGGAATAATTCTTTTCTATTACTTTTTTTGCTATTGATAACGAAAGATGTGTTTTTCCGAGTCCCGTTCCGCCCGTCATAAAAATACTTTCATTAGGTACACGGAAATATTCCGCATATTCCTTGCAGTACTCATAATTCTGCGTCATCATTTCACGGGGAGAACGTCTGGTGTTCATTCCGGGTGTCACCGTATCGCTGTACAGCGATAAATCAAAACTCTCAAAGCAGGTAAGTCCCATCGGAAGACTTTTGCTGAGTTCCTGTGCCGCAACAGTTTTCAGAGCGTCATTGAAGCACGAGCATCTTCCTCCGTCACCGTTACCGGTATCGTGACATTTCCTGCAGGTGTATATCGGGTCAAGATAATCGACAGCATAACCGTTTTTTCTGAGCAACTCTTTCATGCGCTCCTGTAAAGCAAGATTTTCTTCCTTAACCTGCTCAATACGCTGTTTCTTGTCAGGCTTATCCGAAAGGATTATCTTCACAAGCTCATCAATAGTTTTACTGAGCTTGCTGTCAATCTCAACTATTTCGGGTATCTTGCTTCTTACCTCACGCAGACGTTTTTCCGCCTTCACAGAATTTTCAAAACGTCTTTTGTCGATTATCTCCTGCGCTTTTGTATAGTATTCGGAAGGATATGCCATCGGTCGTTTCTCCTTTATTCGTAATCCTGTAACAACAGCTCATCTATTTTATTAACGTCAAATGAGGAGTTACTGCTCTGCTGTTCCTGTCGCTTGATATTTTCGTCATTTACCTGTTCTGCTGTAGCTATGCCCTTTGAATGCCAGTTTTCAAGTATCTTGCTGATATACGGGAATGCAAACTGCCCCTTTGCGTTGACATTTATTTCGTAGGCGAGCTTTACCATTTCAGAGTCGAAATTCCACACGTTGAACCAAAGATTCACGAAGTCTTTTTCTTTCTGCGTCAGCGCCCTGTTTATCCCGAACATTGACTTGACCGAGCTTTCGGCAACATTTTTCGCTTGCAGCATTGAAATCTGTCTTTCAGCAGAGGCAAGGTCGGTTATGCCGTTTTCCATCCAGTTCATCGCCGTTTCTTTGAGATATGCAGGCGATGATTTGTTTATCGAAAAGCAATAATCGACCATCATAAGTACAACCTCGGCAGGAAGTCCGATATGTTCCGTTATCGTGATAATCGCATTCTGCTCCGTGTGTTTCAGCGGTCTGCCATAAAGCGTTTCGCAGGTCTTGAAAAGAAAGTCGATCTTATCGTCACTTTTTATCGTATCCGCAATTTCGGCAGGTGAAAATTCCGGAGAACGAAGTGCTGCCGCCTTGACTGCGGCAAATTCGGCGTCTTTCGCCGTAACGCCCGCCGGCACTGTTACGCTTGCAGATACACCGCTCGTAACAGGCTCTTTTTCCTGCAGTCTTGCGGCTTCGGGTACAGCCTGCATAGGAGAGTAAACACCGTCGCTAATTGTAAGAAGCCCCACCTGCACCCAGAACGAAAGTGCGTCCTTGACATCTTCCTCGTTCATAGAAAGTGCTGTTGCTATAATTTCATCGTTGAGAAGTTCACCGCAGTGCCTTAAAAAATACAAAAGCACCTTGATGTTACTTCCGCTTGCTATCTTTATGTATTTATCCACCACATCGGACGGTACAGCAAAAATGCTGTTCCAGCCGCCGAGATTTATATTATAATTCATATCTGCTCCGTTTTTATCTGTATTATTTTAAATTATTCTTTATAATTATACCACAATTGAAACAGAATTGCACTACTTTTATAAAAAAACTCTCGATTTCGGATAACCTTATATATCAGTGATAAATACACAGAAAAACGGGCATCGGCTTTTTACCGATACCCGTTTAAATATTTACTTCTTTGCCTTAACCGTCAGCGTACCGCTCCACGAGCCGTACACTGCTTCGCTAAACTTAACAATGATATAAATAGCGGCCACAGCTTGACGCCGTAACCGCTTATCTATTAATTACTGCTTTGCTTAGTCCCGCCGTTTCGATATTCTGAGAATTGCTCAGACAATTCCAAAGGCGGAATTTGAAACGGCACATTGCCGCCGTAACTGACCTATCATATTGCCCTTTGCTTTGTGTAATCCCGCCGTTTCGCTATTCTGCGAATAGCTCAGACAATTCCAAAGGCGGAACTGTCAGCGGCGACCCGCCGCTTAAGGGTGGGGTTTGCCTTCTCTGTAGGCATTCATTATATCACGGAATACCTCGCCGTTTGTGGGCGGCGTCCAGGTGATAGCATTCGCTCCGGCTTCAATAGTCGCAAGGATCGACTCGCTTGTAGGTCCTCCTGTTGCGATTATCGGAATGTCGGGGTGACGCTTGCGTATTTCTCTTACCACATTTGTTGTCTTGCCTGCGGCAGATACGTTGAATATCTTTGCGCCTGCCTCAAGCCTGCTTTCAATATCCTCGTGTTCCGAAATAACCGTAACAACTACGGGAATATCAATAGTGTCGCATACCTGACGCACAACATCATTCGATGTCGGCGCATTCACTACAACACCGATAGCGCCCTGAAACTCTGCGTGCATCGAGAGGTTGACTACTCTCTTGCCCTGCGTCAGCCCTCCGCCGACACCCGTAAAAACAGGTATATCAGCGGCACTCATAATTGTCTGCGTGATTATCGGCTGTGGCGTAAACGGATAAACCGCTATTACCGCATCAGCATTTACATTTCTGATTATACATATATCTGTTGTAAATACTATAGATTTTATCAGCTTGCCCATTACTCTTATACCGCTTGCCCGCTGAATTTCCTCGGGGACCTTCAGCATAAAGCTCCTGAGCGGACCGCTGATCTCGGGTATGTACAAATTCTCTGCCATATGAACTCCTTTCGGTTAAACGTCAGACGTATTCGCCTCCGACACCTCTCACTCTGACAAGACCCGAGTTTACTGTAAATTCACCGTTCTCGTTCTCGCAGATAAGACAACCGTCAGGGGCGATAGCCTTAGCAAATGCAGTTGTTTCTGTATTGTTCTGCACCAGTTTCACTGTTTTTCCGAGCGTTATGCATCTTTGCGAATACTCATTTATAACTGTAGAAAAATCCTCGTCAATGAGCCGTGTCAGCTCGTCCACTATATACTCCGCCGCAAGCATTTTATCGTATTTATTGCCCGTCAGCGTGTAAAGGGATGCCGCATTTACAAGACCGCTTTTTTCAAAAAAATCCGCATCCTGATTTACGTTCAGCCCCATTCCGCAGATGACATTGTTGTAAATTGCTCCGTCACAGGAACTTTTTAAGGTGCTTTCGCATAAAATACCACATACCTTGCGTTCAGAGCAGATTATATCGTTTGTCCACTTTATGCCTGCTTTGATACCGCTCAGCCGTTCAATCGCACAGCAGACCGCTACCGCACATATAACCGTAAGGTCGTGGGCGTTATCCGGTGCCTTTATAAGCATGGAAACAGGGAGCATATCACGGGTAGCAAGCCATGTGTTACCGATCCTGCCCTTACCGCAGCTTTGCAGGTCTGCTGTCACTACCGTTCTGTCGGGAAGCTCGTCGGCGTGTTCCTTAAGATAGGTGTTGGTTGACGGTAAGGTGTCAAACGTCAATAAAGGACAGCCGGCTATATTACTGCTTATCTGCATGGTAATCAAGCGCAACTATGTTCATTGTGATTTTCTTGTTATCATCTATGGTGATTATACCGTATGACGGCGGACGTTTATCTCTCGGAGAATCGATGCTTCCGGGATTCATAACGTATATACCGTCGATAAGCTCGGTACGGTAAAGATGAGTATGACCGTAAAGAGCTATCTTACAGCCGTTCTGCTTGGCAACAGCGATAAGCGTATCAAGTCCCTGATGCACATGATGCTCGTGGCCGTGCACACAAAGTATCTTGATGCCCTTTGCATTTGCGATTCTTATCGTTTTGTTGTCGGCAAAGTCACAGTTTCCCTTTACGAATAAAAAGCTCTTTTCGGGGTGAAGATTCCTTACATCGTTGAATTCGTGTTCGCCGTCACCCAGATGTATAAAAGCGTCGGCATCAAGATTATTCTCAACCACCGAATTCAGCTTATGAAATTCCTTGTGCGAATCGGATACTACTACAATTTTCATAATTTCTATCCTTTCAGTCGGGCAAGCCAGATACGGCTTTTATTGCCCACTAGGTTATTATAACACATAATGTGTAAAAAGAAAAGATTAGTATCCGTATTTTTAGAAATTCTACACAAAACAAAAACAACCTTTTGTATATTTTTACAAAAAAATATGAACTGAATATAACGTAAATATCCTTTTATCGTTGATTTTGTCAAAAAGTTCATAGGATACGGTTTATGGCAGTCTTAACGGGAATATATTTTCCGCATTGACAATATAATTTCAGGAGGCAGTTATGAATAACAACGTTGATTCAATGCTTGAGGCGGTCAGCAGTAAACTCGGCATCACGCCTCAGCGTCTTAAAGAAGCGATGCAGAAGGGCGATATTTCGATAGCACTCGAAAAAATGCCGGAAAAAGACGCAAAAAAGCTAAAAAGCATACTCGGAAACCCGGAGCTTATCAAAAAAATGATGAAATCCGCACAGGCGCAGGAGCTGAAAAAATCTATGAAAAATCAGTAATGGACGGAGGGCAGTATGAGTGAGATAGATGATATTCTTAAAGCGATGCTGTCCGATAATAAAAACGAAAATTCAACCTCAGAAGAAACAAGCGGTACGGAAAACGAGGAAAAATTCACGACCGATACCGACAGCGATGATATTTTCGGCGGAATAAACATAGATATGTTTATGAAGATAGGCGAGTTAATGTCAAAGATGAGCGAGCAGGACAGAAATACAGCTCTGCTGCTTGCTCTGAAGCCTCACTTAAGAGAAGAAAACAGGGCAAAAATAGATACGGCGGTAAAGCTGTTCAGGCTGATTTCACTGCTTCCCTATCTTAAAGACAGCGGTCTGTTTGATAATCTACTATGAAAAGGAGTAAATTTATGGAATGGAGTAATATAAGAATGTCAAAAGCCGAATTTGAGCGTTTGCAGAAAGAATATGCCGAGGCGGCAATAAGAACGGCCGAAAAAGCAAAGCTCAGTTACGATGCGGATGAACCGAAAGAAGAAATTCCGAAAACCGAAAATATCGCTGCGGCAATATCACGCCTTCCAACGCCGGCAGAAGAAAACGTGAACGAAGCAATAAAGCCCGATTCGGTAAAAATCGCAACAGTGCAGGTAAAAATTACTGAAGCCGAAAGCGAGATTACGGCATCTGACACTGAAGATGAAAATAAAGAAAGCGAAGAAGCCGAAACAAATATTCCCGTAAATGAAGAAAAATCTGACGAAAACACGGATAAATCCGATACTGACGATAAACAGCAAAATTCATCAGCCGACAGTACAGATGATGAAGCAAGCAACGCTGAAATCTACGGCGATAAGTCCGATAATACAGCCGATTCCGAAATTCCCGACAAAACTGAAAATCACACTGTTGACGAAATACTGCGCAGTTTTGAAAGCACTTTTATGAGTGAAGAGGAAGCGGATAAAAAGATAGAATATTTTTCTAAGTCTGTTTCAGACTCCCGACCTGTGCCCGATTTCACCGCAAAGATACATAACCATAATAACAACCAAGATAAAAGCGGAAAAACCTGCGGATGTGAACGATGCCGCTGTCAGAACGGCGGTCGTATGCAGGAGAAGGGCGGGCAAAAACCAAACTGAAATTCAGCCCGCAGTACTGATATGGATATTATAGGCAAGCTGATGAAGGACGACGACCTGATGAAGGTTGCCGCTGTAGCGTTTATCTTATGGCGTGACCACGCCGACTACAAGCTGATCCTGGTACTTTTTTATGTATTTTTCATGAAATAGCACTTGCATTTTCCGCCGTCTTAGTTTATAATACCAGTATGTAAACGATGTCAATTCAATTTACAATTCCGACAAACAGGAGGTATTTTATGGCTAAGTGGTTGGAAAATGCAATTTTTTACGAGATATACCCGCAATCCTTCAATGATACAAACGGTGACGGTATCGGAGATTTTCAGGGTATAATCGAAAAGCTGGACTATATCAAGGAAACAGGCTTCAACGCAATATGGATGAACCCCTGCTTTGATTCGCCATTCGGTGATGCGGGCTATGATGTAAGGGACTATAAAAAAGCCGCCGCAAGATACGGAACAAACGATGATTTAAAACGACTTTTCGATGATTGCCATAAGCGTGGGATGCACATTCTTCTCGACCTTGTACCCGGTCACACTTCGGTAGAGCATGAATGGTTCAAAAAGTCGATGCTCCCCGAAAGCAACGAGTATACCGACAGATATATCTGGACAAGCAATATATGGGAACAACCGGAAGGCCTTAACTGTATAAGAGGCATATCAGATCGTGACGGCAGTGCCGCAGTCAACTTCTTCTCATCTCAACCTGCGCTGAACTACGGCTATGCCGAGCCTAAGTATGCTTACCAGCAAAAGCCTACAGATCCGGGACCTATGGCGACAAGAGCCGCAATCAAGGATGTTATGAAGTTCTGGCTTGATATGGGCTGTGACGGTTTCAGAGTGGATATGGCAGGCTCGCTTGTAAAATGCGATCCCGAATATAAAGAAACAATCAAGCTATGGCAGGATATAACGGGTTATCTTAAAAGCGAATATCCCGAAGCCGCTATGGTATCGGAGTGGGGCGAGCCGCAATATTCGCTTCAGGGCGGCTTTGATATGGACTTCTTACTGCACTTTGGTCCTGAGGGCTACAACTCGATGTTCAGAAGCGCTGAGCCATTCTTTTCAAAGAGAGGCAAAGGTACTCCCGCAATATTTGCCGAGCAGTACAACGGCTATCACGAAAAGGCAACGACAGGCGGCGGACTTATCTGCATTCCGTCCGGCAATCACGATATGGACAGACTTGCAAGAGGCAGGGATGAGGACGAGCTTAAATGCTGTTTTGCTTTCCTTCTCACAATGCCCGGCGCACCGTTTGTATACTACGGCGATGAGATCGGAATGAATTTTGTAGAAGGGCTTGTATCGGTAGAGGGCGGCTATAACCGTACCGGATCAAGAAGTCCTATGCAGTGGGACAGCACCGCAAATGACGGATTTTCAACTGCGGACAAGTCACAGCTTTATATAAAGCAGGATGACGCACCCGACAGACCTACTGTCGAAAAGCAGATGCTCGATGAAAAGTCGCTCTACAACGAGATAAAGAAGCTGATAAAGCTAAGAAACGAAAATTCCGCACTTCACAATCTCTCAGCCTTTGAGTTTGTCAGCAGCGACGGTTATCCGCTGGTATACAAGAGAAACAGCGACAATCAGACGGTTTATGTGTTCATCAATCCGTCTGATAAGGCCGTAACTGTCAATGCAGATTATGCAAAGGGCGGAAAGGCAATTTACACGCTTGGCGAAAACGGCTCTGTTAAAGCAGATACAGTTACCGTTCCCGCAAGCGGTGCAATTTTTGTTGAGGTATAATTTATTCATATATAAATGCAAAGTCGCACAGATGGATGACCATTCTGTGCGGCTTTTAATTATTCGGTTTTTGCCTGTTCTTTTTCCTTCTGCGCCTGCTCTTTCTTTATCTTGGTACTCTTGATAACCTTCTGACGTGAGAATTCCTCACGTTCCTTTTCTTCAAGAGAGTTTGAGATAAATCTGACCTGTGCCTCGTACTTCGGAATAATTATATTTTTCAGTGCGTTGGCACGTTTCTGCGTCTTTTTTATAGCAACGGCGAGCCTGTATATACTGTTTTCAATCTCGGCGAGTACGACTGTCAGCTTTTTGGTTTCATTGAAGCAGATATAAGCGTTGTCAAGATATGAATTTGTCATTGCAATATCATACTGCGGAACTATAGGCTTATCGGGAAGCTCAACTGTAGGAAGCTCAACACCCATAACGCTTCTGAACGATATTTTAAGATCGGTTTCTTCAGGTACGAACTGCGTCAGCGTTGATACCGAGCCCAGCGTAATGTTAGCTTTCTGTAAGGCGGCATAAGCCTTTTCATAGGTCTGCTCGATATTTCCTCGCACCAGCTTTGATTTATCGGTCAGCGCCACCATTTCTCTTATCAGAACGTTACGCTTTCTGTCCATAAGCTCAAAGCCCTGCTTTGCCTGCTGTAAGGAACGTTTAGCCTTGATAAGATTGCCTTTGGTCGGGAAAACCTGTTCAGCCATACACTCACCTGCCTTTCATATAGTAACTGTTATACAAATCTCTTTGCATTTTCAGGGTGATAATGTTCTTTTATGAGCTGTTCGTTTACACGGTCAAGCTCGCTTGCAGGAAGAAGCGAAAGCAGATCCCACGCAAGATCCAGCGTTTCGTCCATAGAACGATTCTCATCAAAGCCCTGATTGAGAAAATACTTTTCAAACATCGTGCCGAACTTCATAATCGCCTTATCCGATGCGGAAAGTTCGTCTTCACCGATAACCGATGCAAGCGCTCTTGCATCCTGCACTCTTGCATAGCAAGCAAAAAGCTGGTTTGAAACATCGGCGTGATCTGCTCTTGTGTACTGTTCTCCTATACCGTCCTTCATAAGACGTGACAGTGAAAGCAATACGGAAAGTCCGGGATAAATTCCTGTCTGGTCAAGGTTTCTGTCAAACACTATCTGACCCTCCGTGATATATGCCGTAAGGTCGGGGATAGGGTGTGTAATATCATCGTTAGGCATTGTAAGTATCGGTATCTGCGTAACAGAGCCTGTACTGCCCTCTACTACGCCTGCTCTTTCATACATAGAGGCAAGGTCGGAATAAAGATAACCGGGATAACCCTTTCTTCCGGGAATCTCTCCCTTTGATGAAGAAAACTCACGCAGAGCCTCACAGTATGAGGTAAGGTCGGTCATGATAACGAGTATGTGCATATTCTTCTCGAACGCAAGATATTCCGCCACAGTAAGCGCACATCTGGGTGTCAGGATACGCTCTATGATAGGATCGTTCGAGAGATTAAGGAACATACAAACACGCTGTATAACACCGGTTTCCTCAAATGAACGTTTGAAATACTCCGCAACGTCATTCTGAACGCCCATTGCGGCAAATACAACCGCAAAGTCCTTTCCCTCGCTGTCGGCAATCTTAGCCTGCTTTACTATCTGCACCGCCAGCTTGTTATGCGACAGACCGGAGCCTGAGAATATAGGCAGTTTCTGACCTCTGATAAGCGTCATAAGTGCGTCTATTGAGGAAATACCCGTGTGTATATAGTTTCTGGGATAAGAACGTGCAACGGGGTTCAGTGCACGGCCGTTTATGTCGCCGTATTTCTGCGGAAAGACTTCACCAAGTCCGTCAATCGGCTTGCCTGCGCCGTTGAACGTTCTGCCGAGCATTTCGGTAGAAAGCGGAATCTCAAGCGGCTTTCCCGTAAAGCTGATTTTTGTATTTGTGAGCGAGATGCCGTTTGTACCCTCAAACACCTGCAAGACAACTTTATCGCCCTGCATTTCAACGACACGGCCTAAACGCTTTGTGCCATCCTCCAGCTTTATCTCTGCAATTTCATCATAAGAAACACCTTTGGCACCCTCAAGGCAGACAAGCGGTCCGTTTATTTCACTCAGTCCTGCATATTGAATCATAAAATAATCTCCTATCGGGTTTAATCATCGGCAAACTTGCTGTTTATCATATCAAAATATTCGTCAAACATTTCGAGCTTGTCGTTAGGTATATCGTACTTCATCTTTATCAGTTTATCGAAGAAACCGTATGAGATAATCTCCGATATGGGCTTACCGCCGTTGATAGCGTTCAGCGAGTTGTGATAAAGAAGTAAGATTGCTTTCATCATCAGCTTCTGCTTTTCAAGCGGAACGAATGTATCGTCCTTATGGAAAGCGTTCTGCTGTAAGAAGCCTACTCTTATAACACGGGCGATTTCTATTATCAGCTTCTGGTCGTCAGGCAGAACATCCGCACCTATCAGCTTTACAATCTCCATAAGGTTGTTTTCCTCAACCAGTAAGGTCGATATTTCCTGTCTGTAGCGGCAGAATTCTTCACCGACGTGTTCGTTGTAATACTCGGCTAAATCATCGCTGTACTCTGAATAGCTCATATTCCAGTTGATAGCCGGATAGTGTCTTGCATAGGCAAGATTCTTGTCGAGTGCCCAGAAGCAACGGACGAAACGCTTTGTATTCTGCGTTACAGGCTCAGAGAAGTCAGATCCCTGCGGAGATACGGCGCCGATAATCGTAACACTGCCCTCTCTGCCGTTCAACGTTTCGACATAACCTGCACGCTCGTAGAATTCGGAAAGTCTTGACGGAAGATATGCCGGGAAGCCTTCTTCAGCAGGCATTTCTTCAAGTCGTCCGGAAATTTCACGCAGTGCCTCCGCCCAGCGTGATGTTGAATCCGCCATTATAGCAATATGATAGCCCATATCACGATAATACTCGGCAAGCGTGATACCGGTATATATAGACGCTTCACGGGCGGCTACGGGCATATTTGAAGTGTTCGCAATAAGCACCGTTCTGTCCGTCAGCGGACGGTTCGATTTCGGGTCGATAAGCTCAGAGAATTCCTCAAGCACCTGAGTCATCTCGTTGCCACGCTCACCGCAACCGATATACACGATAATATCCGCATCGCACCACTTTGCAAGCTGATGCTGAGTCATTGTCTTACCTGTACCGAAACCGCCGGGTATAGCGGCTGTACCGCCCTTTGCAAGCGGTAACACGGTATCTACTATACGCTGTCCGGTAATAAGCGGCTTTGAGATAGGCAGACGCTTATTTATAGGTCTTGGCGTTCTGATAGGCCACTTCTGTACAAGAGTAAGCTCCTGCACCGTTTCTTCGTCTATCCTGAGTTTTACTATCACATCGTTGACCTTATACTTGCCGTCAGACGCAACATATTCTACTGTACCCTCAGTATAAGGAGGTACCATACATCTGTGCGTAATAAGCGGCGTTTCGGGGCACTGCGCATATATATCTCCGCCGTGCAGTTTATCGCCGACCTTTACAGTCACTGTGACATCAAATTCACGTTCTTCATCGAGTGCGGCTATTGCACTGCCCTCAGTAACATATACGCCGCTGAGAGCCGTCATAGCTTTAAGCGGACGCTGGATACCGTCATAAATATTGGATATTATGCCCGGTCCGAGCGTTGCGCTCATAGGTGTTCCTGTAGGCTCTACGGGGTCGCCGGGCATAAGTCCTGCCGTACCCTCGTAAACCTGAATCGTTGTCATTTCATCGGTTACGCCGATTACCTCTCCTATGAGCTTGCTCTTACCGACCATTACCATCTCACGCATTGAGAACGATTTTGTATCCCTGACCTTTACAACGGGTCCGTTAATCGCATAAATACAGTTCATTGCAACTCCTCCCGTTATAGTGACAGTTCGCCGTGACCTGCCACAAAAGCCTTTCGCTCCTGTTCTAAAGCAAGGTCAAGCGTATAGTCGATATATATATTTTCCGACGGATAGTAAACAGACAATCCGCCAAGCTCAATATTACGGTCAACAGCAACACCGATGCCGTACTTCTGCGCTATATCATCGGCAAGCTGTTTATCGTTTCTGCCGACGTTTATCACGCAGTCTTTGGTGAAAGCCTGCTCTTTGTCTGCTTTTTCGGCAAGAGTGGTCATAAATCCGCTATATTTATCGCTCTTTGCAAATTCTTCAAGTTTATTCTTAATATCTTCAAACAAGCTGTCTACAAGCCCGCACCTGTGAGCAAGCACCGACTTATGTGCGGCAAAGTCGCTCTTTGATAATTCCTTTGCGTAAAGAGTATGGGTCTTCTGTCTGTCGAGTGCGACCTCGTTTTCTTCACTGCGTCTGTACTGCTCTCTCGCCTGCTCTGTCAGCTCGTCAGCCTGCTGCTGTGCCTTGCTGATTATTTCTTCCGCTTTTTTCTGAGCGTCGGAAAGAATTGAATTGCCCAGCTTTTCTATTCTGTCCTGAACTTCCGGCATACAGCTGCTCCCTTCTGATTAATTATAGTTTCAGTCCTATTGCATCACGCACATAGCCGTCAATGGATTTGCTTATATCCGATGTTCCGTGTCGGTCGGGTATCTCCACTATCAGCGGCTTTGTGCTGTTCAGTTTCATATCATACACTGTCTGTTTGCACATATTGATGAGCTTTTCCGTCATAAGCACAACGCCGATGTCTTTATCGGCCTTTGCTTTCTCCAGTGCGTCCGTAACTTCTTCGGGTCGGCTTACTACTATGCCTTCAATCCCTGCAAGACGCATACCCATCTGTGTATCTGTGTTGTCACTGATAAGAAAAAATTTCATTTTTCTGTACCTTTCGGCTATTATGAATAAAGGATAAGTATCGAAATCAGAAGTCCGTAGATAGCGACACCTTCGCCGAGTGCAACAAAGATAAGAGCCTTCGTGAAGTTCTTGTCGTTTTCTGCGGTAGCTCCGATAGCTGCGGGAGCGGCACCGCCTACGGCAATACCTGTACCGATTGTTGCAAGACCCGTTGCAAGCGCCGCACCGAGATACTTAAGTCCGTCGCCTACGCTGAGTGCTGTCTGTGCGGCTTCTGCGGCACCTTCAGCCGAAGCAAATGCAAAAAGCGGTACGAATACGCTCATCATAACCATAACGCCGATAAACGAGCCGGCATTTATAAGTATAGCTTTTCTTGTCTTTAAGGGCTTACCCTCTTTTCTTCTCTTAAGCATTACAAAGAACGGCAGCATAATCAGTGCCAGTGCAAATAAAGGCAGTAAAAACAGTAACATTTTTCAGTTCCTCCCGAAATTAATTCAAATTAGCCTTAAGCGGCTCAAAGCTCTTTCCGTCGCTTACATAGAAACGACCGAATATCTCATAAAATTCAAGTCTTAATACCTGAATGCCTACAAGGAATCCCTCCATACCGATTACGAAAGCGTTTCCGAGTATCTGTACAATCACGGTACCAACACCTCCGTCGCCTGCCAGCACTCCTACGACCAGCATCATACCTGCGTGGCTAAGGATAAATCCGCCTACACGGAGGAATGACATTGTGTTTGTAAGATATGAAAGACAGGTTTCGAACAGTTCGATGACGCCTTCAATAATGAAGTTGCCGACAGACTTTTTCTCCTTCGGCTTATCCTTATCGTTCTGAATGGGTCTTCCGGATGATGTAAGCTCTGCGGGCATCTTCATACGTTCAAAATAAAGGCCTGCGAATATATCATCCACCATTGCCCTATGCTGTTTTGATACAAAATAAACGCCGTAGACGTTATCGTCGCTTTCGGTGATAGGAATAAACACAAATTCCTTGTCGGTAAAGTATCCCAGCTTGTCATAGCTTTCACGGGGCATCTTTCCGTAAACCGCACGGACAAATTTCAGATCGTTCAGCTTTTCGAGGTCTTCTCTTGTTTTTCTGAGCAATTCTTCGCTCAGCGTGTCGGAAGCCATAATTGCCGCATCGGCAACCGTCTTATGCTTTAAATTGACGACGTTGCGTTTTATCGAGTTTGCGACAAGGTGTGCAAGAGGCTCTTTGAACATCATAACACCGAGCGGCAGTATCACCAGAAGAAGTATATACGGCAATGTGAACATCTCGATGCCGAATCCGAGCTGAAGTCCTGCCGCCGCTACGACTGCGATATAGAATATCATACCGGTTATGCCGTTTGCTCCGAACAGTGCGGAGGAATAATCCTTGCGCCTGAATGACAGCACGATATTCATTGTCATTGAAACCACTATCAATATGACACCTATCGCAAGCGCCGCTATAAGCAGATAGGTTGAAATCTGGAATATGCTGTTCGGTTTTCCGAGTACAGAGTAAAGCGGTTCGATATGAAAGAAAGGCTTTATTATATCTTCATTTCCGAACACCGATCCGTAAAGGCATCCGAATATCGCCGAGCTTATGCCGATACGCTCCATTATCGGACCGAGCTTTGCTTTCTTCCACTTTGTGAGTATAAATCCGAAAAGCGAGATTACAAGCCCTTGTCCGAGATCGCCGAACATTATGCCGAATATCAGCATATACGTTATAGCGACATACGGCGTCGGGTCGATGCCCGTGTATGACGGTAAGCCGTACATATTGACGAACATCTCAAACGGTCTGAACAGCCGGTTGTTTCTGAGTTTTGTCGGAGGCTTCATCCTGTCATCGACGAAATACTTCTTTTCCTCGATAACAATATCGGATACGCCCGACAGATGCTCCCTGAACTTTTCTACTTCTCTTGTCGGGACAAAACCCGCCATATAGAATTTATTGTTGATTACCGAAACCTGACTTCTAAGTTCATAGCTGTTGTTAAGGAAAATCAGCTTACTGCGTACCTTTTCAAACTGCGTTTCTTCATTTTTCTTTATGACCGCAAGCTCTTCCTTTACATCCTTCAGCTTTGTTTCCAGCTCCTTAAGCTGTCTGTTAAGCTCTGCGGCGGCTGTTTCTCCGTCACCGTGAAGGAAGTCCGGTAAACGTATCCGCTCAAAATAAAGGCTTCTGAAAATATCGTCTATCTGTACGCTTTCTTCCACCGGGGCGAAATAAAGACCCCAGACATAACCGTCCTTTTCTTCAAGCGGCTCAAACACAAAGCCTTTTTCGCTGTAGAAATCGAGCTTCGTATAGCTTTCCGACGGCAATTTACCGAAACGTATCTTGACGTGCTTACAGCTGAACAAATCCTTGAAATCAACGTTTAGATTCGACAGGTTTCCGACCTGCCTTAATACATGGCTGTATTCGTCTATTGATTTCTCAAGCTCGTTCTTTTGCTCTATGACAGGCATCACACGCTGTTCAAGCTCTGTGAAATACATATCGAAGTCATGGATTGCCTCCATCTGTATATCGTCATACGAAACGGTTTTGTTTTTTATCCCAAGCCCGACGGACAATACATCTGCTCGTTTCATAAGACCGCCGTAAATGTCCTTGTCTTTCAGCGTCTTGAAATGTGCGGAACCGTAGGTCATGGTATAAAATGACGGCTCAATGTGAAAACATTTCGTTTCGCAACATCGTACAAGAGTTTTATTGACTTTTTTGAGAGGTCCGCTGACCGATATAAGTGACATCTTCTCAACTGCCATTATATCATTCCTTTCGCTGTATATTTGCTCTATAATATCAGCATTTTTTCTATCTGTGACGGCTCGAGCGAGTATCTTACGCCCTCTATCACAGTTGTTAAATTTCTGTTTTCAATCTGCAAAAGCTCAGTCAGTGAATATATAACCGTGCTGTCGCACTGTGACAATGCGAGCTTTGCGTCATAATAACGTTTGTTTGACGTATATACCGCCGTTTCGATGTCCGTTGTCTGCTCCTCGTTAATATCCTTGAAATAAGGGAGCTTCAGCAGAAGCGGCAATATCGGCTCGTTATCGGCTTTCGTCAGTATCTGTTCCATTGTCTTTTTATCGAATCTGTCGCAAAAAGGCAGAGTATGCGCAACCACATCTTCGGTTGACATTTTGAAAAGTCCTTTCAGCCGATAGCATATCTTGATATTGTACATATCGCAACGTCTGCGGATACATTTTTCTACTTCCGTGCGTTCACTGCCGGACATATCCTTTTTTATACGGGAAAAAAGCGTCGTATAAAGATATTTTGTAAGCTCATAATCAACAGAAACAATGGGCGGAAAAGCCTTGGTTCCGTCGGAAAGAGGAGCAAGAACGTCATAATACGGCGTACCCTTCAGAACATCCAGTATTTCATCAAATGTTCTTGCTTTTGAAAGTGCCCGAATATCGTAAGAACAGATATTCGTCAGATAACCCGGAAAGCCAGGAATGAACAGATCGTAAACGCCTGCGCCGATATACATTGCGGCATTGATGATCTGTTTTATTTCCTCCTGTATAAGCAGAAAATCATAGAACTTGTTTTTACTGCCCGGACAGAATTTTCTCAGCTCGTCATATATTCTGAAAAGACGTTTTTCCATCAGCCTTTCAGTCTGACTTCGCCTTACCGTATTGTCAACCGCTGAAAAATCCTCACAGAAATCGCCGTATGTTTTCAGCTGAGCCACGATCTCACCGACATTTGCCTTTGAGATCAAGGTCTTATATTCATCAAGACCCAGAAGCCCGCCGTACTTGGCTCTTGCTTTGGCAATGACCGCCGCCGAACCTGCCGACATGAAATCACCTCCGAATACTTATGCTATGCTGTCATTCAACCGAAATGATATTTTTATATATCTCGTCTGTCCATTTATCCCTGTTCTTCGAGAATTCATCGTCAAGACGCTTAATGACAGCGCTGCACTCGGCTGCAGTCGCAGAGCAATGTTCTTCTCCGCTCTTTTTAAGTTCATCGTGATAGCTGTTTATCTTGTCACTGCGTTCTTCTTCGCAGACGATACGTTCTTTTTCACGGAGAGCTGCCGCATCGGAAAGAATGGCTTCGGCTTTTTTGTTTGCCTGAGCAACTATTTCTTCGGCGTGCTTCTCATAAGCGATAATCTCGCTGATTACATCCATCGGAACACCACCTTTCAGTAGGCATAAATCTAAAATCATAATTAAGTTTACTACAATTATTCACAAAAAACAAGCCGAATTATTACCAAAAAGACTTTGAAAAATTTGTATGATAATATCCTTGACAAGACTTTTTCCCGTCGAACGCAAATATCGACATATTAAAAAACCGCAGGATGTCCTGCGGTTCAATGTTAGTTTTTAAGGCTCTGTAAGGGTGCGGGAATACGTCCGCCTCTTGAAATGAATTTTGACGAGGAGAACTTGCTGAGCTTCATTACCGGACCGCTTCCGAACAGACCGCCGAACTCAAGCGTATCGCCCTCATTCATTCCTATTGCGGGAATTACACGGACTGCCGTTGTCTTTGAGTTTACCATACCTATAGCGGCTTCGTCTGCGATGATTGCCGAGATCGTATCGGCGGATGTATCGCCGGGAACGGCTATCATATCAAGACCGACAGAGCAAACGGCTGTCATAGCTTCGAGTTTTTCTATTGATAATGCGCCACGGTTTACAGCGTCTATCATACCTGCATCCTCTGATACGGGGATAAATGCGCCTGAAAGACCGCCTACGCTTGAGGACGCCATTACGCCGCCCTTCTTTACCGCATCGTTCAGCATTGCAAGTGCGGCTGTTGTACCGTGTGCGCCGCAGCTCTCAAGACCGATTTCCTCAAGGATATGTGCAACACTGTCGCCTACTGCGGGGGTAGGAGCAAGTGAAAGGTCAACGATACCGAAGGGTACGCCGAGCATCTTGCTTGCCTCAGCGCCTACAAGCTGACCCATACGGGTAATCTTGAATGCGGTTTTCTTTATCTGCTCTGCGACTTCGCTTATGCTTGCGTCAGGCATCTTGGAAAGTGCAGAACGAACAACGCCGGGTCCGCTTACACCGACATTAAGAACGCAATCCGCCTCGCCGACACCGTGGAAGGCACCAGCCATAAAAGGATTATCCTCAACGGCATTGCAGAAAACCACTATCTTTGCGGCGCCGAAACAATGGTTATCCTTAGTTGCTTCAGAAGCCTGCTTTATAATCTTACCCATAAGAGCAACGGCATCCATATTGATACCCGCTCTTGTAGAGCCGACATTGACCGAAGAGCATACGTTTGATGTTTCTGCAAGCGCTTCGGGTATAGAGTTTATAAGCTCAAGGTCGCCTGCCGCAAAACCCTTCTGAACAAGTGCGGAATAACCGCCGATGTAGTTTACGCCCGTACCCTCTGCTACTCTCTGGAGAGTTTTTGCAAACTTTACGGGGCTTCCCTTAGCGGCTGCCGCAAGCATCGAGATAGGCGTTACCGAAAGGCGCTTATTGATTATCGGAATGCCGTAGCGCTTTTCTATTATCTCACCTGTTTCAACGTGATGCTCCGCAACACGCATCATCTTCTCGTATACCTTTTCGCAGGATTTGTCTATATCGCTGTCGATACAGTCAAGAAGCGAGATACCCATTGTGATAGTACGGATGTCAAGATTTTCTTCCTGTATCATCTTGATGGTTTCAAGAATATCTTTTGAATTGAACATTTAGTTTCTCCCGTATGTAATTATATATTGTGCATCGAATTGAAAATATCTTCATGCATAACGTGTATCTGAAGACCCATATTGTTTCCGGCTTCTTTCAGCTTGTCTGCAAGTACGTTGTAATCAACGGAACACTTTGTTATGTCAATAAGCATTGTCATAGCAAAAAGATCCTGCATTATCGTCTGTGTAACGTCCATAACGTTTGCATTGCACTCTGCACAGATATTACTTACCTTAGCGAGAATACCTACTGTATCTTTACCAATAACCGCAACTACTGCTCTCATAAAATAAACCTCTCTTTTCAGGATAAAAAATATATCTCTTGCTATTATACACCACTCGGCTCTAAATGTCAAAGCATTTTTTAAAAAGGCGGGAAAACACATTGCGCCGTTATTCGTCAATATTTTCAAAAACCACTTGTAATCGGACATAAAAAATGATACAATATAAATATCTATATGGATAATTTATCTGATTTTCCGGAGTGTGTGACCATTGAACGATAGACTTGGCTTTTTAAGAGATAAATCGAATAAGCTGTCGCTGTCCCCAGGTGTCTATCTGATGAAAGACAAGACGGGCAGGATAATTTACGTCGGTAAGGCAAAAGCCCTGAAGAACCGTGTAACAACGTATTTTCATGCGCTTGAGAGCCATAACGCAAAGACAAGGAAGCTGGTCGAAAATATCTATGATTTCGACTTCATCGTCACACCGAGCGAGCTTGACGCACTTGTTCTTGAATGCAGTCTTATAAAGCAGTACAATCCCAAATATAATATACTGCTAAAGGACGATAAGGGCTATAATTATATTAAAATCACCAAAGAGCCATATCCGAGAATTTCTTATGCGCTTAACTGCAACGATAAGAATGCGGAGTATCTCGGCCCGTTCACGAGCGGATTTACCGCAAAGCAGGCGGTCGATGAGGTCAACAGGATCTTTATGTTCCCGTCCTGTCACAAGGTCTTTCCGAGAGATTTCAGAAAAGAGCGTCCGTGCCTTAATTATCATATAAAAAGATGTATGGGCGTTTGTACCGGCAAGATAAAGCAGGACGAATACAACAGCCTTATACACTCTGCAATAGAGTATATGCAAAACGGCAGTAAGGCGAGCGTAGAACGTCTTACCGAGCAGATGTACGAAGCATCGGAAAATCTTGAGTTTGAAAAAGCCGCAAAGCTCCGTGACCGTATAAACGCAATTGAGAAAATGAAGGACGGTCAGGATATATTCTCCGACAAAACATACGATTTTGACGTTGTCGCACTGGCTCAGAACGTTGAGCTTGCTAGTATTGCTGTTATGTGCTACCGTGGCGGAAGAATAACCGACAAGATGAATTTCTTCATCGGTGACGAATATGACCCCGGTCAGATGCGATCAGATTTTCTGGTCGAATACTACAGTGCAAGGACAGATGCGATTCCGAAACAGATTTATATAGACAAGGAAATGGAGGACAGTGCAATCCTCGAAGAATACTTCTCCGCTCTTTGCGGACATAAGGTTACTGTCACGGTGGCTCAGCGGGGCGAAGGATTGTCAAGGGTGCTTTTAGCTAAGCAGAACGCCTCTGAATACCTTTCGATGAAGGTCGGCAGAACGGTAAAGGAAATAAACGCACTGGAGGATCTTGCAAAGCTGCTGGGCTTACCTAAGATACCGACAGTTATCGAAAGCTACGATATATCAAATCTCGGAGAGGACAGCAGGGTCGGCGGTATGATAGTGTACCGCAACGGCAGACCGTATAAGGCAGGCTACAGGAAATTTACAATAAAGAACGTTATCGGTCAGAACGACTATGCGTGTATGCAGGAGGTATTGCAAAGACGCATACAGCGTTATCTTGACGGTGACGAGAGTTTTGCGCCGCTGCCCGACCTTATTCTTCTGGACGGCGGAAAGGGTCATGTACACGCTGTACAGCAGGTGCTTGACAGTATGAATGTTTCAATACCGCTATACGGACTTGTAAAAGACGATAAGCACCGCACAAGAGCGATTGCGGCGCAGGGTGAAGAAATACAGATAAACGCCAACAGGAAGCTGTTTTCGCTGATGACAAACATTCAGGACGAGGTTCACCGCTTCTCGCTTTCATTCCAGCAGCAGACGCATAAGAAAAAGACTTATGAACTGGAGCTTACAAAAATCAAAGGCATAGGAGAGGCAAAGGCACTCGCTCTGATAAAGCATTTCAAGACAAAGCAGGCACTCAAGGGCGCATCTCCCGATGAGATTGCATCCGTAGCTAAAGTTAAAGAAGAAAAAGCAATAGAAATATACGATTTTATTAAAGAGAATTTTTGATTGACAAAGGAAAGGAAATAAGATGAGAGTAATCACAGGAACGGCAAGAGGCAGAAAGCTGATTGCGCCCGAAGGACTTGATGTGCGTCCCACAAAGGACAGCGTAAAAGAGGCAATATTCAGTGCTATACAGTTTGAAACAGAAGGAAGCGTTGTGCTTGATTTATTTTCAGGCTCCGGTCAGCTTGGGATAGAGGCTGTAAGCAGAGGCGCTAAAAAAGCGTATCTTGTGGACAGCAGTCAGAATTCGATAAAATTCATAAAGCAGAATGTAGCCCACGTCGGCTTTGAAAGTCAGTGCGAGATTGTCAATATGCCCAACTCTGCATTCTTAAGAACCACCGGAGAGAAATTCGACATTGCCCTGCTCGACCCGCCGTATGAGAAAAGCCTTATACAGCGTTCTCTGCCGGCTCTTACCGAGAAAATGAAGGATACGGGCGTAATAATATGCGAGCATGAACCGGGCTGCAGATTACCCGAAGAAATAAACGGATTTGTCATTACAAAATCAAAAAAATACGGCAAAACCGCACTTACATTCTACAGAAAACCACAGACGGAAGACGAGGAATAAAATATGAAAACAGCTATATATCCCGGTAGCTTTGACCCCGTAACGTATGGTCATCTTGAGATTATTTCAAGAGCGTCAAAGCTGTTTGATAAAGTAATCGTGCTTGTATCGGTGAATCCGCTCAAGCCGTGCAGTTTTACAATAGATGAAAGAAAACAGTTCCTGCGTGAAAGCGTTGTGGCGGAAGGCATAGGAAATGTTGAAGTCGACAGCAACGAAGGACTTCTCATAGACTATTTCAACGAGCATAACGCAGACGTTATCGTAAAGGGTCTTCGTGCTATTTCTGACTTCGAATATGAATTCCAGATGGCGCAAGCCAACAGAAAGCTGTGCTACAAAGCCGAAACGATATTCCTGACTTCAAAAAGCGAATATACCTATCTGTCATCCAGTATGGTAAAGCAGATAGCGATGTTCGGCGGAGATATAAGCGATTTCGTTCCGGAGTGCATACTTGACAGAATAAACGAAAGGCTGAAAAGATACTGACGAATTATATTTCGTAACAATAAATCAGATGTTTGAAAGGATGGTATTAAAATGAGCATTGAAGAAATTCTTGAGGCAATGGACATTGAGCTTGACAAATCAAAGAGCGTTCCACTGACAAGAGGTAAATCCCTTATTGACGTTGAGCAGTTCAGAGATCTTATCGGACAGGTAAGGCTGAACCTCCCCGGCGAAATAAAACAGGCACAGGCACTTGTAAACGACCGCAGAGTGATTATTAACGATGCTAAGGCAGAAGCCGAAAGCATAATCAGAAAAGCCGAAGAAAAAGCAAAAGCTATGGTATCCGAGGAGGTTATTACAAAGCAGGCTCAGAACAGGGCTCACGAAATACTCACCTCGGCGCAGACAAAGTCCAAAGAGATTAAAAGTGCGACCAACAAATATGTTGAAAGTATGCTCAGCAGGGTTGACGAGCTTCTCACCTCGAACCTTACCGATGTAAGAAAGACAAGAGCGTCGCTTAAAGACAGCAAAAACTGACAGAGGCGTATATTGAGCTACAAAACGATAAGAAACCGCACTGAAGCGTCTTTTACCGAGAAAAAATCAGAATTTATCGGATACATTTCGCCTGCCGGAACCGAAGAAGAAGCGATAGGCTTCATAAACGAAATAAGAGCGATGCACAGAAAAGCCACCCACAACTGCTATGCCTATATTCTTCGCAACAACAATACAGGCAGACACAGCGATGACGGCGAGCCGGGCGGTACTGCGGGTATGCCCATTTATGACGTTCTTTCCAAAAACGGCATAACAGATGTCGTATGCGTTGTGACCCGTTATTTCGGAGGGATTCTGCTCGGTACGGGAGGGCTGGTCCATGCTTACTCAAAAGGTGCGTCGATGGCCCTTGCAAATGCCGAAATTGTAAATATTGAGGTAGCGGACAGCCTTATAATAAGCTGCGACTATACTATGTACGGTATAGTCAATTCTGTGTTGCCTGAATTTGAGTCGATTATCCGTGACACAGAATTTACAGACAGCGTGTGTATCTATGCCGATGTAAAAACAGAGCTTACAGAAAGTCTTACGGCAAAGCTGACCGACAGGTGCAACGGCAAGGTCAAAATCGAGAAGCTGAAAAGCGGATATGTCGAATTTTAAACAAAAATAAAAAAATAAAGGACTTTTTTCGTATTTTAAAGTATATTATTTCGGAAGATGAACAGCCGGACGGTTGCTCATCTTCGATTTGTCGTTGACGGAAAGGTCGTGTGATATTTGGACTCAAATAACGGTAAATCACCACGCACGGTAACCGAAGAAATTGAAAATCTGACGCTTTCGCCCTACGCCTGCAAAAGCACAGCTACGAATGGCAGAAAGGTATATGAGCCTCCGTGTGATATACGCACGGAATTTCAAAGGGATCGTGACAGAATAATCCACTGCAATTCTTTCAGACGGCTCAAGCACAAGACGCAGGTTTTTCTGATACCGAAATCAGACCACTACCGAACACGTCTTACGCATACCCTTGAGGTATCGCAGATTGCCAGAACAATAGCAAGAGCGTTAAGGCTCAACGAGGATCTTACGGAAGCTATAGCGCTCGGTCACGATCTTGGGCATACTCCCTTCGGACATGACGGCGAGAGAACACTGGATCAGCTTGTTCCCGACCATTTCAGGCATTACGAGCAGAGCAAGCGAGTGGTCGAGGTGATTGAAAAGAACGGTCAGGGGCTTAATCTTACAAGCGAAGTGATTGACGGCATCCTGTGCCACACCAACGCTACCGCTAAAACGCTTGAAGGTCAGGTCGTAAAATTCAGCGACAAGATAGCGTACATAAATCACGACATTGAGGATGCGATAAGAGGCGGTGTTCTAAGACAGGAGGATTTGCCGAAAGGACCTATAGAGGTGCTTGGCAAAAGCAAAAGTGAGAGAATAACCACTCTGATAAAATCAATAATCGCAAACAGCACAGATCTTATACAATACGATAAAGCTACAAGACAGGCACACGACGAGCTGCGGAAATTCATGTTCGACAAGGTTTATTTCGCACCGAGTACGAACGCCGAAAAAGGCAAGGCCTGCCACATAGTTGAATATCTGTATAAGTATTTCATCGGTTCTCCCGAGAAAATGCCGGAGCTTTATGTCGGCTTCGCAAAAGAATACGGGCTTGAACGTGCGGTATGCGACTTTATAAGCGGAATGACGGACGACTTTGCGGTTGACTACTTCAAGGAGCTTTGCATTCCGAAAAGCTGGTCTTATTAACAGTTTTCAAAGAAAGGAAGAACGATGCGTTTATCGGAAGACTTTCTTTTAAATATCAAAGAAAGCAACGATATATATGATGTGATTTCATCGTATGTACCACTGAAAAAGTCAGGTACGGATTATGTCTGCAACTGCCCCTTCCACTCGGAAAAAACACCGTCCTGTCATATATACATGGCCACGCAGAGCTTTTACTGCTTCGGCTGCGGAGCGGCAGGCGATGTTATAAATTTCATACGGCTCTATGAGCATCTCGACTATATGGAAAGTGTGAAATTTTTAGCTCAGCGTGCAGGTATAGCTATGCCTGACGAAGAAGGCGACAACGGCATAAAAAGGCGTACACGGGCTTATGAAATGAACCGTGAGGCAGGAAGGTTCTTTCATAAATATCTGTACTCCCCTGCCGGCAAGGAAGGCCTTGATTACTTATACGGCAGAGGTCTAACAGACCACACGATAAGAACATACGGTCTTGGCTATGCTCCCGATACATGGGATTCACTGAAAAAACATATGAATTCGCTCGGATACAGCGATTCCGAGATGGAAGAAGCGTCACTGCTTTCAAAATCATCAAAAAGAGGTAATTACTTTGACTTTTTCAAGTACAGGGTAATGTTCCCGTTTATTGATGTCAGAGGCAATATAGTCGGTTTTTCCGGCCGTGTCATCGGCGGCGACGATAACAGAAAGTACCTTAATACAAAGGCGACTGCGGTATATAATAAAAGTACATTCCTGTACAGCCTTAACCACGCAAAAAATGCGGGCGAGAGCGTTCTGATAATGTGCGAGGGAAACCTTGACGTTATTTCAATGTATCAGGCGGGCTTTAAAAACGCCGTAGCGACCTGCGGTACGGCCATAACGGATTCTCACGCAAGGAACATTGCGAATCTCGGCTTCAGGAAGGTCATTCTTGCATATGACAGCGATGCCGCAGGACAGAAAGCTACCGCAAGAGCGATGAATATTCTTGACAAGGTAGGAATTTCCGCAAATGTGCTGACAATGCAGGGCGCAAAAGACCCCGATGAATATATCAAAAAGTTCGGCAAAGAGGCGTTCCAGCTTCTGATTGACGGCAGCCAGTCGGGAATGGATTACGAGCTTAAAAAAATACGCTCAGAGACAGACCTCTCCGCACCCGGCGGAAAATCGGAATATCTAAAAAAAGCGGTCAGCTTTATAGCAAATATAAACAGCCCAATCGACCGTGCCGTGTACATTTCGACTATAGCGCAGGAATGCGATGTCAACCGTGCAAATGTAGACATAGCCGTAAATCAGATTATCTCAAAGAGAAACAAAACACGGGAAAAGGATAATCGCCGTGCGATACTTAACGGCTCGGTAAACAGAGATAAGATTAATCCGGAAGCGTCACGCTATCCTGCTGAAACTCAGGCGGAACGGGGTATCATAGCATATCTGTTCCACTCGCCCGACGCTCTGAAAAAAATAACCGATAGAATAAGCTCCGATGATTTTGTTACGGAGTTCAACAAACGGCTGTTTATCGATCTCACGGCAATGATCTCCTGCGGACTTTCAAATGACGTTTCAATGCTTGCCGATAGATATTCTGCGGAGGAAGTTGCGTCAATATACAAGCTGATACACGAAAACAATAATTTGCCATTCAGCGTTGAACGGCTGAACGATTATCTGAATGTGCTGATAAAATACAGAGATAAGAAGCAATCAAAAAGTGTTGCGGATATGTCGGAGGATGAACTAAGGCAATTCGCTGACAAAATTAAAAACAATAAATCATGACCGGAAGGTTTTGAAAGGAACGATAAATATGGCAGACAGCAAAATAAACGAACTCATTAATCACGGTAAGCAGAGCGGTAAGCTCACAACAAAGGAGATAACCGATGTGCTTGAGGAGCTTGACTTTGATGCCGATGAAATCAACAAGCTCTATGACGATTTTGAAAGCAGCAATATCGAAATCGTTGATGACTTCTCTGCGGATGAAGACCTTGACAGTGCGCTTGACTTTACCGACAGCGACGATTTCGAGTCTTCTCTTTCATCTGAAGGCATCGCTATAGACGACCCTGTTAAAATCTATCTCAAGGAGATAGGCAGAGTGCCTCTGCTGACAGCGGAAGAAGAAATTGAACTTGCCACCCGTATGGCGCAGGGCGACAAGTATGCAAGAAAGCGTCTGAGCGAAGCAAACCTGCGACTTGTTGTAAGCATCGCAAAAAGATATGTCGGCAGAGGTATGCAGTTCCTCGATCTTATCCAGGAAGGAAATCTCGGACTTATCAAGGCAGTTGAAAAGTTTGATTATACAAAGGGATACAAGTTCTCAACCTACGCTACATGGTGGATAAGACAGGCAATCACACGTTCTATTGCAGACCAGGCAAGAACTATCAGAATCCCCGTTCATATGGTTGAAACCATAACAAAGGTAAAGAAGGTTTCCAGCCAGCTCCTGCACGAAAACGGTCATGAGCCTACACCTCAGGAAATTGCGGACAGACTCGGAATCACAGTTGACAGAGTAAGAGAAATACTCAGAATATCTCAGGACCCCGTTTCGCTTGAAACCCCTATCGGTGAAGAAGAAGACAGCCACTTAGGCGACTTCATTCCCGATGAGGATGCGCCCGCACCCGCAGAAGCGGCATCAAGAACGCTTCTCAAGGAACAGCTTAGCGAAATTCTCGGTACGCTTACTCCCCGTGAAGAAAAGGTTCTTCGTCTGAGATTCGGTCTTGAAGACGGCAGACCGAGAACTCTTGAAGAAGTAGGTAAAGAATTTGACGTTACAAGAGAACGTATCAGACAGATAGAAGCAAAGGCTTTAAGAAAGCTGAGACACCCTTCAAGAAGCAAGAAGCTGAAGGATTTTCTGGACTGATAAGGAGTAAGAAATGCACATTACTCTGGAAACCGACTATGCTATCAGGATAGTTGATTTTATGGTAAAGAATGACGGCAGATTCGATGCAAAAGCGATTTCCGAAAAGACCTATGTGCCGCAGACATTTGCTATGAAGATTCTTCGGAAGCTGGGAAATGCCGGTATAGTAAACTCGTACAAAGGCACTAAGGGCGGATATGAGCTTGGCAGGTCGCCGTCTGAATTATCGCTGTATGACGTGGTCGAGGCGGTAGAGGGTACATATATGTTCAGCCGTTGCCTTGACGGGCATTATAACTGCAATCGTGCCGAAAACGGTCTTCCCTGCAATTATCGCATAGCGTTTGCCAGAATTTCCGATATAGTATGTGACGAGCTTAAAAAACTAACTTTTGATGATTTTACCGGAAAGGCTTGACAAGGCAAAATTGATATGCTATAATATATAGCGTTAAGTTTTGGAGTAACTGCCAAGAAGGAGAACAGTATGACGTATAAAGAGAGCTTTATTAAATTCATGGTTGACAGCGGAGTTCTTACATTCGGCGAGTTCACACTCAAGAGTGGCAGAAAAGCTCCTTACTTCATAAACACAGGCAACTACAAGACAGGCGCACAGCTTGCGAAGCTCGGTGAGTTCTATGCAGAGTGCATCCACGACAACGGCATTGAAGCCGATGTACTGTTCGGACCTGCCTACAAGGGCATTCCCCTTTCGGTAAGTGCTTGTGTGGCACTGTTCAACAAGTTCGGCGTTGATGTAAGCTACTGCTTTGACAGAAAAGAGGTCAAGGATCACGGCGAAGGCGGTATGTTTGTAGGAAAGCAGCTTGCCGACGGCGATAAGGTAGTTATCATAGAAGATGTAATGACATCAGGCAAGGCTCTCAGAGAAGTTCTTCCCAAGCTCAAGGGTGCGGCTGATGTAAATATAACGGCAATGGTAATAACAGTTGACCGTATGGAAAAAGCACTTGACAGTGATTTAAGCGCAGTACAGTCTGCCGACAAGGATTTCGGCGTAAAGGTTTACTCGATTGTTAATATCAATGACATAATCAGTGCCATTGAGAACGGCGTTATCGAGGGCAAGCAGTACCTTGACGCTATGAAGCAGTACCGCAGCACTTACGGCGTAGAATATTAATTGAATACTCTTCCCTCTTGAAAAAGAGGGATAACATCGAGGTGTGGCTCAGTTTGGTAGAGCGCTGCGTTCGGGACGCAGAGGTCGCAAGTTCAAATCTTGTCACCTCGACCATATTTCTTTCAAACCGCATTTTTATGCGGTTTGTTTGTTTATTACCGGTGTCTTCTCTGCCGTGCCGTTATCGTCCGTCTGCTTGTTTTCGGCTGGCTTCTCTTCGGGCTTGGGCTCGTCCTTCTGCTCCGCTGCGGGAGCGAGCTTATTCTCCTCTTCGGGAGTTTTCTTTTCGGGTTCCATTGCTTTTCCTCGCTTTCTTGAATTTTTTGTATGAAAAAAGCACCCGGTAAGGTGCTTCATTCCGATATATTACCAACAGGTTCATAGGTTTTTTCAAAAATATCGGGCTTGCAGGGGTACTGTTCGCCGTTTACTCCTGTTATGATGTAATCACCCACAGAGGCTTTCATATCACCCTCAAGCGTGTGTATTATCATTTCCTTGTCTGTCTGATATGCTTCGATAACAACAGGCTTCTTGCGGTATTTCCTTGTAGTCATAGCAACCACCTATTACAATTCAATGCACTCGATAGCTGCTCTTACCTCAAGACTTGCGATATATTCGCTCATTGCTTTAACCTGAAAAGCATAAGCGGCTTTCGGACAAGTGGGTGTAAAATCAAGTTCGCCCTTATCCCATTTTTCAAGCATTGTCTGCAACTTTTTGAAACGAATTACAAGCTGATAATATTCGGCCTTAAACCGCTCCTTGTAGTCAGCACTTGCCATAAGTGCAACCGTGTCTTTAAGTTCCATTGTAGTTCTTCCTTTCTGTTTTTGGGTATAAAAATACCGCTCCAAAAGGGGCGGTAAAATTATTAAGTTTGGTTCTGATCTGCGCCGAACTTCACAAAAAACGGCTGTTTTTGCAAAGTTTGTGTTCAAGTCAAGTGCAACCAATTGCACACGGGTATAAGAAAACCGCTCACTGCTGTGGGCGGTTTAGCCTATAAATTTTCTCATGTATTCTTTGTAATATTCTGCGTATTCCTTGACAACACGCCGCTCTATCTCTTTTGGAGTGTTTTCTTTGAAATAAATTATATAGTCGTCGGTTTCATGTATCGTCCCCGCCCCCATAGCTCTATTAAAGCCTTTAGGGAAAATCGCAAAATAACCTTTTGCATAAGAAAAGCGGTCATTAACTTCATACATCTAACTCAACTCCTTTATAAAATATTCAATAATAGATTTAGCAATTGGCATTTTATCAGAGCCATAATAGTAATTGCCAAAGCTTTGAGCAATCAACTCATTTGGCATTACAGCCATACTACCCAACTGCTTTGCACATTCATCAAAAATTGCTTCTGGCGTTTCGAAGCTATCATCAAATGCGGCTTCGTAAATTTCTATGCAAATTTCATTAAGTTTTTTATTGAGCAGAATATTTTGTTCCGCTGATATAGGCTTGCCGTATTCTAACCCTGCTCGCTTAAAAGCAAGTATTTTATGAATTGCGTGACCTAACTCATGACAAGCAAGACTGCCAACATTATCTGTCTGATAACTTACTTTATTTTTGTAATCGTCCGATAACTTTTGGCGTAAAAGTGAATAATCAGAGCAATACTGCTTAGATAATTTTATTACGTTAATTGCACTGTTGTTTCTGAGTCCGTTTACACCAAGGGCATCATACAAATCATCATATTCTATAGGCTCAACCTGATCTTTAATAACAGGGAAATCCTCAGCTACTTTTTCAACAGCCTTATTGACATCACTAATAACTTCTTCGGGAATATTAGATTTCCATTCAGTTTTAATTATATCAGAATTTGGATATTTGTCAACACCCTCGCTCATAATCTTTTTAGCTTTTGGACTATCCTGCATCACTTCCGGTAACTGCGGTGTTGTGTTCTCGGGCAGTTTACTCATAGGTGCTTCTTCCGTTCTCGGAGCTGTCTGCTTCGGCTCACCCTTACCGCTGTAGATCTTCTCTCTTGAATAATCTCTGCGGAGAACATCGTCATGCTCTTTGATAAATTCTCTGAGCTTGCCTTGTTCCTCTCGGAGCTTACGCTTATACTCCTTGACCTTCTTCTCGTCCTGCGTGCCCTCAACCTTGCGTTTGAGCGCTCTTATCTTGCGCTCCATAGCCCGTTGCTTTTCTTCAAGCTCTCGCTGTTCCCGTATCTTCTCGGCAGGAATCGGCTGAGGTATCTTTGTAAGCCCCTCTATGTACTGCCCCATAGTATGACGGCAGTTAGGGTGGAACAGCCCGCCTCGGATTGCCACAGACAACAGCATAAACCACTTGTCACAGTAGTTTGACTTGCCGAAGTCGCCGCTTCTCGCACCGTTCCATATCGTGAATACATCATCAATGTAAACCTTGCCCTGATACGGCTCGCAGGTTTCTGAGCAGCCTCCGTACTGCGATATAAGCACGGTATCATAGCCAAGCTCCGCAAAGCGTTTAGCCGCACCCTGCAATGTTGCTCTTGTGGACGTTGTGCGCAGTGCCATACGCACATAATCGGCAATATTAACTCGCCTGCCGTCTGCGTATACAATGCAGTTTATGCCTTTGTCGAGGAAGTCCCTTGTTGCAAGGTCGATTGCTTCATTAAGCGTAATTGAGCCTGTGCCCATCATTAGCTGTACCTTGTTCAGCGTTGTGCGGTAAACATCGTCCATATTACGCACAGCGGCGGTAAGGGCGGTCTTTGTTCGACCTACCCTGCAGCATTCGCCGTTCTTCGTCTATCAGTTCATCGCTGACTTCTTCAAGGATTTCGGGGATAATCTTGTTGTTCAGCTTGCTATCCATTTCGTTTACTACTTGAATGAGATCTTTAAGGTCCATTCCGGACAAGTCAAGAGTAAATAAATCATCGGACATTTTATCGCTCCTTTCAGAAATTTGGGTATAAAAAATCCACCCCTTTCAGAGTGGATGATTTATTCAGTTTTGGGCTTAATCTCTCGTTATATTTCCATCAACTGCTTTTTCTTTGCATTATATTCTTCTTCGGTTATTGTGCCGTCATCAAGCAGTTTTTTGTACTTTGCTATCTCATCTGCCGCACTTATAGCCGAAGCAGAAGAGGCATTTTTGCTTTCATTGTCCGCAATCATAGCCGTAAACAAAGCACTGGCTTTTTCAGCACAATCCTTCATCGTGTTATATGTAAAAGAATCTGCTTTAGTTGCGGTATTAATGAAGTTTATTCTTTCAAGTGTGCCGTCTTTCAGATACACATTGATATATAGTGCCGTAACAACAGTTACCCGTTTTGCTGTTGAAGCTCCTGCCACCGCTCCAACACCGCCGAATAGTAATCCACCGGCAACAGCCCTTGAAAATGCGCCTTTTCCTTTAACAGTGTTGTCATTTACAACAAGCTCATAGTCAATTACTTCGTTGAAGTTGTGAATTTTAGGCTCACCAAAATAGTTTTTTACCCACCAGACAGATTTAGTTTTATCTACTTTAAGATCGCCCAATTCATCTGTGACTTTGTAACCACTTTCTTCAATATACTGTTCGTTTTGTTTGCTACGTTTTATTAAGCGATAAAAGCAATAGATGCCTGCCGCACATATAAGCAGCATAATCAAAATAAGTATACCATTCGTGGTATTGGTTGCGGAATCAGTAGTCAACAATTTCAAATACATAAGTATTTCCTCCTTTTCTGCCTACATTATACTGCAGACAGACAATATTGTCAATACTGCACAAACACGCCGCAATCACCGTTGAGTATCTCCTGCTGAAGCAGATACACCGCATTTATCAGCGATACCACCATATCGACCTTACCTGCAGAACGCTTTTTATTGACGTATTTATTTAAATTCGTGTCCTCTGTGCATCTTGCATTGCTGAAATTTATTTCAAGCAATTCGTTCTTTGCAAACACTATATTTCCCGTGAGTATCTGTTCCTTGAGCCACTTTGTCGGGGCGTGGAGTACGCTTGAATGCTGTCGTATCTCTACGCACTCTATCGGATCATCTGCGCTTTCAAGCTTCTGCACCGTTGACAGCGCATTCCAGCGGTCAAAGCCGAGTTGAGCAATAATAACACCGTACTTTTCTTTCAGCGTCAGTATGTAATTCTCGACAAAGCCGTAATCTATGATGTAATCGCCGCACGCAAAGCAATCACCGTTTGCAATATGCGTCTTGTAATTAACGTGCTCCTTTACCGATTTTTCCTCCACCTTTTCCGCTGGAACAAACGCTACTGATTTAACATATATCCTGCCCTCGTGATAGCATATCATAGCGAGCGCCGTATTATCCTCTGTCTGAGAGAGGTCGAGTCCGAGATAGACTATCTTACCCCGCCAGAACTCGTCAGGCAATTTCTCAGAGCAGTTTTGAACGGATATAAGGTCAACATAGCCTTCACTGCCTACGCCCTTGTACTGAATATTACAGTGCTTGCAGAGGAAGTTCTCACGTTTGTTTTCATACAGCACGGCAAGCTGGCGGTTGTCTTTCAGTTCGGAGAACAAGTCCGCATTATCAACAGCTACAGGGTTTGACTGATACAGCACACTGTCGTTCGTCTTCCAGTCGGGTACAAGCTCAATATCCGGCTCATACAGCAGTGCAAAATATTTCTTGCCGGAGCTGTACACCCCGTCAAGCTGTTTCTTGGCTATGTCGATTTCGTCCTTCAAGCCGTTATCATCATTCGGGTACTGTGTGGAAATAAGTATTCCGAGCTTGCTCTTAAGCGTAATCTGCGAGGAACGCATTGCTTCAACCGGATAGCCGTCCATAGCCCCGACTTCATCGGCAAGAAACAAGTGTGCCAGCTTACCGTCCAGCTTATCCTTACTGTACGCAAGCGGAGTATACTCCGTATCACACATCAAGCATCTGATCTCGGACCGCATAATCTTGAAATGCTTTTCAAGCAGCGGAGAGGATTTTATAATTTTCTTGATAGCAACCTTAAGTTCGCTTGACAACTTAAGGTCGGGAGCTACAGAGAACAGACGGGAAAAGCGTGGCAATGTCAGCATACCGATGATGAATATTACCGCCGCTGTGAACGTCTTGTAGTTCTTTCGGGCGATTTCGAGCAGCCCCGTGCTGTAATACAGCTTCCCGTCTATTTTCGTGCAAAGCACCGCATAGATAAAAAGCAGGCTGTAATCTTCAAGCGATGAGTACATATCACGGCCTAAGTCCGGGTGCTGTATGGCTTTGAGCAATGCGGTTATCTTGTTCCATTCCTGAACATCTACATAACCGTCATCGACAGCTTTAAGCCATTCGGCGCATTGCTTTCTGACGTATCTTCCGACCTTACCGGAGCTGTCCTGCGATGCCCACACGGCGTATTTGTACGCACGGCTGTCTTTAATCGTCATACTGTACAAACCTCTCTGTTGGGGCTTTGTACCCCATAAATGTTGCGTAGTCGTTCCATCTGTCCGTTATTTCGTACAGCGTGGAATATGTGAATTCATCCTCCGTCCGTCCCATAATATCTATAAACAGACTGCGGAGCTTCTTGAAGTCGGGCTTTTCTTCTGTCGGCTTACTCCCCACTATCGGCGCAGGAAGTGCGGCGGTCGTAGCGGCAAGCACCCTGTCCTGCAGGTATTCCTGCGACAATTCCTTTATCATATATGCCACTATCTCGGAACGCTTTACAGAGTCGGCTCCCAGTTCATCAAAGCAACACCTGAGCCCCGCTCTGATGTAGTCAAGCGGCAGAGGAAATGTCAGTTCAAACGGGCTGATGCCTTTTTCTTCCGCTTCTATAAACGCTTTTATGTCATATCGCAGATATAAAGTATCTGTGATGTAAATTTTCTTGTTTAAAAGTTCTGTGAACATTGCATTTTCTCCTATAATTCCTAAAAATGACTATTGACATTTTTGCTGTATAGTGCTATACTATTGATAGTAGATGTAATGTCTATGAAAAGAGGTGGTCCTCTGCTATTTGGGCGGGGGGTTACCTCTTTTGTTTATATCTAATGATTTGTACGTCACTGTCAGATTTCACAATCATTATATCTACATCTATATCTCTGTGCCATTTCATTCGCTTTTCAATAACGTTGAGCAACGTTTTTTCTTCAACACTAAACTTTCTGCAGTCAAGCATTACTCCTCCGGGATTGTCGAATATTTGGTTAACACCTTTCCTTAATGCACTGTTAGCGGCTTTTTCATTTGAGATTGTTTTTAAATCCCACAGTTTATTGTTCCAGATATAATCAGGCATTTTAACGCCGTCTTCTTTTGATTCGCTTAACAAATGAATATCTCCGCCAAATTCATTATGTAACCACTGTGCGAAATCAATTTCTTCCTTATGTGTCCGAAGATTATACCCAACATCGTATGTCAGCGAGCCCTCTCCCGGAGTGGCTCTATTTTTATATTCCTCTGTAACATCAATATACTGCTTTCCGAATGTAAAACGACCTGTTACAGGGTCGTGGTTTTCATTATGCCTTAGCAGTATTCCTATCGCTTCAAGGCACCTCAGCTCCATATCGACAAGAAACGGGTCATAACTGTCGCTGTGGCATAATTCAAGCAGTTCTATGTATCTTAATATCAGCTCCATTTTTCACCTGTAGATAATTTTCGGGGCAGTTTCCCGCCCCGTCATATCTGTACTTTTTTTTACGCTTCAGCTACAATAACGCCCGAAGCGGTCGCAAACCATGCGTCAATGCTTGCCTTGTCTTTAACGGGATCAAGGCCCTTTACGCAGTACATATCAACGCCTGTGTTGATAAGCGCCTTGTAGTTTGCCTGCAGTGCAAGGCTGTTGAATGTTACGCCGTTCTCATCAGTCGTCTGTACGTTCTCGCCCTGTGAAGTGAACTTGCACTTGGGGAACTTATACAGGTTTATCTTGCCGTCTGATGTCATAGTGCTGTAGATGCACATTACATCGGGTACAACATCATCCTTACCGCTTTCAAGCACTCCCGTTGCCGTGTTCACCTTTGCACCGAAAAGTGCCACCTCGTCAGCGGAATTTGTGTTCACAATTGTTACGTCAAGCGTACCGCCTGCCTTAGCTACATAGCTGTCAACCTCAACGCCGCTCGCATACTGCGATGCGCTGTTCATCTTAGGTGTGTACTTTGTTGTGATAAGTATGTCCTTGATCTCGGTCACGTCACCGTATGCCAGCGTATCGGCGTTATCCGTTGTCAGCGGTGCATACGCAAAACGCTTTGTGCATACAGCAGACTTGCGATCTGTACCCTGTATTACTTTTGCCATAGTTATGTCCTTTCCTCATAGAGCGTAAACTCCATGACTAAAATTTTTCTGTTGGGATAAACATCAAACTGCGATAAATCGGTAGTGCCGGTAAATATACCGCCTACATTCTCTATTGCCGTCTGCGTTTTGTCATACAGCTCAATGTCTGCCTGTGGCGAAAATACGCTCACAGACAACGCATACTGCCGTATATTTGCCCTGCCGGAGCTGAAGAACGTATCTCTGTACGATAAATTGTACACTGCATACTTCTCCGGCTCTTCGCCGTCCTCAAACTCAGGCATATAGCTGTAAAAATGCTCAAATACCGCCGAGAGTGCCGAATCAATCTTTTCTGTTATCATTGTCAGCCTCCTCTCGCCAGTATCAGCTTTATATGCAGGTCGCTGTCAGCCGCTCCGGTTGTTTCGACGTGATACCGCCTGCCGTCAATCTGTACGACAGACTGACCGCTGTATTCACGTCTCCACATATACACCGTAAGTTCCGACTTGTACCCTGCTGTTTCGGCGGCATATTTTGCCGTTACGCCAGGCTCGGAAACCTTTGCGTATACGGTCTTTACCGCCCTGTCCGCTTTGCCCTGCGAGCCGTTTTTCTGCTCGGAGGATATGAGCGTGATTTTTCTGTTAAATGTCATTCTCATTCACTCCGTTCAGCAGATTTATGCTGTGCAGGGCGAGTATCTGAGCGGTCACGGGGTTCTGCGACGCTCTGTCGGACGAGAAGTCACGGGAGGAATACATATCGTTTATAAGCACTAAGTAAGCCACCGTGATGTCTTCGTATTTGTCTATCTGAGTATCATCAAGCCCCGTATAGCCCTTGATATAGGATTTCGCCGCTCCGGCACAGATTTCAAGCATTCCGTCCTCGTCATCACTGACACCGCAGAATGCCTTAATCTTTGCGCTTGTTACCTCGCTTAGCTTCACTTTTCTCCTCCTTGTCTACAGGCACTATGTACCCGCAGGAGAGCAGGTCGTTCAGCACAGGACCGGCAGGGAGCTCACGCTCCTCGCCCTTTGCCATACTGACGGTGCCCGAAAAGTTGGTCGTTGCCTTTACTGTCATAGGTTATTAGCCTCCTGCCTTCTTCATTTTAAGGGCGGCAATCTTCTGGGCATGCTCGACCTTTGCGTCAATCTCCACCCATGCGATAACGCCGACAGCGTGCTGTGTTGCGTACTTTTCGTTAAGTATCTGGATAGACACATCTTCGGAGGTCTTAACGGCAAGACCACTCATATCGCCGTAGTAGATAGCTGTCTTTTCGGAAGCGATAGCCGATACGCTGTCGGTTGTGTATACGGGCTTGCCGAACAGTGTATAGCCCCACTTTGCTGTTGCGTCGGGATTAAGGATATATCTACCCTCGTTGTCCTTGAGCTTTCTTATAGCGGTTCTTGTAGCCTTGTTCATAATCCAGCAGGCGTTATCCTGATATACGTCGGGGATCGTTTCCTGCAGGTCGATAAGCTCATCTGCTGTGATAGCTGTCGCCGATGCGGTCGTTACCACCTGTGTAACACCTGCGGCAAGACCGTCTATCTTGCTTGCTGTACCGTTGATAAGCTGGTTTTCGATCCACTTTGCCGCTGCGATCGAAACCTCGTTTATAACGTATGAAACGATGTCAAACTGCGAGTTGTTGATAAGGCTTCTTGAAACCTTAGAGAGCGCACCTGCAAGATAGCCTTTGAGCTCAATGCTGAGGAACTTACCCGATGTGCTTGCAAGGTCCGTAAACTCTGTAGCATACGCCATTGAGATAGCCTGCGTTCCTTCGTCGTAGTAGGGAATCGAGAGAGTACCTGCAAGCGTGTATCTCGTTGCCATCTGATAGATAGGGCAGATGTCGATAACCTTACGGATTATCTTGTTGGCGATAGTCGCAGGGATAACTGCGCCGTTGTCGCCCTTTGTCAGATTGACATCTTCTCTTGTTTCGACTATCTGGCCTGTACGCAGATAATTCTCGAAAGCTCTTGTTTCCGCCTGCTCCTTGTCGGTTGCTGTGCCGTCAGCCTTTGCGGAGTTCAGATTAAGAGCGTTCTGCTCCTCGATTGAGCGGATTGTCTTGTTCAGTGCTTCGACTTCCGACTTCTTAGCGTCATAGTCTGTCTGCTCCTCTGTTGTCATCGCTCTTGTTTCTGCTGTAGCCTTATCGCAGAGTGACTTCATATCGGCGATAAGAGCATTTCTCTTTTCGATGAGTGCTTTTAAATTCATACTGTTTCCTTTCCGTCGAAGTAATCCGACATAAGCTGTAAAATTTCTATTTCCTTGCTGTAATCGGGGATAAACTCCCGGATTTCGCCTGTTACTTCGACCGTATCATTTCCGGCACTGCGCTGTTCTGTCACGGTCGTTTCTTCGCCTCTCGTTTCTATCGACGTTGCGATATATGCGGGGTTGCGGTTGAGGATTGACACTTCGTGCAGTGTCAGTCCCGTAATCATTCTGCGCTGCACTCCCTCGTCACACGGCTCAAGGTGTGCCTGTGCTCCCGAAAAGCCGAAGCTCCATCCTGTCAGATGTCCTGCTCTCGCCTCTGCAATCACTTCTCTGTCGGTGATATCGGCTTCTGCGTGAAGTCCTATGCTGTCCTCACGCAGTTTAAGCGTTCCGTCTGTAGTGTCAAGCACCTTGCTGTGGTTAAATCTCAGCTCGACTTTCGGGTGATCTTTAAGGCTTTTTGCAAACGTACCGCTTGCAATACGCTCAACAAACGGCGTTGTCATACCAGGTGCCATTGACGCAGGCAGCTGTTTACTGTCACGCTCGACAGCGTTTACATATCCGCTGATATGCATAAGATCAGCGGAGCGGATTTCGATTTTCATTTTTATCACTCCTTTCTGTGTTGTGGGTATAAAAATACCGCTCCAAAAGGGGCGGTAAATTTATTAAGTTTGCTTGTATTTGCGCCGAACTTCACAAAAAACGGCTGTTTTTGCAAAGTTTGTGTTCAAGTCAAGTGCAATCGATTGCACGAGGGCATAAGAAAACCGCCCTTGTTAAGAGCGGCCGTCATATTCAGTTTACAGTCAGCTGACTGCCGATAAGCATTTGCGCCGCCTGCGAAATAAGCGGCAGTGTGATAGCTCCTGCATTTTTCAGCATTGCCTTTACCTTTCTCCACACCTCAGGCTCACGGATATTGTCAAGATACTCATGCCCGCTGTATGTGATACTGCTTACAGCGCCGTCTATAAAATGTCCCGCCGCAAATTGAAGAGCGGCATTTATATATCCGGCTTCTTTCAGCTTCTCTATCGTATAAAGAATTTCGTTATCTTCATACTTCGGGAGCTGTTCAAATATCGTTTCAACCGTCAGCGGATTTAAATTAAGCTCCTCGTCAATCGTCTTGCTTTTCTCAACAGTAAGCAGTACACTGCGGACGCAATCATAATTCAGTTTCATTCTTCGTCCTCGTCATCTTCATCAACTATACTTACCGGGTTATCAAAATCAATTCCGTCAAAAGTTGCTAAGTCCCAGCCTAAAATATCAGACGTATCAGCTTCGGGATTATCCTTGATATATGCGATAATTTCATCTATCCTGTCATAATGCTCTTTTGCGCTTTGTAACATAGCTCGAACAAAGTCATAGTATGAATCGCTGACATTCTCTAACAGTGTTTTTAATTCTTCCATAATCAAGACTTCACTTTCTTAATAAAATCATAATCAGCAAATCCGTTATTTATAAAACGATACTGATAATACTCATTACGCCATAAAGAATAATGTACACAATTTTTCTTTCCTGCGTATCGGCTGTAATTTGTGCTTATCTCGCTCGACACTTTTTTGATTTCCGCTCTGCTCATCTTAAGCGAGCCTGTGCCGGTCGCACTGCCGCCGTCTTTCCTTGCAAACCGCCCTTTTTCATCGTGCTTATCGTTGTATCTCTTTTCAGCTATTATATCACCCTCACCGCCGTTTTGCAAGCCCGCATCATCAATTTTAGCGTGGCTGTCGGTATTCGGCGTGTATATCTGCTTTGTTTTAGAGTCGTAAAACCCGGCAAGTTCTTTATCAAGATCCTCCTCGCTCGGCAGAACAGGGAGCGTTGTAGAACAGCAGAACGGGTGCATAGGCGGAAGATTTACACCTGCCTGTGCGCTGTTGCGCTTGTGCCGCCGTCCCCCTCGCCCTCTGCGAAGTGCTGTAAGCCGATGAAAATTCTTCTGTTGTTCATGTTTCTGTCCTTTCTCCGCCCACTGCGTTCATCGCCCACAACGTTCGGAATAAATTGTTTTTGGGTATAAAAATACCGCTCCAAAAGGGGCGGTAAAATTATTAAGTTTGGTTCTGATCTGCGCCGAACTTCACAAAAAACGGCTGTTTTTGCAAAGTTTGTGTTCAAGTCAAGTGCAATTGATTGCACACGGGTATAAGAAAACCGCTCACTGCTGTGGGCGGTTTACTGAATGCGACCCTTTCTTCTTAGCTCTTCTACCTCTGCTTCCGTTAATTTTCTCGGGCAGGGCGGAGCCGATATACGCACTATAAAAGCTTCGTATGCCGCTTTTTCTTTTTCTTTTACGGTAAACTTTTTTCTCATCTAATCAACTCCAATTCAATAGAATTATTCCCTTTCGCAGTTACTTTGAATACAGATTTTTTATCTATAAGGAATTCTCTTTGAGAAGGAAAGGAACTCAATTCTTCGATATAAGCGCCTTTTGCTCCTTTGGGAACTTTAATTTTTATAACAAAAGGCTTTTTTAACGCTCTTCCTTCAATTACAGATGTGCTGGTGAACTGCTCCTCAATTACATAATCTCCAACCTCATATTTAATATAAGGGTTAAAATCAAGTGTTCTGTAACAAACTATATCATTTTTCAATTTGAATTTAGCTATTGCTCTCGATATTAAATCCGAATATCTCTTGAGGGTGGCGTCGTTATTTATGTCACCACGCAACATAGCATTTAACCTTCTGAACAGTTCCATTCCTTTTGGATCTATACTGTTCTTTGTATATTTGCGGATAGCTGCCTTTTCTTTCTTAGTAAGCGCTTTAATCCATTCAATGGACTTCTTACGTAATATATTAACAACGGATTCTTTTATCTGTCCACCAGTCATGCAAGCCATGATGAGAAATAATTATCCTTGCTATAAGCTGTGCGGTATACCGCACATAGCCATTTGTTCCTGCTGTATATTCTTCAAGATATCTTGCGCCTGCATAACTGTGGTCTATATCACCACGTTCATACCTACTGCTCCCTCGTATGTATTCACTGAAATCCTTATTCAACTTTCCGACATCGTGAAGCATTGCTCCGATACAAACTATATGTGGTATTCTAAGCGGTTGTCCGTATTTCTCTGCAAGCTTTGCCACTTTTTCGCTGTGTTCTGTTACAGTTTCTTCAATACGATTTACACCGTCCGATGCGTCATCATCCTTTATATGTGCGATATACTCCATCTCATTCTCCTTTTAATTGTACTATTATAACTCGAGTATAATACTATCTAATATCAAACGCAATACTTTTATGAAAAATAAAGCAAATTTTACCGATTAAGCTCATACAATTTGTCGAATTTATTGAAAGCGGTATTAAACTCGAGTTACATGTAATTTAAGCTTATTTAATTATAATTGCACTTTGTTTTCGTGTCAAGTGAATAATTATACAAATTTCCTATCCACTTTTTAGATATAATCACAACACAAGGGTATGAAAAATAAAAATCTTGATTTTTCTCCAAATAACATATATAATGTGATAGTCCGATAAATTTAATCGGTGGATTGAAATGAGTCGCATGTTATTTAAATGCATGGCACCAACGAGAGCCGCACAGTCGAAAGTCTGTGCGGCTCTCGTTGTGTAGAAGTGCATTCAGCTTACCATTACAAATTTTAACACATCTCCTGTCCGATAAAACGGACATATATACAAAACTATCCCCGTACAGAATTAAACTGTACGGGGATAGCTAATCTTTATTTAATTTTCATATCTCTCAGAGCGATATACTCCTCATCGACCTTATCGGTATAGCGGCTGTCAGCACCGGCGAGGAAAGCCGTTATATGCTTACAGCATTGACTGTAGAACTCATCTTCATAATGGACGATATGTGCACCGCCAAGTGCAAAGCGATCATCGGCATAAAACCTTTTAGAAATATCAATTACACAGCAATCGGTAAGACGTGCGAATTCTTCTTCAAATCCGTTTATAAATGCTTTTTTGGTTTTGAATGTGTTGTCGCTGTCAGGTAACATTTCTAACGTATTGTCAAGCGAAATATAACGGTCTTTAAGATCGGCTTTAATTAAAATAATGTTTTTTCCATAGCGCTCAATGACAAATTTGCAGAAGTTTTCAAGCGCTCTTTCGAGATATTCACGGCTTCTTTCGTTAAATAAATAGGTGCTTTCGCATTTATCGGAAATCGACTTGTAAAAAGCGGTGCGAAGTATGAAATCATCCACCTCGAAAAGCGAATCGCCATACTTACGCATATTGCAGATAAGGTCGTACATATCAACAATCAGCCATTCAGCGTTACTGTCAGATAGAATGCGTTTTCCTTCGTGCAAAAACGCCTCTTTAACAGTGCGCCTTCGCCACTTACTGCCGCAGAATTTATCAGCCGACAAATCGTTGTCAAACGGTATTTCAGGCTCGTCCGCAAGCAAAAACGGCTGCTTGAAAATGTACTTATCGACATAGATACCTGAGGAATTACGGTTAACGGATTCACGGGAAATACAGCTGCCCCAGATGTCAATCAATACAGGTTTATGACGTGCTTCGTAGTCTTCAAGCAATTTGCGGTCGTTTCTGATAAGGAAAATATGTTCACAGTTATCGGGAACAGTATATTTGTAAACCTCAGAAAGTTTACGGGATAATTGTTTTTTCATAAGGAAGTTCTCATCGAAAACAATCCTTATATCATCGTAACTGCAATCGCCAAGGTCGCCGTCAATACACTCAGTGGCTTTTATTGCCGAGATAAGCCTTTCTGCACCGGCTTTAGCAGAAAGCAGGATTTTTGCATCATCATAGGTACGGATCTCATTTTCACGCAGATATACAAAATACTCGAAATTCTCAGCGACAAACTGTTTTGACGTAAGCTCTGCCATTCTGTCCGATACATAATTTCTGTCAAGCAGTTCAGGTTGATAGGCTCTTGCCGTCATATTATCATAATATTTTATGACACGCATAAGCTGCAGCCTTATTTCCGGTGCAGAAAAATATGTATCCTTGCGGATACGTTTTACCGCTGAGTTCAGCTTGATTCTTACATCATCGTAGAAAAGCGGCTCAAAGGACATCATATTGTCACTTTTTGACGCCATAAAATAATTGCCGGAAACATCAATAACCACCGGCTGTAAAAGCGAAATCAGATAATCCTCATACAGCCTCAACCGCTTATTCAGCGCATTTCTGTTTTTACCGTTTCTTAGCTGATTTTCTTTTACGCAGATATTACTGAATTTTAAACGCACTAATATGATTTTATCCTTATCGTATTTTGACAAGACAATTTTCGCATATTCTTTAAGTGCAGATTTTACTGCTTTTTCGTCAAAAGGCGGAGATATTTTTTCAAGCCTGTCTTTATTGGAATTGTAAAAATCGGAAGAAATAAAACTGCCCGATGCCGTATAGAAGCTGTCGCCGTACTTGTAGCACGAAACAGCCGCCGCTGTATAAAGATCTATTACGATATAATCGCTGTCTGAGCCGTCTAAAAACGATTTGAAATTTTTATTTATATCAATTTTATTTCTTTGGCTGCCGGCTTTTCCCGAAAGATTGCTTTTTTTGCTTACAAGCGATAACGGCGACAAAATAAGAGCGGTATCATCATAAGAAAAACCGCTGTCACGGAATATATTCCTCAGCACGGCTGAGCCTTGCAGCAAGAATTTAGGGTATTTTCGTATAACGCCCTCATTGCCGAGTATATCTCTTATGCGATCTTCGGAAATCTGTTCTGTATGCGTCAGCAACCCGTCAAGAACGCTTACCGTATATCCGTCGGAGGTGTCTTTACAAAGCGTCGGAATGCACGATATATCGGACTTTATTCCGCTTTCGGTTCTTGTGAGAATCAGATTTACAATTACACTCTCACGGTTTTCACGAAGCTCTTTCATAGATGACAAAAGATTGCCCAGAGAATAGAAGCACATCACCTCTCTGCCGGCGGATGTGTGTATTTTACCGACCCTCTGCATAACGTGCGGATGAGAACCGATAATAAGATCCACGCCGCACTGTGCCATATATTCAGCCGTCTTTATCTGAGAATTGCGGACAGTAACGGAATTCATAACACCCCAGTGCTGATATGCGATTATATATTCTGCGCCTTCATTCTTAAGCGTTTCAACAAGCTGTCTGAAGTGTTCAGGCTCATATTTCCCGATAATTTCGGATGGTATATTTTTCTCAAGCCCGTTTGATATTGAATTTACTGCGACAAATCCTACTTTTATGCCGTTTATATCGGCAATATGAGTTTCATCGTCAAGTGTACCGATATTTGCCATACCGCTGTTTCTGATACGTTGTACGGTAGCGTTAAGTCCTTCAAGCCCTGTATCACAGTTATGATTATTTGCAGTTACCAGTGCATTGAATCCGCAGTTTTTCACTGCGTCTATGAAGGTGGACGGAGAATTGCAATTGGGACTTCCGCTGTCTGTGCGTATCTTTTCATATTCAAACGCTGCTCCGTCAAAGCAGGTCGTTTCAAGCACCGCTACAGCATAATCGGCTGAGCTGACCGTATCTTTAAGCGTTCCGAATGCGTTTGTAAAATCAAGCGAACGCAGAGCGGCTTTCCGCTGATGCTCAAGCGAACACATTATATCGCCGCAGAGCATGATCCTTGCCGTAGCCGGATAACGTGACATATCCCTGCCTACAACTATCTTAACAGTAAAAGTCTGACCGTCATCAGCTGTCAGCTTTATCTCAGCCGTACCGTCCGAAACGGCAGTAACCTGTCCGCCCTTTGTTACGGTCGCCACATCGCTGTCATCGCATTCAAAAGTAACGGCAGGCACTTTATTTCTGCATTCCCATACTATCTGCGACGTTTCGCCCTTGTTCATCGTGATTACATTCTGAGCTTTAAGGTGATGGCACATCGGCGTAAATTCTGACGGCTGTGACAGTTCACCGTATACCTCTTTCCCGTCACGATAGCTGAACGCTTTTACCCGTACAACATACTTTCTGCCGTTGCGAAACCCAAGTATCAGCTTTGAATTATTCTGTGCATAGCGTGTTTTAATGCACTTTTCCGGTTCATCTGCATTATAGAACTGCAATATATAGCCGTCTGCGCCCTCTACCGTCTGCCAGTCGGATCGCACCGATCCGTCATAAGCGGTAGCGAACAAGTTTTGCGGAGCTTTCAGCATGATAGTTTCCTCCGTAGTTTACTTTTTGCTCAACGGTTTTCTTATTATCGAATGAGGAGGGAAAGAAACGGGATAGTCAAAGTACATCTTTTCTGTCGCACGGTTTGCTATCTCTGTCTGCTCGCCCTTTGAATTTATCAGATAAGGAATATCCAGCTTTACCGGCGTTTTTCCGGGCGACAGCACTTCAAGGTCATCGTGAACGGTAAAATAGTTTCTCTGCGTGATATTCACCCTGCCGTTCTCACAGCTGTCAATTACGCCGACAAAGTCGCACTCACGGATGTAGCCGCTGTTCTCGTAATACTGGTTTGCGTCTTCCTTGTTGAAATAAAAGCCGGTGCAATACTGTCTGTGACTTACCTTATAAACTTCATCAACCGCCCATTTCGGAACCGGTTCACCGTTTTTCACTGCATCAAGCACAGCTCTGTAGGCATTTGTAACCGTTGCCGTATAATATGCGGATTTCGCTCTGCCTTCAATCTTGAAGCTGGTAACGCCTGCATCCTTAAGTTCTTTAAGATGCTCTATCATACACATATCCTTAGCGTTAAGGATATAAGAGCCGCCATCGCCCTCAGACAGCTCATAGTAGTCGCCCGGCCGTTTTTCTTCCACTAAGTGATACTTCCAGCGACAAGGCTGAGCGCATTCGCCCTTGTTGGCATTTCTGCCTGTCATAAAAGCGGAAAGCAGGCATCTTCCGGAAAATGAAACGCACATTGCCCCGTGAACGAACACTTCGATATCCATATCCTCAGGTATGTTATCCCTTATACGCTTTATATTTTCAATATCTACCTCACGGGCAAGCACTACTCTCTTTGCACCCATCTTGTACAGCTCGTTTGCAGTTACATAGTTTACTACTCCCGCCTGTGTAGAAACGTGGATTTCAAGCTCTGGAACAGTACGCTTTATAAGAGCAATACAGCCGATGTCGCTTACTATTGCGGCATCTATTCCACAATCGTATGCGGTTTTTATAAATTCGGGAAGCAACTCTATCTCATCGTTTGACGGTACGGTATTGCAGGTAAGATATACTCTTACGCCCTTTGCGTGAGCGTATTCAACGCCATTCCTCAGCGTTTCGGGATCGAATTTTGCTGCACCGGCTCTCATACCGAACATTGTACTTCCGAGATATACAGCGTCACAACCGTAATCAACGGCTGACATAAGACATTCAAGATCGCCCGCAGGCGATAAAAGCTCTAACATAAATTTAACCTTTCTTTTACCTTATTATGACATTCCGCCGCAGAGAGCTCTGCGGCGGAATATTGATTGTTTGATTATTCGGCTATCGCATGATCCAGTCCGCACTTGCGGAGATTTTCCTCATGCTCCGAAATAGTTTCTGCAAAATACATTTCTGTTGTTTCGGGATCTGCACAGAAGTAGTAATAGCTTGTTTCAGGCGCATAAAGTACAGCCTTTATAGCGTCAAGACCAGGGTTACAGATAGGTCCTATCGGTATACCGTCACACTTATAAGTGTTATATGCGTCAAACATTTTCTGATCGTACTGCGATGAAGTGAGATGCGGTTTTATATGCTCATCAACATAATGCACGGTAACGTCTGATTCGAGATGCGGGAATGCTTCCGCATCAGCCATACGGTTGAAGAATACCGATGCGACATTGCCCATGTTGGTAGTATTATCCGCCTCACGCTGTGCTATTGAAGCAAGCGTTATGGTTTCGTCAAGCGTAAGCCCAAGCTCGCTCATACGGTTATAGTAACGTGCCGTCAGCTTGTTATTGAAGTTCTGATATATAATATCAAGAGCATCTGCGGCATACTCGCTTGTATCAAGCTCCTTATTGTCCTCAAGGGCAGGAAGAATGTAGAACTCGTATGTATCAGGGAATATATATCCTTCCATCTGATAATACTTCAGCTTTTTATTCTCGAGACGTTTCTGGAATTTGTAAGTATCACCGAGCGTCTTGCACTGCTCCATGAAATCTTCGGCACGGCAGACACGGTTATCCTCCATCATCTGAGCAATCTCATCAATAGTCATACCCTCGGTTATCTGTATTGAAACCGTCTGATTTACAGTAGACACTGTCTGCAGCTCAGAAATAAGCGCACTGTACGACATAGTTGTGTCAACGGTGAAAGTACCCTTTATGAACTTATCGCCCTTGCCGAACATTTTGGTATAGAGCTTGAACACATCCGGCATATTTATAATACCGAGATTTGCGAGGTCCTGAGCGATTTCATCTGTTGTCGAATCCTCGTTTATATGTATCTCAGCCTGGCAATAAGTTTTTCCGATACCCGTAAAATCAAGCGCCGACTTTACAATGTATGTAGCAAGAAACGCAGAAATCGATATGATGAAAACAGACAACAGAACGCCTGTTAGAATATGTGAAAATGTTCTCCTGTGGCGGTTTTTCGCTTTGATTTTCTTGTTGCGTTCTTTTTTTGCCGCAAGATATTCCTGATATTCTTCTTCGGTTACCTCGTCCTCCGCAGGCTCACCGTCCCCAGAATGCGATTCTTCACTGCCAGGAACGCTTTCGTATCTGCTGTCATCAGATGAATCTTCGTTTCGCACTTCGCCTGTATGAAGCGCTTTTATCGAATCCATCATAATTGTGCGTTCTTCGGTGCTTTCGGTATTTTCATCCTTATGAGTTAAATCCATAGGATTATTCTCCATATTTTTGTCCTTTCCGTTTTTCTGTAATGACTATATCAACGCATCTGTCGTAATCATCGACAGGTATATCCTCCGTCAGAAATTCTTCATAGCATACTCCGACAGTATAGCCCTTATAACCGTTTATAAATCTGTCATAATAGCCTTTGCCGTAACCGAGTCTGAAGCCTTTAGCATTAAAGCAGAGTGCAGGAACTATCAGCACGCTGTTTTCCGCACCGGCGGCATCAATCACAGCACAGCTCTTTTTCGGCTCGTCGATTCCGTACATACCTTTTTCGAGGTCGTCAAACGTATGTATCACGCAAAACTCCATATTACTGCCGTCTATACATCTCGGTACAGCGACATTCTTTCCTGCCTTAAGGCACTGCGTTATGAATTCTCTCGTATCCACCTCGCCGTCTGTCGAAACAAACGGTAGTATAGTATCCGCCGTACGCACTTTTTCAAGGCTTAAAAGATTCTCTGTTATAGCGGCATTTTTAACAGCCGTTTCACTGTCACAAAGCAGTTTTCGCTTTTGTAGCAAGGCTTTTCTCAGTTGTTTTTTCTGCTCGTTTACGTTCATCTGCACTGTAAAGACTTAGCTGTCTTTTCTGCTTTTCCTTCACTGCAGAGCAATGCTCCGAGCGCAAGTCCGAATTCTACAGCCGCACCTGCTCCCTTTGCTGTAACTATGTTATCATCAATATTTACAAGGTCGCCCGTGAACATTGCACCCTCAAGGAATTGTTCAAAGCCGGGGAAGCAAGTTGCCTTTTTGCCTTTCAGAAGTCCCAGCTTTCCGATTATAGACGGAGCGGCACAGATAGCGCCTATCGCTTTCTTATTATCGGCACAGAATTTTATAGCCGCCTGTACAACGGGGCTTTTCTCAAGGTTGAGCGTTCCGGGCATACCGCCGGGAAGAACTATCATCTCGACCTTATCTGTCATAATAACATCGCTGTCGGTAATATCGGCAATAACCGTAACTGCGTGTGCGCCTGTAATCTTACCGCCGCCTATTCCGACGGTAACTACCTCTTTTCCGAATCTCTTTAAAATGTCAATCGGAGCAATTGCCTCGGTTTCTTCAAATCCGTCCGCTAAAAATACATATATCATTCTGATTGTCCTTTCCCGGCATTATAAACCGCACTGAACTTCTCAACCATAAAACACGGGTGATAAGACTTCTTCGCCTTGCGGAGATTCTCCTCTCCCATATCCTCTTCCCTGTTTATATATTCAAGTCCTTTACAGAACCTGTTTGCCATCATATAGTTTATCATCGGATATGCTCCGTCATAATCGGTAAACGCTTTTTCAACGTGGGTTACAAACGTGTCACTGCATTGCTGTTCGCCGTACGAAAACGCCTGTATCCTGCCATCGACTCTCAGAATCCCGCCGACAAGACCTAAGTCGAAGAAATGCTCAAGTCCTATTCCGACAGCGCACATTTCCTCCGATTTATCCTCGCTTTTATCGCAATCGTTGCGTATGCACCATTCAAGGCTCATCTGCTTGCATTCGTCAATATTGTCCGGCGTAATATCCTCAAAGCTCCAGTTAAGCTGTTTGAAACGGTTTATATAATTACGCTTTGAATGCAGCTTCTTTCCGCCGAGCGTTGCAAGCAACTGCGATTGATACACATAGTCATACAGATCTTCGCTTGTATCGAAGGTGAACATACCGGGATAACGCTGTTCGAGCATCTGCTTGTCCTTTATATCCATACTGCAGAATTCAAACGGTATTCCCGTACTGTCACAGTAATTTTTCAGTTCTGAAAGCAGTGCGTCCGTATCGCCTTTTCCTGCGGGAAACACGAAACAGTTTCCGTGCTTTGATACATAATAATCCTGAAAACGTCCTACAGTAATATTGTAAATGCCACTCCACACAAAGTTATTTGTGAAGTTATACTCACAACCTCTGAAATCAGACAGCTTCAGAAGCGGATCTATCCACTGCTTGTCGCTGAGTTCAATTTTCTTTAATTCCAACACTTTATATTACCTTGCTTTTGCCTGTTATCAGCCGTAAATCAGCGCCGATAATTCCTTGTTTATCTTTTCGGGAGTGTAAGGATTTTCACCGTCCGAGCACGGCAGTATATACCAGCCCTTCTTGTCGGCTGTGTATAGTGCCGTTTCCCGACAGGCCTTCAGAAAAGCAACGTTGCTTTCGTGAATATCCTTCTTCGCCTCATCTCCGCCATAACGTGCGGAAAGGAGCTTTTGCGACACCTCTACGGGCATATCCAGAAATACGATTCTTTCGGGACGTGGAATTGCGAATTTATCGTACTCGTAGTCCTCAAGCCACTCAAGGTACTCGTCCCATTCGGACTTTTCCAGCTTTGCCATCTGATATATCGCATTTGAGGAGGTGTATCTTGCGGCTATTATGGTCTTGCCCGCTTTATAATCCTTTTCCCAGTCGGTCTTGTAGCTGATATAACGGTCTATCGCATAGAAACTGCCGGCCGTATATGCGCCCGTTCTGCCGTTTTCCTCGCAGAATTTACCGCTGAGATAGTCCTTGATTATCTCACCACTTGCACTGTTGTAATTCGGAAAGCTGATGAAACGGATATTGCTGTCTGCGCTTGCTTTCAGCATCTCAAGCTGTGTGCTTTTACCGCATCCGTCAAGTCCTTCTATAACAAACAGTTTTCCGCATTTTCCGTTATTGCCATTCATACAAACACACTCTCATAATATAGTATAGTTTTATTTTATCACAAAATCCGTGTCAAGTCAACTTAAAATAAACGCACAAAGCCTTTTGTGACTTTGTGCGTTAAAAAGCATTATTCAGCACATTGAACGTTCAACGGTGATTACGGCATTGAGCCTGCCGTCCTTTTCCGCAATTGCATTCTTTATCATAAGAGCAAGCTCCCCGTCCTTATATCTGAAGCCGAATGGCGTTACCAGGTCGAATATTACATTTATCCTTGAAACACCGTCGGTAATGCGGAAATCGTGGATAGTAAGGCTGTTGTCGATATTTTTTATTATATCAAGAACCACCTTTTTTACCTCGTCCGCTTTCTCGTCATCCACAACGACAGGATCCATATGTATCGTAACACTGCATCTGTACTTTTCCCTGAGATCGTCCTCTATAAGATCTATAAGCTCATGTGCAAGCATTATATCTGTTTTACTGCTTATTTCGGCGTGGAGCGATATTACCATTCTGCCTACGCCGTAATCATGCACCATAAGATCGTGTACGCCGACTATTCCGTCATAGTTCATTACAGTGTTTTCAATTTCCTCCACCAATTCCTTTTTAGGCTTAGCGCCAAGTAGCGGAGTAAGACTGTCCTTGAATGTATTGAAGCCTGTGTAGAGGATAAAAAGCGCAACAACGATACCTGCGTATGCATCAAGTTCAAAGCCGCTGAACAGCTGTATGAACATACAGATGATTACCACCGATGTAGAAATGCAGTCGGACAGCGAATCTGCCGCTGCGGCCTTCATTGTGGCGCTGTCGATTTTCCGACCGAGCTTTGTGTTGAACAGTGCCATCCACAGCTTCACAAGAAGCGACGCTCCAAGCACCGATACGGCAAGTATGCTGAACTCCGACTTTTCGGGCGAGAAGATTTTTTCGACCGAGCTTTTACCAAGTTCAAAGCCCATCATCATTATGATAAAAGATATTATTATGCCCGAAACGTATTCCATTCTGCCGTGACCGTATGGGTGTTCGCTGTCTGCAGGCATTCCTGCCATTTTAAAGCCGACAAAGGTCATTATTGATGAGCCTGCGTCTGAAAGGTTATTGAATGCGTCTGCGATTACGGAGATACCGCCTGATAATATACCTGCAATCAGCTTTCCGAGAAACAAAAGTATGTTAAGCACGATACCGGTAAATGCTCCGAGATACCCGTAACGCTTTCTGACAGCGGGATCGGATGTGTTTTTGCTGTCCTTTACGAACAGTTTTATAAGCAGATTAGTCATGACTATTCCTCCATATTACACGAATACGGAGCAACATAATGCGTTGCTCCGTATCGGATATTTAAGTTTTATCCGGATTAATCCTTATTGCCCATAAGCAGTACCATTACTGCCTTCTGTGCGTGGAGTCTGTTTTCAGCCTCGTCAAAGATTTCGTTTGCGTGTTCTTCGAATACCTTGGCTGTAATTTCTTCTTCTCTGTGTGCGGGCAGGCAGTGCTGTACCATAGCGTCGGGCTTAGCGACAGCCATAACCTCATCGTTTATCTGGAAGCCCTTGAATGCTTTCTTTCTGATTTCGGCTTCGCCTTCCTGACCCATAGATGCCCATACGTCTGTGAAGATAACGTCTGCGTCCTTTGCAGCCTTTATAGGATCGTCTGTCATCTCGAAGCAGTCATACTTCTTAGCAAACGCAAGTGTTGTAGCGGCAGGGTGGTAGTTCTCAGGGCAGGCAACAGATACGCTCATACCCGTCTTTAAGCCACCGACAATGAGCGAGTTTGCCATATTGTTGCCGTCGCCTATGTAGCACATCTTAAGACCGTCAAGCTTACCCTTGTACTCACGGATTGTCATAAGGTCAGCAAGCACCTGGCAAGGATGAGAAAGGTCCGTAAGACCGTTGATTATCGGAATATTGCCGTATTCAGCAAGATTTTCAACCTCAGCCTGATCGAATGTTCTTATCATAATACCGTCAATGTAGCGTGATAAAACTCTTGCGGTATCCTGTATAGGCTCGCCTCTGCCTATCTGCATATCGCTTGCTGAAAGGTAAAGAGGATTGCCGCCAAGCTGATACATACCCGTTTCAAAAGAAACTCTTGTTCTTGTAGAAGCCTTGCGGAAAATCATACCGAGCGTCTTACCCTTTAAATGATCGTGAGGGATGCCGTGCTTAAGCTCATACTTGAGCTGATCTGCGAGATTGAGAATCTCAATGATTTCCTCTGTGCTGAGATCCATCATCTTAAGTAAATGTTTCATAATTTTTTCCTTTCGGTTTTAGTTTTTATTTTATTTTAAAAGTTCTGCGAGTATTTCAAGACCTCTGTCAATATCCTCATAAGAGATAGTGAGCGGAGGAAGAAGTCTTAACTTATCCTTTGCGGTAAGGATAAGAAGTCCGTGTTCAAGAGCGGCATTCAGTATATCCTTTGCATTCTTTGTCTTTAGCTTTATGCCAATCATAAGACCCATACCCGTAACCGATTCGACCTCGGGTATCTCTTTCAGCTTTTCAGCTATATATCTTCCCTTATCTGCAACCTGCGACAAGAAAATCGGGTCTGCCGCTTTCTTCAGCACCTCAATTGCACCTGCACAAGCGATAGGATTTCCGCCGAATGTCGAACCGTGTGTTCCCGGAGTAAGTACACCTGCGCACTTGTCGCCGCTGAGGCACGCACCCATCGGGATACCGCCTGCTATGCCCTTTGCAAGCGTAATTATATCGGCTTTCTTTCCGAAATTATCGCCTGCAAGGAATTTACCCGTTCTGCCGACACCCGTCTGTACTTCGTCCGAAATTGTCAGCACATCACGCTCGGCGCAAAGCTCAAATATAGCATCAACGAACTTCTGCTCTAACGGCACAACACCGCCCTCGCCCTGTATATATTCGAACATTACGGCACATACCGTATCATCGAGCTTCGCCTTAAGATCCTCTATATTGTTTGCTTCAACGTTTATAAATCCGTCAACAAACGGGAAGAAGTAGTTGTGGAACACGTCCTGTCCCGTAGCCGACAGCGTGCAGAGAGTTCTGCCGTGAAATGAATTTACAAGGGTTATTATATTGTGTCTGCCCTTGCCGTATTTGTCAAAGCTGTACTTTCTTGCAATCTTGATAGCACATTCGTTTGCCTCAGCACCACTGTTGCAAAGGAACATATTCTTCATTCCTGCCGCTTCCGATAATCTCTCGGCAAACTCAGCCTGTACCTTTGTATAATAATAATTTGAGGTATGCTGTATACTGCGTACCTGTTCGCACACAGCGTCAGCCCATTCCTTGTTGCAGTAACCGAGCGAGTTTGTGCCGATACCGCTTCCGAAATCTATATACGTCTTGCCGTTTTCGTCAACTGCCTTGTCATCCTCGCCCTTGTCAAGAACAACATTCAGCCTGCCGTATGATCCCATTATATGAGAATTGAATTTGTCTATAGTATTCATATCTGTCCTTTCCGCCTGCATCGTTTGCCGTCAGATAATCATAGTACCTGCGCCCTCGTTTGTAAGCAGCTCTATAAGTATTGAATGAGGTATTCTGCCGTCAATGATATTCGCTTTCTTTACACCTCTGCGGACAGCCTCGACACAGCAATCTATCTTAGGTATCATACCTCCTGAGATTATGCCCTGCTTTTTGAGATAAGGCACTTCTGAAACTCCGACAGTATGTATAAGCGTGCTGTCATCGTCCTTATCCTCAAGAAGTCCCTTTATATCTGTCATAAGAATAAGGTTTTCGGATTTCATCTCAGCCGCAATTCTTGCCGCTGCCGTATCTGCGTTTATATTGTAAACAGTACCGTCCTTGCCTGCCGCAACGGTCGAAATTACAGGGATATAGCCCTTTTCGAGAACATCGTTTATAAGGCTTACGTTTACCTGAGTAATCTCGCCTACAAGACCTAAATCCGGGTCAAGCTGTTCTGCCTCTATCATATGGTCGTCAAGACCGCAAAGACCTACTGCTCTGCCCTTGTGGCTGTAAAGCAGATCGACAAGATCCTTGTTTACCTTACCGCAAAGCACCATCTGAACGATGTTTATCGTTTCTTCATCGGTGTAACGAAGGCCGTTTACAAACTTGCTCTCCTTGCCGACTTTTTTCAGCATTGCGTTTATTTCGGGTCCTCCGCCGTGTACAAGCACTATCTTGATACCGCAGAGCGACAGAAGAACAAGGTCGGACATAACCGCCTGCTTCAGTCTGTCGTTTGTCATTGCGTTACCGCCGTACTTGACTACTACTACCTTGTTTGAATACTGCTGTATATAAGGAAGTGCGTCGCTGAGTATACTTGCTCTCTTTTCGTTTTCAAGTTCCATCTTCTTTTGTCCTTTCGGTGTCAGCTTCTGTATTCTGCGTTTATCTTTACATATTCATAAGTCAGATCGCAGCCCCACGCTACCGATTTATCGGCACCGTCGTGCATATCAATTCTGATAACAATTTCATCTTCGGACAGTATCTTGAATGCTTCGTCTTCTGAGAAGTCAACACCTGCGCCGTTCTCGCAGACCTTTACACTACCCTTTGAAGATGACAGAACGACCTCGACCTTCGAAATATCAAAATCGCCCTCGGCATAACCTATCGCACAGAGAATACGTCCCCAGTTGGCGTCCGCCGCAAATATAGCCGCCTTTAAAAGACTGCTGTTTATAACAGACAGTGCAACGCTCTTTGCAACAGCTTCTGTAGGTGCGTGGTCAACAACGCATTCCATCAGTTTCGTTGCACCCTCGCCGTCACGGGCGGTTTCTCTTGCAAGGTTCATCATTACAGCGTAAAGACCGTTGATGAACACTTCATAATCCTTGTCCTCTGCCGTTATCTCCTTGTTTCCTGCAAGTCCCGACGCCATTATGCACAGCGTATCATTTGTGGATGTATCACCGTCCACGCTTACCATATTGTAAGTAATGTCGGCTGTCCTTTTCAGCGCCTTATGCAGAAGCTCCGCATTTATCTTTACATCGGTCGTGATAAAAGCAAGCATTGTAGCCATATTGGGATTTATCATACCACTGCCCTTGCTGATACCGCCGATATGACAGGTCTTTCCGTCAAGCGTAAACTCTACTGCAAGCTCCTTTTTGCGTGTATCGGTCGTCATTATCGCCTCGCACGCAAGCGAGCTTCCGTCCTCGCTTATGCTGTCTACAAGTGTCTTGATATTGTTCTTCACAGGGTCGATTGACAGCTTCTGTCCGATAACGCCTGTAGAGCCTACTATCATATCATTCTTATCAATACCGAGTTCGTTCGCACAAAGCTCGCACATCTGCTCTGCAATCTCAATACCGTTTGAGTTACAGGTGTTTGCGTTGCCGCTGTTTACGATAACAGCCTGAGCAATGCCGTTCTTGAGGTGTTCCTTTGTAACGATTATCGGTGCGCCCTTTACCTTGTTCTGCGTGTAGATTGCCGCCGCAGTACACTTTGTGTCACAGCTTATCACAGCAAGGTCACGCTTTTTCGAGCCGGGCTTTATGCCGACATTGATACCGCCCGCCTTAAAGCCTTTTGCGGCGCATACACCCTTATCCACTAATTTATAATTATCAAATTCAACCATTGTTATTACCTCACTTATTATACAAGTCCGGTCGTTTCGTCAATGCCCATCATTATGTTAAGGCACTGAACAGCCGCACCGCTTGCGCCCTTGCCTAAGTTATCAAGTCTTGAGCAAAGCACTATACGGTCATCGTTTCCGCAAACGAATATCTCCATATTGTTCTTACCCGATAATGTGTTTGCGGCAAGGAACCCGTTTTCAAGCACGCCCTCGCCCATAACAGGCATCACCTTTACAAGATTTGCGTCTGCATAATGCTCCGTGAAAGCCTTATGAATATCGGCAAGCGTATATTTCTTCGGCATAAGTCTTGTGAGAACGGGAACAGTTACGACCATACCGCTGAAATAATCGCATATCAGAGGGTTGAACACAGGCTTGTAATCAAGTCCGCTTATCTTCATCATTTCAGGTAAGTGCTTATGCTCCTGAGGAAGCGCATACTGTCTTGGGCTGTAAAATTCTTCGGGCTTTTCATCACTTTCGTACACTGCGATAGCCTTCTTTCCCGCTCCGCTGTAACCGGATACCGCATGAGCGACAACAGGATAATCGCTCGGCATTATGCCTGCCTTCACAAGAGGATATACAAGCGAAATAAAACCGCTTGCATAACAGCCGGGAACAGCTACTCTCGATGAAGCCGCAATCTTTTCTCTGTGCTGCTTTGAAAGCTCGGGAAAGCCGTATGCCCAGTCGGGATTTGTCCGATGTGCCGTAGAAGCATCTATAATACGGACGCTACTGCCCTTCGCAAGCTCTACCGCCTCTCTTGCGGCGGCATCGGGCAGACAAAGGAACGTGAAATCGGACGAGCATATAAACTTCTTACGCTCATCGTTATCCTTTCTCTTGTCCTCATCTATCTTCATTATTTCAATATCGTTTCTGTCCTTGAAACGTTCGAGAATTTTAAGTCCGGTCGTTCCTTCCTGACCGTCAATATACACCTTTACGCTCATATAAGCACCTCTTATTTTTTAAGAAATCTTGTCATTCCGCAGCCACGTTCATCATTAGGTCTGCGCATAAATCCGAGCTTTTCGTAGAACGGCTCTTTATCCTTTGCCGCCATAAGATTTATCATTATCGTTTCGCCCTCGTCAGCAACCGACAACGCTTTATCCATAAGCCTTGAAAGCATCTCTCTGCCTATTCCCTGTCCCTGATATTCAGGACGCACAATAACATCGCTGATAAAGAACTGATAGCCTCCGTCGCCGACTACCCTTGCCGAGCCGACTTCCTTTTCTCCGTCAAGCGCCGTTATCGCAAACACCGAGCTTTTAAGCGCACAGTTAAGCTGTCTTGGCGAAAGCTCATACCAACCTACGCTTCGTCTGAACGAATTTATATCGTGCGGCAATCTGTATTCATAAGTTATCATCAGATGTTGATACCGCCCAGTCTGTCTTCAAGCTCAGCTATCTGACGCTTTACCGCATCCGGAGCGGGTCCGCCGTCAACGCCTCTTTGCATAACGCAGGTATCAAGGCTGATAGCGTCATATACGTCATTATCAAATGTTTCGCACAGCTTCTTGTATTCTTCTATCGGTAGCTGTTCAAGCGTTGTATTCTTCTCTATGCAAAGTGCAACGAGTGTACCGGTTATCTTATATGCCGTTCTGAAAGGAAGTCCCTTCTTTACAAGATAGTCTGCACAGTCTGTAGCATTGATAAAGCCCTTTGCGGCGGCAGTACGCATATTGTCTTTAAGTACCGTCATAGTCGCAAGCATAGGAGTAAATGTCGAGATACACAGCTTTACTGTGTCTACTGCGTCAAATATTGCCTCCTTGTCCTCCTGCATATCCTTGTTGTATGCAAGCGGAAGTCCCTTCATCATTGTGAGAAGCGTCTGCAGATCGCCGTATACCCTTGCCGTCTTGCCTCTTATAAGCTCCGTAACATCGGGGTTCTTCTTCTGCGGCATTATCGAACTGCCTGTAGAATATGCGTCATCGAGCTCGATAAACTTGAACTCCCACGAGCACCACATGATTATTTCTTCCGAAAATCTCGAAAGGTGCATCATAAGCATTGAAATATCAGAGCATAACTCAACGCAGAAATCCCTGTCGGATACGCCGTCAAGGCTGTTCATCGTAATATCCTTGAAGCCGAGAAGCTCAGCTGTTCTCTTTCTGTTAAGAGGGTATGTAGTGCCTGCAAGCGCACACGAACCGAGCGGCATTACATCCATTCTTTCCTTGCAGTCTGCAAGTCGTGTCAGATCTCTTGTCAGCATCTGAGCATATGCCATAAGATGATGTGCGAATGTAACAGGCTGTGCACGCTGTAAATGGGTGTAGCCCGGCATTACCGTTTCCGTATGCTGCTTTGCAATATCTATAACAGTGTTTATAAGCTCACGGACAAGCTTTGCAATCTCATCGACTTCATCCTTGAGATAGAGCTTTATATCCAGAGCCACCTGATCGTTTCTGCTCCTTGCAGTGTGCAGACGCTTTCCCGCATCGCCTATTCGTGCGGTAAGCTCAGCCTCAACGAACATATGAATATCTTCCGCATTGGGATCAAAATGCAGTGTTCCGTTTTCAATATCACTCAAAATTCCGTTAAGACCTTCTATTATCACCTTGCTGTCCGCAGGGTCGATAATGCCGCACTCACCGAGCATGGTTGCGTGTGCTATAGAGCCTTTTATATCATGCTTGTACATTCTTGCATCAAATGAGATGGAAGAATTAAAATCGTTGACCTTTGAGTCAACCTCCTTTGAAAATCTTCCCGCCCACATCATTTTAGACATACTGTTATTTCCTTTCAGATTTATGTTCATAACGCAAAAAGCGTTTTGTTTTTTCCGTTATAAATATAAAAGTAATTAAAACGCTTTTTAAAACACAGCCGTACCGACTGTGTTTTAAATCGCATCTTAAAAACCGTAAAAGCCGCAAGGCATAGTTTTACACCTTGCGGGATTTACCGTAACGCTTTTAAAGCTTACTTATTGTTTCTCTCAGCATCAAGCAGAGCCTTGACCTTTATCGGCAGACCGAACAGGTTGATAAAGCCCTTTGCATCTGTCTGATCGTAAACATCGTCCTCACCGAATGAAGCAAAGTCTTCGCTGTACAGTGTGTAGGGTGATGTAACGCCTGCGTTGATGATGTTACCCTTGTAGAGCTTGAGCTTAACGTCGCCTGTAACAGTTTCCTGTGTCTTGTCAACGAAAGCGTCCATAGCCTCTCTTAAAGGTGTGTACCACTGACCGTTATATACGATGTCTGCATACTTCTGTGCAAGACCGTACTTGTAGTGCTGTGTTTCCTTATCAAGACAGATAGTTTCAAGAACTTCGTGAGCGTGATAAAGGATTGTTCCGCCGGGAGTTTCGTAAACGCCTCTCGACTTCATACCAACAAGTCTGTTTTCAACAACGTCGAACAGACCGATGCCGTTCTCGCCGCCGAGCTTGTTAAGAGTCTTGATGAGCTTTACGCCGTCCATCTTTTCACCGTTAAGTGAAGTGGGGATACCCTTTTCAAAGTGTATTGTAACATATGTGGGCTTGTCGGGAGCCTGCTCGGGTGAAACGCCAAGTTCAAGGAAGCCTTTCTTATTGTACTGAGGCTCGTTTGCGGGGTCTTCAAGGTCAAGACCTTCGTGTGATAAGTGCCAGAGGTTCATATCCTTTGAGTAGTTTGTTTCACGGGTAATCTTTATCGGAACATTGTGTGCCTCTGCATACTCGATTTCCTGATCTCTTGACTTAATATCCCATATTCTCCAGGGAGCGATAATCTCAAGCTCGGGTGCGAGAGCCTTGATAGTAAGCTCAAAACGCACCTGGTCGTTGCCCTTACCTGTGCAGCCGTGGCAGATAGCGTCAGCGCCTTCCTTCTTAGCTATCTCAACAAGTCTTTTAGCTATAGGAGGACGAGCGAACGAAGTACCGAGCAGATAACCCTCGTACTTTGCGCCTGCCTTAAGTGTGGGGAATATGAAGTCGTTTACGAATTCGTCCTGTATATCTTCTATGTAGAGCTTGGATGCGCCTGTCTTCTTAGCTCTTTCTTCAAGACCTACTATTTCAGAGTCCTGTCCTACGTTACCTGCTACGCAGATTACTTCACAGCCGGGATAATTCTCGTGTAACCACGGAATGATGATGGACGTATCAAGTCCGCCTGAATAAGCAAGTACGATCTTTTTGATTTCTTTAGCCATTTTATTATTTCCTTTCTATCTCACAGACGCTTTCGGGCGTTCTGCTTTCTGATTTAACTTACATTGAATATTATACACCTTTTCACATCAAAGTCAAGTATTTTTATTCAGTAAACTGCATAATATACTGTATATAATGAATATTTGTTGAATTTTAGCGAATTTTTATGTATTTTTTTGATTGACAAGCCGTAATTGTAAGGATATAATAATAGTAAAAGGAAATTCAGTCGGAGGAATTATGGAACTTAAGGACAAGCTGGAAATACTTATTAAAAGAAACGGCTATAAAAAGACGGACTTTGCGTCTGCCGTATCCATAACCTACAGAGCGCTTGCAAACTACATAAGCGGTGCAAGAACCCCGAGAGCGAAAACTCTTTCCGATATGGCTGTACTTCTCGGTGTCAGCGAGGAACTGCTGACAGACGACACTGTGGATCTTATCCTGTCAGGCGATGAAAAGCTGTATTTCAACGGCACTTCTCCGACAGAAACAAGAGAAAAGGCCGATGTGCTTCTGAGCGAAGTATCGGCTATGCTTGACGATGAGGATTTCACCGAAAACGATAAGACAACATTCTTTTCCTGTATCGCAGAAAAATATTTTGCAGGAAAAGCAAAAAATCATAAAGAAACTATTGACAATGCAGTATGACGGTGTTATAATACAAACAGTTGAACAACCGTTCAAATGAAATGAGGTTAAAATGGCGGCCAGCAAATCAGAAAAGTCGGAAAATATCAGTGCAAAAGACGAAAATGAATTCTGTAACTGCAATGTGATACACGAGGACGTAGTAAACTATGTGCGTGAGAGGATGCTTGAACAGATGCAGTTTGAAAAGCTGTCAATGTTCTTCAAGGCTATAAGCGATGAAACAAGGATTAAAATCCTCTACTCGCTGTCACGCTCTAAAATGTGCGTGTGCGACCTTGCCGCCCTGCTCGGAATGACAGCATCGGCAATCTCTCACCAGCTGAGAGTATTACGGCAAGCAGAGCTTGTTCGCAGTGAAAAGCAAGGCAAGGTCGTTTACTATATGCTCAGCGACAACCATGTAAACACGGTGTTCAGCAATGCGCTTGAGCATATTATGGAGTAAAACGGGAAAATCAAAGGAGATAGCATCTCCTGTTTTTTCGGACAATACATTTGAACAGTTACTCAATTGTTCAAAACTTCAACCATATCAAAGGTGGTAGCTTATGAAAAGAATCTATATTTTAGAAGGTCTTGACTGCGCTAACTGTGCAGAGGAGATTCGTGCGGAAGTCGAAAAGGACGAACGTGTGAAATCGGCGGAAATGAACTTTATGAAGCAGGAACTTACCGTTGAAGCGGAAAATTCGTGTTTGCCCGATGAGCTTATGACAACGGTCACCGAAGTTGTCGCTAAGCACGAACCCGATGTAACCGTCAGGGAAAGACAGACTTTTAAAGAAAAGAAATATATAATAGACGGCCTTGACTGCGCACAGTGTGCGGAAGAAGTAAGAGAGGCAGTTGAAAAGTCGGATTATGCGAGCGGCGCAAAGATGAATTTCATCAAAAAGGAGCTTACCGTAACACCGTCAAAGATAATTTCCGACAAGGAGCTGTTAAAACAGGTAACAGCAACGGTAACTGCCGTTGAACCGGATGTAACGGTCAGCGAAAAGGAAAACCACGTTGAGAAAAAGGTAAGCTATACTAAAGATATAGTCAAGATGATAAGCGCAGGCATCCTGTTCATAGTTGCTTTTATCCTTGAAAAAACTATCGGTACAGAACAGCTTGTGCCTAAGATAGCGATACTTACGATGTATCTTGCGGCTTACGTTATCTGCGGACTTGAGGTAGCAATCACTTCAATAAAAGCAATAGCAAAGAAGAATTTCTTCAACGAAAACACGCTTATGCTTATCGCAAGCATCGGTGCTATCGTACTCGGAGAATACGAAGAAGCGGTCGCCGTTATGCTGTTCTACACTGTCGGAGAATTCTTCCAGTCGATAGCCGTGAACAAGTCAAGAAGAAGCATATCTTCTCTTATCAAGACAAAGCCGGAAACAGCCGATGTTCTTATTGACGGCGAATATATAACAGTCGATCCCGAAAACGTTGAAACCGGCAGTATAATAAGAGTAAAGCCCGGCGAAAAGATACCGCTTGACGGCATTGTCGAAAGCGGTAACACATCGATAGATACATCAGCCCTCACAGGCGAGAGTTTACCGAGAGATATTACGGCAGGTGATGAAGTCCCCGCAGGCGCTATCAACATTTCAGGTGTTATCACACTTAAAACAACACGCCGGTTCACCGACAGCACGGTATACAAAATGCTTCAGATGGTCGAGTCTGCCGTTGAGAAAAAGACAAAGACAGAAAACTTCATCTCGGTATTTGCAAAATACTACACCCCCATAGTCGTACTTGCGGCGGTGATAATATCGCTTATCCCTCCCCTGTTCACCGGCTTTGATTTCGGAACGTGGGTACAAAGAGGTCTTATCTTCCTCGTAATCTCCTGCCCTTGTGCGCTTGTCATTTCCGTACCGCTCGGATACTTTGCAGGTATCGGCAAGGCTTCGTCAAAGGGTATACTGGTTAAAGGCAGTAACTACCTTGAAGCGATCTCAAAGGCTAAGGTCGTACTGTTTGATAAGACAGGCACGCTTACAAAAGGTCAGTTTGAGGTTACAAGAACAGAGCCTGCAGGAATGAGCAAGGATGAGCTGTTACGATATGCGGCTTATGCCGAGAGCAACTCCAACCACCCTATAGCCGTTTCGGTAAGAAAGGCATACGGTGCGGATATTGACCAGTCACAGATTACAGAGTGCAGTGAGATAGCCGGCAAGGGCATCAAGGCTGTGATTTCCGGCGTGACCGTTCTCTGCGGTAACAGCAGACTTATGGCTGACTACAGCATAAACTGCCCCGAAGCAAACGGCACAGTGCTTTATGTGGCTGTTGACAATAAATATGCAGGTCTTATCGAAATTGCAGATATGCCTAAGGAACACTCGGCTGAAGCCGTAAAGATGCTTAAAAATCACGGTGTGAAGGTCGTAATGCTCACAGGCGATAACAGGTCTGCGGCGGCTGCGGCGGCTGAAAAGCTCGGTATCACAGATTACTACGCAGAGCTTCTCCCCGAAAACAAGAGCGAAATTACGCTTAAGATGAAATCGGAGCTTCCAGGCAATGAAAAGGTAATGTTTGTAGGCGACGGCATAAATGACGCACCCGTAATAGCATCTGCCGACATAGGCGTTGCAATGGGCGGCTCAGGCGCAGACAGTGCCATAGAAACCGCAGACTGCGTTCTTATGAAGGACGACCCAATGCAGCTTGCCGACGCATTTGCAATCAGCAAAAAAACAAACCGCATAGTTCTCCAGAATATCATATTTGCACTCGGTGTAAAGCTGATAATTCAGGTACTCGGCGTTTTAGGTCTTGCTAATATGTGGGCGGCTGTTTTCGCAGATGTAGGCGTTTCGATAATCGCTATCTTCAATTCATTAAGACTTATGAGAAAGTAAATAAAACATTTACCGCCCGTGTTTGCTCACTGCATTCACAGGCGGTATTCTTTACTTATTTTTTCTTCTGAGCTTTTTCCTTGTCAGCTCATAACTCATATCGACAAGCATCCTGAGTTTTTCATCGGGTACGCTTTCATCAAGAGCGACTGTTATCCAGTTTTCCTTATTCATATGATACGCAGGATAAAAGCCCTGCTCCAGCCTCAGCGATCCGATGAGGATAGGGTCGCACTTGAGATTGACGACATCTATAATTTTCTGCCCGTCAAGCCCGAGCCTGCTTTCAGGCAAATCCATTATCATAGCGAACCACTTTTTCGTATCATTATGACGATACGCCTGAAACCCGGGATTCTTTTCAAACAATCTTTCGGCTCTAACGCCGTAATAGTCGGTTATGTATTTGTCAAGCTGTGAACGATTCATTACCGCTCCTTCTTTACCGTGTATATTCCGCCCGCACCGCAGGATACAGTACCGCTTATTTCAAGGTCGGCGAGTATCTCGCTGAGTTCCCCGAATGATAAGCTGCAGGCAGAAAGCAACGTATCAAGCGTTACTCCGTCACTGTTTGCGATGATGCCGAGAATTTCTGCGGCTCCCGATGCGTTTTCTACGGCTTCCGATGCATTTTCTGCGGCTTCCGCAATCTGTCCGCTCTGCTTATCTTCCGTTTCCGTTACCGGCTCTGCCTCACTCACATCCGTGTTATCGGTTTCGGCAATCGGCGCTATTATAGGAATTCTTTCTTTTACTGCCGTATCATTCAGTGTGGCAGGCTTTCCCGCTTTTTTCCGCTTTTTCAGCACATTTTCCGGAGTTACTCTGAAATAATCTATTTCCTTTTCCTTATCCTTGACACCTGCAATTTTAAAGCGTGGTGCATCTGCTGCCTTCACCTTAGGCAGAGGCTTCTTCTCATCTTTTTTCGCAGGCTCAGGTTCCTTTACTTCGCAAACCGTCGGCACATCCTCAGCAGGCGGCGTTTCCCTGACATCCTCGTGCATCACAAAGCTCGTCAGCTGTTCCTTATCAAGATATGTATCGTCGATTATGTCACGGTAAGTCGGATAAAACTCGTTGATAATATCATAGAAATCATAAACGGAATGCGCCCCGTCACGCAGGAATCTGATAACACGGCTGTATTTCTTATCCAACGTATCGTCAGGTATAGTAAAGAATACCTCTCTGTCCTGCTCAAATGCGTGGTTTGCAGTGATAAGACTTCCGCTTCCGTTGTATCCGCCTATCACGACAGTACCCTTTGAAAGCCCTGAAATAATACGGTTTCTGAATTTGAAATAATCGGAATTGCACGGCGTGTCCGGGAGAAGTTCCGACAGAATAAGTCCGCCGTTGTCGATTATGTTCTTTCTCAGCCCGAATGAATTATTCGGATAATCAATAGTTATTCCGCAGGCAAGCACAGCCACGGTCGGCTTGCGGTGACGTATACTGTTGTTGTGCGCTATCCTGTCTATACCCAGTGCAAAGCCGCTTACAAGAACAATGTCGCTTCTTGCAAGATTGTAGCATATGTTTTCCGCAAGCCTTATCGCATTGCCAAACGGCTTTCTGGGTCCTACTATCGACACCGCCAGCTTACCCTGCAGGCAGTTTATATCTCCCGCAGTAAACAGCAGAACGGGCGGATTATATATATTCTTAAGCTGTTCGGGATAATTCCTGTCGTCAATTGTGACAATGCCGATATTATTCCCGGCGCAATAATCCATTATCACCTTCGAGCGTTCGAGCGACGCTCTGCGGACATACTCGTGACGGTTAGAAGGTATATGCGACATATCGCCACTGCTGATATGCTCATACGCAAGTCTTGCATTACCGTATGCCTTTATCACCTCGTGAATTTTCGGGTTACCGCCGCCGAATATCTGCAACAGATAGATGTAATACTCCATAAAGCCCTCTAAAACTATCGCCGCAAGTATTACCTGCGGCGAATTGTGTCATTAACTGTTTTTCTTGTTATCCTCGTTACGAATCTGTACCCTTCTTATCTTGCCGCTGATAGTTTTGGGAAGCTCGTCAACGAACTCCACTATTCTCGGATATTTATAAGGAGCAGTGTTCTTCTTAACGTAAGTCTGAAGCTCTTTTTTAAGCTCATCGGACGGTTCATAGCCTCTTGCAAGAACGATTGTCGCCTTTACCACCTGACCTCTTATAGGATCGGGTGCACCCGTAACGGCACACTCAAGCACAGAAGGATGTGCTATCAGAACGCTTTCGATCTCGAAAGGTCCTATACGGTAACCGCTCGCCTTGATAACATCATCATTTCTTCCGACATACCAGAAGTAGCCGTCCTCATCCTTCCAAGCGGTATCACCTGTATGATAAAGCCCGTCGTGCCATGCCTGAGCGGTAAGCTCATCATCACGGTAATAGCCGTCAAAAAGACCATCCTTGCCACGCTCGGCACGGACAACTATTTCACCGACTTCTCCGACAGGCACCGGATTTCCGTCATCATCGACAATGTCGACATCATAGAGCGGAGTAGGCTTGCCCATTGAGCCGGGCTTAGGTGTCATACCTACAAGATTTGCAAGCAGTGCTGTCGATTCGGTCTGACCGAATGCCTCCATCAGCTTAAGGCCGGTAAACTCAAGCCACTTGTTATACACCTCAGGGTTGAGTGCCTCGCCTGCAATAGCGGAATATTTAAGACTCGAAAGATCGTAGTTTTCAAGTCCTTCCTTTATAAAGAAACGGAACATGGTGGGAGGCGCACAGAATGAGGTTATCTTATAGTTCTGCATTATCCTCAGCATATCGGTCGGTATGAACTTGTCAAAATCATACACGAACACGCACGCACCGAGTGACATCTGACCGAACAGCTTGCCCCAGGCGGCTTTTCCCCAGCCTGTATCGGATATTGTAAGATGAACACCGTCAGAATCGACATTCTGCCAATGTGCCGCCGTCTGAATATGCGCGAGTGCATATCTGTGATTATGGACAACCATCTTGGGATAGCCCGTAGTACCAGATGTGAAATATAACAGCATATGCTCCCTTGTATCTGTCTGCACACGCTCCATAGTTTCGGGCATTCCGGCAATTTCATCATCGAACGGAATCCAGCCGTCCCTGTGACCGTTTGCTATAAATTTAACAAGACCGTCAGCGTGGATTTCTTCCTGCGCCTCATCGACATACTTGGCTATATCGGGATTATAGCCGGTACATACTATAGCTTTTACGCTTGCACGTTCAAAGCGATAGGTAAAGTCGTGTGTTGTCAGCAGATGCGTTGCGGGTATAGCAACCGCACCGAGCTTGATAAGAGCGATTATCGCAATCCAGAACTGGTAGTTTCTTTTCAGTACCAGCATTACCTTGTCGCCTTTTTTTATACCGTATGACTTAAAAAGATTTGCCGCCTGCGTTGACAGCTTCGAAAGCTGTGAATAGGAAAAATCGTGACGGTTTTCCTGAAGGTCGATGTGGATAAGCGCTCTCCTGTCAGGGTCAATTTCTCCGAACTTATCTATAATATCGTAACCGAAATTATAGTTATCGGGACAGTCTATCTCAAACTTATTCAGTATCCCGTTCTCATCAAAGCCTTCTTTTACAAATCTCTTGTAGTAATTTTTAACCTGTTCCATATACTATTCTTTCCGTTCCTTTGTTTATCAGATCAGTATCGCCAAGAACTTGCAGTCCTTGCCGTCAACGGCTATCATTCCGTGCGGATTCATGCTGTCGTAATAAATGCAGTCGCCTTCACTTACCGTTTCAATATGACTGCCTATCTGGAACTTCAACGTTCCCGATATTATATAGTCCATTTCCTGACCGTCGTGTACTGACAGGTGTATAGGCTTTTTCTGCTCATCTTCATCATAAGGAGCTGTTACCAGCAACGGCTCTATTTTCTTGTTTTTAAAAAGATAGGCAAGGTGCTGATAGGCAAATCTTTCCCGACGCTCGATCGGTAAGCCTTGATCCTTACGGACTATCGAATATGTATTGAGCTTAGGCGTAACACCTGTAAGAAGCTCTATAAGCTCAATGCCGAGTGCGTCCGCCGCCTGATTCAGAAATGAAAGCGAAAAATCCTTTTCTCCGTTTTCAAGTGAAATATAATCGTCTGTAGTGACGTTTGTTTTGTTTGCCATTTCGCCGACAGATATATCAAGGTATTCTCTTGTGCTTTTCAGTCTGCCGGATACGTCTTTGATATTATAATCCATAATGACCTCCGTAACGCCTTGTATTCCTTAGTAAATATATAAAGCGTTATGCTTTATTAATTAAGTATACCAAATCACTGCAATAAAATCAATAGTTTTTTGGCAATTTCTCACTAAAATAATATAAAATCAAACTGTCAGTTTATCGGAAATTTTGCTGTAAAGAGTTATCGTCACGCCCTCGGTATCAAGAAGTTCTCTTACAGAGGTATAATCTCCGTGGTCTTTACGGCGCAATATAATATTCTTTGCGATTTCCTCCGTTATTCCCTCAACGCTCATCAGCTCGTCTACGGTAGCTTTATTGAGGTTTACCTTGCGAGTGCCGTAAGACTCGTTTTTAGTGTAATATCCCGACGAGGCAACAGTAAATCGACTGCACAGTATCATATATACTTCATCATCTACCGAACTTATCTCTTTAAGCTGTGACATAGATGTAAATTTCCCGTGCTTTTCACGATAGTTTATAATATCGTGTGCCGTTTTCCGTCCGACGCCTTTTATCTGCATCAGAGTTTCAAGATCTGCTGAATTAAGATCCGGTTTTTGCACATACGAATACGAGCTTTCATCGTATGAGGTTTCATCCACAGAGAACACCCATGCGTTATCACGCATTACTTTGTCGTTATAGTAATATAAAACAACAGTGAGCATTACGGTAAGGATAAGCACGCCTGCGGCAATTATTATTGCGTTGCGTACCTTCCCTTTCATAATACTCACTCCAAGCCGTTATTTTATTTTGTCCCCGAAAAAAACTTGCAAAAACCGCTCAGCCTGCATTCACTGCAATTTGGTTTTGCCGCACTGCACACAAGCCGACCGTGCCACACAAGCCTGTGACACATCATCAATCTGTCGTCCGGCTTTATTATTGCGGCAAGCTGTTTTTCAACCTTCAGCGCATCCTTTGTTCCGTCGGTAAGACCCAGCCTTCCGCTCACTCTTATAACGTGTGTATCGCATACAAGAGCAGGCTTACCGTAGAGGTCGCCCACTATAAGATTAGCTGTCTTTCTTCCGACCCCGGGCAACTTTACAAGCTGTTCAATTGTATCGGGAATTTCACCGCCGAAATCATCACGGAGCATTCTGCACATCATAACAATATCGACAGCTTTTGTCTTATACAGTCCGCACGAATGTATATATTCCGCAACCTCGTCAGGCTCTGCCGCCGCAAAGCTGTCAATATCGGGAAATTTTTCAAAAAGTGCGGGAGTAACCATATTTACTCGCTTATCGGTACACTGTGCCGAAAGCCTTGTCGCTATCAGAAGCTCATGCGGCTTTTTATAAACAAGAGCGCATTTCACGTCCGGATAGCACTCGGCAAGCCCGTCTATAACAAGCCCTGCTCTTTCCTTTTTTGTCATACAGTTCTCTTTTCTGATAATTATAACTATATATTATACTATATCTGCCCCGATGTCAAGTTTTGTCGCAAAATTTTTTCCGATACCGCAAAAACAGCTTCAGTCAGTGCAATTCGGTATTTATCAAAACACAAATAAAAAAGTCCCCCGAATTTAATCGAAGGACTTTGGTGAGCCACCCGGGAATCGAACCCGGGACACCCTGCTTAAAAGAATCCCAAAAAGAAAAATCTGCGTTAAATGAAATGAAATTAAAAATGCCCACGCCCACAATGCCAGCGGAGAAAAGCCGGAAAATCGGAAATAAGGTCGGAGAAAATCTTTGATTTTCCTGAGCTTATTCTGATTTCTGACTTTTCCTGCGTCCGTCTTGCCGAGGTTTCGCCGGGGCTTGAAGAATACCGTTAAAAAACAAAATGCCGCCATCGTGGCGGCTTTAACCCACCCTTGCTAAAAGGTGGGTACAACGTACAGCCAAACAGCGTTTAACCCTGCACTATCACTGCGGTTGCGCTGTTTTTTATTTTTTGAAGTCATTTATGTGTTTTTGCTTAATTTCTTCGTTTACGTCCGAGTACATTTTTAATTTTTCATATAAATCATCAACTTCTTCTTCGCTGAATATTCTATCCGAGAACATTAATTTTGCGTTGGTGTTGTCAACTACGTCTTTCCTTTTCATTATCATTAAGTTGTTTTCATCTTCGGGAACTTTTTTTAGTGTACAACGTTCGCTAAAAATTATCATAGATATAAACTTATCACTATTAATCTTTAAAATTCTCGAAAGTGCGTTTATATGTGTCTGATTCTGTAAAATCGGATTATAAAATCTATTCTTTTGACCGCCCTTTAATGATTGCGTCCAATATCTATCATTTCTACTTCCAAATATCCAGCCGCTGTAGTTTTTGCTTTCAAATACAAATATACCTTTTCGATGAATCATTACTACATCAATTTCTGTCGTTTTTCCATATCCAATTGGTATATAGAGATTCTTCAATACCTTTATATATCCGCCTATATTGTTATTTTCAAGAGCGTATGTTATTAGGTATTCTCCAAATTCTCCGGGATCATCATGTCCCCATTGATCAAATAGGCTTGGTTCTTCTCCTAATAATCGTTCAAACAGTCCCATTTTTATTCCATTCCTTTTTTTTAGAATTTGTTAAACCTGCAATATAGTCTATTGAAACATCATAATGTTGTGCATATTTTATTACTACATCCAACGGTGGAACACGTTCACCGTTTTCGTATCTGATATATGTGTTTTTACCGATAAATGCTATTTTGGCACACTCTACTTGTGTTAGGTCGGAATCTTCCCTCAAATCTTTTAATCTTGTATACAATTTTATCATCTCCTTTTAGTTATATTATACAAAATACCCCAAACGGGGTTGACAAATCACCCCAAACGGGGTATTATATAAATAACCCCATTTGGGGTATTTATATACACAATTCTACAGAAAGGAAGGTAAAACCATGAAAGTAACATTAGTTGGTGTCAAGAATATCGAAGCATTTGAAACGAACGACGGAAAAACTGTTGATGGCGTAAAGCTTTTCATTGCATATTCTGACGAAAACACATACGGCAATGTAGCCGAAAGCAAGTACATTGATCGTAAAGTATTCAATGATTTCGGTATCAAGTTAGATGAGCTTGTTGATTACATCGGAGAAGTTATTGACTGCGAGTTCAATCCTAAGCAGAAAATCGTCGGTATAACAGTATAAGAAAGGTGCATGAAATGGATATTCTGATTTCTGCCGTTCCGTTCGTTCTGATATTCTTCGGTATTCTCGCCGTGGCGTTCATAGTTATGAAAATCATTGAACGTAATCAGATCAAGAAACGGCTTGCAACAAAAACAAGTTTTCCCGGTGGCAATAATGCAAATAACTGATGTTGTGGCTCAGCTCGAAGATATAAAAATTATACTTGTGTATCTTGTCTGCGCTGTGTCTATGATTTTTGGCGTTACATTATTCCGCCAATTCAGAAAGTAGGTTATCATGGAATCATTGATGTATCTGCTTGTCGCCTATACGATTGTTGGCTTCGGAGTAGCCGCTATAGTATGGGCAATCGGTTTAGCTGTAAGTGGTCTTTTATCGACCATTTTCAAAAATAATTTTTAATATGGAGGTATTATAATGTTCAAGTTCCTTAAGAATCTTTCCGGCAAAGCTAAGAAGATTATGCTTTCTGTCGGTACAGGTGTAGTTGCCGCTTCTGCTATGGCAATAGCCGCTTGCGCTGAGGGTGCAGAGGGTGCAGGTGGTAGTGCTACAACGTTAGATATTTCAACTATCGTTAATTCGGCTGGTTCTACACTTCAGACACAGTTCGTTGCTCTTGTTCAGGCTCTCGTTCCTGTTGTTATCGGCGTTGCTGTTGCTGGTCTTGGAATGTATGCAATTATTCAGCTTTTTAAGCTCGGCAAGAAGCTTTTCGGCACTGCCGCAAACTAATCTGTAACACAAGTAGCCCCGTTTTCACAATGGGGCTATAGTTCTAATAGGGGGTGTAATACATCATATGCGAAAGCGTTTTATCAGCGGTCTGACTGCCGTGTGTATGCTTGGCATACTTCTTGCAAATTCATTTCTTTCTGTTCCTGCGTCCGCCGTAATTGCGGAAGTCGGAGCTTCTGTAGCCGCTGGTCTTTTAATGGGAACGTTATTCAATCAAATGACAGGTGGCACAGGCTACGATTTTACCGATGCGTTTTCTGACTGCTTCAGCTTCGTTGTTACTCCGCATAATCAGTTTATCCGTGATAATCCCGACGCTGATATATATCTTCCTGACGGTACTCCATATTATGTAGACGGACAGTATGCCGCCGCTATTGAATTGAAAAAGGGGGAAGCAGAAATAGCTAAAATGGTTCAAAGTCATTGGAATATCGCCGAGTCACTCGGTCTTAAAACGCCACAAGAAACAATTCATGCCGCTATGGATGCGTTTAATGCGGGTCTTGCCGATGGCAGTATAGTAATACACGTTGACGATGACGGCAATATATCAATGCCTACTACATCATATTGTACGGCTGTTAGTGATATTTATGAAAAATTCGGTGTTTTTACAAACAAAAACGGTCTAAACCGTGTGCGTACTTACTGGACATTAGTTTCTGACTGTATTACGACTACTTTCGATAGTTGGAATGTTACTATTAATCCATACTCGTATATTGATGATAATAAGCTTTATTGCTTTTTGTTTCCGTATTGCGTTCAGAATGATCAATTGATTTTTCTCAATTATAGTTATCAGGTTGAGAAGTCTCGTGTTTGCTGTCATTATGGTACTCGTTATAATTATATTTATGGTATGCAGTCCGATATAGCTCGAGTAGAGCGAGACGGATCAATTTTTCCTAATAATGATGATTTTTATCGATCTGTTTCAGTTTCAATCAACAATTCATTATTCTACGGTGATTTTAGTATTTCTGCGCCCGCTTCTAGTACTGATTCTGTTTCATTTACAGTTCCTGAAGCTGCTCAATTTGGTATTGGTGGCATAGAGATTGATTCAAGTAAACTTCAATACACTGGGTTTGCATTAGTGACTAATGATAGAACAGGTTTTGACAATTTTGTGTCCGCAGCGAAAACAGGAGCAATCGAAAATAAAAGAAATGATGTTTCTATTCCTCTTACCGGCGTAGAAAACACTATCGGAAATATGGGTCTTGCTGGTGTCGGCACAGGCACAGCGAAAGGAACTGTTATAGTTTAATTACAAATGAAAGGATAGAAACAAATGAAAAGTGTACAAAAGTCAATACGAATATCCGAAAACGTATATCAAATTATAGATAGCTGTAAAGGGTCGAATTTTTCCGACAAGTTACAGAATTTAGTTTTTCGCTATGCCGAAGAGCTTCCGTCATTGCAAATCAGTATTCAGAGAGCTGAAATCACGTTAAAGCAAACGGAACGTGAGATACACGAAAAAAGAGTTATTCTCAATCAGCTCCGGAGCATTGAAGCTAAAATTAACAGCCTTTTCTATTGCTGTAATACAAAATGACAGCGTGTTTTTCGGCGCATAAAAATACGAAAACCCTTTGTAATACACAAGAATGTGATTACAAAGGGAAATTCCGTTGGTGAGCCACCCGGGAATCGAACCCGGGACACCCTGCTTAAAAGGCAGGTGCTCTGCCGCCTGAGCTAGTGGCTCAAAAGCTATAAACTTTTGGGTTGTTTTCACAACGTGATTTATTATAACAAATCCTGACTCCTTTGTCAAGTCTTTTTTTACATTTTTATTTCGATATTATGAAATTTTGATTTATAACCGATTATACCCTGCTTAAATCCGCTCTTCAGCCGCAATACTCTTGGATTCTTATTGACAGAGGCGAATTTTTGTGGTAAAATGATTATAGTTAGTCTTGATTAACCAAAATGTATTTGTGTATTAACGGAGATATTATGGAAGACAAAAAAATCAATCCACTGCTTACAGGCTCAGCAGAAACTATGCTACAGAGTTTTTACGCAAGAGCCAAATATTCAAGAAAAAAGAATGCTAAATTTTATGACGCAAAGGCAATAGAGCTTGTCGGAAAAATCGATTATGACTTTTCAAAAGCGGAAAAGGATTCTACGATGAGCAACGGAGTAATCGCACGAACCATCGTATTTGACGAATTGGTCAAAGACTTTATAAATAAAAATCCCGATTGCACAGTTGTAAACATAGCCTGCGGTCTTGATACAAGATTTTACCGTATGGATAACGGCAGAATAATATGGTTCAATGTCGATCTGCCGGAAACTATAGAGGTTCGTGACGCAATATATCACGAATCAGGCAGGGTGTCTACAATAGGCATTTCCGCAACCGATCCCGCTTGGGCTGACAAGGTAGCAAAAAGAGGAAAAATGCTATTTATAATCGAAGGTCTTTCAATGTATCTTACCTCTGATGAAAACGCTCAGATGCTGTCGATTATAAGAGATAAATTCGATAATGCGACAGTGCTTATGGAGTGCCTTGCTAAAAAGTGGGTAAACAAGGAACGTACCGAAAAATCAATTCAGGACACCGGTGCAAAATTCGTGTTTGGTGCTGATACCTTTGATGATTTAGGTAAAGCGGCAGACGGTTTCAGATGTATAAAAAATGACGATATCATCCGTGGTATGACAGAAATCATGCCGATATTGAAACCGTTCAGAAAGCTACCTTTTTTAAAGAAAATCGCACAGAAGATTCTTATATTTGAAAAAATATGATTTAATATTATCAGCCGACCTTTTCCGGCAGGTCGGCTTTTTCGTACCCAAAACCGAACATCCGCCTGAAAATGTTACTTTTATGACAAATCTGCCCTATCCGGAAGTTTTCTATTGCATTCTGTCGGATTTTGTGATATTATTATCCTAATAAAATATGCCAACAATACGGCAAATAAAAATTTCGCACTGCAAAAGTGCGGTAAGGATGAGAAATATGCCAAAAAGACAGGACATTAACAAAATTATGATAATAGGCTCCGGTCCTATCATCATAGGTCAGGCTTGTGAGTTTGACTATTCAGGCACACAGGCTTGTAAAGCACTCAAGAAGCTCGGTTACGAGATAGTTCTTGTAAACTCAAACCCCGCAACTATTATGACCGACCCCGATGTAGCGGACATCACCTACATTGAACCGCTCAACCTCGACAGACTTACTCAGATTATCGAGCAGGAACGTCCAGATGCGCTTCTGCCCAACCTCGGCGGTCAGTCAGGACTTAATCTCTGCTCTGAGCTTGACAAGGCAGGCGTACTGAAAAAGTTCAACGTACAGGTAATCGGCGTTCAGGTTGACGCTATCGAACGTGGTGAAGACCGTATCGAGTTCAAGAATGCAATGAAGGATCTCGGTATCGGTATGCCGAGAAGTGAAGTTGCTTACACGATTGATGAAGCTGTCAAGATAGCCGAGGAACTCAAGTACCCTGTTGTTCTTCGTCCTGCCTATACAATGGGCGGTGCCGGCGGCGGAATGGTTTATAATGTAGATGAGCTTAAGGTTGTATGCGAAAGAGGCTTGCAGGCATCTCTTGTAGGTCAGGTTCTTGTCGAGGAATGTATCTTCGGCTGGGAAGAGCTTGAGCTTGAAGTTGTCCGTGATGCCGACAACAATAAAATCACCGTTTGCTTTATCGAAAACATCGACCCCATCGGCGTGCATACGGGCGACTCGTTCTGCTCTGCTCCTATGCTGACTATTCCCGAAGATGTTCAGAAAGAGCTTCAGGAAATGTCTTACCGCATTATCGAATCCATCGAGGTTATCGGCGGCTGCAACTGTCAGTTTGCCCGTAATCCCGAAACAGGACGTATTGTTGTGATCGAAATAAACCCCAGAACATCACGTTCTTCAGCTCTTGCTTCAAAGGCTACAGGCTTCCCTATTGCCTTCGTTTCCGCCCTCCTTGCCTGCGGTCTGACGCTGGGGGATATTCCCTGCGGTAAGTACGGCACACTCGACAAGTATTACCCCGACGGAGATTATATTGTAATCAAGTTCGCACGTTGGGCATTCGAAAAGTTCAAGGGCGCAGAGGATAAGCTCGGAACACAGATGAGAGCTGTCGGTGAAGTAATGAGCATCGGCAAGACCTATAAAGAGGCTTTCCAGAAGGCTATACGTTCACTTGAAAAGGACAGATACGGTCTTGGCTTTGCGAAGAACTTCCACGATATGACAAAGGAAGAGCTTTTAGCACAGCTGAGATACCCCACAAGCGAAAGACAGTTTGTTATATACGAAGCACTTCGCAAGGGTGCTACTATTGAAGAAATTCACGCCCTTACAAAGATTAAGGACTGGTTCTTACAGCAGATGAAGGAGCTTGTTGACGAAGAAGAAGCACTGCTCAAGATCAAGGGTTCTGTTCCCGAAAAGGCTGTACTAAAGCAGGCAAAGCTGGACGGTTTCTCTGACCGTTATTTAAGCTCACTTCTTGAGGTTACAGAGGAAGAGATCAGAAATGCCCGTATCGGCTTCGGCATAAAGGAAGCGTGGGAAGGCGTTCATGTAAGCGGTACTGACAATGCGGCTTACTACTACTCCACCTATCATCTTGACGAGGATAAAAGCCCTGTCAGCGACAAGCCCAAGATAATGATTCTCGGCGGCGGTCCCAACAGAATAGGTCAGGGTATCGAATTCGACTACTGCTGCGTTCATGCGGCACTTGCGCTCAAAAAGCTCGGCTTTGAATCTATCATCGTAAACTGCAACCCCGAAACAGTTTCAACCGACTACGATACATCGGATAAGCTCTACTTTGAGCCGCTCACTCTTGAAGACGTTCTTTCGATTCACGATAAGGAAAAGCCGCTCGGCGTTATCGCTCAGTTCGGCGGTCAGACGCCGCTCAACCTTGCAAGCGACCTTAAGAAATACGGCGTAAACATTCTCGGCACAACTCCCGAAACTATCGACCTTGCGGAAGACAGAGATCACTTCCGTGCTATGATGGACAAGCTCGGAATCCCGATGCCCGAATCCGGAATGGCTGTAAACGTTGACGAAGCACTTGAAATCGCTAACCGCATCGGTTATCCCGTAATGGTGCGTCCTTCATACGTTCTCGGCGGCAGAGGTATGGAGATTGTTCACGATGATGAAATGATGAAGGTCTATATGTCTGCGGCAGTCGGCGTTACCCCCGACAGACCTATACTCATCGACCGTTTCCTCCACCACGCAACAGAGTGTGAGGCTGACGCTATCTCGGACGGCAAGAACTGCTTTGTTCCCGCTGTTATGGAGCATATCGAGCTTGCAGGCGTTCACTCAGGTGACTCCGCTTGTATCCTGCCCTCTTTGAACCTTACGGAAAAGCAAGTCACAACAATCAAGGATTACACAAAGAAGATTGCCGTTGAAATGAATGTATGCGGTCTTATGAATATGCAGTACGCTATTGAAGACGATACTGTCTATGTTCTTGAAGCTAACCCCAGAGCATCCCGTACAGTACCGCTGGTATCAAAGGTTTGCAATATAAACATGGTACAGCTTGCTACTCAGATAATCACATCATCGCTGACAGGCAAGCCCTCCCCCGTACCCGAGCTTCACGACAAGGTTATCAACCACTACGGTGTTAAGGAAGCGGTATTCCCCTTCAATATGTTCCAGGAGGTTGACCCCGTTCTCGGTCCCGAAATGCGTTCAACAGGCGAGGTTCTCGGAATCGCTCCCACCTTCGGAGAAGCGTACTACAAGGCTCAGGAAGCAACACAGGTAAAACTTCCTCTTGGGGGAACTGTTCTCCTCAGCGTATGCGACAGAGATAAGCCCGAACTGCTTGAAATCGCAAAATCATTCAGCGAGCTTGGTTTCCGTATCCTTGCAACAGGCAAGAGCTATGATATGATAAAGGACGCAGGCATCACCGCTGAACGTATCAACAAGATGTACGAGGGCAGACCCAACATCACCGATGCAATAGCAAACGGCGATATTCAGCTTATCATCAACACACCCGCAGGAAAGACGAGTGCAAACGATGACAGCTACATCCGCAAGTCAGCTATCAGACATAAAGTGCCTTATATCACAACAATGGCGGCCGCTAAGGCAAGCATCGAGGGTATAAAGTCACTTAAAGCGAACAAGCACTTCGGCGTAAAGTCAATTCAGGCACACCACGCAGATATAAAGTAAAAAATTAACCCCCGTCACACGACGGGGGTTCTGATTTTCACTTATCTATATCCTTTACACGCTTAAATGCGTACCACCGAATCCTCAGGTGAATTTTTCATTCTTTTAGAGCCATAGATTGCCGTGCATCTGTACTTCAGCCTCAACTTATCGGCAATAAGAGCAACAAATTCAGAGTTTGTCGGCTTTCCTCTCGATGTATGAATAGTGTATCCGAAATAGCTGTTGAGCGTGTCTACATCTCCCCTGTCCCACGCAATTTCTATTGCGTGACGTATTGCACGTTCAACTCTTGACGGCGTTGTTTCATACATACGGGCAACGGTCGGATAGAGCAGCTTTGTGATACAGTTTATCATATCCGGATCCTCAACCGAAAGCATGATTGCGGTTCTGAGATAATGATACCCTTTGATATGAGCAGGTATGCCGATCTGATGTATTATCTCCGTCACTACGCACTCCATATCCGATTCGTCCGATGCGGTATTGCGTCTGCCGTTTATCTTGTCGTTATATACCGACAGAACCTTTGACACAAGCGTTTCCGGATCAAACGGACGTATCATATAATAGTCCGCTCCTGCGTCCATCACCTCAAACTCGACCTTTGCAGAATCATAGTTCGCCGTTACGAATATAACAGGAGCATATTCTCCGCTTCCTTTGAGTGTCCTGATTATATCGCAGACATCAAGACCGGGTGTTTTTGCGTCAAGGATAACCACAGCAGGACGCTCCGTAAGCACATAATCAACAAGAACCTTTCCCATCTTCGGTCTGGTTATCGCATACAGCCCTGCCTCTTTGAAAGCGGTGGCCCATGATATTCCAAGCTCTAACGAATCATCCCCTATAAGTACTCTGATAGATTGTGACATTTTCTTACCTCCATAGTTTTATTGCTTCTATAATATAACACAAACTGGAAAATAATTCAAGATGATTTTACCAAATTTTTTCAGTTTTTTTGAATCGAAGTCCGAATTGATAATATAAAAACGAATTATCGGATTACCTAACCCAATATGTAGAAATTTGCTTCTTCTTATTTATTATATATCCGTGAAATGACCGTTTTCAACATTTTTCGACAAATTTCTGCAATAAAAAACCGTTTTCGTGATTTTGAACAATATGTATGTCGATTTGTACCTTTTCTATGTGAATAAAAGCAGGTCTGTAACTATCACGTTTCTTCAAATAAACGATTTTTACTGTGTTAACGGCGAAACGCTTTCGCATAGCCTCATAAAGACTTTGCAAAAGCGTTTTTCGTTTACCAATTTATGCCGCCTGTTCTTCAGTTTCACTGAGTGACAGTAAATGCTCATACATACTCTGTGCAAATATCCCGTATCCGTGAGCAGGGTCGCTTATGAAAACGTGCGTTACCGCTCCGACAAGCCGCCCGTTCTGCACTATCGGGCTTCCGCTCATTCCCTGCACTATTCCGCCCGTCAGTTCTGTCAGCCGTTCATCTGTTACTTTTATTACCATATTCTTGTTGTCCGCAGAATTTCTGTCAACGCTTTCTATTTCAACGCTGTACATTTCGGGCATGCCGCTGTCAACGGTCGATAATATATATGCCTGTCCGCACTGTACCTCACTTGCAAATGCAAGCGGCATCAACTGTCCCTGCATATCTGCTTCTTCAAGCACAGCATAAAGTCCGCATCCGCAGTTATCGGTTATTCTGCCCTTTACGTCCGACGGTTTCAGCGTACCGCAAAGCTCACCCGGACAGTCACGCTCCCCTCTTTTTACGCCGGTTATCACCGCAGGCACTATCTGACCTGTTCCGAGCGGAAGAATCTCCCCCGTGTCGACATCGCATACAGCGTGTCCAAGCCCCGCACCCGCAAGTGTTTTCGGCTGATAAAACGTCATTGTACCGATTCCTGCCGTACTGTCACGCACCCAAAGTCCTATTCTCTTTTCACCATCGCTGTCGCACTTTATTTCAACATCGGCTGTATATTCACAGTCATCTCTTATATAAGTCAGTGTTGCATATTCGCCGCACCCGGATATAAGCTCGCTCATATTTGCTGAGGACGTAATTTTCTCTCCGTTTATTTTTGTTATAACATCTCCCTTTTCTATTCCTGCTTTGCCGGCGGGAGATAATTCAAAAGCATCTGTGCTGTCGCCTACCTTGGCAAATCCCGTTACTATAACACCGTCTGTCAGCAGCTTGATACCAAACGGCGTTCCGCAAACATAAAGCTCAGGTCTTTCGTATTCCGCACTGCATTTCATCGGGTAACACGGCGAATTTACGGATATATATTTCTCTGCACACGCACCGCCGTACATTATATTTGAAAAAAGCGTAACCGCAGTAAAAATACCGCTGATAAGTTTTATCTTTTGTGGCATCGGATAATCTTTTCCTTTCGTTTTTCTCACAGAATTATTATCTGCGTGCGCAATTTTTATATAAGAGGTATTTTTTAATTTTATAAATTGTACGGGTTGGAAAAAACAAAACCGAATGCAATTTTCTTCACAGGATGCTCACAATAAATATGTTGATTTTTCCGGTTTCTTGTGTTATCATTAAATTATAGAAATTAAAAAAATAAATTGAAACGGAAAAGGATAAAATGAAGGTTTTTGTAATCATATTAAAGGTACTTATGATGATAGCAACGGGAGTAATAGCGGTAGTGCTGAATATTCTCGGACTTATTTCTCTGATAACTACCCAGACTACCGACGTAAGCTCGATAATGGGCATATTGATATTCTGGATGTCATTCACCGTTATATGCTATATAGTGCCTGTGTTCTTTGCTATGCTGAAAAAATATTTTATCTGCGGCGGTCTTACCTTCGTCGGATTGATATGCGTACTCATCCTGCACGAAATGCTACCGGGCGACCCCGGATACCTTTATATGCCGCTCCTTATTATAACGGTACTCGGCATACTTCTTGCGATATTCGGCAACTGGGATAAGATACACGGAAATATCGAAAAGCGTGAAAAGGAAAAGAACAAGGCAGCCCCCTCTGTTCTGGGCGGCACCACCGCTCCGGCTGACGAAGTGGTTTCAAAAAAAGCCGCTAAGAAAAGGGCTAAAGCAAAGAAATAAACGTTTTGCGAAAGGGTGATATTATGGCACTTCTTACAGAAAACGAACAGTTCCATCTTAAGATTAAAAATGGCGATGTCGGAAGATACGCTATTCTTCCCGGCGACCCCGGCAGAGTTCCGCTTATAGCAAAATATCTCGACAATGCTGAATTTGTTGTGTCAAACCGTGAATATACGACCTATACGGGTTATCTCCTCGGCGAAAAGGTAAGCGTTGTATCAACGGGTATCGGCGGTCCTTCCGCCGCAATTGCCGTTGAAGAGCTTATCCGCTCAGGCACGGATACTTTTATAAGAATAGGCACAAGCGGCGGTATGGATATAAGCGTTTCCGGCGGCGACTTGGTTGTGGCGCAAGCGTCAATACGAAGTGAGGGAACATCGCACGAATATATTCCCGAAAACTACCCTGCGGTAGCGGATTTTGAAGTAACTGCTGCGCTTAAAGCCGCAGGCGACGCATTATCGGAAGATGTTGACGGCAAGCGTTGCCACGTCGGAGTAGTTCACAGTAAGGACAGCTTTTACGGCGAGATAGAGCCATTACAGATGCCTGTAGGAGATAAGCTCTCGGATAGCTGGTCGGCTTATGTAAAATGCGGCTGTCTTACTTCCGAAATGGAATCCGCCGCAATATTCTCAGTAGCCCTTGCAAGAAGAAAACGTGCAGGCGCTGTATTCACAGCCCTCTGGAATGTCGAAAGAAGCAACGCAGGACTTCCCGATACTGTCTGTATGGACAGCGACAGAGCGATAAGAACGGCAGTGAACGCAGTAAAAATACTTATAGAGCAGGACAGGAAAAATGGCATTTGAGCATATTTTATTCGACCTTGACGGAACTTTGACAGATTCATACGAGGGTATAGCAAAATGCGTGCAGTATGCCCTTCACTATTACGGCATTGAAGAAAACAACGAAGAAAATCTGAAAAGATTTATCGGCCCTCCGCTTTGGGAATCGTTCCATATCTTCTATAATTTCCCCGAAGAAAAGGCAAAAGAGGCGGTACTGAAATACCGTGAACGCTATCACACTGTCGGAGTATATGAAAACAAGGTCATAGCAGGTGTTCCAGAAACACTGAAAACACTTTATGACAACGGAAAAAAGATATACCTTGCCACCTCAAAGCCGCTTAAGCTCGCTAAAATCGTGCTTGAGCATTTCGATCTGGCAAAATATTTTACTTTTATATGCGGTGCGTCACTTGACTTCTCGTTTGAGGACAAGGCAAGCATAATAAACTATGTGCTTGACAATCAGCATATAGAAAACCGTTCATCCGCCATTATGATAGGCGACAGGAAATTTGATATAATCGGCGCAAAACAGTGCGGTATAAAATCTGTCGGTGTGCTATGCGGCTTCGGCTCTGAGGACGAGCTTAAAGAATACAAAGCGGATTATATCGTACCTGAATTTTCCGATATTTTAAGCATAATAATGGAATGATAATTCTGTTATATTTTTCGGCTTTCCGGTTATAATAATGTGCGTAAAGACAACTTTACTCATATTTATTTCTGAAAGGAAGTACGAAAAATGGGAACAGAACACGCAAACAAGTGCATAGCTTGTTCTATAACAAACTGTAAGCATCACTGCTGCTGTGCGGATTACTGCTCACTCGATCATATCCAGATCGGCACACACGAGGCAGACCCCACTCAGAAGGCTTGCACAGACTGCAAGTCATTTGAACTGAAGGCGTAAACAACCATATAAAATGACTCCCGGAGTATTTCACTCCGGGAGTCATTTTATAAAGAGAAATTACTTTGTTATACGTTTCTTTCGGTTTCCTTTGCTGCCATAAGTCCGTCCAGTAAATCCTTATCCTTGAACGTACAGGTCGTGCGGTCATAGAATACATCGGTTACATCCCACAGCACAGGGAGCATGCCTCTCGAATATGCCTCCTTGCAGACACTTGAAAGATATAGATTAATGTCTTTTGCCTGCTTGTTCTTTGTTGTACAGCCATATTCACCTATAATAACGGGGATACCCTTGTCTACAAAGGTAGTTTTCATCATATCCATATACTTTGTGAGCAGCTTTTTGTCGGCTTCACTGCCCCACGTTGTCTGTGCCTTGCCCCAGCTTGCGTCCTTTTCAAGTATGGCAAAGGTTACGGGTGTATAATAGTGTACCGATACTGCACAGCGGTTTTCCGGATCGGCAGGCATCTTGTAAAGCTTGTCACAGGTAAGGTCAATATCGGTATTGTATCCTGCGATAAGCAGATGGCGCTTACCGTTATTTTTGCCTGAAGCCCTTACTATATCAACAAACTTCTGATTGATTTCATTCAGTATCGAATATGACTTTTCCTTGTCACCCTCATTACTGTATCTGTTCCACAGTTCCTCCCAACCGCCTTCTTCATTGAGCGATTCAAACATCAGATGGTCGCCGTAATCGCCGAATTCCTCGCAAAGCTGTTTCCATATAGCTTCATATTTTTTAAAACATTCATCTCTCTTTTTATCATCGGCAAAGTCCGAAAACCAGCCGTTATCGTAATGAATGTTGAGAATTACATATAAATCGCTGTCAAGCGCCCAGTTCAGCACTTCCTTTACTCTTGCCACATAGTCGGGACTTATGGTATACGTTTCCTTGTCCATCATATTGCTCCACGCAACAGGCAGACGCATAACGCCAAAACCGCAGTCCTTGTAGCCCTTTATCATTTGCTCGGTAATAACAGGACTTCCCCACGCTGTTTCATAATTTGTAACAGACGACTTGTTTATCCAGTTTCCGCAGGATTCAAAGGTATTTCCGAGATTTATACCGATTCCCATATCCTCGATAAGCTCCTGCGTTGTTATGTCACGCATTACCTTGTTCTCACTGCCCTTTACGGACGATTCATTTTCCGATGAACAAGCAGTAATCGAAACTATCATACATAATGCCAGTATGGCAGATAATATCTTCTTCATAAACATTCTCCTTATATACTGCTGCGGTACTCTGTCGGTGTCTTTCCGACCTGTTCCTTGAACTGCCGCATAAAGCTGTATTCATTCGTATAACCACAGCGTGTGCTTATCTCTTTTATAGTAAGTCTTGTAGAGGACAGCAGGCGTTTCGCACGTTTCGTCCTGCCCTCAATTATATCCTTTATTACCGTTGTTCCGAACAGCTTTTTATAAAGATGCTGAAAGCCGGAACGGCTCATACCCGCCTGTGCCGCAAGGTCGTCTACATTACCCACATGATCGGGCATAGTGAATATCAGGGTTCGTATCTGCGTAAAGCGATAATGTCTTTCGCTCAGTTGTTTTGACGACATACAGCTACGGGACTTCAGCGTTCTGCTCAGCATAAGAAACAGTACATCTATATACTTTTTCTCGATCTCCTCGCTGTTCACAGCACCCGAATAATGCTCGTAGACAAGTATGTGGACAAGGTGAGAAAGCTCGTCAATATCTCCCAGATATACAGGTATATCCATCGGTATCCCCAGCTTTTCAACATATTCCTTATCCCAGTAGCCGTTCTCGAAATACACCCAGTCATCTGTATACACATCTTCCTGCGCCGTATAGTAGCAAGGAGTATCCGCTGACATCAGTATAAACGAGTTTTCTTTGACCTGATACTGCACCCCGCCTACCCTGAAAACCGAAGGTGTCTTTATAAGCAGCAGTAAAACCGCACCAGGTCCTTTAGGTCTGTCCATAATGAAATTTTCATATTTCATATCATGAACATGATTATATCCGATAGAACCTATCTTCATATTTTCACCTCGTAACAACCGAAAATTACTTTGTGAATACAAACCTCTTCAGCTCAAACAGCGGTCTTTCCTTGAAATAGGCAGCCGTCCAGCCTGAATAATCCGTGTCAACCGTAAGGAACACTGCGTGTCTGTCGCTGATCGGCTTTACTTCTGTCTTGTAAACACCGTTTCCGTGTCCTACCTTGAACGAGCCTATCTCCTCGCCGTCCTCGCTGTCGATGCGTATATGCACGTTGCAGTCAGCGCCAAGTCCCGTTATATCGGCATTGAAGTACATTCTGCCGTTGCCGTTGTCAAGCCCGAAATCGTAGTATTTATAGCCTATTACAGCACCGTCCTTTATACCCGTTACCACTCTTTCGAACTTATTATGTTCCGTTACAAACGCTCCGCCTTTTAGCACACAGGCAATCTCAGCCTCCGTTATTCTGTAAGGATCAAGGCTGTCCTCAAAGCCGAGCGAAGTCATTTCAACGGGTGGTATAGTGCCGTCAGGAAGTATCTCGATCTTCTCAACGCAGGCACGTCTTGACATTACCGTACCGTTGGTCATACGGTGATAGAATATATACCACTGACCGTTTATCTGAGCTATCGAGCCGTGATCGTTGCCTCCCGGATAATCAACACCGTTGTCTACAATATATCCTCTGTACTTAAACGGTCCCGTAGGCTTGTCTGAAGTAGCGTAAGCAAGACGTGGGCCACGTTTGGGAGAATAGATAAGATAATATGTATCACCGACCTTGCGTGGAGAACACGCCTCAAAGAAAAGCGTTTCTTCTGTGTCAAAGCCTCCGTCATTATCCGTGGTTATAGGTATGATATGCTCGATACAGCTGTTATCCTTTATCGTGTACATCGTATCCGTATCGACCTCAGCCATAAAAGAACGCTCATAACCACAGTAAATATAAGTTCTTCCGTCATCGTCAACAAGCACGCCCGGATCGATGAACCAGCCGTTACAGCATATCTCATCGGATATAGTGTACTTGTATTTTGAAAGCAGTGTGAACGGTCCTTCGGGTCTGTCGCTCACCGCAACGCAGCCTGTCGCATTGACAATATATGCATACAGATAGTACTTTCCGTTTCTGCAAACAACATCGGGTGCAAACAGGATCTGATTTTTATCGGGCGTCCAGTCGGTATCCGACGGGAAATCACCGTCCGGCTTTACACGGAACGTAACACCGTGACACACCCAGTTGTTAAGATCGTTCACAGGTGCGCTCCAGCACTTTAAAACATAGTCGCAGAAATCATCTGAGCCTGCTCTGTCGTGCGAACCATAGATATATACACGGTCACCGAAAACTCTCGGCTCTCCGTCAGGAATATATTCCCATAAAGGTAAATATGGATTAGGCATAGCTGTTTTTTCCTTTCGTCAGATTATTTTCATCAATTTGATGATAAAATGTTCTCAGACAGGCGGGTAACCGCCAAACCGTGCTTATGCACGGGGTAATCCGCTTATGTGGATTATCTGTCTGAGGTTATTATAATACATAAACGCACAATAAGCAATATCTTATTCAGCACAAATAGGTTACATTTTGTGCAAACGTCATTTTTCCCCACTTGCCAAAACAGCTTGAAATATGGTAAAATAAAAAGAAAAAGGCAGATGTATTATGATAAAAGAAATTAACAGAGATATTTTCCTGCTGTCACAGAAGTCCGCCCCTGCGACAGAAAATGACAGGCAAACCGGCGAAGACCTGCTCGAAACATTGATTGCAAATTCCGAACGTTGTGTCGGCATGGCGGCAAATATGATAGGCATACTCAAAAACATTATCGCCATAAACGATAACGGCGATTACATTCTTATGTACAACCCCGAAATAATAAAGTCAGACGGTGCTTATGAAACGGAAGAAGGCTGTCTGTCGCTTGACGGTGTACGGAAAACAAAGCGATACAAGAAGATAAAAGTGCGTTATCTTGATAGAAATTTCAAGATAAAGATAAAAACGTATGAGGGCTTCACTGCTCAGATAATACAGCACGAGGTTGACCACCTCAGCGGAATCATAATATAAAAAAATACCGGCATCCTGAACCGATGCCGGTATTTACTTATACGCTTTTCGCCCTTAGTCAACGAGCTTTACTATCATATCCTTAGCGTCAACGGACTTAGTGATAACGCCTGTGTCAAGCATCCACTTGATGTTGTTTGTCCATGTTTCCTCGCTCTGTGATAAGAAAGGTGCACCGTCCTTTTCAGCAAGAGAAAGGATAGTAGCTACACTCTTTGTTTCAACATCCTTGTTGAGCGGGAAGTTTTCGGTGTTCTGATTCTTGAGCAGATTCTCAACGCCCTTTTCGGGATTTGCCTTTACATGCTCATAACCCTTCTTTGTCGCACGGAGGAATCGTGTCAGCTTGTCGGCGTTCTTCTCTGCGTTTTCCTTAGATGTTACGAATACAAGCTCGGTATAATCAGGCACGCCGTTTTCGGTAGGCTTGATATAGTTTACTGTAAAGCCCTGATTTTCAAGCTCAGGTACTTCGTGGCTTACAAATCCGCCGATCGTAGCGTCAACCTGTCCTGTTGTCATAGAAGACATAAGCTCAAATCCGACATCAATAAGCTCCGCATCGTCCTCCTTAAGACCTGCGTTCTTAAGCATCGTCTTTACAAACGCTTCATTGAGGACAGATCCGCCGTAGCCTATCTTCTTGCCTTTTAAATCAGCTACAGTCTTTATGTTCTTGTCACCAAGCGACATAAGCACATTTACGGGATTCTGTACTGCCGCACCGATAGAAACAACGGGAATATTCTGATTGGCATTAGCCTGTATTACATCATGCATATAGTAAAATCCTATATCAGCCTTGCCTGCGGAGGTCATTGAAATAGCGTCATTCGTGTTTGAGGGGAACTCAACCTTTATCTTAAGTCCTTCTTCCTCATAATAGCCCTCCTCTATAGCGTCATAGAGGAAAACGTGCGAACCGTTGGGGTACCAGTCCAGTACAACAGAAACCTCCTCGAGATTCTTCGCTTCACCGCTTGCAGAAGAAACATCGGTACTGCCTCCTACCGTAGACGAAGCCGTGTTGCCTGCACAGCCGCACACGCCCAGCATAATAGCCGCCGCTGTGGCAACCGCCGTAAATCTTTTGTTTTTCATGTTAAATTTCCTTTCTCCATGTTATTAGTTTTCTTTCTATTGCACTGATAACAGCTACAACCAACATTGCACACACCGCAAGAACAACTACCGGAGCAAATACTCCCGCACCGTCAAGCTGTGTCATCATACGTTTACTGAAATATCCCAGTCCGCTCTGCGCACCGAGCCATTCGCCCATTGCTGCTCCAAGAATGCTGAGCGGTATTGCCATTTTTATTGCCGAAAAGAATGACGGCAATGCGGCAGGAAATTTCAGCTTGAAAAATATTGCCGTACCGCTCATTCCCATAGTCCTGAGCAGCTCCTCGTTTTCTCTTTTTGCGGATTTAAGTCCGTCGTGTACCGATATGGTTATCGGGAAGAATGTTATAAGCACAGCAACAAGCACCTTGCTCCATATACCGTATCCGAGCCACAGCACAAAGAGCGGAGCTATCGCCGTTACCGGTATCGTCTGCGTTGTGACGATTACAGGGTATAACGCTCTTTCTACGCACTCAAAACGCTCCATCACAACGGCAAGCCCCACACCGAGAACCACGGAAATAAGAAGTCCGATAAGCGTTACAAGCATTGTCGCAGGAGTATGTACCGTAAACAGCGGCTCCCGAAGCTCCCATATTTTCACTGCAATCTGTGTCGGTGACGGCAGAATGTATGCCGCATTTATGCACATTGCGATGACCTGCCATAATATAAGCAGACCTATTCCGGTAAGCACTGCAGGAAGGTGTTTTTTCATATATTATCTCCCCTCTCTGCCTTTTCAGTAAGGAATGCCCTGACAAGCTCGTTTTTAAGCTCGACAGATGACGGGGTATACAGATCCTCACGGCAGGTGATATGACTTACATCGATGACCTTTATCTGCTTTACGGGTCTGCCGCTGAGCAGAAAGATTTTATTGCCTACAAGCATAGCTTCCTCGACATCGTGCGTTACCATCATAACTGTGGCGTCAAGTCCCTTTACCTGCCCGATAAGCCAGTCCTGCATAGAGATCCTTGTAAGCGAATCCAGTGCCGAGAACGGCTCGTCAAGCAGCATAAGCTCCCTGCCGTGCCACAGCTGTACAAGCGTTCTTGCAAACGATACTCTCTGACGCATACCGCCCGAAAGCTCTGACGGACGTTTATTCTCACAGCCCGACAGTCCTACTTTTTCTATTGCCTCTTTTGCCTGCGAGATACGCTCGGCTTTTGACATAGGCAGTGCCTCAAGCGGCAAGGTAACATTCTTAAGTATATTCCGCCACGGCATAAGCAGATCCTTCTGCGGCATGAATGCCGCCGTGCCGGTCGCCTCTTTCGGTGTTTTCCCGTTTATCGTGATACTGCCCTTATATTCCGTTTCAAGACAGGTCATAAGACGGAACAGCGTGCTTTTTCCACAGCCGGACGCACCGATAACGGTAATTATATCATTCTTTTCAGCCGAAAACGACAGATCCTCAAGCAGAAGATAATCGTCCTCCTTATAGCCGAAGGTGACATTGTTAAACTCAACAAAGGACATCTTATATATCCTTTTCGACTATCTTATAGTTGTGCATAAGCGGACCACTGCCCTTGCCTAAATCCAGCTTTGCGGCGATAGCTCCCGCAAGATATTCCTTTGCGTTTGTGACAGCCTGTACCTTGTCTGACGTTAAAGCAAGGTTGCAGGCTATGGCAGATGAGAATGTACAGCCTGTGCCGTGCGTATTCGGATTATCTATGCGCTTGCCGTTTATCCAGTGATTTTCACCGCCGACATAAAGCAGATCGTCGGCTGTATCGTCAAGATGACCGCCCTTTATTACTATTCCGACGGTTGAAGGGAGCTTATCGGAAAGCACCTTTGCCGCCTTTTCCATTTCTTCTCTTGTGGTTATCTTCATACCGGTCAGTACCTCAGCCTCTGCAAGGTTAGGCGTGATAATATCCGCAAGAGGAAGAAGCCTTGTCATAAGTGCGTCGGTAGCGTCCTCGCTGATAAGACGGCTGCCGCTGGTTGCTACCATTACAGGATCGGCTACTATATTCACAGCCTTGTATTCTTTCAGCTTTTGCGCTATCGCCTCGATTATTTCAACGTCGCTTACCATACCTATCTTAACAGCGTCGGGGCGAATATCGTTAAATATGCAGTCTATCTGGTTTTTCAGAAAATCAGCCGAGCTGTTCATAATACCGTATACGCCCGTTGTATTCTGCGCCGTCAGCGCCGTGATTGCGCTCATTGCGTACATTCCGTGCATCGTTATTGTCTTTATGTCAGCCTGTATTCCCGCACCGCCGCTGCAGTCCGAGCCGGCTATTGTAAGTATCTTTTTCATAATATCAGGTCCTTTCTTATTTTACCGAACTTTCCGCTACTTTTTCGGCTTTAGCCTTTAAATCTATGACAGCAGACGAAATATCGTCAGCCGCAAAAATTGCCGACACTACCGCTACTCCGTCAAGACCAAGCCCCTCAAGCTGTGATATGTTATCCTTATTTATGCCGCCTATCGCAACCACAGGTATTTTGACCGAATGTGCAACATCAGACAGCACCTTGTGATCTATCGCACCTGCGTCCGTCTTTGTCGAGGTCACAAATGCCGCACCGCTTCCGAGATAATCCGCACCGCCGTTTTCCGCCTCCAGTGCCTCTTTTACATTATGAGCGGATACGCCTATTATCTTATCCGCTCCGAGATATTCTCTTGCGGCTTTTATGTCAAGGTCGTCCTGCCCCAGATGAACGCCGTCTGCATTGATTTCCTTCGCCAGATTTACGTTATCGTTGATAATAAGCGGAACATTGTACTGCTTGCATATCGGCTTCAGCTTAAGGGCGATTTCTCTGAAATGCTCGTATTCCGTGTGCTTTTCACGAAGCTGGAATATTGTAATTCCGCTCTTTATCGCCTGCTTTGCCTGTGACAGAAATTCCTCGTCACTGTTGCTCCATGCTCTGTCGCTTACCGCATATAAAAGCATCTGCTTTGGTGTTATATTCATATATAAACTCCTTTCGGGCAATAAAAAACGCATACGGAACACCACCGTATGCGCTGTTTTACTTACGTTGGCATTACCCAAATCAAGTTATCGGTCGGAAATTTAATTTCCCTCTCAGCCTGTCAAACAAGCTCCCGTTCGCTTTTTTCAGTTATCTGATATATTGTACAACAAAATATGTTCGTTGTCAATGTCAAAATCTGACTTTTTAATAATATCAGCCGACTTTTTATCGTCCGTCTTGACGCAGACGCTTATAAAGTAATCTTCATTATTAAAACGTGTGCCGTAATGATAAAAAACCGCACCGCTTTCAAAAAGCGTCCTGCCGTTTTCCTCGTCAAAGCACTTCATCTTCAGATCAGAGCCTACTCCTTCACCTGTCATTTTGGCATAGCTCTCTTTGAGCGTCCACAGCCGTGAAAATTCCTTGTCGCTGTCCGCCGAAGTCAGAATATGATTCGCTTCGCTGTCGCCGTAGCACCTTTTCATAACAGCACCGCTTGCACGGCGCACGCTTTCGCAGTCAACCCCTACAGGAGCCGTTGACAAAACAGACACAGCAAGTCCGTCACAGTGAGAAATGCTGAAATAAACAGGATTGCCCTTGATATACGGCTTTCCGTTTTCGGCTGTTACTATATCGCTTTCCGAAAAATCAAGTCCGATATGAGAAAACGCTTTTTCAAGCAGTAATATTCCGCATTTATGAGAATACCCGTGATAGCCGGATTTGATTACGGATTTTTTCTTTATCGGCGATACGAATATAAGAGATTTTTCACAGTTCATCAGCAAAGCCCCAATTCAAGAAAATCATTTATGTTCTTCCACAACACCTTTTCCTTGACATCTTCACCGAGCGGTATCCTATCAAGAAACTCAAGGTCCTTGTCCGCTCTCCACATAGGATAATCGGTACCGAAGAACACCCTGTCGCAACCGAACTTAGTAATAAGCTCTGCGGCTTTTTCGGGCGTCATCGCATAAAAAGAACTGCTGGTATCTACCCATATATTGTCAAGTCCAACAAGCTCATGCTCCGCCTTTTCCCACTCCGACCATCCGCCGAAATGAGCGGCAATAAAGCGTGTATGCGGATATTTTCTCGCTATTTCCGCCATCAGCGCCGGGTTGGAATAATTGTAACGCTTGTCACCGGTATGAATAAGAAACGGCAGCTTATCGCCTACCGCATCATACAGCCTGCAAGCCTTTTCATCGTTTATAGCGAATTTCTGAAAGTCCGGATGGAGCTTTATCCCGTGAAGACCGAGAGAAATAAGCCTGTCGATTTCTTCTTCCATGCCTTTCATATCGGGGTGTAGTGAACCGAATCCTATCAGCTTATCGGGGTACTTTTCTACCGACTTTACGATAAAATCATTGATTCTCTTTACCTGGTGCGGCGCAGTGGCAACAGACTGTACAACATATTTCGAAACGCCGCACTCATCGCCCTGCTTTATAAGCATATCTGCCGTACCGTCAAAGTTCATATACAGATCGTAGAAGCTGCCGATATTGTCAGTTGCTTTCTGTGCAATCTTTTCGGGAAAAATATGAGCGTGTGCGTCTATTATATATTTACTGTAACTTAACATATCATTCTCCTTAATAATATGCCGGAATGTGATAAACGGCGGTGTACCTCTTAACGTACACCGCCGTTTACAACGAAAAATCAATTATTCTTCGTCTTCAGGAACATAACTCATAATGGCATCAATACCTGCGCTGGTAAGCTCATATTCCTTCTCCAGCTTGTCCAGATACTCAAGACCCTTAGGCTCAATGTGATAATAAACACGAGTACGTCTTCTGCCTACAAGCTCAAGACGATCAGCAATAAGCTCCTTGTCCAGAAGTCTGTAAAGCGTAGGATACATAGAACCTTCAGTGATTCTGAATGTACCGTTGCTTCTCTTGCCGATTTCCTGAGTCAGCTGATAGCCGTACATTTCCTCACCCTTTAAGAGATGAAGAATGAGCATCTCGAGTGTGCCTCTTTTAAAGTTTTCCTTAATTCCCATCATAAGATAACTACCTCCTTATCTTTAGCTAATATTATTGCACATCTCAACAAAAAAGTCAATATTAATCGTTGCATTTTCATAGAAATAACACATTATTTTATTTAAAAATAAAGAAAAGCAGAACAATTGATGTGCTTTCCTATCATCAGCACGATTTATTATTAATTTCTCTTACGATTTATCAAAATACCCGACTAATTATAATTGGACACTTGATAAAAACGCACCGGAAGCCGATGATAAATTAAGCTGAATTGTTTTACTATTCAAAAATATATCAAACAGTGAATTAGATTTATTTTATTTAGCAACACTTTAATATGATTTCGCACGATATAATTATATCAAAATACAGTCTATAACCATTTCGGAAAGGTTCCACTAATGCTTTTTTCCACACTTTTAAAACCGATGTACCGCTTTTGAGGATAGGTGATTATAAATGAAAATGCCTTCACTTAAGTTCAAAAGGCTTAAGCGAAGGCATTTAATATCGGATTTATCCTACTGCGATTTCAATTCTTAAAATGATCCGCCTGCAGCGATGATTTCGCTAAACGCATAGCAAACTATATCGGGAGTCTTTACATTCTGAATCTTTGTAATTAACTGAGGAATGTTTGCTGAGATTTCAGTGCTGAACTGTTCAAGAGCAGCGCTGTCATTGATATCAACCGTATTTGAATCATTTACTTCGGGAAGTGCCTCGTCAACATAAGCTATTTCCTTGCTTTCAGCCTTGATAGAAAGCACCTCTGCGCCGTTTGAAGCCACCGCAATGTCAAAAGTACCGTTGTTGCCGTCCATAGCAACGTTTAACCTTACCTCAAAGCTCTCATTGTCATCTGTCGTGACCTTTAAATTATATGTACCGTTGCCGTTTGTTGCGTCAAATGAGTAGTCAGCCGTGATAGCTGTTTCGCTGTTAAATGTAACAGAACCTGTACCGGTGTAGTTATTGCCGTTTACAGTACCCTTTGCACCTGCGTACAGCGTATCGCCTGAGATTGACGCTGTCAGCGAATAATCAAACTGCGTATTGTCCGAGTATGTTACGAGAAGGATTTCTATCTCGCCGGAAATTGTTATCTTTCTGCCGATGATATTGTTATCCTTGACATAAACGATCATTGTAGCCATTACAGACTTGAGCTCGTCCTCAGATGCATCCTTTGTAGCATCGTCTACAAGCGTCTTGAGATACTGGAATGAAGCGTTATTGATTCCGAGCTGTGAAAGGATATCCATTATCTTGCTTTCCTTTTCAACCGCATCGAGCACGTCCTTGCAGAAAGCGACTACCTTTTCGGCTGTAAAATCAATTGTGTATGATGTGCAGTTTACAGTGCCGTCCGAAACCTTTAATGAATCCGACTTATTCTCCGTTGCAGTGAAATTCTTGAAGTAAGCGTCTGATATGATATCAATAACCTTGTTGATGGTTTCTTCGTCGATATTCTTTAAAATATCCTCATATCCCGATGATGACGAGGGCATTTCTTCCGTAGCATCCGAAAGAGTAAGTATATTTCCGATATCGGATTTTCCCGAAGAAATATCCTTCATTGAAGAAGCAAGCTCCTTGACATCCATTACTATGTACTTTTCGGTAAGATCGGGAACAGTGAAATACAGCTTATCTCCCGACATCCAGTATTTTACCGTAAGATACTCATCACTGCCGGCACTGAGCGAAGCTGTACCCGAGCCTTTTTCTGCAGAAGCATCCGCATAGCTTGTCGCCTTGATTACGGTAGGAGCAACATCGGCATTAATACCCAGCACATCCTTAGATGCGGATATTGTAAAGGTCTGCTCGATACCTGTCTTTATGTTCTTAGCTCCGCCGAAAATTTCATCGGCTTTCTTTTCTGCCGCAGCAAAATAGTTCTTTTCAATAGTTTCATATCCGCCGCCGGACTTTCCGAAAACTCCTGCAAAATACAAAGCGAGAGGTATTCCGCCGACTACGATAACAGCCGCAAGAACAATAAGGATTATCTTAAGCGCACTGTTTTTCTTAGGCGGAACAACCGCAAAACTGCCTGCATCATAAGCCGGCATACCGGGCTGTACCTGCTGTGTAAACTGTCCGTCAGCCTGTGCAAACTGCGCCTGCTGTGCATACTGCTGAGGCTGCGCCTGCTGTGCATACTGCTGAGGCTGTGCCTGCTGTGCATACTGGTTGAACTGAGGCTGACCCTGCTGTGCATACTGCTGGGGCTGACCCTGCTGCGCATACTGATTGAACTGGGGCTGACCCTGCTGTGCAAACTGCTGAGGCTGACCCTGCTGTGCATACTGCTGAGGCTGACCCTGCTGTGCATACTGGTTGAACTGAGGCTGTGCCTGCTGTGTATACTGCTGAGGCTGTGCCTGCGAAACAGGCTGCTGAGGCTGATCGCTGAATTCATTCAGTGCCTGCTGCCAGTTTGTCTGCTGTTCATTCATGTTGTTATTTTCCATGATGTGTCCTTTCGAGATGTGAATTGATATATTTCCTATAATAATCAAATACGGCTACCCGCATTTTTCGATTACATTTTACCACAAATATGGCTTAAAAGCAAGTCAGCAATATAAAAATTATATGGCAATGACAGTATTTTCAGCCGATAACAGAATATTTTCCTCCGCAAACCCGAAGATTTAGTAAATATAGACAAAACAAAACTGCTGTAACCGTCAGTTACAGCAGTCAATATACCATTACACTTTACTCTTCACTTCTGCGCCATACACAGCTTGTAATAGTCGCCCTTCTTCGCCATAAGTTCATCGTGCGTGCCGGCTTCGGTAATGCCCTTATTGCTGATGAACATTATCTTGTCGCAGTTCTTGATTGTTGAAAGTCTGTGGGCGATAATAAAGCTCGTTCTGCCTTTCAACAGCTCCTGAAGTCCCTTCTGCAATTCCTTTTCGGTCTTTGCGTCAATAGATGAGGTTGCCTCGTCAAGAATCAGTATCTTCGGATCGGATATAAGCGTTCTTGCAAATGATACAAGCTGACGCTGACCGCCGGAAAGCTGCGAGCCTCCCTCATACATCTCGGTCTTATATCCGTTTTCAAGCCCCATGATAAATTCATCTGCACATACCGTTTTTGCCGCCGCCCTTATTTCTTCCTCGGTGGCGTCAAGCTTGCCGTACCGGATATTATCCTCTATAGTGCCTGAGAATATGAAGCTGTCCTGCATCATAATACCCATCTTTTCACGCAGTGAGTGAAGCGTGACCTTGCTTATATCGTTTCCGTCTATGTACACCGCACCGCCCGTAAGGTCGTAGAAACGTGACAGCAGATTTACAATAGTAGTCTTGCCGGCACCCGTAGGTCCTACAAGCGCAATGCTTTCTCCGGGCTTTACCGTAAAGCTGACATTTTCGAGGATGTTCTTTCCTTCTTCATATGCAAACGTAACGTCACGGTATTCCACCTCGCCCTTAATATCAGGCATTTCATAAGCGTCCTCGGCGTCCTTTACATCTACAGGCTCGTCCATTGTTTCGAATATACGCTCAAGATAAGCCACCGCATTTACAAAGTTGTTGTAAAGGCTTGCGATATTGATTATCGGCTGCCAGAAGCGTGAGGAATAGTTGCTCATCGCAAGTATCGAGCCGAGCGATACCGCCGGATAGCCTATAACGAGCAGTCCGACAAAGTACAGTGCCGAATCGACCACCGCTCTTATATTGTCGACCGAGAAGCTGACAAAGTTGTTTACCGTGACCGCCTTCATCCACGCTTTTCTGTAGGCAGTAGACAGTCTGCGGAATATGCCGAGGTTTTCGTTCTCCCTCGCAAAGCTCTGCGTTACACGCATACAGTTAATGCTCTCCGCAAGATATGCCGTCTGGTTGGAGTTCTTGTTTGAAACTCCCTGCCACGCCCTTCTCTGCTTATTCTTCAGTATTATCATCACAACAATGAACACGGGAACGCCCGCAAATATAACAAGCGCCAGCCTTGCGTCAACTGAGAACATGAATATCGTTATGAATATAAGGTTGAATATTTCAAGAATGAAGTTGATTATGCCGTTTGTCAGCATATCCGATACATTATTCACATAGTTTACGACACGAACAAGTATCTTACCCTGCGGTCTGTCGTCATAATACTGGAACGGAAGCTCCTGCAAATGCGCAAACAGGTCTTTTCTTATATCGTATATCATAAGCTGACCGGCTTTTGTCATAATACGCTGACGGATATTTCCGAGTACAACGCTGACAATTATAGACAGCAAAAAGCCTATCGACAAAAATACTATATAAGGGATATTTCCGTCTGGTATCGCCACATCGACCGCCTCTTTTGTAAGCAAAGGGCCGATAAGTGCAACTATTGCCGATATTGCAGACAGCGAAAGCGCCAGTATCATCTTCCACTTATAACGCTTTACATAAACCATTGCACGTTTGAAATGCTTGAAATCAAATGGGGTCTCAAGTCTTTCGTCAACGTCGAATTTATTTCTTGCCATTTAAACCGCCTCCTCTTCATTACCGTTCTGGAGGGTATATATTTCATAGTAATATCCACGCTGCTTCATCAGCTCATCGTGCGTACCGCATTCCTTTATGCGACCGTCCTCAAGGATAACGATCCTGTCTGCATATCTTGCGGAGGATGTACGCTGAGCTATAATCAGCTTCGTACACTCAAAGTCAAGATTATTGAGGTTTTCCTGTATCTCCGCCTCTGTTTCCATATCAAGCGCAGAGGTGGTATCGTCAAGTATCAGTATCGGCGGACGGATAGCCATAGCTCTTGCTAGTGCTATTCTCTGCTTCTGACCGCCGGACAGACCGACGCCCCTCTCGCCTATTATGGTATCATACTGTTCGGGCATCTTCTCGATAAAATATGCCGAAGCAAGATGAGCAAAGTTCTTTACATCTTCAAAAGGCAGGTCGGATTTGCCGTATGCTATATTGCCGTCAACCGTATCCGAGAACAGCAATACCTCCTGAGTAGTCATACCGATATTTGCACGAAGTACATCAGGCTCATAATCCTTGACGTTCTTTCCGTCAACATATACTCCGCCCTCCGACGCATCGTAAAATCTCGCTATAAGGTTCATCAGCGTTGTTTTTCCCGAACCGGTAGAACCCATTATTACAACGGTTTCTCCGTGCCTTATATGAAGATTTATATCGTGAAGCACGGTAACATCTCCGAATTTTGCTGTTACGTTCCTGAACTCTATATCGCCGTTAAGACGGGGACGTTCCTTGCTGTTATGATTATTCTCTATATGCGGACGTGCATAGTATATATCTATTATCTTTGATATACTTGCAAAGAAACGCTGTAAATCGTTTATCAGCATACCGATATTTCTCATAGCGTTTGCTATTGTCCATAACAGTCCGGAGAATACGGTGTACTGAGCTATGGTTATCCTGCCGTTTATGACAAAGATACCGCCGACAAGCATCTGTACAGCCCAGAGTGCCTGCGCAAGCGTTTCTATGTAAGGCTGGAATGTGAGCCACACCATAGCCGCCTGCTGATTATACTCGCAGTAATCCCTGTTGTACTTATCGAAATCTTCTTTTTCATATTCCTCACGGGCAAAAGCCTTTACGACACGGTTTGCCGCTATGTTCTCCTGCGCCTTAGTGTTAAGCCTTGACAGCTTTTCACGCAGTACCACATACTTAGGACCTACTTTTTTCGAGAACATACGGGTCACAATAAACAGTATCGGGGTAAGCGCAAGTATAAAAAGCGTCATCAGCCAGTCAAGCGTAAAGAAGTAAATTACCGTGAATAAGAACAACGCACTGCTTTCAACCACCATCATTATTATCCAGGCGATAGAATGACGTATCATATCAAGGTCGCCCGTAAGCCTTGTTACAAGGTCGCCCTTTGTATGAGTGTCAAAGAAGTGCATATCCTGATTCTGAATACGCTCAAAAAGCTCGTTTCGCACCTTCTGCAGCACTCCCTGCGATACTATCTCATACAGAGTTTTCGCAAGGAACTGAAGGCAGGTACGCACGAATACGAATAAAATCATCGCAACGCAAAGCAGTATCAGCAAATCACGCTGATTTTCAATGTTCTTTAAAGCGTCGGGCGAGGATATAAATATACTGATTATCTGTTCTACGATCATCGGTCCTGTAAGGAAGAATGACTGTATCACTACAGACAGACACAGCGCAACGGCATACACCGCACGGTAGCCCTTCATCTTTCCGAGCATCCATTTGAACTGGAACATTTCACCACACCTTTCCTGTTATTCGCCGAAATGCCGAAATAAAGATAAAAATTTACCTAACGGCAGACCAAATTCGGTAATCGTTTTCACATTTTTGTGCAAAGCCTTGCAATAAACGCTCTGCACAAGCTCTCTTTCTTTTTACAAAGCCGATATTACACGGAAAAATCAGTTTTGCTTTGGGTATTTTAGCACAATGCCAACAGGCTGTCAAGGGGGTTTTGAAAAATATTTATTTATTTTTTGCAGGCTAATAAATTAAGTGAAATAAATTGCTTTTTTCAGGAATTTATAAGCTGATATGTAAACATATTTTCAAAATGAATTATTTCGTCAGCTTGTAGAAAAAGTCTATTTTCATAAAAATAGAGCAAATTCTCTATCCCTATAAGAACGCTTTGTGGGCTTTGCGTCCTTGCAATCGTGGTCGTTTGTTGTCGGTGCGTCCTGCACCGACTTTGTTCGACCACTTGTATGCGTCCTTGCATAAAGCCTTTGGGCGTTCTATCTCGGCATCCTTGCCGAATCCCCAAACCCCTTTCCCCCGTGAAAGGCTGTATATGCTTGGTTGGCTTTGCGTCCTTGCAAAGCCCTTTGGCATACACGCCCGGCATCCATGCCGGGGCTGAGCGTGGGGCTACCGCCCCAAGTCCAAGCAAGGATGCTTGCAGTCAGCCACACAAAGCCACTATGCAAGGACGCATAATGACAGCCACACAAAGCCGTT
>ERZ1673698.25-NODE-25-length-265507-cov-13.163491_pt1 | contig 265507 bp, 227 predicted proteins | sample MGYA00580228_ERZ1673698 | MGnify/ENA primary metagenome ERZ1673698 (study PRJEB41218, sample SAMN15661768) | gut metagenome | host: Homo sapiens | place: Canada: London | collected 2015-08-20/2019-03-30 | study: EMG produced TPA metagenomics assembly of... | reverse complement strand
TGACTTCTTTTTGAATTTGATGAAAAAGTCCTTGACTTTTCGTCTCTGGCAAGACGGCAAAATCTATCCTGATTTCCTGTTCCACAAGACTCGCGCCTTTTGCAATAGATGAGGTCTTGGAGATCACCTCCTACGATGAGCTGCACCTCGACAAGCTCGGTGACGAGCTGAGTGCGCTTTTCATAATCATCTCCGATACAGACGCTACATTCAACTTCCTTGTGGCGATAATGTATTCCCAGCTTTTCAACCTACTCTGCACAAAAGCAGATAATTCACCGGGCGGAAAGCTGGACTATCATGTACGCTGTTTGTTAGACGAGTTCGCCAATAGTGTGACACGTTCCGTACTGAAAAGGTGCGGCACGTAACAATAAAATAGTTACGTAGAACTATTATTCTGATGAATCGAATGAGGGAGTAACGCCCGGAAAGGTTCACGTTAAAACTACGGACGGCTATGCAGTGTGAAATGCAGAGGTCGTAAGCCCGTGGAAGTCGTGCGAGAGCAGTCCTAACGGAGAAAGCAATTTCAGATGAGGAAAGCGCCGCAGAGGTGCGGTGTACTGCCTATAGTGCGGACGGCGGTGCAATATGGTTAGAATGACTTGAAATACAGTCCGACAAAAATCCGAGTGTACGGTTCTAAACGAATGACCGATAGAAATGTCGGGGTGCAAAATGCACGCAGGCGGGGTGGAGTAAAAGTTGTTAGTATGAAACTCCCTGTGCTGTTACAGACGGCACGTATCCTGAGAATATCGAGGATAATGCTTGCAGGACTAAAGGATTGACCTAAGTTGTACCAATGCTAAGAATAATGGAACGTGGAAAGCAGTCCAGTCGGTGAAATTCACATTTCTATACTGATGTTCAGACGAAAGCGGAGCAATCCGTATAAGCTGATTCAGGACTGTGAGAGTAGTGCCACAGTACCAATGAAACGGTGATAATAAGCCGTGGAGGGATAGGCACAAGTCATTTTCAGAATATTCAATATGTATATGTAGTAATCACAAGGTGATTTCATAGCTTCGGGTATGAGAAAGAAAAAACACGCTGAAAGGCGGTGGTTACTATGACGAAGGAAACTGTAAACAAATCAGAAAAGAATATGTATCGGTACGGCTTGCAAGAGAAGCTCTGCAATTTATATGAGCAAAGCAGGCAGGGAAAGCAGTTCAGACATCTGATGAAGCTGATTGTTTCAGAAGAAAATGTGGTGCTTGCGTACCGGAACATCTGCAAGAACAAAGGCAGTTTTACTGCCGGAGTTGACGGAAAAATCATCACAGATATACAGAAATATCCGATTCAGAAAGTCGTAGAAAAGGTCAGAAATAAACTGCAATTTTATCAGCCGAAACAAGTACGCCGAGTCTATATTGATAAAGGGAACGGCAAACAGCGTCCGCTTGGTATTCCGAGCATATGGGACAGGCTGATACAGCAATGCGTGTTACAGGTTTTAGAGCCTATCTGTGAAGCAAAATTTCATGAGCGGAGCAATGGGTTTCGACCGTACAGGTCTGCACAGAATGCAATCGCACAATGCTATAAAATGATTCAATTACAGAATCTGCATTATGTTGTAGATGTTGACATCAAGGGATTTTTCGACAACATCAACCACGCAAAGCTGATACGGCAAATCTGGGCAATGGGCATTCAGGATTTGAAAGTCCTTGCAATCATCAAAGCAATGTTAAAGGCGGATATATTGTTCAATGACATTGTAACAAGCCCCGAAACAGGAACACCGCAGGGCGGTATTTTATCGCCGCTGCTGTCCAATATCGTGCTGAATGAACTTGACTGGTGGGTTGCCAGCCAATGGGAAATGATGCCGACAAGAGTGGACAGGGAGTACAGCAAGACCGATAAAAAGGGAAATGTTGTCATAGACAGGTCACAAAAATGGACGATGCTTCGGGAGAAAAGTGAGCTGAAAGAGATCTATATCGTAAGATATGCCGATGATTTCAAAATCTTTTGCAGAGATTATCACACAGCAAAGAAAACCTACACAGCCGTTGTGAAATGGCTGAAAGAGCGGCTTTCATTGGACATCAGCGAGGAAAAATCAGGAATTACCAATCTGAAAAAGATCTATATGGAATTTCTGGGATTAAAAATCCGAGCAGTGCCAAAAGGTAAGAAATTTGCAGTAAAATCACATATGACCAATAAGGCAAAAAACAGAGCCAAAAAGAAAGTCGCTGAAAGCACAAAACGTATACTGAACCATAACGACCAGAAATCGCTTGATAAAAATATCAGTCTGCATAATTCTTTAATATGCGGACTGCACAACTACTATAAAATGGCGACACACGTCAGTGCGGATTTTGCCGAAATCGGCTATCCGATTCAAAAAATGCTAAGTGGTGCAAATCACAACAGCAGGCAATGTTCGGTAGAAAAATCAGGTGAAATACGGTCAAGGTTCATCGCAGACAACTACGGAAAATCCAAGCAAATGCGTTGGATTCATGACAGACCTATTATTCCTGTTGCGTATGGCAGAAATTTAAGCTACAAAATCAAATTACAGTAACAGGGCTACATATGCACTAAAAATATTCTGAAAATGATGGAACGCCGTGTGACGGGAAACTGTCACGCACGGTGTGGAGTGGGGGAAAATCTGGTGATTATATCAAAGGATTACTTATCACTATTTGGCGAAATACCGCAGTTTGAGAAGCTCATTGCGACTATTCGAAGCCGTGAAATATCGGCAAGTATCATCTTGCAAGCTAAGAGCCAGCTAAAGGCTATTTATAAAGATAATGCAGATACGATCGAAGGCAACTGTGATACGATGCTGTTTTTGGGCGGTAAGGAGAAGTCAACATTAAAGGAGATCAGTGAAAGTCTCGGCAAAGAGACAATCGACTCCTTTAATACCTCTACGAACAGAGGTCAGAGCGAGAGCTACGGTATGAACTATCAGAAGCTCGGAAAAGAGCTGAAAAGTCAAGACGAACTGGCGGTCATGGACGGCGGTAAATGTATCTTACAGGTGCGAGGAGTGCGTCCGTTCTTCTCGGACAAGTTTGACATTACCCGTCATAAGCAATATCCAATGCTTTTGGACGATAATCCTGAGATGGGGTTCAACATCGAAAAATATGTGAGTGACCAAAAGGCGATGCGTTTGAGACTGTCTCAACAGGAGAAGTTCACGGGGTATGGTGTTGATATGACGGCCGCCGGACAGGAAGTTACAACAGTATCAGCAACAGAAACAGAAACCGCTGATACTCAAAATTCTGAGGAAACCGACGAAAAAGAGATATATGTCGGATTTTAACTCGGACAGTGAAGAAACCGAACAAAGAGATAATCGGTTGAAGCTGCGGACATTCTTTACTTTATTTTTTGAGGGAGACTTTTTACCTATGAACGAACTGAATATTTCTGCGGTCGATGCTACCGCTATGGAGACAGCAACCACTACCTCTGCACCTAAGCACAAGTGGCTCTCTAAGCTCACCCGTGGTGCAAAGAAGGCAACGATGTTCTGCACTGTTGCAGGCATCATGGCATCTACCTGTGCAACTCAGGCATTCGCAGCAGGCACAGGCGAGGTCGATACCTCGTCCTTCATCACTACTGCCTGCACCGTCCTCAAGAGCGTTATCTGCCTGATCGGCGGCGGTGTTTCGCTTTGGGGCGTCGTAAACCTCCTTGAAGGTTACGGCAACGATAACCCCGGTGCGAAGTCTCAGGGCATGAAGCAGCTTATGGCTGGTCTTGGTCTGATCCTGCTTGCTATCATTCTCGTTCCCGTACTTGAGGGTATGATGACGGGTGCAGTGTAATCTGACACACGGCTAATCAAGAAAAGAGACAAGCGTAAACCTCGGCTGAACGCTATATAAATAATGCCGTTCCAATAGAATTATGAAAGGTCGCTCAGCGGTGGGTTGTGGTGGGTATGAGCGATAAGACAGAATGGGAATAAACATCGGTTATCTGACAGCTAACCGAACAAGTGCAGGAGATGAGGTCTACACACCATTTTATGCGGTAGAACCGTTACTGGAGTTTCTTCCGAAAGATAAGAAGATATGGTGTCCGTTCGATGAGGAATGGAGTGCTTTCTATCAGTTTCTTTCGGAAAAAGGCTATGAAGTGGAGCGAAGCAGCTTGAAGGAGGGACAGGACTTTTTCAGGTATGAACCCGAATATTGGGACATTCTTGTGTCCAATCCCCCATTCAGCAAAAAGAATGAAGTCTTAAAAAGAGCTTTTTCTTTTCAGAAGCCCTTCGCTCTGCTCCTGCCCGTGAACAGTATTCAAGGCAAGGCGAGATATAAGATTTTCAACAACGAAATTCAGATGCTCTCCTTTGACGGGCGTGTGGACTACCATACACGGCAGAACATGGAATGTACCACTAAGGGCAATCACTTCGGCTCTGCTTATTTCTGCCGTGACCTTCTGCCCTCCAAACTGGAGCTTCGGCAGCTTGTCAAATATGACAGACCTTTAGTCACTCCCACGATTGGAGGTGATGAATAATGGGAATTATCAGCGATGCGATCGATGCACTGGAAGATTGGTGTAAAGACCTGTTCAAAGACGGTATAACAAGCCAATTCGACGGCATTTCCGACCTCCTGTCCGATACGTTCTTGCAGACAACAGGAACGGGCGGCAGCGGCGGACTTGTCAATGACTTCGTAACTCAGCACCCGTCACAGTTTACTGGCGGCGGTACTGGCGGAACAACGATCTGGACAACGATCGAAACGCTTTGCAACAATGTCGTAGTGCCTATCGGCGGTTTCATTCTGACAGTTATCCTGCTGAATGAACTGATACAGATGGTACTGCGAGGAAATAACTTCAAAGACTTTGATGATTCTATTTTTATAAAATGGATCATAAAAGCACTTTGCGGTGTAATTTTGGTCGCCAACACCTATTACATCGCTTCGGCACTATTCTCGTTTGGCACAACGGTATGCTCCAACGGGCTTGCCACACTATTCGGCAGCGGAGATTATCTCTCCGAGACGCTCTCCATCAACAGGACGGCTCTCAGCGGTCTGAGCTTGGGCGAGCTGATGACGGTGTGGTTTATTTCCCTGATCGTTCATCTTGGGGTGCTGATACTGATAGTCGCTATCGTTATCACACTTGCAAGCCGTATCATCGAGGTGTTTATGTATCTCAGCATTGCACCGATCCCTATGGCTACAATGATGGACAGCGGTGAATGGGCTTCTATCGGTAAGAACTGGATCAAACAGCTTCTCGCTCTTTCTTTCCAGGGGTTCTTTATCGTAGTGGCACTCGGTATTTTCAAGACGCTTTTCTCCAATGCAATCGTTGCTCTGAATGCAAGTACAGACGGCGTTATCCTGCAAATGGGACTGCTTCTCGGCTATACCGCAGCACTTATCTTCACGATTCTCCGCACAGGAGCTATCTCAAAATCTGTGTTTAGCGCACATTGAGAACAAGATCGGAGGTTTTATGGCACATTATGTACCGATCCCAAAGGACTTGAACGACATCAAAGAGAAGTTCATCATGGGATTTACAAAAAGACAGGTAATATGCTTCGGTATCGGTCTTGTTCTTGGTGCGCCTGTGTACTTTCTCACAAGAGCGTCTATCGGAATGTCGGGAGCGATCTTCGCTATGGGTGCGGTCGCCGCACCTGCGATACTCTGCGGCATTTACAAGAAAAACGGGGTGTTCTTGGAGAAACAGGTGAAGTTCATGCGTGAATACTTCACAAGACCGAGAAAGCGATATTACCGAACAACAAACATTTTCGTTTCTATCGAAAGACAGATCGAATACAACAGAATCAAGAAGAAGTTGAGAGATGCCGAAAGAAAAGGCTGATACGGCTCTTATATATAATAGTATAACTTTCGGTGTCTCCGCTTTGAAATAAACGGAGGTCACAATGGGCTTTAGAAAGAGAAATGCCAAGTTAAGTGATAATAAGTCGAAGTCGGCTGTTATCATGGGCAAGCCTGCCTCACAGCTTACAAAAGAGGAGAAAAAGATACTCTCCGCACGAATGGCGGAGATCAGGAGTGAAAACGGCGGTAAGAATACTGTGCAGAACACGATACCGTTTCTTTGTATGTACAAGGACGGTGTGTGTCAGGTCAGCGAAAACTTCTTTTCCCTGACGGTGCAGTTTTACGATGCCAACTACTCCATTGCAGAGTTTGATGAGCAGAACAATATCTTTTCCAAGTATTGCGATGTGATCAATCTCTTTGACAATACGATCAAATTTCAGCTTACCTTTGAAAATCAGAACAGATCAAAGGCAAAGCTCGTCAAAACGGTGCAGATACCCGAACACGACGATGATTTCAACTCTATCCGCAAGGAATACAGCGAAATGCTTACCGACAAGCTCCTGAAAGGCAGCAACGGTCAGTCAGCTCGTAAGTTCCTGACATTCGGTATCGAATCCACATCATACAAGGCGGCAAGGGCAAAGCTCATGAGCATTAAGAACGATGTTATCAAGGGCTTCAAAGCCTTTGGTGTCGAAGCGGAACTGCTTGACGGCAGACAGCGGCTTGAAGCTCTGTATTATGCCCTGAACCCTTACAGAAATTCCCCATTCATTTTCGATTGGGGCGAAATGCTGAGGGCAGGAATGGACACAAAGGATTTCATCTGTCCGCCCTCGCTCAAATTCAATAAGAGCGATTTTGAGATCGGCAATGCCTACGGCGCTGTGTGGGGTATGAATATCCTCGCCGGAGAGCTGCCCGATGAAATTCTCAAGGACTTCCTTGAAATGCAGAATCTGTTCTGCGTGAACATTCATGTCGAACCGCTGGACCAGATAGATGCCCTGAAATTCGTCAAGAAGAAGCTCACCAATGTGGAGCAGATGAAGATCGACGAACAGAAAAAAGCATCACAGTCCGGCTACGATCCCGACATTCTGCCCCCTGCGATCAAGATGTATATCGAGGATATAGAAAAACTCCTCGGTGATCTGAACAGCAAAAATGAGCGATTGTTCCATATCAGCATTTCGCTGAGGGCATACGCAAAATCGAAGAAAGAGCTGAAACTGCTTTCTGAGATGCTTAAAAGAACTTGCCAGAAGAACAACTGCATGATGTTTCCTTATGACTATCGGCAGGAGCAGACGCTCCTTTCCACACTTCCGCTGTGCTATAACGAGATCCCCGTCCGCCGTGAGATGCACACCAGCGGCATCGCTATTTTCGTACCATTTACAACAAAGGAACTTTTCCAGGACGGACAGGCTACCTACTACGGTATCAATATGCTGTCGGGCAATATGATCCGTGCCAACAGATCAAGGCTCAAAAACCCGAACGGACTTATCCTCGGAACACCGGGCGCAGGCAAGAGCTTCAGCGTTAAGCGTGAGATCCTCGACTGCTTTTTGACGACTCCCGATGATATTATCATCTGCGATCCCGAAGGTGAGTATTATCCGCTTGTTTCAGCTTTGCAAGGACAGCTTATCCGCATTGCTTCAAACAGTGAACAGCATATCAATCCAATGGATATAACCATTGATGATTATCTTTTCAGCAATCCTATGGAAGTTATCGCCAATAAGTCCGATTTTCTGATTTCTCTTTGTGAGATCATTGTCGGCGGTCGTTACGGTCTGTCTGCGGAAGAACGCTCGGTCATTGACAAGTGCGTACAGCGTATTTACAAGGACTTTGTTCAGAATGAACCTACGGTCGAAAAGATGCCGCTGTTGTCTGATTTGCAGGAACAGCTTCATAACGAGGGTGAGGTCGCTCTGCGTGTGGCAAACTCCCTTGAAATGTTTGTCAACGGCTCTCAGAATTTGTTCAACCACAGGACAAATATTGATATGACAAACAGAATTATTTGCTTTGACATTAAGGAGCTGGGCAATCAACTAAAAAAGGTCGGTATGCTTATCGTGCAGGATACGGTATGGAACAGGGTTTCTGCGAACCGTGAAAAAAAGAAGATTACTCGCTATTATATTGATGAATTTCATCTCCTGCTGAAAGAGGAGCAGACGGCGAAATATTCTGCTGAAATATGGAAGCGTTTCCGTAAATGGGGCGGAGTGCCGACAGGTATCACCCAAAATGTCAAGGACTTGCTTTCTTCTCAGGAGGTCGAGAACATCTTTGATAACTCGGACTTCGTGTATATGCTGAATCAAGCCGCAGGCGACCGTGATATTTTAGCGGAAAAACTGCACATTTCCAAAGAGCAGATGAAGTATGTCACGAACAGCGGTCCGGGCGAAGGACTTATCCGCTATGATAAGGTGCTTCTGCCGTTTACGGATAAGTTCCCGACTGATACGCAGATGTACCGCTTAATGACAACCAAAGTTGGTGACGTATAAACTGCGCAGAATGGAGGATTTATGAGCTTACAGAGAAAAGAAAATAACCTCCGCAAAGCGCAGGCACGTTTCGATAAAGTCAGCAGACGGTCGAAGCTGTTTCAGATAGACTTCCGCCGTGAAGCAAACAGCCGAGGTCGATTTCATACCCGTGCATATATCGTCCGTGGCGAGAAGATGCACCACGGCGGCAGGGGTATCATTCACAAGGTCGCTAATGCAAAATACCGTATCACTGGCGATAAGCCCTCGGTCACACGGACAATAAAATCATGGCAGCCCAAGACCATGAAGGGCAAGCTGTTCAAGGCAAATGCCCGTGCTGTGAATTTCACAGTTCACGATGTTACGCAGACGGCAGTCGATACGGCACTCGCTGCGGAGACTGTCGCTATGAAAACATCGGAGACTGCCCAGCGTGAAGTTCGCAACAAGCTCAAACAGAAGTACACCCGTGAAGCGGTGGACGATTATCACCGTGGTGTATTTCTCATGGGCCGCACGGCGGTCGATGCTGTCAAGGGTATGCATCACCACCTGAAAACAAAGAAGCAGTACAAACTTGAAAGGGCGAAGTTTCAGCTAAAGAGAGCCGATAACAGGCTCTACAAGGCGAAAACAGGCAAGCCGAAAATGGCAGCAACTAAGACTGCCCTGAAACAAGCGAAAGCTGAATACAAGGCAAAGGTCAAGCCTGCCCACGGAAATAAGCTCCGAAAGGCTATGAACAAGCGCCGATTACAGGCGTATCAGCAGACAAAGCGTGAGCTGAAATTTGAGCGCAAACAGCTCAGGACTGAAAACAAGTTCCGCACCAAAGAACTGAGAAATCAGCGTAAGATCACAAAGCTCAGTAGTCCGGGACTGCTTGCATTTAAGCCTGCCACCTATACCGCAGGCAGAATGAAAGCGTCCGCTTGGCAAAAGGCGGTCAACGAAGATCAGGACAACGATTTTCTTCACGCTATCGACTCTGCAAAAAGGCGTGTGGTAGAGCCGACTGCACAAAAGGTCAGCAAGCCCCAGCGTTTGCAGAAAAAGGAAAAACAGCGTGACCGTCTGAATGACAAGAAATCGAAGTCCAATAACCGCCTGAGCCGTCAGGAAAGCAAGCTGAAAGACAAACATGACAGCTACAAGAAGCGGAAAAAGCCGAAGCCGGAAAAGAAGAAAAGGGCAAAGGACACGATCTCCGCAGCACTAAAAGCTGCTTGGAAATTCGTGAAGAATGTCTATGAGAGCGAGGTCAAGAAGTTCTTTCTTTGTCTGGCGATACCTGTCATTGTGATACTGCTTGCATTTGCAGTATTTACGATGATATTCTCTGCAACTTCCTCGCACAGCGGTTTCACCCTCGGCACTTATGCGGCTCAGGATTATGACCTCTCCGAAGCTGAGAAATACTACACGGAGCTTGCCTATAACCTCAATCAGAAGATACGCAAGGTCGGCAGTTCTGCTGACTGGCAAAACGGTCTTGCGGCTTTCGGCGCAAACACTGGCGACCTCACCGACACACCTGATGAATGGGTGTGGGGACGTTCTTCGGTCTATGACTATGATCCTGTGTATGACTTCGACACCTACAAGCTGTGGTCGTTCCTCTGTGCCTATTATTATGATTTCGATGCCGATAACGATGATATTTACTATTGGGAATTTGACGGCGATACAGAAGATCTGCTTGAAGAAATCTTCAATGAGGAATATGAGTTCGTCTATTGGTATGATAATCAGTCCCGTTGGGAGGAGCTTTCCCCATACAACTATTGGGGCGGTGGGAACGCTTCATCGGGAACATATTACAGAGCCGAACAGGACGCTTATATCTATGACGGGCAGCCCTATAAGTACCGTTTCAAGCCGATTGCGATCACATCAGAGCTTTCGCAGTATGAGGACGATGACGGTTATCTCTGCATCACAGACGGCTACCGTGTGCTTGATGCGCAAGACGATTACAGAGAAACAGGCTTCTTCATCATGGATCACCGCTGGTATTCCGGCACAAGCCACCCGTTCTACTACATCGACAACGATACCGACACATTTTTCTTTATGCACGGCGGAGAGCGTCACGACCGCAGTTTTTGGGGTTGGGACGGCACAGATGCGTGGTTCTTGGTATCTCCGACAGATACCCATATCTGGAACAGCAGTCTGAACGATGTGTGTATGTACGGTTACTATGAAAAGTACAAGTGGAAAACGGAATGCAAGCTCTACTACAATGTCAAGCAGAACAAGACCTTTGATGAGGTCATTGCTGACAAACTCAGCAGTATGTCACATTCCGATGAACGCTTACAGTATTATGCACTGTTAGTCGGCGCAGAGGATTCCGCAACGATGTACGGTAATCATCAGACTTTGCACAATCTTCTTCCAGGTGCTGCGATTCGTGATTACTCGCTGAAACGAGAGTTCGGCTATGAAATGACGGAGTGGAACACCGACAGCGACGGTCTGTATCAGGGTATCAAGGTGTACTGCACCAATGGCGATAGGCTCAAAGCTCCGTTCAAGGGCAAGATCACCGATGTGAATACCGACGATAACGAGATCACCATTCGCAAGGACGATGTGGAGTATTGGTATGACGGCAGCGGAGGTACGGAGCGTGATACGGAAGTCACCATTGCAAATGCTGTGCTTCTGAGTGGCTTCTCTGAGGGCGATACGGTCAATGACGGACAGGAGTTTGCAAAAACAACGGCAGGAAATGTGAATTTCCACATTTATATAGACACGGACGGCTACGGTTGGGACTACATTGATCCCCGACTGGTGCTGTATTAAGGAGGGGCTATGGAGCGAATAGACAAAAAGATCGCTGAGAATCATCAGCGACAGGACTTCCTGCGAAAGCGAATCCAGTCCGATAAGGAGGAACTTGCAAAACTGGAGTCCGAAGCGAGAGTGCTTGAACACTCTCAGCTCGCCGTAGTTTTTAGCTGTGAGATCAAGGACGTAAACAGTCTTGTGACAAAGGAGCATGACACACTCATGCGCCTTCGTTCACAGGGCATTACGGACGATATGCTTGAAGCGCTTGCAAACGGCGAAATATCAATCAATACAAATTCCGAGGAGGATACAAATGAAAGCAAGGTTTTTTAGTTCTATGCTTGCAGCTTTCATGCTTGCAACAGCAAGTGTAGGCGGTATTACCGCTTCTGCCGCTGAGAGGGCTTCTGCCGGAGAGGATGCGGCTAAAACTACTGCGGTCGATGAGGACAGCTCGGCAGATACTACGGAGACAACTGCCGATACAGAGGAAAGCTCCAATACTGAGGTGACTTCTTCTGTTTCAGAAGAATCCGATGATATGGAGAAGTTCCGTGAGGTCATGAGCGATCTTGCCGAAGCAGGAACAACTGAGGTTGAGCCTGATTATTACGGCGATTCCTATTACGATACGGACGGTAATGCAACGCTTATCAAGTCCGAAAGAATTGTCTACAATTCCGAGGAAATGCAGTTCATCGCCGTTACTACAAAGGACGGTCATGTGTTCTATGTGCTTATCAACTATTCTGCGGAGAATGCCGAAGATCAGGTATTTTTCCTGAACAAAGTTGACGATTACGATCTGTACGCACTGCTTTATGCCGGAGCTGAGGACGATGATGAGAAAAAGAAGATCACGCCCGAACAGGCAGCTCAGGCGGCTGAAAAGGCAAACGGCAGAGTGCAGTCCGGCGACGGTGCAGATACCGCAGACACAGAGGAAACTGCTGAGGACGGCGAAGATGCAACTGACTCCGCAGCTCAGGCAAAGCCTGTGCCGATGAATAAGAACAGTATGATGCTCGTTTTCGGTGCGATCGCTCTGATCGGTGTCGGCGGTGCAGGCTTCTTCCTGATGAAGAAAAAGAACGGCGGCGGAAACAGCAAGTCCGCTATGCAGGACGAGCCTGAGTATGACGATGATAACGAGATCACTGAGGACGATATGAAGTTCTACGATGATCAGGACGATGAGATCTAAGAAAGTGAGGACAAAGAATGAGCAAGATGAAGAAGATCGGTGTGTGTATGGCAGCGGTGGCAGGTGCCGCCGGAATTGCAGGACTCTCCGCAAAGGCGGTCGAGGGCGTGAGAAAGAAGTGGTTTCTCCGTGGCTTTGAGGCAGGACAGTTCATCGGCAGCCTGACTGCTGCGGAGAGCTTCGCCCACGACAAGACCGTGATCCAGCAGAAGTATGACAAGCTCTGCGAGGAGTTTGACGAGCTTCAGGAGAACTACAACGAGCTTTGTGAGGACTACTACGAAGCATAATCAACTTTGAACCCACTGGATTCAAAGTTCCCGACAACAGAACAAACAACATAAGACAATGAGAAAAGAGAGAGAATTTGTCTAATGAAGGTACTCAGTTTATTTGACGGTATCTCCTGCGGTATGCTTGCTTTACAGAGGGCAGGCATTCCCGTAGAGTGTTATGATGCCTTTGAGATCGACAAGTACGCTGTCACGGTCTCACAGCGCAATTATCCCGATATTGTTCATCACGGGAATGTATATGACGGCGATTTTACTCAGTTTAAGGGGTATGATCTTCTGCTTGGCGGTTCGCCCTGCACCTATTGGTCTATTGCAAAAAAAGACAGAGAGGTTGACTGCAATGGCGAAGGTTTCAGGCTCTTTAAGGAGTATGTAAGAGCTTTAGAGGAATCGGGCTGTAAGTATTTCCTCTATGAAAACAACTATTCCGTTCATCAGCGTATCAAGGACGAGATCAGCAAAACACTCGGCGTTGAGCCGATTATGATAAACTCGTCGCTTGTATCGGCGCAGAACCGTAAACGCTGCTACTGGACGAATATCCCTGTTTCTTCTTTTCCCGAAGATAAGGGTATCCTGCTGAAAGATATTCTTGAAAGCGGTGTCGCTTGGCAGGATAAGTCCTACTGTATGACTGCACGTTATCCGGGTGCGGTGCTGTATAACACACTTGAACGCAAACAGCGAACAATGGTTGCAGAGCCTATCCCTATCAATACATATCAGGGTACGGACAAGTCACGAACTGTAATGGCAGGCTATCACAAATACGGTGAAGCAACTCTTATCAAAAATTCAGGTTTTAACGGCGGAACAACTGCGGTCGCTATGCCTGTCGGTGCCGCCCAGCGCGGAAGATATGTTGATGAGGGTAAGACCGAACAGCATATCGAAGTGCGTGAGGATGGCAAATCCAACTGCCTGACTACTGTGCAGAAAGATAGTCTTGTATGCACTCCCGTTCGTGTCGGACATTACGGCAAAGGCGGACAGGGACAGCGTATTTATTCCGTAGTCGGTAAGTCCGTTACGCTCTCAGCTAACGGCGGCGGTCAGGGCGCAAAGACAGGTCTGTATAAGATAGACCTTCCTGACGGTGACTATGTTATCCGCAAGCTCACGCCGATTGAAGCGGAGCGTTTACAGACACTTCCCGACAACTATACCGCAGGCATTTCCAATACCCAGCGATATAAGTGTATCGGCAACGGTTGGACGGTCGATGTGATCGCACATATTTTAGGAGGACTTCGTGATGAATGAAGAAATCCTGAACAAGTGCGCCGATAACAACAACTACACCATTTATACTGCTTTTTGCAAAGCACAGCGTATTATGATGCGGTCATATTCGCCCGTGTGCAGTATCAGCGGAGGAAGTGACAGTGATATTGTTCTTGACCTGATACACAAGGTCGATGAGGACGGCAAAGTCAAGTATTTCTGGATAGATACTGGACTTGAATACACCGCCACTAAGGAGCATCTTGACTTCCTTGAACAGAAATACGGTATCACCATTGAGCGTGTCAAGCCCGATAAGCCTATCCCGACCTGTGTGAAACAGTATGGTGTTCCTTTCCTGTCGAAATATGTTTCCGAACAGATGATGCGTTTGCAGGCTCATGGTTTTCAGTGGGAGGACGAACCTCTTGAAGTGCTGTTGCAGAAATATCCTCGGTGCAAGACGGCTCTGCAATGGTGGTGCGGTGAGCGTTACTCTGACAAGGACGGTATTCAGAAGATAAGTCGTTTTTCGATTTATCGTAACCGATTCCTCAAAGAGTTCATCATGGCGAATCCGCCTGATTTCCCCATTTCCAATAAGTGCTGTGAGTTTGCGAAGAAGAAACCAGCAAAGCGTATCGTCAAGGAACACGATGCCGATCTTGACATTACGGGTATTCGGCAGGCTGAGGGCGGTATCCGTTCCGCAGCTTTCAAGACCTGTTTCTCCGAGTGCAAGTCTAAGGGGTGCAATACCTTCCGTCCGATTTTTTGGTATACGGACGGCGATAAAAAGGACTATGAGCAGATGTTCGGTGTGACACACTCCCGATGCTATACGGAGTATGGACTGCGGAGAACGGGCTGTGTCGGCTGTCCTTTCAGCAAGCACATCACTGAGGAGCTTGCGATCATCGAGGAACATGAGCCAATGCTGTATAAGGCAGCGGTCAATATCTTCGGCAAGTCCTATGAATATACAGCGAAATACCGTGCTTTCGTCAAGGAAATGAAAGCCAAAGAGAAAGAGGAGAAGAAACGTGATAGACTATATGGCTCTGACGGAGTATATCCCTGTGTTACTGGTGGTGACAGCGGTGCTTGCACTTCTGATCGGAGTGCCGTACCTGCTGACTACAACGCTCCTGAAATCGGAAAAGGAGCGTGATAACGATGTTCGATCCTGAATTTCAGAGGAAAGCACTGAGCCTTGTAATGGGCTTTATTATGGAGTTTTCAGGAGTATCTTCCGAACCTGAACCGATCGAGCTGACAGCGGATAACCTAAATGTATCGACAATATCTGTTTCCTGCCTGAAAGTCACTTGGGATGGCGATACTGACCGTGACTACACTGTGAGCTGCACGGCTCATGATGAAGATTACGCTTATGCGGACAATATGTATTTTGAGTTCAAATCCAATGAGCTTTGCTACATAACAGGTCTGCGTGAGGGTACGGAGTACACGGTAACGGTCGAGCCTGTTCTTTCAGATGATGAAAAGGACGGATATTCCGCAGTTTCCGCAAGTGCTGACGGAAAGACGGAAACGGTAGAGGTTATCTACGAATTTCCCGATGAAGAAGGCTGGGATTCGTGCTACTGTGGGGAACGCAGTTCTGGGCTTACAAGGTCACCATCATGGGACGCTATTCAAGGCTGTTCTGTGGACACTATTACAGGCACTGGAATAATGCGTGATGAGTACGGAGATTACTGCTGTGCTATGGGCGTATGGTACGGATATTGCGGTGACAGATTTCTCGTCACCAACGAGGCAGGACAACAGTTTACCGTCAAGATTTGCGACAGTAAAGGTTATGCTGATGATGGTGAGGGTAAATACCATTGGTTTGGCGGTGCAGGCAACGGAAAGTGTATCATAGAGTTTATTTATGATGATAATTCACTTCCGTCCTGCGTGGCATTCAGCGGAAGTTGGGGCTACTATAATTGGAACGGGCTTGACCTGAGTTCCAATATCACAAGTATTAAAAAGATCAACTACGGCGAACCCGTAGAATACTAAATTTGTAGGTTTCTATTATGAACGTAAAGAAGATCATCAAGGGTATTATCGGACTCGGTGCGATCGGCGGTGTTGCCTACGCTGCTTACAAGCTCGGTGAGTGCAGCGGTGAGATGAACGAGAGGATTCACGCTATGGCTGACATTGAGGACGGTGACGGCGAGCATTCCGAGGACGATGATGAAGATCATCATCTGATGGTGTTTGATGAGCCAGACGATGGCTGTCTTGCTCCCGTCAAAGAAGCTGTCACATCTTCTGACAGCAGAAAGGGGCTTACCACCAATAATGATGCTCCCGACGAGATGAACGATGCACCGTCCGAAATGGAAAAGCCTTTACCGCAGGAAGATAGTCCAAAGACTGCGGTAAAAGCGGTCACAGTTCCTGTCAGGAAGTACGCTCCTTTGAGCAGTATTAAAATTCGTGGTATTTCCCGAAGTGAAATAGAAATGCTGCTGATTTGGATGATACGTCATAGAGCGTTTTATAAGGTTGATTTAACCTATGTGATCAATGCAGGCTCAACGAAAGTCAACCAAGTCTGTGATGCGTTTCTCAAAGCAGGATATATCCGCAAGGAGGAAAATAGCAAAAAGACATACTGTAATCTTACAAAAGAGGACTATTACAGGCTGTTGTTAGAAGAATAAAAGCACACTTCCCATGATGGGAAATGTGCTTTGGTAGATGTGTTATGCCGGAACGTTTTTCATTTCTTCTTCAAGCTCGTTGATCGCTTCAATAGGAAGTTTAGTGGCTTTTGCAATATCTTCCTTAGAAACTGTGCCTAACTGCAATAAATTATAGGCAATTCTGAGCTTTTCTTCGGTAATTCTTTCTTCCATTGCCTTGCACATATAATCCACTCCTTCCGGTGTTTCTTTGAAAAATCTGGTACGGTCTGCTAACGGTGATAATAACATTTCGTCTGCCTTACTGCACCTGAAATCATGTATCAGCTTGGCAAGATCGGAGTTATCGTCCTTGTTTTCGTATGCGCCGTTTATATAAAGAATATGTTCTCCGTCATTAAACGGCTCACCCGTGGCAAGGTTCATACGCTCTATTGGATAAACAGCTTTTCCTTTGCCGAAGAAATCATTTTCGGTAATGAATATCACATAAGTGTTGGGCAACTTTTCAAACTGCTGTTTCTCCCTGAGATTATCAACGTCCATCGCACTTGAATGGTATCTTGCCCTTTGAGGAGATGCCCCCTTATCCTGCCTCTGCACTTCAATGTCATATTGCTGATTTTCATCATCAACACCAAATACATCAAGGCAAATAGAGCGTTCCCCAAAAAGATGCTGTAGATCGTACTGTGTTTCTTCTTTGGTGAGCTTCAGATCGGGCTTTCCGATGATAATACGAAGCACATACTGAGCAAGTTCAAGATTATTCCTGAAAAGCTCACGCATGAAATCATCGTCAAGAGGACGATATTTGGCAAGCTGTTCAAGGTTTTGCTGACGTTCTTCTTCGGGCGTAAGTATTGGTTTGATCTTAGCCAATGGTATGCACCTCTTATATAGTATTCTTATTCAATACTATTATATCACATCTGCCCCGAAAAATCAATAACAAATTTATTACGAAAGGACGTGTTTTAGCATGATTCTTATCATCGGCGAAAAGCCGAGTGTTTCAAGAGCCATATCCGCCGTTGTCGGAGCTTCTTCCGCACACAAAGGCTACACCGAGGGAAACGGCTATATCGTTTCTTGGTGTGTCGGACATCTTGTCGGGCTGAAATATCCGAATGACTACGGCAACGGCTGGGACCGGAAGTGGAGCTTTTCACAGCTCCCTATGATACCCGACAAGTGGCAGTTTCAGGTCACGGACAGCACAAAGGCGCAGTACAATCTCCTGAAAAGCCTTATAAACAGGGACGATATTTCGGAGATCATCTGTGCAACAGACGCTGACCGTGAGGGCGAATGTATTTTCCGCTATGTCTATAATATGGCGAACTGCAAAAAAACCGTGAAGCGTTTGTGGGTTTCTTCTCTTGAAGAATCAGCTATCCGCAAGGCTCTTACAGCGATGAAGCCTATATCTGCATATGATAATCTGTTTTCAGCAGGCTATGCCCGTGCAAGGGCTGACTGGCTTGTGGGAATGAACGGTTCTCGGCTGTTTTCCGTTCGCTACGGCGGTAAGCTCAACATCGGGCGTGTTCAGACACCGACACTTGCAATGATCGTTCAGCGTGATGCCGAGGTAAACGGCTTTGTGAAGCAGAAGTATTTTACTGTTGACCTGAACTGCGGAGACTTTATTCTTTCTTCTGCGAGAATTGATGATGAAAATGCCGCTGATACGCTTGTTTACGGCTGTGACGGCAGTACGGTTACGATCAGCTCGGTCAAGCGTGAGGTCAAGACCGATAAAGCTCCAAAGCTGTATGACCTGACCACGCTCCAAAGAGAAGCAAACAAGGCTTTTGGTTACACGGCACAGCAGACGCTCGACTATACGCAGTCGCTCTATGAGGGCAAGCTCGTTACATACCCTCGCACGGATAGTCAATTCCTGTCCGATGATATGGCGCAGACGGCTCTTGATGTGGCAAAGCTCTGTGATACCTACTTCGGGTTCGGTATCTCGCATACTCCCGATATTTCTAAGGTCATCAACAACAGCAAGGTATCGGGACATCATGCAATTATCCCCACAAGCGGAATCGCAACGGCAGACCTTTCTTCTCTGCCGTCTGGCGAAAAGAATGTCCTTACGCTGATTGGAACAAAGCTGATCAGTGCAACGGCTCCGGCGCACAAGTATGAAGCTGTCAAGCTGACAGGTATCCGCAACGGTACGGAGTTCACGGCAACGGGCCGCACGGTGCTTGAAATGGGTTGGAAAGCCTATGCAAAGCAGTCCGACAAGAAGAATGAGGAAAAATCTCTGCCTGCGGTATCTGAGGGACAGACATTCACGGCAGCAGCAAGCAAGGGCGAACACTTCACTTCTCCGCCGAAGCCTTACACTGAGGACACACTTCTTTCCGCTATGGAGAGAGCCGGAAATGAGAACTATGACGAGGACACGGAGAAAAAGGGACTCGGCACTCCTGCCACAAGGGCCGCTACGATCGAAGCACTTGTAAAGAATGGCTATGTGGAGCGTGTCGGCAAACAGCTCAGGGCAACGGATAAGGGCAAGGAGCTTGTGACGGTCGTTCCCGATGAAGTCAAGTCTGCAAAGCTGACCGCTGAATGGGAATCGAAGTTACAGCAGATCGAACACGGCAGTCTGCCCGAAGCAGTCTTTATGTCGGGCATTACGCAGTTCATCACTGAAATGTGCGGTAAATATGGCTCAGTGGATAAGTCTGTTTCACTTTCTGACGGCAGTAATGAGCCTATCGGGAAATGCCCGAAGTGCGGTGCAGATGTAGTCAAGGGTAAGTTTGGCTTCTACTGCAAGGGCAAGTGCGGTATGAATATCGCAAAGGTGTACGGTGTGGAGCTTTCCGATACCCAGGTCAAGGGACTACTGAGCGGTAAATCGACTTCCTATACATCTAAGGGCAAAAAGACCATTGTGCGCCCTGAGCTCGTGGAGAATCCGTACAATGGGAAGATGTATTATCAGTGGAAAACGGAGAGGGGTATATAAAAACAGCAAGGGTGTCCTTGCTGTTTGGTGATAGCTATATAAAGCAGAATAATGCTACACAGGAACATCACCATTAATTGGAATAGCATCTGTATTTTTTGTTGACCAAAGAATCAACTGTTCAACGAATTTCGGAGTGATGATTTCCGGAATATGAAACGGAAGAAAATATCTGTTCCATCGTCCATTTGTTTTTTTCGCCTGAAACATTCTGCCTTTGCTTATTATATATTCCTTCTCAGTTTGAAGCGGACAAGCCAGAATATAGGATTTATCATCTGATACTATATTCAGAATATTGTACGGAGATTCATCGTCTAAAGCAACATACCATAAATATGTTTGACTATCGACAATTATTTTACGTCTACCTTTGGAACGTATGCTCATAGAATATCACCTTTGCAAATTCTGAATAATCGGAAGGACGCTCTTAACTACTTTATTATATCAAACTACCGCTGAAAAGTCAATTATTTGGCTTAAAGCAGAAAGGATAATCTTTATGAACAATAACCAGCTTACGGAAGTCGCAAAGATCCTCGGTGTCTCCGAGGACAGCGTTTCAGCTATGGACGATGAGATCAAAAACAGTATGACAGCGGTTTTTGAACAGGTCGCCGTGAAAAACGATGAGGACAAAAAGGCTGTCTTTGAAGCCCTCGACAATCTGTGGCAGAAAGGCTCAATCTATATTGAGCTGAGTGAAGTCGCAAAGTCCACGGGTATCACCACCGAAACGCTCCGCAGCCTTGACTATGAGACTCAGCAGACTATCGTCTATGAGTTCATGATGGACAGCTCTCAGACCGCCCGTTTTTATGACCTTGTGAACAAGGCTCTTGCGGTCGCAGACCTCCCGAATGTGGCAAAGCTCATCGGTACTCCCGTTCGTGCGCTGAGGTCGCTCCCTCGCCGTATTCAGGAGAATATCTGCGGTGCGTATGCTATGGAGTACGATGCCGACAGCACGAATATGGAGCTTATCGACAACATCAGGGAGATGATCGCACCGTGACAGATTTCCCGTATATCGGCGGTATCGAAGTTTCCGCTATCAAAAACCGTGAGTTTATCCGCATTGAAACGGACAAGGCTCAGGCTATCGTGGTGGCACTCGACAAGAGCAATATTCCTTTTTCTGCCCGATTCGGTGATGCTGAAATGGTGCTGACCTATGACGGCAGCTACAAGGAACAGGTCGAGGAGATCATCGCAAAGGCACAGTCCGGCGACTATGAAGCATTGCTCCGTGAGCTGCAAGTTTACGGAGTGCCTGACGGCTATTATCGACTGCTCGGTGAAGTTGCGGAGCTTCTGAATACAACAGTAAGTTTCTTGCAGTCCCGTCCTGATGATGTTCAGCTATTGCTCTGCAAGTTCTATGTTGACCTGTGGCTCTGTGACAGAGCTACGCTTCAGCGTGAGCTTGACCGTATCATCACGGTCAACGGCAGAACGCTCTCGGATATTTCGGAGTATGAACGCAAGAAGCAACAGGAGAAAACTCCTGCCGAACCCGTGCAGACGGCGGATAAAGTTCACTCATTTGCGGAGCTTTACGATGAATACCAGCGCCGTCATGCCAATGACCACTTTACAAGAGAAGCCCATAAACATCTGGCTGAGATCGCCCTCCGCAGACAGCGTGACGAACAGGAGCGAGTTACTCAGACAGAAGAAAGAGAACAGAAAGGAAGAACAGACCATGAAGAAGTTTATCATCATCGGAAGTGCGGTTATCGCAGCAGTCACAACCGCAGTTGTTGTCATCGTAAAGCGCAGAAAGTGAGGTAGCCTATGCCCGTACAGGATAATGACGATAAGAGAACCACCGACCAGCCTGCGGTCGATGCGGAGGAAGAACTGAGAAGAAAACAGGCGCAGGCACAGGAACAACAGCAGGAAGAGTCCGGCGCTCAGAAGTCGGACAAACTTCTTCCTTTTCTGAACGCAAAGGCGGAGCATCATCAGAGCCGAATCGACTCCCTTGATGAGAAAATTGCCAATCAGACGGACAAGATCGACCGCAACAAGGCGAAGATCGAAGCCCTAAGTGCGAAAGCGGACAAGCTCGAAGATACGAACCGTATGCTGAAAGCGACTATCGGCAATCTGCCGGGTATCCGCACTCTGATTGCTAACAACGAGAAGCGTATTCAGGCTATCCGTGAGGTGAAAATTCCGAAGCGGCAGGAGAAGATAGATCAGGGTTGGAAGAAGATCGACACCCTGACCGCAAAGCGTGACCGTATCGAACACAAGCTGAACCGTGTGATCGCTCTCAATGACACGATCAAGAGCTTCGGTATCCACTTCAACAAGGAGCGCCGTGAAGCATTTGCAGATGCTATGACAAGGCTAAACAGCTCGACTGTTGACTGCCTGAGCGATAAGAAAGCTACACTTGAAGCCAAAAAGCAGGCTATCCTCGATACCTATAACGCTCCTGAAACGAGTGCCGTGGACAAGCTCAAACTCGGTGAACAGCTCAAGGGCGTGAATGAGCGTATCGGCGCACTGGAAAGCAAGATCATGAAGCTCGCCCGTCCCGAAACGCACTATGAGGAGCAGACCAACGACCAGCTCGATGCTTCTATGATTCTCACAGGCGAGAAGCTCGGTGAAATGGTGCAGAATGGCACTATGGATATTCCTTCTCTTGCTGAGGGTGCTGTGCAGGCGGCGCAGGAGGTCGAAACGCTTGACAGGTCACAGGTCGCTTCGATCGCTGACAAGCTCATTGACCAGCCGCTTGCAAGTGCAGAAATGCAGATGGAAGATGATTATAACATGATCGACGGCATCATCAACAACGGCAGCAAGGAGGACATCGACAAGGCAAGAGCTGAACTTCGTGAGGGTATCAAGAATATGGAGAACCTTGCGGAGAATCCCTTTGTTCCCCAGGAGATGAGAGAGAATGCCACGGCAGAGCTTGAAAAGATGCGGAAACAGCTTGAATTGCTTGACAGCGTCGATGAGATTGAGGTCGAGTCATGGCTCATGACTATGGTGGATAACGGCGATGCAGTCCTCACCGATGACGGCGGTTTCAAGGTCAACCCCGACTACTACAAGGAGTTGCCCCGTGGTGATCGTCATGTGGAGACTATGACGGAAATTCAGGCGGTCGAGGTCATGTCCGCATTGACTGCCGCAGGCGTGGCATATTCCGCTGCTACTAAGGGTGAGGATAAGGTCGGCATTACTGTTTCAAAGAATGATGTTCCTGCCCTGAATGATGTAATGTACGCTTCTATCGGCAAGATCGCCCATACAGAAGCCGCAAAGGAGAACGGCGGTAAGGGCGAAAAGGGCAAGTATCAGACGATCAATCCCGAATACTATGCTTCGCTCGGCAAGGACGATAAGCACACCCGTGTTGAGCCTATCGCCACGGCAAGAAAGATCGTGGCAGAGCTGCAAAAGCAGAATATCCCGTATTCTGCGGTAGTCCGCAAGAATGACACGGTGGCGGTCACAGTCTCTAAGGCGAATGTCGAAGCATATAAGCAGATCGAGAGTGATGTCAAGGGTGAAAGAGCCGTTGAGCTTGTAAATTCTGAGCTTTTCAAGGCACTCCCGAAACAGGAGCGTTTCACTCGTCGTATGGACGAGGGGCAGGCTCGTAAGAAGTCGGCAGAGCTGACAGCTAAGGGCGTGGAGCATTCCGCTGTGTTCGGAGGTGAGAAATCTGCGGTCACGGTCGCAAAGAAGGATTCCCAAAGAGCTTTCTTTTCCCGTGGCAAAATGCATAGAGATGCCCAGCGTATCAGCGGTCGAGGTCAGCAGAACCCTCAGCAGAGACAGCAGACACCCAAAAAGAGAAATAATCAGGGGTTGGAATAACAGATGAGAATTATTGATGAACAGAAAGAAAGGGCGAACCTCGTCAATCTTCCTCAGTTTCTCATGTCTCACGGCTTTGACCTGAAAAAGGTCGGCAAAGAGTATGTGTGGAAGGAACATGACAGCCTGCATATCAAGGACAACGGTCCGGGCGAACGTGGTCAATGGTTCAGGTTCAGCGAAAACAAGGGCGGCGATAATATCGGCTTACTCCGTGAATATATGGATATGTCCTTTATTGATGCTGTTGAAGCCCTCACGGGTGAGCATATTGACCGCACCTATACTCCGTCCCACACATACGAACCCAAACCTGTTCAGCAAACGGCAAGGGAGCTTTCCCTTGCCGAAGCTGATAATTGCAGGCGTGTGTTTGCGTATCTGTGCAAGACCAGAGGACTTGACTATGATATGCTTTCCGCACTTGTAAAGAAAGGCGTTATTTCTCAGGAAGAAAAGACAGGCAATGTGCTTTTCAAATATTTCGATACAGACGGAAAAGTTATCGGTGCTGAAAAGGTCGGCACTTCCACGGAGCATAAATTCAAAGGCATTGCAACAGGCTCGGTTGGCGGTCACGGCTTTGAGGTAGTACGCGGCACCGGAGAAAAGGCTTTTTTCTTTGAGTCGGCAATAGATATGCTTTCATATCTGCAAATGCACAGCAAAGAGCTTGATAATTGCAGGCTTGTTTCCATGATGGGCGTGAAGCCAAGTATCGTCCTTGATACGATGCTCCGTCATAATATCGCTGCTGAGAACGTATTTTTATGCTCCGATAACGATACGGCAGGCAATGAATTTGCCCAGCGTTTGCAGGAGCAGTATCCCGATATGAAGCGTATCATCACTCCAGATACATATAAAGACTGGAATGATATGCTCAGGGGTATTCCAAAAGTTGTAGAACAAGAGACTGAAAAGAAGGAGGTTGACAGCATGGCTGACCTTATTACATACGGCAACCAAATGTGGCACAAGGCAACAGATAACAGAGATAAGAGCCTTGTGACGATTCAGGCTTCGGATTTTGCAAGATTGCAGGAACAGCTTGATAATTCGGGCATTAACTACTATGCCTATGCCCGTGATAATTCCGTCATTATGGCGATCAATGATAAAGATGTGGAGTGGTTCAGGCAGATTGCAGGCACTCCCGATCTTGTACCGAACAAATCAAACAGACCATATTCTCCGCCCGAAAAAAACATCTTCGGTTCAACAGAGTATCGCTATATTCCGCAGAAAGAGTATCTTTCGGCTGACCGTGATTTAGTCCTGAAAATGGCTGAGATCATGTCAAAGCGCAGTATGCAGTTTTCGGGCAGAGTCTATCCGTCCGGCAAGGGTACGCTGACGGTATCTCACGCTGACCTCTTTGCTGTCCGCAACATCAGGGACGAAGTTGTGAATATGCGTAATCAGTTTGCAAGTACCGATAAGGCGCAGGAAGTCGGCAACCGTGACTATCGTGCGAACCGTGATACCCATTATTATATGAGCAAGCTCACACCCGAACAGTTCGGAAAGGTCAAGCCTTTCCTCGAAACAAGTGTGAGCTATCATGCTGTTGTCCGTGACGGCAAGGTCGCTTTTGCGGTGGATAAAGAGAACGCTCCTGCATTTCACAGGGCTTTGGAAAACGCTGTCCGTGAGGTAGATATGCTCAGGAGTATGGCTGACCTCGGTTTGCCTATGGAGCAGAATGTGGCACTCTCTCCCGTGGTTCATCGCCTTGCGGTGGAAGATGTAAAGCTCGATCTTGCTGACTTTTTCGATAATCGTTATGATGATGCACAGTTCGGTGAAATGCTCTCTCTTGTTAATGCGTATCTGTCACAAGCTCTTTCGGAGCGTTACGGCGAACACTCCAAGCTCCATGATATGCTTGAAGCAAAGTCGAGTTTTGACCGCAGTATTGAGCTTTCTGACTTCTTTTCTCAGCACGATTTCTCCGATGGACAAAGGGCGGCTATTACCGCTATGTTTGTCGGTGATGTGACGAGAGGTCAGATCGACAGCATTGACGAGACTTTCACGGCTGAGGATATTCAGGCGTATGACGAGATTCTGCATAACGCTTTGCAGGAATCCGATGTAGCTGACTTTCTGACTGCCCATAAGCAGGCAGTTATTGACCGTGAGAATGCAAGCAGAGTTCCGACTGAGGAAGAAGTGCTGTTCCCGAAGGCTGACCTTGCGAAATTCCTTGCGGAGCATACGCTTTCAAGTGATGAGTGGGAGGATATGGCATCTCCGCTGTTTGAACGTGGGTATCTTGAAAAGCACCAGCCCAGCGACAAGGCTTCTTTCGGCTATCATCTGCCTGAAAAAGAGCTGTATGCACTTGCGGAGCGTTATCATCACGGTGACGATATTCGGCGTGAGCTTGCGCTCGGTCTGATGATCCACGCTTCTGATAATATCGCAGATAAGGATAAGGTGGAGTTCGTCTTTGAGGACGGCAAGATCTCTGACCGCACATTCTATTATGGCGAAAATCTCCGTCACACTATGGATCTGTCCTACGGTGATGACGGCATAACTTGTTCTTTCAGCGGTATGGAGCGTTTTGTGTCCTTTGAGGAGATCGGACAGGCTTTCATCGACCGTATCCATGAGGAATATGAGGACTTGGCATATTGGGCGGTGCTTGATTTCATCAGGGACGATATTCCCGATATTTCCGATGATACAGTAAAGGAGCTTATCACGGCATTTGACGGTGCCGCACTTCACGGTTGGGAAAACGGCGATAATATCCCGAAGCTCAACCGTATCAAAAAGGCTCTGTTTGATGTTCTCGGTGACGAGGAGCAGACAGAGAAAGCATTTGCTTGTATCGCAAAGCACAAGTATATTGTGACCTTTGAAGCTGAAAAGCCCGAAAAGCAGCCGGATAGCCTGACCTTCCATTTCGGCAAGGATAAGGGTGATGAATGGGTTAGCGAAAGCGACATCGTTCACGATTTCGCCCTTGCACACCCTGATTGCAGTTTCGCTCTCGCTAATGCTGTTATGGAGTACCTCGATGAGAAACAGCACTCTGAGAGAAATATCCCTGAGCTGAAAGCGGGCTGGTATAAAAAGACCGATTTCAGCATTACTGCTGTCATCGGCGGTGAGGCATTCAATTATGACGGTCGCTTTGACATTGGTGACGGCAAAGGCACGGGTGGCGGTTCGCTGATCGACCATATCCGCACATATAATGAGGGTATCCTCGGCTATACGCAGCACCCGTTCAATCAGCCGGAATATAAGGAAAGGGCGCAGAGAATGCTTGACATTTTCGTTCCTTTCCTTGAAGCATATTCTGAGCTGACCGCTGAGGAACAGCGTATCTTCGACGATTTCAAGGCACAGTACCCGATCCTCACCTATGATGATGTGGAAAAGGAACAGGGTAAGTTCCAGATCTATCAACTCCCCGGCGGTGAGAAGTATCACGGTGTCCGCTTTGAGGGGCTTGACAGGCTGAAAGCAGAGGGCGTACAGCTCAATAGGGACGATTATGAGCTTGTATATGAGGGCTTAGTCGGTGAGTTCAGAGGAAATGCAACTCTTGAAGGCATTTTCACTCAGTTCAACACCAATCAGCCTGCGGACTTCTCAGGTCACTCCCTTTCGGTTTCCGATGTTATCGTCATTTCAATGGACGATAAGGACACGGCATATTATTGCGACAGCTTCGGCTTTACCGAAATGCCTGAATTTTTCCTTGAAAAAGAAAGGACACAGGAGAAGTCTGTGCCGTCTGTTGCCGATCTTGCTGTCGGTGATATTATCATGTATGACGGCGCTCGCCGTGAGATTGAGGAAATTAGTCCTGACCGTATCAAGATGAAAGACCTTGATGCACCCGATTACGGCGGTATTCTGCTCGGCACTTCCGATGTGCTTGCCTATGACGGCTGGCAGCAGGATATGGAGGAAAAGGGCTTTGAGATTCTGTCTAAGGCTGAAAAGCCTGCACCTGTTGTCGATACTCCCGAACAGGTAGAGCCGGAGGATAAAGGACCAGTCTCTCTGCGAAAAGTCGGTGATTTCTATGAGATGTACGGCAAAAATGCGGAGATCGGTGCGGAAGTCCTCGGACTGCGAATGTTCTCCAAAAATGGGCAGCTTATGGTCGGTTTTCCCGATCATGTCAAGGACGAATATTCCGCAAAGCTCCGTGAAGCAGGATATACCGTCCTGATCGAACAGGCTTTTGAGCTGAACCCTCCGAAGCGTGAAGCTGAGAAGCTCCAGACATTACAGCAGGTCGTTGACAAGTTCTTCGGGACTGACTGCGAGTCTGCGGAAACTGAGGGCGGCACATGGAAACTGGCTATTACTGACGGAGAAAAGGTCGGTGAGCTGTTTTACGACGGCGATCCTGTCTGCGGTATCTATAACCGTGGCGACAAAATGGAGATCGAGCCTTACCGTGAGCTGACAACATTTCCGGCGCTCCTGCGTATTGCGATGCTTGAACATAATCCTGACAAGCCCGTGGAGATCATGGACTTTCAGCGTACCTTTGAGACTCCGCTCGATAAGGCAAAGTGGCTTATCAACGACTTCTGTGAAACGGAATACCGTGAGGGTGCTGACTTCTCCGATCTGCACAATGTTGGTCTTGCGTTCACCACGCTGACGGACGATGAGCTGCCCATTCAGGTGACGGCTGACCTTATCGACTTCAAGATCACCTATGAGTTTGACGGCGAGGTTTACAATACGGATCAGTATGACAGCATTGAGGATATGATCGAGAACGGTCTGACCGATCTTGATTTCAGCGATCTTGTATCTGTCCCCGATGAAGTGATCGAGCGTCACACAGGCAAGGACGAACAGACGGTAGATCTTATGAGCGATGCCGCCGATGTAGCGGATATTTCTTCTTCTGCGGAAGATGTGCCGTCTGTTACGCTGAAATACAAGGGCGATGCCGAGAGCCTTGACGAAATCAAGGACAAGGCACTTTCCCTCGGTGCAACTGTTATTGTGGACAATGCAGAGGGTATCATTTCCATTGATACCTATGCAGACCACAAGGCAGAGCTTGACGGGCTTGCCTATGAGCTGGGTGTAATGGCGGCCGATGATGCTCCTGCGGTCGAGACTCCCGCACAGGAGACTGCGGATATTGACAAACCCCTTTTCACCGATGCAGCGGTCATTGACGAAATTCAGCGTAATGAAAACGCTGATGTTCCGTTTTGGGAAATGCCCGAAGCACAGGGTGAACAGCTCTCTCTTTTCGGTGATCCCGAACCGCTGACCACTTCAAAGCCTGCACCTCAGAAGCCAAAATCCGAATTTGCAAAAGGTCCGGTGGTTGACGGTGTTCAGGTCTATGAAGCACTTGCCGCAGAGATCGACCGTGGAACTGGCTTTGTTCACGGCAAGCTCCGTGTGCAGGACTTCTATGAGGAACAGCACCCGACAATTCAGCAGCTTGCCGATTTTTTGAAAAAGGAATACGGCACAGGCGGTCACAGCGGTGAGGGTAAGATCTCACTCGTTGACTATAATTCTCAGGGTATCACATTCAGCTTTGAGAACGGCGAAAAGTTCCGTCATTCTTGGTACAATGTTGCTGTCATGACAGAGAGCAGACTTCGGGACGATACCTACTTGTCTGCCGAACAGAAAGCAGAGAGGGTGGCTCTCAAAGCGGAGCAGTCCGCCGAGCATACCGCACCCGATACTGTGGAAGTTGGTGACCGATTTCGTCACAAGATTACTGGCGAGGTTTCTGAGGTTGTTTCGCTGACAGGTGCGTTACCGTTCTATACGGACGAGTGTACGATCACAACAGATAAAGGCAGCTACGCTACTACGGAGAATATCTCTTATGATAAACTCCTGAACAGCGGACTCTATGAGTATATCGGCAATGCTGAACCCGAAAAGGAAAAGTCTGAACCTGTGAAGCCTGAGCCTATTGCTGAGGTCACACCCGAAAAGTCTGTGGTTATTCCCGAAGCAGAAAAGCCCGATATTCCTACCATCAAGAACCTGTCTCAGCTCAAAAAGGCTATCAAGCCAGGAATGATGTTTGAAATCAGCGATCATCTCCGTTCTGAGTGCGTAGGAGAACGCAGAATTGTTACGAGTGTAAGCACCGTTGATTTTACTTCCAGAAAGCTCGATGAAAACGGAGAACCTACTGGCAAAGACCTCCACATGGAGTTTGACCGTGCGAAGAACTGGACTTTTGACGGTGGTGAGCTGACTTCTCGGCTTGACAACGGCGATATGCTCATGAGCTTTCATTTCATTGACAGCTTGGAGCGTGAGCAGACTGTTCAGGCTGAGAAAGAGCCGGAGCTTGCACCCGAAACAACTGCACCTGAACTTTCCGTCGGGGATCTCCTTGAATACAAGGGCAAGGAATACAAGGTCGAAAGCATTGATATGGACAGCTTTATCACGCTTGCTGATACGGCATTTGAAGATGCTCCGAGAATTTCGTCCCGTGTGACCTTCCTTGCTGATGAGTTTATCCGCAGCGGTGAATACAAAATCATTACTCCTGCGGTCGATGATCCTGCACCGGAAGTGACAGCACCCGACAAGGGTGAAAACTTCACAATTACTGATGATAACCTCGGTGACGGCGGCGCTAAGACTAAGTTCAGGGCGAATGTTGAAGCTATAAAAACGCTGAAGACACTTGAACGGGAGAAGCGTCCTGCAACTGCTGAGGAAAAGGAAACACTGTCGAAATATGTCGGTTGGGGAGCAATTTCTCAGGCTTTTGATCCGAATAATAACAAGTGGGCAGCGGAATATGCAGAGCTGAAAAATCTGCTGACTCCGCAGGAGTACGCTCAGGCACGTTCAACGGTCAATGATGCGTTCTATACCAGCCCGACCGTTATTGACGGCATCTACGAGGCTCTCGGCAATTTCGGCTTTGACGGCGGTAATGTCTTAGAGCCTGCAATGGGTATCGGAAACTTTTTCGGTCGTATGCCAGAAGATATGCAGGCACACTCTCAGCTCTACGGCGTGGAGATCGACTCGCTGTCCGGCAGGATCGCTCAGGCTCTCTATCCCGATGCGGATATTGCAATTCAGGGATTTGAGCAGAACCGTTTTCAGAACGGCTGCTTTGATGTGGCTGTCGGCAATGTTCCGTTCGGTGAGCTTGGTTTCCGTGATACCGTCCATGACACCACGAAACTGCACGATTTCTTCTTTGCAGAAGCACTCGACAAACTCAAAGACGGCGGTATCATGGCATTTGTGACCTCGGCAGGAACGCTTGATAAGCGTGATGAAAATGTCCGCCAGATGTTGGCTGACAAGGCTGACTTCATCGGTGCTATCCGACTGCCGGGTGGCAAGAATGGAGCTTTTAAGGATAATGCAGGCACGGAAGTGACCACTGATATTATCTTTTTACAGAAGCGTGAGGGCAAGTCTGTTGCTGAAATGTCCGATATTCCCGATTGGGTACATATTGGGCAGACTGAGGACGGACTGTCGATCAACAAGTATTTTGAACAGCACCCTGATATGGTGCTTGGTACGGTGGTCGAGGGCAACAAGCTCTACGGCAGCGGTACAATGGTTGTCGCTGAGGACGGTTTTGACCTGAAATCAGCACTCCATGAAGCAGTCGGAAAGCTGTCTGCGGAGATCAGTCATGAGCGTGGCAGAGATGTTTATGCGAAAACGGCTGACGGCGTTCAGGTTCAGATTCCGTCAAATCTGCGTAATTACAGCTTTTTCCTTTCTGACGATCAGGTGTTCTTCAAAAAGAATAACGCTGCCTGTGAGTTCCGTTTTGATAAAGGTACTGCACAGCACAAGCGTTTTACTGCTTTTATTGAATTGCGTGACCTGACGAGAGAGCTGATCGAAGCGATGGAACTTGACAAGCCTGACAGCGTTATCAAGGATTTACAGGCAAAGCTGAATGTGGCATACGATGATTTTTATAAGAAGTTCGGGCTTATCCACTCTCAGACCAACAAGCGTTACTTTGCGGAAGATGTTTCGTATAATCTTGTCGCAGGACTGGAAAAGAGCTATGATAAGACTAAGCTCCTTGAAAAGTCCGATATTTTCACAAAGCGGACTATCGTGCCGCCGAAGGCTGTGGAACACGTTGACACGGCACTTGAATCACTCACGCTCTCCATTGCAGAAAAAGCACGGGTTGACTTTGAGTACATGAGTGGACTGACGGGTATGACTGAGGACGAGCTGAAGCACGACCTGACGGGTGAGATTTTCAAGATTCCCCATACGGAGAATGAATATCAGACGGCTTCGGAGTACCTTTCGGGCGATATTCGCAAGAAGCTCCGTGAAGCTGAGGAGATCGCTGAGTATGATCCTGACTTTAATATCAATGTATCGGCGCTGAAACAGGCAATGCCTGAACCGCTGAAAGCCGGAGATATTGACATTAAGCTCGGTGCCGCTTGGCTTGATCCGAAATACTATGAGCAGTTCATGTATGAACTGTTGCAGACTCCGGCATATCAGCGGAGTGATAGTCCGTCTGCACGTTGGAACAAGTCGGCTATTGTCGGTGTGGAATACTCTGTCCACGCAAATTCCTTCCATGTAAGCAACAAATCTTCCGACAGGTCGGTGCTTGCGACTCAAAAGTACGGCACACACAAGATGAACGCTTATGACATCTTTGAGCATTTGCTGAATCTGCAAGAGCCGAAGGTCTACAAGACGATCGAAGTGCCGGACGGCTTGGGCGATACTAAGGAAAAGCGAGTGGTGGATATTGATGCTACCCGTGTTGTACAGCGCAAAGCTGACGATATTCGCAAGGCTTTCAAGGCGTGGATCTTCAAAGATCCTGTTCGCCGTGAAGCTATTGTGGAGCGTTACAATGAGCTGTTCAACAGTATCCGTCCCCGTGAATTCGACGGCAGCGCACTTTCTTTCCCGATGATGACTGCGGACATTCATTTGCACGATCATCAGAAAAATGCTATCGCTCATGCAATGTTTGGCGGCAATACGCTGTTTGCACACTGCGTTGGTGCAGGAAAAACCTTTGAAATGATCGCAACTGCGATGGAATCAAAAAGGCTCGGTCTTTGCACAAAATCGCTGTTTGCTGTGCCGAATCATCTGACAGAGCAGATCGGTGACGATTTCCAGAAGCTCTATCCGGGCGCTAACATTCTTGTTGCGACCAAAAAGGACTTCAAGAAAGAAAACCGACAGCAGTTATTCGCTAAGATCGCTACGGGCAACTATGATGCAGTTATCATCGGCCATTCTCAGCTCGGCAAGATTCCTGTTTCAAAGGAGAGACAGGTCATGACCATTCAGAGCCAGATCGACGATATTCTGCGTGGTATCGAGGAACTTAAAAAGAGCGAAGGCTCTAAGTTCCAGATCAAGGCTATGGAGCGTACCCGTAAGAGTTTGCAGAAGCAGCTCGATAGGCTCGAAAAAGCAAATCAGGACGATACGCTGACCTTTGAACAGCTCGGAATCGACCGTCTGTTCGTCGATGAGGCTCATGAGTTCAAAAACCTGTTCGTCGCCACAAAATTGCAGAATGTAGCCGGAATTTCCAATTCGGCTTCGCAGAAAGCTCTCGATCTTTTCCTCAAATGCAGATACCTCGACGAAAAGACAGGCGGCAAGGGCGTTATCTTTGCAACAGGAACACCTCTGAGCAATTCTATCACAGAGCTGCACACCATGATGCGTTACTTGGAATACGATTTCCTGAAAGACCACGGCTTGCAGCACTTCGATAATTGGGTTGCGGTGTTCGGTGAGCAGAAAACAGACTATGAGCTGAAACCTGCGGGCAATGGCTTCAAGGAGCGCACCCGTATCGCTAACTATACAGGTCTGCCCGAATTGATGAGTATGTTCAAGCAGGTCGCTGATATTCGTACTGCGGATACGCTGAAACTCGATGTACCTGATTGTGATTATCAGGTGGTCCAGGTCGAAGCTACTCCCTTTCAGCGGGAACTTGTTCAGGAGCTTGCCGACAGAGCTGACGCTATCAATGCAGGAAATGTTGATCCTACGATCGACAATATGCTCAAAATTACGTCGGACGGAAGAAAGCTCGGTCTTGATCCGAGACTGATTGATCCGTCCTTTGAGGATAACCCTGATACGAAGCTGAACAGGTGCGTTGAGAACGTAGCCCGTATCCACGCTGAAACGGCTGAGGACAGGCTTACGCAGATCATCTTCTGTGATTTGGGTGTTCCACACAAGGCAGCAGAAGCAGCGGTCGAGGGCGAAGATGCCGATGATGCTAAGGATAAGAAGTCTATTGCTGAGGTCGAATCTCTTGAAGAAGAATGCGACTTCTGCGTGTATGACGATATTCGTGACAAACTGATCGCAAGGGGTATCCCTGCGGAGGAGATCGCATATATCCACGATGCGAAAACCGAACAGCAGAAAGCTGACCTCTTTGATAAAGTCCGCAGCGGAGAGATCCGTGTCTTGCTCGGTTCAACTGCAAAAATGGGTACAGGTACTAACGTACAGAAACGGCTTATTGCAGTCCATGACCTCGATATTCCGTGGCGACCTGCCGACCTTGAACAGCGCGCCGGACGTATCATCAGACAAGGCAATGAAAACAAGAATGTTCAGATCTTCCGTTATGTCACCAAAGGCACGTTCGACGCTTATTCCTACCAGACATTGGAGAACAAGCAGAGGTTTATCTCTCAGATCATGACGAGTAAGACTCCCGCGAGAAAGTGCGAAGATGTAGACCAGCAGGCACTCACTTATTCCGAGATCAAGGCACTTTGTACTGGCGATGACCGTATCAAAGAGAAGTTGATGCTTGAAAATGAAGTGAAGGAACTGAGGATACTGGCTGCGGAACACCGCAACACAGTATTTGAAATGGAGGACAAGATCGCTCGTTTCCCCGAACAGGAGCAGAAACTTACAGCTATTCTTGCTGATCTCCATACAGACCGTGAAGCACTCCGCAAGCTCCCGATCGATCCTGAGCGAAAACTGCCCGTATTCAAAATCACCATTGGTGAGACTGAGTACACCGACAGAAAAGAAGCAGCTAAGGCTTTGGAAGATGCGGTGTTTGCTATCAAGTATGCGGATACTCCTGTTAAGGTCGGCTCGTTCCAGGGCTTTGACCTGAGCGTGACGGTAAACAGCAATATGATGGGCGGCGGTATGTCCGCTTGTCTGCAAGGTGCTACTTCACATACCACGAAGCTGATCGAGAGCTTTGCCCATAACCTGAACCGTCTTGAAGCTGCCCTCTACAACATCGACGGCAGAATCGAAAGGACACAGGATAACCTTGCGAAGCTCAGGCTTGACCACGCAGAAGCACAGAAGATCGTAGCAGAGCCGTTCCCTCAGCAGGAGGAGCTTGATACTAAGGAGCAAAGGCTGAAAGTCGTGACTGATGAGCTGAATCAGGCGGCTATCGAAGCGAAGAAGAACGCTCCGAAGCGTGAAAAGACTTGCTACTTTGAACGAGCTAAGATGAAACGTGATGCCGCAAGGCTCGCTAAAAAGCCGAAAACGCCGAAGGACAAGGCTAAGAGCAGGAGTAAGCAAGGAATTGAATAACATAAAAGTCAACCGCAATTTAAGTGGTTGACTTTTCTTTACTTTATATTACAAATCAAGCTTCTATATCTTTTCTAGTAATCTTATAGCCCAACTTGGTAATCAGCTTGAGCGTTTCTATAGCAGTATTACGATCGTACTCTTTTTCAGATTCTGGTAGTTCATCATACGGTACAAGGCAAGGAGTGGTTTTCTTTTCAGTATCCTTAACTTCTCCATAAGTCCATCCTTCTTTAATGCGCCCAGCTGCCCACACATCGTGGACATTGGCTGCTATCAACTCAGTAAGGGCTACAAGGTCATCTGAAAGCGTGATATCATTTGTTTGCATAGGATTTGGTGTGTACTTCATTTTTATTCCGTAACCGCCAACCAGACCAGCGGGCAAAAAAATGAGCCGAGATCAACCTCGGCTCAAATCCTGTATTCGGTTCATCACAATGAATTACTGTGAGCTGCTGTGAATTACTGTGCGGTGAAATACTGTCAGTTACTATGGAATACTGTGGATGAGAAGCTGTCACTTAACCTCAGCCATGTTTTCAACGATCTGATGATATGTTCTGTGGCAGGTTTCAGGCAGAGTAGCACTCCACGGCATGATGCTGTCAAGCTGTTCTTCTGAAGGTGTTTTGCCCCATGAAGGGAGAACAAGCATCAGATAGGAGAGATAGCCAAACACATTCAGTCCGTTTCGCTTGGCTGTTTCGATCACGCTCATGAAGAGAGCGCTCGCATCTGCACCCTTATCCGTCTCAGAAAAGAGAAAATTCTTACGGTCGATCACAAAAGGCTTAACGGTGCGTTCTGCAAGATTATTTGTCATTTCCACTTCGGGATGATCTAAAAACAAAAGGAGCTTGTCTTTCTGATTCAGGGCATAGGTGACCGCCGCGCCAAGGTGTGAACCTTTGCTCGGTCTGAGCGTTCCGATGAAGTTGTAGAATTCTTCTATGATCGGTCTTACCTTTTTCTGCCGCATCTCCAATATCTTTTCCGGCGGGACGTTTGCTTTTCTTGCTTCACGCTCCAAGACAAATGCTCTGTCGATGATCTCGACAGCTTTTGCCGCTTTGCTGTTTTTATCATTTTCAGGTATGCTGTCCACAAACTTGCGGCGAGCGTGCGACCAGCAGCCTGCGTGCAGATATTCTCCCGAACCATAAGACCCCAGCCCATCGGTCTGCACAATACCGTCATAACTGCCGAGAAGTTCCTCTGCGGTCACTTTTGAACGGTTGTCCAGATAGGTATAGATCGCGATCAGAAGCTTTGCTGACGCTCCTGTGCAGATCACCCACATCTGTCCCTTCTTTTTCACAGGCTTTCCATGTATTTTCAGGACACGCAGCGTGGTTTCATCGGCATTCAGAACAGGTTCAAGATAGGCGTATTTCCAGAAGTGCTTCACAACAGGTATAAGCCATTCTGAACTTTTGATGATCCAGTTTGCAAGTGATGTGCGGTTCAGGTAGATGCCCTGCATCTTGAAGTGCTGTTCCATACGGTAAAGCGGTTCGCCAAGCAGATATTTCGCCTCAGCGATATATGCGATCAGCTCTGCTTCCGGCAGACCTCTCGGAATGACAGGCGCAGGAGTCAGATCCGGAGCCTTCACAATATTCGCCTTATCTCCGTGCTTATCGCAGTGTTCACATTTGTAGACCTCACGAAAGTATGTGATCTTAAAGATCTTCGCAGGGATAATGCAGAGCCGTGTGGTGACTTCCGCATATCCGTATGTCCGCAGACGATGTAGATATTGTCAGCAGTTAAGTCTTTCAGCATTCTTTCAGACCTCTCAGCAGCGTAAGCAGAAGCCTCTCGGATATATCTGCTGGCATTTCGACCTCGATCCCGTCTTTACGGACGATCATCTTTTGTGGGACAGCCGGTTCAGGTTTCCCAGGTCCAGCGCTGTTCGCAACACATTGTGTCTGCACCGCAGCTGTCGTGCAGGTGACGCTTTGAGAAACACTCAGCGGTACGATCTGCTGCAAAGGCAATCCGGCTCGTTTCAGCAGTTCTTTTCTCACCACATTCAGGCGTGAGTAGTATGTGTGCTGACTGATCCCCTTTTCCTTGCACCACGCTGTTACGGTCATACCGCTGCTTTGGCATTCCTGTATCTGCTCTGCCCACTCCCTGTGACGAAGCTCGGTTTTTACTTCTCTGATCGTTGGCATATTTTCAGCTCCTTTCGGGGTAAATCCCTTTGGAACTATTTTATCGCTTTTTTAGTGCCGAATCAACGTTAGGGTGTGGTTGGCGGTTACTTTATTCCTCCATTTATATACCCACGCCCTCTTGCTTATTACAAGAGGGCATAGTATTTGATTTAAGTGTTTGATCTTTTCTTTCTGAACAGCCATATGCCGACTCCTACGAGGACAGCGATAATGACGCCTAATAGGATTCTAAACCAAAGGCAATAGAAAAGTCCTACCTGAATAAAGGATACTTCCTGCACAGTATAAGAATTTCCGGCTTCATCGACCAAAACAAAACTGAGATTGTGCCTTCCCTTATCCAATGTGTATGACAAAGATTTATCCGCTTCAGAGTAAGTGAAATTGGTCATCAGCACTCCGTTGTCATATACTTTACACTCATCGGGATTAAGTGATTCACTGATATCGGTAATAGTATAGGTCTTAGAATTTTTGATAAATGCCTTTCCTTTTTTCAGATCACTTGGCACTTTACATGATGGTGCAAGTGCATCAATCCTTATCCATGCAAGAGATATATTTGAAGTTTCTCCTTTATACGTGTTCTCTGCCCTTAAATAAATGTCCTTGTTCGTTCCTTCAGGATAATTATCTATGAAGAACTGACCTGGTAATGTGTAGCTATAAACACCTACCGCATACATATCTTCGCTGTTATCTGCGTTCAAACCAGTATCATCTGTTTTGCCATTTTGGTCTCGTAATACGATATTGGTTTTGGAATCTGTAGGAGCGAACACTGTGATTTTTAGATCCTTAAAATCATCAGGTCGTTTGCTAATTGGTGTCTTCTCATCTTTCTGCAACGAGTACCAACCTGTAGAATCCTTAACGTTATCCGCTTTTTTACTTTCCGTAATATAAGCAAGTACATCGGAATTCATCATTAAAACCGAGGTGTTTCGACACAGAACACTTTTATTCCCCGCTTTATCAACAGCCGTTAAATCAAACGAGTAAATACCATCTTTCTTGAACTCAGGTAATGCGAACACCGCCTCTTTCATCTTATTTTCGGTACCGGTCTCAACAATTTGCGTAATATCTCCGTTTTTAGAGGTTGAAGGAGCAATTGTTCCGATTTCTTTTCCACTTGTATATTCCGGTGTGTAAACAGTTAGTGCATACTCTATGCGATCAAGGTTTTTATCGTTCATGGCAACAGAGGGAATAAAGCCATCATCAACACCTGTATTATCAGTGAAAATTTCCAAGTTTGTATAAGCCTTATCAGTATCACTTACAGACTTTCCATTCCTCTGCGATATGACTGGATTTGTGAAGTCAATTTCAAATATTACAGATTCTTGTGATGGTGTTGAATTGGATGCCATGTCAAATGGAGTAACACTCACAACATAAATACCATCATATGTATCATATTTACCGTCTTCTTTCTTGTTTGAGAACGGTATGGTAAATGTGTGTTTGTCTTTATCTTTCTCATCAGTACTCCAAGTACCTCTTGAAACAATTTCCATCCCGGTCTTATCATGTGTTTCACCTGGATTTTTTCGCTTAATTTCAACGTGTGCCAATGAAGGATCAAAATTATGTTCAGTGATTGTTATTACAATGTTTTTGTCAATTTGACTAACACCAAAATAGTGCTCCTTATTTGATGTTTTAAACTCATTAAAATTAGTCTTAAGAACCGGAGGCGTCTGGTCTACAACAAAGGAAGTGGTTGAAGCATTCTGACTGTGATTTCCAGCCATATCGGTATAGGAAATATTATAGCTATAAACTCCGTCTTTAGAGATTGTATATTTTCCTATATGTACATTGGCGTTATTTTGATCATTCTCCCACGATGTAACTTCAACTTCATCATCATTCAACGTAAAATGTACATCTTTGGATCTGAAATTTCTTTCATCTATAGTAATTGTAACAACTTGATCTCCATTGTAATAAGCAGCATTTGAAGTTAGAGTTGATGAAATAGCAGGAGCAGTCTTATCTACATTATAGCTCTTTGTAGTTGCAGCTTCGACCTTGTTCTTTGCATTATCCGTCAGATTAACAGAAACAAGATTTTCATTTGTATCACTGGTTACAGTCACCATGAATTGTAAACTCGTAACAAGATTAGAGTCCTTTCCTATAGATTCATTGATGATAATTGCCTCGTCACCTGTGGTTTGAATATCTCCGTTCTCATTTACAGTTATAGTGCCTTGTTTGTTATCGTTTGCGATTGACCATTCTATTTCAGAGATGCCTGAAAAAGAATCCTCAACGGTAATAATAAGGGGAACATCTTGATTATAGAATACAATATTCGTGTCATTTTCCTGGTACACATTTGATGGAGATACTGTGCTTGATTCTTCAATTTTAATAGACGAAACATTTGCGTGAAGTTCCGCATCCTCAACTATAGTACCGTTTGCATATCTCAATCCTGATGTATGTTTATAATTGTCGTTTAAATAATTAGAGGAAGCCACATTATCAACAACAATCGCCCATATTTGCCCCTTGAAACCTTTCTCAATCTTAAATTCGGCATACCCCTCCTGAGAATTCCAGTTTTCTGTGCCACTGGCATATACTGTCATAGAAATTGGCTCTTGACTACCGGCTTCACGGCGATATAATGTGACATAATTTATGCCTGACGAAACATCTTCATCCTTTACATAAACACGCACAATTGTATCTTCCTTGAAGTAGTAGCCGTAAGTTGAATATTCAATATCGCTGCCATTTTCACCTTTAGATTCAAATCGGAATTCAGTTATCTCTGGATTCTTTGTATCGATATGAACAACTTTTTCACGCTTGTTTTTCAAGGACAACTCAGTATTTTCAGAAGCATAATTACCTGCATTATCTTGCGAATCAGAAATAAGGAGATAATGCCCCTCGGAGTCTATGTTATAGTTATATCGGACTTCATCTGTATATTTGGTTTTTGTCTCAGGAGAAGCAAACTTAATTGTTTGGTTCTCAACAACTACTCCGTCTTCAGTATGTGAGTACTGATCATAGACAGCATTATTATTGGAATCCTTCACATTCAAGGAAACATTATTCAAACCTGAGTCTTTGTCGGATGCAACTACTTCATAATTGAACGCAGAAGGATACCATATTTCACCATTAACGATGTGCTGATTATTCTCTGGTAGTATGATTTCAGCACTCGGCTTTACATTTTCCAGCTGCAACAATGTCGAACTAGATTCATTAGTTGAAACCACACCATCTATTATTGTTAGATAATAATTGGATTTATTTCCGAGTGCGTCTTCAATTATAAAATAAGCGGTACCAGAAGCATTTACAGGGAGAGTATCAAACACGAATTCTCTCGTTTGTCCATTTGAAGAAGATGAACTCACTTTATACTCTTCTTCGCCCCACTTAAGCTTTACCTTTTCGTCGGTTTCATCAGAAAAGCCACACCCAGATTCGTTATCTTCAACTTTAACAGAAAGGCTAACGGAATCATTGCCAAAAATCCCGAAAGTGAAGTACTTCAAAATAGAGGGTGTATAAGTATACCGATCTTCAATAACTGTAGGTGCATCTGTATCAACGTAAAACTCAAATGTACCATTGTTTTCATCGGTTATATTTCCAGCGAGATCTGTTGCTTGTACTTTTAATGTATAGCATCCATTTGCCTGATATTTGTCACTATTAATTTCAATAATATGTTCCTTACGATCTATGGGAACATTATACGAAATATCTACCGAACTTGTAGTTATTACAGTCTCACCATCAACTATCTCCTCATTATCAACTTCAATCGGTTCAGTGGTTAAAGTTCCAGAAGACAAATCATTAGGGGGGAACTTCTCGACTATCTTTCCATCGGGACCGATTACTGTGCAGGTATAGTTCTTCAGTCCTTTATCATCTTTTATGGTAATTGCAATCTCTTCCGAAAAAGATGATCCCCCATAATATTTTTTGCCATCCGCATCAACATATTGTGGTGTGGCAGAGAAAGACACAGTAGAATCATCTTGATCTTTGGGATCGTAGAATATATCACAATGATTATCTTTTGAATCGAGAAGATACGCCTCTTCACTTTTCGTATTATTGTGGCTCTTTATCACAAAGCTGATGGTGTTAACTCCTTGCTTATTAAGTCCATTTAGTTTGCTTACTGGGATGTAACAGTTTTTATATCTATAGTTGGACTTATCAGAGTATACGATTATTCCATTTCTTTCAGCTTCTTGCTGGTTTCTAACGCCCAAGCTTTGTTGTTTTCCATTAACATTTACAATAATACTATTAAGTGATGCATCATCAACTTCAAGTTTGATATAGTCGTTATTATTTGCATACACTGCGTTTGAGTATGGATATGTTTTTGATCTTTCATCACCGAAAATGAGAGAATGCTTTGATGTGGCTTTCTCAAGCTCTTCCTTATTATCTGAGTATACTACAGAAGCTTCTTTTATAATTGGCTTTGAACTGTTTACAGCATCAATTACGAAAGTCTGCTCGTTTTTTGCTTTGTCTCTGACAATAAAGGTAAGTGCATTGTTGGCAAGATTCTCATCATTATTTATATTGATTTCAAATTTATACCCACCATTAGATTCGGTATAGGCGATGTATTGTTCTCCGCCGTTACCAATTTTATATGTAACCGATTCAATTCCAGAGCCGTTCTCATAAAACGTTGCATCAGTCGAAAAGCTACGCTGCGACCACCAGAAATTTCCAGGTTGTGGCCAAAACGGATCAGACATATTGACAGCAAACTCTGTAGGTTTTGTTTTATCGAAATTATAATGAAAAGTCTCCTCTGCCACTTCATGATCAGAGTCATTGTCATAGGCAGCCCAAAAATGAACATAATGATGATTTTCAGGAATAACATCCGCTAATGCTTCAGAGTCCCATTCAGAATTCCACACACTTGCTGATTCATACGCACCCCAGTCAAACTCGTTTTTATCTGATGTTTTGTAATAGATTGATACATTCTCAGTCGGAATTGATGTTACAAGCCAGTTTAAAGTATTACTCCACTTGTTCTCATCCGTATCAATTCCTGATACGCTCAAATAAGGCTTAGAAGTGTCTTTTATAACAATAGATGTGTGCTGAATATTGCCAGCCTCGTCAATTACATAAAAAACCACTTCGTGATCAATCATTGACGGCTCACCATGGAGATTGAATCCGTACTCGCCGTTATTATCATTAAGTGAGATTCTATTGCCTACAGCTTCGATTTCGGACTTTTTTGTCAGCTCGCTGTTATCAAGTACATAGTAAATTTCAAGATTAGAAGACAGATTATCACTTATTGAGGATGAACTTTTTATATCAAAAGTCTTGTCATCGATTCTGATTTTTTCTACACTGAAAGCGTCAGGGATTGTTGTATCATACTTATAAGTTAAAGCCTGACAATCAACGACTTCATCCTGATCATCTTGTTTTCTAACAGCCCAGAACTTAATATATCCCTCGCCATCTTCAAACGCCGTGCCATCATTCCAAAGTTTGGCATCAGAATCAGAATACGTTCCCCACATATGATTAGCAAGAGGCGTTTCACTTGTCTTGTAATATAACGTTGCATCCGTACTAACATCTACAGTCCACTCATCAAAATTGTTTGTCCAGTTATCAGGGATGACAACATTTAACTCCAAGTCATTTTCTTCAGTTGTGGGTTCAGATACATCCTCGGTTTGCTGCCCAACACTATCTTTGAGATCTACAGTATCTTCAGCAATAGCCACAAAACTCGGGGCATTATAACTGAAAGCAAGTGCAAGTGCTGAGATAAAGGCAAACATTCTTTTTGCGTTTTTCATTGATGTACTCCTTTCTTAACTGCAAATGCGTAATTATTTCCATTTAAGACTGAATGAATATAAACAGAGAATACTAGCAGTGATAGCGTTATGCTCAATACCAATATCTCGTTAGAAAACAAAGTCTTTACAATAATAAAAGCAATTGCCGAAACGATCATTAGAATATCGATAAATCTGCTTTTCTTATTTTTAAAGAAACAAAGGATTCCTGGAAGAAAGTATTTTCTATAATTATGTTTCTCACGGATCTTCCCCAGATAATGCGTTAGTATTAAACCTACAATTAGTCCTATCCAGAATATGAAACCGACCATATATGCTAATGCTTTCTGCAGTTTAGTTCCTTCAAAATTAGAAAAAGGAATCAGAATAAATGATAAAGCCGATATGAGAAATGATATCACACTATACAGCAAAATACCGCAGTATCTGTTTTTACTCATGTTTATCATCACCGTTATCTTCGTGAGAGTTATCGCTTTTTTTTGGCTTTAATAGATCATGCAAAGCTTTATATGAAGTTCCATTAATATATTCTTTTTTGAACAAGCTGTTTCCCTTCCTTCGATAAGGAAAGTACGCAAATGCTCCTAAAACAAATGCGATCAATGCAACGAACAGCGAAAGCATCATGAAAAGGTGCCAAGATTTGTAGTTAATTCCAAGCGTGCTATGAAGGCCCGTTATGACTGCAAATATAATAAAAACACCCAGCATGCAAGTGCAAGCAGCAAATCCGGTGAAAATGCCGTAAACAATGTTACCTATAACAGGTTTTTTCTCGAATCTTCTGTCAAAAGTCATCTTGATTCGTTTTATGAATTCCACATTTGCCACCTCACATTTTTTCAAGACTATTAAGCGTTTCAATAACCTCTGAACGTTTCACGCTTTTTTTCTCAGCTATCTGATTTATGACATAGTCGCCTTTGTTGTTTAAGGTAACGGCTAGCATCTTGATAATGGTACGGTACTCTTTTAAGTTAGCATTTTGTACAATCAAATCATACGCATCTACATAATCATAATCATTTTCTCGATCAACGCAGTAAAGAGCTATTGCCAGCTTGTAACCAATATCGTCTGTAGAAAGGCCTAGCGAATTGACACTCGCCGCAATTGAAGGCAACTCAACTGGATTAGCATGCTCAATAATCTTATCAGCATATTGGATCTTATCATTGTTATCATCAAGCTGATTAAGTAATGTAATCATAAGTGTCGCCTCTGAGGAATTAATCACATTATCATTACATAAGAACACGAACGTTTCATCACAAACTTCAAGTTCCTGTGCTCCAGTTGCCAATTCCATTCGTTCAAGTGCGATTTCAGACAGCTCCCCCTGCTTTGTGGTTTGATATGCAGAATCTCCTTGTTCTATGTGATTATTTATCTCACTGACCAGGTTATTCCAGTTGTTTTTTGCGATTCGAGCACCAATTGCTCGATAAACACCCGATATCAGTAGCAACGAAAGGAAACAACCAATGCAAATTCCAAATGTTATAGAGGAATTTTTTACTTGTTTGTTTTCCCCCTTTTTAACAGTTGGAATAGAGTCTCTTGCATCTTCCAAATCACGAATTATCTCGTCATATCCATGATAGAATGCTGGATCATTCATATACCCATCTAAGCGTTTGCGAGTGCATTTCTTTATAATATTCTGTAAGGCAAGATTATATCTTCCACCTAATGGTCCAGTACATTCAAGAGATAAATCTCGCTCATAATAAGAATCGTGATTCAGCAAATGCGATTCATAAAAGCGTGATTTACGGTTTAAAGTTGAGAATTCTTCGCTGTTAGTTACTAATTCAACAATATTTAGGCATTCCCAGAAGGTTGCCCCAAATGAAAAAATATCGCTTTCAATTGACATTCTTCCAATTTCAAAGCCATTTGTTTTGTCTTCACTTTTATCATTGAGTAGAGTTAATGGGAAACTGTCATCTATTGCAGCCCTAAAAGCTTCCGGGGCTGCATAACCAATCGTTCCATGACAAAATGGATGGTTGATGTCTTCTTTGACTCTGACACCATTATCATTTATGTACTTAAATGGTGCGAGCTTATGATATATATATCGATCACGCTCATCTAAAAATTCTGATCGTCCAAAATCAATTAAAACTAATTCTTCGCTTTGGCTTGTGACCATGATGTTTTCGGGTTTTATATCAAGATGCAGCACTTTCTTTTTGGATGTCATGCTTATAAATTGTAATATACCACACAGACTCAGCATATAATGCAACATTTTATCTTGATATCTGAAAAAAGTTTTTTCATCTTTGTATTTTTTTAGAACTTCTTCCTTTTCAAAGTCCTTAAACTCATGGTATTTAATCCAACGATTATCTTTAAACTTCTCAAGTCCCCAAAACTGCCTGATACAGTATTGTTCCAAAGACCAACCGTCGATATATTCTTCAACAACACAGAAGCAAGGTATCATTGCACCATTTAATTCAATGCTTTTACTTCGGATGTGCTTTGATATTTCTGGCGTTTTCAAATCAAAACTTTCGCCAAGATCTTCTATAACATCATATATCCGAGCCACACTACGACACTCTTGAAGTTCTTCAAATATTCTAAGTTCATTATTCGTAAATCGCTCAAAGCGAGAACGAGAGTAGGGCTTAAACTTCAAAACACAAGAGAATGATAACTCTTCTTCATCTTGACCGTTTACAGAGATTTTTCTGCCTTTAAATACAAAGCTTTCAGTTCCCTGGGCAATAAAGCCATGTGGGAAATCCTTTTCATCTATCTCATAAATGAATTTACTGCCCTTTATCTGGGTACTCACCGAATCACATCTCTTTCTAATCCAAGTTCTCTGGTAAAGCTAAAATTCCAAAAATAGATTGATCTACCTCGGTATCGTTGCATTCAAAAAGAACGATCTCAGTCTTAATGTCATCGTTGGTTTCATCAAAAAGTTCAATATTTCCGAGATCGTCTGAACTATTAACCGTTTTGTTCATTAATTTCCACCTTCCTCAGAAGTTGGATTTTCATTGAACGCAGCTAAATCGGCATCAAGCTGCAAATATGCATCTCTTGCACTTTTTACAGCCCCTTCATTTATCGCATCGAGAACTTCTCCAACACTTCCGATTTTTTCAAGAATGTGTTCAACCTCTTTTCGATATTGATTAGCACCAGCACCTTGCCATTTTCCGAGTAATGCTTCGTTAATCCGTTTGAATTCCTTTATAATATTATCAAAGTCCGTTTTGGCTACCTGACTATCCTTTTCAAATTGTACAAGCTTTTCGATATCAGCACATCTGATATGATTACCATCAGCCATTACTATTACCTCCATTTGTCTTGCCTAATAAACTTCATCTTCATGAGCTTGTCAGCTTCTATATCATAAAAATAACCATCCCCAGTTTCACATCGAGCATATTCTTCCCTTAATCCTTTTACATCCATACTGCCGAATACTGTCTTTTGTCCTCGTTCAGCAGCAAATTCTGCGATACTATCGAGTAAGAAAATAGCATTTAATGAATTATTAAAAAAGTTATTGCTTTCTTGATCTGTAATTTTTTGCACATCAGTGAAAATAAAAATCAGATCTTTTTCTTCGGCGATGGCTGCGAGTTTTGGAAGAATGTTGTTTATAAACTGTTTCTCACCATTAGCGCTTAAATAAAGCATTTTACTCTGAAGAATAAATACCGTCGGTTTAATCGGATTTAGTTCTTCGTTGTAAGACGGCATAAGTCCTGCCATCTCCTCACCGTATATATAAGTTGCCACAGGAGATTTAAGTTGATTATTAGAAATTCCATTCCAAGTGAGATCCATGTAATAATCATTAATGAAATGGTAAAACTGCTGAAACGGTGATAAAGTCTTCTTGAAACCAGATGCAGTAGTCGGTTTATCTATAATGTCCATAAAATCAGTTGGGGTTTTTTGATTCATTCCACTATCGTTATTTGGAGGGAGCGGTGAGTTTCTCTTTGTTTCATAAAACTTTATACAGTCCAAACCAAGTGATTCACATCTATTATAGAATTCTTCAAGCTGCTTTCTTCCGTCATCAAAAAATACAAACCTCGAAGATGATTTCTTTTTAAATAAATCCTCAAGAATGACTCTAAGCAAGTTTGTTTTTCCATATCCTTTTTTTCCATAAATGCCGAGTACCCTTGATTCTGAGAAATCGATTGTCACCGGACAAAAGTCAATGTAATCCAAACCAACAGAAACAGGACAAGGAATCCAAGGAATATTTTTTTTCGTTGTTATAGGTTCTTGTTTTAAACGTTGATACTCGTCACGAGTCAAATCGCCATTGAATGTCAGATGCTTCTTTACACACCTGTCAAACTTGCCATTTTCTTCTCTACCACTTTCTTCGTTGTAGTGATACTTACTCTTTAAGCAGAACAAAAAACTACTATCAGGCTCCATCTGATCAGAAATATAGCATTGAACCTCATATGGTGCATTCATTCTAAATGTACCTTCAATATTATCAGGCTTTATGGTTACATTCGCAAAGCCGCGCCCAGGAATCGCTCCGATTTCTGATACTTTTGAATTGAATATCTCGATATATTTATCCGAGGGCATTTCAAATGCGATTTTCTGCCCAAAATTGTTGAGATATGATGATAACCCTTTAGTATCTGATGCAGTAAATACAATTGAAATGCCTTTTGACAAACCATCTCTGCACATTTTGGCGAATTTTTCTTGATATGCTGAATACCTCGGTTCATCTTGGAACGAATTAAGATTATCAATTATAAATGTCGTGTGAACAATCTTTTTTTCACCGAAATATGAAGAAAATCCGGTTCCCTCCAGAATCTCAGTATTCTTCTTGATTCTTTCTTCAAGTATCCTGAAAACACGCTTAACATATTCTTCATTGGAATTATCAAAGTATGCTGCAACGAGAGGCATAGTTTTATAGGATGCAAGAGCTCCACCAAAATCTAATATAAAAATTTCCTCATCATCAGGATTAGTGATAATATGTAGCGTTTGAATCAGTAATTTAAGGAAGTTTGTTTTTCCACTCATTGCTGCACCGAACAGAGCTATATTTTTGTCGAGTAAGTCAACTTTAAAAAGAGGTTGCTTCTGTACAATAGGAATATCGTACTGACCTAACGTACAAATCAAGTTTCTCTTGTCCATTGCTGTATCAACTCCATTCTGTTGCATTTATAAGCTTAGGTTGTTTTATCTTAGTTTTTAATGGGGGAAGGAATATTGTCTCTGGAATTTGTTTTCCTGTATTAACTGCAATAATAGTGTCCACAACAAACTTCAATTGAGTAGCATTAGGATCAACATTTTTTTGTTGTGCCTGCAATACAGTATTATCCTTATCTGAACGATAGAACTTTTCATTAAAAGTTCCGCTGTCAGGCACAAATGTGATATTCACAGGATCTTCAATGCTTGTATTTTGATTAGAACCTGTATAGGCAGATTGAAAGTACTCAAAGCGAGAGCCTGTTCCTACAAGTAAATAGGCTCGTCCGTTCAGCGGCATTTTCGGAGCAGCCGCCACAGGACTATCAATCATTTCCTTGGAAGCTTGCTTCGTGGCAACCTTTAGGCAGATTCTTGCTTTAGAGTTTACTCTTATATCGTCAGTGATAGCACCCTCGATATTCTGTGATACAAGAATGATATGAAATCCAAGCGTTCTGCCAACACGGGCAATCGTTGTTATTTCCGCAATAAAGTCAACGTCATTGCTTTCGCTTGAAAAACGCTTTAATTCAGTAAACTCGTCAACTACAAGTACAAGATGAGAAAGACTTTTGATTTTATCCAGTCCTTTATTAACAAATGTGTCCATCTGTTTAGCGTTAAGTTTACTCATTTTCTCAAGAATCTTCTTGACTGTTTCAGAATAATCAGCATCGTCTATGGCTATTTTTTGCTGTTTGAGCTGAATTGAAATTTCATAGAGTTCTTTCAAAGACTTCGTCCCATCAGCTTCGATCATTCCGGAAATTTCTACCATTATTCGTCTTGCGCGAATATATGCATCCGCTGTATCTATTCCAAATTCCTGAAGAAGTAGTTTTCTCTTTTTAATTTCAGCATTAAGCGTCTCAAGAAATCGTTTCAGCATATATGCGGATGATATTCCTTCACTTTCACCTGCCGTATCGGTAACTACGCCGACACAATGTGGCAAATCTCCTAAACGATCTGAAAAACCTCCACCTTTCATATCAACTAACATTAAGTTTAAATCCATGGGAGAAAACTTCATACACAATCCGATTAGATAGGTGATAATAGTTTCGGATTTTCCGGAACCAGTAGTACCTGCAACAAGCATATGAGGACCGTCTGCTTTCTCATATAAGTCAAGTGACATTGATCCATGTTCATTTGCACCAATCTTAACACGTAAATTTCTGGTGACGTCATATTCTTCTTCACTTGATTCCCAGCACTCAAGTATGCGTTTTGCAAAAGGTGAGGTAGATAATGGATTATCCACACCATTTTCAGGAATGATATCATCACTAGAAATGTCATGCAATTTAAATAAGGTAACCATGCTTGGCACCTGACCGTTCTCTGCAATACGTGTATAATAAATGGCTGCAAGTCTTCGGTATGCAAGCTCATATTGTTCTTTGTATTCTTTAGAAGAGAAAATATAGTCATTCCAGAAATTGGGATACTTATTTGTCTCCGTCATATTAGCTAAGATGTTCTCTCGTGTCATAACGCTATAGCGTGGTACAACGTAGCCATATCCCACTTTTTTAGCGTCTACATTCATGTAAATTACATCTCCACAATAACGAGGAAGCTTATCCTTATCATCGCGGCAAAAAATAAATGTTAAACCGAGTTTATTCTGGTAGTCTTCACCCTCTTTGGGAGCTTCGGGAAGATATTTTGAAAAACCAGTAGACTTGATATTATAATCTTCAAATACTACACACACTATCTGGGTGTTATGTTCAGATTCAACTTCGTTTTCTTCATCGGATTGTATGTCCTTGGCTCTTTGAGTCATTATGTTCAATAATTGACCATAAACAAGACCAGCGCTCTCTTTGTCGAAAACGAACTGAGATGTATTTTCTAGTAATTCGTTGCAGTGAGGAAGAAATTTATATATATCAATCCTTTGTTTTTGCTCCTCTATACTCAATCCCTCTTCAAAGAAAAATACAAATTGAATATCTTCCGGAGAATGATAATAAGCGAGTTCTAATACAATGTGCTTAATAGTATCATGTGCAAAGGAATTGTCAGGAGAAACTATACCCAAGGCACCGGCATTTCTTATATCAAGCATATATGGTGCCTTAATACCGCTCTTACCCCATGTTTTACCATCAATATATCGGAAATATTCTGTGGAAAACCTGTATGGCAAATCAGAAAGCAATACTTTTTCTTCTGAGATCAGCCCTTCCCTTTGAGACTTCTTGAGTTTTGCTTCCTCATCCTTCCGTGTATGTTTCTTTATAAATGCATACCACGGTAATTCACTTTCAGGTGTAAGAATATAGATCCCTGCGATTCTCTTATCAGTTGTTCTCTCGTCTTTGCTATTAGTGCATGTTTCGTACCGTAAATAATAATAAACATCAGAAAAAATCTCATCTTTTTTCTCATATTTAATATCGAAAAGAGGTTTCACATGCTCTGATACACCTAAAGTAATACGCATAAAATCGTTATCATTTTGTGATCTTGAAAAAATAGCAGAATCTAGTGTAGATAACTGTGCGAACAGTTTTAACATATCCGGATACAACGACTGAAGATAGGTGAGGTCAGCTTTTTGCCAAATACCTATCTTTTCGTCAATCAGACGTTTAATATATTTTTCGTAGTTTTCTTTCCATTCGGTTTTCTTCTTAGTGTTCGTTGCTCCTTGTTTAAAATAGTTGTAGGTGGATGTAACCAAAGTCATTACACCAGTAGCAGCCGTCATCATCCACATCATACCACCCATACCACTCGAACTGGCAGATTTAGACATCACAGCTCTAACGCCTATCATTCCTCCAGTCGAAAGTACTGTAGGTATCAAAATGTCGCCTAACGTTCTTTCGTCTTTTTCAGGTATATCACCTGGAGGGAGAATTTCAATATCCGATGAATCGACCGCTTCAAGAGTACGACTACTTATATTGTATTCAAGGGGATTATCATCAGAATCAAGAATATAGCTACTTGGAATTTTATCAAAGAGCAGTTGACTCTCCAATTTCCGCTTCATAGTTATCACTAAAACGCTTGAAGTAACAAAGCCTAATTCAATTAGTGTTACCTTCTCAGACAACAATTCTTTTTCAAAATTGATAACCTTGTATTTGCCTTTTCGAGAATAATCCACAACAAACTGCTTACGGTGTTTTAGATAATCCTTGAAAAGAATAAAGTGCTCTGGAAAATTATTATGAAGTCCATAATACAGACCTTCGATGAAAGCCTTTAGTGTTATATCATCCTTAACAAGGAAAGCGAGACTATCAGTGATTCCAGAGAATTTTTCACTATATTTATTTGAATCATTAGGAAAATTAAACTGAACTGAAATCATGATTTCATTATTTTTCATTTGCTACGCTCCTTGCATAATAGTAATTATTCTTTGAATAACATCTGTGACTGCTTCTTTATCTATCGATTGAGTTGCAGGTATGTTTATCTCTGGCATACCTGTGATCTTGACTGAACCTACAGGCTGAATCGTAGGAAGTTGTGCGATGGCACTATCAGAATTTTCAGGCATACCTGTGACTTTAACTGAACCTACAGGCTGAATCGTAGGAAGCTTTGCGACAGTACAATCCGGCTTTTCAGGCATACCAGTGATCCTAACTGAACCTACAGACTGAATCTGTGGAAGTTTTACGATAGCACTATCAGGCTTTTCAGGCATACCAGCGATCTTAACTGACACCACAGGCTGAATTTGAGGAAGTTTTGCGATAGCACTATCCGGCTTTTTCGGCATACCGGTAACCTTTGCTGAACCCACGGGTTGAATCTGAGGAAGGTTTGCGATAGCATTATCCGGCTTTACCGGTATACCAGTAACCTTTACCGAACCCACTGGCTGAATCTGCGAAAGTTTTGCAACAGCACTACCTGGCTTTTCCGGCATACCAGAAATCTTCACTGGGCCAACAGGCTGAATCCGAGGAAGTTTTATGATAGCACTATCAGGCTTTTTCGGCATGCCGGTAACCTTTACTGAACCTACAGACTGAATCTGTGGAAGTTTTGCGATAGCACTATCCAGCTTTTTCGGCATGCCGGTAACCTTTACTGAACCCACAGGCTGAATATGCGAAAGTTTTGCGATAGCACTACCCGGCTTTTTCGGCATACCTGTAACTTTAACTGAATCTACAGTATGAATCTGAGGTAGATTTGCAATAGCACTACCCGGCTTTTTAGGAATATCTGCAAGACGTATTTTCTCTATGGGCATGACTGTTGGCATTATCCTTACAGCACCACCTCGATGACTTGGCATTCCCTTAAGGTGAATCTTACTAGGCGGAGTAAAACTCGAATAAGAAACAACAACCTTACGCATTTTATCTAACAATTCCTGTGGAAAAGCAACTTTCTTTGGAGCGGCAATATCACGTTGCGGGACATCAATTTGGGGAATTTGGTTAATACCACTGAACTTTGGCTTTCTATACTGATAATCAGCACCTTCGATTCTCTCAAGCTGTCCGACAAAAGCCATCCTCTCTTTATATAGTAGTAATTCTTTGTTATATACTTCTTTCTCAGAATCACTTAGTAAAGCAAGTTCTGCATCGGTTAACTCTCTAAACATTTATTGCCACCTCCTAATAAAAAGTACAGCCTCAGCCATTTAATAGCACCGAGGCTGTACGCAATCCAACCAAGTATTTTTTTTAGTGCGAAGGCACATATATACACTTATATATGTGGGTTAATTGCCACCATTGCCTCCACCATTTCCTCTGATGCTATTCGCAAGCTGAGCATCAACATCATCAAAATTCTGCGCATTCGCCTTGAGAAGTTCTGAAATGCCCTTCACTGCACCAGGAATATCCTTAGTGACAAGACCTTCAATATTAGTCTCAAAAAATTCAACTAAAGCATCCTTAGCGTCGCCTTCCATTGCCTCGATAGCAGCTTTAAAGGCGGCAACAAATGTCGTTGCTGCTTCTCCATACTGGGTTGAATAGTTCAAAAGATTTGTTACGCTCGTATCCATTGACGCTTTTACTACTCTACAACCTGCCATATTAGTATCCTCCTATAAATTACTTGTTATTTTCCGTTCCGAGTTGCTCATCAACGCCTTCAGTATCTGGTATAGCAGATTTGATACTCTTGCAAATTGATTCAAGCATCTCAAGCGCACCTTTGAGACTTGAACCTGTTGCAGGTTCAATATTGTTTGTGTAAAAGTTAACGAAGCCTTTCGATGCTGAACCAGTGAAATCACTCGCTGTAAGGGTTTCAACCTCTTTCTTTACAGTACCATAGAGACCATCAGAACCATTACCGTCAGCAGCACCAAAAGCGGTGGTACGGTATGCCTGAATGGCCTTGATTGCTTCATCCATCATCTCAGGTGTGATATTCACTGTTCCTGTTTTGCCCATGCCTGCCATAGTTAATTCCTCCTAAATATCGTTTTATTCATTCGTTCAGTTCCTCGAACTTAACGAATATATCCTTATAGTATCCTGTGCCTATTATAGTATTTAGCGTATCAGAAATATGCTGAATAACTGCACTCATATCCTCAATCGGCTGCAGAAGAACATTTTTAGCTGTAAACTGAATTTCATCTCCTGCCGAAGTATCCAATGCACTTGTTACATCTTCGTACATTTTTTCAAGCTTGGTTTTAAGATTAGCAGCTTGCTGTTTCAGCGATGCCATATCATCGGACGCCGTTTTAAATGCTGTATCATCAAGTACAATGTCATGAAAAAGAAATGCCATATTACTTACCTCCGTTCTTAGCTTCGTTCAGCTCTTCCATAAGAGGTTTCTGTAATTCTTCCTTGAGATACTTGCACTTTTCTTCTGCTTCATCAAACTGCTTAGTATCGATTAAACATCTCACTCGAAGCATCATTGCATTGATGTCTGTAGGATCTTTCAGTATATTATTTCTCAGCTTTTTAATAACTGAACCATACTGATCCTGCCAACCATCCAAGTTAAGATCTCGCATTGCTCTCGCTTCCGTGTACCAGCCGAGTTCAATCATTGAAGGCTCTTGACTCTTTTGTAACTCTAAAGCATAGTACATTATCTTACGATTGTCTTCAAGTAACGTATACGCACCAATGTACATACGATTGATTCTGTCTCTATCCTCAGCAGAAATATCAAACGCCTCGTCAGTGAGCTTGTATTCTTCGTTGTCAGCCTTAGATTCCTCGGTCGGAGTGATATATGTACCGCTTTTCCTCATCGCTTCCAGTTGTTCAACACTCAACTGTTCATAGCGATAAAGATTAGCATTCATCTCATTCAAAATCGAGTTTGGATCTAACTGTTGAGGTGTATACTCTCCAAACAGAACACCGTTGTTATAAGAGAACACTGGTTTTTCCGCAGCGGTCAAACACTCTATGACTTTCTCCGCATCTTCAAGCTGAAGGTATAGATCGGCAGCAGTTAAATAGCACTCGACAACATCAGCAATACTCGGTTTCTCTTTTTTCAGGAAGTGCTTAATATAAGCTAACGCTTTCTCAAAATGAATCGTGTCGCCATCTTGTTCATGCTTAACAAGTTCGTAATTCACCATATCCCCGCAAAGAGCGAAAGGGAAGGAGGGGAGGTTCATACGAGCATAGCGCAATTCCTTAAACGCATCATCTATACGTCCAGCCTGTTTGAGCAAAATGTAAGCAGCTTGATAGCCGGAATAGTCAGATGGTGCAAGCAGCTTCATCTGATTAGCAGTCTGCAAGCCATTTGTAATCTCATCAAGAAGCCCATAGATAACCGCCTTGCGTTTCAGTATATCCATGTCTGCCGGAATGATAAGCTCCGACTTTTTCAAATTGATGAGGGCATCATCAAGTTTTCCGAACTCCTGATTTACAATTCCGAGGATATGATACATCTGTCCTGCAGCATCTTCGTTCAGCCCAAGCTCATCAGCTTTAGCGAAATTCTGCATAGCCTCAGCAATCTTATTCACACTTGCCTGTGCATAGCCAAGGCTGAAATAACGGTTTCCATTGTTCGGATCGCAGTTTACAGCTTTTTGGTAATACTCAATTGCATCCTCATACCTGCTGAGCGACATACACACATTTGCTGCACACTGATAAGCATCTGCACAGTTCTCATCAAGTTTAATCGCTTCTTTAGCGAGTTTAAAGGCTTCAGCCATCTGACCATTAATAAAAGCGACCCGAGAATTTGATATAACTTCAGCTAATTGCTCATTGACTTCAATCATAATTTTATCTCCTAAAATTTATCAATGACTTATTTTTTTTTCGCATTCATTAAACCATTCTTCGACTAACTCAATTACATCCTTATCATAAACATCGGTTGCATTTTCATAATTGTAATTTGAGTCAAATGACTTAGAGTTAACATTGTATACTAATTTGAATTCGTGTGGACACTTTGCATCATAGGTATCACAAAGCTCAACAATGCTTTCTATATCTTCTATTCCACAATGAAAGAATTCCTTAATTTGAGCATCTGAACACCAATCATTGGTTGTGAACAACTTGCCATCTTTCTCAAAAAATGCGTCAATATACTCTTCGTCATCATTTTGTAATATGTATACATATATAACGTCTGCACTCTTTTCAGAATTCTTAAGTAATTCAAGGCAAAGCGAAATAACATTAGCTTGTGCATCAACAAATGCATCTTCAAAACCTTTTAACATAACAGATCTCCTTATTGTTAGATTTTAATTATTTGTTTTTATTATTAGTTTTTAAAATGTCGATTGAATAATTTTCCATCGATTTTGTACGAAACATCAAATGCTGACGGACGTGACGAACCATTTTTATATGAAAGGTTTATATCAATATCCGTTACTTTTTGACCATTCTTTAATGCAGTAGACCATTGTTTTTCCATATTTCTATATGTCTTAGGATTCCCTTTTATACCTCGGTTTAATCCGCTTTTCTGTGATACAAGGTTATCCAATTCTGGTGAACCACCGAATTGATCAGCAAACAAATGGCCTGCGTCATCACCAGGTAATTTACCGGCTGTGTTTGAATTATGGTTCAATCTTCCGTCATGGGTTTTGAATTTCAATTCGTCCGCATGAGCAGAACTTATATTACCATTTGCATCGGTTTTGTATGTGTAGCCGTTTTCTCCGGCTTTATACTCTTGATTTGGTTTTAATGTGCCATCTTCATTCATGTGTGGGGGACATGTTTTATTATGTACCCACGCTAAAAGATTACCAACAAAATAAGTATGGAAATCTTCAACTTGAAAATTGTGTACATCAATAAGTGTATCAAGCTCTTCGGTTTTGACATATTCAACGAATAGGTCATCACCATTAACACTTACAAGCTTATCATCTACAAGAAGCCTACCCGCTTCAATAAAACCTCTATCTTGTACATAGAATGGGTGATTGTCTGTAGTAACGATTTCTTCACCGTTGATAACAAGATGAACAAGCCTGTCCACCTTACGGATATATGTTTCAAGAACAGTTTTTTCACTTGTTTCGAGCGTATCAGGATCAGTTGAAATAACCTTATCACCAGGATTTAGCTTTTCAATAGCAAGCAGACCAGTAGTTGTAAGCACCAATGTACCAGCAATAAAACAAGCCATATTGTCCGCTGCAGCACCGGAGAAAGCTGATAATAAGCTTACACCCATCTGGAAATTGTTGTATACATCGCTCTGATGCATTTTGTTGTTCAGTTCTGTGATTGGGTTATTCGGATCTACCATTCCAAGTCCCAAAGAAACCATGTCAAAACCATCCATACTATTGGAAATGGCTCCGCTGATTTTAGAGGTTGTCTGGATTGCGTTTCCTAATTTAGAACCACAGGTTATAAATTTGCCAGCGATTCCGCCTACGCCGCCCAAGGCACCACCCATTATGGCACCATCTAATGCACCTTGGGCAAATCCTTCTAGGAATGACCCTCCGGTTAGCATACTGGTAATTCCGCCGATCAAGCCGCCGGTCAAAGCACCTTTTAAGGCACCGATAAGAATACCAGTGCCTATACCCTGTAAGCCAGGAACGCAAAGGCAGACAACAGCCGCTACGATTTCAATTACAAGCACGATCTCTTTCCAGTGATCTTTACACCACTGACCGACCTTCTTTAAGCCTTCGCAGAACTTTTCCCAGTCAGTCTTCTCGCAGTCAGGTTTAAGATAAGAGTATTGTTTGTAAAAGTCCTTCTTGGAACGAGATATTTCAGAAGAAGCAGAGTTATCACGATTTACCGTTAAGTTAATAAACTCATCGACTTCTCTTTGAGTTGCTTCAAGACCTGCAATCTGCTGCTCTTGTGTCTGAGATGAGGTCGAGATGCTCGTGACAACACTATCGCATACACTGCTGTTGATTCCGAGAACTTTCGATTTTAGGGCAGACAAATCCACGCAGAAGTCTCCGACAGCAGACTTAGCTTGGTTAATATAGTTAGACATATTGTTTATCTTACTTTTATATAGCTCGATCGTCGCCATGTACACACCTCCTATTCCTCACTATTATTACGTTACTATCGCATCCATAATCTTTTTATAGTAAGCCATATTAGCTAAACAACTACGTTTGCTTGCTTCATACTGGTCAATCATAGCCTGTGCTCGGCTTATTTCTGAATCAAGCTCTTGTATACGAGCATTCAATGCCTGTAATTCTTGGTTGAGTGCTTCTATAACTCCGGTAACAGTCGATGCTCCCTTTGATATAGCATCAAACACCGCTGTCAATTGAGAGTTAGCACTTGTCGCTTTTTCACCAAAAGCATTACATAAGTCAAAGGAACTGACAGTGCTTGAACTTACCATTGTCTTAAAGTTCGAGGCAGCATCTTCGACTTTACTGTTTATTTTGGTAAGGTGAGAAAAAAGGTCATCATGAACACCAGTTGTACCACTTATAGCTTCTAAAAGCTCTCTATTCTTTTGAATTTCAGTTTGCTTATTCTCTACTTGAACGCGTTTATTCTGACGTTCAGACTGATACTCGCCTATTTTATTCTGATAAGACACAACATATCCGCAATACTCATAATATTTGCGTTGCTCAATATTATAAAGCTGAGTAGCTTCTTCTGGAGTCATATTTCCACCCCCTTTTTATCTCGAAGTTAATTTATTTAGTAATTTTTCCTTTTTTCTAAAGTCATCAGTTTTTTTATATTTATTATACCACAAATCTTTGAAAATTGCAATAGGTTTGGAAATATTTTTAAATTTTTTTTGTATACCCTCGATTGAAATTGGTACAAAATCAACAATAAGGAAAGGCTAAAAGAATATGGCGATAACTCTTTATCAAAAGACGGTTGTTATATATCAATAGGACAAAACAGTTTCAAATAGGATTGCGTATATGTCTTGTGAAAAAAACGCTTCCGTGATATGCCTTTTTGATATTCAACTAAATACGATAATACGCCCACGAACGAATCGGCAACTATGAAAGTCTCGAAATAAGTCAACAGCGAGTTGTTCCCGTTTTTTCGTCTAAGCGGTTGAAAATCCCTCCGAACTATGCTATAATAATAAGTAAAGCATTTATCCCCACAAAAAGGAGCGTGACCGAAATGCCGACACTCGACTGGATAGGCAAGGATAAAGTCATCAATCACCACATGGACGTGCCGTACCGTGTGCTTGATCCGCAGTATGAATACGGCGATGCCGACGGCAACATGATAATTCACGGTGATAACCTCTCTGCGCTGAAATCTCTTTTGCCGCAGTATGAGGGCAAGATCCGCTGTATCTACATAGATCCGCCCTACAACACGGGCAACGAAGGCTGGGTTTACAACGATAACGTCAATGATCCCCGTATCAGGAAATGGCTCGGTGAGGTAGTCGGCAGCGAGGGCGAGGACTTGTCCCGTCACGATAAATGGCTGTGTATGATGTATCCTCGGTTGAAGCTCCTGCATAAGCTGCTTGCAGAGGACGGGGTTATCTTTATATCCATTGATGATAATGAGCTATTTAATCTGAAAATAATCTGTGATGAGATTTTTGGTGCCAATTGCTTTGTCGCAAGACTAACATGGCAGAACAATTACACTATAAGAAACGACTCAAAAGGCATTCCGTATGATACCGATAACATCTTGGTTTATTCAAAGTTACCCAAATGGAATCCAAACCGTCTTGAACGTACAGCTGAAATGGATGCTCGTTATGTAAATTATGATAACGATATTCTACCATATAAGGTTACACCTATTCATGCACCAAGTGCGAGTACGCATAGAGGAATGGTCTATGCGATACAGCACCCCATTACCGGGGATTTAATGTACCCTCCAAAAGGTCGCTGTTGGAAAGACGGGCAAGATAAATTATTAGCTACACTTTGTGAATGGGCACCTTATGAATTGAAAGTCATAGATGATGCTTCCATTCGTGAGGATATTTGTGGAGGCGAAGTATCGAACGACATTCCAGCTATTATGCTGGCGTGTGACTTAGATACTGCTCGAAAAATAGCGACAGAAAGATATAACACAACGCCATGGCCTAAATATTTCTTTTTATCTAAGGGTAAAGGAAGCATTCAATCTAAAACATATCTTGACCAGAACAAAGGAAAAGTGGTATCCACACTCTGGAAATACGATGAAGTTGGCACAAATGTAGAAGCTACAAATGAACAAAAAATCCTTCTTTCTGGTACCGGAGGTTTTGATACCCCTAAACCTACAAGGCTGATTGAAAGAGTAATTAAAATTGCAACTGACAAGGATTCCATTGTCCTCGACAGCTTTGCAGGCTCCGGCACAACCGCCCACGCTGTCCTCAACATGAACAAGCAGGACGGAGGCAACCGCAAGTTTATTCTGATCGAGATGATGGACTATGCTGATAGCATTACCGCAGAACGTGTAAAGCGTGTAATTGACGGCTACGGTGATGGCAAAAAGGCAGTCGAGGGAACGGGCGGCGGCTTTACGTTTTATGAGCTGGGCGAAATGCTCCTTGACGGTGAGTACCTCAACGAGAATGTTCCGCTTGATAAGATACGCAGCTATGTCTATTTCACCGAAACAAAACAGGCTGTCACCGACAAGGCGGACGAGCCGTATTTCCTCGGCGAATACTTTGACACGGCATACTATTTTTATTATGATAAAAACGAAGTCACGACACTTGACAGGGAGTTCCTGCACACGGTAAAGACAACGGCTCAAAGCTATGTGATCTATGCCGATAGGTGCATTTTGAGTGACGAGGAGCTTGAAAAGTTCCATATCACTTTCAAGAAGATCCCCCGTGACATTACAAGAATGTGAGGTGCAGACTATGGAATTGAACAGCTATCAGCGTGAAGTCATGGGCAATCTGTCCGCATACCTGTCTGCGCTGAACGAAACAGGCGATCTTAACAAGGCTTGGCAGAAATATTGGAGCGATCAGGACGTTGCTGTTGGTCTTGGTACTGGCAGTGTTCCGGGCTACCGCAACAGCATCAAAGGCGTTCCCCATGTTTGTATGAAAGTGCCGACAGGCGGCGGTAAGACCTTTATGGCTTGTGCTGCCGTCCGCCGTATCTTTGACGCATTGCCGCAGGGTAAGCCGAAAATGGTTGTGTGGCTCGTTCCCTCCGATCCGATACTTGTGCAGACTACAACGAACCTTATGAATCCCGATCACCCTTACACACGGCGGTTAAATGCGGACTTTGGCGGCAGAGTGGGCGTGTTCACAAAGGAAATGCTATTGAACGGTCAGAACTTCACTCCCGATACCGTCCATGAACAGCTTACTGTCTGCATTCTGAGCTACGGCTCTCTTCGTATCGACAGCAAGAAGAAAGATGTTCGCAAGGTCTATCAGGAAAACGGCAATCTCAAAAATTTTGCCGACTACTTCAAGGACGAGTCCGAACTGCTTGAAGATACTCCCGATACCGCTTTGATTCAGGCTCTGCGCCACCTCTCGCCTGTTGTAATCGTGGACGAGAGCCATAATGCTGGTTCAGACCTCAGCGTGGCAATGCTGAACAACCTTAATCCGTCGTTCGTTCTTGATCTGACGGCTACCCCTCGCAATAACAGCAACATTATTTCCTACGTTGATGCCAGAAAACTCAAGACGGAGAATATGGTCAAGCTGCCTGTTATCGTGTATAACCGCACTTCCAGAGACAGCGTTATTGATGATGCAATTCATTTGCGTGGTATTATTGAACAGCAGGCTATTGAGGAAGAAGAACGTACAGGCAAGTATATTCGTCCTATCGTGCTTTTCCAGGCACAGCCGAAGAATAATAACGATAATGACACTTTTGATAAGGTCAAGGAGATACTTCTCGGCAGAGGTATCCCAACAGAACAGATAGCGATAAAGACTTCTAAGGTCAACGATCTCGGTAAAACTAACCTTATGAGTCGTGATTGTCCGATACGGTATATTATAACGGTCAACGCTCTGAAAGAGGGTTGGGACTGTCCGTTTGCGTATATCCTCGCAAGTCTCGCCAATAAGACCTCAAAGGTCGATGTTGAACAGATACTCGGCAGAATACTCCGTCAGCCTTATGCCCGTAAACACGGTGCGAAGCTGCTGAACAGCTCATTTGTGCTGACTTGCTCCAATGCGTTCCACGATACTCTTGACAGCATTGTTGCGGGGCTTAACAACGCAGGCTTCTCACGCAAGGACTACCGTACTGCCGATACTCTCCCCATAATCGAAACGGAGACGACTGTTCCTGAACCTCAGCCGGAGCAGACCACAATGCAGTTTGCTCCCGAACCTAAACCGGAAGCGGAAACAGAAGATGATTTCTCGGATATTCATACACCTGTCGAGCCTGCGCCGTACTCGGAAACAGTAAAAACAGCTCCGCCGTCTGTTGAAGAAATGATCTCGCAGGCTGAGGAAACAGCGGAACAATACGAAGAAGAAACAAAGCAAGAAAGCGTTTGGATAGGTGGTGAGCTTGGTGATATGCTGAAACAATATCGTATTCAGGAGCAGTTCACCGAACAGGTGCAGGAGCTGAAAATACCGCAGTTTTGCATTGAGTCTGTTCCCGATCTTTTCGGCGGCAATACGGCTCTGCTGACAAAAGAAAGCCTGATGAAAGGCTTTTCACTGAGTGAGCAAGACGCTTCTGTTACATTTAGCCTGTCAACCGGCGAAATGTTTGAGATAGATGTCGAGAGCCAAGGCGAAGCTGTTCCGAAGTATAAGAAACTGTCCTCACTTGAAGATGAATATATGCGAAAGCTCCTTGCAAAACTCGCTCCTGAAGAAAAAATCGAACGCTGCACAAAGCAGATTTGTCATGAGATCAACCGTGACAATGCTTTCAGCACTTCGGAGGTCGAAAACTATGTCCGCCGTATTATTGCAAACATGACCGAGGACGAGCTGGCGGCACTTGAAACTTCTTATATCACTTATGCTACCCGTATCAAGGAGAAGATTAAAACTCTGCGTGAAGCCTATATGCAGGAACGTTTCTACGATCTTATCGAGCGTGACCGTGTATTCACCGAGGGTACATATGCTTTTCCTATGGTGATAACTCCGTCCGAATCCACGGATAAAGTACCGAAATCGCTGTATGAAGCCGAATGGGACAAGATGAACGGCTTTGAACGCCGCACACTTGATGTGATAGCTGGCTGTGATGGTGTTCTGTGGTGGCATAGGATCATTGAGAAAAAAGGCTTTCATATCAATGGCTTTATCAATCATTATCCTGATTTTATTGTGATGATGAAATCCGGTAAGATCGTTCTTGTTGAAGCAAAGGGCGATGACCGTGACAACGGTGACAGCAGAACAAAACTGAAACTCGGACAGACCTGGGCAGCACAAGCCGGAAGAAAATTCAAGTATTTTATGACCTTCGATCATAACTCTATCGAAGGAGCGTATAACTTGGAGGATTTTGCAGAAGTGCTTAGGGATTTGTGATTTGTGGAGTGATATATGGCTGATAGAATATGCCCCGAATGCGGCAGGAAAATGAAACAGCAGTTTATCGGATTGAAGCATTGCAAGTGCGGAATGAGCTGGCTGAAAAGTGAGGGATATTTTCAAAGAACACCCGATATGATATTTTGTCTTAATCGTGTTAAGGTCGGGAAGAAAACAAAGCAGATCCCTGTTATAAAATACAGAAATGATGCGGATAATTGATAGAGATAAAAAAGCCCACGCAAATCGAGCCTCTGAAAAAAAGTCTGTAAAAAGTCAGCAAACTGTGATAAAATAGAAATAATAACACAGGAGGCTGATTTTTTATGGCAAGAAGGAAAAGAGAACCGATGAGTGAGGGAAAGAAAAATATCATAGGAATGCTGCTTGAGGAATACGACATCAAGTCTGCAAAGGATATTGAGGATGCCCTCAAAGACCTTCTTGGAGGGACGATCCAGGAAATGCTTGAGTCCGAAATGGACGAGCATCTGGGATATCAGGAATATGAGCGTTCTAGCAATCCTGACTATCGCAACGGCAGGAAAACCAAGAAAATTCGCGGAAACTTCGGAGAAACTGAAATAGAAGTACCGCAGGATCGTGACGGCAGTTTTGAGTCCAAGGTCGTAAAGAAGCGTCAGAAGGATATCTCAGGGATTGAGCAAAAGATAATATCACTGTATGCTAAAGGCATGACCACACGCCAGATAAGCGAAACTATCGAGGATATCTACGGCTTTGAAGTCAGCGACGGTATGGTATCAGATATCACAGACCGCCTTCTCCCGCAGATAGAGGACTGGCAGAAACGTCCATTGGACGAAGTATATCCGATAGTATTCATCGATGCAGTACACTTCTCAGTACGCGATAACGGACAAATCAGGAAGCTTGCCGCATATGTGATACTGGCTGTCAGCATGACAGGTCACAAGGAAGTTCTTTCAATACATATCGGTGAAAACGAGAGTGCCAAGTACTGGCTCGGCGTTCTGAACGAGCTGAAAAATCGCGGAGTCAAGGATGTTCTTGTCATCTGCGCAGACGGTCTCACAGGCATGAAGGAAGCCGTATCAGCAGCCTTTCCGCAAACTGAGCTTCAGCGCTGTATCGTTCATCAAGTAAGAAATACGCTGAAATACGTCGGAGAGAAAAACAAGAAGGAGTTCGCAAACGACCTGAAAACGGTATATCATGCGCCTTCCGAGGACGCTGCTCTGGAAGCCCTCGACCGTGTCACAGAAAAATGGGAAGACGATTATCCCAATGCTATGAAGAGTTGGTACAAGAACTGGGACGTAATATCGCCAATTTTTAAGTTCTCCTCCGACGTCAGGAAGGTCATTTACACCACCAACGCCATTGAGAGTCTTAACAGCGGCTATCGCCGTCTGAATAAGCAGAGAAGTGTATTTCCGAGTGATACAGCGCTCCTGAAGGCTCTGTATCTTGCAACGCATGAGATTGCCAAAAAATGGACTATGCCGCTGCGAAACTGGGGCAGAGTTCTTGGCGAGCTGGAGATCATGTACCCCGACAGGCTCGGCTGAGCCGCCGGATATCAGCCTGATTCCATTCCGCTGCGCTCCATTCCGGCAGGCTGATATCCAAAGAACCTTGACAAATTACAGTATCCGTTGTATACTGTAAAAAAATTGGAGCGGTTATTTTTTAGTCGCTCCAATATATCACTTTTATCACAGTTTTTGAATTTACAGAGATTTTTTCGCAGAGCCCGCAAATCAGTTGTGATCTGCGTGGGCTTTTATCATTCCAGCAATTCTGCCGTGAGCCTTGCTCCATACTTGATGCCGTACAAGATGGCAGCGTGAAACATGGCATTTGTTACATCATTAACGAGTGAGTCCATTTCTTGCGACTTCTCAGGCGGCAGCTCGTTTTCTATGAAGCTGTGCAGTCTTTCTTCTGCACCGGTGTAATCTTCATCGTCCAACAGAGTGCGGTCAAAGTCCAAGCGTATGTGTTCCACCATATCCCTCAAAATATCCATAGGTTGACCTCCTTGTAATGGCTATATTATAAGTATAAAGCAGTGCAGAATGAAAGTCCAGCCTTTCAGATCATATCTGGATATTCGCCGCAAAAAAGACCTCTGAAAGCAATTTCCCCATAACATAACGCACAAAACAGAACAGGGAGCGTAGCTTCGCTCCCTGATTCGTTATTTCTGTATCTCGATCTCAAACTTTCCCTCGGAGTTTACCTTGAGCCGCAAGGTCTTGACATACCGATTGCAGAAATTCTCCATTTCCTTCATGGTAGCGGTCACTCTTGTGGCTTCGTAGATCTTGTGGGTAAGGTCCAGAGGGTTCTCACCGACAAGCGAGGGCAAATGCTTTTCAAGCTCCGCAAACAGAACGGCTCGCTTCATGTCCTCCGTTCCTGCGGTGCAGAAATCATCTATTGCACAATAGTAGATGCCGTGCTGTGCGAGGGCGTTCTTGATCGCCGTTCCGCATTTCTCGTATTCGTACATCACGAGAAACTTCGCTTTCGGCAGGCTCTCAATGAGTCCCCAAAAGTCGGAATCACTCGACACAATAATAAACGATGTGATCCCGTCACGGTAGAAATCCGTGACAACACTCGCTGTCATTCTTAAATCAACCAGGGACTTTCTGTCGGTCACACGGTCGATCTCGATATGTTCAACGGGTATCTGCGTGAATTTGGAGAGCCAGTCCCAGCCAGCGGTAGTGTTCGGATCGTCATAGAGCGTGATTTTCTCGATCTTGGCAAGTTCATCTTGATTTAAGCCTTTCAGAACACTATACAGCTTAAAGGGATTACTGTTCTCACAATCGACGGCAATTGCTGTTTTCTCAGAGCTGTCAATAAATTCATAAATATTATTTCGGGTTTCATCATCAGCGTCCTTATATTTCGTGAAGTCTGTGAAGCTGTCATTATGCTGACCGTAGATGATCTTCAGGAACTTGCGGTCGGAATAGACGATGCTTCCCACATCGGCAGGCTGCCAGTGAATATACATCTGAAACGGGTAATGCTCGATGTTCGCCATGTACTTGTTGAACTCATCTTTCATCACGCCGTTCTTGTTATACTTCGGGACAAAGAACAGATCTCGGATATACTCCCAATTCAGCCAGTCGTAGAACAAATGGGAACACTTATCAATGTTTTCGTTAATGAGTTTTGTGAGATCCTGTATATACTTGTCCGAACGGTAATTCGCTTGGATAATGGTGAATCCCCATTTTTCAAGCTGCTTGATGTTATCGTGGTCATACCATTCGATGTTATACAGATTTTTGAGCTGATACCGCATCAGATCATCGGTCTTTTTGAACTTCTGCATCAGTACGGTTCGCAGCTTACATAAATATCGTATCGTAGTAGCATCACGGTCGGCTCGGAGCTTTTCGATCAGCTCAGAACATTCTCCATAGCTCACGGTCAGTGCCGACATTCGGACACCGATCATATAGGCTATCGTGGTGACTACCTCTTTCGTGTCAACGGTCAAGTTTTATTCTCCTTTATCGCTTGTATTTTCAATATGTTTATCAATGACAGTCATTATTTCTTCAAGCCGACTTTCACCGATACCCTTAATGCGGCTCAGGTCGGCTCTCAGACTGTCATAATCAATGCTGTGCGTTTCTTCCTCGGCTTTCTCATAGCCCTGATTAAAGACATTTCTCACGAAATTCTCCATTTTAGCACGGTTCATTGATTTGATTCGCTTGTATAATGAACGGTTTACTAATTCTTTGTTTTCGTTACCAATTGCTCTCACCTCCGATCTGCTCTATACGACTATTATAGCATAATCGGCGGTATATTGCAACGAAAAGGGGCCTGAAAAAAGTGTGTAGAGATTGACTTTTCTTATGTTTTTGATATAATAGAAATAGTCTTATTATTTTTTAAGGAGTGGTTTCAATGCAGATTTTACTTAACAATGCCTATGAAGCATGGAAAAGTGCTATATACTATCATGATAGAATAGAAAAGGGCTTTACTACATTGGAATTTCAAAAAGGTTTTGTATCCTCTCTTCATAATTCCGTCGAACTCTTTCTAAAACAAATAATGCTTGATAATAAGGATCATGATGTAGCTACGCTTAGAAATGTAAAAGAGGAAGATGATGTTTTATTGCAGCTAAAATATATTAGAGCCGATGATTTAAACCAGTTCTTTTTTGGGTGCTCTGTTGAGCAACTTGATAAATTCTTTTCTATCGAATATAGTCAACTGCAGCAAAGAGCAAATAAGCTTTTATCTACTGAAGATTCTTCCAAAGGTTTTGTTACGGATTCACTTAAAACGTTAGGAGCATTAAGAAACTCCGAAACACACTTCTACATCAATGAAAATTACTATTTGAGTGAATCTAATTTTGTCATACTTCATAATTTCATGATTTTATTTTTCGATTTGATTGCAAAGAAAAAGTTGTTCCCTCATGCAATAATTAAGTTTGATAAACCAGATACCTATAAATTATACGAACAAGAGAAGAAAATGGAATTTAGTAGAAACCAGTTGTCTTCTTTCTCCTATGTTGAAGTGTTAAAAAACAATCATATGGTTTGTGAATTGAAACATACATTGCAAAACCTCTTTGAAGATGAATATGTTTGTTGTGGAAATGATGATTACTCTTTAGCTCTTTCTATTTGTTTACACAACGAGGAATACAGAGCTTCTTTTGATGATTTGTATATTATTCTGCAATTAATGCGAAAATACAAATTGTTTGAAATAGCACGAACGTTGGTGGAGGCTCCTGAAGAATTAGGCGGTCATACTTATCCGGAAGAACATTTGAAACTAAATTATTGAATATCGAATTTACATAAACGGATAGACCGTCCTAAACAGACGGCTATCCGTTTCTTATTATTCCGTAAAAATGCCCCTCACTCATCATTGTCCTGCTCCTCGGTGCTTTCCGCACCTTCGCTCATTTCAAGGGTGATCGTGTGAGAATAGATCATGTGGTCATTCAGGCAGTCCAGGGTGCCGATAGAGCCAACTGCATTGAGATTGCTCGATTCAACGGCAACCTGATAGTCACGGCTCGACTGCATAAGCAAGTCGGTCTGACGGTTTACTGCGTCTGTGACCTTTGTATCAAGCTCGTCAAGATGCTTGTAGATCTCGCCCTTGTCCACGATCTCCTGCAAGAGGTCAGGCCGCTTATCTTCAATGTGATGCAGATAATACCTGATTTGATCGGTGTGGAACATATAACGCTCTGTTTTGCCCGTCTTAGGGCTGCGGTGGCGAACCGTCTGTGTGTCGGTATCGACTTCCCACACGGGAGCGCCGTCCACGGTCTGTTTGCTCTTGAAAATCATTGCCGTCACTTCCTTTTCTTCGTCATATAGTAGCCGATACCGCCGACTCCTGCGAGAGCTGCCACTCCTGCAATGATAGGCAGAGGATTTGTCTCAGACTGCGCAGAATCGCCCTCAGAACCGCTTGACGGACTGTCGGGGGTATCGTTACCCTCTGCGGAAGAACCGCCCTCAGAAGCAGTTTCCGTTCGTGCTGTGACCTCTCCGATCACTCTCGGTGAGTCCTCGCCGTTATCGTTGATCTGATGAACGCCTGTGCTTTCTTCGGGTTCATCTTTCAAGGTACTGAACGGAGGAAAGGTGTCCACGGTATCGCCGTTGCGGTCGATCATCTGCCAAGTGCCGTTCAGGAGCGTGAAGCTGTAAAAGTTATCCTCAGTCTCGATCGTCCAGCCGCCATCGTTATCGTCCTCAAAGTCCCAGCCGTCGATCAGGTCACGGTAGAATCTGCGGTAGCCGTGTGTGACCTCGCCCACATCGGTCCAGTCATATCCGCCTGTGCCGTAGTTATCATCGAGCCACTTGTCAAGCAGATGATGCTTGTACGATGCTTCGGGATAGTCAAGACCATTATCGCCCTTGCCGTTCCAGATGTCTTCCCAAATGGCGGTTTCAAGGCTTTCACGGTCGGGGACTTCGGCAGCGTAGGCGGTAAGCCCTGAGTTGAGTGCAAGTGCGGTGCAGAATACCGCTGTGATAATCTTCTTCATGTTAGTTCTCCTCCATATTTTCAAAATAAAAAGCAAGTGCCTTTTCAATGGTTTCCGTGATCTCCTTCGCCTTGACACCCTCGCTGAAATACTTCGTATAGGTCTCATTGCTGATCTTCACGCTCTTTGGCTTCGGCTTTGCTTCGCCGTCCTCTCCGCTGATGATACTCTCAATAATATGGTGTTCGATATTGCCTTCATCATCGGCAGATGCACGGAGCATTTTCGCTTTCTTCATGTCAATTTTGCAGTCCTCGGCACACTCGGCAACAACTGCCTGTGTATCTTCCGACAGGAATGAAAGCTCCACTCCTGCACGGATTGACAGCTCTCCGCTGTCCACAAGGGCTTTCAGCTCGTCAATCAGCTTGTTGATTCGGATAAGGCGAACAACAGAGCCTTTGCTCACGCCGTACTCCTTGCCGACGCTCTCGCTTGTGTCTAACTTTGAACCCACTGGATTCAAGGTTGTGTCGCCACTGATCTCGGCATTGGGATTTTCAAGAAGTGTCAACTCACGGATAATATCATTACGCTTGCCCGGTGAGAACATCTTACTGTGTCTGCTTGCGACAACAGCCGCTTGTTCAGATATTTTCAGGTCTGAAAATGACCTTTGGATAAGGTTGCTTTCGATGACATACATTTCTGCCTCGTCCTCGGTCAATCCTGCCTTGACGATAGCCGGAACAGTCGGCAGTCCTGCGAGTTTTGAAGCGTTCCAGCGGTTATGACCGATCAGTATCTCATAGCCGTCCTCGATAGGCTGTACGATGATCGGAGACAGCACACCATTCTCCTTGATACTGGCGACCATATCCTCAAGGCGTTCGCCTGAATACAGCTCAAACTTGTGGTTGTGATAGGGGTGAAGCTGATCGCACGGTATCTGCTGAATGGCGGTCTGCGGTGCAGAGAGCATTGCTCCCAGGTCAAACTTCGGTGTATTCATCGTTTCATCTTCCTTTCCATATCCGCAAGCTGTTTTCTCAGCTCACGGTTGTCAATATCAAGCTCCATGATACGCTTTTTCAGCTTCTTGATCGAAACATCGGCACGGACGATCAGATCCGCAAACCGCAGGAGCGTGTATTTATATCTGCGCTGATTGTAGTGAAATTCGTAGCAGAGCTTTCCTGAGAGCCTGTCACGGCTCTCGGAAAGGCTTGCAAGCACTTGTTTGGAAGTGTCTGCTATGATCTTGCTGTGGTCGGTGCTGAAATACTCATTCAGCTCACCATCGCCGTGGGGAGTGAAAAGCCACGGCATTTTGTCGGTGTCAAAGGGCTTCATGACTCGTCCTCCTCGTCATCATCTTCATCGGTGCAGTAGTCAAGTCCGTTCTGAAGCTGAATGTAGATGCCCGAATAGCGGTCATGCTCCGCACCGTCGCTGTTCATCATCGCTTCAAGGAAATAAGCCTGAGCTTCTTCACGGTCGTCCCACTCCTGCTTCTCGCCGTAGCAGACGGTAGTGACCTTGCGGTTGGGGTTCATTGCGAGTTCGGGGATATTTAACATCTTGAAAGCACCTCCTGAGCCAATTCATCATATTCCTGACCTAACTTGTGACCTGTGAGACAAAGCGGTGTACCGTTTTCTGAGCTTTTCGCCGCTTCAATGGACTTGCTGATGCTTGTCCTGAACAGCATTTCGCCGTACTTTTCGTTGAGCGTTTCGATAGCCGTCCTGCTGACTTTTGTGCGGTCAACCATTGTCGGCAGCACTCCGATGAGGTTCAGCTTCGGGTTGGTGTTCGCCTTGACGAGCTGTGTGAGAGCTTCAAGAGACTGCAAGCCGTCCATACTGAACTTCTGTGTCTGCACGGGTATCAGCACTCTGTCCGCAGCGGTGAGAGCATTGATAAGGAGCGTTCCGAGGGACGGCAGGCAGTCGATCAGCACGAAGTCATACGCTCCGACCACATCTTCCGTTAGTATCCTGCGGAGAATATGCTCCTTTGAGATCATCGTGACCATGAGCGTTTCCGCATTTGCAAGGTTGATGTCGGCGGGAATGTAGTCCACTCCTGCGGTTTCGCTGTGACGGATAGCTTTCTGAGCTGTCTCGGCGGTCACGGGAGTTCCTGCGTAGAATGACATGATAAGCTGTGTCATGGTCGGGTTGCCGTCCGGCTCGTATTTCAGGTATTCGGAGAGGTTCGCCTGCGGATCGAAGTCGATGAGAAGCACTCTCTTATCGTGTTTCAGAGCAAGGCAGGCTCCGAGATTGTATGCGGTGGTCGATTTGCCGACTCCGCCTTTCTGATTGCTGATTGCGATGATTGTAGTTTCCATTTTCTTATCCTCCTGTGATTTTTGGCTCAGAACAGCGGATCGTCCTCTGTTCCTGCGTAGGGGTTAGCACTGTCGGTCGGTGTGGTGTTCTCCTGTTTCTTCTTACCGCCTGAGAAGTGTATCTCCTCGACCTTGACTCCGATAGAAGAACGCTTCACGCCGTCCTTTTCGTAGCGGTTGTTGTGGACAGAGCCGACGAGCGTTACCATATCGCCCTTGCCAAACCAATCAACGATCACATCAGCGTTGCGGTTCCAAGCGGTGCAGGGAAAGAAGTCGGTTTCGGGATTTTCCTCGCCCTTACGCTTCGGGCGGTCGCAAGCAATGGTGAACTTGCAGAGGCGGTTCTCGCCAATGGTCTTGATTTCGGGATCGGCAGTCATTCTGCCAGCTACTAAGAATTTGTTTAACATAGGTATTTACCTTCCTTTCGTGGTTTCGGGTTTCTGTGTTCCTGTTGTGCTTTTATTATGCTTGACTTTACACCCAATGTCAAGTATAATTTTCGGTATTTTGGAATCTTTGTAGGGGCGCAGCAATCAGCACCCCGATTTTAGGTTTTCCCCAGTGTGATTTGACTAAATTTCGGATTATACTTGACTTTGCACCCAACTTTTGATAGAATAGGTGTAATGACCTATATTCAGGGGGGGATAACCTTTGTTTAAGCATAAATGTGAAATGTGCGGACTGGAGTTTGAGACGAACAACACCCGTGCCAAATACTGTATTTACTGCCGTGATAAGGCTCAGGCTGCCCGTAACCGTGCCTATGCGGAGAAAAAGAAGTCCGGTTCTGCCGTGAAGATCGGCAGCGAACAGATTTGTCCGATCTGCGGTAAGACCTACACCGTGACCTCCGGCTCTCAGAAGTATTGCAAGGAGTGTACCGCAGGCAAGAAGCGAAAAAAGTCAGCTCCGAACACGAAGTACCTCAAAGGGCATTACGATTATATCCGTGTCAACGTCCCAAAGGGAGAGCGTGAGAAGATCAAGGCTTATGCAGAATCGCTCGGTATGAGCGTGAATAAGCTGTTGCTCACGGCGTTGGAAGAATACAAGACTAAACATAAAACGGAGAGTGATTGATATGTTATCAACACCTTTGGGAGATATTATCATTTTGATTGATAACAAAGCAATTAGTTATAATGCTATTCCTGTAAATAGAGATAAAACCTGTATGGACATTCATGGAAGATATAAAATTGTCATTGATTTCATTCCTGATGGTCAGGAACATCAAATCAAATGCCTTATAGACGGCTATGAAAATATAGATGATGATTTTGTCGAGACAGGCGATAATTTGGAATTAAAGAGTTTTGTAAAGAATAATATCAAGCTCTCTATCGGTATGGAGGGTGACAGCGGATATTTTTCTGACGGAACCAGAATAAGCGATTACTATGATTATGATAATGATTATTTCGATAACGGAGTATCATATCAGATTCTGAAAAACACTCAAACAAATAAATATGTTTTCGGAATTGCTTGGATAGTTGACCAGAGACCAGACAATGAAGTCCAAACTTGGTATGGTGCTGATCCTTCGATAATGTAATCACTCCAGATCCCCATTCTTTTTACGCTTGCGTTCTTGCTGCTGTTCATTGCGTTCCTGACGGAGAAACTCCTCAATGGTACGCTGTGCGTCGGCAAGATCACGCGCCCGCTTGTCCGCTTCACGAAACTGCTGATCTTTCAATGAACGCTCCCCAATAAGGGCGTTTATTTTTTTGTCCAGGCTCTCCACGGTCGGGATATGACCGGACGGGTAAAGTTCCAACACCTTAGTGCGAATTTGCCCGTACTCGGTAAGCTCTGCACTGTATTCCTTGCGGTACTTCTTCGCAGCACTTCCGCTGAGGGCTTTCAGCTCCTCACCGTACACTTTCAGCTTGCGGTATTTCCGCAGGACTTTCAGCTTTACTTGTAAGTCCTCAATCTCTGTTTTCATGTTGTTCAGCTCGGAGAGAAGTCCTCGGCTGTGAGCGTATTCCGATATAGCCGCCTGTTTTATCTGATCAGGCTCAACACCATACTCGGCTATCACATTCTTTGCGATACTGGCGAGCTTCATATTGCCACGGTCGATAGCGTCCTGAACGAACTTGTTCGGTGGCTTTTTCGTGATAACTCTTATCTTCGACCTCGGCACATAGACAAGCACTCCCTGATACTGTGCGATACGGCTTTTGATCTGCTCAGTTTCATAGAACCAGCCCAGCGTTCGGGCGCGAGTCATCTTTGCTCTCGGATTGCGTTCTTTCTGCTCAGCAAGCATAAATTTCAGGTCGATCTTGTGGTCGGGATTGTACTCGACAAGCACTCTGAAATCAGCGCACTTTCGCAGAAAATCATCGAAGTCCTCGCTCTCCTTTATGACCTGATCTATCGTGTATTTCAGCTTTGCCTTCCACGATAGTCCCTGACGGTTCATATCCCACTCCCAATGAGATTTTCCTTTGCCCATTTCGGGACGCTCGACAACGGAGAGATGGTGCCGCTTGCATACCTCGTCAGCAAGTGTGCGGAGCTTGTTGTATGACCTGTCTTTCTCGGTATATCTGCGGTTCTCTAATGTCTCGAAAGTTAGTCCGTTGATGATGTTCGTATTATTGAAGATACAATGAAGATGTACATGACCTTTATCCGTATGGACGGCAAGAAAGTATTGGTACTGGTCTTTCAGGTACTTCTCACACATTTCCTTGCCAATCTCCATAGCCCTTTCAGGGGTAACTTCACCGGGCTTGAACGCCATAATGAAGTGCTGTGCAAGGACTTTGCTTCTGCCTGTTCCTGTTGCTGTGACCTCGGCAAATTCCTTAGCAGCTTTATCGGGGATACGACTGCACAAATAGGTGCTGATCAGTCTGCCGTTGTCGGTCTTAGCAGAAGCAGCAATGTAGGCTATTGCTTGACCGACCGTAGCTGTGATTGGAAATATCTTAGTTGTTGCCAAATCTTCTCCACTCCGTCCTTGATGTTGTTCATATCCTCAACATACACTTTGTCGGTACTGTTTACACGGACTGCTATCTGATTCACGTTGTTGGAAATACTGCGGACAAGTTTAAGAAGTTCCTGCATATCCTCGGTGCTGAATTTCACGATAAGGGTATCAAAGAATGCGATACGCATAAACTCACTCTTGGACTTGTAACCGCTGAGCTGAAACTTCTGCTCAAGGAAGTCGTATTCTTCCTGCGACAACCTAACCTGAACACTCCGTGTTCTCTTGATTTTTTCTTTCATTTTCTCTCCTTTCTATTCGGGGTTTTAGGGGCAGAGCCCTCTGACAAGCATCTGCATTGAAAGTCACTCAAATCTCAATTTGTAGTGCATCAATGCCGTGCTTGCTGGTTTTGAAACCGCCCTGATCGGGCGTTTTTCAAATTGAGCCTGCGGCTCTCGGATTTTTCCCACTTTGTATGGTAATTGGAGCTGTGCGACTGAGTGCGCATACCCCTTCACTTTACTACCGTGAAAATAGAAAAAGTGGGAAAGAAAAATGCAAATGTTCACAAAAAGTTTACATTTGCAATTGCATTGAATCTTACCTCTATTTTGATACTTCTCATCATCAAATCGTGTCATACCTTGACCGATTTTGCCTGACATGATATAATAAGGAAAAGGAGCTGAGATATATGGCGGGTATGCGGTTCACGATCAGGTCTGAAGCTGACTTGATAAAAGCGATAAATAAGTACGGATTTCTTCCGTTCTTCCGAAACAGTATCGAAGGCTTTTCCATAGAGGAGCATATTGCACTGGAACACTGGTATTATTCCGACAGCGGACAGTGGGATGCGTGGGAATGGAAAGGTCCAGTCATTCAGAAAACAGGCTGTGCCTATGGAAAGTTCTTTGAACACAAAGCGGTCTATATCAGCAAGGAATGGTTTCCCGACTTTGCAAACTATCGCCGTGACGGTTATGATTTCGATGCAAGGTATGATGAAGGACTTGCAAAGCGTACCGATAAAGTCCTCTATGATCTGCTTGACAGTAAAGCTCCGATCATATCCAAAGAACTGAAAAAGCTCGGAGACTACCGCAAGGGTGGCAATAAAGGATTTGATACGTCTATCACCAGATTACAGGAGCAATGCTATGTGATCACAAGCAATTTTGCATACATGACCGACAAGAACGGTCAGCCATACGGGTGGGGCGTAGCTGAGTATTCCACTCCTGAAAAGTTTATGGGTGCTACCTTTACGGATAAGGTTTATCAGAGGGAACCGGAAGAATCCTATCAACTTATCCTTGACCACCTGAAAAAGATACTGCCCCAGGCAAGTATGGAGCAGATAAAAAAGATACTGAAATAAAACAAGAGCTGCACCATGACGATGCAGCTCAATTTAGTTATTATTGACTTGACACTCAATCTCTGTTGTAGTATAATAGAGCAAGTGTGTGAAATCAGGAGGTTATAGTTATGATGGACTCTATCACAGTCGGTGCTAATATCAGAATGACCGAAGCGGTCACCGGAGATTATCCCGTCGGCTCTACGGCAACAATACTTTACATAGACGAAATGGACAATGTTTTTATAGAATGGTCGGATGGTAAGCTGTCCAAGTTCTCGGATAAACAGGTCATACACGGATTTGAGAAGATCACGCCTAAGTATTCCGCTCCGATACAGGAACATATTGAGCGTATCACACATTACGAAAAGATAATGGACAGGGTTCAGGCACTGGACAGCAACTCACCTGAACACAAGAAGCTACTTGGTGAGCTATCTGCCTATTACATCAGTGATGCTTGGAAGCGTGACTTTGCTGCCGATGAAGCAGGACTTCTCCCAAAAGACCTGAAACGTGGCGTTCTCTCTGAGGATGGTATTTATAATCTGCTCGAAGAATCCTCGACTGACTAAAACATGGTATCAGATAGTGAAGCTCTCAACTATGAGGGCTTTTTCTTTTCAGCAGATTGACCTTTCAAAGCCTTGTTGTTCAGAAAGATTTATGATTCTCTTTCCAAGCTTCTCCGCATACTGCATTGTTTTATATGCTCCGCCGCTTTCGCGCTGAATACAGCACACAATAAGGTCGGAACGGTAAACAAGATACCTGTTCCTGATCAGGATAGCTGCCTTCGGGTGAGCTTCGGACGATTCCTCACATACCTCGACTTCATCATAGTAGTCGAGGTATTCTTTTTCGTTATCCCGATATTCTGCTTTCATGTACGGCAGAACCAGAGTAAAATGCGTGTTGCCGTATCCATATTCACGGACAGCTCTTTTGATAGCAGCAGAAGCAAGAAGATCAAATTCTCCATCACGCCCTATGAGAAATTCGACGTACTCTTTCTGCGTGATAATGTCATGCAGGAACTTATCAAGTCGATTTTCTATTTCTGACGCTCGTTCAATGCTTCTATGTCCGAAAAAACTTACGGTATAAATGTTCAGCATTTCGGTATACCTCGCTTTAAATAATATTATAATTATTATATCAAGGTATCAAAGTGGTGTCAACCTGACTGCATACAAAAGAAGCCTAAAGTGGTATGATAATAGTGAAAGTGAGGTATTGCTATGGCTATTATAAAAACTTCGTTTACGCTTCGCCTGAATCTGATCGACCACGCAAAGATCAAGAAGATCGCTGAATCACAGAATCGCTCCATGACTAATATGATCGAAACTCTTGTGAAAGAAAAAATAAAGGAATATGAAAAGGAGAATGGAGAGATCGAGCTTACTGATGAGGATATTATCGGTGAATGAGTGCTTACCAGCCATTGTGACCGACTTTGATCCCAGTGGGTTCAAAGTTTCCCCATGATGAGAGCTGTTAGTGTGTAACGGCTCTTTTATTATAATTTCTGGTTATATCCGGTCTTCCGGTGTAATAATAATCAGACAAGCATACAGCTTGGCATTTGTTTGTTCCTATACAGTACCATACAGACCTGATCGGTTATTTCGATTTTACGGAGGTGATAGCTGTGTACCGGACAATAACAATAGATGACAGTCTGCAATGATTGCCTTGCGGATTTCTTCTTTGCTGTAACAAATGCTGAGATTGTATGTCACTACATACATCTTAAAGGCGGTCTGAGCAGATCAGACCGTTTTTTCTATGCCGAAATGTGATAGAATGATGAAAAATCGCCTTACAGAATGAAAGTTCTGTGAAATATATTCCGTTTGGAATAATACAAAATCTGGTGCTTTATGGCTTGTATGCTGATAAACTGTATCATTCACCTATAAGGGTACAGCACAGAGAAAGTATCACAGAAATGCGGAAATACGGTGTTTTGAACGATAGCGGCTATTCCGTTCGGAAACGGTTGTTATCTGGCTTTTTCGCGCTGTTTGGGTTATAATTATGAGAGTACGCAGTCCGATATGAGGACTCCGCTCCATATGGTGAACCTAATGCGCAATAGGGTTACTCGATCACTGTATGGACAACTGAATAATGAACAGTCAAATGAACGAGTAATGTTTGATTGTCGGACGGTTTGAAACCGAATGATAGGATTACTGTGTTCATTTGCGCTTCTCCGTCCGACGGAAAGGACGGAGATTTTTATGAAAAGTATTATTCAGATTCCTCGGATTCCGCTGTTCACTGAAATAGAAGAACCTCAAAGCTATGCTATCTACATATTCGGGACGGACAATCGGCTTTTACAGGATGCAGATACCTTTGGTGATGCACTGGCACGTTATCTGAATGAGTATAATATCAGTCAGGATATGTTCGCAAGAATGACGGGTATCAGCCAGTGTACGATCTCCCGTTACCTGAAAAATGAGAGGAAGATACGGCAGCGTTACCTGTGTGCTGTATGTATCGCACTCAGGCTTCACCCGTTCAGACAGAGACACCTTTTCTTCAAAAGCGATAATCTTATCCCAGGAACATACGGCTTCAAGAACCAGGCTGATTATATCCTCTGTGATTATCTGAACGGCTGTGCTTACAATGAGAGCTACACCCTTACGGCATTTAATGACCGTATGAAGAAGCTCGGTGTGAAAACTCTTACAAATCTGACCTCTGACATGGAGGGCAGCAAGTAATGGGTAAGTTTTTCTATACGCACTTTGGAGATGATGTGCCGCGCCATATTGAGGATGAATATAACAAGCTCAGGCGCAAGGAAATGTGGATTGAGGAGAAAGAAGCGGACTTTCGGGCATATTCCGTAGATTATGACGAGCTTGTGACCGTCATAGCCGATCCCTCGACTCTTCCTATAAACGAGATTGCAGCCGAAAAAGAAGCACTATTTCAGTCTCGGCTTGACTTCCTGCCTGTTGCAATGGAAATGCTCAGAGCAGAGTTTCCGGAGGGTTATGCACTGATAAAGGACTATTTTTATAGCACGAACAAGGTGACTTTGATGTATCTTGCAAGCAAATATGGGCTTACAAAGAATATGGTGAGGTATCGTCTCAGGCTTGCAAAGGAGAAACTGAAAGAGTACATCATCTTGCACGAAAACGAATAGACAACTTTGTGCATAATGCCGATTTTCTTCTTTTTCAAGAAAAAAATCCCGAAAATCTTTCCCACTTTTCCGATTTTCACGGTAGTAAAGTGAAGGGGTTTAATGAAGCAGACATTGAACCTCTCGAATTCCTCCTTCTTTTACGAAGGCAAACTATTGAGCTGAGGGAACGGCACAGCTTCTTTGTCCATTTTCAGGCTGAGCCGTTTCCACAGATTCGCTTTTCTTTCATTTTTTTCGATGCTCTATCGAAATACCTTTCACTAAGACAGCAGAGATGCTGTCGGGAGAACCTGTGTCTGAGACTTGGGTTCTGCCAAAAACATCTCTGAATGCGACAGTTCCATTTCTCCTATTTTCATATTGGCAGATTAAACTGCCGCTCCTGTGCCGGGAGCGGATTTCCGTTCCCGACAGCTCAGGAGTACAACGCAAACATAAACACCGACAAGATAGAGAGAGGGTGTTCTATATGAATGAGATCACAATCGCTGTGAAATACGATAATGATAATCCTACCGTCAGCGGACGGGAGCTTCACGCTGCACTTGAAGTGCAGACACCATATAGAATGTGGTTTCCACGAATGTGCGAGTATGGATTCACTGAAAATGTGGATTATTCAGTGACGAACATTTTTGTTCATCACTCAAAAGGTGGTTCTCAGGGGTATATCGACCATCAGCTCACCATTGATATGGCAAAGGAGCTGTGTATGATCCAGCGTACCGAAATCGGCAAGTGCTGCCGTGAATACTTCATAAACCTTGAAAAGCAATGGAACAGTCCCGATGCGGTCATGGCAAGGGCATTGCAGATCGCAGACCAGAAGCTGGAGCTTGCTAAACAGCAGAACGGCAGCCTTATCGAAACAACTGCTGTTCAGGCAAAGCAGATAGAGGTTATGAAACCGAAAGCAGACTATTGCGATATGGTACTGCATTCCGAGGGGCTTATGCCCATAACCACGATAGCAAAAGACTACGGAAAGTCCGCAAAATGGCTGAATAAATGGCTTCATGAACACGGAATACAGTATAAGCAAGGGCAGATATGGCTTCTGTATCAGAAATATGCAGACAGAGGATATATGAAGTCAAAGACACACACTGTTTACGATAAGAACGGCGATCCTACTGCCAAAATCCATTCCTATTGGACACAGCAAGGGCGCATATTCATCTATGACCAATTAAAGAAAGATGGTATCCTGCCGCTTATCGAGAAGGACGATAGCTGAAACGCTGTCGGGAGTATCCGTTCAACGAGTACTGCCTACGGCGTTCCACACACGCCTCCTTGTTTTGAACGACGGCTGATGTGCCGTCGGGAGCTTCTATTCCTCGGAGTAGGAGCTGCCAACAGTACATCAATCTTTGGGCATAAAAATAACCGACAGACGATGTATTACAGCATCTTGAAAACTGAATATGAAACATCAACGCTATTTGTTTTCTATTTCTTCCTCCCTGAGAGGAGTGTTCATCATGGACGAAACTGTTGAAGTTCAGGAGCATCAACAGGCAGAGGACGATGTATATCGAACGATGTTTGCTGAGTATCCCGATATTGTAGGCGTAGACCAGCTATGTGAAATGCTCGACCTGAAATACAAGACGGTATGCAAGTTTGTCAGAGAAGGTAAGATACCTCGGATGCCTGATGGTCGCAAGATCAGAGTGGCAAAGATCGAGGTCATAAATTACGTTCTGCAACGCGCACAAAACAAGCCGTGAAAACCAGGTCAATGCGCCGAAAATAGAGAATTGCGGTTGGTAGGTCTTGCATTATATTACGATTCGCGCTATAATTGAGTTGTCAACAGCAGACTTCTACCGCTTTCAACGCAAGGAGGAAATAATAATGAAAGCAAGTCTGCCTTATAAGTACATCACTTCCGTGAAGAACGGAAAACAGTATGTTGTCTTTGATTTCAAGGATAAAGTGGGAAAGCGTAAGCGCAAGTGGGTGTCAACGGGACTGCCTGAGAAATGCACCAAGAAATCTCTCAACGAAGCTGTCGAGGAGATCGTAGCTGAGTTTGCAGAGCAGTGGAACAATAATCAGGTCGTGCTCAGTATCAACCGCAAGAACGATAGTGACGCCGAAAGTGATGAAAACATCATCGTTAATAATGAACTTAACAGTTTCTTTTCCGATTGGCTCACTGCGATCAAGGCGAATTCTGCCAGAACCACATTCCAGTGCTACAAGAGAAATGCAGAGCGTTTTGTAAAATACATGGCTGTTCATTATCCTGATGTGACGCTTGCCGACCTGAACCATACACATATCCAGGCTTACCTCAACCATAAAATGGACGAGGGCGTTAAGGGAAGTACAGTCAAGCAGTATTACCTTGCTTTGCATTCGGCTTTTGCCTATGCAGTAAAAATGGAAATGCTGACACAGCACCCTATGGACAAGATGAGCGTACCGAGAGCAGACAGACATGAGGCTGTCTTTTATAATGTAGACGAGCTGAATGAATTGTTTGAGGTATTCAAAGGTCACAAGCTGGAGCTTATCGTGCATATCGCAGCATACTACGGTCTGAGAAGATGTGAAATTCTTGGATTGAAGTGGGATTCAATCGACTTCAAGAAAGGTACTATCACTATCGAACGCAAGGTCGTAAGCGATTATGACGAAAGTGGACAGCCCAAGCTCTTTGTGGAGACAAGACTGAAAACAAACTCTACAAGAAGAACACTTCCGCTGATTCCTCATATCAGAGATATGCTTCTCGAAAAGAAGGATATGGATAAGCATCATAAAAAGCTCTGTGGTAAAGATTATATTACGGAGTTTGAAGGCTTTGTATGCTGTGATCCTTATGGAAAGCTCATCAGTCCAAACACGGTCACTCATGATTTTCATCAGGTGATCAAGAAGAATGGAATGAAGATGCTTAGATTCCATGATCTGAGACATAGCTGTGCGAGTCTTTTGCTTGCAAATGATATTCCAATGAAGGCGATTCAGGAATGGCTCGGTCATGCAACATTTAATATCACGGCAAATCTTTATAGCCATTTGGAGTATCATGCTAAGGTCACTTCGGCTGAAACCATTGCAAGGGTTCTCAGCGGCAAAAAGGAAGATGCTCCCACCAACACAAAGGAGACTGCGCCGGAAGAAGCATCTAAGAAGTCAAACAGCAGAAAAAAGAAGAAAGATACCCCTGCGGACAAGTCACAGACCGCAGCCGTGTAATTATATAATATACTGTGACAAAACCGAGGACGAAATAGAAAGAATCGAAAAAGAGCGATTTTGGTAGAAAAATTGGTAGAAATTTTTGGTAGAAGTCAATTATATGATTTCACGGAAGCTTCGCAAATGCCGTAATACCGAAAGAAAAAGCGTATAAAACGAAAAAGTTCATATAATGCGCTGGACTTTGTCCCGATTTTATGGTATACTAAAGAACAACAAACAACCATATTACAGGAATCCAGCAGAAAATTTAAGCTGAAAAACAGGAAGTGACATTGTGCATATCTGGACACTTGAGAATTGGAAATATCACTTTACAAATATTCAATCAAGAAGAAGTGGTCTTAGATTCCGTTTTACCTCCGACGTTAACACGGAAGTAAGAGAAGCGTGCCTGAAATTTGGAAAGTGGTTGAGAAAAGAGTACTTTTTCCCAATAAGAGTGCCGGTGTATGTGAAAGGGAAAAAATACATTAAGTCGATGGACGGCGAAATGGTATATGGCACTTTTTTTCAGCCATATCACGAGATGTATGAACCATATATACGTGTTGCAACCGGAAGTTATACAGATAATTTGATAACACTAGGGAGAGATGATGCTTTAGCGCTGATACTGGAAACAATAGCACACGAATTGACGCACTATTTTCAGTGGATTAACGATATTAGGCTTACAGAAATCGGATATGAACGGCAAGCCTCTTCTTATGCAGATTATATTTTAGATGAATACGCCAGTGTGGTTGACCATCCTTAAAATTCAATTACGAAAAAGGGCAGTTCTGTCCGGTAAATAGCCGGGCAGGACTGCCTTTTCTGTTTTGTATGAGAAAACAAAACACGGCAAAGCAATGCTTTACCATGTTCATGTCACATTCACTTACCTCGCTCCTCAATCAGTTCAATATACTTCTGCCGTGAGATTCCGCCATATTTAGTGGCAAAATCGTCGACCGTACATTTGGGAGACAGACCGAGGAACTCCATAACAGCACCAAATTTGTCCCGATTTTCAAGCAATAACAAGTTGTCCTGGCGTATATGCTTTGGCGTATCGGCGTTGATAAACATTGCAACACCGCCGTCAAAGTATCTTCCTTTATCAAGCAGACGCCGGATGTTGTCGGGAACGTCTGCCCACGGTATCTCAAACGAAGCAAATCCCCACTCTACGTATAAGCTTTCCGGATTCGGACAGCTTGGGGACATTTCCATAAAGCCTTCCGCCGTAAAAGGTGTAAAATGCTCGTCCTTTTTCACCTGCCTTGCGAGCTGTAACTGAAATTGAATATCATCGGGGACAAGCTTTTTATGAGCAACGATTTTATGTGTACCCCATAATATATCACAGTCCGAGCAGAGTCTCGGCGGACACAAAGTTTTGTCTGAAAGCAGAGCCGCTGACATCTCTGGATCTGTAGTGACAAAATCATACATTCTTACAAGAATAGGCTGTGTCATGACATGACGAAAAGAATGCTCTTTGGGCAGTTCCTTCCACGTTTCAATTTCCCTGGTTTTTCCGAGAATCAGTCCATAGGCATAATGTGTTCTGTCGATCTGACAGCGGAAAATATCGCCTGCTCTGAATTTCACAGTCTGGTGTTCCATATTCCTTACCGCAGAGATATGCTCAAAATAATCATCGGGACAAGTTGAAATATAGTAACGCATAAATTCATGGAAATCTTCATCAGACATGATTTTTTTCACACGCTCTTCTTCTCCGATGGGAATGATCTGATTATTTCTCAGATTCTGAACCGCTATCTGACTTTCCTCTTTTTTCAGATAAATATTGAAGGTACAGCCGAACGGTTTGACTGCCATCACATTGGTCGGCGTGATCGGTTTCGCTCTGCCCCTTGCAGTCAGCGGCAGCAGCATTTTCCGGTTGTCTGTTTCAAGTCGGGTATCAAACTCGCTGTAGTCTCTCCAGCAATATGCGCCGTCATCATCTATAGAATGCACTTCATGGATCACCTTGACGATTGTATTTTCCTTATAAAATAAGACGGTTCGCTTTTTCAGCCAATGCGTCACGCTGTACATAGATTCTGTTTCCCAGCTCGGATCAATTGGATCAAGTGCAAGATACCGTCGTTCCGCATCGGTAAGCATGATCGTGTAAACGCCGTCAGAATAATACGGTTCCGCTTTTGAAACAACCTTCTTTGCAGGTGCTTTTGCCTCGTTCTTCACAGGGATAACAGCATGACTGGGAGATAACCTGTCGCCGCTGAAACTGCCGAATATTTCATTTACAGCGTCATAATTCACTCCATTTTTTCCACGCCAATAGAATAGGGGATAAAACGAAAGCCCGTCACGATAACCGCCGATCTCGCCGCTGTTTGTAAAGTTATGCAAAAAGCCCCTATGTGCGGTACTTTCCAGTATGCCACATAGAGAGAGATACAGTGAACAGCGTTGCCCGTAGCATCCAGAAACTTCTTGCCCCGTATCTCATTCACCAAAGCAATGTCCATGTTGTGCGGTTTCATTTGTCCCACACAGGCAAAGATTCCGTTCAGTATACAATAATCTTCTTCACACGGTTCTGCCGCAGGCAGCTTTTCAAACTCACGCAGATCGTGCAGCACATACTCGGCGCAGGCGAAATCCGGCTCTCTGCCGTACTGTTTTGGCGGAAAGTAACGGAAAACGCCGTAATTGTTCCAGTCAATGCGCTCTGTTGTTACCAGCCCATGTGTACAGCCGCATACCGAACAGGACGGCGTGCGCCATCCCGCCTTTTCTGCGTTATTGGATATGAATTCGTGTTTCGGAAGTGATCTTGCCCACACGAGACTGGATAAAGCTGTACGATATCGCATATCTCCGCTTGAAAGGCTGTAGAGGAATGCTTTTGCAGTGCTTTCCAGGGAAATATCTTCAGAAAGAGATTTGATCGCTGTAATGATTTCATCGTGTGTCATAGCGGAATCCGGCACAAGGATACCGCTTTTGAACGCATCCGCTCTGTCAGATTCGGACAGCGTTCCCTCTGCCGTGTACGGGAGATAGTATTTTTTCAATAGCGTCAGCGCTTTCTTGTCTGTCACTGCTGTGACCTCCTCTATATAAAATTTTTACGCCAGTTTCACTACCAACGTCACACAAAAACATTTCTCTCGAATTTCGGCATAGACCTCGCCGCCCATGAGTGACATCAACCGTTTACAGATGAACAGTCCCAGACCGTTTCCCTGCACTTTAGCTGCATTGCTGCCACGGTGAAAACTCTCAAATATCTGCGGCAGTTCTTTTTCTTCAAGGGTACAGCCTGTGTTTCTGACTGTTATCAGCTCACAGCCGTCAACTTTATCAAAGCTCAGTTTGATTTGTCTGCCGTCGCCGTATTTTATAGCATTTTCGATCAGATTTTGCAGACATTCTGCCAACCGGTCAGCATCGCAGGAGAGAATACAGTCATCGTAGTTCTCTATGGCAAACTCCGTTCCCGATAATGCAAGCTGTGAGGCGTATCTTGCATTTATCTTTGCGAGGATGGAACTTAGAAACACCTCACTCTGGGTGACCTCGAAAGTCATGAAGTCCTCGCTTGCGGCGTTGGTTATCTCACTGACAAACTGCTCTATTTCGTCCGCACGTTTGCCGATGCTTTGTGCCGCCGCAAGCTGTTTGTCTTTCTCCTTGTACAGCCCTTTTTCGAGCGCCTTTGCATTCAGTTTTATCGCCGAAAGCGGTGTTTTGATGTCATGGGACAGTGAAAGGAGCAGTAATTTCTTATCCCTCTGCATGGACAACTCTCTTTTGCGGCTGTCCTCGATGCTTTCACGCAGAAGATTTATGCCCCATGTAAATTTGCCGAAAAAGCGGCTTTTTTCCTCCGGTATCTCTACCGCAAGATTTCCTTTTGCCAGCTCCTGCGGCACATCATTCAGTCTGCCGAACGGCACAATGATATGTTGCCTGATGTACAAAAGCACACACATCAATATCAGAAAAATCGCCCCGAACACGCTGTTGACGATCATCAAATCGTGATGATTATTTTCGGTCGTATATTCCACACGATAGAGCGTATCGTTCCCATCAATGATGACATACGGCTCATCGGAGGTGTACAAGTCGTCGCCTGTAAAAACGCCTGTTAAATGCGGATATTGCGACAGGTCATAAGAACCAGTCTGTGTTATTTCATCGGTGAGCCGTTTCACTTCCACACGGTAGATGCCGCTGCTGTTATCCGTGCGCAAAAGGCATACATTCAGCACTGCGGCAAGCAGGACAAATACTGCCGTTATCGTTATGCAAAGTTTACGAAATGCTTTCATACGAATTTGTACCCCACACCCCAGACGGTAATCAGCCGCTTTGCATTTTTCGGATCATCGCCTAATTTCTGCCGCAGTCGGTTGATATGCACATGAAGTGTCTGCAATTCCGAATTGCTGTCACTGCCCCATACGGTGTTGAACAGATATTCCTTTTTGAGTGCCTTGCCTTGATTTTCCATCAGCAGTTGCAGAAGGTCGAATTCCTTTGCCGGCAGTTCGACAGGCTTGCCGTCAATTTCTGCCGTGCGGTCGGCGAGATTGAGCGTAACGCCGTTCACAGAAAGAATGCTGCGCTGATATCTGCGCTTGAAAATGCCTTTTATCTTTGCAAGGAGAATGTCTATATCATAAGGCTTTTCGATATAATCATCTGCACCCAGGTCAAAGCCGTTCAGCTTGTCCGCTTTATCCGTTCTTGCACTGACGATCAGTATCGGCGTGTCCGCATTTTCACGCAGTTTTGAACAGACCGCAAAGCCGTTCACATCCGGCAGATTGATGTCCAGGATCACAAGCCTTGCACCGTATTTTTCAAAAAGCGCAATGGCATATTCGCCGCCTGCCGCTGCTGAAACAGTATATCCCTCATTACGCAGGAAATCGGTCAGCAGCGCAGATAATTCTGTATCATCTTCAACGATCAGTATGTCTATCATAATTTCATCACCTGTAAATATTTTACCATAAATTGAGTGCGAAATCAAGGGGCAAAACCGAAATTCTGCCCCTTGCGATTTACCAGCCTTGTTCCATCAGCCAGTTATTCAAGTCACGTTCACGGTCACGCAGTTCCTTATCGCTGCCGTCAAAATGACCCATTTCCTTTTCGCCCATGATACCGCCGTCCACGATGTACAGTACCCGGCTGCACTTTGCAGCAACTTTCGGGTCGTGGGTGACACACATGACCGTTGTGCCGTCATGGTTGAGGGAAAGCAGTTCGTTCATGACTTCATCGGAACTTTTGCGGTTGAGTGCGCCGGTCGGCTCGTCTGCAAAAATCATCTTCGGATCGTTTATCATACTGCGGCAGATGCAGGCTCTTTGCAGTTGTCCGCCGGATACCTCATTGATATCGTTGCTGCCGATATCGTCAATGCCCAGTCTGTGCATGAGTGTCCGTCCACGCTCCTCGATCTGCTTTCGTGTTTCGGTGTTCTTCTTGGATTTCACCGCCGGGAGAATGATATTATCCAGTACAGAAAGATTTTTCATCATGTACATCTGCTGAAAGATAAATCCCATTTCATCCAGGCGGAGTCGTGCAAGCTCCTTGTCACTGCGTTTAGTGATCTCTCTGCCGTCAAAAAAGACATTGCCTGCTGTTACTCTGTCCATGCCCGAAACGCAGTAGAGAAGTGTGCTTTTGCCCGAACCGGACGGTCCCATAATTGCTACTATTTCGCCCTCGTGGATGGTCAGGTCAATGTTTTTCAGGACGTTGTTCTGGCGCTTGTTTACAATGTACGTTTTGCAAAGTCCTTTTGTCTGTAAAACTGTATTCATCGGATTTTCCTCCATTATTCGATGCTTGCGGTATCGCTTGCTTTTATTGTTTTTGTGCAGAGTGCAGTGAGAAGTGTGCCTGTCACGGTAGCTGTGAGAATTATGACAGGGTATAAGCCGAATATCTCTGCGGCATTTATCTGATAGGCTATTTTTCCCGTTGCTCCCATGCGCCCAAATATCGGATCTATGATTAGATTCATAAGCGGCATGAGCAATGCCGATGAGATCATGATTGCGATAAGTGTAATTGCGGTAAAGCGTAAGGTGTGATGCAGAATAACAGACCCGTCACTGAAACCGACTGCTTTCATCAAAGCGATCTCTGCTTTTTCTTTTGTGATAAAACTGCGTTCCATAAGCACTGCCAGCAATATGATGATGACAGTTGAAATGGCAAGCACAAGGTTTTTTACCGAACGGATCGTCTCGCCGGCACTTGTACTTTCCATGACAAATTCCGTTGTATCCATGATATTTTCATTGTCAAATATCTTTTTCATTTTTTCGATTCGTTCCGAAATAAGGGCATCATCCGGGGCATCGTCAAAGTTTATCTGATAGGAAAATGCAGAAGACATCAGCGTATCAGGGATTTCCAGGTCTTGATGAAATCTCGCACATTCGCCAAGATTATTGAAACCCTGGAAGTATGCCGTTATGATAAACTCCTTTTTCTCATTACCAATATTTACCGTCACATGGTCGCCTATATGTGCATTCAGCTTATCGGCGATCTGCTCTGTAACAGCGATCTCGTCCGTACACATCGGCGGTATGCCGTCCGTGTATTCATAATCGGTCGTCTTTGTATCCTTGCATTTCAGAAAGGGAATATTGAAATTTTCATTCTTTGATGTGACCGGCAGTTTATACCATGTCTCCAGATACACCGTTCCGGGCATATCATGTTCAGCGAGAATATCCTCTATCTCAGTTTCTGTTTCTTCCAGCGTTTTGATGCCTGTCATAACGTCATGCGCTCTTTCTGAATCAGACATATACACATCGCTGTTTGTCACAGAGAGTAGGTATAACAGACTGTCACTGTTAAGCGTGTTTGCCGTGACAGCAAGTATCATTACCATAGATGTGCATACTGCGAATACCGCTGTGAGGATACCGTACTGTTTCGGCTCGCTTACAACATCATTTAGTGCGAAAAATCCGCTTGTCGGCAGCTTTGATTTTCCAAGGTGAAGAATGCTCTTTTTCCCAAAGCGTTCGCCCGTCTGACCGTTGCGGACTGCATCGATCGGAGAGAGTTTGTTCACTTTTCTTGTGCTTTGCCAGCTGAACAGGAGGATCAGCAGTACTACGGCGATACAGCAAAGAATACTTACAATAATGCTGTTGTCATTTCCAAGCATCATGTTTTGACTTATACTGTTGATGAGCATTTTTCCAAACGGTATGCTGCATACATATCCGATGCCTGCGCCCACAATCGCTATCCCGAAATATTTTACGATATACAGGGAACGTATTGAAGTATTCGGCAGACCAACTGCTTTCATTACGCCGATCTCACGAAATTCTTCTGAAATGGTAAACCTTATCGTAAATTTCAGCACAACAAACGACACGATAATCAGACCTATGCTGATGACAAGAATCACCATTGCCACAAGCGTATTCATGATATAGGTCGTTTTTATCATAGCATTGCTGCCGGAAAAGTAAATGTCTGAAAGCCCTGAAATATCCGATTCCAGTGCAGATGTGTCATCGGAATCAATGTAGTAAATATGTCCGATTCTGTATGTGCTTATTGTTTCGTCTTTAAGGAGTGTTTCAAAGTCCTCGTGGTTCATAAGCAATCGTGGATTTGCCATCATTGCAGAACCAAAAAGCGCATCTTTTGCGATACCTTCAACTTCAAGTCCGATCTCGGTACTGTCGAGTTTCAATCTGAATTTATCCCCGGCTGTAGCGCCCTCTCTGATCGGCACATATCCCGTTATATACACCTTGCCTTTTGGCACGTCACTGACGATATTGTTGTCTCTGTCAAAGAAATTCAGATTGGTGTCGGAAATATCGCATATCAGCAGGACATTGGAGAAATCCATAAACTTGTTTTCTCCGTCACGAAGCGCCTCAGATGTTGCATCTATCATTTTTTCAGAACGCCAGTCCTTAACATTGGCGCTTGTTTCAAGCAGATTTTCTACCGTTCCTTCACCATTGCCGTCATGAGCGAACAGATAGTAGTCTGCCATGCCTGCCTTTTCAAAATAATAATCAAGACCGCCGGTTACAGCGATAATGTTATTTACACTTGCCGCTGCAAATGTCGAGCAGAGTATCACGAATATCAGAAGTATCACGTTCATGGTTTTCTTGCGTTTTAGGTCTTTTTTCAGTATCCTCAGAAACATAGTCTTTCCCTCAATTCTTGTCATTGGCTTTCTCTGTACTATGATTATAACATAAGAATTCTTAACAAGTCTTTAACTACTGGGAAGATGACAGATAATGTGACTCTGTTTCTCAAACTTGATGCTTTTTAGCGTACATTCCGAACGTTGCAATTTGAGTGATGTAGAATTCTTCATATTTTTTTGATACAATACTGTTATTCTTCTGAAACTCTGTAGAACTGTAAATTGGAAGGCATCATAAAACGAGAAAAGAGTGAGGTGGAGCAAATGAACCGTAATACTCCGGTTGAACTGACAAATATGTGCATGATCTATGACGATCAGGGCAATGTGCTTGTTGAAGAAAAAGTTGGTAAGGATTATAAAGGCATCGTCTTTCCTGGCGGACATATCGAAAACGGCGAACCTATCGTTGATTCTGTTATTCGGGAAATTTATGAAGAAACAGGATTGACTGTATCCAATCTTGAACTTTGCGGTGTAAAGGATTGGGTCAAAGAGGATGGTAACAGGTATATCGTGTTTTTATATAGAACGAATACATATTCCGGGACAATTCAATCATCATCCGAAGGCAATATCTTTTGGATGTCATTAGAAGAACTTCAAGCAAGAGAACCATTCTGGCACATGGACAAAATGATTGAAATTTTTTGCCATAAAAACTATAGTGAGTTGTTTTTAGATGGCAGCCATGGAAATAGAGTACCGATTTTGAAATAAAAGCAGGGACAATCACGGGGGAAACTATCGCAATTACTGATGCGGAAAGAGAAAGCAGGCACTTTACTAATATAAAGTACCTGCTTTTTGTATAGCCGTTTTCTGTCTGTTCTAAAAGGCGTTCTTGTTCCTATGTAATATTTATCCGCATATATTGACATTTATATCAAAGTGATTTATAATAAAAATAATCAACACATCATATAGAATCTTATGATAATTAGAGATTTATGATGCGTAAAATAAGTGGAATTACAGAAATTATTCTCGAAAAACAATCTGCAAAAGGAGAAAAAATGCGAAAAAGAATCCTATCCCTTACCTTGAGTTTTGCCGTTTTGCTTTCATCTATGTCCATGTCAGCGGTAAGCGTATCTTCGGCAAACGTGGAAGAAACAGCAGGAACGCAGCTGCAAACGATTCTGTTGGACAACGATGGAAAAAATCTGTGGGTAACAGAAAGCTGGGGCGGTGCAAACATTATCCCGAATACGATCTGGACAACATCTGATCTGTACGACTATTTTTACAACGGCAGTCTGTCGTTTGAGGTGCAGAGCAGCGGACAGACAAGTTTTCCGTTTCGTATCGGCATCACGTCTCATTCTCACAATGAAGATGTGACCGTCAACTGGACAGACCTGGAAAAATATCAGAACGCCGTAACCGCATCCCCGGAATGGACAAGCTATACCTTGCCTTTGTATGATCTGGCAGAGATCATCTCGGAGAAAGGGTTCGACAAGCACAACGTGTGGAAAATCAGCGTTGGCGCTGTCCCGTCCGGGGAATCGGCATCGTTCCGCAATATGAAAATATCTTCGGATGATGAGGAAAGGCAGTATCCCTTCATTAAGGTAAACCAGGTGGGATATACCTGTGAGGGCGAGAAAAATGCCAAGGTTTCCTGCTTTGCAAAATTCGGTTCTCTGAGCGGCAAGAGGTATGAGGTCGTAAACAAGGATTCTGGAAAAGTCGCCTATTCGAATATGCTTTCTGATGCTGTCGCAGATGAAACGATTTCGGGGGAGTCCGTCTACGAGATCAATTTTGATGCCGTAATAGATGAGGGTACTTATTTTATCCGGATACCAAATGCAGATCTGAACACATCTGCGCTGACCCCAAGAGATAAGGAAGAAGATCTGAAAACGGATACCATCGTTTCAGTTCCTTTTGAAATCGGGGATGACGTGTATGATGAAATGCTGTCTGATATGAGCAAATACTACTACTATCAGCGGCAGGGAATTGACCTGGAAGAAAAGTACGCCGGGGAGTTCGCAAGAAAGAATCTGCACCCCAATGATGTCTCTGTCAGAAGATGGTCAGACAGGGACAACCCCAATGCCGAAACATTTGACGTTTCACAGGGATGGTACGATGCCGGAGATTACGGGAAATATGTTTCTCCTGCAGCAACCTCGGTCGAAAATCTCCTGCTTGCCTATGAACTTTTCCCGCAGGAATTCCGAAAGCTCGATCCCAATATTCTCGAAACGGATAAGACAAGTGATCGGTATTCCGATTCTCCTGCGATTCTCAGCGAGATCAAATGGGAACTGGATATGCTGCTCAAGCTGGAACATCCGGATAAAGACGGCTCGTTCTATGTCGCTGCCAATTACAAGGACGGTACGATCTACATTGAAGATACCTTGTACAGCACTTCGGATTACACTTCCGGCGCCCAGGAAACTGACCTGCGCTCTCACCTTGCAACAGCGGATATGGCGGCAATGCTTGCCCATGCGTATCTCGTCTATAAAGATATTCTGGCGTATGCCGACTTTGCAGAACAATGCCTGGAAACTGCTGTCCGTGCCTGGAACTGGGTCACAGATTCTTCCAACGAAAAACATATGTCCATTGGTGCGGCAAATCGTACCTATACATTCACACAGGATGAACTGGACAGAAGTATGTATTGGGCAGCCGGTGCTTTGTATCGTGCCTCCAAAACTGCCGGAAACAATGCAGATGTGTATGAAAACTATCTGATTGCCAATTGTGAAAACGAAAACGTGAACACCTGCTTTACCGGAAGTTCCCTCGGATACAGCCATAAGGGAAGAGCATTCCTGGGATTTTTCCACTATCTGTATCAGAATGATGCGCCGTCAGACAAGATAAAAACCGTTTTCAGTAAGTTTGAGCCGTGGAGAAAGCGCATCCTGAATTATGACAGCTTTGGAACAGATTATCCCGACTGGGGCTACTGGTGGGGTTCCAACATGGTTCTTGCACAGAGTTCCATGACGCTGCTGCTCGGTAGTATGGTTACGGAGGGAAGTGACAGTATTCCCGATGCGGTGCTGCATTCCAACCAGAGTGCCTTCAATTATATTCTGGGCGTAAATCCGGTATCTTTCAGTTACGTTTCGGGATACGGGGAGAACAGCGTAAAGAATATCTATAGTGCAATCTACACCAAGGATGCAAAACTCACGCCGTACAAATGCCCGGATGGATACGTGACAGAAGGCGCAAATTCCACAAACAACAGACATCTTTCGAAGTATAACGGCAAGTGCTACATGGACAGCGATGCCGAGTGGACGACCAACGAAAACACGATCTATGGCAATGCAGCGTTTATTCTGCTGACCGCCGCTGTTATGTCACAAACGGAGACTGACCCAGTGCAGGGCGATGTTAACGCAGACGGGAAATTCGACATCGCAGATATTGTCACCCTGCAAAAATGGCTCCTCGCTGTCCCCGGTGTGCAGTTGGCGGACTGGAAAGCCGCAGACCTGTACGCAGACGGGAAAGTGGATGTGTTCGACCTTTGCATGATGCGGCAGAAGTTGTTCCCGGCAGAGAATACAGCCAATCAGATTCACGTAAAAAATACAGAGGAACTGAAAACGGCTCTGGAAAATGCAAAGGCAGGGGATGAGATCATCCTTGCCGAAGGTGAATATGTTTACAGCGGCGAAACGCCAAAGGGATATATGTTCACCGGTTCAGCGGACGGAACAAAAGAAAACCCCATTGTCATTCGCTCTGAAAACCCGGAAAAACCGGCGATTCTCTCCGGTTCTTCCACCGCTGAAAATTACGTTTTGTCTGTTTCCGGCGACTGGTGGGAGATCAGAGACCTAAAGGTGACAAATGCCCAGAAAGGTATTATGCTGGACAATTCCAATCACACAACAATCAGCAATTGCGAAGTGTACAACATCGGTTCTGAAGGCATCCACCTTCGGGACAACAGCTCCAGCTGCTTGATTGAAGATTGCAGCGTTCATGATACCGGCGTTGTGTCTCCGGGATACGGCGAGGCGATTTATGTAGGCAGCGCTCAAAGCACTACAGGGTACGGCTATGAATGCGACAACAATACCATCAGAAACTGTAAGCTGGGACCGAATGTCGCAGCCGAACACGTTGACATCAAAGAGTACACCACCGGAACAACAGTAGAGAACTGCACATTTGATGGAACCGGAATGAGCGGTGAAAATTACGCAAAAAGTTTTATCAACATCAAGGGCAATGACTGCGTGATCCGAAACAATATTGGTTATCGGAACGGCTGTACAGCCATTCAGCGTGCATTTGAGCAGAACAACGTGGCAGACGGCTGGGGACAAAATGCTATGGTATATGGCAACAAGGTCTATATGGATACAGCGACCAATGCGCTGGGCAAGAAAATGTATTTCTTGAATGCCTGGGATTGTTCCGCCACTGTCTGGGACAACTTCATGGCGTATGACGGCGAACTTTTCTCCGTTGACAACGAGGACGACCAGTGGGATTATTATAACTGCAATCTGCTGACCTACGGAAATAAGTGATGCTGTTCCTTTGGTATCCGGGATTCACATTCACCCTTGACAACCACCCTGCAACTATGCTACAATAAAAAGGCAAAAATTGAAAAAAGGGAGCAGAATCCATGGAACAGTGGGATATTTACGATGAAAACAAGCAGAAAACCGGTCGCACTATGAACCGGAACGACTGGCATATGAAACCAGACGAGTTTCACCTGACCGTACTGGGTGTATTGCAGCGTCCGGACGGCAAGTATCTGATTACACGCCGGAAACTGGACAAAGAGTGGGCGCCCGGCTGGTGGGAAGTTCCCGGCGGCGGTGTCCGTGCCGGAGAGGACGGAGCCGATGCAGTGCGCCGTGAGATCCTGGAGGAAACCGGAATCGACGTCACCGGCGCAAAAGGCGGCTATGCGTTCTCCTATAAGCGTGTCAATCCCGAGGAACAGAACAACTACTTCGTGGACATTTACAAGTATGTGCTGGACTTCACCGAGGCGGATGTAAAGGTGCAGCCGGACGAAGTGACAGAGTTCGCACTGGCGACTGCGGAGGAGATTCGTGCCATTGCCGCACAGGGCATTTTCCTGCACTATGACAGCATCAAAGAGGCATTTGTCTGAGATCATTTTACAATAACACAAACGCCCCTGCTTTTCACGGTTTGTACCGGAAAGGCAGGGGCGTTTTGTTATGTTGTCATAGACTTAGGAAGAATAGCTTTTCAGTATCACGTCTTTTCCCAGCAGATACTGCGTCAGCAGGACAATATCTGCTATGCTGAATACGCCGTTGCCGTTGGTGTCCTGTGGGCTGGCAGTCAGCACATCATCTGTGCTCTGCCATTTGGTGATGTTCTGCCGCATCAGTGTCAGATCCACACCGTTGACCAGCTTGTCACTGTTCACATCACCTGCAATTATTTTGCTGTCCGGTTCTGTTGTATTATTGTTTCCGCCGCCGTAATAGTCGGAAAGGGAAATGCCGTTGGAACCCAGTGCAATGGTATGATCCAGGCTGATAAACTTACCGTTGTCATCCTGCCACAGCGCCGGCTTGACCAGGGCGTATTTGTCCTCGTCCCACTTGCCGAAGTTGTCGTAGACCAGACCGCCGGTGTCGCCGGAGTTTTCGTTAAAGCACCAGAATGTGTGGTGGATGCGGTTCTCGATCATGAAGTCCCGGAGATATGTCATCCACTGTTCGTTCTTGTCGCCGTCCATGAATCCGCCCCATTCGCCCATGAGCAGGGGAGCGACGCCCTCGTCCTGGAGGAAGAACCAGTTGTCATACCAGCAGTCTTTCAGCAGAGTTTCCTGGGTGAATCCGTCGTAGAACCATTTCTGTTCCCATACCAGCGGACCGTAGTCGTGAGGGGAGTAGACCAGCTGACTCTGATATTTGCCCAAATCAATGGGATATTTCTTTGCGCCCCGGAAGTTTCCGCCCCACCATGTGCCGTAGTAGTACTCTGTCATGGTGGTGTAGTCGATTCTCGGTGCAGTCCAGTCGTAGCCCTCTTTGGGGTAAACCTCCGTACCCTCGACCATAATCAGCAGTTCCGGATTCTTTTCCAGTACTCGTGCCGCACAGGTCTCTGCGGCATATTTCCAGTTGGTCGGGTCAGTGGAGTCATCCCATTTCGCCATCTGATCCTTTACGTCAGCTGTACCGTGCGGTTCGTTTTTCAAGTCGATGGCAAGGATGGTGTCATCATCCTTGTAATAATCTGCAAACCATGCCAGCGCATCGCACCAGTCCTCGGTGCTGAATTTGTCCGTGTACCAGAGGCTGACCTGGTGACCGGCTGAGGCGGTCTCTGCGCTGTGAATGTCGATCATGATCTTGATGCCCAGCTCCCGGCACCATTTGACCGCCATGTTCCAGATATCAAAGCTGTACTTGATCGTACCTCCCTCGATGCCCTCTTCGGTCAGTTCCGGGTTGGTGTACTGGTTGACCTTTGGCGTTGCCGGGTCGGGATCACCGTTTTTCCATTGGAGCAAAATCTCTGTGGACATGGGAATCCGGAGAAAGTTGAACCCGTGGTCGGCGATCTGCCGGAGCATATCGTGCATATTCTGCGACCAGACCCCGTCGAATACCTGGCTGCCGACATTGTAGCCGAACCAGTTGCAGCCGGTGATCCAGACCGGATTGCCGTCCTTGTCTACGATCTCGGCGTTGTCGTTGACGTGCAGCCAGTCGTCGTGATAGCTGTCCGGCTGTGTGGCAGCCTGTGCCGCCAGAGATACCGCCGGGGCTGATGTGCCGGCAAGCATAGTTCCTGCCAGAGCAGCCGGCAGCAGCACTTTTTGAAAAATGTGATGCAGCATAAAGTCCTCCCTGTATCATGTGCGTGCGGAATCCTTCCGCATCTGATTTCCGTTTTGCCTATATTGTATCACAATCTGTGGGAAATGTCAATTGTTTTTGTGGGAATTGAGTGCGTAGCATTGCGGTGAAAAAAAGATATAATGTTCTCAATCGGGTGCTTCACATTCCAGAGGGCGTAACAAAGATCGATTATAGTGCTTTTTGTAACTGTGCGAATTTGAAAAGCGTTACAATTCCCAGCAGTATGACATGGATTGATGATGTATATGGTGAAGAAAGTGATTGCCGCAGTATCACAAATATTACTTATAACGGCACAATAAGCCAATGGAAAACAATTGAAAAGCAATCGCTGAGGGATGTTACGGTCAACTGCATTGATGGAACTATTTCAAAAAAAGCCGATCTGGACGGCAACGGAAAAATCGACACCTCTGACATTTTCGACGCCATGGTCTATGTTGCCTATCGTGGTGTCGGCTTAGACGGGGGATTCACGGACGAGCAGGTTGTTGCTGCTGATATCGACGGCGACGGAAAGGTGGATTCCACGGATATCTACTATATGCTGCTTTACTATGTTGCGCTCCAAGGCGCAGGCAAAAACCCGTCCTGGCAGGATGTCATTTATTGATGAACTTTCGAAAACAGAACCCGAAAGCCGTTGTGTATGACGCACAGCGGCTTTTTTGCGTCCTTTACCGCACCGCAAAAAAATATTTGCCGGCTGTTCGAAAAATAAGCTTGACAAGTTAGCTAAATTACAGTATAATTAGCTAAAAAGTAACCTTACAAAAGAAAGGACGAAGAAACGTGGCAAAAGCAGTACGGATGTCAGACATTGCCGAGCGGCTCCATGTCAGCATTGTAACAGTTTCCAAGGCGCTTGCCGGAAAGGACGGCGTGAGCGAAGAACTGCGGCAGGAGATCTTGCAGCTAGCAGAAGAAATGGGCTATCAGAGCAAAAAGTTCAAGCCGGCAGCAACAGGAAAGACGTATACCCTGGGCATTGTGACGTCATACCGATATATCGAAAAGGGACAGTCGTTCTATTGGAACTTGTATGAGCGCATTCTGTTTTATCTGGCGCAGACCGGACATATTGGCATCCTGGAGGTCGTGACAGACAGCGCCGAGCAGGAGCGGCAGATTCCACGGCTGGTGCAGGAAGAACGGGTGGACGGCGTTATTGTCATGGGCAATTTCTCGAAGTCGTATCGGGAAATGCTGGCAGAGACCGGGATTCCTCTGGTGGTGCTGGATGCCTTTGATGCACGGTATCACCGGGACAGCGTGATCTCCGACGGCTATTATGGGATGTATACCATGGTGGACTATCTCCTGCAAATGGGGCATCGGAATATTATGTTCGTAGGTTCGGTGAACGCCACCAGCAGTATCACAGACCGCTATTACGGCTATTGCCGTGCCATGCGTGAGGCAGGCGTCAGCGTGACGGAAGACTACGTCCTGCCAGACCGTGACGCCGAAGGAAAGGTCACCATTTCTCTGGAGCATCTGAAAAAAATGCCCTCTGCGTTTGCCTGCAACTGCGATATCACAGCATATACATTGCTGAATGCACTGAAAGAACAAGGCGTTCGTGTGCCAGAAGACGTCTCCGTGGTGGGATTTGATGACTATATCCTGGCAGGGCTGGCTGTGCCGCCGCTGACGACTTATGCCGTTGACGTAGACCACATGGCAAAAGTCAGCGCACAGCAGCTGATCCGCCGCATCCAGAAACCGGATGCAGATGTACGCCGCATTGTGGTCAGCGGCAAACTGGTGATCCGGGAGAGCGTGAAAGATCTGCGCTAGAATTTTTCCAAAAAACAGAACATTCTTGCGGCTGCATGGACGGAAATGTCTGTGCAGCTTATTTTTTAGCTAAAAATTTAGCTGTACCACGAGATATTGCAGTATTACACAACAAAAATCTGATATTGTTTGTTTAATATAGCTGATCTGAATAGAATTCTTTTGTGTAAAACGCAGAAAAGCAAATTTAAGCTTAAATTTAGCTTGACTTTTAGGTAAAAATAGAGTAAGATAGAATCATAGAAAAACGGAATACAAAAGAGATTCCGAAAACCTGTACGTGAAAAAAGGAATAAGATTGCGATATCTGAATGGAGGAAATCAGAATGAAACAACGAGTAATGGCATTGGTACTGGCAGGAATCCTTGCAGCAGCAACAACCGCCTGCGGCAGCACAGGAAGTACATCCGGCAAAAACAACGACGCAAAGCCAACAGTAGCCTATAAAGATATGAAGGTGGGCGAAACTGAAACCGATTTGAAAGCTGATCTGAAGATTCTGACGAACCGCACCGATCTGGTGGATTCCGACTTCCAGGACTACATCAGCGAGTTCAACGCCATGTATCCGAACATCAAGATCACTTATGAGGGCATCACCGATTATGACACCGATGCCACCACGAGACTTTCTTCCGGAGACTGGGGCGACATCTGCTGCATCCCGTCTACCGTGGACAAGAGCGAACTCAGCAACTATTTCGAAAAGATCGGCGATTACGGTGACTTCAAGGATACCTACGAATTCGTAGATAAGCAGATGTTCAACAATGAGGTTTACGGCATCCCGACAATGGGCAATGTCAGCGGTATTGTTTACAACAAGGCGGTTTTCGAAAAGGCAGGCATCACCGAACTGCCGTCCGATCCGGAAACCTTCCTGGCGGATCTGAAACTGATCCAGGATAAGACTGATGCGATTCCGCTGTACACCAACTACGCTGCCGGATGGACACTGACTGCATGGGACGGCTATATCAGCGGCGGTGCTACCGGCGATCCGGACTTTAAGAACAACAAGCTGGTGCATTCGAAGAATCCGTTTGCAAAGCACGATGATATGACCGGACCGTATGCTGTCTATGATACCTTATATGAGGCAGTAAAGCAGGGCTTGACCGAAGAGGATCCGACCACCACAGACTGGGAAGGCTGCAAGGCACAGATCAACGAGGGCAACATCGGTTGTATGGTTCTGGGCAGCTGGGCAGTGCCGCAGATGCAGGCAGGCGGTCCGAATGCGGATGACATTGCATATATGCCGTTCCCCATCAGCGTGGACGGAAAGCAGTATGCGTCCGCAAGCGCTGACTATTGCTACGGCGTCAATGTAAACAGCACCAGTGAAGAGAAAACCGCTGCAATGCTGTACATCAAGTGGCTCACAGAATCCTCCGGATTTGCAAAAACGCAGGGCGGTATCCCCATCGTCAAGGGTGATACTTATCCGGATTCTCTGGAGAGCTTCCAGGATATCACACTGATTACCGATAATCCGGCACCGGCAGGGGAAGAAGATCTGTTCAATAAGATCAACAACGATTCTGAGATCTCCCTGGATTCCGATTCCACACACGTGGCAGCAATCGTAGAGGCAGCCATCGGCGGCGGAAAGACCATGGAAGAGATCGCAGACGAATGGAATGCTGAATGGACTTCCGCACAGGAAAAGAGCGGTGTAACACCGGAGTAAATCCATCGACGACGCAGAAAGGAAGTGCATGGACATGGCAGAGCGGCATACAGAAGTCGGATTGTCCAAGCGGAAACGGCGGCTGCAATGGTCGAATGTGAATGTACAGAAAGTGGTTGTCACGCTGACATTCCTGTTTGTTCCGTTGTTCCTGCTGATATTGTTTACATACCTGCCGTTTTTCAAAATGGTGCAGTTCAGCTTTTATGATATGAAGTATATCGGCGAGCGAAAATTTGTGGGGCTGGAAAATTATATTGATGTTTTCACCCGGGACGATTGTTTCAATGCGCTGAAACTCAGCTTGTATTATATGGTCGGTTCTGTGGTACAGCTTGCGCTGGCACTGCTGTTTGCAACGATCCTCAGCTTTAACCCCAAAGGCGGAAGTTTCTTCCGTGGCGCACTGTATTTCCCGAGCCTGGTCTGCGGCATTGCCGTCGGGTTTATCTTCAAGTATTTCTACACCCACGGTTTTGTCCTGGACTCCATCCTCGGCTTGCTGGGAATCCCGGAAGATATGCTGCCGTTCTGGCTCAAGGACACCCGCATCAATAACTGGGTGCTGGTGGCATCCTCCATCTGGCGGTACATGGGACAGAACATGGTATTGTTTATCGGCGCAATCGCCAGTGTAGACAAGACGCAGTATGAGGCGGCTGCCATTGACGGCGCAAACGCATGGCATCGTTTCCGGTATATCATCTTGCCGTCCATCCGCACGATCGTTGTGCTAAACATGATTCTTGCAATTTCCGGTTCTCTCTCCGTATTTGAAATTCCATATGTTATCACAGACGGCGGCTTTGGCACATCCACATATTTTGTTCTCATGGATAAGCTGGCACACGCCAACCAGAAGGTTGGTCTGGCGTCGGCAATGGCAGTGGTACTGCTGGTGCTGATCCTGGTAGTCAGCGGCATTCAAAAGCTGGCGGAAAAGAAGATGAACTCCGGCGTTCGTGTCGGAAAGAGGAGGGCGAGAAAATGAAAAGCAAAAGCGTTTTTCTGAAAAGACTGCCAAAGCAGATCCTGCAGTATGCCATCCTTCTGTTCGGCGCATTCTGTGCGCTGGTTCCCATTGTCAGCTGCGTGACTACCGCATTCAAGACCGATGAAGAGTACCGCACGACCAGCGTCATGACACTGCCGGAAAGCTGGCTGAACTTTGAAAACTTCAAGGTCGCCTGGGTAAAGGCAGACATGGGCAGAGCATTTCTCAACAGCTTTCTCATTCTGGTATGCGTGCTGGTAGGCAGCACCATGATCTCCGCAATGCTGGCATATGTGCTGAACCGTTTTCAGTTCCGTGGCAACCATCTGATCCGCAATCTGTTCATGGTCGCAGCGCTGATTCCCGGCATTGCAACACAGGTCACAGTCTATCAGATCATGACCGTGCTGCATCTGGTCAACACCCTTTACGGCTATATTTTCCTGATGCTCGGCACAGATGTCATTGCAATTTACATCTTTCTGCAATTTTTCGAGAATCTCCCGAAAACTCTGGATGAGGCGGCGATTCTGGACGGATGCAGCTATTTCGGTGTATTCTTCCGCATCCTGCTGCCTCTGCTGAAACCGGCGATCGTCACCAGTGCGATTCTGAAAGGTGTCAGCACCTATAATGAATATTACATGGCAAATCTTTACTTACAGGATAAGAGCCTGTACCAGGTGGTATCGACTTCGCTCTATACCTTTACAGGACCGATGGGGAGCCAGTATCAGTATATCTGTGCCGGCGTAATCATCACCATGATCCCGATTCTGATTATTTTCCTGTTCTGCCAGAAACAAATCTACAGCGGCATGGCAATGGGCGCTGTCAAGGAATGATAAGGAGGCAATTCACAATGAAACCGATTTTGACAAAGACAGGCAGCCTGCCCAATCTGCCGTGGCAGGAGCGCCCGGCAGACTGTACTGCACCGGTATGGCGCTACCAGGAAAATCCCATTATCTCCCGGAATCCCATCCCTGGTGTGGCACGCATTTTCAACAGCGCAGTCATTCCGTATGAAGGTGCTTTTGTCGGCGTGTTCCGGGGAGAGCAGGTGAACGGCATTCCGTTTATTTACTTCGGCAGAAGTGCAGACGGCATTCACTGGACATTCGACCAGGAAAAGATTCAGTTCCTGGATGAAAACGGAGAACCGTTCCAGCCGGTTTATGCCTACGACCCACGGCTGGTGGAAGTGGACGGCACTTATTATGTGATCTGGTGCCAGGATGCCTACGGCGCAGCCATCGGCATGGCAAAGACTACCGACTTTCAGACATTTGTCCGGGTGGAAAATCCGTTCCTGCCGTTTAACCGGAACGCAGTGCTGTTTCCACGGAAGATCGACGGCAAGTACATGATGCTTTCCCGTCCCAGCGACAGCGGACACACGCCGTTCGGCGACATTTTCCTCAGCGAGAGCAAGGACATGGAGTACTGGGGACACCACCGCCATGTGATGGGAAAGAGCAGCCGCTGGTGGGAAAACACCAAGATCGGCGGCGGCGCAGCACCCATTGAGACCAGTGAGGGCTGGCTGCTGTTCTACCATGGGGTGACGAATACCTGCAACGGATTTGTTTACAGCATCGGCGGTGCAATTCTGGATCTGGAGAATCCGTCTAAGGTGAAATACCGCTGTGAAAACTTCCTGCTGACGCCGGAACAGTGGTATGAAGAGCGTGGCTTTGTGCCGAATGTCTGCTTCCCCTGTGCGACGCTCCAGGACGGTGACACCGGCAGGATCGCCATTTACTATGGCTGTGCAGATAGTTATGTAGGATTGGCATTTACCGATGCCGAGACCGTGATCGAATACATTCAGTCTCACGATGCGGCGAATGAAGATGACCGCAGCGAGGGTAGAAAATAAGGCAACACCGCACAAGGCCCGCCTGACGGCTTTGCACGCAATCTGCTTGCTGATTTTCCGTCATATTGCCCAGAAATTCCTTGCCAGACACAAAGTATGCCTGCGAAATTTCTGCGCAATCTGCCAAAAAATCCGGCTGCGCATCTTACGCACAAGCTTTGTGCGGTGTTGCCTTAAGACTTCAATTAGGAGCTGAGCGCATATGAAACGACTGACACCGGAAGTGCAGACCATGCTGGAACAGAAGATCATCCCGTTCTGGCTTTCGCTGAAAGATGAGCGGTACGGCGGATTTATCAGCTATGTTGACCTGGATCTGCGACGGTATGCCAAAGCAGAAAAGGGCTGTATTCTCAATAGCCGCATCCTATGGTTTTTCTCAGAGGCTGCCATGCTGCTCCACACCCCGGAGCTGAGCCATGCGGCAGATCATGCGTACCGCTTTCTGATGCGCTACTGCGTGGACCGCAAGGCAGGCGGTGTGTTCTGGTCGGTGACATATGACGGAAAGCCGCTGGACACCACCAAGCACACCTATAACCAGGCGTTTGCCATTTATGCGCTCTCCGCTTACTATCGGCTGACCGGAAATCCCGAGGCGCTGCAAACAGCAAGGCAGCTGTTTCAGATCGTAGAGATGCACTGCCGGGATGCAGAAGGCTACGGCGAGTCCTATGACCGGTTCTGGAATCCGCAGTCTAATGAAAAGCTTTCTGAAAACGGCGTCATGGCAGAGCGTACCATGAATACGCTGCTCCACGTGTTTGAGGGCTACAGCGGTTTGTACCAGGCGGCGAAGTCGCCGGAGGTGGAAAAGGAACTGCGGGCGCTGCTGGATATCTGGTCGGAAAAAATGTTCGATCCGGAAAAACGGCGGCAGGAGGTATTCTTCGATCGGTCGTATCACAGTCTGATCGACCTGCAAAGCTATGGACACGACATCGAAAGCGCATGGCTGCTGGACTGGGGCTGCGACTTGCTGGGCGACCGGGAACTGTCGGAGAAGATACACCGTATGACAGACGTGCTGGCAGAATCCGTGCTGGAACGTGGATTTGACGGCGAGGCGGTCTGCAATGAGATCGAAAACGGTGTGACGGATACCGATCGTATCTGGTGGGTGCAGTCCGAGGCGATACTGGGGTTCACCCATATGCTGGAAAAGCACCCGGAACAGGCGCAGTACGGCGAGGCGGCAGAAAAGGTCTGGGCGTGCATCCTGCGTCTGCTGGTCGATCCACGGGAAAACAGCGAATGGTTCTGGAAAGTGGATATCCACGGGAAACCTGTAAAAAAGCTGACCATCGTTGACCCGTGGAAATGCCCGTATCACAACGGCAGAATGTGCATGGAAATCATCAAGCGAAATCACTGAGGAGGAAACCGGATGTATCATGTGGAATATCTGCGGCAGAAAGAAAAGCAGGAAGAGCTGCTCAGCCGCAAAAATGAGAAATCGTCCTTTTACAATGGCATTTACCTGCGCTGGAAAAATCCGGTGCTGACCCGTGACCATGTGCCGCTGCACTGGCGGTATGATCTGAACCCGGAGACGAATCCGTTTTTCCTGGAGCGTCTGGGTGTCAATGCCGTATTCAATGCCGGAGCGATCTATCTGGACGGGAAGTATTGTCTGGTAGTTCGGGTAGAGGGCAATGACCGGAAAAGCTTTTTTGCCGTGGCGGAAAGCGAAAACGGCATCGACAACTTCCGCTTTCGGGAAAAGCCCATTGTGCTGCCGGATCTGTATCCGGATGAGACAAACGTCTATGATATGCGTCTGACGCAGCACGAGGACGGCTGGATCTACGGCGTATTTTGTTCAGAATCCAGCGCCAAAGATCCGTCTGATCTGTCTGCGGCAGTTGCGGCTGCCGGAATTGTCCGTACCAGGGATCTGAACACCTGGGAACGCCTGCCGAATCTGGTGACCAAGCAGAGTCCCCAGCAGCGAAATGTGTGCCTGCTGCCGAAGTTCGTGGACGGCAAGTATGCGTTTTACACCAGACCTATGGATGGCTTCATTGAGACCGGTTCCGGCGGCGGCATCAGCTTTGGGCTGGCAGACGATATCACAAACGCAGTGATCGAAGAAGAACGCATGACCAGCCTGCGGAAGTATCACACCATCACCGAATCCAAAAACGGTGCCGGCGCTGTCCCGATCGAAACGGAAAAGGGCTGGCTGCACCTGGCGCACGGCGTGCGGAATACAGCGGCAGGACTTCGCTATGTGCTGTATGTGTTTGTCACCGACCTGCACGAGCCGTGGAAGGTGATCGCAGAACCCTCCGGCTACTTCCTGGCGCCGCTGGGAGAAGAACGTGTGGGCGATGTTTCCAATGTGGTTTTCACCAACGGTGCGATCGTCCGCCCGGATGGTACGGTTTATATCTATTACGCATCTTCCGACACCCGGCTGCACGTTGCCACAACTGACATCAAGCGGCTTTTGGATTATGCGTTTCATACGCCCGGCGATCCGCTCCGCAGTGCAGACTGTGTCAAGCAGCGCTGTGAGCTGATCGACAAGAATCTGGCGTTTATGCGTCAGCAGTAAGAGGTAAGGTTGTAATTGTCCCGTCTGTCCCTGCGGAACAAACACCGGAGGCAGACACAATGTTATGAGGAGGAACAAATGAAGAGGAAATGGATCGCAGCCGCAAGCAGTCTGGTGCTTGGGTGCAGTGCAATTGCAATGCCGTTTTCCGGCGCAGTGACCGTGCAGGCGGCAGACAGCCGCAGCGGATTTGTCACCACCAACGGAACACAGTTCATGCTGGATGGTTCGACATTTTACTATGCCGGCACAAACAACTACTACATCAACTTCAAACCGAAGGCGACCGTAGACGCAGCGCTGGAAGATGCTGCGGCAATGGGCATGAAAGTAGTCCGTACCTGGGGCAACCTGGATGCCGGCGTCAAGACCGATAAGGTTTCCGATAAGGGCTATACCGTGTTTACCGACAGCGTAGACGGTTCTGGTGAAAAGGAAGGCGTGTACTACCAGTATTTCGACGCTGACCTGAACAAGCCGGTCGTCAACGAGGGCGAGGACGGTCTGCAAAAGCTGGACTATGCACTGTACAAGGCGGAGCAGGAAGGCGTAAAGCTGCTGATTACATTTACTAACAACTGGGAAGCGTTCGGCGGCATGGGACAGTATGTAAAGTGGGCGCAGCTGGCAGGCGAGAATGTCACCGGACACGATGACTTCTACACCAACGAAACCATCAAGGGATGGTATAAGAACTACGTCAAGACGCTGCTCAACCACGAGAACGTGTACACCGGCGTGAAATACAAAGACGATCCCACTGTTTTCTCCTGGGAGCTGGCAAACGAACCCCGGTGCGAGTCTGACGCCGGCTGCGAAAAGAATGTGGTTGTCAACTGGGCAAAGGAAATGAGCGAATACGTAAAGTCCATCGACAGCAACCATATGCTGGCAGTGGGAGATGAGGGCTTTTACAACTACGGCTACAACGACTTCCCGGAGGGTGACCACAAGTACGTATACCACGGCAGCTCCGGCATGGATTTCCTGCAACTGACAGCATTGCCGGATATCGACTTCGGCACACTGCACGTATACTGCGACCAGTGGGGACTCACCAAAGAACAGGGCGAGTTCTGGTTCAAGAAACACGGCGAGGATACCGCAGCCATGAACAAGCCGCTGATTGCGGAAGAGTTTGGCTGGAAGGATCAGAGTGAGAGAGCCGATGTTTATAAAGATTGGTTCGACATCTTCGAAGGCAAAACCTATGAGGGCGTAGAATTCGCCGGCACAAACTACTGGATGCTGGCATCCATGGACGGCGACAGCCTGTACCAGGACTATGACGGCTACACCGTATACTACCGGGATTATCCGAAAACCAATGATGCACGTGATGTCATCATGGCACACGCAGAGCGGATGAGCGCACGGAATGCGCAGAACAGCATTTCTCCGAAGAAGGCAGACTTCGACGTTGTGAATCCGAAGGACGTTACCTTCCAGGCAACGATGAAACTGGGCGAGATCTCCGGCGTACAGCTGGGAGACACCGTGCTGAAAAACGGAACCGACTATACCGTCAGCAGCTCGTCAGTCACCATTGCAGCGGATGTGCTGAAAAAGCTGGAACTGGGCAATCATAAGGTAACTGTGCTGACAACAGAGGGCGCACAGCCTACGGCACTGATCCGGGTTTATGATTCTACCGCAGAGGAACAGTCCCGCAGCGTGATCGATGATTTTGAAAGCTATGCCGACAGCAAGGCTGTTTCCGCAGCATATACCCCCAATTCCAATGGTGATACACTTACCCTGACACTGGATAAGGAAAACGTGAAAAACGGCAAGGCTGCACTGAAATATGCGTACAGCGTTGCAGACGGCGGCCCGGGATACTGCGGTGCAACCAAGAAACTGGGCGGCGCAGACTGGACCGGATTTGACGGCATCCGTTTCTGGATCCTGTCGGACGGCAGCAACCGTGAAACTACATTCCAGTTCGTAGACGGCGCAGGCGCTTACTGGGAGAGCATCCAGAAGGTAACTGCAAATGAGGGCTGGACAGAAGTCAAGATCCCGTTCTCCGATTTCCATGTACAGCAGTGGGGAACTGCCGCAGAAACACCGACGCTGAGCGGTGTGCAGGAATTCTCTATCTATACCGGACAGAACGGCAATCCGGGTACCGGCGTATGGTACTTCGATGACATCGGTCTGTATCATGACGGCACTGTGACTGTACCGGATGCGGAGGCAACAGAGACCACAGCAGTCTATGATAAGCAGGATCCGACAGACATTATCTTCACCATTATCACAAACGGCCACGCACTGACAGGCATCACCGAGGACGGCAACGCATTGCAGCAGGGAACAGACTTTGCAGTAAACGGCAGCCAGTTCCGGTTCAACCGCTCCTATCTGGATACGCTGGCAGCTGGCGAACACACCCTACACGTTTCCTTTGCAGACTGCCCGGATGTGGTTCTGACCATTACCGTGAAGGACGGCTCAGTCACAACAGAAACTACAGAGACAACGGTAACCACAACTTCGGAAACTACCACCACAGAGACAGAAACTTCTACATCCACTGAGGATACCGGAAAGACTTCTGAAACCGTTTCTTCGGATACCACGGAGACCACAGCATCTGCTACTACTTCGGAGACAGTAACATCGGCATCTGCCACAGAGACATCTTCTCAGACTACTGCAACATCCGAGGAAACACCGGGCAGTGTCCTGTATGGTGACATCAATCTGGACGGCAAGGTAGATATTGCGGACGCAGTGCTGCTGAATAAGGCAACTGCCGGCGTGGTGGAACTGAACGAATCTGCGAGAACGAATGCGGACTGCGATGCAGACGGCACAGTAGGCGGAAATGACGCACTGGCACTGCTCCGGTTCCTGGTACACATCATCAACAGCTTGCCGGAGAGCAAGTGAGAAAGGAGCAGCTTATGAAATATCTGAAGAAAATCACAGCACTCTGCGCCAGTGCGGTACTGGGCGTGTGCGGTGTAGTGGGCAGCTATTCCACTGCCTGGGCAGCAGACAGCGAAACGGCAGCGGCTGCAAAAACATCCAGCGTGCCGGAAGGCTTTGTCTATGCAGACGGAACACACTTCATGTGTGACGGCGCACCGTTCTATTTTGCCGGATGCAACTCCTACGATCTGTTCACTTTGGGCGACGGCTCCAGCAAAGATTCCAACGAGGATATCGAAAACAAGTATATGTACAAGGATCAAATCGACAGCCGGATGCAGCAGATGGAGGACAACGGCGTAACGGTACTGCGTACCTGGGGCTTTTCCAATGAGACCTGGCACGGATTTGAACTTGCACCGGGCGAGTATAACGAGGCAGAGTTCATGCTTTTCGACTATATCATGTACTCTGCACAAGAGCATAACATCCGTGTTATCATCACGCTGGAAAACTACTGGGAGGCATACGGCGGCATTGACAAAAAGCTGAGCTGGGCAGGACTGACCGGCGGCAGCCATGCGAACCGGGCGCAGTATTTCAGCAACGAGACCTGCAAGCAGTGGTATAAGGACTACGCCAAGCACTTTGCAGAGCGTACCAACTATTTCACTGGTGTGCAGTATAAAGACGATCCCACCATTTTTGCATGGGATCTGATGAATGAACCCCGTTACCAGGATGCCGGCGAGGACAGCACTGGTCTGACACTCCGTGCATGGGTGGATGAAATGGGCGAGTATATCAAGAGCGTTGACCCGAATCACATGGTCTATACCGGTCTGGAAGGCCACGGTCTGAAATACGGATTCGGCGGCGACGAGGGCAACCCGTTCGTCTACATCCAGCAGTCACCCTATATCGACTTCTGCTCTGCGCATCCGTATCCGGATGAACAGTGGGCGAATATGACACCGGAGGACACCAAGACGACCATGCTCCAGTGGATCGCAGATTCTCACGAAGTAGTCGGAAAGCCGTTCGTCGTTACCGAATTCAATGTGCATTCCTCTCTGCCTGCGGATGAGTATGAGGCATACTGGAAAGCCGTGTTTGATACCATCGAGGAGCAGGATGCCGCAGGCGGTCTGTTCTGGGAATTCAACGACCGCAAGCTCAGCGAATTCACCGTGATGGACGGCGACCCGATCCTGACCTATTTCAAGGCACACGCTGAGAGAATGCAGAACCAGACACCGAAGAACAGTCTCTCCGGAAAGAACCTCCGGGTCAACCTGGATGCGCCGGAAGACGTTACACTGTCCTATCAGATGATGCAGGGCAAGGCGTCCGGATTACAGCTGGATGACGCAGATCTGCCGGCTGACAGCTACACCATGACAGAAGACACCATCACCATTGCAAAGGACGCTCTGGCAAAGCTGGAGATCGGCACCCATACGGTAAAGCTGCTGACCACCGAGGGAAACCAGCCCACAGTCAAGCTGACGGTTTACAGCAAGGAATCGGAAGAGGCTGCACGGAGCATCATTGATGACTTTGAATCCTATGACGATGACACTGCCGTTGCAATGGCGTATAAGCAGAATTCCAACGGCGACAAGCTGACACTGACACTGGATAAGGAAAACGTGAAAAACGGCAAGGCTGCGCTGAAATATGCGTACAGCGTTGCAGACGGCGGTCCGGGATACTGCGGCGCTACCAAGAACCTGGGCAGCGCAGACTGGACCGGATTTGACGGCATCCGTTTTTGGATCCTGTCGGACGGCAGCAACCGTGAAACTACGTTCCAGTTCGTAGACGGCGCAGGCGCTTACTGGGAGAGCATCCAGAAGGTGACAGCAAATGAGGGCTGGACAGAAGTCAAGATCCCGTTCTCCGATTTCCATGTGCAGCAGTGGGGAACTGCCGCAGAAACACCGACACTGAGCGGTGTGAAAGAATTCTCTCTCTACACCGGACAGAACGGCAATCCAGGTACTGGTGTATGGTACTTCGATGATATCGGACTCTACAGCGACAAAACACCGGTAGTGACCACAGAAACTACTGTTACCACCAGCGAAACCACTGAGACAACAACGACTTCTGCATCGGAGACAAGCGAATCCTCCGCAGAAAGCACAGATACCACCGCATCGGAAACCAGCAGTGAGACCACTGTGACAACCGCTTCGGAGACCACAGCATCTGCAACAGAGACGGTTTCTTCCGCAGAAACTTCTTCGGAGACAACGTCTGTCACTGCATCGGAAACAACGACTTCTTCTGAAGAGGCAGGCGCTGTGCTGTACGGCGATGTTAACCTGGACGGCAAGGTGGATATTGTGGACGCAGTGCTGCTGAATAAGGCGGCAGCTGGGGTAGTTGAACTGAATGCTACTGCAAAAATGAATGCAGACTGTGATGCGGACGGCACAATGAGCAGCAACGACGCACTGGCTCTGCTCCGGTTCCTGGTACACATCATCAACAGCCTGCCGGAAAAGGTGTAATCCGATTCCTATTTTTCTAAGACATCCCCTTTTCAAAAATTTCATATCGGGCGGTGTGAATCATGCCTGCATCACACTTCTTTGCAGGCGCTGACCGCATCGCCCCACTCCGAAATCTCCTTTCGGTAACTGCATCCGGCGCACAGGGTGCAGTTTCGATTTTCCTCTCTTGAATATCTATACGGTTTGTGTAGGGAAACAGCCCTTCTGAGACCTGCCATGCGGCACAGTTTCAGAGGGGCTTTTTTCTGCAATGTTGCCTTGACTTTACCGACAAATTCTACTATAATAGAAGAGGAGCAAGCGGAGGTTTCTGAAACAAGCTCCGACAGCAAACTCAGATTGGATTGATAAAATGCACACAGAATTTTTAATGGGAAATGCGGCAATTGCCATGGGCGCAGTCGCCGCAGGTCTGAATGTTGTTTCGGGCTATCCCGGAACGCCGTCCACCGAAGTGCTGGAGACGACCGCCAGGCACAATGACGGCAGCATTTATGTAGAATGGTCTGCCAACGAAAAAGCCGCCATGGAACTGGCAGCCGGTGCAGCATACTGCGGCGCACGGACAATGGTGACCATGAAACAGGTGGGGTTGAACGTTGCGTCCGACCCGCTGATGAGCCTTGCCTACATCGGCGTAAAAGGCGGCATGGTAGTACTGGTGGCGGACGATCCCGGCCCGATCTCTTCTCAGACAGAGCAGGACACCCGGCGGTTTGCCGCTTTTTCCAAGCTGCCGTGTTTTGACCCGTCCGGGGTGCAGGAGGCATATGATATGATCCAGGAGGCTTTCGCCTATTCAGAAAAGTATCACACGCCGGTACTGTTTCGCCCCACCACCAGAGTCTGTCATGGGTATGCCTCGATTCAGGTAAAGGACAAGGCAGATTATCTGGTCAACCAGCCGGAGGGATTCGTCAAAGATTCCTCCAAGTGGGTCATATTCCCCAGACTGTCCTACCAGAATCACATCCGCATGGAAGAGCGGAACGAACAATTGCAGGAGGTCTTTTCCGGCTACGAGCGCAACTGCATTCGTCCGGCGGCAGATCCCGGCTGCAAAAAGGGTATTGCGACGCATGGTATCAGCTATGCCTATACCATGGAAGTACTCCATGGCAAATCTGCGCCCGGAGTGCTGAAAGTGGCTACGCCGTTCCCGTTCCCGGAACAGCTGGCAGTGGAATTCTTACAGGGACTGGATGAGGTGCTTTGCCTGGAAGAACTGGATCCGGTGATCGAACAGAAACTGGTTTATCTCTGCGGCAAGTATCATCTGCCCACAAAGATTCGTGGCAAGCTGACGCACGATGTTGCCCCTGCCGGAGAAAACTCCTGCGACAGCGTGGCAAAAGATCTGGCGGCATTCCTGGGCTGGGAGCAGCCAGCTGCCGCAGCACCGGAAACGCCGCCGCAGCTGCCGGTGCGTCCGCCGGTTTTGTGCGCCGGATGTCCTCACCGTGCCTCGTTCTTTGCCGTCAAAGAGGCAATGAAAGGGAAGAAGAGCGTATTCTGCGGCGATATCGGCTGCTATACACTGGGCAATGCCATGCCGCTGGATATGGTGGATACTTGTCTTTGCATGGGCGCTGGTGTCAACATGACCCAGGGCATCGGCAAGGTCGAACCGGACACCACTTGTTTTGCCTTTGTGGGAGATTCCACGTTCTTCGCCTCGGCGATCACCGGCATGGTGAACGCTGTGTACAACCAGGCGAACATGACGCTGGTGGTGCTGGACAATTCCACCACGGCAATGACCGGACACCAGCCCCATCCCGGCACGGGAAAGACCATGATGGGACAGGTGGTAGACAAGGTGAGCATTGCGGACACCCTGCACGGCATCGGCGTAAAGACGGTGGAGACCGTGGATCCGCTGCATCTGAAAGAGGCAGTGGCGTGCGTCAAGCGTGTGGCATTCCAGCCCGGCGTAAAGGCGATCATTTTCAAGTCGCCCTGTGCGGTTCTGATAAAGTCCGGAAAGCCGGCAGAGATTGAGGAGAGCAAGTGCATCCAGTGCAAGAAGTGCATCCGGACACTGGGTTGCCCCGGCATCATCCTGCAGGACGGCAAAGTTCGGATCGAACAGGCGCTGTGTACCGGCTGCGGTCTGTGTGCGCAGGTCTGCCCGACACAAGCGATAGGAGGTGCTTGCCATGCGTAAGAACATCATTTTATGCGGCGTAGGCGGACAGGGCATTGTCCTTACGTCCAAGCTGCTTGCCGCATCGGCAATGGCGAAAGGCATTCCGGTGATGAGCGCAGAGACCATCGGCATGGCGCAGAAAGGCGGCAGCGTGTTCAGCTTTCTGCGGATGGGAGATGATCTCTGCTGTCCCATGTTCCCGAAAGGGACTGCTGACCTGCTGATCGGCTTTGAGCCGGCAGAGGCAGTGCGGATGCTGCCCTATCTGAAACCGGACGGAACAGTGATTCTGAACACCCATCCCATTCAGCCGGTAACGGCAACACTGGGCGGCGGCGCATATGACGCAGCGGAAATGATCGGCTATGTACAGCGGAACGCCGGAAACGTGACGCTGCTGGACGGCGATGCCGCCTGCCGGGAGATCGGCTCGCCGAAGGTGCTGAATATGGTGATGCTGGGGGCTGTGCTGCGCAGCGATGTGCTGCCGCTGACATTGGAAGAAGTGACGGAAACCATGGAACGTACTGTAAAACCGCAGTTCCGGGAATTGAACCGGAAAGCGCTGCATATACAAGGATAAGAGGAAAACACAATGAAGATTAATGAAACACAGCTGGAACAGGTCAACGACCGCATTCAGGCACTGGTACGCTCAAACAGCTTTTACGGAAAAAAGCTGGAGGCTGCCGGCATGACAGAAGTACATACACCCGAAGAGTTCGCCAAACTGCCGTTCTCTGAGAAAAAGGATTTGCGTGACGCTTATCCGCTGGGGCTGATGGCAGTGCCGGAGGAGGAAATCGTCCGGATCCACTCCTCTTCCGGTACCACCGGCACACCGGTCATCATCCCGTATACTGCCAAGGATGTAGATGACTGGGCGATCCAGTTCAAACGCTGCTACGAGACCGCAGGCATCACCAACAAGGACCGTATCCAGGTGACACCGGGCTACGGTCTGTGGACTGCCGGCATCGGTTTCCAGAACGGCGCAGAAAAGCTGGGCGCTATGGTTATCCCCATGGGGCCGGGCAACACAGAAAAACAGCTTCAGATGATGATGGATATGGAAAGCACAGTACTTTGTTCCACCTCTTCCTATGCGCTGCTGCTGGCAGAGGAGATCGGCAAGCGTGGCATCAAGGATAAGATTCGTCTGAAAAAGGGTGTCATCGGTTCAGAGCGATGGAGTCAGAAGATGCGTGACCGCATTTCCGGCGAACTGGGCATTGAACTCTATGACATCTACGGACTGACCGAGATCTACGGACCGGGCATCGGCATCAGCTGCAAGGAAAACTGCGGAATGCACTATTGGGATGACTATATCTACCTGGAGATCATCGACCCGGTAACCGGCGAAAATCTGCCGGACGGCGAGATCGGCGAGATCGTCATTACCACACTGGTCAAGGAAGGCGCTCCGCTGATTCGCTATCGTACCCATGACTTGTCCCGTATTATCCCCGGCACTTGCGCCTGCGGCAGCAAGTTCCCACGCATTGATATTATCATGGGCAGAACCGATGACATGATGAAGATTAAAGGCGTCAATGTATTCCCAAACCAGATCGAGGAGATTCTGGGTACATTCGAGGAGATCTCCAGCGAGTACCAGATCCGTATTTCTCACCTGGACGGCAAGGACACTATGCGTATCTACGTGGAGTCCACCGGTGATGTGGATTTCGCAGACTTGAGCCGCCGCATTGCAGAGCAGGTCAAGAGCCGCATCGGATTTACGCCTATCGTCAAGGTTGTCGAAGTAGGCGTGCTGCCCCGCAGTACGAAAAAGACCGCCCGTGTAATTGATGAGCGGTTTAACTAAATAAGCGATTCCGAGAAAATAATTATGCGCACAGCGGACACGGATTTTTCGTGTCCGTTTCTCATACTGCAAAACATCACAATGATGGAAAGGAATGTGTCTCACATGAAAGTATTGTTAATCAACGGAAGTCCCCACGAAAAAGGATGTACCTATACGGCGCTCCACGAGATGGAAAAGGTGTTCCGGGAAAGCGGTGTGGAAACAGAACTGGTTTCCGTCGGCACCAATCCCATTCGTGGATGTATTGCCTGCGGCGGATGTCGCAAGAAAGGCGCCTGCGTCTTTTCTGATCTGGTCAATGAGATCGCACCCAAGTTCGAGGCGTGTGACGGTCTGGTTGTCGGCAGCCCGGTGTACTACGCATCGGCAAATGCCACACTGGTGGCGCTGCTGGACCGGCTGTTCTACAGCACACCCTTTGACAAGACCATGAAAGTCGGTGCGGCAGTGGCGTCGGCGAGACGTGGCGGCTTGACGGCGACCTTTGACGAACTCAACAAGTACTTCACCATCAGCGGTATGCCGGTTGCGGCAGGGCAGTACTGGAACGGCATCCACGGCAACCGTGCCGAAGAGGCACAGCAGGACGGCGAGGGCTTGCAGATGATGCGGACACTGGCACGGAACATGACCTTTTTGATGCGCTCCATCGAACTGGGCAAGGAAAAATACGGTCTGCCGGAGAAAGAGCCACGCATCGGAACAAACTTCATCCGATAAGGATTCCCCGGAAAAGCCAATAGGAGAAAAATGCGGAAGATGCTTTGCGGCATTTTCCGCATTTTTTTGCAAAAAGCACTTGACAAATGCTTTTAGTTATGCTATACTAACTACTGTTGGAAATAGCAAGCGAAAAAAGAACGTATTTGTTCTTCTTTTTTGCTGTTATAGTTAGCTATTTCTAACTATAAATTGATAGAAGAGGTGAACCCATGTCAGAGAGCGAATGCAGACAGTTCGAGAAAAAGCTTGCCCATTTCACAGCACCGACGCTGCTGGGCATCAAATGCGCCAGCCTGGTTTCGCTGTCCCGGGAGGAATTTGACATTCCGTCTTATGCGGCGGCATTTAACGCACGGGCAGAGAAAGGCGGACTGCAAATGCAGATCATGTGCCGCTGTCAGAAACGGCTGCTGGTGCTGCTGTATCGCCCGAAACTGCTGCAAAAGCGGCTGGAAGAGCCGGCAATCCGGAAGTTCCTGCATCGATATGGGTACACAGATGACATGGATATGGCAGCCTGTCTTGTGCGGCTGCAAAAGCGCATTGCAGAAAAGCCGGAGTTTCCCCACGAGATCGGGATATTCCTGGGGTATCCGCTGGAGGATGTGGACGGTTTTATCACACACCAGGGCGAAAACTGCAAATTGTGCGGCTGTTGGAAGGTGTACGGCAACGTGGAACAGGCACGCCGGACATTTGCCAACTATGAAAAATGCAGAGTATTTCTCTGCGCAAAGCTGAGTAAGGGATGCAATATTTTGCAGGCTCTGAAAATATCATAAGACCTGTGCGGTGTCACAGGCAGACTGGCAAAAACCAGTGAATTTTTAGGAGGAAGAAAACATGAAAGCAGCAGTAATTTATTGGAGCGGCACAGGCAATACCGAACAGATGGCACAGGCAATCGCAGACGCAGCAGGTGCAGAGCTGTTCGCAGTATCTGATTTCAGCGGCAGCATTGCGGATTATGACCGCATCGCATTCGGCTGTTCTGCAATGGGCGACGAAGTCCTGGAAGAGGACGAGTTTGAGCCGTTCTTCGCATCGATCGAGGGCGACCTGTCCGGAAAGACCATCGCACTGTTTGGCTCTTATGGCTGGGGCGACGGCGAATGGATGCGCAACTGGGAAGAGCGTGCCAAGAACGACGGTGCAACACTGGTTGGCGGCGAAGGTCTGATCGTCAACGAAACACCGGATGACGAGGCACTGGAAAAGTGTGCTGCTCTGGGCGCTGAACTGGTAAAGGAATAAGCCCCGTAAAGGTAAAATCCTGATAAAAAAGACAACATCATCTCCTTTATATTTGCGAAAAAGCTGTGCAGGTTTTTATAACTTGCACAGCTTTTTTTATGTTACTAGAGTAATCGGAATGTACTCCGCTCACTCTCCAGGACGCCCTCTTTCCGCAGCTTGCTGATCTCAGCTGAGAGACCGCTGCGATCCACTTCCAGAAAGTCCGCCAGCTCCTGCCGGTCAAATGGGATGGTGAATGTGCGGCTCCGGTGCTGTTTCGCCTGCTGATTCAGATAGGTCAGCAGCTTTTCCCGGGTGGAGCGCCTGGAGGTGATCTCCAGCTTTTGGTGAAAGACCAGATTCTTTCGTGCGGTCATTTTCAGCAGATTGAAAATCACCTGGTGGTGAAAATCGCAGCCGTTGCCGCAGGCGTGCAGGATGCGGCTGCCGTCGATCAGCATGATCTCACATGGTTCAGATGCCACCACCTGGATGGGAATGGCGTCTGCCTCTGCACAGACAAAGGATTCCCCAAAGATCTGGGACGGCGCAACGCTTGCCATAATGCTCCTGTTGCCGGAATAGTCGATGCGCCACAGCTGAACAGCGCCGGACAGCACAATGCCGAACTTTTCCGGCTTTTCCCCTTCGGCGATCAGCGTCTGTCCCTTGCGGTACTGCTGTACCGTAACATTCAGACAGCGCAGCATGGCGAGCAGGTCGTTTTCGGCAATTCCGGAGAAAAGCTGACACTGCCGCAGCACTGGAAAAAATTTTTGCATGAAGTCTGCCTCCTTGTTGAAATTTCAACATACATGATGACGTTATTATACTATAATGGATTCAGAAAGTCAAGAAAAACAAAAATCAAAAATGGTATAATACAGGGAGGAATCCATATGATAAGAAAAATCATCCACATTGACCGGGACAAATGCAACGGCTGCGGTGCCTGTGCAAAGGCTTGCCACGAGGGTGCAATCGACATCGTTGACGGCAAGGCAGTTCTGGTGCGGGAGCATTTCTGTGACGGGCTGGGCGATTGCCTGCCGGCGTGTCCCATGGATGCGATTTCGTTTGAAGAGCGAGAGGCGCCGGCATATGACGAGGCAGCCGTTCAGCGTGCGCAGAAACTGGCGAAAGCAAAGCCTTTCTCCGGATGCCCGGGAATGCGTGCCAAGCAGATGCAGCACAGAGAGCCGACACCCGGGGCAGTCTGTCCCAGCCAGCTTTCCCAGTGGCCGGTGCAGATCAAGCTTGCCGGCGTGGCTGCGCCGTACTTTGAGAATGCTGACATTCTCATTGCGGCAGACTGTACCGCATATGCCTACGGAAATTTCCATGCCGACTTTATCCGTGGACGTATTACGCTGATCGGCTGCCCAAAACTGGATGCGGTAGATTACACAGAAAAGCTGACGGCAATATTCGCCAGCCACAACATTCGCAGCGTCACGGTGGCACGGATGGAAGTGCCGTGCTGCGGCGGCATCGAGTATGCAGTTCAGAATGCCATTGCGGCAAGCGGCAAGGATATTCCGTGCCGGGTCGCAGTGATCGGAACAGACGGAACGATTTTGGAAGAGAGGGTATCATAAATGGAACAGAAAATGTTTTGCTATCAGTGTGAACAGACCGTAGGATGTTCTGCCTGCACCGGTGCAGCCGGCGTGTGCGGCAAGAAAGCAGATACGGCAAAGTTACAGGACAAGCTGACCGGAGCGCTGATCGGTCTGGCAAGAGCGCTGGACGGCGATCCGGGACTGGCAACAGCGCAGACGAATGAACTGGTGATCGAAAGCCTGTTCATGACGCTGACCAATGTCAACTTCGATAACGATTCCATCCAGGCGCAGATCGACCGGGTGCATCGGGAACAGAGCGGACTTGTGCCGCAGTGTGCCGCCTGTGCATCGCCGTGCAGCAAGAACGAGGATTACGACATGAACCAGCTCTGGCAGGCGGAGGAGAACATTCGCTCGCTGAAATCGCTGCTGCTGTTCGGACTGCGTGGCATGGCAGCGTATGCGTACCATGCCATGGTGCTGGGCTATACCGACGAAACGGTAAACCTCTTTTTCCGGGAGGCGCTGGTGCAGATTGGTCTGGAACTGACCATGGACGAACTGCTGCCGGAGGTGCTGAAACTGGGAGAAGTCAATCTCCAGTGCATGGCGCTGCTGGATCGTGCCAATACCGAAAGCTTTGGGACACCTGAGCCGACAAAGGTTTCCATGCAGATCGAGCCTGGCCCGTTTATCGTGGTAACGGGACACGATCTGAAAGACTTGCAGCTGCTCCTGGAACAAACCAAAGACAAGGGAATCGCCGTGTACACCCACGGGGAGATGCTGCCGGCGCACGCCTATCCGAAGCTGAAAGCCTATCCCAATCTCAAGGGCAACTTTGGCACGGCATGGCAGAACCAGCAGAAGGAGTTCCACCAGATTCCTGCGCCCATTCTCTTCACCACAAACTGCCTGATGCCGCCGAAACCCAGCTATGCAGACCGGGTGTTTACCACAGAGGCAGTGGGATATCCGGGGATGGTGCATATCGGGGCAGACAAGGATTTCACGTCGCTGATTGAAAAAGCCCTGGAACTGGGCGGTTATCCGGAGACGCATCAGCAAACCGGCATCAACGGCGGCACAGAGCTGACGACCGGATTCGGACACGGCGCAGTGCTTTCCGTGGCAGATCAGGTGGTAGAGGCAGTCAAGGCAGGGCAGATCCGGCACTTTTTCCTGGTGGGCGGCTGTGACGGCGCAAAGACCGGACGGAATTATTACACGGAATTCGTGAAACAGACGCCGCCGGATACAGTTGTACTGACTCTGGCGTGCGGCAAGTATCGGTTCAACGATCTGGAGCTGGGAACGATCGGCGGACTGCCCCGTCTGATGGATATGGGGCAGTGCAACGATGCCTACAGTGCAATCCAGGTTGCAGTCGCATTGGCGAATGCGTTTGGCTGCGGCGTCAATGAACTGCCGCTGTCCTATGTGCTGTCCTGGTACGAGCAGAAAGCAGTTTGCATCCTGCTGACTCTGCTGCATCTGGGCATCCGGAACATTCGTCTTGGTCCGTCTCTGCCGGCGTTCCTCTCGCCGGATGTGCTGCAATATCTGGTGGACAACTTCGGCATTGCACCGATCACCACACCGGAACAGGACTTAGCAGAACTGCTGGGATAAACGGACAAAAAAAGCAAAAAGCAATCCTGCACGGGAAACTTTCCGTACAGGATTGCTTTTTTCACATATCGAGAAAACGTCAGCGTTGGTTATTCGGAACGCAGTGCGACCACAGGGTCTTTCTTTGCCGCACTCTTGGACGGGATAAATCCGGCAATGAGTGTCAGCAGTACACTGATGGCAATGAGAATGATCGCCGCCGGAACGGGCAGGATCGCACTCAAGTTGTTGATGCCGGTGAGGTGGTGTACCAGCAGGTTGATGGGGATGCACAGCAGATATGTTACCACAATGCCCAGCAGTCCGGAGGTGAATCCGATAATGATGGTCTCGGCGTTAAACATACTGGAGACATCCCGCTTGGATGCGCCGATGGCACGGAGAATACCGATTTCCTTGGTGCGCTCCTGGACGGAGATCAGCGTAATGACACCGATCATGATGGAGGAGACGATCAGCGAAATGGCAACGAATGCAATCAGCACATAGGTGATGGTGTTGATGATCTTGGTGACGGAGGACATCATCAGTCCCACATAATCCGTGTACTGGATCTGGGACATCTCGTCCTTGCCCTCGTTGTAATCGGAAATCGCATCTTCAATGACGTCCTTGTCCTCAAAGGTTGCCGCATACAGATTGATGGATGCCGGGTCGTCCAGATCGACATCGCCCAGCGCTTTCAGATTGTCGTCATAGGTGGAATCTGAAAACTGGATCATCTCGTCATAATACAAAGCGCACTGCTCTGCGGAAAGGGTCGGCAGCGTCTGTGTCAGCGCACCGATCAGCTCTGCCGGCTGCATGGACGCCATCTGCTCCTGCACCTGCTGGGCATACTGTGTCTTGACCTGCTGCTGCATCATCTGGGTGAAAGTGTCCTTTATCTCATCATCGCTCATGGATGCCAGATAGGACTGGATGTCGCTTTCGCTCATGCTCATCTGCTGCGCCATGCCCTGGGTCATGGCAGACTCCATATCCGCACGTGTCATGCCCTGCATTGCCTGCTGCACAGAAGCGTTCAGCTGCTCCTCTGTGGGAATGCTCATCATCTGCACATATGCCTGCGCCTTGCCGCTGTCGTCCAGGTCGTTGATATATTCCAGAAAGGCAGCCTGCTTGTCTGCATCGGTCAGTTCACTGGAGCTGTCCTTGAACGGCAGTCCGGTGAAGATATCCGTGTTGGGAGAATCTTTCTGCGCTGTGATGGCGTCGGATTCCTTGCTGTGTTCGATGACATACTTAGTGAGGTCACTGGTGTATGCGATCGAACCGGAGAGCATGGGTGCGGAAGTGTCCTCGTTCGGACGGATGATGCCGGTAACTTTCAGTTTCAGCCCATTGTCGTAGAGGTACTGCAAGCCGGCATCCGTATCCCGGAGATCGGTGTACAAGCCGGTACTTTCGTCATAGCGGTAGCAGTCGGAATTGAGAACGGTGCGGAAATCCATATTGCAGATATCTTCATAGGACCAGCTCTTGTTGTCGTTTTTCAGTTCCTTGCCGTTGACGGCAGCCTCCATGATGTTGTCCACATCTTCTTTCGGCTCTAAGCCCAGGGCGTACAGGGTCATATCGTCCAGTTCGTTGTTTTCGTCCAGCACCAGCACGATTTCGTCATAGCTGTTCGGCCAGGAGCCGTAGACCACATCGTACTGCTTTTTCAGCAGATCGTTGATGGGCTTGCCGTTATCGCCGGGGAGCAGTTCCTGCCACAGATTCATGGAAGAACCGCCCATGCCCATAGAGGACATCATGGATGTTGCATTCTCACCGAACACGGAGTTGCTGGCGTTGGTCATCGCCTGCATATCCACGCCCATATGCTCCATCACCATTTCCTGCATCAGTTCTTCTGTGTCGGAATAGATGATGGTGTTGTCCACGTTTTTGGTATAGACCAGCAGATCCAGGTCGTAGGAATACTGCACGCCGTTGACTGCCTTGTGCAGGTCGCTTTCGCTGTCCTTCCGCTGTGTCTCGATATAGGACTTGAAGCTTTTCAGATCGTTTTCTGAAGTCTCCATGTTGTTCAGCGCATCCATCATGTCATAGATGGCAGATTTCTTATAGACGGCGTTGTTGTCGTGTTCGCTGTCGGAAGTGGCAGAACCCATAAAGGTCTCCATCAGTGCGCTGAAGTCCGTGTTGGTCTTTTGGATAGTCAGCGGATAGGACGAGAGCGTCTCTTCCTGGATGGTATTGATATAGGTGTTGAATCCCTGGGAAATCGAAAGTACCAGGGCAATGCCGATGATGCCGATGCTTCCGGCAAAGGAAGTGAGCATGGTTCTGCCTTTTTTGGTGAACAGGTTTTTCAGCGACAGGGAAAAGGATGTGCCGAAGGACATGGACGGCTTTTTCAGCTTTTTGCCTGCTGTGATTTCCGCCTTGTCCGCCGCCAGCTCTTTCTGATATTCCGCCTCGGTCAGCGGCTTGGAATCGTCGGTCAGCTTGCCGTCCAGAATGCGGATGATACGGGAAGAGTACTGCTCCGCCAGTTCCGGGTTGTGGGTGACCATGACGATCAGGCGGTCTTTGGAGATCTCCTTGAGAATTTCCATGACCTGAATGCTGGTCTCCGTGTCCAGCGCACCGGTCGGCTCGTCAGCCAGGATGATATCCGGATTGTTGACCAGCGCACGGGCGATGGCGACACGCTGCATCTGTCCGCCGGACATCTCGCTGGGCTTTTTGGAAAGTTGACTGCCCAGCCCGACATCCTCCAGCGCTTTCTTTGCACGCTGTTTCCGCTCCGATTTGGAGACGCCGGAGAGGGTGAGTGCCAACTCCACATTTTGCAGAACGGTCTGGTGCGGAATCAGATTGTAGCTCTGGAATACGAAACCGATGGAATGGTTGCGGTAGGTGTCCCAGTCCCGGTCTTTGAAGTCCTTGGTCGATCTGCCGTTGATGACCAGGTCGCCCTCGGTGTACTGGTCGAGACCGCCGATGATGTTCAGCATGGTGGTCTTTCCGCAGCCGGACGGTCCCAGGATGGAGACAAACTCGTTGCGCCGAAAACGCAGGTCGATGCCTTTCAGCGCATGGACTGTGTTTTCACCGGCGAGATAGTCTTTTTTGATGCCTTTCAGTTCCAGCATATTGGGGTCAATTCCTCCTTTTCTCAATTGCGTTTCTATGAAACGACTTTTCATGTGTCGTATGAAGATCCTCTAAAACAGAAACCGGCGCTGTGGGGCTGTCGGTTTCTGTAGGATTATTGTAACATAAAGTGTATGAAATTGTCAAGTCGGGGAACGCTATTTTTTCACCTGGTATCCCTGTTCTGTCACAGCCTTTTTCAAAGCCGCCAGATCAGCCGGAGCATTCAGTTTTACAACGGCAGTGCCTTCCGTATGGCTGACGATTGCCTCATCCACCTCCGGGAATGCCTCCAGGCACTTTTTCACAGTTGCCTCGCAGTGGCCGCACATCATGCCCTTGATGTGCAGTGTGACCTGCATTCCGGAATCATCAGAGCTTTTGGCAGACTGCTGTTCCAGCTGGATGGCTGCCACAGCATTTTTCAGCTTTTTGTCCCGGTCAGAACGGTTCAGCTGGAACAGGTTCAGCCGCAGCGCATTGGTGACAACGCAGAAACTGGACAGACTCATTGCCGCTGCACCGAACATGGGGTTCAGTTTCCAGCCGAACAGCGGAATCCAGACACCTGCCGCCAGGGGAATGCCGATAATGTTATAGATGAATGCCCAGAACAGGTTCTCGTGAATGTTCCGCAGCGCCGCACGGCTGAGACGGATGGCTGCCGGCACATCTGTGAGACGGCTCTTCATGAGGACGATATCTGCGGCGTCAATGGCAACATCCGTTCCGGCGCCGATGGCAATGCCGATGTCTGCACGGGTCAGTGCCGGGGCGTCATTGATGCCGTCTCCCACCATAGCGACCTTGCCCTGTGCGGCAAGTTTGCGGATGACAGCCTCTTTTCCGTCCGGGAGGACGCCGGCGATCACGTGATCTACGCCAGCCTGCTTACCGATCGCCTTGGCGGTCTGTTCGTTGTCGCCGGTGAGCATGACCACCTGGATGCCCATGTGCTGTAACTGCCGGATCGCCTCGGGGCTTTCTTCTTTCAGCACATCTGCCACGGCGATGATGCCCAGCAGCTGGTTGTCACGGCTGAAAAACAGCGGCGTTTTTCCGGATTCTGCAAGTGTTCTGGCTTGCTGCTGCATCTCATCCGGGACAGCTGCGACTGCGGCAACACATTGATAATTGCCGCCGCAGAGCTTGCTGCCGTTCAGTACACCGGTCAGACCGTTTCCGGGGAGTGCCTGGAAATCGCTGACAGCGGATGCAGTCAGTTGCTGCTCTTCGCCGTACTGCAAGATTGCCTTTGCCAGAGGGTGTTCGCTCTTCTGTTCCAGCGCCAGCGCCAGGGTGAGCAGTTCCTGTTCCGTGACATTTTCCGCCGGCAGAATGTCGGTCACTTTCGGTTCGCCGCAGGTGATCGTGCCGGTCTTATCCAGAGCGACGATCTGTACCTTGCCTGCCTCTTCCAGAGAAACGGCTGTCTTGAACAGGATGCCGTGTTTTGCGCCTACGCCGTTGCCCACCATGATCGCTACCGGTGTAGCCAGACCCAATGCGCAGGGGCAGCTGATGACCAGAACAGAGATGCCACGAGCCAGGGCGTAGCCAACGGTCTGTCCCACCAAAAGCCATACTGCGATGGTGACAATGGCGATGGCGATAACTGCCGGAACAAAAATGCCGGATACCTTGTCTGCGATTTTTGCGATAGGTGCTTTGGTTGCGGCGGCGTCGCTGACCATGCGGATGATCTGGGAAAGGGTGGTGTCCTCGCCGACGCGAGTTGCCTCACACCGGAGGAATCCTGATTGGTTGATGGTTGCCGCCGAAACGCTGTCGCCCGCCACCTTGTCCACTGGGATGCTCTCGCCGGTGAGCGCTGATTCGTTGACAGCGCTTGCGCCTTCCAGGATTACGCCGTCTACCGGGATGCTTTCGCCGGGGCGCACCACAAACTGGTCGCCCTTGTGTACCTGTTCAATGGGAACGGTCACTTCCTTGCCGCTGCGCAGCAGCACAGCCGTTTTCGGGGAAAGGTCCATCAGCCCTTTCAGTGCATCAGTGGTCTTTCCCTTGGAGTGTGCCTCCAGCATTTTTCCCACGGTGATGAGCGTCAGGATCATGGCAGCGGATTCGAAGTAGAACTCGTGCATATAGTTCATGACTGCATCCATATTGCCTTTCACCTGGGCATCGGTCATGGCAAACAGGGCATAGGTGCTGTACACAAATGCTGCGCCGGAACCCAGTGCGACCAGGGTGTCCATGTTCGGAGAACGGTGAAGCAGGCTCTGGAAACCGCTGACGAAAAACTTCCGGTTGATGACCATAATAATAATGGTAAGCAGCATCTGCACCAGTCCCATGGCAATGTGGTTGCCGTTGAAAAAGCTGGGCAGCGGCCAGTTCCACATCATGTGTCCCATGGAAATATACATCAGAACCGCCAGGAATCCCACAGAGGCGATCAGACGCTTTTTCAGCACCGGGGTATCGTGATCTTCCAGCGCAGACTTGTCGGGCGATGCGGTTTGTGCCGTGTCACCGCCTTTCAGCGATGCGCCGTATCCGGCTTTGGTAACGGCGTCAATAATGGCATCCGGCGAGGCAGTGCCTTTTACACCCATGGAATTGGTCAGCAGGCTGACAGAACAGCTTGTGACACCCTCCACTTTGGAAACCGCCTTTTCCACCCGGGCGCTGCAGGCGGCACAGCTCATGCCGGTGACGTTGTATTGTTCCATAAAATGACCTCCTTAAAGCGTGTTCCGCATCCAGATTTACTTGCAAAAAGATGCGGAATGCACTTATTTCATAAGCTTTTGCAGAGTTGCTACCAACTCGTCGATCACTTCGTCCTTTCCGGCACGGATATCATCTGCCACGCAGGTACGGATGTGGTTTGCCAGAAGTTCCTTGTTAAAGGCGTTCAGCGCCGCATTGACTGCTGCCACCTGTACCAGAATATCCGGGCAGTAGGCGTTCTTTTCCACCATGCCCCGGATGCCACGGATCTGCCCTTCGATGCGGTTCAGACGATGAATCAGCTTGGTATACTCTTCCTGTGAGCGTTCCTTTGTCTTATGACAGCAGGGACATCCCTGTTTTTCTTCCTTTTCCATATTCCCATTTCCTTTCGTTGTTTCGAATTGTGAGAGTAAATCGTCGTTTGCTATACCCTCTATGGGTATTATATACCCCTTGGGGGTATTTGTCAAGATGCAAAATGCGGAAGAACATAAAAATATTCTTCCGCACATTTTCCAAATTATACAAGATTGTGGAATTATTCCATATGCTGCTTTTGCAGAGCCAGGAAATCCTCTGCCATCTGCTGTGCCTCGGCATAGGATTCCAGGTGGTAGCATCTGGCACGGAACTGCGCTGCGCCGTAAAGTCCGGTCATGTACCAGGCGGCGTGTTTCCGTGCGTCCCGAATGGCGATCTCCGGCGGCTTTTCCGGATTGCATTCCAGAATGAGCCGGATGTGGCGGAGCATGGTCTCCATGCGCTCCTCCAGCGTAGGCAGAACGACCGGTTCGCCAGCCATCGCCGCCCGGATCTCCCGGAAGAGAAACGGGTTGCCGTAAGTGCCGCGCCCCACCATGACCAGGTCGCAGCCTGTCTGTTCATACATGGCGAGACAATCCTCGGCGGTCTGGATATCGCCGTTTCCGATGACCGGGATGGAGACCGCCTCTTTGACTGCCCGGATCATGTCCCAGTTGGCTTTTCCGCTGTACAGCTGGGACTTTGTTCTGCCGTGTACTGCAATGGCAGCGGCGCCGGCATCCTCCATTGCCTGGGCAAAGAGGACGGCGTTGATGCTGGTTTCGTCCCAGCCCAGCCGGAATTTTACCGTAACCGGAACACTGCTTTCCCGGACAGCCGCCCGGACGATCCCCTGTGCCAGCGGAATATTCCGCATCAGTGCGCTGCCTGCGCCGGTGGCGACAACCTTGTGAACAGGACAGCCCATGTTGATGTCGATCCAGTCCGGGTCGTACTGCTGTACCAGTGCGGCGGCTTTTCCCACGAATTCCGGTTCGCTGCCGAACAGCTGTAACCCCATGGGACGCTCCGGTTCTGTTATGGTGCAGAGTCCGGCGGAACCTTTGTCTCCATAGCACAGCCCTTTGACGGAAACCATTTCGCTGACGGTTGCCGCTGCGCCGAAACTGCGGCAGAGCAGGCGGTAGGCACGGTCGGCAACCCCTGCCATAGGCGCCAGCACGGCGGTGCGGGGCAGAACGGTTTTTCCCAGGGTGAATGCGGTTTGTATTGTCTGCATGAAAGTTCTCCTTGTGATTTGGTGATACTATTATAACATAAAGCGGCTGCAATGTAAAGTCAAAGCGATTTGTGAAAAGTGATTGGAGACAGGATGTCCCCGGGACAAAGCCGCAGGGGAAACCGGACGAAGGATATTTCCCGACACACACCACAGAGACTGTCCACGAGTCAAAAACATATGATTCCGTTTCGTGAACTGAATTTGAAAATTAGTGGGTTTTTGCAGAAACTGCTTGACATGACATCTGAATTTGGGTATAATAAATGTAATGGGGAATTTTGAAAAAAATTCCTCAAAGAAAGCAGGCAATGAGATTGCTGCAAATTTTCAGGAGGTAGTACCAATGGCATTGACTAAGAACAAAAATGTACTGCAGTGGGTCGACGAAATGGTCGCTCTGACAAAGCCGGATCAGGTCGTATGGATCGACGGCTCTAAAGAACAGCTGGATGCACTGACAGAAGAAGTTACTTCTCTGCCGGAAGGCAACCGTGACAAGATGTACAAGCTGAACCCGGATAAGCTGCCGGGCTGTCTGTACCACCGCACACTTCCGAACGACGTTGCTCGTGTAGAAGACCGTACCTTTATCTGCTCCAAGACAAAGGAAGGCGCTGGCCCGACCAACAACTGGATGGATCCGGAAGAGATGAAGGCGAAGCTCATTCCGCTGTATGACGGCGTAATGAAGGGCAGAACCATGTATGTTATCCCGTATTCTATGGGACCGATCGGTTCTCCGCTGGCTAAGGTTGGCGTTGAGCTGACTGACTCCATCTATGTTGTTCTGAACATGAACATCATGACTCGTATGGGCGCACAGGCATTTGAAAACCTGGGTGACACCTCCAACGACTTCGTTCGTGGTCTGCACTCCAAGGCAGACGTTGATCCGGAAAAGCGTTATATCGTTCAGTTCCCGGAAGAAAACACGATCTGGTCCATCAACTCTGCTTACGGCGGAAACGTTCTGCTGGGCAAGAAGTGCTTCGCTCTGCGTATCGCTTCCTTCCAGGGCAAGAACGAAGGCTGGATGGCTGAGCATATGCTGATCCTGGGCGTTCAGAAGCCGAACGGCGAGACCAAGTATATCACAGCTGCATTCCCGTCTGCCTGCGGTAAGACCAACCTGGCTATGCTGATTCCGCCGGAGGGCTACAAGAAGGATGGCTACAAGGTATTCACAGTCGGCGACGATATCGCTTGGATGAAGCCGGGCAAGGACGGCAGACTGTATGCGATCAACCCGGAGAACGGTTTCTTCGGTGTTGCACCGGGTACCAACGAGCATTCCAACCCGAACGCACTGGCTTGCACAAAGTCCGGCACCATCTTCACCAACGTTGCTCTGAACAACACAGATAACACTGTTTGGTGGGAAAAGCTGGATAAGAATCCGCCGGTTGACGCAACTGAGTGGACCGGCAAGAAGGTAAATGGTCCGGAATTCATCGCTGAAGGCGGTAAGCTGGCTCATCCGAACTCCAGATTTACTTCTCCGGCAAAGAACTGCCCGTGCCTGTCTCCGGAATTCAACAATCCGGAAGGTGTACCGATCTCCGCTATCATCTTCGGCGGTCGTCGTGCATCCACCACTCCGCTGGTATATCAGTCCTTCGACTGGACTCACGGCACCTATATGGGTTCTGCTGTTTCTTCTGAAACAACTGCAGCTGCTACCGGTGCAGTCGGCGTTCTGCGTCACGACCCGATGGCTATGAAGCCGTTCATTGGTTACAACGTAGGTGACTACTGGGCACACTGGCTGGAAATGGGCGAAAAGCTGGGCGACAAGGCTCCGAAGATCTTCAACGTAAACTGGTTCAAGACCGACGATGAAGGCAACTTCCTGTGGCCGGGCTTTGGCGACAATATGCGTGTTCTGGACTGGATCATCAAGCGCTGCGAAGGCACTGTAGACGCTGTTGAAACTCCGATCGGTTTCGAGCCGAAGGCTGAGGACATCAACGTTGACGGTCTGGTATATGAGGGCAAGCAGTTCACTTCCGACGATATCGCAGATCTGCTGAAGCTGGATATGGATAAGTGGGAAGCTGAAATCACTGAAATGCGCAGATACTATGATGAAGACATCAAGGCTAAGGGCGGCAACATCCCGGCTGCTCTGTACGAACAGCTGGATAAGCTGGAAGAGCGCATCAAGAAGGCTGCAAAGTAAGCGAATATTTTCTGGCATAAAAAATAATTGCGTGATTGCATAAAGAAGGACGTTTCCGACAAACCGGAAACGTCCTTTTTGTATGATAGGCAGGAGACTCACTTGACAAGTACTTCAAAATCCAGCAGATCTGCGGCAGAATCCCAGTCCTGGTTTGCCATGAAATCATAGCATTGACTCCACAGGCAAGCCTCCAGGTCGATGACATCGGCGTGATGTTCTGTGACAGTTTCCTGAAAGGCTGCCTGGCAGACACGTTCGATTTCTTCAGCAGCCGCATCGGAATCGCCGCTGCCGTGGAGTGTGACCGCTGCCGTGACCCGGATGCGGTCTTGTTCCTCTTCTGCGGAAAGCTGTGTCCTGGCGGAAGTAACGTGAAATGCTTCGCCGCCGGATGCGGTGATTTGTCCGGGAAAATTGTCCCCACGGAGCCAGCAGAGTCCGGCGATGGCATCTTCGGACAACGCCATGACTACCTTTTCTTTCGTGACAACAGCGGCGGAAAAGCCGTCTGCTGTCACCAGCGGCAAGAGCGCCGTGCCGGATGCGCTGTCCCATTCCCGGAGGATGGTAAACAAATCCGTCTCCGGCAGCATTCCCCTTGTCTCTGCCTGGCGCAGCTGTTGGGTCAGCTCGGAGGTGTCTGTTTCCGCCAATGTTGTGTTGTCGGGCAGTCCGACGATCTTGCAGGCAGGGGAAAGGCGGTAGTCGCTCATCAGCTGATCCAGCTGTGCACCGTATGCCGGGTCCTGGTATGCGATCAGTTCCAGATGTCCCAGAAACAGGTCTTTTCCGGCAGGAACAGCGGCATTTGTGATGGCATCTGCAAGCGTTGCACCGTCCCCGGAGACGGCAGTTTGCTCCGTATGGAAATCGTGGAGCTGTACCGTTGGCGCCTGGGGCGTTTGCAGTTCCATTGCCTGTAAATACGCCCGGTCACGTACCTGGGTGGCTGTACAGCCGCTGCTGCACAGCAAAACGGCAGTGCAAAAGAGCAGAAGAAATCGCTTTTTCATGTGGCTTGCCGCCTCCTTTCCGGAAGAAACAGGAGCAGTCCAGGGATCAGCAGTACCAGGATGCCCAGGAATGCCAGAGAGACAAAATCGGGAACTGTGACAGCAGATGCGCCCCAGGAGATGCCCAGCATCAGCAGCAGGCAAACGGTACTGGTATAGCGCAGTTTCGGGAAACACAGCCGCAGCAAATGCGCCGCCAGGACGGTGAACAGGGTAATGCGCAGGACGCAGAGCATCACGAATACCAGCAGATAAATAGCGTCGGCACGCTGGGTGCTGAGCGGCTGAGAGACGGACACGATGGCGAAAAAAGGATGGTCTGCGTGTGCCATGCGGCTGCCCAGGACTGCCATACCGAGGACGGAAAGGTATGCACCCATCAGAAACTTTCCTGCCCAGATGGGGATGATGCGTCGGAATTGTTTTTTCTCAGTGAAATCCAGCAGCAGAAACAGCAGCGGCAATTCGTCCGCATGGATCATGCTGTGCAGAAAGCCACGCCAGATGGTGTCGTCCGGCGAAAGGGAAAGGTTCTGCGGTTCTGCCTGCGGAATCGCACCAATGCACATGAGAATCAATGTGAGAATCAGGATTCCCAGGATCACAGTACTGCTCCGTGCCAGTGCCTGGATGCCCAGTGAAACGGTGTACAGGCAGACCAGGGCAATCAGAGCCGCCGCCAGGAATTTTCCGGAAAAGGGCAGCGCAATGTCCTGTGACGTGGACTGGAGGCGGACAAAGGAGATGCCGCCTTGTATGAGCAGATACGCCAGAAAGAAAAGGGGCAGGATGCGGTGCTTTCGGGCGTAATCGCAAAAGGAAAAGCTGGTGTGATACAGCCGCAGCATAGGCAGGCAAAGCAGCAGCTGCACCACCGCCGCAATAGCTGCGCCGAAAATGCCCTCGATGGTGAAAGCGTCTGTGCGGCAAAGCAGGGGAAAGGCGGCACTCACCAGCAGGATGGCAAAGATTTGATTGGAACGGAGTCTATTCATAATATTCCTCCACAGTGAAATTGCCGGACTGCATCTTCCGAAAGCTGACTCGTGTCAGCGTGTCCCGGAATCCCTTGCGGTACAGCGGCGCAAAGGGCGCAGTGATGGGAAATCCAAAGCTTTCGCCGGCACAGAGATTGAAAAGCACCACAGCGCCCAAAAGGCTGATGCCGAACAATCCCAGCACGCCGGCGGTCAGCAGAAACGCCAGCCGGAGCAGAGTAATGCTCTGTGCCAGATCCGGCACGACAAAACCGGCAATGACGGCGATGGCAGTGACGGTGAGCATGGGCGTGCTGATGAGTCCGGAGGAGACGGCGGCATCCCCGATAATCAGCCCGGCAACAATACTGACAGCACCGCCTACCGCCTTTGGCAGACGCAGCCCTGCCTCTCGTATGATCTCGTAGACCAGCAGCACACCGATTGCTTCGGCGGTCAGTGAAATAGGTGCGTTTTCTTCTGCCTCGGCGAGGATCAGCAGCAGGGTACGGTTCAGCAGTTCCGGATGGTGCAGGGCAATGGCAACGTACAGCGCCGGCAGCAGAATAGCCACCAGAAAGGCGGCGTATTTGATCCAGCGCACCAACGTGGCATATGCCGGGCGGTAGCAGTAGTCGTCCATGGTCTGAAAGCTTTCACAGAACAGCTTGGGAATTACCAGGGCAAAGGGCGTGCCTTCAATGAGCAGTCCGACTCTGCCTTCCAGCAGCTTGGCACAAAGCACGTCCGGGCGCTGGGTCGTTCCTACCGTGTCAAAAAGGCAGCTGCGGCGGTTTTCCAGAAACGGTTGGAGGTAGCCGGAAGAAAGGATGGATTCCAGTTCCATCTCATCCAGCCGTACCTTGATTTCCCGAATCAGCTGTTTCGGCACACGGTCTGCCATATAGCAGAGACAAAGGTCGGTCTGGCTCTTCGTACCTTTGACGAACAGTTCCAGCTTGAGCTGAGGCGTTTTCATCCGTCGGCGCAGGAGGGACATATTCACCCGGACAACCTCAATAAAGCCGTCCTTTGCGCCCATTACATTGTCCTCGCCGGACGGCTCGCTGACAGAACGCTTGTCATAGCCCTGTATCCCGAATACCAGCGCAGAAGATGCGCCCTCCAGCACCAGAACGGCGAAACCGGAGTTGAGAAACCGGAAGAGGTCGGCATATGTTTTTGCCTCTGCCCGGTCGGTGGAATAGAGCTGGTGATTTTGAATGTAGGCAAAGACATTTGCGGCAGTAGGGCATTCCAGAGCGATTTTCGTGATGGGGTTGAGGATCAGCTCGGTGATGATGGAAGTCGCCAGCATTCCCTCACAGCAGAGCAGTGCCGCCGGCAGTCCGCTGAGGACAAACTCGTTGACCAGCAGGTCGGATGACCCTTCGGCAATGGTGCGTATCTGTTCCAAGTTCTGGGTTAACTTTGGGGCAATGGGCTGACGCAGCAGCTGTTCCGTTTGGTTTTGTTCCATGAGATTTCCTCCTTGTACAGGGCTTGTTCTCTTTTCAGTATGCCGCCTTTGCAAAAAAAGATGCAAAACAGATTGCTTTTTTATTGGAGATGTGGTATAATAGACGAGAGATTATGTCGAAGAAAGGACGTTTTCATGAAAACACAGATTTTTTTGTCTGGGAAAAGGACAACCGCACTTCTGATTGGGCTGGCACTGTTCAGTGCCGTATCCGGGTGCGGCAAGACCAGCCAGATCAATGACAGCGCAGCCGTTCCGGCGAATGCACCGGTTTCAGACAGCGGCACAGCAGACGGCACAGATGCACCGGCGGACAGCAGCACAGACAATGAGGCGGATTCGAACACAGATGCCAATGGAGACACTTCCATTCACGTGGTCGCCGTGGGAGACAACCTGGTGCAGCAGTGCGTCTATCAGAGCGCCCAGGCGCATTCCCAGGACGGAACAAGCTACAATTTCGATTACTGCTACGACAATATCAAGCCGCTTATCAACGGCGATCTGAATATCATCAACCAGGAAACGCTGATCTGCGGAGATGGTTTCGAAGTTTCTGGCTCAAACTTCAACTTCAACTCGCCTACAGAACTGGGTGACGCTGTGGTCGGCATGGGGTTCAACGTCATCACCATGTGCAATAACCACCTGCTGGACAAGGGCGAAAGCGGCTTGAACAGCTGTCTCAACTACTGGGATCAGAAAATGCAGCAGTATCCCGACCTGCTGACCTGCGGCGTGTACCGTGATTATGTGGATATGCAGAACATCCGTACCAAGGAATTCAACGGGAAAACAGTGGCATTCCTCAGCTATACCGAGAACACCAACGGCTATTCGCTGCCGAGCAACTCGGAACTGGAAATTATCTACACTTCCCAGGAGGACTTGATTCAGCAGCAGATTGCCGCAGCCAAAGAAATCGCAGATGTGGTGGTCGTTACCTGTCACTGGGGTGCAGAGGATACGTTTAATGTGACAGACGGCGTCAAAGCGCTGGCGCAGAAGATCATCGACTGGGGCGGAGATGTGATTATCGGGACGCATTCGCACGTGGGACAGACCATGGAATATCTGACCCGTCCGGACGGCACCCAGGGCTTTGTGTTCTACTCGCTGGGAAATTTCATTTCTGCCCAGACGGACAACATGAATCTGATCGGAGAACTGGCAGACTTTAACATTGTGGCGAAGGCAGACGGTTCAGTCACCATTGAAGATGTCAAGGTGTCGCCGGTCATCACCCAGTTTGACGACGGCAGAGAATCCAACCTGCGGCTGTATCCCTACAGTATGTATACGGATGAACTGGCGTCGCAGCATGGACTGCCGTACTGCTCGTCCAGCACCGGTCCGTCTTACCAGGTGTGGAGCATGGAGAAGATTCGGGAACTGTTTGAAACGGCAGTGCCGGAGCAGTTCCGGAATTATAACTAATATGGAGGAAATGTACACATGAAAATCACCTGGAAAGGCAAATTTGACGGCAACGAGGATAGTTTGCCCCACGGAGAACACAAGCCCAATGCAGTGAAATTCAAAGAAATTGACGACATCAAAAAGTTGGGGCTGATTTTGAATTTGCTTTCCGTTCCGCTTTTGGCAGTGACGTATGCCATTGTGCTGCTCCGTGGCGGCTTTGATGCGATAATGGAACATTTTTACGTATATTGGGCAGGTATTCTGGTTGCACTTGCCTGTCTGATCCCACACGAGTTCATCCACGCCATTTGCTGCCGGAAAGAGGCGTACATCTACACCAATCTGAAAAACGGAATGCTGTTCGTGGTCGCTCCGGAGAAAATGAGCAAGAGCCGTTTTATCGTGATGAGTCTGATGCCGAATCTGGTGTTTGGATTTGTGCCGTTCCTGCTGTATCTGATTTTTCCGCAGCTGGGATTCCTGGGCGTGCTGGGCGCAACTTCCATTCCTATGGGCATCGGGGACTATTATAATATTATCAATGCGCTGATACAGATGCCAAAGGGAGCGAAAACGTATCTCTATGGCTTTCACTCCTACTGGTATCTGCCGGAAGAGCGTGCTGTACAAGCGTCATAATATATGTAAACGGGACGGTGGAAACATCGTCCCGTTTTGTCGTTATCCAAAGTATGCTGTCGGGTCTACATAGGCGCCGCCTTTTTTCACTTCCAGGTGCAGATGCGGTTCGGCTGCACTTTCCAGGTCGGGATTTGCGCCGGTCACGCCCAGCTTTTGTCCGGTTTGCACGGTGTCGCCTTCCCGGACTTCCAGCGTGCCGTCCAGACCGCAGTAGCGGCTGGTGATGCCGTTGTCATGGTCGATGGTGACTGTATAGCCCCACAGGGCATCGCTGCACACTTCGCTGACCGTTCCCGTGTCGATGGCGAAAACATCAGAACCGGCGGCACAGCTGAGGTCAACGCCGTTGTGTGTCTGCCATGTACCGGTGGTCTCGGATTTCACCAGCTCGCCGTCGCTGAAGGGGTTGAGAATGGAAAAATCCGACAGCGGCGGTGTCAGCTGGTGCATGGGTGTTTCTTCCGGTTCTGTCTCCGGTGCAGTCGTTTCCGGTGTGGTCTCCGGGGCAGCGGTCTCTTCTGTAGCAGACGTTGCAGTGACTGTTGTCTCTGTCTCCATTGCAACGTCTGTCTGCACGCCGACCACCGGTGCCTCATACGGCAGGGTAGCAGTGGTCGTCACTTCCATCTGTTCGCTCAGCGAGTTGAGATTCTGTTCCAGGGTCTGGCTGGTCTGACGGTACGCAAAGACACAGGCTGCGCCGATCATGACCAGGCTCAGGGCAAGTGCTGTGTAAAATCCACGGAATTTGGATTTCGGTTTTGTCTGGGTTTTCATGCAAACCACCTCCGATGCTAGTTTGCGCCGGAGGAATTTTTTTATGCAGACAACAGAAAAAATGGGAAAATTTGTTCTGCCGGGCGTATGTTATCCTGGGAATAACGAAAATGTAGCAAATGCCGGCTTGCATTTTCTGGAAAGATAGGGTATAATAGAAAATGTTGCACAGTGATGTGCGAATCTGTTGGAAACAAGGAGAGGTTCTATGAAACAAAAAAAGCCGGGCAGTGTCAAACGCCTGCTCCCGTACATGAAAGGGTACTGGAAAGAGTGTATTCTCGGTCCGGTATTCAAGCTGCTGGAGGCGATCTTTGAGCTGATCGTGCCGCTGGTAACAGCGAAGATGATCGACGTGGGTATTGCCAACCGGGATGCCGGATATATCTGGAAAATGGGCGGCGCCATGTTTGTGCTGGCGGCGTGCGGACTGGCATTTGCGCTGATCTGTCAGTATTATGCGTCCAAGTGTGCCTATGGATTCGGCACGGCGCTGCGGCGTGCATTGTACCGCCATGTGAACACGCTGTCGCACAGCGCCGTAGACCGCATCGGAACGGCATCGCTGATTACACGTATCACCAGCGACACCAACACCGTGCAGAGCGGTCTGAATATGATGATCCGTCTTGCAACACGCTGCCCGTTTTTGATTATCGGTGCGGCGGTCATGGCAATGCGTATCGACCTGAAACTTTCTATTATCTTTCTGATTGCCATTCCGGTGATCGGCGTGCTGCTGTACAGCGTGACCTGTTGGACGATTCCACGTTACGGCGAGAACCAGGGCAAGCTGGACAACATCGCACGGCATACCCGGGAAAATCTGGACGGCGTGCGTGTCATCCGTGCCTTTTCCCGGCAGGATGAGGAGATCGCATCCTACCGGAACGACTGCGATGTATTCGCAAAGCGCTCCATCGCTGTGGGACGTGTGGGCGCAATTCTGAACCCGGCGTCGTTCTTTATCATGAATATGGGTATCGTGGCAGTGCTTTGGTTCGGCGGCATCCGGGTAGACACCGGGCATCTGACCCAGGGCGAACTGACCGCATTTGTCAACTATATGACGCAGATCGCATTGTCTATGGTGCGTATGGCAGAGCTTTTGATCTCCTTCAACAAGGCGGCGGCATCTGCCAAGCGTGTGTCTGACATCCTGGCAGAAGAGCCGGATATCACCAACGGCAAGGAGACGCTTGCAGTCAAGGAAAATGTGCCGGTGCTGTCTTTCGATCATGTGACATTTTCCTATCCGGGCGGCGGCGAGTCTGCCATCCAGGACATCAGCTTTACGCTGAATGCCGGTGAAACTTTGGGCATCATCGGCGGTACGGGCAGCGGTAAGAGTACTATCGCCAATCTGATTCCCCGGTTTTATGACACCACCGAGGGAACGGTTCGGGTATACGGCGAGGATGTCCGCAGCTATACCCTGGAATCGCTCCGGGATGTGATCGGCGTTGTGCCGCAGAAGGCCTCTCTGGTGAGCGGTACGATTGCGGACAATCTCCGCTGGGGCGATGCGGATGCCAATGCGGATGAACTGGAAAACGCCTGCCGTATTGCACAGGCGTGGGAGTTCGTCAGCCAGACATCCAACGGACTGGAAACCAAGGTGACACAGGGCGGACGCAGCTTGTCCGGCGGTCAGAAACAGCGCCTTACTATTGCACGTGCGCTGGTGGGACATCCCAGACTGCTGATTCTGGACGACAGTATGAGTGCGCTGGACTACGCCACCGACCTGGAACTGCGGCGGCAGCTGGCATCCAAAATGGGAGACGTGACGAAGATCGTGATTTCCCAGCGTGCCACATCCATTCAGCACGCCGACCACATCCTGGTAATGGATGACGGCAAATGCGTGGGCTACGGCACACACGATGCGCTATTGGAACAATGCCCGGTTTATGCGGACATTTACCGCACCCAGATGCAGTAAGGAGGGAAAGTCATGCTGACCGTAATTCGGCGAATTTTATCGTATACCAAGCCGTGCCGCAAGGAACTGTTCGGAATGCTGTTCTTTGCACTGATCGGAACGGGGCTTTCTCTGTTTGTCCCCATTCTCATCGGTAAGGCGGTGGACTGCGTAGTCGCAGCCCACGAAGTAAACTTTCCGCAGCTGTGGAAGATCATTCTGGTTCTGGCGCTGACCATTGCCGTGAGCGCCGTGTTCCAGTGGCTCATGTCCCTGTGTACCAACCGTCTGGCGGCACACACCATCCGGGACCTGCGCTGTGATCTTTTCACCCATTTGCAGCACGTGCCGCTGCGCTACATTGACGGACAGGCGAGAGGCGATCTGATCGGCAGAGCGGTTTCTGACATGGAGATCATCTCCGATGGTTTCCTCCAGGCGTTCACCCAGTTTGTCACTGGTGTTTTCACCATCCTGGGAACGCTGATCTTTATGCTGACCATCAATGTCCGCATCACTATTCTGGTGGTGATCCTTACGCCGATCTCTCTGCTGGTTGCGGCGAAGATCACCCAGATGTCCCGTTCCTCTTATCTGAAGTCGTCGGATGCCCGTGGCGCACTGGGCGGTCTGGTGGAAGAGATGATCGGTTCGCAGAAGGTGGTAAAGGCGTTTACCTATGAAACCCGTGCGGAAGAGCGCTTTGATGCCTATAACACAGAATTGCAGCGCACCGGCGCAAAGGCAACCTTCTTTGGGTCTATCACCAACCCGGTGACACGTTTTGTCAATGCGCTGATCTACGCTGCCGTAGGTGTCTGCGGTGCACTGGCTGCCACCGGCAATGTGCCGCTGATCGGCGTCATCACAGTCGGACAGCTGGCAAGCTTTCTCACCTATGCTAACCAGTATACCAAGCCGTTTAATGAAATCAGCGGCGTGGTTGCAGAATTGCAGAATGCTGTGGCATCAGCAAAGCGTGTGTTTGCTGTCATTGACGAACCGGCAGAGTCGGACGACAGCCACCTGCCGGAACTGGAACACTGCGACGGCACCATGCAGCTGTCCCATGTGAAGTTCTCCTATGTGCCGGACAGAAAGCTTATCACAGATTTCAACCTGGATGTACACTGCGGACAGCGCATCGCCATTGTCGGTCCTACCGGCTGCGGCAAGACGACGCTGATTAATCTGCTGCTCCGGTTTTATGATGTGGACGGCGGCGAGATTTCCATTGCCGGACAGAATATTGCCGCAGTGACACGGGACAGCCTGCGTGCCTGCTACGGCATGGTTTTGCAGGAGACCTGGCTGTTTACCGGAACGGTGGCGGAAAATATCGCCTACAGCCGACCGGATGCCACACGGGAAGAGATCGTTGCAGCAGCAAAGGCAGCCTATGCGGACGGCTTTATCCGGCGTTTGCCCAAGGGCTATGACACGGTTCTGACCGAGGACGGTAGCGGCTTGTCCCAGGGACAGAAACAGCTGCTCTGTATCGCCCGGATCATGCTGACCGATCCGCCGTTCCTCATTCTGGACGAGGCAACCAGCAGCATCGACCTGCGCACCGAGCAGCGTATCCAGAAGGCATTTGAAAAGCTGATGGCAGGCAAGACCAGCTTTATCATTGCGCATCGTCTGTCCACCATCAAAAGCGCTGACTGGATCCTGGTGATGAACCAGGGCAATGTGCTGGAGCAGGGAACCCACGACTCCTTGATGGAGCAGAACGGATTCTACGCAAACCTGTACCAGAGCCAGTTCGCAGACAGCGAGAAGGCAGAATAAACCGAAAGGCAGCACTGCACGGAGTTTGTACGCTGTTGAACCTTTCCAAAATAGAACACGCTCCCGGTTTCCGTTATGCCTGGAAACCGGGAGCGTGTTCTTATGTAGGGTCTTTCAATGTCGGCAGATGGTCGGGGAGATATCCCAGAATGACTTTTTGCAGGGCATCGTCCCAGCAGAAGTAGATGCGCACCAGTTCCTGGACTTTTACGCCGTACTTGATGTGCATATTCAGCAGATACTTTTTCCCGTCGGCGGTCTGCGCCAGATAGTCGTGGTTGTACACCCGCAGCGCCTCTGCGCCGCAGAACGTGATGTTCCAGCAGTAGCGCTCGCTGTACAGGGCAAAGGTCTCACTGTCCAGGCTGCCCTGGCGAAACCGGGCGTAGGCATCCAGGTAGAGGATGCCGTCGCAGATAATGGCACAGTCCGGCTTTCCGTCGAATTTGCGCAGACTGTTTCTGGCACGCTGGGTAAAGAGAATGTTTTTGGAGAATTGCTTCTCTGCCCATGGAAGGATAGCGTCCTTTTCAGTGGGGAAAGATGCCGCCAGGTCTGCCTTTTGCCGATAAAAGTTAACTCGCTCTGCTGCCTGCTGATAGGCGCTTTCCCGTTCCTGCTGTTCCCGGCGGAGCGTCTCGCAGTATGTTTTCATGCCGTCCAGATCGTCCTGCGCAGTGCGCAGCTGCTTTTGGGTGGTGCGGAGCTTTTCACTGTTCATGCGCATATCGGCGTTTTGCTGGGTGAATTCCCGGACCTGTTTTTTCAGTTCCTCGTTTTCCTGCTGTAAGATGCGGCAGCGTTCTTCCAGGGAGAGGGTCTCTTTCTGGTTTTCCTGGAGTGCTGTGATCTTGGCATCAGAGTAGAACAGGATGTCCCCGAACGAAAAGGCGCTGCGCAAAAGCATCTGGCGCAGTTCCTGCTTGCGTTTTCGTGCAAAGTCCTCCATCTGCTTTTCATACTGCCCGTAGGAAAACCGCTCTGCCGGGCTGCCGTGGCGGAGAATGAGGAAGTCTCCGTTTCGGAGTGACAGCCTGAACTTCCGGGAGAACTCCTCCAGACAGCGTTGCGCCACAAAACAAACTGCGCCGTATCCCAGCAGTTTTTCCGCCAGATCTTCATAGGGGAACACCGGCAGTTTCTCTGTAAGACCAGAACCTGCACTCTCCGTTTTCCCGGCATCTGCCCGGTTCATGCCGGTCATCCGTTTGAGCCACCGATTCGGCGGAATGTGCATCTCCTTGGTGATCTCGGATGTTGCCTCGTTCATCTGGACGTTCCGTCCGGAAAAATGCAGCAGGTCGTTCTGCGTGGAGCGCAGCGAAAGCGTGGAATTGTCGGGAATGTTCAGTGCATCCAGGGAAAGCGTTTTTTGTGCAGTGCCGCTGTCTGCAATGACGATCAGCGGCATATCAAAATCGGCAGCCTGGTACAGTGCGGCAAAGTGGGCGAAGTCTCCCTTAGCGCAGATCTCCATGGGCTTTCCGTCCAGCACAAAACCGTTCTGGACAAACCCTACATTGGGGTTCTGTGCCAATGCCCGAACCACCATAGGACGGAACACCTCACAGGGTGCGCTGCTGTCAGACGGCTCAGAGCAGATGGTGCGGATACCCACTTCGACACGTTCCTTGTGCATCAGAAAAGAGATGTCCGTCTCAAAGATTCTGCCGTTGACTGCGGCACGTTCTCTGGGTGTGCCGAGGTTGGCACCGGCATCCGGTTCAGACAGATGGAACGACCACAGTCCACGGTTTTCCAGGTAAAGCACGTCCACGTGGATGCCCATGGAAAAGCTGAACGAATGCAGTTGCTCCGTGGAAAAATCGGCGTAGTTTTCCGGCTCCGGGGTGCAGATGTCTGCCGGCAGGCTGTCGAACTTTTGCAGGCGGCTGCGCAGCCACCGCAGCGTTTCCAGCACACAGATGCAGAACACCTGTGAAACGGGAAGTTTCTTCTGTGCGGTGTCGGCGTGAAACTGATAGGTGGGATAGCGTTTGATCGGCTGTAAATTGGTAGTCTGGTATTTCATAAGCATCTCCTCACAGCGGCTGATAGGGGTCAATGCCGACGGCATCAAATCCGGCGATCTCGTCATAGGCGGCAAGGGCAAAGTCGAACAGCTTTGCAGCGATCACGCCGCCTGTTCCTTCGCCCAGGCACATTTCACAGTCCAGATAGGCACGCAGATGCAGTGCGTCCAGCGCCATTTTTCCGGCTGGCTCCTTGGAACAGTGGGAGGCGAAGATATAGTCCCGGCACGCCGGGCAGAGCCGGACGGCGCAGTTTGCCGCAACTGCGGAAATGAATCCATCCACCAGCACCGGCACCCGGCAGATCGCTCCGCCCAGAAATGCGCCCATCATGCCGCAGACGTCGAACCCGCCGACCTTGGAAAGCACGTCCAGCACATCGCCGGGGTCTGGCTGGAGCGCTGCGACGGCACGGGAGATCACCTGGATCTTATGCTGCAATCCAGCATCGGATAAGCCAGCCCCACGTCCTGTGACCTGCTCCGGCGGCAAGCCCTGCAGCACAGAGAAAACGGCGCTGGAAGTAGTGGTGTTTCCGATTCCCATTTCGCCGGTAACGATAAGGTTATATCCCTCCGCCGCTTTTTCCTGTACCAGGTCGATGCCGGTACAGACCGCCTGTTCTGCCTCATCCCGGCGCATGGCAGGACCGTGGGCAAAGTTCTGCGTGCCGAAGGCGACCTTGCGGTTCAGCACACCGGGGCAGTCCAGCGCCTGTGCAACGCCGATATCCACCGGGAATACCTCTGTGCCGCAGATACGGGACAGCGCATTGACGGATGCAATTCCTTTGGCAAAGTTTTGCGTAACGGCGGCAGTCACGTCCTGCGTGGTCTGGGTCACACCCTCGGCAACAATGCCGTTGTCGGCGCAGAAGATCAGCACCGCTTTTTTGCGTGGGGCAGGCACGGGATTTTCGCAGATGCCGGCAAGCTGTACGATCATATCTTCCAGCCGTCCCAGACTATGCAGCGGCTTTGCAATGGCGTCCCAGTGCAGACGGGCGCTTTCCATGGCATTTTCATCCAGCGGCCGTATGGTTTCTAGCAATTTTGTCAGCATAGATGACAGTTCCTTTCAACGTGATATATGAGATGTATCTATTATAGCATATCTTTGTCGAAATTGCAACGAAAAGCGGCGGTATTTCATTTTCCTGCGAACAAATTTGAATTTGGAAGATGCTGCCATAAACATTTCACAGATTCGAATAGACATTTCCCTGTTTTTCGGGTATACTAATAATATAAGCTGATTCGGAACATTTCTGCACGCATATGACTGCGGCAATACTAGAGAGGAGATGCTATGATACAGAAATTTACACTGGAATCCCACCACGACCGCCTGTTGCTCCAGGGACTGCTGGTGCTGCCGGAGCAGAAACCGCCACGGGCGGTTTTCCAGGTCGCTCATGGGATGTGCGAACATAAGGAACGCTATCTTCCGTTTTTGCAGGAGATGGCAGATCACGGCTATGTGTGCGTGATACACGATCACCGTGGCCACGGCGGCAGTGTGCGTCAGACGGAGGATCTGGGATACTTTTATCCGGACGGCGGTCCGGCGCTGGTGTCCGATCTGTACCAGGTGACACGCTGGATACGGGAACAGTACCCGGAACTGCCGCTGTACCTGTTCGGACACAGCATGGGTTCCCTGGCAGTACGCTGTTATCTGAAACGCTATCCGGATGTGCCGGACGGCGTGTTTGTCTGCGGCTCTCCCAGCGCTGCTTTCGGGCTGGAACTGGGAGAACGTGTCCGGGCAGTGCTGGCAAAGAAAAAGGGCGCATCCTACCAGAGCAAGCGGCTGGCGGATGCTGTCTTTTCCGGATTCCAGAAACCGTTCCGGGATGAGGGCAGGGACAATGCCTGGATCTGCAGCGATCCGGCTGTGGTAGATGCGTACAATGCAGATCCGCTCTGCACATTCTGCTTTACGCTGAACGGCTATGAGGCACTGCTGTACCTGCTCCGCACGGCGTACAGCGAAACGGAATGGCGTGTGACAAAGCCGGAACTGCCCATCCGGTTTCTTTCCGGGGCAGATGACCCGTGCCGGGGAAATGATGAAAAGTTTGCCCAGGCGGCACAGCTGCTGCGGCAGGTGGGCTATCAGAACGTGTCGTCCCGGCTGTTTCCGGGAATGCGGCACGAGATATTGAACGAAACAGAAAAATCGCTGGTGTACCATGACGTGCTGGAAACGCTGGATGCGTGGCAGTCCAAATAGGAGGAATCGAAAATGACAATACCAAAGGAAATACAGGAAAACCGCATCGCCTGGGCAAAATCGGATGCGCAGCGTGACAAGGGGCTGACCATGCCGGAGGACGTGGAACAGTTCTGCCAGATCGCCTATGCAGAGGATGGACTGGCGGCGCATACGCTGAATGTGTATCGTCCGAAGAATGCAGGGGACACGCTGCCGTTGCTCATCAGCATTCACGGCGGCGGCTGGTTTTACGGGGACAAGGAACTTTACCGTTTTTATTGTGCGCATATGGCGCAGCTGGGATTTGTTGTGGTAGACTGCGACTATCGCCTTGCGCCGGAGTATTCCTATCCGGCGGCGATCGAGGATGTGTGCCGGGTGGTGCGCTGGTCGCTGGAAAACCGGGAAAAGTTCACCCGGAACAAGCACTGGTTTATGGTGGGCGACTCTGCCGGGGCGCAGCTGGTGAGCCAGTACTGCATTCTGGCAGGCAATCCGGCATACCGGGAACAGCTGGACTTCTGCACCTATGACCAGCTGCCGGACGGCGTTGCGCTGAACTGCGGCATTTATGATATGTCCATGGATAATGACCACATCGGAAACTACACCCACGAAACGCCGGCGGCACAGAAAAAACTGCTGGAACAGGTGCTGGATTACATGAACGACAGTTTCCCGGCGGCATATGTGATGACCAGCGTCAACGATGGTCTGCGGCCGCACACAGCGCCAATGAAGAAAAAGCTGGAAACGCTGGGCGTGCCGTTTGTCTATGCGGAATACGGCGAGGGTGTTCCGTCGGACAGCCACGTGTTCCATCTGAACCTGTACAGCGAAAACGGCAAGCGCTGCAACCAGGCAGAGGCAGATTTCCTGCATGGACTGGTAAAGGAATAACAGAGATAAGACAACACTGCTCTTGACAATCTTTTGAAAAAACATTATAATATAACATGGCATAATTTGATTCGAATGAAACTCTGGGAGGAAGAGAGAACAATATGATGGAACATATCCGCAATTTTTGTATTATCGCTCATATTGACCACGGAAAATCAACTCTGGCTGACCGTATCCTGGAACAGACCTATACGGTTGCCAAGCGTGATATGGAAGACCAGATCCTGGACAATATGGATATTGAACGGGAACGTGGCATCACCATTAAGGCTCGTGCAGTTCGGCTGAATTATCGTGCCAAGGACGGCGAGACCTATGTGTTCAATCTGATCGACACGCCGGGACACGTTGACTTTAACTATGAGGTCTCCCGCAGCCTTGCTGCCTGTGAGGGTGCGATTCTGGTGGTAGACGCCTCCCAGGGAATCGAGGCGCAGACGCTGGCAAATACATACCTTGCCATTGAGCATGACCTGGAGGTCGTGCCGGTAGTCAACAAGATCGACCTGCCGGCGGCTGACCCGGACCGTGTCTGCGAGGAGATCGAAAATGTGATCGGCATTCCGGCAGAGGATGCACCCCGTATCTCTGCAAAGGCAGGCATCAACATTGAGTCGGTCATGGAGAAGATCGTGACGGACATCCCTGCACCAAAGGGCGACCCGGATGCACCGCTCCAGGCGCTGATCTTCGACAGCTACTATGACGCATACAAGGGCGTTGTCATCTATATCCGGGTAAAACAGGGTACGGTAAAGGTCGGCGATACCATTAAGCTGATGGCGACCGGCTCGGAATTTACCATCGTGGAGGCTGGCTATATGACCACCAACACGCTGGTGAATGAGGGCGTGCTGCGTGCCGGCGAAGTCGGCTATCTTTCCGCATCCATCAAGAGCATCGGAGACACCCGTGTGGGCGATACGGTTACACACGCTGACCGTCCCTGTGCAGAGCCGCTGCCGGGTTACCGCAAGGTCAACCCTATGGTATTCTCCGGTATCTATCCGGCAGACGGCGCAAAGTACGGTGATCTCCGGGATGCGCTGGAAAAATTGCAGCTGAACGATGCGTCCCTTACCTTTGAACCGGAGACCTCCATTGCGCTGGGCTTTGGTTTCCGCTGCGGATTCCTGGGACTGCTCCACATGGAGATCATCCAGGAGCGTCTGGAACGGGAGTACAACCTGGATCTGATTACCACAGCGCCGTCGGTTATTTACCGTGTCACACTGACAAACGGCGAGGTGCAGTATATCGACAACCCCACCAATTATCCCGACCCGGCAGTAATTGCCAAGGCGGAAGAGCCGATGGTCAAGGCGGAAATTCTGACACCGGCAGACTTCGTGGGAAATGTTATGGAACTCTGTCAGAACCGCCGTGGCGTGTTTGTGAATATGCAGTACCTGGACGATACCCGTGTATCGCTCCACTATGTACTGCCGCTGAATGAGATCGTTTATGATTTCTTCGACGTGCTGAAGTCCCGTACCCGTGGCTATGCGTCCTTCGACTATGAGCTGAGCGACTACATGGAATCCAAGCTGGTAAAGCTGGATGTACTGCTGAACGGCGAGATCGTCGATGCGCTGTCGTTTATCATCCATACCGACAAGGCGTATGAGCGTGCCAGAAAGATCGTGGAAAAGCTGAAGGAGAACATCCCACGGCAGCTGTTCGAGGTGCCGGTACAGGCTGCCATCGGCGGCAAGGTCATTGCCAGAGAGACCATCAAGGCAATGCGCAAGGACGTTCTGGCGAAGTGCTACGGCGGTGACATCACCCGTAAGAAAAAGCTGCTGGAAAAGCAGAAAGAGGGCAAAAAGCGGATGCGCCAGCTCGGTTCGGTAGAAGTGCCGCAAGAGGCGTTTATGAGCGTGCTGAAACTGGATAGTGATGATTAAACGAAAAAATTAAAATAAGGCAACAAAAGTGGTGTGCAATTTGGGTTATTGCACACCACTTTTCGATATTTACAAAACAATCTATAGATGTTCACTGTTTTTTTTTTTTTTTTTTGATAGAATGAAATCATAGACGTATCTGATAGGTACAAAAAAAGGAAATTCCTTTCGCATGATATTGGATATCATTAAAAGGAACAAGAAAAAAGAGGAGCGGTGTTATGTCTTATGTATACAAGTCATCTAAGCCTAGAGAATTTAGGGAGAGTGAGTTACGCTGGATGGACGAATTATTAAAACAAATCGAACCGTTTCAGCAGTATGTTTCTCTTACACAGGATATTTACCAGAGACTTTTGAAACTTCCGGGAGAAAGGAAAAAGAAATCAAATGAGACATTGAAGTCTGCTTTATTTTTAGTTGCGTGTGCCTTAATAATCTACATCTTGGTTTTTGTTTTTTCTGTTGGATTGTTAGGGGGAGTAATTGTTTTCTTTGCTTTTATTATGGGATGTGTCTCATTTCTTAATTTGATTGGGGACTTGTTTACTAGAAAATGTAAGTATGAAAAAGAGTTAAATCAATATATGAATGCACATCCGAATGAATCCCAATCTGCAAAAGCCTTATTAAATGGAAAGACAGATGAAAAACTACAGAATGCAAAGGAACAAATGCAGTTAATTGGGAATAAATTGAACCCATTGATCGAGGCTTTGAAAGATGCAGGCTATTCCTTTATTGTACACGATGTCGTAGAGGAAAAACGATTTTCTGCCGGAAAGATAGCACAATACATGATGAGTGGTAAAAGTCTTATGGAGGCGTATAGTATTTGCAATGATGAATTTGCAGATGAATGTATAAGAGAACTGGCACGTCAGCAACAAGAGGAAGAAAACAGAAGAGCAAGAAGAGAAAGGCAGGAGCAAAAAGAGGCACTGGAAGGAATCCGGGATTCTATCAATCAATCCAACCGGGATGCGCAGAGAAGATTTGAATATGAGAAGTGGAGAGACCTAAAACAAGATATTGATCGTTGGAACCGGAGATAAACCAACTGGCTGCCGCACCATATAAAGGTGCAGCAGCCAGTTTTCGTTTCTATAAAGTTTGCCTTATTCCTTTTTCTGTTCCAGATTCTGATAGGGCAGGGGCTTGGAGAAATAGTAGCCCTGGGTGTACTGGATGTTGGTGGATTCCACCGTCTGCTGTTCGCCGCTGTTCTCTACGTGTTCGGCGATCAGTTCGGCGTTAATGCCTTTGGCGATATCGGAGATCGCCTGTAGGCAAAGCTGTTTCATCGGGTCCTTATCGCAGTTGATGATAAGGTCGCCGTCGATCTTGATGAAATCCGGATTGATTTGCAGGATCGCAGTGAAATTGGAGAACCCTGCGCCGAAATCGTCAATGGCGATCTTGACGCCGAACTTGCGGATCTCGTTCAGGAAGTCCACCATTTCATTGAAATCCCGGATCTTTTCCGATTCCAGAATCTCAAAGGTGATTCGCTCACACGCCCCGGGCGGCAGATCGCTGAGCAGGTCGTACAGCAGGGAACGGCTTGCAGAGGAACTGATATCATAGGCGGAGAGGTTGAGGAAAACGGTTTCCTTTCGATCCCGGAACAGTTCCAGCACCTTTTGTATCATCAGCTGGGACAGCTGCAAATACAGGTGATAGTCCTTGGCGATTTCCAGGAACTGTCCCGGCGCATAGATGTTGTGATCCTTGTCCGACAACCGCATGAGTGCCTCATACTTGGTGATCTCCTGGGTGCGGTTGTCCCGGATGGGCTGGAAGTAGGGGACGATGCGGTCGTAGAGAATGGCATCGCTGATGATGTTGGTCATGCGCAGCTTTTCGTCCATCTGTTTCATGGTCTCGGCGTTGTCCTTGTTGTACAGGAAAAACCGTGCGTTGTGGTCAGCCACGGCGGACATACAAAGCTGTACCTTTTCCAGCAGGTTGGTTTCGCCGATGACCACATGGAAGATGTTGACAGCTGTAATGTTCAGTTCCTTGCAGAAGTAATAGCCGCATTCGTGGAATGCCAGCTCTGCCTGCGCCAGGAACTTGTCGTCCGGATAATCCGGTCCGGCGGCAAAGAAGAAAGACCAGGTGTCGTTGAAGTAAAAAGACAGCTCTGTATCATGCAGTGTGCGGATCATCTGCTGAATGTTTTCCCGCATCAGCTGATTCCAAACTTTTGTACCACGGCGGCCGGAAATCAGAATTCCCTTTTCAATGGAAATCATACAGATTTTGTCGAACCGCTGTTTTCGGTCATCAAATTTGAATTTCACGAGATTATCCAGCTCCATTTCTTTGTCGAAGAACATATTGCTTTGCAGAAGTGCCTCCTGCAACTGAATCTGCTTTGCGATCGAGGGCAGATCTGCTTTCTGACGCATATGTTCCAGATATTGATTGATGTTGTGCCAGTCTGCATCCAGCGTTTGCAGATCCTCCAGGGCAGTCCAGTCAATGGGAAGATATGCGTGGTTGGATGCGGAGAGTCCGAACAGCGTGTTCGCACCCACATATACCTGGTTGTGCTGTGCCGCTCTGCTGATCTCTCCGTAGAGGAATGCGCCGCAGATGCGGCAGCTGCGAAAGACACGCAGTTCCCATTCCGTGCAGTTTTGCATGGCAATGCGGTGAAGTGTTCCGGGGTAAGTAAATATCACTTCACAGGGCGTGGTTTCCAGCTCGCTGCATTGTTTCTGGAGTTCCGCTGCTGCGGTCATGGGGCTGAGGTATGCCATTTGGAATTCCGTCCCCGGAGGCAGCCAGTTGGAATAGGTCTCGATGCGGTCACGTGGTTCGCAGTAATGGATGAACTGTCCCGGATTGCCCGGCTTTTGCAGCCGGAGCGGAAAGTGGAGCAGCAGATCTTCACTCAGCCCGTCGTCTTTGGCATGGCGCAGTTCCCGGAGCATCTTCTGGAACCACTGTACAGCCGGCTGCTGCTCGATCTCTGCAATGTAATCGTGATTGGACTTGGTAATGCGGTGTGTGCCGCCGAATGTCTCCAGCCCGGTGACAGCGCCGCTCCAGGTGCGGAGCTGCTTGTTGTTCAAAATCGCCAGCAGAGCCGTGTTGTGATAAATGCCGTTTTCGTCAAAGGCAAATGTGCCGTATAAGTTGTTGGTAATCATGCCGCCGGCAGCCGGAATATCTGCGCCGGTCTCTTCCAGACAGTCGAGATAGGGCTGCATCTGCATATACTGATCGGTGAAGAATGCAAACATCGCCTTGCTGTCCGGCGTGAGCAGTGCGGCAGTCTCTTCTGCCAGCGCTCCGGGCGTCTTGTCGGCAAAGGAAAGAGGCTGTACCTTTACTTGTGTATGGAGCAGCCGGGTGAAGATCAGCAGGCAGCCGTCCTCATATATGCTGCCGTGATAGATGACCGCAGATGCACTTGTGCCGAGAATTTTTGCATCCGGCAAAAGTTCGGATACGTGCTTGGCAATTGCAACAGCACCTTCCGGCGTGTGGCAGCTGGTGTGGATCATGACCAGCCACGAACTGTCCTCCCGGCGTGCAGGAAGGCAGTATTCCTGGATGAACTGTTCCAGTTCCGTGCGGTTCTGGTATAAGAGCGCAGTGGATGCGATATTGCTGTTTCTCATGGTGTCACCACCTTTATTTTCGTGCCTTTCGGCGCTGGATTTTGTCTTCGTACATTCGGTCGTCTGCGACCTTTATCATTTGATCCAGGTCAACGTTCTTATCCATAGGCTGGATGCAGAAACCGATGCTGGATTCTACCTGGTACGGCTTGTGAGAAATGCTGTTGTAGCGGTGTAGGTATTCCCGGAACCGGAATCGGAAACTGTCGAAATAGCAGCTGTCCGAGTCGGCAATTACGCCGGCAACGGTAAATTCATCGCCGCCGAACCGGGAACAGACTTCACCTTGTATCGCACTAGAGACCAGCGCTTTTCCAACGGTCGTAATGGCGTTGTCTCCCTCGGTATGCCCGAAGGTATCGTTGATATGCTTCAGTCCGTCCAGATCCGCAGAAATGATAACAATGCTCATATTTTTTCCGCTGCTCTCTTTCAGCTGCTGGTGGAACTGGCGATAGAAACCACGCCGGTTCAAAAGCCCTGTCATGTGGTCGTGGACGTAGAGCTTTTCCAGTTCGCTGTTTGCGCTTTTCAGCTGCATATTGATGGATTTGGTGTGCACCTGGGAGTGGAAGATGCCCAGAGACGAATTCATGGCGTTCATGAAACTATTGATCTTTTCGTAGGAATCATGAGAGATATCCGTCTGGAATGCACAGTAGCCCATTACCAGATCCAGAAAGTGCAGGGGGCAGAAGATGACCGGATCTTCCCGCCGGAGCATGGTGGACAGATCGGGGATCAGCTGTTCCAGCGGCGTGATGCAGGCATCCTGGGGCGCCCAGAAATAGCGGTGATACATGACGTTGACCTGTTCGCTGAACGGCTCGCCGTTTCGGTGGCGCTCGCCAAAATCCGGCGCACGGAAGATATCGTCGTTCAGTGCGAACACCATGCTCTCGAAGATAAACTTGTCCTGGATGATTTCCGGCAGTTCTGCAAGAGAAGTCATGCTGGTGACAGCGGACTGTACCTGGCAGGTCAGTTCCTGGCGCTCGTTGGCACGCTTGAGCTGGTCTGCGATATCCTGCATGGCGTTGTTGATGTTCAGCGGTGCAGGCTTTTCACAGCCGCAGGACTGGGAGTAGAGGATATGGAAGTCTATGATGCGTGTCGGCTCGACCGGCAGTCCCTGGTGCAGACGAATGGCAGCCGCAATGACCTCTTTGCCCATGGTGTCGTAGTCCTGGGTGCAGGTGGTGATGTGCGGTACATGATAGTTTGCCTCAGAGATGCCGTCGAATCCGGTGACGATGCAGTCCTCCGGGATACGATATCCGTGATTTTGCAGGAACTGGCTGCAAACGATCGCCATGGTGTCATTGGCGCAGATGATGGCGTCCGGAATGGCACACTGTTCCTCGATGAACCATTGTTCCAGGGTTTCTCTCGTCGGCTTTTCCCAGAAGTCGCCGTAGCCGATGCGGTAGTTGTCCGGCGTAATGTTGTTTTCCGCCATGACCTTTTCAAAGGCGTGGATGCGCTCGTCAGAAAAGGTGTTGTCTCTCACACCAGCCATCATAAAGAGCCGCTTGGCATGGTGCTTCTGCACAACGTGCTGACAGAGCGTTTCAAAAGAGTTAGAATAGTCGAACCGGAAGTTGACACAGCCTTCCAGAAACTTATCAATTGAGATAACGGGGACATTGTGGCTGCGGCAGCTGTCGATGATGCTTTGCAGCACGCTGTCCCGTTTGATGGTGTCCGGGAGGACGATCATGGCATCCAGCATATGATATTGGATCAGCTGGAAAATGGACATCTCACCGTCATCCGTCGGTGTGAGCGGAAGATAGAAGTCTGTCTTGGAATGGAAAATGAAAAGGCGATAGCCCTGCTGCACGGCATATTTATTCAAGGCACGGACGCATTGCAGGCGGTATTCCTCCGGCAGCATAGAGAGACATACGCCGATGATGCGGGGTGTGTTTGTCATCGTGTGGACCTTCTTTCTGTTTTGCAATTTGTGAAAAAATACCAGTTGAGTATCTTGCAGTAAATTCCGAAACTGTAAGAAATGCACAATTTATGATATGTTCTATTATACCATATTTTTTTCGCCTTGTGAAGTATTCGAATTGCACAAATTTCATGAATAAAAAATGTGGATTCTGTTTGATGCAAAAACGGATTTTTTCAGAATGTGCAGACGGCACAAAAGCATAGCGTTTCAGTATGTAAATACTTTGTGAAAATCTTGACAAACAAACCACGCTGTGCTATACTAGAATAAGTGTATCTATTTTTTATAGCATTCTGACTTTTCCCGGAAAAACCTGGTTTTTCGGAGCATATCAAACGGCTGGAGCGGCATTTCCGGCCGGAAAGGAATTAAGATCATGAAAATACGTGAGATTCAAGAGGAGATCCTGCGGCTGAAAAAAGAACGTGATTTCTGTATCCTGGCACATAGTTATCAGACCAGTGATATTCTGGAAATTGCTGATTTTACGGGGGATTCCTATGCGCTGAGTGTAAAGGCAAAGAATACGCCGCAGAAGAATGTGCTGATGTGCGGCGTGCGCTTTATGGCAGAGACCGTAAAGATCCTTTCTCCGGAAAAGAACGTATATCTTTCGAACCCCACTGCCGGCTGTCCTATGGCGGAGCAGATGGACAAGGAGATGATCCGTGCGGTGAAGATGCAGTATCCGGATCATACCGTGGTCGCATACATCAATACCACCGCAGAGCTGAAAACCATCTGCGATGTCTGTGTGACCTCCTCTTCGGCGGTGAAGATCGTCTCTCAGCTGAGCAATGACAAGATTCTGTTTATCCCGGACTGCAACCTGGGCGCTTATGTGCAGCAGCAGCTCCCGGACAAAAAGCTGAAACTGCTCCAGGGCGGCTGCCCCATCCACGCATCTGTATCGGCGAAGGATGTCCGTATTGCCAAGGAGGCGCACCCGGATGCGCTGCTGCTGGTACATCCGGAGTGCCGTCCGGCAGTCTGTGAGCAGGCGGATTATATCGGTTCCACTTCCGGCATCGTCAACTATGCCATGGAGTCGGATGCAAAGGAATTTATCATCGGCACAGAGATCAGCATTGCGGAGACACTCCAGAATGCCTGCCCGGAAAAGCGGTTCTATCCGCTGGCAAAGAAACTGATCTGCGAGAATATGAAGTCCACCACGCTGATGGACATTTATCATATTCTGAAAGACGGTGAGGGTGCGGAGATCCAGCTGGATGCCAAGACGATCACCAAGGCCCGCTGCTGTATCGACCGCATGATCGCATTGGGAGGCTGAGCATGAGAGACCTGCCCAAAGACCTGCACTGGCTGCTGTTCGACTTGGACGGAACGCTGACCGATTCTGCGCCGGGCATTCTGCGCTGTGTGCAGTACGCCCTGGAACAATGCGGCACGCCGGAACCGGACACGGACAAGCTGCGCCCGTTTATCGGCCCGCCGCTGCTGGATTCCTTTCAGCAGTTCTGTGGAATGTCCCCGGAGCGTGCGGCGTATGCGGTGGCGCAGTATCGGGAGCGCTTTTCCAAGATCGGAATGTTCGAGAACAGCGTCTATCCCGGAATACCGCAGCTGCTGGAACGGCTGACGGCACACGGCTATGTGCTGGCAGTTGCCACCTCAAAGCCGGAGGTGTACACCCGGCAGATCATGGAACACTTCGCACTGACGAAGTACTTTACTGTAATTGCCGGCAGTGACATTCACAAAGAGGGCGAGACAAAGGCGGATGTCATGCGTCTGGCGCTGCGCCGTCTGGGACTGCCGGAACAGCAGCCGTCCCGCACGGTGATGATCGGCGACCGGAAACATGATGTGCTGGGGGCAAAGGAATGCGGCGTGCCGTGCATCGGTGTCCGGTATGGCTACGCTGCGCCGGGCGAGCTGGAACAGTACGGCGCAGAATGGGTCACAGATACGCCGGAAACTCTGGCGGAACTGCTCCTGGAATGCACAATCTGATGTTTGCTTTATGCGGCAGAACACATGGAAAATATTTGAAAAGCACTGCAGAAAATGCAGTGCTTTTTTGCGCATTTGTAAATAAAGCAGGCAGGTCTGCGATTGTTTCTGAATTCAGATTGACAGTGTCCGGGGAATATGATAAAATGAAAGAGATAGGGAAAACCGGCGTGATGCCGGGGATTATTCCAAGACAGAAGAATGAAAAAATGCAGCATTCGGCTGCAGTCAGTTTCTGCTGAGTTAGCGGAGGAAACAACAATGATAAACGGATGCAAGGTGGCTGCACTTTGTGTGTCAGAAATACAAAATGAAAATACGCAGAGCATGATCTATCCCATGTATCAATCTCTTCTGGAAAAGAACTGGCGCTGTCTCATTTACAACACGGCAACAGATCTTTTCCGGGATACACCGTTTGACCGGGGCGAGGCGAGCGTCTTTCAGCTCATGGATTTTTCCGTGGTCGATGTTGTGATCGTATATACCCAGTGCCTGAAATGCCGTGCCATCGTGGAGGATATTCTGGCGGCGGCATCGCAGCATCAGGTACCGGTGTTTTTGGTAGAGCCGACAGAGCGGTATTCCAGCGGCATTCGCATCACCTTTGATGAACTGGATGCGTTCCGTGAATTGGTGACCCATCTGATCGAACATCATCATGTGACGAAGTTTGCCTGCATTGCCGGATTCCGGGGCAATCCGGCATCGGAGACACGGGAGATGATCTTCCGGGACGTGCTGAAGGAACACGGCATTGCATTTGATGAAAAATGGTTTGGCTACGGCGATTTTTATGCGTTCCCAACAAAGGCGCTGATGGAGCGCTTTCTGGCTGAGCCGGAGGGACTTCCGGAGGCGATCGTCTGCATCAATGATTCCATGGCGATCGCTGTGTGCGAGGTGCTGTCAGACCATGGCTACAGCGTGCCGGACGATGTGATCGTGACGGGATTTGACGGCATTATCCAGGAACAGTACAACTTCCCGCGGCTGACGACCTGCCGCAGAGATATGAAAAAACTAGGCGCATATATGGCGGAACTGCTGGAGCGTTCGCTGTCTGATACGCCCATGAAACAGGAGTATATCTTTCCGTATACACTGGATGTTTCGCAGTCCTGCGGCTGCCGGAAATGCACCATGGAGTCGGTCAGCCGTGCGGTCAATGCCATCTATTCCCGGATGAACGACAGCGAACAGTACGACCGCTCTATGAAAAATATGCTGACCAAGCTGACTTTTGAACACGATTCGGCGAAAATTCATGAGATCCTGCGGTACTATATCCGTTCGGACAGCTATCTCTGCATGAACTCGGATTTCGAGGACGACAACCCGCCGGAGCATACCTATGAGGAACAGCCGTTCACGGACGTTGTACTGTCGCATCGGTTTTTCTACGGGGAACAGACCACGGAGACGGCGTATATTGCGAAAAAGTCGCTGATCCCGGATTGGAGCCGCCTCATCGAGAAACCGGATCCGGTGGTTTTCTATTCGATCCACAATCAGCAGATGATCTACGGCTATCTGGCAGTGTTCGCAAATCCGTTCAATTATGCGGTACAGCGGATGCAGCAGTTTGTGCTGACGTTCGACAGCTGTGTGGGGATGTTTGTACAGCAGGAATTCCTGCGCAGTTCCAACCAGCGGCTGAAAGAAATTCAGAACAAAATCATCATCAGCTTTGCGGATATGGTGGAGTCCAGAGATGATTTCACGGGACAGCACGTCAAGCGCACCAGCGAGTACCTGCGCATTCTGGTGAAGTATCTGGCGGAGATGCCGGAGTATGCCAATATTCTGACACCGGAGATGCAGAAACGGATGTATAAGGCGGCGCCGCTCCACGACATCGGCAAGATCAAGATCTCAGATGTGGTGCTGAATAAGCCGGGCAAGCTGACACCGGAGGAGTTCGAAGTCATTAAGACACACGCAGAATCCGGCGGCGAGATCATCGAAAAGACACTTACAGACATTGAAAGTGACTCCTATCTGAAAGTGGCACGGGAAATGGCGCTGTATCACCACGAGAAGTGGAACGGCACAGGCTATCCCTACCATCTTTCCGGAGAGGATATCCCGCTCTGCGCCAGAATCATGGCTGTAGTGGATGTGTTCGATGCACTGACCAGCAAGCGTGTCTATAAGGATGCGTTCCCCGTAGAGAAAGCGTTCCGGATTCTGGAAGAGTCCAGCGGAAGTCACTTTGACCCGAAGATCGTGGGGACATTCCTGGCACACAAGGAAGAAGTGACACAAGTTTTATTAAAATATCAGGATGTACATATATGAATGCGTTTTCCAGAACAGAATTACTTTTTGGCGCAGATGCCATGGAACGGCTGGCGAAAGCCCGTGTAGCAGTGTTTGGTGTCGGCGGCGTTGGCGGCTATGCTGTTGAGGCGCTGGTACGGAGCGGTGTGGGCGCACTGGATCTGGTGGATGATGATACGGTCTGCGAATCCAATCTGAACCGTCAGATCATCGCCACCCGTGCCACCATCGGGATGCCCAAAGTGGATGCCGCAGAGGAACGGATCCGCCTGCTGAATCCGGACTGCCGGGTGACAAAGCATCAGAAGTTCTATTTGCCGGAGACTGCCGGGGAGTTTGACTTTTCCCAGTACGATTATGTGATCGATGCCATCGACACTGTTTCCGGAAAACTGGGGCTGGCGGAACAGGCATATGCCAGCGGCACGCCGATCATCAGTGCGATGGGTGCAGGAAACAAGCTGGACCCGACGGCGTTTGAAGTGGCAGATATTATGCAGACATCGGTTTGTCCGCTGGCACGTGTCATGCGGCGTGAGCTGAAAAAGCGTGGTATTCCCAGACTGAAAGTGGTCTATTCCAAGGAACTGCCGGCTGTGCTGCAGCGGCTGGAAAAGACAGAGCAGGGAAAGCCTGTGCCGGGGAGCTGTGCGTTCGTGCCGTCTGTGGCTGGGCTGATCTTAGCCGGAGAGGTCATCAAGGATCTGACCGGTTTGCAGGCACATTTTTGATGGGAAAGGAATTGCTATGCTGACACCGCAGGAACAGGAACGCTACGCCCGGCAGATCATGATGCCGGAGATCGGCGAAACGGGACAGGAACGTCTGAAAAACAGCCGTGTCCTTGTAATCGGCGCAGGCGGTCTGGGCAGTCCGGCAGCCTATTATCTGGCGGCAGCCGGCGTGGGGACAATTGGCATTGCCGACGGAGACAGGGTGGAACCGTCCAACTTACAGCGGCAGATCCTGCACCAGGAGTCTCGTCTGGGACAGAATAAGGCGGATTCCGCCGCACAGACGCTCCACGGGCTGAATTCCCACGTGGATGTGAAAGCGTATCCCTGCTTTTTGGATGCACCTGCGCTGGAAAAACTGGTGCAACAATACGATATTGTGATCGATGCAGCAGATCAGCTGAAAAATAAGTTTATGATAAACGATGTGTGCGTGGCTGCCGGAAAGCCCTTTGTACACGGCGGCATTACCGGCTTTTCCGGTCAGGTCATGACTTATGTGCCGGGAAAAGGTTCGTGTTACCGCTGCATTTTCGGGGACATTCCGGCAGGGGATGCGCCGGCGCCGATTCCGGTGATCGGTGTGACCGCCGGCATCATCGGCACGATACAGGCGGCGGAGGCGATTCGCTTTCTGCTGGGCAGCGACACACTGCTCACCGGAAAGCTGCTGGTGCTGGACGGCAGCCGGATGCAGTTCCGGACAGTGCCGTTCCCTCATGTTTCCGAGGCGTGTCCGCTGCACAAGAAATGATACAGACAAAAGGAGCGACTTAGATATGATGAATCCGAAAATGCTGATGCAGATGAAATCACTGCTGACGAAGTTCCGGCAGAACCACCCGAAAGTGCCGATGTTCTTCTCGGCAGCGTCCCGTGCGATCAACGAGGGCAGTGTGATCGAGATCAGTTTGACTACGGCAGAGGGAAAAGAACTCTGCACCAATATGCGTGTGACCCAGGACGATCTGGAAATGGTGCGGACTCTGGCGGAGATGGCATCGAAGTGAGATAAGAAGAACCGGCATGAAATATGTGCCGAATATAAAGCAAAAAAACGTGTCATTCTGCACCGACAGAGTGACACGTTTTTTGTAAGAAATGTTCTGCTGCGTTTACCGCATTCGTCTCCGATTTGCAGTTTTTCCGCAATTCTGATCGAACGACGGGTTGCAGCAGTAGAAGTTCTTTGCGTTCAGATCGTCCTGCACCTGGCGGAGTGCCTCGCCAAACCGCTGGAAATGCACGATCTCACGCTGCCGCAGGAACTTGATGGGATCACGCACATCCGGATCCTCGCACATCCGCAGGATGTTGTCATAGGTGCTGCGTGCCTTCTGCTCTGCCGCCAGATCTTCGGTCAGATCGGTGATCGGGTCACCCTTTGACTGGAAATACGCCGCAGTAAACGGCACGCCGGCTGCGCTCTGAGGATAAACGCCCAGGGTATGATCCACAAAGTAGGCGTCAAAGCCAGCCTCCTTGATCTGCTCCGGTGTCAAACCGTCTGTCAGCTGGTACAGGATCGCTGAAATCATTTCGACATGAGCTAACTCCTCGGTAGCCACATCAGTCAAAATTCCTTTTACCTTATCCGGCTGCGCCGTATACCGCTGGTTCATATAGCGCAGCGATGCAGCTAACTCGCCGTCTGGTCCGCCAAGCTGTGAAATAATATACTTCGCCGTCTTAGCATTCGGGGTTTTGATCTTCACCGGATACTGGAGTTTCTTTTCATAGACCCACATTTAGTTCGCCTCCTTTTCCCACGGCCACGGTCCCTGATTCCACGCCCAGGGCGCATTGCCGTCTGTCTGGAGCGGCTGGATCGGACCGTACTGGCGGATATAGGCGGACGCTGCCTTCTGCCGCATTGCCTGGTAGTTTTTCCACATCCGCAGCGCCTCCGGACAGCGTGGGTGGGTGTCCAGGTACAGCTGTAACTCGTAGAGGACGAAGTCGTATTTCCGGATCATCGCCATCAGCCGCTGTTTCTCATGCAAAAGAGCCACCTCCTCGGTAAGGATAATCCAACGCCGGGAACATTGTCCCGATGGGAAAAGCTGTGTCCGCATCATACGGCTCTTCCCACTGCTGGTACGGCACATATGCCATTCCCGGCGGTGTCTGATCCGGAAAAGGCGTCGTGGGCTGGAAGGATTCCCGTTCCGTCATCCGGCTCTCCGGCGCATCTGCCGGAACAAAATCCCGCAGAAAATTCCGCTGCATCCCAGCTATTTGCTGGATGCGTTCCAATTGGTTCTGCATTCTGCACATACTCCTCTCTGCACCGAATCTAGGCATTCCCGGTGCATTCTAATGTATGCAAAACGGCACATTTTCGTGTTTCCGGGACATTGCCCGAAAAAATTCACATCCCGCTCCTTGACTTTTCCCATTTTTATGGTATACTATCATACGGACAGTGCGAACGGTTTTTCCGGGCGGCTCCGCTCCCGTTCCCTGTCTCATGAAGAAGGGAGAATTGGATATGATACAACTCATTGCAACAGATATGGACGGAACGCTGCTGGATAATGAAAAGCGGCTTCCGCCACAGCTGCCTGCACTGCTGGAGGAATTATATCGCCGTGATATTACATTTGCCGTGGCAAGCGGCAGATCTCATATGATGCTGACCAATCTGTTTGGGGAACTCGCCGAAGAGATCATTTTCATCTGCGACAACGGGGCGTGCGTCATGTATCCGCATGAGGCGCCCATGCTGCACAGCCTGCCAAAGGAAGTCATCCGCCAGACGCTGGATGCCTGTCATCAGCTGTCCACCGCCGTTCCGGTGCTGTGCGGTTTCCACCACATTTATTACCCGGAAAACAACAACGCCGCCATGCAGCGTGAGATCCAGCGGTATTACCGTGATCCCCAGGTTGTTCCCTATGATATGCTTTATGCGGTAGACGAGCCGATTTTGAAAATCGCCCTGTGCGACACCAACGGACCGACCCGTGAGGCATATCCTGCCATGCGGGATGCCCTGGGGGATAAGTACGAGTTGCTCATTTCCGGCGACTGCTGGATGGACATTATGTGCAAGGGCATCACCAAGGGCGCTGCGCTCCGGGAACTTCAGGAACGCATGGGCATTACGCGGGCGGAGACCATGGCTTTCGGGGACTATGACAACGATATCACCATGCTGCAATGCGCTGAGTTCAGCTACGCCATGGAGAATGCCTCCGACCGGGTCAAGCTCCAGGCGAGACATACCGCACCTGCCAATACCAAAAACGGCGTGGTTCGGGTGCTGTGCGAAACGCTGGGTATCCACCCGGAATCTCTCTGAACGTGCATTTTACCTGGATTTCACCGGGAATTCGAAAAAAAACGCTTTACAAAACTGCAAAAATATGATATACTAGCCTTGATATCCAGACGCAAAAGGATATCAAGGCTTTTTTACAGCTTGGTCGGTTTTACGAAACCGGCTCAAATGACAGAAAGGAGTTTTGCATGGAAGCCTATATGCCGTTTCTGCTGTGGGGTGGTCTTTTTGTAGTGACCGTTCTGGTGGAATTCGCCACACAGCAGCTGGTGAGCATCTGGTTTGCAGCCGGATCGCTGGCAGCGTTTCTCGCCGTCTGCTTTGGCGCATCTCTGCCGGTGCAGGGTATCCTGTTTCTGGCGGTCTCCGTGCTGCTGCTGATCTTCACCCGTCCCATCTGCCGCAGGATCTTTTCTTTCGGCATCAAGGACACCAATAACCAGGAAATCGGACGCATCGCCGTGGTAATCCAGGAAGTTGATCCGGTGAAGAATACCGGACGTGTCCGCCTGGATGGTGTGGACTGGATCGCAGTTTCCCAGGACGGCACGATCATCCCGGAAAACACCAGCGTCCGCATTGAGGCAGTCAGCGGAACAAAGCTCACCGTGAGCCGTCTGCCGGAGACTGTCACCGCAGGCACAGCACAGTAAGCACACGCTCAGCGTACCAAAAACATTGCAACATGGATTCAAAAAGGAGAAAACATTATGGCATTTCTTGTGATTTTAGCAGTACTTGTATTTATCGTGCTGGTACTGGTTTCCCGTATCCGCATCGTTCCCCAGGCAAACGTCTACGTTGTCGAGCGTCTGGGTGCATTCTATAAAGCGTGGGGCACCGGCATCCACTTCCTGGTACCGTTTATCGACCGTGTGGCAAAACGGGTCTCCATTAAGGAACAGGTAGTTGACTTCAAACCCCAGGCAGTTATCACCAAGGATAACGTTACCATGCAGATCGACACAGTCGTGTTCTTCCAGATCACAAACTCTGTACAGTTTGCATACGGCGTAGAGCATCCTATCGCAGCCATCGAGAATCTGACGGCTACCACGCTGCGTAACATCATCGGTGAACTGGAACTGGACGCAACGCTGACTTCCCGTGACCTCATCAACACCCGTATCACAGAGACCCTGGATCTGGCAACAGACCGCTGGGGTATCAAGGTCATCCGTGTCGAACTGAAAAACATCCTGCCGCCGGCTGAGATTCGTGATGCCATGGAAAAGCAGATGAAGGCAGAGCGTGAAAAGCGTGAAAAGATCCTGCGTGCCCAGGGTGAAAAGGAATACCAGGTCACTGTGGCACAGGGTGAAAAGGACGCCAAGATCCTGCGTGCAGAGGCTGACAAGCAGACTGCGATCCTGAAGGCAGAGGCTGACAAGGAGGCTGTGATCCTGCGAGGCGAGGCGATCAAGGAACAGAAAATGCGCATCGCTGTCGGTGAGGCACAGGCAATCGAACTGGTACAGAAGGCACTGGCAGACAGCCTGGTCAAGCTGAACGAGGCAAACCCCAGCGAGTCGGTTCTGAAGCTGAAATCTCTGGAGGCGTTCGAAAAGGCTGCGGACGGCAAGGCAACCAAGATCATCATTCCCAGCGAGATTCAGGGTCTGGCTGGTTTGGCTGCCGGTCTCAAGGGCGTTCTTTCCGATGTTGCTCCGGCTGGCGAAACGACCACCGCAGCAACCACAACAGCTGCACCGACCAAACAGTAAATTTTTCCGATTTTCCAAAAATCAGACAATACCGAAAAAGGCGGCTTTTTGCCGTCTTTTTTTGTGGAAAAAGCTGATTTTCCGGGAAAGCCGTTTCTTCGTGTCGTTCCCCTTGCAATCCTGCCGCAATTTGTTGTATAATAAGAGGTAGCGGCAAAGAAAGCGATTATTGCTTCCTTGCTGGAAAACCGCTCCGTACTACATAAAAATAAAAAAATACAGACGAACCGAGGTCTTATCATATGGTTTTTTCCCGATTGTTTTTCATCTATCTATTCTTTCCCATCTGTTTTCTCTGCTACTTTGCCACGAAGAAAACGTCCTACCGCAATGCAGTGCTAATCGTCTTTTCTCTGCTGTTCTACGCCTGCGGTGACCTTTCCTTCCTGTGGCTGGTCGTGGCGAGCGCTCTGGTGAATTTCGTCCTGGGGCGTGGCATTGAACGATTCCGGGACAAAACGCCGGCAAAGCTGCTCCTGGCGCTTGGGCTGGTTCTGAATCTGGGGACACTGGTCGGGTTCAAATACACCGGCTTTTTCATTGAAAATCTGAACCACTGGTTCTCTCTGTCCATCCCTGTTCCAGATCTGCCGCTGCCGCTTGGCATCAGCTTTTTCACGTTCCGCACGGTTTCTTATCTCATCGACTGCGCCTGGGGCAAGGTCAAGTCGGAACGGAACTTTTTCACATTCCTGCTGTACGTTTCATTTTTCCCCATCACCATTTCCGGACCTATCGCACGGTATGAGACCATGCAGGCAGACCTGCACCAGCGCCGCATTTCAGCGGACGATATCAGCATCGGTTTCGGCAGAATTGCCGTGGGACTTGCCAAAAAGATCATGCTGGCGGACCGGCTTTCTGGCATCGTAGACCAGTTCCTGGGGAACGATTTCACCTCACAGACCACCCTGGGCGTGTGGTACGGCGTTGTGCTGTATGCCCTGCAAATGTACTTTGACTTTTCCGGCTATTCGGATATGGCAATCGGTATTGCACGCATTTTCGGATTCCACCTGGACGAAAACTTCCGCCACCCGTTCCTGTGTAAGGATATCACGGAGTTCTGGCAGCGCTGGCATATTTCCCTGGGGACTTTTTTCCGGGATTATCTGCTGTATGTGCCGCTGTTCGGCAAGCGCCGGAAGATCGGCGGTCTGCTCCTGGTCTGGTTCTGCACCGGACTCTGGCACGGCGCAAGCTGGAACTACATCATCTGGGGCATTTATTACGGACTGTTCCTCATGCTGGAAATGGGCATCGGCAAAAAGGGCATGAAGAAGATCCCGGCAGTCATCCGCCATATCTGCAACAAAATCGTTATCGTTGTGGGATTCGGCATTTTCTACTGCACCGGCGGCATCGACCAGCTGGGCGATATGCTCCTGGCGATGGCTGGACAGAACGGCACAGGCTGGTATGACACCATGCTGGTGACATCCGTACAGAACAACCTGTTCCTGCTGATCGCTGCACTACTGTGCTGTTTCCCGCTGCTGGAGCTGCCCAAAAAGTGGATGGCGAAAAATCCGGCAGTCAACCTTACGCTTTCCGTTACGGGTACGGTTCTGGCAGCCGGACTGCTGATCGTCAGCAGTATCTTAATGGTTGACGCAACGAACACCCCGTTCCTATACACCAAGTTCTAAGAAAGGAGACGGCAGTCATGGACGAAAACAACAACAATCCGAATACCCCGAATCCGCAGAACGACTTCGATCTGGACGCTGCGCTGGAAGAAAAATTCCAGCAGGTGCAGCAGGATCTGGACCGTCTCCGGGCAATGAATGCCAACGCCGATGCACAGCAGGCAGCGGAAAGTGCCGATGTGCCGCCGGAAGAGTCTACAGAGGAAACGACAACTCCGGAAGAGCCTTTGCCGGAGACAGAACCAGCGGAAGAACCGCCTGCTGCGGATTCTGCACCGACGGAAGATGCGCCGCAGTTTGAGATTGCCGAAGAGGCGTTATCGGAAACTGCACCAGCGGCAAATACGCCGGAGGACAAAGAATCCGCCAGAGAGCGGAAGGCTCGCTATAAACTGAAACGACAGATTTTGATTACCAATCGGGTAGGCGCAGTCGTCCGAATCTTTGCCATTGGTTCCATCATTTTCGGCGGCTCCATCTTTCTGCTGGTGGGCAATCGCCCCACAGAATCCGCCGAAGAAAACCGCAAGCTTGCCACACCGCCGTCCTTTTCCATGGACACACTGGAAAGCGGCGATTACATCGCAGACTGGATGCACTACTACGAGGACACCGTTCCCGGTCGCAGCAACTTCAAGCATATGATAAGCAAACTGGAAAGCTACCAGGGCTTGCAGGGTGAAGACAAGGTGCAGTTCTACGGCAACATTGCGCCGGTCAAGAAAGACACGGAGAGTGAGAAGAAAGACAATGTCACCACCACTGCGCCGGTTGCCAGCGGAAACAGCGCCGGTGTGACCACAACGGTCACTACTGTCACCACCGAACCGGAGGCAGACCCCATTGAGATCGGAGACGGCATTGTTCTGGTGGACAAGCGTGCCATCAGCATCTACGGCGGCAGCTTTTCCCGTGGAGAAAAATACGCCGCAACACTGAACGAATACAAGAAACAGCTGGGCGATAAGGTGAACATCTATTCCCTGGTCGCACCTACCGCAGTTTCCTTTTATCTGCCGGACTCCTATTCCGGTTATACCGGCAGCGAGTCGGACAACATCGACCACATTGACGAGAACCTGCAAAACGTCAAAGCTGTGGACGCATATGCGGCACTGGCGGCGCATACCGACGAGGACATCTATGCACGTACCGACCACCACTGGCTGCCCCTGGGCGCTTACTATGCGGCAGAGGCGTTTGCCAAGACAGCCGGCGTGAACTTTGCGCCGTTGTCCAGCTACACCAAGACCACACTTTCCGGCTATCTGGGCAGTATGTACACCTTTACCAAGAGCGCCGTATTGCAGGAGAACCCGGAAGATTTCACCTATTATACGCCGCACAACCAGTACACCACCCAGTATTACGACACCAATTTCACCAACGAACGGGACGGCAAGCTGCTGATCTCCCTGGACAATGTAGAACCGGTCAGCTGGTATCTGGTATTCATGGGCGGCGACGAAAAGATCACACACGTCAAGACCGATGTCACCAACAAGCGGACGCTTGTCATCGTGAAAGACAGTTACGGCAATGCGCTTGTGCCGTATCTGACGCAGTCCTTCTCGGACATCTATGTCATTGATATGCGCTATTTCGATTTGAATGCCGTTTCCTTTATGCAGCAGGTCGGTGCAACGGATGTTTTGTTCGCCATGAACACATTCAGCGCCACCGGCGGCAACAGCGAATGTCTGGAAACCATCCGGACGCAGTAAAGAGGTCTCACAATGAAAGAACTGGAATATCCCTTTGACAGCAGCTTTCTGCTGAAAAAACGACGCAAACTGAAAAAAAGCCTCCTGGCAGACGGCAGCCAACGCATGGAAAAGCGCATTGCCGTGCTGGGCGGCTCAACAACAAACGATATCATCTCCATGCTGGAACTGTTCCTGCTGAACTGCGGCATTCAGCCTGCCTTTTATCAGTCGGAATATGCACAGTACTGGCAGGATGCCATGTTTGACAATCCGGAACTGGAATCGTTCCAGCCAGACCTGATCTTCATTCACACCACCAGCCGCAATATCAGCGAGGCACCGCTGCCCCTTTCTGCATCGGAGCAGGAGGTCCGGGATGCACTGGAGCGCCAGTTCAGCCACTTCAGCCAGATGTGGGAGCGTCTGCATGAAGTCTATCACTGTCCCATTATCCAGAACAACTTTGAACTGCCGTCCACTCGGCTCATGGGAAACCGGGATGCCTGGGACTGTCACGGCATGGTCTGGTTTATCCAGGAACTGAACCGCAAATTCGGACAGTATGCCGCATCCCATTCCGACTTTTATCTCCATGACCTGCACTATCTGGCGGCAAGCTATGGGCTGGATGCCTGGCACGACGATTCCTACTGGTATCTGTACAAGTATGCCATGACTCTGGACGCTGTCCCGGAATTCGCCTACAGTCTGACCCGAATCATCCGCTCTATCTACGGCAAGAACAAAAAAGTCCTGGCGCTGGATCTGGACAACACGCTCTGGGGCGGTGTCATCGGCGATGACGGACAAGAGGGCATTGCCATCGGACAGGAGACTGCCGAGGCAGAGGCATACACAGAGGTGCAGGAGTACTGCAAGGCACAGAAACAGCTGGGCGTGCTGCTGACCGTATGCTCCAAAAATGAGCCGGAGAACGCCAAGCTGGGGCTGTCCCATCCGGACTCTGTGCTGCATGAGGAGGATTTTGTCACCGTCTGTGCCAACTGGGAGCCGAAAGACCAGAACCTGCTGCACACCGCAGAAACCCTTTCGCTGCTGCCGGAAAGCTTTGTCTTTGTGGATGACAACCCGGCAGAACGGGATATTGTCTCCGCACAGATCCCCGGCATTGCCGTTCCGGCATTTGACAGCCCCACAGACTGCATCCGTGTCCTGGATCATGCCGGCTATTTTGAAACGACGACTTTTTCGGCGGCGGATGCCAACCGCAGCGAGATGTACCGTGCCAACGCAAAGCGTGCGCAGATGCAGCAGACTTACGCCAACTACACCGACTATCTGCTGGGGCTGGATATGCACGCCGAGATCCGGGACTTCGACCCGGTGGCACTTCCCCGTATCGTCCAGCTGACCAATAAGAGTAACCAGTTCAATCTGACCACACGGCGCTATACCCAGAGCGAGATGGAACAGATCGCCGCAGACGACAAGCATATCCGACTTTACGGACGGCTGCGGGATAAATTCGGTGACAATGGCATTGTTTCCGTGGTGATCGGTGAAATCTCGGGAGACACGCTGCACATTGAGCTTTGGCTCATGAGCTGCCGTGTGTTGAAACGGGACATGGAACTGGCGATGCTGGACACGCTGGTGGCGGCGTGCCGGGAGCGAAACATCCGCAGCATCTGCGGCTACTACTACCAGACGGCAAAAAACGGCATGGTTCGGGATCTGTTCGGCAAGTTTGGCTTCACCAAAACGGAACAGTTCGAAAACGGCGACAGCACCTGGCATTTGGATGTTGCCGGGTACAGCAATCAGAACCATGTGATCCAAGTAAATGAAAAGGAGCATCAGAAGGCATGACACACGAGGCAATTTTAGAGAAACTGAACGAGATCTTCCAGGATATTTTCGACGATGATTCTCTGGTAATCACAGAGACGACTACCGCCAACGACGTAGAAGACTGGGACAGCATTGAGCATATCAATCTGATCGACGCTGTGGAAAAGGAATTCGGAATGAAGTTCAAGATGCAGGAAGTTTCCGGCATGAAAAACGTAGGCGAAATGGTGCAGATCATTGCAGAGCGCTGTGCTGAACCCAAGCCGAAAAAGCGGGGATTGTTCCGGCGGTAAACGGAAAACTGCAAAAATGACGATTCATAATCAAAAGCGCACCGTTCTCAAAACGGTGCGCTTTTTGTCGTCACATTCCCTAAGAGCCTGTTCCGTATCTTTTTCCACACGTCTTTTCGGCAGATTTCGCCGCTGACTGCGTCAAAAATCCTTGCCATACGATAGTATGCCTGCGGATTTTTTCTTGTCACCGACAAAATCATGCTTGAAAATCCGCACATAAAAAGATACAGAACAGACTCTAAGAAATCCACATCCCATATCATGAAAATTCTCCGTGAAGAATTTGTAAACCTGCATTTCGTCCCATTGACATACTAGGTTGGTAGGTGTATAATAGGGACAAACAGGGAAATACTGAAAGCAATATGTCAAACTGTTCTCAGAAATTCCCGGAGCAAAGGAAAGTGGTAACCTATGATCGTGTCCACAAAAGGACGCAATGCGCTCAAGCTGATGATGTGCCTGGCGCAGGTGGACGACCATTCTTACACGCCGCTGAAAGTCATTTCTGCCCAGCAGAACATTTCTCTCAAATATCTGGAAAGCATCACATCTATGCTGTCCAAGCAGAAATTTGTAGAGGCTGCCAGCGGAAAAGGCGGCGGTTATCGGTTGTCCCGTCCGCCGGAAGAATACAGCGTGGGAGAAATCCTGCGTGCGGTGGAAGAGTCCATCGAACCTGTAAAGTGCATCGAAAACGGCACGCCGATCTGCGAAACGGCAGATTCCTGCCACACCCTTCCGATCTGGAAAGGGCTTTCTGCACTGATAAACAACTATCTGAATTCCATTACCCTTGCCGATGCGGTAAATTATAAAGATGAAGAAGGAGAAGATGTAACATGAGTCATAACGATCTGCTGCGTATTCAGAATCTGAAAGTTTGTGCCGGAGAAAAAGAGATCCTCCACGGCATTGACCTGGATATCCACGAGAATGAGGTACACGTACTGATGGGACCGAACGGCACCGGTAAGTCTACACTGGGCGCGGCGCTCATGGGCAATCCGGCTTATACCGTAACCGGCGGCGACATTATTTACAAGGGACAGAACATCAACGAGATGCCGGACAACGAGCGTGCCAAGAACGGCATTTTCCTGTCGTTCCAGAACCCCATCGAGATTCCGGGCATCACCGTCAGCGCCTTTATCCGCAGCGCTCTGGAGGCAAAGACCGGCAAGCGCATTCGTCTGTTCAGCTTTAAGAAAGAGCTGGAAGAGAAGATGGAACTGCTCCAGATGGATCCGTCCTATGCAGAACGTGATCTGAACGTAGGCTTTTCCGGCGGCGAAAAGAAAAAGACCGAGATTCTCCAGATGCTGATGCTGAATCCGGAATTCGTTATTCTGGACGAGACAGACTCCGGCCTGGACGTAGACGCAGTCCGCACCGTTTCCAAGGGCATCGAGGCATACCGGAAACAGTCCAAGGGCAGTCTGCTGGTCATCACCCACAGCACCAAGATCCTGGAGGCTCTGCCGGTGGATTATACACACATCATGGTAAACGGAAAGATCGTCAAGACTTCGGACAGCTCGCTGATCGAAGAAGTCAACGAGAATGGTTTCGCAGCTTACGAAAACGCTGAGTAAATAATTGCCGCAGGATGACCGAAAGGGTGAAAAACGTGAAAGAAAAACAGCAGATCGCAGACATTGACAGAAGTGTCTATGATATTAAAGATAAAGAAACCGATTTCTATAAGGTGGATGCCGGTCTGACGCCGGCGCTGGTCGAAAAGATCTCCAAAGAGAAGAACGATCCGGTATGGATGCAGCAGTTTCGTCTGCACTCGCTCCAGATCTACAACGAACTGGAAGTGCCGGACTGGGGTCCGTCCATCGACGGGCTGAACATGGACAACATCGTTACCTACGTTCGCCCGAATACCAAGATGAAGGCGAAATGGTCTGATGTGCCGGAGGATATCAAGAATACATTCGAGCGCCTGGGTATTCCGCAGGCGGAGCGAAAGTCTCTGGCAGGCGTCGGCGCACAGTATGACTCCGAACTGGTGTATCACAATGTACGCCAGGAAGTCGCAGACCTGGGCGTTGTGTATACCGACCTGGAAAGTGCAATGCACGGCGAATATGCGGAGATGATCCGGAAGCATTTCATGAAACTGGTTCCGCCTACTGACCATAAGTTCGCAGCGCTCCACGGCGCAGTGTGGTCCGGCGGTTCGTTTGTGTATGTGCCGAAGGGCGTGTCCGTGGAAATTCCGCTGCAGTCCTATTTCCGGCTGAATGCACCGGGCGCAGGTCAGTTTGAGCATACTTTGATTATCGTAGATGAGGGTGCATACCTTCACTTTATCGAGGGCTGTTCCGCACCAAAGTATAACGTGGCAAACCTTCACGCCGGCTGTGTAGAACTGTTCGTCGGCAAGAATGCAACCCTGCGCTATTCCACCATCGAGAACTGGTCGAAGAATATGTACAATCTGAACACCAAGCGTGCGCAGGTGGAAGAGGGCGGCAAGGTAGAATGGGTCTCCGGCTCGTTTGGCTCTCATGTGTCCTATCTGTATCCCATGAGCATCCTCAAGGGCAAGGGCGCAAAGATGGAGTTTACCGGCATCACCTTTGCCGGAAAGGGACAGAACCTGGATACCGGTGCAAAGGTAGTACACGCTGCGCCGGATACCACTTCGTATATCAACACCAAGTCCATCTCCAAAGACGGCGGCATCAGCACATTCCGCAGCTCTGTTGTAGTCAACAAGAACGCAGAGGGTGCAAAGTCCTCGGTATCCTGTGAGTCACTGATGCTGGATGCGGAGTCTCAGTCGGATACCATTCCGGCAATTGATGTCCGCACCCGCAAGGCAGACGTGGGACACGAGGCACAGATCGGCAAGATCAGCAACGAGGCGATCTTCTATCTCATGTCCAGAGGGCTCAGCGAAGAGGATGCCAGAGCCTGCATCGTCAGCGGTTTCGCAGACAATGTTTCCAAGGAACTGCCGCTGGAATATGCGATCGAAATGAACAATCTGATTCGTCTGGAAATGAAAGGCAGCATTGGGTGAGGTGAGCATGATGGAAAATAATACAATTCGAGTAAATGCACTTCCGACTCTGACATGGCACAGACTGCACGTCAATGCCTGCCAGACAGAGCCCTATGTTCCGGCAAAGCCCTGCGCTATCCAGGCAAAATCGGAAAAGGGCAAGGCGGTTGTTTCCGCACTGGAATCTGGCAGCGACTGCAGCGCTGTTGAGACCGGTGTCGGCAAGGCCGTGGACGATCTGTTCCAGTGGGGCATGACGGTGACTGCGGCTGAAAACACCGAGGATACCGTGCATATGGAGATCGGCAGCGAGGACGGCGGCGACTGTGCTGCATTCGTCAACGTCCAGGCAGAGTCCGGCAGTGATCTGACACTGGTGCAGATCTGGAAAGCCAATGCGTCCCATGCGGCACTGCGGACAGTCGTTCGTGCAGAGTCCGGCGCAAGAGTCCGTCTGATTCAGATTCTGGCAGATGCCAGCGAAGAGAGCATCAATGACGTGGGCTGTGTGACCGGCGAAAAGGCATCGTTTGAGGTGATCCGCCTGTATCTGAGCAAGGGCAATGTGATCTCCGGTATCCGTACCGACCTGGCAGGAAACGGCAGCAGCTTTACCCACAAGACCGGTTATCTGGTCCAGCCGGGAAAGAAACTGGATATGAATGTGATCGCTAACCACATCGGCAAAAATACCGAGAGCGATATCCGTGCCGAGGGTACGCTGTATGACAGCGCAGAAAAGGCGTTCCGTGGTACGATTGACCTCAAGCGTGGCTGTGCCGGCTCAGAGGGCAAGGAAGAAGAGAACGTACTGCTGCTGGGCGATGACGTTATCAACAAGACCATTCCGCTGATCCTCTGCACCGAAGAGGATGTCAAGGGCAGCCACGGCGCATCCATCGGCGAACTGGAACAGGGAATGCTGTTCTATTTCGAGGCACGTGGCATCAGCAGGGAAGAGGCTGAAAAAATCGTGGCAAAGGCACGTCTGGAACGGCTCTGCCAGGATACGGAAGACGCAAAAACAGCAGAATATATGCACCAGATCATTGAAGAGGTGATTTAAGATGACAGCATGGAATCCGGAAAAAGTGCGGCAGGATTTTGTCCTGCTCCGGAACACCGACCGGGTCTATTTCGATAATGCGGCAACTTCGCAGAAACCCCAGTGCGTTCTGGATGCAGTGGAGGAGTTCTATCAGAAATACAACGCCAATGTACTGCGTGGGCTGTATCCGCTGAGCGTGGAGGCGACCGAACGCTATGAGGCTGCCCGGAGAACTGTACAGCGGTTCATCCATGCTGCCTGTCCGGAAGAGATCATCTTCACCCGGAACGCAACAGAGAGTATGAACCTGGTGGCATACAGCTACGGCATGGCAAATCTGAAAGCCGGGGATGAGATCCTGGTTTCCATCATGGAACATCACAGCAACATCTTGCCGTGGCAGATGGTTTCCCGTGCCACCGGAGCAAAGCTGGTCTTTCTGGAGTGTGAGCCGGACGGCACAATCACCAAGGAAAAGATGGACGCAGCATTTTCGGAACACACCCGGATGGTGGCGGTGACCCAGGTTTCCAACGTGCTGGGATGTGTCAACGATATCCCGGAACTGGTCAAGCGTGCCAGAGCCTGCGGCGCAGCCATTCTCATGGATGCGGCACAGAGCGCACCGCATATGCCCATTGACGTGCAGAAACTGGACGTGGACTTTGTGGCGTTCTCCGGTCATAAGATGCTGGCACCTATGGGTATCGGCGTGCTGTACGGCAAGCAGGAACTGCTGGAAAAGATGCCGCCGTTTCTGACCGGCGGCGAGATGATCGAGACCGTTTCCCGTTACGATGCCGTTTATGCGGAACTGCCCCATAAGTTCGAGGCAGGCACAGTTAACGCCGGCGGTGCAGTCGGTCTGGCGGCAGCCATTGACTATCTGGAATCCTACGGCATGGACAAGCTCCACGCTGTGGAACAGGAACTGACTGCGTATCTGTTCCGGGGCATGAAGGCGATTCCGCACATCCATGTGCTGGGTTCTGACCGGGAGGATAACCATACCGGTATCGTTTCCTTTGCCGTAGACCAGGTACATCCCCACGATATCAGCGAAGTGCTGAGCAGCGACGGCATGGATATCCGTGCCGGCCATCACTGTGCACAGCCGCTCCATGACCATCTGGGCGTACATTCTACCGCTCGTGCCAGTCTGATGTTCTATAACACCAAGGAAGAGATCGACCGGTTCCTGGAGAGCGTTTCCAATATTCGAAGAAGGATGGGCTTTGGCAATGAATAACTTTTACAATGAGATTCTGACGGAACACAACGTCCGTCCGGAGTTCAAATATGACCTGGAATGTCCCACCATCAAGCTGGAAGGCGTAAACCCCAGCTGCGGCGACGACATCTGGCTGAACCTGGTAATGAAAGACGGCGTCATCCAGGATGCGTCCTTCAACGGCGACGGCTGTGCCATTTCGCAGGCATCTGCGGATATTATGATCGGCATGGTACTCGGCAAGACCAAGGAAGAGGCACTGCACTTGGCAGATCTGTTCCTGAAAATGATTAAGGGAACAGCAACGGATGCCGAGGTAGACGAACTGGAAGAGGCATCGGCGCTGCAGGATATTTCCCATATGCCGGCACGTGTGAAGTGTGCCGTTCTGGGATGGCGCACCCTGCGTGAGGCAATCGAAAAGTTAGACGGCAAGGCATAATTGTGCTGCCTTGAAAACCTGTTTTCGTGGAAAGGAATACCACTGAAAGCAGGTTTTTCTGTGGGAGGATATCACGATGAAATCCATTTTAATCAAGGACACCACACGGGAAGAGCGCATCCGTATCGTGACCCAGTCGCTCCAGGTCTGCGGTCAGACCTGTGAGTTCTGCAATGGCTGTGACAATCTGGGCGGCGGTATGGTGGACAGCTATTTCCAGCCGTATATCGACGGCGAAAAGGAGATCGCAGAGTTAAACGCCGCTTATCACAGCGGTTTGGTGAGGTAAGTGCATGGTAGAAGAAATTACGATACAGGAACTGGCACAGATGAAACCGTCTGCCTGTCAGATCATTGATATGCGGGACGAAACGGCATTTGCGCTGGGACACATTGACGGCGCAGTGCTGATTCCGCAGAAAGAACTGGAAACATCCCACGGGGAACTGCCCAGGGACAAGACGCTGGTCATCTACTGCCGCAGCGGCATCCTCAGCGCAGACGTGGCGGAACAGCTCCGGGACGAGGGATACCAGGCGGTAAATCTGGTGGGTGGCTATGTGCAGTGGCTCCAGGACAAGATTCGCCGGGAGACGAAAAACGAAAAGGCTGCCGAAGTGGAACAGGGACTGCGCAAGAAGTTCCACCGGGTCATTTTCAGCCGCTTTGCAAAGGCAATCAAGACATACGATCTGATTCAGCCCAACGATCGCATTGCCGTCTGCATTTCCGGCGGCAAGGATTCTATGCTGATGGCGAAACTGTTCCAGGAACTCCAGCGCCACGGAAAGTTTCCGTTTGAACTGGTCTTTCTGGTAATGGACCCGGGCTACAGCGCCGAAAACCGGCAGATCATCGAGTCCAACGCCAAGCTGCTGCAAATTCCCATTACGGTTTTTGAGACCAACATTTTTGATTCGGTCTATAACGTGCAGAACAATCCCTGTTACTTATGCGCCCGTATGCGCCGTGGACACCTTTACAATAAGGCAAAGGAGCTGGGCTGCAACAAGATCGCCCTGGGACATCACTTCGATGATGTCATCGAGACCATCCTCATGAGCATGATCTACGGCGGACAGGTGGAGACCATGATGCCGAAGCTGCACAGTGCCAACTTCGAGGGGATGCAGCTGATACGTCCCATGTATCTGATCCGGGAGGCGGACATCAAGCACTGGTGCCGCTATCACGACTTGCAGTTTATCCAGTGCGCCTGCCATTTCACAGACACCTGCACCACCTGCGACCCGGACGAGCGGACGGTTTCCAAGCGCATGGTGATAAAACAGCTGATTGCCAAGCTGGCGGAGGAGAATCCGCAGATCGAAAAGAATATTTTCCGCAGCGTGGAAAATATCAACTTGAACAAAATCATTTCCTACCAGAAAGATCATGTGACACACAGCTTTTTGGATGGGTATGTCAACGAGTAAATCCGTTTATAGAGAGCCGGTATTTCAGAGCCTGTTCAGCACTTTTTCTATGCGTACAGGTTCTTGCTGCCGGCTTTTTTTCGTTGCAGACAAACAGGAGGAATGCACATGGATATGAATTTGCAGAAGTATCTGTCCTTTGTCAAGACCGTGGAGTACAGCAGTTTTACCAGAGCGGCAGAGATCCTGCACTATTCCCAGTCCGGGGTCAGCCGGATGATCGGCGACCTGGAAAAGGACTGGAACATGGTACTTCTGGAACGTGGAAAAGGCGGCGTGCGGCTGACTTCCAACGGGCTGCATATGCTGCCGTATGCCAAGGAACTGGTGGCAGACTATGAGAAGATGCAGATGCAGGTGAATGCGCTGAACGGGATGCAGTCGGGGCTGATCCGCATCGGCACATTTTCCAGCATCGCCACTCACTGGCTGCCCAACATCATCCGGGAGTTTCAGAAGGACTATCCGCACATCGAATACGAGCTGCTGCTGGGCAGTTATACCGAACTGGAAAAGTGGATCACAGAGGGCAGGGTGGACTGCAGCTTTGTGCGTCTGCCCACCCTGGGAAAGTTCGATACCATTTTTCTGGAAGAGGATCGCCTTATGGCGGTGCTGCCGGAAAATCATCCTCTGGCAGGACTGGAAAAGTTCCCGGTGGCAGCCCTTTGTGATGCGCCGTTTATGATGTTGGAAAAGGATGCCCGTGCCGATGCGGCGGAGATCTTCGAGCGCTGTGGACTTTCTCCGTCGGTGCGCTTTACCACGTGGGACGACTACGCCATTATGTCCATGGTGGAAAGCGGACTGGGTGTCAGCATCTTGCCGGAACTGATTTTACAGCGTGTGCCGTACCGCATCTGTGTCCGGGAACTGGATGTTCCCGCATACCGCCGGATCGGACTCGCACTTCGGGATCGGGAAAGCGCATCACTCGCCGTCAAGTGCTTTCTGGAGTATCTCAAATACCGGCATGACACCCTGGATTCCTCCAAATCCGAAAAAACGTAAAAAAATCGAAAACTTCTGCATATTTCGGCGGATTTCCACAGATTTTGAATTGACTTTTCCGGCAGAGAATGGTATAATAGACTACATATAACCGGCTTTTTGCCGCACAAAGACTGCGGCATTGCCAAAACATCCAGGAAGGAAAAGTGACATGAATTTTTTAGAGGAGAGAATCGTAAAAGACGGCATCGTAAAAGAGGGCAACATTCTGAAAGTGGACAGCTTTCTGAATCACCAGATGGACGTGCAGCTGTTCCAGCAGATGGGGGAAGAGTTCAAACGCCGCTTTGCAGACAAGGAGATCAATAAGATTCTGACCATTGAGGCATCCGGCATCGGCATCGCCTGTATCGTGGCAAGCTGTTTCCACGTTCCGGTGGTGTTCGCCAAGAAGTCCAAGAGCGTTAACATTGACGGTGCGGTCTATGTGGCAGAGGTGGAATCCTTTACACACAAGTGCAAGAACCAGGTGATCGTTTCCAAGAAGTTCCTGCACCCGGAGGACAAGGTGCTGATTATTGACGACTTCCTGGCAAACGGCTGTGCGCTCCAGGGACTGATCTCCATTGTGACGCAGGCTGGCGCAACCGTGGAGGGCATCGGTATCGCTGTCGAAAAGGGCTTTCAGCAGGGCGGCCGCATCATCCGGAATCTGGGCTATCCGCTGGAATCGCTGGCAATCGTGGAGAGCATGGACGCATCCAACGGAACAATTGTGTTCCGGGAGCAGGAACAGTAAGCGGGGTGCCGGATGAAAAAATTGAATTTTCGGGATGCCTCGATCAGCAATCTGTACCAGCTGAACGGCTTAGTGCCGGTACATAAAGCGATCCCGTTTGGATTGCAGCACATTCTCGCCATGTTCGTTGCCAACATTGCACCCATCCTCATTGTGGGCGGAGCGTGCGGTCTGGCATCTTCTGAAACGGCAATGCTGATTCAGAGCGCCATGCTGATTGCCGGCATCGGTACACTCATCCAGCTGTTTCCCATCTTTCACAAGGTGGGTTCCGGACTGCCCATTGTAATGGGCATCAGCTTTACCTTTGTGTCAGTGCTTTGCTTTATCGGAGCGCAGTACGGCTACGGTGCGATCATGGGCGCCGTTCTCATCGGCGGACTGGTCGAGGGCATCCTGGGGCTGTTTGCGAAATTCTGGCTCAGGATCATTGCCCCTATCGTTTCTGCCAGCGTGGTGACTGCCATCGGCTTTTCTCTGCTGACAGTCGGTGCGAATTCCTTTGGCGGCGGCAGCGGCAGTGAGGACTTCGGCTCTGCCACAAACTGGATCCTGGGTTCAGTGACGCTGCTTTGCTGCATCCTGTTTCACATTTTCGCCAAGTCCTATTTCAAGCAGCTGTCCGTGCTGTTTGGTCTGATCGTGGGGTACATTCTGGCGATCTGCATGGGCAAGGTGGACTTTTCCGCACTGCGGGAGACTTCCATCATCGCCGTTCCGCATCTGATGCCGTTCCGGATGGAGTTCCATGCGGATGCCATCATTTCCGTGGTGCTGATTTTCCTGGTGTCTGCGACAGAGACCATCGGTGACACTTCGGCGCTGGCTGCCTCCGGACTGGGGCGTGATGTTACACGGGAGGAGACCTCCGGCTCTATTGCCTGTGACGGTTTTGTCAGTTCTCTGTCCTCGGTGTTCGGCTGTCTGCCCATCACTTCGTTCAGCCAGAACGTGGGACTGGTCGCTATGACAAAGGTAGTGAACCGCTTTACCATCGCCACCGGTGCAGTCATCATGATTCTTGCCGGCATCTTTCCGATTTTCGGCGCATTGCTGGCGACACTGCCGGATGCCGTTCTGGGCGGCTGTACCATTATGATGTTCGGTACGATTGTTGTCAGCGGCTTGCAGATGATGAGCAAATGCGGCTTTTCTCAGCGGAACATGATTATTGCGGCGCTGTCGCTGAGCATCGGTTTGGGCTTTACTCAGTGCGCAGACCTGTTCAATATCTTCCCGGATATGGTGAAGAATGTCTTTGCACAGAACTGTGTGGCAGTTGTATTTTTGGTGTCCATTCTGCTGAATCTGGTGCTGCCGAAAAACATGGAGGCAGAAAAGGTGACGGAGAAGAAAAAGACAGCCGAAAAAGCGTGATGCGCTTTTTGTTTTGACAGAATCGGCAAAAGCCTTTTCTGGGAGGTGAAACAATTGCATAAAAAATATCCCGTTGTGATCCACGCAGTGCTGCTGCTTTTCTGTCTGCTGTTCTTGTTCGGAATGTTCGTGGAGCGTACAGATACCGGCGGCGTGATCGACAGCCGCCGTGTACAGCCGACCTGCCAGGAAATCAACTACACGGAAATGGTGGAGGAAAACGACCCGGATGCGCCTGTGGGTGTGACCCGTATTTTCCACTTTCAGCTGAACAGCGATCTGGCAGGAAAACAGCTGATGTTCTACGTCATCAACGCCAACACGAGAGTCTACATCCAGGGAAAGCGTGTGTACGACTGGAGCAGAAATACGTCCAATCCGGTGAGCGGCACAGGCTGCTACTGGGTGAATCTGCCGCTGATCCGTGCAGACAGCGGCAAGGAAGTCGTCGTTGAGATACAGCCGATCTATCGGGCAACCGTAGACCGAACGATTACCTTTTATGAGGGTGTCCGGTATCCGCTGTTCTGGAAATTGTTCCGGCACGACGCATTGTTTCTGCTGATCGGTGTTCTCCTGGTGATCTTCGGCATCTTCTACTTGCTGATCGGGGTGTATTACCGCATGAAGATGCAGTCAGCTCTGTATCTGTCGCCGCTCGGAATGGTTGCCGTTCTGGTCGGTCTGTGGAAGATCGCAGATACCCGTCTTATCACCTGGCTGATTCCGGGACACGCATTGTTCTTTTCCTATCTGAGTATGTTTTCCATCATGTTTGCACCCTTTTTTGTTGCGCTGTACATCCATATGTCGGCGAGAAAAACCGGGTCGATCCGAAAAGTAACCAGCGTGCTGCTGGTGGTCAACGCAGTGCTTGTTCTGGCAGCATTTGCGGCGCATCTGCTGCGTCTGCTGGCGCTGCGGGAGTCCCAGGAACTGTACAATTACTGCATCCTGGTGCAGGCGCTGTTCCTGCTGGTCTTTGAGATCTGCATCTATCCCAAGCACAAGGACGATATGCGGCACCGGCTGTTCCTGCTCTCCATGATTTTGCTCATGGCAATGGGAACGCTGGACATCCTGCACTTCCTGCTTGTTCGTTCGTCCAACTCGCTGTTTTTCATTATGATCGGCGTGCTGGTGTACATCATCGCAGTGGGCGTTTTCACCATGCGTGGTACACATGACAAGCTGTTCCGGGATAAGGCAACCGGTCTCTATAACCGCAACAAGTGCAATGAGCTGATTCACACAGGCGTCATTTCCGATAAGCACCTCTGCTTTATGATGTTCGACTTGAACGGTCTGAAAAAGACCAACGACAATTTCGGACACGATGCCGGGAATCAGATGATCGAGTCCTTTGCGGCGGTTCTGCGCCGGTGTATCCCGGCAGGGAACTTTATCGGCAGAAGCGGCGGCGATGAGTTCGTGGGCATCATCTACAATACGGATGAGACTCGTGTGAAACAGATCATTTCCAATATCCGGGAGCAGATCGAATCATTCAACCAGGCAGAGGACAGGGGCTGGCAGCTGGGAACAGCAGTGGGATATGCGTTTGCCGAGGAGGCGCCGGACCGGTCATATACCACACTGTATGAGTTGGCAGACCAAAGAATGTATGAAAATAAACGGGCAATGAAAGCTACCCGTACATAAGGAGCGTATTTTATCTATGACAACCGAGGAATTTGAACAGAAGATCAAGCGTGTCCTCATCACAGAGGAAGAGATCCAGGCGAAAGTCAGGGAAGTGGGCGCACAGATCAGCCGGGAGTATGAGGGAAAGCCTCTGCTGCTGGTCAGCATTCTGAACGGCGCATTCGTCTTTATGGCAGACCTGTGCCGTGCCATCACCATTCCCTGTGAGACAGCGTTTATGTGCGCCAAGAGCTATTACAACGGCACGTCCTCTTCCGGCATCGTAAAGATCACTATGGATCTGATGCAGGACATCAGCGGCTATCATGTCATCATCGCCGAGGATATCATCGACACCGGACGGACACTGAACGACGTCATCAAGCTGCTGAAGGCGAGAAATCCGCTTTCGCTGAAAGTTATCACACTGCTGGACAAGCCGGAGCGCCGTCTGGTAAAACTGGATGCCGATATTTCTCTGTTTACCATTCCGGATCACTTTGTGATCGGTTACGGACTGGACTGCGGCGAGATTTACCGCAACCTGCCCTATATTGCAGAATATGATGAAGGAGAAACCAAGTAATGTTTGAAAAACTGTTCCATTTGAAAGAAAACAACACCAATGTAAAAACGGAGTGCATTGCCGGTGTTACCACGTTCATGACCATGGCGTATATCCTGGCGGTAAACCCTAGTATCCTCAGTTCTACCGGCATGAATCCCACGGCAGTTCTGCTGGCAACCTGTCTGGCATCCTTCCTGGGAACCATGTGCATGGGCATGATGGCGAACCTGCCGTTCGCCCTGTCGGCAGGCATGGGACTGAACGCCTTTTTTGCCTATACCGTCTGCGGCAACATGGGCTATCCATGGCAGGTCGCACTGCTTGCCGTGTTTGTCGAGGGTCTGATCTTCATTGTCCTTTCGCTGACAAATGTCCGTGAGGCGCTGTTCAATGTTATCCCTATGTCGCTGAAAAAGGCGGTGTCGGTGGGCATCGGCGTATACATCGCCTTTATCGGTCTGCAAAATGCCGGCGTTGTTGTCAACAGTGACTCGACGCTGGTGACCATCGTTTCGTTCCGTGATAACTTCCAGACCGGCGGCATCTGTGCGCTGCTGGCGATCCTGGGAACACTGTTCACCGCATTCCTGTACATCAAGCGGGTAAAGGGTTCTATCCTCATCGGCATTCTTTCCACCTGGGTGCTGGGCATCATCTGCCAGCTGACCGGGCTGTACACCGTAGATGTTGAGGCAGGCTACAACAGCCTGATCCCGGCATTCTCTATGACAGACTTTACCGCACTGGGTTCCACATTCGGACAGTGCTTCAAGTTTGACTTTGACGGCGTAAGCATCATCAACTTTATTGTGGTTATTTTCTCGTTCCTGTTCGTAGACATTTTCGATACCCTGGGTACGCTGATCGGTGTCTGCAATAAGGGCGGTATGCTGGACAAGGACGGCAAGCTGCCGAAGATCAAGCCGGCACTGCTGGCGGATGCGATCGCAACCAGCGCCGGTGCAGTGATGGGTACTTCCACCACCACCACATTTGTGGAATCCTCCGCCGGCGTGGCAGAAGGCGGCAGAACCGGTCTGACTGCGGTTGTGACTGCGATTCTGTTCCTCATCTCCATGCTCTTTGCGCCGATCTTCATTGCCATCCCGTCTTTCGCAACTGCTCCGGCACTGGTGATTGTCGGATTCCTCATGTTCAGCAGCATCACCGAGATCAAGTTCACAGAGGACAGTTTCCTGGAGGCAATCCCGGCTTATCTGTGCATCCTGGCTATGCCGCTGTTCTACAGCATCTCCGAGGGCATTTCCATGGGCATCATCTCCTATGTTGTCCTGCACGTTGTCTGCGGCAAGGCAAAGAAGGTGAAACCGCTGCTATACGTGGTTGCGCTGCTGTTTATCCTCAAGTATATTTTCCTTTAATTCCAACACGCATTTCAAAGCCTGTTTCCGTCTCCGGAGACAGGCTTTTTTGCTTGTGTTTCCGGCAGAAATATGTTATAATAGTGCTATTGACAGCAGATGAGACAAGCTGCTGATTTCCAGAAAGGACATTTGTTTATGTCAGAGATCAAAACCATTACCACACTGCTCCGGGATGCCGTATCCACGCACATCTACGGCAAAGAGGATGTTATTGATAAGGTGCTGGCTGCGCTGCTGTGCGGCGGTCATGTGCTGCTGAATGACATTCCCGGCACAGGAAAGACTACCCTTGCCCGGAGTTTGGCAAACGCTCTGGATGCCAGCTTTCACCGCATCCAGTTCACGCCGGATCTGCTGCCCACCGACCTGGTAGGTGTCAGCATCCCCGACCCGAAAACCGGCGAATTCGTGTTTCGGAAAGGTGCAGTGTTCACCCAGATCCTTTTGGCGGATGAGATCAACCGTGCTACGCCACGCACCCAGTCTGCCCTGTTGGAGTGCATGGAGGAACGCCAGGTGACCGCAGACGGCGTGACCTATCCGCTGGAGTCGCCGTTCTTCGTCATTGCCACGCAGAATCCGGTTGAGATGCAGGGGACGTTTCCGCTGCCTGAGGCACAGCTGGATCGCTTTCTGCTGTGCCTTTCTCTGGGCTATCCGGATAAGGAACAGGAACTGGCACTGCTGTCCCGGACAGCTGTTCCGGAAGAGGGAAAACCGGTTGTCACCACGGCACAGCTGCTGAACGCCCGAAAGGAACTGGCGCAGGTGAAAGTCTCTGCTGCGGTGCAGGAGTACCTGGTAGAATTGGCGCACGCCACCCGGACGCATCATCAGATACAGCTGGGGCTGAGTACCCGTGGAATGCTTTCCTTGCTGGAGGTCTCCAAGGCAGTTGCGGCGATACGTGGCAGAAACTATGTCACACCGGACGACATCAAGCACATTGCAGCGGACTGCATGGCGCACCGCATGGCAGCACGTGGGGCAATGTGGGAAGAAAATCACGAGACCTGCCGCCGCATCGTGTTGGAACTGCTGGAGACTGTTCCCGTGCCAAAGGAATCACAATGGAACTGATCGCTGTTATTCTGTTGGTACTGCTGGTGCTGTTCGGCGAGATCGGACTCTACCGCCGGAACGGCTTAAAAGGGCTGTCCTACCGCTGCCGCTTTTCGGAGACGGAATTTACCGAGGGCGACTCCCTGCAGTTTGTAGAGACGGTCTACAACGAAAAGGGAATGCCCGTGCCGTGGCTCAAGGCAGAACTGACCACGTCCTGCTGGCTGGACTTCCCGGAGACAAATTCCTCGCAGACCGGAGAAAACCGCTTTGTCACCAGTTTCTTTTCCGTGCGTGGACACGCCAAGGTCAGCCGTGTCTGGAACATCACTTGTGAAAAGCGTGGGGCATACGAGATGGAACACGTGGTGCTGGTCACATCGGATTTGCTGGGCGTGGTGCGGCTGTCGCTCCAGGCAGAGGATACCGGCGGAACGCTGCTGGTACTGCCGCAGCGTATGACGGAGGCTGGACTGATTCTGCCACGGTTGCTGCACCAACAGTTCGGAGACCAGTCTGTCCGGCACAGCCTGCTGACGGATCCCTGCCTTTCCGCAGGTGTCCGGGAATACGTGCCGGGTGATCCACTCCACCGGATGCACTGGAAAGCCTCGGCGCACGCCGGAACGCTGCTCATGCGCCGGGAAGAGCATACCGCACAGCAAACGGTCACGGTATTGCTGGCGCTGGAATCCCACAGCCCGGACAGCGGCATTATGACGCAGGACGAGGCACTGTTGGAGCATACCATCCGGGTCTGTGCGCAGTGCCTGTGGGAGTTCTTCCGGAACGGCTGGCAGGTGCGACTGTGCATCGGAGAGCGCCGAAAAGACGGTTTGCCGATCATGTCGCCCTATGGCGGCGGCAGCGGAATGTACCATCAACTCATGCAGCAGCTGGCACTGCTCCGCCTGCAGGAGATCGTGCCGCAGTCCCAGATGCTCTCCATGCACGGCAGATCTTCCATCCAGGAAACACTGCTGCTCATCACACCGTACACGGACAGAACAACGGCGCAATGGAAACAGCGCTGCGGCGGTCTGGTGCTGGTGACGGGTCACGCCCATGACGGCGGCAGTTGTGCCGATGCGAGGATTCCCTTGCCGGAATACCTGCACAGCGAGGAGGTGGCATCATGAAAAATGCACGCTTTCTGCTGCACCTACTGCTGATTACGGCACTGTCTGCCGCCTTGTATCCCTTTCCGCTGCTGCTTGCGATATGGAGCGGCAGTGCCGGATGGACGGCTCCGGTGATGACTGCGGCGCTGGTGCTTTGTGTATGGCTCGGCACGCTGTACATCCTGCTGCTGCGTCGGCAGTATGCCCGGCATCCTCGCTGGGTCAATGGCGGCGTGTGGGCGCTGACACTGCTGCTGTGCGTGCTGGGCAGTCTCTTTGCCCCGTATCCCACACGCCTGGCGCAGGTTCTTCTGGGTATCGCCGGCGGCTGCTGCTTTTTCGGCGGCGCACGGCTGGTCTTTCATCCGCTGGAACATCTGGTGCATCCCAACGTGTTTGTCGGGCTGTGCCTATGGGATTGCTTTTCCGGCTTTCTGATCTATCTGACCGGGGAAAGGCTGCCTTTCCTGCCTATGGTGTTGCTCTTTGCCGCCAATGCGGCGCTCTTCGCCCTGGTGCATAACCGGGACGCCATGGAGCGGATGCTGTCCGGGAGAGACGGCGACACCTGGGAACTGCCCACGGAGATTCGCCGCAGCAACGGCAGGCTCATGGGGATTCTCTGTGGTGTCGGGCTTGCGTTGGTTTTGTGCAGTCGTCCTCTGGCGAGGGGAATGCGCTGGCTGTGGCGCTGGATCTATACCGGATTCTTCTACGCACTGCGCTGGCTGCTGTCGCTGGGCAGCAGTTCCGACACAGCGGAGGAGATACCGGAAAGCGCCAGGGATAAGCTGATGGAACTGCCGCAGAACAGCACATCCGGCTGGGTGAGGCTGGTGATCGAACTGGTGCTTTTGGCGGCAGTGCTGGCGCTGGTCATCTGGAAACGGCACGAGATCGGGGATGCCATTGCAACCGCCTGGCTCAGCCTGCGGCAGTGGCTCCGGTCGCATCTGCAAAAGAACCACGCCGCCCAGGAAAACCAGAACGGCGGTGCATACTGCGATTATGTGGAAGATCTGCTGTACCACGAAAAAACGGCAGTCGACACAGTCACACTGCAAAGCCGCCGCAATTGGAAAAAGGCGTACCGCCGCTATCACAGGCTGCCCCACGGAGCAGAGCGATTCCGGTTGGGTTATGCGCTGCTGCTGGCGAAACTGCCGGATGATGCGGCAAGACCGGCAGACAGCCCGGCGGAGATTCTGGAACATTTACAGATACTGCTCCCGGAGGAAAGTTCGCTTTCTCAGTGGGAGACCGTAACGCAGGCGTACAGCGCCCTGCGATACGGGGAGATTCAGCCGGAGGAAAACGCTTTTCTGGCGATGGATGCCTTACTAAAACAGCAAAAATAATTGATGTCACGATAATTGATATCACACAAAAAGCCAGTCTGTGGGAACAGTTCCCACAAACTGGCTTTTCCATTTCTAAAAGCTTTCTCAAGCCTTATTCGTCGTCTTCGCTGTGTGTGACCTGAATGCCCAGAACATCCAGACTCTCGGCATCCACCGGAGCCGGGCAGGCGCTCATGAGTTCGCTTGCGTTCTGTACCTTCGGGAATGCGACCACGTCACGCAGGCTGTCTGCCTGGAGCATAACCATTGCCAGACGATCCAGACCAATGCCCAGACCACCGTGCGGCGGTGCGCCGTAGTGGTATGCCTCTACCAGGAAACCAAACTTTGCCTCGATCTCCTCGTCCGTGAGGCCCAGTGCCTGGAACATCTTCTCCTGCAGCTCGTAGTCGGTGATACGGATAGAACCAGAGGAAAGTTCCGTGCCGTTCAGTACCAGGTCGAATGCCTTTGCGGTGACACGTGCCGGATCGCTGTCCAGATAGGGCAGGCACTCGTCCATCGGCATGGTGAACGGGTGGTGCATCGCATCCCAGTGCTGGGTGTCCTCGTTCCACTCAAAGAACGGGAACTGGGTGATCCACAGGAAGTTGAACTTGCCCTCCGGGATCAGATCCAGTTTCTTTGCCACTTCCAGACGCAGTGCGCCCAGTACCGGCAGTGCAACCTTGTTCTTGTCTGCCATAATGAGAACCACATCGCCCTTTTCGCAGCCCAGGTGCGACAGGATCTCATCCAGCTTGCCCTCCGGCAGGAACTTCGCAAAGGAACAGGTAGGCTTTTCGTCGTTCCAGCGAATGAATGCCAGTCCCTTTGCGCCGATGCCCTTTGCCTTTTCTGTCAGCTTGTCGATTTCCTTGCGGGTCAGCACAGATGCGGCATTCTTTGCCACAATGGCACGAACGCTGCCGCCGGCATTCAGCGCAGAGCGGAATACCATAAAGTCAACATCCTTGACTACATCGGACAGATCCTGGAGTTCCATGCCAAAGCGAGTGTCCGGCTTGTCCGAACCATAGCGTTCCATTGCCTCCTGGTAGGTCATGCGGGGCAGCGGTGTGGTGATATCCATGTTCAGCACTTTCTGGAACAGATACTTGACGAATCCCTCTGTGATCTGGAGAATATCCTCCACATCCACAAAGGACATTTCCAGGTCGATCTGGGTGAATTCCGGCTGACGGTCAGCACGGAGATCCTCGTCACGGAAGCAGCGTGCGATCTGGATATAGCGGTCCATGCCGGAAACCATCAGCAGCTGCTTGTAGATCTGCGGTGACTGGGGCAGGGCATAGAATTTGCCGTTATGCACACGGGACGGGATCAGATAGTCTCTCGCACCTTCCGGTGTGGACTTCATCATCATCGGCGTTTCGATCTCGATGAAGTTGTTGGCATAGAAGTACTCTCTGGCAGCCAGTGCAATCTTGTGGCGCATAATCAGATTGTGCTGCAGCGGCGCACGGCGCAGATCCAGATAGCGGTATTTCAGACGCAGTTCCTCGTTGGTCTTGGTCTCGTCGGTGATTGCGAAAGGCGGTGTCTGTGCCTTGGACAGTACACGCAGATCGTCAACCAAAACCTCAAAAGCGCCGGTTTTCATTTCCTTGTTGACGCTGGAACGCTCTGCGACTACGCCCTTTGCCATCAGCACATATTCGCTGTGGCAGGATGTAGCCTTTTCGAAAATGGCACGGTCTGTCTGGTCGTTGAATGCCAGCTGTACAATGCCGGTGCGGTCACGGAGATCAATGAAAATCAGATTGCCCAGGTTTCGTACCTTCTGTACAAAGCCGCCGACAACGACAGTTTCTCCTGCTTTTGTCACTTCACCGCAGTAACAGGTGCGGCGCAAATCCTGCATCAAATCCATGTTTACTGACACTCCTTTTCAAAATCCTCCACGATGTCGTGGAACATATACTGGACGGCGATATCGTCGAAATTTTCTTCAAAGGTCTCGTCCAGAGCGATCTCTGTCTGCTCGCCGGTCTCCATATTTTTCAGTTTTGCCTTCTTTTCTGCCAGCTCATTTCCGCCCAGCACCATTACGAAGGACGCACCGATCTTGTTGGCATACTTCATCTGTGCTTTCAGACCACGCTGCATCACATCGTATTCGACCTGATAGCCGGAGGTGCGGAGCTGCTGTCCCAGCTGCATTGTCAGCGGAACGGCGCTTTCGTCCATCGGGGCAATGTACAGGTCGCAGGACTTCGGCTCTTCGAAGTCGCAGCCCTGGCTCTCCATGGTGAGGATCAGTCGTTCCAGACCCATGGCAAATCCCATTGCCGGTGTGGGCTTTCCGCCCATCTGTTCGATCAGTCCGTCATACCGGCCGCCGCCGCAGACAGTCCCCTGTGCGCCGATGTCGGTGGTGACAAACTCGAAAACGGTCTTGGTATAATAATCCAGACCACGAACGATCTTCGGGTTGATGGTGAAGTCGATATTCAGCGCCTTCAGATATTCCTGGAGCTTTTTGAAGTGTGTCCGGCAGTCGTCGCACAGGTAGTCCAGAATGATCGGGGCATCCTTGGCGATTCCGGCGCAGATCGGGCTTTTGCAGTCCAGGATACGCATGGGGTTCTTTTCCAGACGGGTGAGACAGGTCTCGCACAGCTCGTCCTTTTTCGGTTCAAAATACGCCCGGAGCGCCTTGTGGTATTCCGCACGACAGGTGGGGCAGCCGATGGAGTTGATGTTCAGCACGATGTTCTTGAGTCCGGCACGGTCGAGAATGGTCTTTGCCAGCGCAATGATCTCAGCGTCAGAAGTCGGTCCCTGGCTGCCTGCCATTTCGATGCCGAACTGGTGGAACTCCCGGAGTCTGCCTGCCTGCGGACGCTCGTGGCGGAAACAGGACAGGATATAATATACCTTCTGGGGAAGTGCATCGTTGAGCAGACCGTTCTGGAGTATGGACCGGATCGTGCCGGCTGTTCCCTCCGGACGCAGGGTGAACTCGGTTTCCTTTGCCTTGACGGTATACATTTCTTTCTGTACCACATCTGTGGTTTCGCCCACAGAACGCAGGAACAGGTCGGTGCTTTCAAAGGTGGGGATGCGTGTTTCGTGAAAGCCGAAATTCTCCGCTGTTTCCCTTGCAATGCGTTCCACCGTATGCCACTTGTAGATCTGCTTGGGTGTCACATCTTCTGTTCCCTGGGGACGTGTGATTTTGATTGCCATGTATGAAAAACCTCCTCGCACTCCGGAGACCGGACTGCAAAAAATTTCCCCTTCCGAAAAAGGGGAGATAGTTGTACAAAAACTTGACGGCAGCCCTGTGCTGCCAGAAATGCGGTGTGCTTAAATGGTCGGATTGCCGATTTCCCGCCAGTCCAGATCGCCACGCTCCAGCGCCATGATGAGCGCCTCAGCCGTTGCAATATTGGTTGCGACCGGAACATTATGTACGTCGCAGAGACGGAGCAGATTCATTTCGTTCGGCTCCGATGCCTTGCGGTTGATCGGGTCACGGAAGAACAGGAGTACATCGATCTCGTTGCAGGAGATGCGTGCTGCGATCTGCTGGTCGCCGCCCTGAGAACCGCTCAGATACCGCTGGATCCGCAGACCAGTCGCCTCTGCCACCTGCTTGCCGGTCGTTCCCGTTGCACATAGGGTGTGCCGGGAGAGGATGCCACAGTAGGCGATACAGAATTGGATCATCAGTTCTTTTTTTGCGTCGTGTGCAATCAGTGCAATTGTCATGTCAGATAACCATTCCCTTCTACATTCTTTATCGTATCAAAAATGAAACTTAGATATTCGTTCTATGATTTCATTGTTTTCAGATAGTTAGACCACTACATCATTTATTATACACCATATCCCGGTATTTGTCAAAGAATTTCCGTGAGAAAAATATAAAATTGTGAATTGTATGGTGCTTCCCACGTTCACCCTTGTGCATTCTGACGAATTCTGCTTCTCAGTCTCTTGCGGTGGTGCTTGTTGTAGAAGTTGTGGTTTCCGTACCGGTCGTATCGGTGGATGCGGTCGTTGCGCCCACCATGTCTACATTGGTCTGTTCGCCCTTGACAGTTTTTTCGTATGCCTGGATGATCGAACGGATCATGTACTTGGAGTATTCGCCGCCTTCGATCACGCCGGCAAAAGCAATTTCCGGATCGTCTGCCGGGGCATAGCCGATGAAGAAGGAGTCCTGGACACGGCCGCTGACCTGAGGTGTACCGGTTTTGACTGCCACATCGAATCCCAGGTTCGACAGGGAATACTCTGCCGGGAAATTGTTGGTGGATGCGGCGATCATACCGTTTTCCACATACTGGAATACGCTGTCGTTGAGCGGTGTGATCTGCTCTGCCACCGCAGGCTCTTTCTGTTCCAGTTTTGTGGTGTGGCTGTAGTCCCAGATGCTGTCCACCAGATGCGGCTCATAGCGTGTGCCGTTGTTGGCGATGGTGCAGGCAACATTCGCCATTTGCAGCGGCGTTACAGCCCATTCGCCCTGACCGATCGCACTTTGCAGTACCTGACCGACGGTCCAGTCTGCGCCCAGTTCCGCAAAGGTCTCCTGGTTGGACAGATGTCCGGCGGCATCGCCGGTTTCCAGCCCGGTGGACTGACCCAGCCCGAATTTGGAGGCATACTCTGTAATGCGGTCGATGGTCAGTTCCTCCGACAGCTTGTAGAAGAAGATGTTGCAGGATACCCGCAGTGCTTGTGTGACTGCAATGTCACCATGTGAACCGGTACAATTGTAGTCGTGGTCTTTGAAATGATAGGTGTGTCCGCAGAAATAGGTGCTGTTTCCGGTGATGATCCCCTCATTCAAACCGGCAGTTGCCGTGATGGTCTTAAAGGTGGAACCCGGGCGGTAGAGTCCGTCTGTCGCCCGGTTGACCAGCGGCGAATTTTCCGCATTCAGAATGGATTCATAATCAGTCTTATAATCTTCCAGGTTGTATGTCGGCGCTGTGACCATGCCCAGAACGCCGGCAGTTTTGGCATCCAGCACAACGATCGCACCGCAGGTGACCTTTTTCAGCCCCAGTTCTTCCGTCTTGGAATTCCGCAGGCTGTCAAAATTATTGATAAAGCCGTCCAGAATGTTTTGCAGTTCCCGCTGATAGTCGCTGTTGACAGTCAGCTGAACGGTCTTGCCGGCCTCCACCGGGGTTTCCATGTCCGAAGAAACGACAACGCCGTTTTCTACGGTGATTTTCTTGATGCCGTCAGTGCCACGCAGAGTGCTTTCCATGGCACGTTCAATGCCGCTTTTTCCCACGGAATCATCCAGGGCGTAACCCTCAGACTTCAGCTTTTCGTATTCTTCCGCATAGATGGGACCGACAGTACCGATCTCGTGGGGAATGACATCGCCCTGTGCCACAGAGCGTATCGCCTCTTCTACGATATCCATGCCGGGGAGCGTGACGCCACGTTCTTTCAGTTCCGTGACCACATTCAGCGGCACATCCTCTGCCAGAGTGAAACGGTTGCTGAGGGAAAAGCCACGGAGCTGCATCTCATAGCGGATTCCGGCGAGCAGCCGCTGTTCCTCCGGCGTATAGCTGTCATCAATGTCATAGTCCTCTTTCAGCTTGTCCATGCAGTTGTCCGCTGTGGCATAGACATTCATGTTCAGGTTTTCCTTGAGCTTGCTGACCGCTTTGTCATCACCGGTAAAGGTGTATGGCTGTGTATCCGAGATCGGCAGGGAAGTGTCCCATTCTACGCCGTTTTCGTCCAGGATGTTTACCAGAGAGAGCAGCATCTGGTTGCCCTTGGCGTTGTCCTCCGGGAAAGTGTCCGGCTCAATGATAACATTATAGCCTACCTTGTTTTCGATGATGGCTTTGCCGGAGGAATCCACGATCTCGCCACGGGTGGCGCTGATGGTCTGGGTGTATTCCTGGGTGGAAATCCGCTTTGCGGTGTAGGTGTCGCTTTCCACGATCTGTATTTTCATCAGCCGCCAGGCACACGCACAGCTGGCAAGCAGTACCAGCATACTGGCGAGCGTAAGTTTGACATAGCTGGATGCCGTATGTTTCATGAAATGCTCCTTTCCGGAGAAAAACAGGGCGGCACAGCACGGGAAATGGTAAATTTCCGATGCTGTGCAGCCGCTGGTCACGCCGATTCTTCCATAGGCTTATGCTTTTTCTCAATGGTGCGCCGCCGCTTCGGCAGCAGAAAATGGTGAATCAAAGCAAAAATGGGGTAGATCACCACACTGCTGAGAACGGTGTATCCCAGACAGGGCAGCTGGTGGTGCAGATACAGCTGGGAGACATTGTCATATCCCCAGATGGCATACTGGAACACAAAATCCAGTCCTGTCACCACAAAGGAAACCGCCGCCGTCAGAAACACCATGTTCCAGAAACGCTGGAGCAGAAACCGGTCATAGAGCCGGGAAGTGAACAGGCAGATCAAAAACAGCAGAATCCCATGATAGCCCGGCAGTGTGCCGCAGGAAATATCCAGCAGCAAACCGCACAGAATGCCGATGCCGCCGGAAACTACAGTTCCGGAGACGGATGCAATGCACAGCGCCACCGGGATCAGCAGCAGGGGCTTGATAAAATCGCCGCCGTTTGCCGTCACAAAAGCGAGAAAAATAAACAGCACGTATAAGATCCAGCGAATGGTATTGCGCAGTCTGGGACGGCGGACAGACCGCCGGGAAAGCTGCTTTCGCTTAGTTTGCCGCATCCTGCTGCTCCTTTCCGGCGAAATCCTTAATGACGATCACATTTTTCAGATTTTCCAGATCCACAGACGGACGAATAATGGCACAATAGCTCAGACCATTGTCCATTGGCTCGATGGATTCCACAGAACCGATGAGATAGCCCTGGGGGAAAATGCCCACAGAATTGGAGGTGGTAATCAGATCGCCGCTTTTCAGCGTGGTGTCTTTCTCCAGGTAGATCATCCGGCAGCGGTATTCTGATGCCAGCGTCACGTCACCCTCCACAATGCCGGATTCCGGCTTGCTGGATGCTTTTGCGCCAATGGAAAGATTGGGGGAGCAGACAGTTTCTACTGTTGCGTAGGTGTCGGAAATTTCGGAAATAATACCGACAAGTCCTTCTGCCGTCACAACTGGATCGTAAACGGAGAGTCCGTCATCGCTGCCCCGGTCGATGTAAAAGCCGTGGAACGGGTCGTTTTCGACATAGCCGATGATGGTGCAGGGGTCGGAGAACTCGTTGTCCGGGTGATCCTCTTTGATGCCCATGAACTCGGACAGATCCGCCAGATCCTGTTTCGTCTTGTCATAGTCCACCATCTGGCTTTCCAGTTCCGCCACACGCTGACGCAGCTCCTCGTTTTCCGTCTGGTATTCCTTGGATTTGGTAAAAACATCCATGGTGTCCTGAACGCCGGAAGAAATGCTGTTGGAGACGGAACGAATCGGATTCAGCACCGTTCCCAGAAAGCCGGTAGTGGGCAGGGTATAGCCGTCCCTGGTTACGGCATAGAGCATCATGCCGATCAGAAGGGCAACGATGCACAGAATGATGCGAAACTTTTTGCTGCGGAAAAAACCGCCCATGTGGAATCAGCCTCCTACCTTATTCAAAGCCTTTGGACTCTTCTGAAACAGCATCCCGGTATTTGTCCAGATTTTCCAGGATCTTTCCCGTGCCTTCTGCCACGCAGTCCAGGGGATACTCGGCGATAAAGACGGGCATTCCGGTCTCCTTGTGGATCAGCTGATCCAGTCCCCGGAGCAGTGCGCCGCCGCCGGTCAGTGTAATGCCGTGGTCGATGATGTCAGCCGCCAGCTCCGGCGGTGTCTGTTCCAGGGTACACTTGACAGCGTCCACGATCCGGGACAGCGGCTCGGCGAGTGCCTCCCGGACTTCTCTGGAGGTGATGTTGATATTTTCGGGCAGTCCGCTCATCAGATTTCTGCCCTTGATCTGCATCGTTTCGTCACGGTCCACCGGATAGGCACTGCCGATCTGAATTTTAATACTCTCTGCGGTACGCTCGCCGATCAGCAGGTTGTACCGTTTCTTGATGTAATTGATAATGGCAGCATCAAACTCATCGCCGGCGCAGCGGACGCTCTGAGAGACCACAATGCCGCCCAGAGAGATCACAGCCACTTCGGATGTGCCGCCGCCGATGTCCAGCACCATACAGCCGGTAGGCTCTGTGGTGGGCAGTCCTGCACCGATCGCCGCTGCCATCGGCTCTTCAACGATCAGCACCGGCTTTGCACCAGCCTGGTCTGCGGCATCCCGGACTGCACGGCGTTCTACTGCGGTCACGCCGGAGGGAATGCAGATAATCACTCTGGCACGTGCGAACATTTTGCCGTGCATTGCCTTGCGGATGAACTCCTGCAGGAGAATCGTCGTGGTCTCAAAATCGGCAATGACGCCGTCTTTCAGCGGACGCACGGCAACGATCGAGCCGGGCGTTCTGCCGATTACTTCCTTTGCCTCTTTTCCCACGTATTTGGCACGGTCGGTGTGGGTATTGACTGCGACAACGGATGGCTCTCTGATGATGATGCCCTTTCCACGCAGATATACCAGCGTATTTGCAGTTCCGAGATCAATGCCGATATCTTTCGTAAACATAATGTATGCTCCTTTGGATGCAGTTCTACACGCTGCATCATTGTCCCCAGTAAGTCATTTCTTTCATGAGATTTGCGGAAAATTTCGGTGACTGGCTCCAAAAACTGAGCCGGAAAGCGCCGATTTCTGCACTTTTCACCATAGAAAAGAGAACACTGCTGCCGAAAGATCCGGTGCAGTGTGTCCGGTTGCATGAAATTTTCCGCTCTGATGCAGACTGCTGCGCTTTCCTGCGCTGCGGCAGCCTTTTGCATCAGACCTCTTCTATTATACCACGAAAAAAGCAGGGTGGCAATCTTTTTTTTAGGTTTTTTCTGCGAATTCAAAATTCTATCATATTGTGAAAAATCAACAAGTTTTAATGCAATAATTACAGCAAATATAACAAACGCTGTATGGAGCAATGCGAGACGCCAAGCGGCACTGTACCGGAATTGTCCGGTGCCGTCTTGAGCCTTATTACTTTTTGCCGATCAGCGGTTCGATCTTCGGCGCAACGAAGATGGCAACGATGGTCAGCAGGAGCTGCGCAATGTTAAACTTGGACTGGATGCCGAAGGTGAGATCGGCAACATAGAGGTTCCAGGTGTGGCTTTTGAGGTGTAGCGGCGGCGCATAGTCCAGCCAGCTGAGGGGAGCGATGCCGGCGCAGAGATTGCCGATGACGCCGCCCAGGATCACTGCGACCACGATGGAGCAGAGATAGACGAGAAACTTTTTCATAGACGGGGAGACTCCTTTCGTTTACGACAGACCGCTTGCGCCGAATCCGCCTGCGCCACGTTCTGTTGTGTCCAGGCGCTGGACTTCTTTCAGTTCCGGGGTGAGAATGGGCATGACGACCAGCTGTGCAATGCGCATACCCTCTTCTACGGTAAATGGCTCTGTGCCGTGGTTTACCAGCGGAATCAGCAGTTCGCCACGATAGTCGCTGTCCACCAGACCTACACTGTTAATGAGTGTAATGCCGTGCTTGGTAGAAAGTCCGGAACGTGGGAAGATGCACAGGGCAACATCCGGACGGGACGGAGCAACAGCGATTCCGGTCGGCACTTTACAGATCTCACCGGGCTGAATGGTCAGCGGCGATTCCGGCAGGGCATACAGATCGTACCCTGCGCTCTGCGCTGTGGCACGCTTGGGGAGCTGTGCGTGAGGGCGAAGTTTCTGAACAGATAAGTACATAAAATAACTCCTTTATTCAACACCACGGAAAAACAAGCCCCGGGTGATCGTTTCGTTTGCAGTTTTGCCGCTGCGGTAGGCGTGGAGAACGGACAGCACGTCTGGCTGCAGTGTGCAGTCAAGCACCAGGAAATCCATGTGGGAAAATGCCTCCGGCTTGTCCGCCATCCAGGTGGGGACAGCGTTGTACATGGTCGTGATTCCGGCAGGTCTCCGGCAGTATACCGGGAACTGCCGACCAGTTCGGTCAATGAGATGGTGGGTGCAGTGCTTGCAGCCAACCTCTGCCTGAATGGGACAATTCCGCATGGTCATGACCGGCTGGTATCCATAGGCATAAGCGCCGACGGGCAGCCCGGTGCAGGTCTTGGTCTGGGCGATGGTCAGCTCCGGGGACAAAATCACATCCTGCAGGGATTCTTCCTGCAAAAATGCCAGACAGTCCGGATTGGCTGCGTTCAGTCCCATGCCGCCGTGCAGTGTCAAGCCCAGCTGTCTGCCGATCTGCAAATGAGAGACGTTCTCGCAGACAATGTGAGAGAATCCCAGCTGTTTTGCCTGTTTCAGCCAGCCTACCACTTTTGTTTCGTCCGCACAGAACCGGGGCAGGGTCAGATAGACTCGTTCCCGGACATTTGCCGGAATTTCTGCCGATACCGTTTCAACAGGCAGGAGCAGTGCCGAAACATCCGGCTCATCCAGCAGCTGTGCGGAAAGCCCGTTCCAGTCCGGCTGCATGATGCGGAACTGGCGCTGTTTTGTGCCGCAGGTCTGTCCTTTGGACAGGGTGACAGGCTGTATGGTATAGTGCGGCGTGTTGGCGGCAATTCGCTTTGCATCCATTGCAGCGATGCCGTCCCGTCGCAGTGCGTTCCAGGCAGATGCCGGGAGCATTCCCACGCCGTCGCAGTCTGCGTGCAGTTCTGCCAGAGCATAGATCGTACCGCCCAGCTTTCCCAGCTGACGTTCCAGCTGTGCGGCATCCGTTGCCTTGGTTCGTGCAGGCTGTACCGTTTCGCCGGAGACGGTGACACAGTTCCCGTCCGCATCCCGGAGTGTCAGAACTGCCGGTTCGCCGGTCTGTACACGGACATCCATGGTCAGCGCAATCTGCGGCGTTGGCTTTTGGTAAAGCTGTGCCAGATGTGGCAGGACTTCCTTTGCCTGTAACACGTCCTCTTTCTGCCGGGTGCCGAACATCTGCTGCCGCTTTCCGTTGTAGTATCCGTCTGTGAAACCGCTCCGGGAGAAAACCGCACGCAGGGTGTCCAGGTCGGGTTCTTCTCCGGCTCTTGCCTGTACCAGAGCAGTGACTGCAGCGGCGACATATTCCGGACGTTTGCAGCGACCTTCGATTTTCAGCGATGTCACGCCGTCCTGCGCCAGTTCCGCCAGATACGGCACCAGGCACAGATCTTTCAGCGAAAGCGCACACACGTTTTTTGCTCCCTTTGCAGAAAAGGGGAGACGGCACGCCTGGGCGCATCTGCCACGGTTGGCACTTCTGGAGCCGATCACTGCCGACAGACCGCACTGTCCGGAAACGCTCATGCAGAGCGCCCCGTGGACAAAAGTCTCTACCTCCACACCGGTCTGACAGACTGCGGCGATCTCTTCTCGGGAAAGTTCCCGGGAGACTACTACACGGGAGATGCCGTGCTGTTTTGCCCAGTGTGCGCCCTCCGGCGTGTGAATCGTCATCTGGGTGGATGCGTGAACGGGGACATCCGGGGACATCCGGCGGATCAGCCGCAGAACGCCCAGATCTTGTACCAGGAACGCATTCACGCCCATTTCCATTGCCGCCTGTAAAAATTGTACCAGAGAGGGAAACTCAGACTCGAAGATCAGCGTGTTCACCGTCAGATAGAGCTTTGCGCCGTAGAGATGACATAGTTCCACAGCGTGCTGTAACTGCGGCAAGTCGAAATTGGCTGCATTCTGCCGGGCAGAGAACAGCTTTCCGCCCACATAGACGGCATCAGCGCCGCAGCGCAGTGCTGCCAGCAGAGATTCTTCCGAGCCGGCAGGGGCTAAGATCTCAGGCGTTCTCATTTGGCATTTTTCTCACGCAGTTCCCGTTCCAGTTCTGCCACACGGGATTTCAGCACCTCGACCTGCTGCATGGCTGCGTCACGTTCCAGACGGGTCTTTCCAGCCTCGTCCACATATTCCTTGGACTGGTCACGGATGCTGTCCAGCTTGGCGTTCGCCTTGTTCAGATCATCCAGTGTCGCCAGCCCCACCATGATCGCCGCCGTAAACGGAGAGGCGCTGCTGTTGGCATCGGTGATCTCTGTGATACGGGATTCCAGTGTCCGGGCAAGCCCAAAGACATAGTTGGAGGATTCTGCGGTCTGCAAGGTGAAATCCTTGCCGCAGATCACGACTTTGACTTTATTTAACATAGCGTTGTGTTTCCTTTCATTCAAGTGCAGTGCTGCACTGCCTTTTCTATTATACAACATTTTTCGCAGCTTGAAAAGAGGGTATTTTGGAAATTTTTCGAAAGTTCCGCTTTATTTGGCATTCTGACGCCGTTCCAGTTCCTCCAGGATCAGCTTGTTGACCTTGTTGACATCGCCGCAGCCCAATGTGATTACCAGGTCTCCCGGCTGTGCGTGGTCGCAGATATACTGTGTCACCTGGTCGAAGTTCTCATACTTGCGCTCGTCAGTGGTCTCCGGATTGCTTTCGTCCTGCGGGAACCAGACCGCACCGGGGATCTTTTCACCCAGCTGCCGTGTGAAGATGTTGTAGGTGTTCTTTTCCCGGGAACCCATAATGTCCGTCAGTACAGCGTGATCCGGGATGGAAAGCGCCTCTGCGAATTCGTCCAGCAGCATGGCAGTCCGGGAGAACGTGAACGGTTGGAACACAGCCCAGACCTTGCGGAACGGCATTTCCATTGCCGCTTTCAGCGTTGCGGTCAGTTCGGTGGGGTGGTGCGCATAGTCGTCCACCAGAGTGATGCCGTTTACTTCGCCTTTTTTCTCGAAACGTCTGCCTGCGCCACGGAATTCTGCCAGCCCCTTTGCCACATCTTCAAAGGAAACGCCTACATACATTGCTGCAGCCGCAGCCGCAGTTGCGTTCAGCACGTTATGTTCACCGGCAACGTGCAGCACGATCTCGCCAAGCGATGCGCCGTGGTGCATCAGCTGGAAGTGGGTCTCCAGACCGGAAACGTGGCGGATGTCAGCCGGGTAGTAGTCGCATTCCGGCGTTTTGCCGAAGGTGATGCGTTCCTTGCCCTCAATGCCCTCCATCGCTTTGCAGGTGTTGGCATCGCTGCCGTTGTAGATGACTGCTTTAGAGGTGAGCTGTGCAAACTTGTGGAACGACTTGATGATGTTTTCTACCGTGCCGAAGTAGTCCAGATGATCTGCGTCAATGTTCAGCAGCACAGCGATGTCCGGATACAGTTTCAGGAACGTATCCACAAACTCGCACGCCTCGCAGGTCATGATGTCGCTGGAACCGCTTCTGCCGCTGCCGTGAATACAGGGCAGCTTGCCGCCGATGAATGCGGACAGGTCCACGCCGGCAGTGAACAAGATCTGTGTCACCATAGATGTGGTGGTTGTCTTGCCGTGTGTGCCGGCAACGCAGATGGCGTTGTCATACCAGCTGGTCACGATGCCCAGCAGTTCGCTGCGCTCCAGCACCGGTACGCCGCTTGCCTTGGCAGCGATCAGTTCCGGGTTGTCTGCCATGATGGCTGCAGTGTGGACGATCAGATCAGCGCCCTCGATATTCTCCGCACGCTGTCCCAGATATACCGGGATGCCCATGTCCCGGACAGCCTGGAGCGTTTCTGTTTCGTTGTTGTCCGAACCGGTGAGGTAATAGCCCTTGGTGTGCAGAATCTGTGCCAGCGGATACATACCGCTGCCGCCGATGCCGATGAAGTGGATGTGCTTTTTTCCCTTTAAGATATCAATGTTCAAAAAAATCACCTTTTTCTTTCTTGCAATTTTCAAATTTATCGTGTATACTTATAGGTAACGTACTTCAAAGGAGAAGCGTTTGTGTTTGCACAGGCGTTTCTCCTTTTTTTGTTACGAAATTGAAAATTCGTTTTTCAATTTCTGCTGGTTGCCCTTCCGGAAACTGCATGAACTCTAAGTCAGCATGGGGCAGTTTCCAAAATGACAGAACGGGGCGCAGCAGATGACGGAGGAGGTCATCCTATGGAAATCACAGATATCAAGATCAGAAGAATTATCACAGAGGGACGGCTGCGTGCAGTTGTTTCTGTGACGGTGGACAATATGCTCGCTGTGCATGACATCAAGGTCGTGCAGGGAGACGAGCGCTTGTTTGTTGCAATGCCCAGCCGCAAAGATGAGAACGGCGTGTTCCGTGATATTGTGCATCCCATTTCTGCCGCCGCCAGAAAAATGATGGAATCGCAGATATTGGAGGCATATCACGAGCATCTGGCTCTGATGGAGGCCGAAGCCCAGGCAGAGGCAGCTGCGGAAACACAGCCGGCAGCAGTCTGAATCGTCTGCGTCAATCTTAGATATGGTCCACAGGTCGTCGGAGTATTCGCTCCGGCGGCTTTTTTATGCCCGTTTTCGGATGTACTGCGTTGTGACAGTGCCTTTTGCGATCACTCGCCTTTGTGCAGCAGCACCCAGGTTTTCAGCAAAGCGATCTGCGTCTTGGCATCGGGAATCTCGTTATTCATGACCATCTGCACCGCATCTTCCAGGGGCAGCTCTGTCACATCCAGAAATTCGCCCTCGTCCAGCTCCTGTTCCTCCGGCGCAGACAGTTCCTGTGCCAGATACATATGGATGACTTCTGTATCATATGCCGGCGTCGGGAAGAGTTTTCCCAGAGACGTATATTTGCCGCAGGTGCGTCCTGCCTCTTCCCGGAGTTCCCGTTTGCCGCAGTCTGCCGGATCTTCGCCTTTTTCCAGCTTGCCGGCAGGGACTTCCAGAGTTACCTGCTGCATGGGATAGCGGAACTGTTTGACCATGAGAACGGTGCCTTTCTCGGTGAGCGGCACAACGCAGACGCCGCCGGAGTGGTGTACCACATCACGCTGCACAGCCTTGCCGTCCTCCAGCTGGGCGGTGTCTTTGGTGACATAGAACACCTTGCCCTGATAGGTGGTTTCACTGCCGATTGTTTTTTCCTGTAAGTGCATTTTACGATACCTCCATATCATCATCCGCAGCAGCTGTTTTTTCGTCGGGTTCTGCTGCGGCAGGGGATTCTTCTGTTGTGTCTGTTTCATCTGTCAGTTCCGGCAAAGCTTCATCCTCGGCGGAGACCGGATAGTCTATACAGCATACGGTCTCTTTGTTCCGGCGGATGCCCAGTTTGCGGCAGATCAGCAGATAAACGATCAGCAGGATCACGCCGCCCAGTGTCAGCCATGCGCCCAGATGCAGTCCGGGTGTCTCATAGTGGAACTCGATGGTGTTGTCTCCGGCTTCTGCCGGAACAGCCATCAAGCCGTTGTCTACTTCCTCTACGTCAACCGGTTTTCCGTTGACGGTGGCAGTCCATCCCTCATCGTAGGGAACGCTGAAAAATACCAGGTTCGGGCTGTCCAGAGAGATGGTGGCGGTAAAGCCGCTGGAATCATATTGGAAGGAGTCACAGGCGGATGCGGCACGGTTGCTGCACTCCTGGAGATATTCCTCTTCCGTCATAGAAACATTGCTGTCCGAAACCGGCTGCATCCAGCTGCCGTATTTCTCGATCTGCTCGCTGGACAGCACCAGCGCACGCATCAGCAGATTGGAGCGGTAGCTGGTGGAAGTGCTGTTCCACTTGCCCTTGGCGATGTAGTTGGAGAACGTGAATCCCATGGGGACATAGGCAGTGTTCCGGAACCGGTAAAAGCCGTTTTCAGTAGTGTCATAGACAAAGCCTGGCATACTGCATTTCGGTTCGTCCGTGGTGATCTCGCCGACGGTCTGCCGCTCGTAGTAATATTCCACGGACAGCAGTCCACGCAGCGCATAGTAAGCGGTATCCGCACGGGATGCCACATCACGGGTGATGCCCAGTTCCTTATAAAAGTTCATGATAGAGCCTGGGACAACGCTGTGGAACGTCCGCATACAGGGCAGCCGCCAGAACATCGGATAGTTGTCGCAGTCCTCTGAAATATCGATGCGGAAGAAGTTGTCCTCTGAGACGGAGACCGAGATCTCCTGTTCCGGGTCGATTGCCTGGTCAACATAGGTTCTCGCACGGAACGGCTCAAATGCGCCGAAATACACCACTGCGGATGTGCAGGCAATGCAGCAGGCTGTGGTGAGGACAAGTGCCTGTTTCAGGAAAGGCTTGCGGGCTTTTCTGCGGCGCAGCAGATAGATGGTGAGTACCAGTCCGGCGGCGCTGATAAGCAGAACCAGGTAAAAATGGAATGGATATTCCGCAAAGGAGAACCAGTGTATCTTGTCATCCTCTTTGGTGGGCAGCAGGGAGATGAGTCCGAACGCTGCCAGGAATCCAAAGCAAATGCGGATGCCCTGTTTCCAGGAGATCTGACGGTTGTCCAGGCTGTATGCGGTCATCATTGCCAGAATGAGAATCGGCATATAGAACCAGCGTGCATAATACGAACCATTCAGCGCATAGAATGCACTGTTCAGAATCGGGACGCAGGCGCAGATGCCGCAGATCACTGTGATGCGTTTTGCCCAGTGACCGTCACGCTGTTTGAGGAACGCCAGAACCCCTGCCATGGAGAACATGGGCAGATAGCCGCCGATGGATGCCCATTTGGCATAATCGGAGGAGAACAGGTTCGGGCGAGCCGGTACATCCGGGATCATGAACAGGCTCAGCAGAATGCGCCAGATCCGGGTGCGGTCGTTGTAGGCGATCATGTCCATGCCGAACAGATGCTCCGAGACCCGGCTGTTTGCCAGGATCGCCAGGGCAGCCGGCAGCAGGATCACACAGGCGATCATGACGCCGATCACCGCCTCCAGCAGCACCAGGAAGAACTTCCGCAGGGTTGCGTGAAAGTCCTTGGAGAAACAGCGCACAATGAAGTACAGTACCAGAAAGACCACTTGTCCGGTAAAGAAAAAATAGTTGATGATGGCGAGGAGTGCGACTGATAGTGCAAACACGCCCCGGCGGTTCTGGTTGACCAGTTCTTCCATGGCGATGAGCAGCAGCGGAAAGAACGCTGTGACATCCTGGAAGTGGTTGAAGAAAATGTTGAACAGCTGAAAGCCGGAAAATGCGTAGAGCATACCGCCGATCAGCGCCGCATTGGGATTCCGGACAAAACGCCGGATATAGGCGTAGGCAGTCAGCGAGGCGATGCCGTGCTTCATGCAGAGCAGAACTGGCATGGCGAATGTGACCCAGCTCCGGGGCAGGATGACAGAGAGCCAGAAAAACGGGCTGCCCAGGAGATAAAAGGCATATGAGCCGATAAAGTTGACGCCCAGGTCGGTGTACCAGTTCCAGCCAAAGCTGCCGCTGCGGACAGCGTCATTTGCCAGATTGTAAAACGGGATCTGCTGGGAGTTATAGTCGCCGTAGTAGATATAATAGCCGCCGTCTGCAATGATAATGGGCAGAATGACCAGCAGGAGACTGCCGAATCCCAGCAGGAATGCCAGAAGATAGCGGCGCATTTCATCCCGGAGGACAGGGCGGCGGAGTGTGACAGATTTCATGGAAGGGACTCCTTTGTGTCAAAATGTGGATTGCTGCATAGAATGAAATGAGACGGTCAGAACCGTGTCGTTGTCTCCAGGAACACCACATTGGTCATGACACCGGCACTGGAAACGTCCAGGATGCCATAAGAAGGCGGATTTCCGTCTCTGGGGCAGGAGGCGCTGCCGGGATTCATGACATAGATGCCGTTTTCATAGGTGCATTGGGATACGTGGGTGTGTCCGTACAGTGCAATGTCACAGCCCTCTTCCAGGGCAGCCTGTTCCAGGTAGTCCAGTGTGGAGTTGACCCGATAGCGGTGACCATGGGTGGCAAAGACACGATGTCCCGGCATCAGATCAATGGTCTGTGTCAGCGGTGCTTCACTGCCGTAGTCGCAGTTGCCCTTGATATAGCGGAACTTGTCAGCAACCTCCGGCATATTCCGGCAGAGCAGCTGATATTCGCTTTCGCCGTCTCCCAGGTGGATGAACATATCCGCATCCGGGTGGCGCAGGACGATGGTTTCAAAATTCCGGTAATATTGGTGTGTATCAGAAAGAACGATAATTCGCATAGTGACCTCCTAGAAAAAATATCATCTTTTATTATAGCACAATTTCATGGAGATGGCAACTTTTTTTGAAAAGTTCTGAAAGGAGCATTGTTTATGGAACGCAAGAACATGAATCCACAGCAGGTCGATCAGCTGTTGCAGGCAGCCAGCAAAAAACTGGGTGTGCCGCCGGAGCAGCTGCGTTCGGAGTTGGAGTCCGGAAAGTATGACAAAGTGCTGAAAAATATGAGCCAGAAGGATTCGGCAATGCTGCAAAAGGTGATGCAGAATCCGAAGATGATGGAAAAACTCATCAGCTCGCCACAGGCGAAGGCGCTGTATCAGAAACTTTCCGGGAAATAAGAAGAATACACATTCTGCAAAAACGGCAGCCGCAGTTTCCGGCTGCCCGTACATGAAAAGGCGGTGAAAGCGTGTGGACGATATGCTGGGAAAAATGGGAGCTATCCTGTCTGATCCGGAGAGTGTACAGCAGTTACAGGAGCTGGCGCAGATGCTCCAGCAGGAGAGCGGCGAGACAGGGGAATCACCAAAGCAGGAACAGAGCGGAAACGCTGACGGTGAGAGCGGCGGTTTCGATATGGGAATGCTGCTGCGCATCCAGGAACTGATGGGAGCAATGCAGCAGAATGATGAGGATGCCCGGCTGCTGCTGGCGCTGCGTCCGCATCTGAAAACACAGCGTCAGAAAAAGCTGGACCAGGCGGTCAAACTGATGAAACTGTATGCCGTATTCAGCGCCGTGAAAGAAAACGGAATGCTCCAGGATCTGCTATAATCGGGAAATGAACCGGAGGAGGTGAGAAGGATGGCACAATTTTCAGAGCAGGAACAGAACGCCATGCGCCGGGATGCTGCAAGGCGTGCGCAAGAGATGCAGCGGCGTGTGCATCCGACCGCCTCGCCCGGGAGACGGCTGCCGCCGCAGTTTGCGGATTATCCGCCGGAATCGTCTGCGCCGGAGCCGGAACCGACACCAAAGCCGCAGCCGCCGAAACTGCCGCTTTTGGGGAATTTGCCGCAGTTCAATCCCGGCGGACTTTTGTCCAATCTGGATGGCGACACCATGCTGATCCTTGCCATGATGGTGATGCTCTATAAAGACGGCGGCTGGGATGGCTGCGACAAAAAGCTGCTCATGGCGCTGGCATATCTACTCACATAAAAGGAGAAATGAAAGATGCAAGAAGTGATTTTTTGGGGAATCTGGGCAGTATTGGGTTTGATAATGCTGCTGTATTACCTGCGGCGAAAGCGGCGTGTGCTGTCCCTGCTGGTCGGGGCAGGGAGTGGTTTGCTGGCACTGCTGGTGGTGCATTACGGCGGCAGTTTGGTTGGCATTTCACCTGTGCTGAATCCGCTGCATCTGGTACAGTCTGCTGTGCTTGGCGTACCTGGTGTGATACTGATGGTCGTGCTGCATTTTACACTGTAAACAACAAAAAACGGGGACACCTCATAAAGAGATGTCCCCGCATTTTATCGCGAATTGATTTTGTAAGAAAACTTACTTCAGTTCGATAGTAGCGCCTGCTTCTTCCAGCTTAGCCTTCAGAGCCTCAGCGTCAGCCTTCGGGCAAGCTTCCTTCAGAGTAGCCGGAGCGGACTCAACCAGAGTCTTAGCTTCCTTCAGACCCAGACCCAGAGCTTCCTTAGCAGCCTTGATAACAGCCATCTTAGCGTCACCGAAGGATGCCAGAACAACGTCGAACTCAGTCTTTTCAGCCTCAGCTGCGCCAGCAGCGCCGCCTGCAGCCGGAGCAGCTGCAACAGCAGCAGTTACACCGAATTCTTCCTGAATTGCGTCAACCAGCTCAGCCAGTTCCAGAACAGACAGTTCCTTGATATCTTCAACGAACTTCAAAACCTTTTCAGATGCCATGATAATAATCTCCTTTAACAATAAATTAAATGATTTGCAGAGCGAAAATCTCTGCGATACTTATGCAGCAGTATCTTCGGACTTGCTGTCCACAACTGCCTGCAGTGTAGCTGCCAGCTTCTGGATCGGACCCTGCAGAGAGCCAACCAGCTGTGCCAGCAGAGTTTCCTTCGACGGAATCTTGGACAGCTTTTCTACGCCGGCAGCGTCATAAGCAACGCCTTCCACGTAGCCAGCCTTCAGATTGAAGAAGTCTTCGTGATCTTCTGCGAACTTACCCAGTACACGAGCCGGAGCAGTCTGATCGTCCTTGGACAGTGCAACAGCGGTTGTACCGTGCAGAACTTCGTCAAATGCGTCGATGCCCATGTTCTTGAATGCAAAACGCAGCATGGAGTTCTTTTCAACTACATAGTGAACGCCGGCTTCACGCAGCTCCTTACGCAGCTTGGTGTCGTCTTCAACGCTGATGCCCTTGTAGTCAACCAGAACGAAGGATACGCTGTCCTGAAGCATTTCAGTCAGAGCAGCAACCTTAGCCTTCTTGCCTTCCAAAATCTTTTCACTTGCCATGAGATTTCACCTCCGATAGTTTATGTATCGTATCTGAAATCGCAATAAAAAAGCACGATTCGACAGGGAACCGTGCGCTGTATTTCACAGATCATTGCACATTCCTCGGTTGGACTTACGGCGAAACGCCACCAACTGTCTTTAGAATACGATATTGTGTTTGACAACTATTACAGTATAGCACACTTCAAAGCGCTTGTCAAGCCTTTTTTTTCAAAAAAATCAAAATTTTTTCCGGATGCAAAAATCCCTGCCGCCGAAACCGGCAGCAGGGAAGTAACTTTGCAGATTTTTCTCAGCGGAAAAACTCAGACACCATACTTGTTGGTAGAAACTCTTACGCCAACGCCCATGGTAGAAGTAACGACGCAGGACTTCAGGTAAGTACCCTTAGCTGCTGCCGGCTTTGCCTTTACGATAGCTTCCATCAGAGTTTCGAAGTTCTGGGTCAGCTTGTCTGCGCCGAAGGATGCCTTACCGATCGGGCAGTGGATGATGTTGGTCTTGTCGAGACGATACTCGATCTTACCAGCCTTGGCCTCTGTAACAGCCTTTGCTACGTCCGGAGTTACAGTACCAGCCTTCGGGTTCGGCATCAGTCCACGGGGACCAAGCACCTTACCGAGACGACCAACCAGACCCATCATATCCGGGGATGCGATAACTACGTCGAAATCCATCCAGTTTTCCTTGGTGATCTTGTCAACCAGGTCCTGACCGCCGACATAGTCTGCGCCTGCAGCCTGAGCTGCCTCATACTTGTCTTCCTTGCAGAATACGCAGACACGTACCTTCTTACCAGTACCGTTCGGCAGAACAACTGCACCACGAACCTGCTGGTCAGCGTGACGGGAGTCAACGCCCAGACGGATGTGTGCTTCGATGGTCTCATCGAACTTTGCCTTTGCGTTTGTGCAAACCAGAGACAGTGCCTCGTCAGATGCGTACTGCTTTGCGCTGTCTACAGCCTTGCGGCTGTCGTTATATTTCTTTCCGTGTTTCATGATATTTTAATCCTCCTAGTGTAGTGGTAGTACCGGATTGCTCCAACGCAGATCCGGTTAGCGGAAATTTCCTCCCACCGACGTTCGGCTCCCGTTAGTCAACGACAACGATACCCATCGAACGGGCAGTACCAGCGATCATGCTCATAGCAGCTTCCAGAGAGCCAGCGTTCAGATCCGGCATCTTCTGTTCTGCGATCTTCTGTACCTGTTCCTTGGTGATGTTTGCGACCTTGTTCTTGTTCGGCTCACCGGAAGCAGTGTCGATTCCGCAAGCCTTCTTGATCAGAACAGCAGCCGGCGGAGTCTTGGTGATAAAGGTGAACGAGCGGTCTGCGTATACAGTGATGACAACCGGGATAATCATACCGATGTCATTCTTGGTGCGCTCGTTGAATTCCTTTGTGAACGCCATAATATTTACACCGTGCTGACCCAGCGCCGGGCCAACCGGAGGAGCAGGTGTTGCTTTACCTGCGGGAATCTGAAGCTTAATAAAACCTGTTACCTTCTGTGCCATACTGCACACCTCCATATTGTGGTTAATGGCGAGACGTTGTGACATCTCTCCCACCGGAACCGCCGAGACGGTTCCGAATTGTTTTTGCATTCATGCAATTAGTCGTCCTGACGGATCACTTGATTCAGCTGTAATGTTGCAGCCGTTTCACGGCCGAACATCGAGATCATGACATCCACAGTGCCGTCCTCCAGATTGATGGCCTGTACCACGCCGGAGAATCCGTCCATTGCGGTTCCGGAGATGGTGACGGTATCGCCCACGGCATAGTTGACTTCGATGCTGGATCCCAGATCCACGCCCATTTTCTCCACTTCGCTTTCGGAAAGGGGAGTCGGCTCAGAACCAGGACCGACAAAACCGGTCACGCCACGGATGTTTTTTACCACGTGCCATGTGTCATCTGTGTAAACCATTTTCAGAAAGACATAGCCCGGAAACGTCTTGCGTTCCAGTTCCTTTGTCTTGCCGTCCGTGATTTCTGTCACCGTTTCGGTGGGGACCTGAACTTCCAGGATGAGGTCATGAAGCTTTCGGTTTTCAACCACCTTTTCGATATCCTGCTTGACTTTGTTCTCATAGCCGGAATAGGTGTGAATGATATACCATTTAGCGGCCTCTGACATAATAAATCCTCCCTGTTCTGGTCACAATAGTTAGTTGGAAAGTCCCATCAAGAACTGCATCAGCTTCAGCAGACCGGAGTCAATCAGACCGACCAGCACGGAGCCGACGATAACAACCACCAGTACGACCAGTGTGTTGTTAAAGACTTTCTTGCGGTCCGGCCAAACAACCTTTTTGAATTCTTTTCTCAGGTCTTTGAACCAGCCGGCGATTCTGGAAAAGAAGCCTTTCTTTTCCTTACCGTCTTTCTTGCCTTTGCCGGATTTGGTGGAGCCTGCGTTTGCTGCTTTTTTCGCCTTTTTTACAGCAGCTTCCTGCCCGGCGTTTTTTTCCTTATCAGCCATTGCGTCGGACCCCCATTACTTTGTCTCTCTGTGCAGCGTATGCTTCCGGCAGAACTTGCAGTGTTTGTTCATTTCAATCCGTTCCGGATTGTTCCGCTTGTTCTTCTTGGTGACATAGTTGCGGCGCTTGCATTCTGTACAAGCCAGTGTTACTTTCACTCTCATGATCGGCACCTCCTGCTCGTTTACTTCTTCCGATGTGCGGAAGTCGGTTTTGCTGTTCGTCCGGAACAGCTTTCCGAATCTTTTGCCTCCCTCAGAATCCGTATGGGCTTTATCGCCGCACCGAAACGGGTTCTCACCCGCAGATGGGCAAAAAAATAAACCCCATACAATGAGGTGATTCCAGTATACCATATTCGATGCGGATTGTCAAGCCTTTTCTGAAAAAAATTTGATTTTCGGAGAAAAATGCAAAAATGAGCCGGCTTTTTTTCAGAAACCCCTTGCAGATTTTTGTGAATTATGATAAAATAGAAAATGAGATATCTGCGCCCCTGTGTGTTTTGTCGGATTTTTGTGAGAGATCCTGGCATTTTTCCTGTTTTCGACAGCATATCAGTTCTAAAAGCAGTCTGCCTGCGGATATGATGCACCAGGCATCGAATCGTCCGCAGTACTGCCCGGCGGCAGGTTACCAATTGATAAAGGAGTATAGACACATGGCAAAAATCAGAGTAGCCGTTCTGTTCGGCGGCGTATCCAGTGAACATGATGTTTCACTGATTTCCGCAGAAAACGTCATTCGCAGCATTCCGAAGGACAAATACGAGGTACTGTGCATCGGCATCACGAAGAAGGGCCGCTGGCTCTATTTTCCCGGCGACATCTCGGAGATCTCCACCGGCGCATGGGAACAGAATCCGGACTGCAGCGCTGCGATCCTGTCACCGGATCCGCTGCACGGCGGCATCATCACCATCGAGAACGGAGAGACATACATTAAAAAGGTAGACGTTGTCTTTCCGGTGCTGCACGGCAGAAACGGCGAGGACGGCAGACTCCAGGGCATCATGGAGATGGCACGCATCCCGTATGTGGGCTGCGGCGTTCTGAGCAGTGCTGTGTGCATGGATAAGGGCATGACCCACACTGTATTAGATTATAATGGTATCCAGACTGCGAAGTGGGCGAGCGTTCACCAGCGTGATCTGAATAAGCTGGATGAAAAGTGCGTGGCAATTGCCGAGACGCTGGGATTTCCGCTGTTCGTCAAACCGGCAAACGCAGGTTCTTCTGTGGGCGTAAACAAGGCAAATGACCTGGAGTCTCTGAAGGATGCTGTCCAGATCGCATTTACCCACGATGAAAAGGTTATCATCGAGGAATTCATCGACGGCAGAGAACTGGAGGTCGCTGTATTCGGCTATGATGCACCGATCGCATCCTATGTGGGCGAGATCGAACCGGCTGCGGAATTCTATGATTACGACGATAAATATGTAAACGGTACTTCCAAGCTGTACATTCCGGCACGCATCACCGACCAGGAATCCGACCGCATTCGGGAAACTGCGCTGCGTGCATACCAGGCGCTGGGCTGTAAGGGACTGTCCCGTGTGGACTTTTTCCTGGCAAAGGACGGCAGCGTGATCCTCAATGAGATCAACACCCTGCCGGGATTCACCAGCATCAGTATGTATCCGAAACTGATGGAACATCTGGGTATGTCGCAGGAGTATCTGGTAGATAAGCTGATCGAACAGGCAATGGAGAATGCAGCCAGAACCTAAGCACGGAAAATCATGTTCTGAGGAAAGGAGATGCTGTTCTGGACAAAGAACAGCAGAAGTGATACCATGAGAAATGATGCGATCGGTGTTTTTGATTCCGGCATGGGCGGATTGACGGCAGTGAAAGAGCTGAACGCCATCCTGCCCCACGAAAACATTATTTATTTTGGCGATACCGCCCGGATTCCTTACGGCAGCCGCAGCCCGGAGACAGTGCTGCGCTATGCCAAGGAGGACGTGGCGTTTCTGCGGCAATATGCGGTGAAAATGATTATCGCCGCCTGCGGTACAGTGAGTTCTATTGTAGGCGACCAGCCCTTTGTGACGGATATGCCGTTTACCGGCGTGGTTCTGCCGGCATCCGAGACTGCCTGCCGGGTGACACGAAACGGAAAAATCGGCGTCATCGGAACGCCTGCTACCATCCGCAGCGGCAGCTATGAAAAGGCGATCCACAAGATGCACCCAGAAATGACCGTGTTCGGGCAGGCGTGTCCACTGTTTGTCCACCTGGTGGAAAACGGTTATACCGACCTGCACAATCCGGTGACACGGCTTGTGGCGGAGGAATATCTGGAACCGGTGCGCAAAGCCGGGGTGGATACGCTGATTCTGGGATGTACCCACTATCCGGTCATCCGGGAGATCATCGCCGATTATATGGGACCGGAAGTGCAGCTGATCTCTTCCGGCGCAGAGGCGGCGAAATATGCCCGGCAGTGCCTGGAGACACAGAACCTGCTGGCAGACCGGCAGACACCCGGCGAGAATACCTATTACGTCAGCGACAGCACGGAAATGTTCATCGAAAACGCAGGACATTTCCTGCACCAGGATGTAATGGGAAAGGTGTTTCGCTGCAACTTATAAGAGAAAAGAAAGGAGCAGGTGACTTTGGAATCTGTTCTGATTACCATGAAAACCAAGCAGATCACGCCGGACGATGAGGAAGAAACGGAACTCATGACCGCCGGGACCTGTGAGAGAAAAGACGGTGTGCTGACCTTGTCCTATGAGGACACAGACGCCACCGGGTTTGCCGGTTCGACAACCACCGTACAGGTGGCGAATGAGTCGCTGGTGACCATCTTGCGCACCGGCACGGCAAATTCCAATCTGACCCTGGAACTGGGGAAAAAGCATTTCTGCCTGTATCAGACGCCGTTCGGCGCAATGACCATCGGCGTACAGGCGAAACGACTGCTCTGCGAACTGGAGGAAAACTCCGGTGTGGTAGAGATGGAATATACCATAGATATGAACGCAAACTTCCTGTCCGAAAACACCATTACCATGCGGTGGGAACGGCAGAAAGAGACGAAAGGAACGAAGTGAAATATGGCAGATTGTATGAAAAATGCGTCTGAGGCACTGCACCAGCTGCTGGTGGAAGGTCTGGGACGGCTTGTGGCAGAGGGAAAAATTCCGGCAGAACCCATCCCGGCATTCCGGGTAGAAGTTCCGGCAGACAAGTCCCACGGCGACTTTGCGGCAAATGTGGCAATGGTAAGCGCCAAGACCTTCCGGATGGCACCTCGGAAAATCGCCGAACTGCTGCTGGATGCAGTTTCCCTGGACGGCACGATCTTTGACCGTGCAGAAATCGCAGGACCGGGATTCATGAACTTTTTCCTCCAGCAGAAGTGGTTTGCCGACGTGACGGAAACCGTTCTGACAGAGAAGGAAAACTACGGCAGAACCCAGACCGGCGCCGGCAAGCGTGCGCTGGTGGAATTCGTTTCCGCCAACCCGACCGGACCGATGCACGTGGGCAACGCCAGAGGCGGCGCACTGGGCGACAGCCTGGCAGAGATCCTGGACTGGACCGGCTGGGATGTGCAGCGTGAATTCTACGTGAACGATGCCGGAAACCAGATCGAAAAGTTTGCCACTTCTCTGGAAGTTCGCTATCTCCAGCATTTTGACCCGTCTGTGGAAATGCCGGAGGACGCATATCACGGCGCAGACATCACCGAACACGCCGAGAATTTTATCGCCGAGAACGGTGACAAATACGTCAACACCGATGCCAAGACACGCCGGGATGCTCTGGTGGCATTTGCACTGCCCAAGAACATCGCCGGTCTGGAACGTGACCTGAAAAAGTACCGTATCGTCTATGACAACTGGTTCCGGGAAAGCACCCTGCACCAGAACGGTCAGGTAAAGTGGGTAGTAGAGGAACTGACCAAGCGTGGCTATACCTATGAGCAGGAGGGTGCTGTCTGGTTCAAGGCAACCGATTTCGGCGCAGACAAGGACTTCGTTCTGGTACGTGCCAACGGTATTCCCACTTATGTTGTGCCGGATATCGCATACCACTATAACAAGCTGATGGTGCGGAAGTTTGACAAGGCAATCGACATTCTGGGCGCAGACCACCACGGCTATGTGCCTCGTCTGAAAGCGGCACTGACAGCGCTGGGTGCAGACGCAAGCCGTCTGGATGTGGTACTGATGCAGATGGTTATGCTCATGCGTGACGGCGAAGTTGTCAAGCTGTCCAAGCGCAGCGGCAAGGCGATCACTCTGGTGACACTGCTGGATGAAATTCCGCTGGATGCGGCACGGTTCTTCTTCAACACCAGAGAGGCAAATTCCCACTTCGAATTTGACCTGGATCTGGCTGTGGAACAGTCCTCGCAGAATCCGGTTTATTATGTACAGTACGCACACGCCAGAATTTGCAGCCTGCTGCGTGCAATGGCAGAAGAGGGTCTGACGCTGGAACAGTGCGACCATGCAAACCTGGCACTTCTGACACAGCCCCAGGAACTGGAACTGATCCGTCACCTGGCTGCGTTCCCGTCTGAACTGGATGCCGCAGCAAAGGCGTATGATCCGTCTAAGGTCACCAAGTATGCCACAGAGCTGGCAACTTTGTTTCACAAGTTCTATGACGTTTGCAGCATCAAGTATGCAGAGACACCGGAACTGAAACAGGCTCGTCTACTGCTGGCTGAGGCGGCTCGCCAGGGCATTGAAAATGCGCTGCGCATTCTGAAAATCACCTGTCCGGAGAAGATGTGATCGCCGGAAAATACCGGAATCATTACAAACAGGTTACAGCAAAAATCAGATCATTTCTGCTGAATTTGTGCAAAAACACGAGAAAAGCAACGTAATACTCGAAATACCCCATAAAGTTTAACGACGTATTCACAAATGCCGTCGAAGAATGTGTTACAATTTGTAATATATTGAGCAGGCGAGTTGCATTTGTGCTTGCGAAAAAAGCAGCACTGCTGAAAAGGAAAGGAAGTTCTATATGTCGAACAGATTATTTCAAGGACTGGTTCACCAGATGCGGGATACCATCGACGCAACGGTTGGTGTGGTAGATGATACCGCAACCATCATCGCCTGCAGCGATCTCACCAAGGTGGGAACGACCAACGAGTTCGTTTCTCTGGATCTCAGCGATGTACACGATATTTTCATCCGTGACGGCTATACCTATAAGCCGTTCGGCTCCCGTGCAAAGCCGGAGTATGCCGTGTTCGTTGAGGGCATGGATGACACTGCTGCAAAGTATGCCAACATCCTGGCGATCTCCCTGTTCAATATCAAACAGTACTATGATGAAAAGTACGATCGCAACAACTTCATCAAAAACGTGGTACTGGATAACGTACTGCCGGGCGATATTGTCATCAAGGCTCGTGAGCTGCACTTCAACGCAGAAGTCAGCCGTGTGGTTCTGCTGGTGCGCATCGTATCCGCAAACGATGTTTCTGCATACGATGTCATCCAGAATCTGTTCCCGGACAAGAATAAGGACTTTGTCTTTACCATTTCCGAGACAGATATCGTTCTGGTCAAGGAAATCAAGGGTGCAGTGGATTCCAAGGACCTGGAAAAGCTGGCACGCTCCATTGCAGATACACTGAGCAGCGAGTTTTACACTCGTGTCAATGTTGGTATCGGCACGATCGTTACCGGGGTAAAGGAACTGTCCCGTTCCTTCAAGGAAGCACAGATGGCACTGGAAGTCGGAAAGGTATTCGATACCGATAAGGCAATCGTCAGCTACGAGAACCTGGGTATCGCCCGTCTGATCTACCATCTGCCGACAACGCTGTGCGAGACATTCCTGCACGAAGTGTTCAAGCGTGGCAGCATCGAATCGCTGGATCACGAGACCCTCTTCACCATCCAGAAGTTCTTCGAGAACAATCTGAATGTATCTGAGACTTCCCGTAAGCTGTTCGTACACCGTAATACACTGGTGTACCGCCTGGAGAAGATTAAGAAGCTGACCGGTCTGGATCTGCGTGAATTCGACCACGCAATCATTTTCAAGATCGCACTGATGGTAAAGAAGTACCTCTCTGCGAATCCGGCGAAATTCTAATTGAATCCTAGAACAGCGTTCTGCTGTTCTTATCACAAAGACCGCCGGTGCAGCGTCTGGCGTTTTTGCATCGGCGGTTGCTTTGCGCTTATGGTATAGATTGGCGAAAATTGGATGTCTGCGATCAACTGAGAGCCTGCCGCCGGGTGCGGCGGACTCGAAAACGGAAATGACGGACAAGCTTGTCTGTCAGCACCAAAAGAAAGGATGTGTGTGAACTATGGTTGAACTGAAGGATGTCTCTGTGACATATTCCAGCGGCGTAGACGCACTGCACAATGTCAACCTGAAAATCAATGACGGAGACTTTGCCTTTGTGGTTGGCGCTTCCGGTGCCGGTAAAAGTACCATGATCAAGCTGATCCTGAAAGAGATCAATCCGACCAGCGGTTCGATCTATGTTAATGGGTATAATTTGAATAAACTGCGGCGGCGGCGTATCCCGGCGCTGCGGCGTACCATCGGGTTTGTGTTCCAGGACTTCCGGCTGATCCCGTCCATGACCGTATACGAAAACGTGGCATTCGTGCTGCGTGTAATTGATGCACCTACGAAGTATATCCGAAAGCGTGTACCGTATGTAATTGGTCTGGTGGGCTTGCAGGATAAGACGAACGCTTATCCAGACGAGCTTTCCGGCGGCGAAAAGCAGCGTGTGGCGATTGCCCGTGCGCTGGTAAACGATCCGCAGCTTATCATTGCGGACGAGCCGACCGGCAACATCGACCCGGAACTGTCCTACGAGATCGTAGAACTGCTCCAGGGCATCAACGATATCGGTACTACAATTCTGATGGTTACCCATGAACATAGTCTGGTGCGCCAGTTTGGCGGACGGATTATCAATATCGATCAGGGACAGATCGTCTTTGACGAAGTGATTGGAGGGAATCTGATCCATGAAAGTTAGTGGTTTCAAGTATCTGGTTGGACAAGGCGTGGAGAACATCTGGAAAAACCGGATGATGGCATTTGCTTCTTTCTGTGTCCTGCTGGTTTCTCTGTTGCTGGTGGGAATGTCGGTGCTGTTTTACATGAATCTGACATCCATGATCGGCGGCGTAGAGGACAAAAACGAAGTCATTATCTATATGGATGAAGGTACGACCGACCAGCAGCTTGCAGATTTTCAATCAGAACTTTCCCAGATTAAAAATATTTCCAGCATCACCTTTTATTCCAAAGAACAGGCGTTTGAAGATCTGAAAAACAGTATGTCTGATTATGAGGTGCTGTTCGATTCTCTGGGGGATGACAACCCGCTGATCGACGGCTACCGCATCCGCATCGACGATATTTCGCAGATCTCCACCACCATCGCCCAGATCGAGCAGCTGGATCACATCTACTCGATCCGTGCGCCTATGGACTTTGTCAATGTTCTGACAGAAGTCCGGAAGATCGTCACCGTGGTATTTGGTGTCATTATTGCGGCGCTGATCGTGATTTCCGTGGTCATCGTTTCCAACGCCACAAAGGCGAGCGTGTTCGCACGCCGGGAAGAAATTCAGATCATGAAGTATGTTGGTGCGACCAACGCCTTTATTCGTATCCCGTTCTTTGTAGAGGGTATGATTACCGGTTTGTTTGCCGGAGCAGTAGCGTTGGCGATCACCTGGTTCGGATATGATTCCCTGGTGGGACTGCTCACCGGACAGGTAGACTTCCTGTCGGTCATTGGCATGGGCAGCATCATTCCGTTCCGTGCGCTGGCATGGAAGGTTGCGTTGGCATACCTGGTGACGGGTACGCTGTTCGGCGCATTCGGCAGCATGATTTCGATGCGGAAACATCTGAACGTATAAATGGCACGTTCTGAGGAGGCTAAATATACAATGAGCAAAAAGAAACACATGGGTCTGCGCTTTACCAGTGCGGCGCTGTGTCTGAGTATTCTCGCCGCAGGCGTTGCGGCAAACTGGACACCGGTGAAAGATATCCCGGTATCCGCAAAAACACTGGCAGAATTGCAGGAAGAGCGAAAGAGCAATGAGGCGAAGATCGCCGAAAAGCAGAAACAGCTGGATTCCCTGCAGACCAATTTGAAGGAAAAAGAAGCATACCAAAAGACTTTGCAGGAGAAGATCACCTTGCAGCAGGAGAATCTGGACATCGTTTCAGAGGAACTGGACCGCATTGCCAAGTCGATCGATGAGACTACACAGCAGATTTCTCAGGCAGAGGATGATATCAAGGTAATGGAGGCAGATATCGCCATCGGACTGGACGAGTTCAAGATGCGTCTCCGTGCCATGTACGTTCAGGGTAACGACAGCCTGGCATCTGCGCTGGTTGGCGCAACGGACTTCTACGATCTGCTTTCCAAGTATGAGCTGATGTCCCGTGTGGCAAACCACGACAATGAACTGGTCAACGATCTGAAGGACAAGCTGGAGACCTGCAACGAAAAAAAGGCGGAACTGGAAACAGAAAAGTCCGACCTGGAACAGCAGCAGTCTGACCAGCAGCAGAAAAAGGATGAGTTCAAGACTGCCATCGAAGATCTCCAGCAGACTTATGCGGAGACCGACGAGGCAAAGGAACAGATGGAGCGTCAGAAAGAACAGCTGAACGGCGATGTTGCAACTCTGGAGAAGAACAACAAGGAACTGGATGCCGAGGAACAGGATATCAAGGCGGCAATCGCTGCGGCGGCTGAGGCAGAAAAGAAGAAAAAGGCTGCGGAGGCAGCAGCTGCCGAAGAGGCAAAGAAAAAGCTGGCTGCACAGCAGGAGGCGGAAAAGAAGAATCAGTCCACTTCCAATAGCAGTAATAACAGTTCCAGCAGTAATTCTTCCAAGAGCGACAGCAGCAGTTCCAACAGCAGCTCGAACAATAGTTCCAGCAACTCCTCTTCCAGCGACAACAGTTCATCCGGCAGCGATGACAGCGGCAGCACAGTTGCACCGTCCGGCGGCGGATTCACCTGGCCGTGTCCGGGATTCTATACCGTTTCCAGTACATTCGGCAACCGCTGGGGTACAACACATGGCGCTATTGATATTGCCGGCGGCAATGCCGGTGCGGCAATCGTGGCAGCGAAGAGCGGCACAGTCGTTCGTGTCGTAACCGGATGCTCTCATAACTATCCGAAGAGCGGCAGCTGCGGCTGCGGCGGCGGATACGGCAACTATGTCATTATCCAGCACGACGGTACATATTCTACATTGTACGGTCACATGGCATCTGTATCGGTTTCTGTGGGACAGTCTGTCAGTGCCGGTCAGACCATTGGCTATGTAGGAAGCACCGGCTTCTCCACCGGTTTCCACCTGCACTTTGAAGTGCGTGTCAATGGCACAAAGGTTGACCCGATGAAATATCTCTAATCAATCGTAAATACTAGGAAAAGGGCAGGGGTGTTCAGTTTGGACCCTCTGCCTTTTTTGGAAAGAAAGGCGATGTCATATGAAAGAGAAACAAAACGAAAGCTTTGAGACCAGTCAGAAAGACAACACTGTCCCGGTGCGGAAATCCACACTGATTCTGCTGTTCTGTCTGTGCGGTGTTCTTGCTGCCGGAACAGGTGTGGGGATCTATCGGAGCTACCGCAGCCAGGACACATACCGGGAACTGGATCAGCTGGCGAAAACTGTCAAGCAGAACTACTATACGGATGTGGACGAAAACGACGTGATGCAGGGCGCTATGAAAGGATATGTTGCCGGTCTGGACGATCCGTATTCCCAGTATATGACAGACGAGGAGTACAGCGCCTATCAGACGGACGAGGCAGGGCAGACCATCGGCATCGGCGTAACCGTGCAGCAGAATGAGGACGGCTACCTCCAGGTGGTATCTGTCAGCGACGATTCTCCGGCAAAGGATGCCGGGATACAGGCGGACGATGTGATTCTCAAGGTCGGGGAAGATGATGTGGCAGAACTGGGCTATGCCGGCGCAGTGGCGGAAGTGCGCGGCGAGGCTGGCACTACTGTTACGCTGACCATTCAGCGTGGCGATCAGACCAAGGAACTGGAAGTGGAGCGCCGTAGCATGGATGTGACTACGGCACAGGGCAAGATGCTGGATGGGAATATCGGTTATATCCGGATCAGCGCTTTCAAGGGCAATACTCCAGAGCAGTTCCAGGCGATTTTTGACCAGTTGGTGCAGGACGGCGCAAAGGCTCTGGTGTTTGACCTCCGGGATGACGGCGGCGGACTGGTGGATGCGCTGGAACAGATTCTGGATCCGCTGCTGCCGGAGGGCGATATTGCCATCGCAACCTATCGGGACGGCACGACCAAGACGCTGGTAAAATCCGATGCGGAGGAGTGCAATCTGCCTATGACGGTAATCGTCAACGGCAACACTGCCAGCGCCGCAGAGCTGTTCACGGCATCGCTGCACGACTTCGGCAAGGCATCCATCGTGGGAACGCAGACCTTCGGCAAGGGCATTATGCAGGTGACGCAGACCATGCCCGGCGGCGGTGCGCTGACGCTGACGGTTGCAACCTATCAGACCACAAAGGGGGAATGCTACCACAAAGTGGGCATTACCCCGGATGAAATCGTAGAACCGGGCGAGGATGCGATAGACTACGATAATCCCGACCCGGAGAAAGATCCGCAGCTGAAAAAGGCAATCGAAATGGTGACACAGTGACTGTAAATCTTTTTTGAACAGACATCCGCTTGTCCCAGCTCTGTGATATAATGAAAGCATCACCACAAGAAAAAGCAAAGGAGACGACAACAATGGAGTCAGAAAAAAACAGCCGGATGCTGGAACTCTTTTTTCGGGTGCTGCGTGGAGAGACGGTTTCCGTCAAGGCAGTTGCCGAAGAATATGGTGTGTCCACCAAAAGCGTGGGCAGAGATATTGCAAAGATACAGGAGTTCCTCACGGATCACCGAGATCTGATGCAGCAGGCGGAACTGATCTATTCCTATAAGGATAAGGCGTATCACCTCAGCTGTGACGAGTTCCTGAAAAACAAGGAGCTGTTCGCACTGGTAAAAGTGATGCTGGGCAGCCGCTGCTTTTCGAAAGAGGACGTGCTGCGCATGATTGCCAAGCTGAAACGGTTTACGACCATCCAGGATCGGGAAAAGTTCGAAAAGCTGGTACGCAAGGAAGTCTATCACTACCACGAGGTGAAATCGGACTGCAATGCTCTCATCGATAATCTGTGGGACCTGATCCAGATGATCGACGAAAAGCGCCTGGTGACCATCACGTATTACAAGATGAACCGGGAAAACATCAAGCGGAAGATCAAGCCGGTGTCGCTGATGTTCAGCGAGTATTACTTTTACCTCATCGCCTACGAGGCGGATGATGAGAAGTATCTGCCGAAGTTTTTCCGGGTGGATCGCATTGTGGCAATGACGGAGCATCGGGAGCGGTTCACACTGGAACGAAAGTATGACTTTGACGAGGGCGACCTCCGGGAGAAAAACCAGTTTCTGTTTCCGGGCAAGACGGAGAAGATACGCTTTTCCTTTTCCGGACTGTCTGTGCAGGCAATTCTCGACCGGCTGCCCACGGCAAAGGTGGTGGAGCAGAACGGCAATACCAGCATGATCGAGGCAGAGGTCAACCACGGCAGAGGCATTGTAATGTACCTGCTTTCCCAGGGCGCATGGGTCAAGGTACTGTCACCCCAGAGCCTGGTGGAGGAGATGCAGGAGGAGCTGCGGCAGATGTGCAGCGCCTATGACATCTGAGCAAATTGGATAACATGGATTCGAAAAGACTTGTGTGACATAACGCCGCACAGGTCTTTTTTTGGTATGCAGCACCTTTCGGAATGTTGTCATGAAGTTACTACTTTTGTCATGAAAAATGGTATTATTTCTGTGCAGAGTGTGCTAAAATAAAAACAATGAAACCGATGAAAAAACAGTCCGTTTTGGTGCAGTTCCTTCGGAACGCATGAAACGGCATAAGACCAAATAAGAAAGTGAGGAAAAAGAATGCGAATGAAAGTATTCCGGCGCTGTCTGGCAGTTTTCTGCGCAGCGGTGCTGAGTGTCGGCAGTCTGGCAGCAATGCCGGCGGCTGCCGAGACAAAAAACCTAATCACAAACTCCACATTTGACAGCGGTACAACGGGCTGGGGGACATACCAGGCGAGCGGCGGCAGCGCCACGCTTTCTGCCCAGAATGGCAAGCTAGCGCTCCAGATCAATTCTGTGGGGAAGCTGAATTATTCCGTGCAGTGCAATTATGATGTGATTCCGCTCTACAAAAACGGCGTGTATCATGTCAGCTATGAGATCTCTTCTACCACAGACCGCTATGTTGAGGCGATGATCCAGCAGAACGGCGGCACATACCAGGCGTATACCTGGAAAGGCATTGATCTTACCTCTGAGCCGCAGACCATCGATTATGAGTTTACCATGAAACAGGACACAGATATCATGTCCAAGCTGGTGTTCAACTGCGGACTGGAAAACGGGGAGGATCTCGACCCGCACACCATCTACCTGGACAATGTCAAGGTAGAACTGGTGGACGATTCCAAGGTGGAATATGACGATATCCTGCCCTATGCACCGTCGATCATCACCGACCAGGTGGGCTATCAGCCGGAGGAAACCAAAACGGCAGTATTCCGGGATGTGACAAATGAGACCAGTTTTTCCGTTGTCAATCAGGACAGCGGCAAGGTCGTATACACCGGCGAACTTTCCGCATCCAAGTTCAATTCCATGGCGAACGAAACCGACTGGACAGGAGATTTCTCCGCAATCACAGAGCCGGGAACTTATTACATCACCTGCGGCGGACTGGATCAGTCCTATGCCTTTACCATCGGCGAAGATGTGTATAATGGCTTGCTAGATGATACGGTGCGGATGCTCTACCTCCAGCGCTGCGGCACAGAAATAGAGGATGACACATTCGGTCACGCCGCCTGTCACAACACGCTGGCGACTGTTTATCACACCAGCGACAAGATAGACGTCAGCGGTGGCTGGCACGATGCCGGAGACTATGGCAGATACGTGGTGCCGGGTGCAAAATCCGTGGCAGACCTGCTCATTGCCTACGGGCAGAACCCGGGGATGTTCAGCGACAGCATCGGCATTCCGGAGAGCGGAAACGGCGTCCCGGATGTGCTGGACGAGGCACGCTATGAACTGGAATGGATGCTGAAAATGCAGGACAGCGAGACCGGCGGCGTGCATCACAAAGTCAGCTGTGAGAATTTCCCAGGATATGTGATGCCGGAAAACGAAACGGATGAACTGATCGTGACACCGGTTTCCACTACGGCTACTGCAGACTTCTGCGCTGCAATGGCGATGGCATACGAATATTATCAGAATGTGGATCAGACCTTCGCAGAAACCTGTCTGGATGCAGCGAAGAAGGCGTGGGCTTTCCTGGAAAAGAATCCGAACTTTATTTTCTCCAATCCGTCCGATATCACAACCGGTGATTACGGCGATAGTTTTGACACAGACGAACGGTACTGGGCAGCAGCGCAGATGTGGCGTGCCACCGGGGAGGAAACCTATCGTTCTGCTCTGGAAAAGATGAGCGTACAGACCGGCATGGACTGGATGGAAATGGGCGATTACGGCAACTTCGCCATCCTCACCATGAAAGGCGTGGATACCGATTCCACGATCTATACCCGTGCAAAGCGTTCGATTCTGCAGTCCGCAGACAAGGCAAAATCCCTGGCGCAGAATGACGCATACGGCGTATCAGTGGCGAAATATAACTGGGGCAGCAACATGGGCGTTGCCACATCCGGCATGATCCTGAACCTGGCATACCAGCTGACAGAAGATTCTTCTTATCTGGAGACATCCCGGAGCAACCTGCACTATCTGCTGGGCAGCAATGCCGTGGGCGAGTGCTTTGTTACCGGTTACGGCACAGTTTCTCCGGAGCATCCGCACCACAGACCGTCTATGGCGAAGAACCAGGCGATGAAGGGAATGCTGGTCGGCGGCGTGAACTCCGGTCTGGAGGACAGCGCTGCCAAGGCGTACTGCGCCAACTCTCCGGCGGCGAAGTGCTATGTGGACAACTGGGAAAGCTATTCCACCAACGAGATCACCATTTATTGGAACTCCCCGCTGACTTGTCTGCTGGCAATGAGCGGAAAGCACAGCGCCGATACACCGGAGGAGGATATCCTGCCGGGCGATGTGAACCTGGACAAGGCAGTGAATACGGCAGACATCGTACTGCTGCAAAAGTATCTGCTGGGTGCGGAGACGCTGACAAAGGCACAGGCGAAAAATGCCGATGTTCTGGCGGATGAGACCGTAAACGGTTTTGATCTGACTGTACTGCGGCAGATGCTGACCGAACAGAATGACGATTCGGACAAGGGCAACGAACCGAGTTCCGATGCAGATGTTTTGGCTGATTTCCGCAAGGGTGCGACTAGTCTGTTTGAGGCATCTGACGGCTGGACAAACGGCAATCCTTTTGACTGCGGCTGGACGAAGAACAACACGTCCTTTGACAACGGCGTGCTGAATCTGACCATCGACAAGGATACTTCCGGGAAGTACAACTACACCGGTGCAGAGTATCGCTCTACCGACCACTACGGTTACGGCTACTACGAAACGTCTATGAAGGCAATCAAAAACGACGGCGTGGTTTCCTCGTTCTTCACCTATACCGGACCATCGGAGAGCAATCCGTGGGACGAGATCGACGTGGAGGTCCTGGGCAAGGATACCACAAAGGTGCAGTTCAACTACTACACCAACGGTACCGGAAACCACGAGTATCTGTACGACCTGGGCTTTGATGCTTCTGAGGGATATCACACCTATGGATTCGACTGGCAGAAGGATTCCATCACCTGGTATGTGGACGGCAAGGCGGTTTACACTGCCACCAGCAACATTCCGGTGACACCCGGCAAGATCATGATGAATGTATGGCCGGGCATCGGCGTCAACGACTGGCTGAAACCGTTTGATGGCACAACGCCGCTGACTGCCAGCTACGAATGGGTGACTTATCAGAAGGCATCCAAGGCAAACTAAGCCAAACTTCTATTCTTCATATTCATTCCCATTCTTCGGGTGCCGGCACCTGTTCCACGCTGGTATCCATCCGCAGTTTCGGCTTCTCTGAACTGCGATTCCAATGAAACAGCGCCGCATTTCCGAAAAAGGGAGATGCGGCGCTGTTTTGTGTTGTTGAATCAAATTACGAAAACCGTGTGCTGTTTTGAAACTGCCGGCGGTATTCCTTCGGCGTCATGCCTACGTATTTCTGAAACACCTTGATGAAATAGCTCTGGGAGCTGAAACTGAGCAGACTGCTGATCGCCGATGCCGGCTGCTGGGTGTATTGGAGCAGATTCTTTGCTGCCTCGATCTTTTTGATAGCGATATATTCGCTGATGCTGACGTGCATTTCTTCCTGGAATTTTCGGGAGAGATGGGGCGCACTGACTGCCGCTGCATCTGCCACATCCTGTAAGAAAATACGGCTGTGCAGGTGAATGCTGATGTAATCCATAGCTTTCAGCACCAGCGGCGAATGCTGTGCGGTGTCCTGCAGGCGGCGCATCTTTCCTGTAAAGTCCTGTATCACCTGATAATGCAGCACGCGTATCTGCGGTTCACTTTTTGCTGCATCGGTGCGCTGAATATACAGGTCGCTGAGACTGAACGCCTCTTCCTGCGGCATACCGCCCTGGATGCAGTAGCGTGTCAGCATGGAAATGGTGATGATCAGGTGATATTTCAGATTGCGCAGCGGATCTTCACTCAGCTTGCCGTAACCCTTTCCACCCAGCGGCGAGTACAGCAGATGCACCGTGTCGCTGTTCCCGGAAACGACACTTTCAAAAAAGGCAAGTTCCGTTCCCAGCATAGCGTGTGGGATCTCCTGTTCCCGCTGTGCCGTCAGAAAATGGGTGAAATCCTGTTCAGCGGTCTGGTTCTGTACCGCTGTGTAAAGCTGTAAAAACTGCCGTAGCTGTTCCAAGCGTTCCTGGTTGAGTCGGAATTGCTTTCCGTCCCGGCACAGGAATCCGAAATCGGTCATGGCATCCAGCAGTGCATCTGTGGGGACATCTTTCGGCAGCGCCTTTTTCAGCGCAGTGCGTGTCTGCTTTCCGTGCTGAATGCTGTACAGCAAGAACTGCACCGCCTCAGCGTGGGACAATATTTCTTTCAGTTCCATGGCTTATGCTCCCACGATCATTTGCCGCAGCCGTGCCAGATCGAGTCCGCTGACACTGCCGTCCGGGAAAATATCTGCCGCCTTTGCCTGGTCGGCTTGCAGTACGCCGCTGCCCAGCAGGTAACGCTGTAAGAGCAGTAAATCGGCAAGATCGGTTTTGCCGTCTCCGTTGATGTCTCCGGCAACAGGCTGTTCTGCTGTGGAAAGCGTCAGCTTTTTGAATACGGTTTTCCAGTCGGATGTGGTGTAGAGACAGTAGATGGTATGGTCTGCCGCCGCCAGAACCGGCTGGTTCACCGTCTCCTGTGCGATGGGATTTCCTGCCTGTGTCCAGGTCTGTGCCGTCTTGTCCAGCTCACAGAGGAGAAACTCGCCCGGCGACTGGGCATTGACTGCCAGGTAAAATCCGCCGTCCGCTGCTGCCGGTACAAGCTGGAACGCTCTGTCTTTGGCGGTATCCGGCAGGGGGTACGAAACGACAGCGCCGTCTGTCCAGCGGTACAGGTCGGCCTTTCCGCCGGAGGGTGCGATCCAGATATCTTCGCCGTCTGCCAGAACGCTGACCATGCCGCAGTCCTGGTCGGACAGGGCTGTGCTGTTCCAGCTGCTGCCGTTCCACACAGCCGCTTTGGGGACGCCGTTGTCATTTAAGTCCCGGTAGCCGATGAGGACCGTTTCTCCGGAGACAGCGATCTCCATGTTGCAGGCGTTTGCCGCAATGGTGCTGCCCAGGGCGGACAAGGTGTCAGTTGCCGTGTCGTAGCACGCCGCCTGTAAAGCGTAGGGGAATGTGCCGGTGGTATAGGTGAGATACAGCTTGCCGCCGGATGCAGTCATGTCTGCATACTGTGCCAGTTCTGTTCCGGTATAGCAGGTCTCCCAGGCGGTGCCGTTCCATCGGCACAGGCGCAGGAAATACTGGTCATCTTGGTAGAGCAGGTATGGGGTGTTGCCGGCGAAAGCAAGTTTGGGGTTGTAGACACTGCCGGAAATGGCAGTGCTGACAGGTGTGAGCGTGTCCCCGTCCAGACGGTACAGCACGGTGCCGCTGTCCGAGGCGGAAGCCAGATAAACGCTGCCGTCACTGCCGGTACACATATCATAGCTCTGGAGTTCCTGAGAGGTGGGAACATCGCAGACGGACTGCCAAAGTTGACGGTCGGAGACATCCGCAAAGGATGCGGAAAAGGTCAGCGTGCCGTCCGGCTGTATCTGGATATCGTCCAGGGCAATGCCGCTGTTTGTGCCGTCGCTGTAGACCAGCGCACCGTCCTGGAACGTTTTGGTCAGGTCGGTTGTGCCGATGGAATCCGGTGCATTTGTGCCGCCGTAGCAGGAACGGGTGAGGTCACCTTGTCCGGCATTCAGTGCCGTTTCGCCGGGACGGAATACGTAAATGCCGTCGGTGTCGCCACGGTAGTTCCCCTGGACAGCCGTGTTGATGCGGTAGACGACCATGCCCTCGCCGTAGATTTTGGTGTCCAGCTCATCGGAATACTGCTTGCCGGGCTTGCGGTATTCCACAGCGAAAAATTCCGTGTCGGAGAACGGCGTTTTCAGCAGGTACAGCCGGTTTCCGCTGTCTGAGGATGCCGGCTGTAAGGTGTACGTGCCGTCCTTGGTGATGGTTTCAGCATCCAGCCAGCCGGAAACCGCATAGCGCTGGTAGGCAAGGGGATATTGCAGGAAAATGGAGTTTGTCGCCATAATGTCCCACTGTCCCACGGGATTTCCGGTAGAAGTGTCCTTGCGGTATAAGTCGGGGTAGCCCATGCTGTGCATGAACTCGTGGCAGAGCGTTCCCACGCCGCTGAATATGGTGGAACTGAGCAGGGTATAGCTGCTGAGCAGGTTGATACTGCTCACCGGCGTACCGTTCAGTTCCAGACCGTTGACATGAAACGCCTTTGCCCAGAGCGGATCGCTCATATCCTCTGCCTGACCATCCACCACTAAAGTCACGTTGTCGATCACACCGTCTTGGTTTCCGTCCAGGGGCGTGTCCGCAGAAACGGTGATATTCTGTACCATTTCTAGGGCATACTGGTTGTAGTCGGTATAGCCAGACTTTTCCTGTTTCAGCACATAGGGCTGGATCACGCCGTCCTGCATCTGGGGAAAATAGGAGGTGACGTGAACCTTGCCGTAGGAAATGGTGTCCATGTATTTTGCCAGGGAACGATAGGTGTCGGTGCTGTTGCACATGGCGACCATGTCCTCGGTCTTGTCTGCCATAAAGTTGTCCGTATCAGCGGAGGCGAACTGTGCAAACAAAACGATATTGTTCACCTGCTGCACACTGTCGGCAGCCTGTGCGGAAATGCTGCCGAACGGGACTCCGGCAAGACACAGTACTGCACTCAGCATCACTGGAAATGGTTTCGGGAATCTATGTTTTTTCATCTGTTTTCTCCTGTCCGGACAGGTTTCGGGCTGTCCTGGTATAATACTTCTATTATACCATACGGCGGTGCATTTCCGCAATGGAAACACTGCACAAAACCGAGGGCGATTCTTTGGCAGAAAAGCTTTTTTTCGGAAATTTGCAAAAAACACTTGACAAGCTTTTCTTCGTCGTGTATAATAGCATATGTAACCTATCAAAAACATAGGATTTAGAAAACGAGAGGAGCGGACGAAATGGAAAAACACACGTTCGGAAAGGAATACAGCTTTCAGACCAGAGCCGTCCACACAGGCAATGACGTTGACGCAGAGACGGGTGCGATCAAGCGCCCAATCACCATGGCGAACAGCTATGCTCTGCCCTATGACCCCAGCGATTTGAACTGGAGCAGTGCCGGAAAGAATCTGTATACCCGGAACGGCGGCTCGAACCAGCAGTATTTGCAGGAAAAGCTGGCATCTCTGGAGGGCGGAGAGGACTGCATCGTGCTGGCGAGCGGCGTTGCGGCACTGTCGGGCTTGTTCTTTGCACTGCTGGAAAGCGGCGATCACGTGGTATTTTCCAGTGTGACCTATATTGCGGTGTAACGTCTGCTCCATGAGCTTTTGAAGAACAAGTTCCACGTGGACACCACCATTGTGGACACCTCCGATCTGGAGGCAGTGAAAAAGGCGATTCGCCCGAACACCAAGCTGGTGCATATCGAAACGCCGGGAAATCCCACGCTGACTATCTCGGACATCCGTGCCATTGCGGACATTGCCCATGAAAACGGCGCATTGCTGTCGGTGGACAACACCTTCGCATCGCCCTATAACCAGCGTCCCATTGAACTGGGCGCAGATTTCACCATTGAGAGTCTGACCAAGTATATCAACGGACACGGCGATGCTATGGGCGGTGCGATCATCGGCAAGAAGGAGTATCTGGATATCATCCGGGCGCAGTCGCAGGTCAATCTAGGTGCGACCATCAGCCCGTTTAACGCATGGCTCATCATGCGTGGTTCTGTAACTCTGCCGCTCCGGATGCGTCAGCACAACGAAAATGCACTCCGTGTGGCGAAGTATCTCCAGACTGTAAAGGGTGTCAGCTTTGTGGCATATCCCGGACTGGAAAGCCACAAGGGACATGACATCGCCGTAAAGCAGATGCAGGGCGGATTCGGCGGCGTGCTGTCGTTCGGACTGCACGCAGACCATGATACTTACAATCGCTTTGTCAGCCATCTGAAAGTTATCACCTCGGCAGTGTCTCTGGGACATGACGAGAGCCTGATCGTGTTCCTGGGCGAAAATGATGAGCGGCAGTATTTGTATCCGGAGGAGTTCCACGGCGGATTTTTCCGGTTCAGCGTGGGCATCGAGGATGCAGAGGACATTATCGCCGACCTGGAACAGGCGTTTGCAAAAGAGGGGCTGCTGTAAATGGCATTGAACGCATTTTCAAGAACAGAACTGCTGGTGGGAAAGCCGGCAATGGAACTGCTGGCGCAGGCGAGAGTGGCGGTATTCGGCATTGGCGGTGTCGGCGGCTATACGGTAGAGGCGCTGGCACGGAGCGGCGTGGGTGCGCTGGATCTCATCGACGATGACCGGGTATGCCTTACCAATATCAACCGCCAGATCTACGCCACCCGGAAGACCGTAGGGAAATATAAAGTGGAAGTAGCAAAAGAACGCATCCTCCAGATCAATCCGAACTGCCAGGTCGAGACACACTGTGCCTTTTATATGCCGGACACAGCGGCGCAGTTTGATTTTACACAGTATGACTATGTGGTAGACGCCATCGACACTGTGACTGGTAAGCTGGAGATGGTAGAGCAGGCATACCGTGCCGGCACGCCGCTTATCAGCTCCATGGGCGCCGGAAACAAGATGGATCCCACTGCATTTGAGGTGGCAGATATCTATGAAACATCGGTCTGCCCGCTGGCAAAGGTGATGCGCCATGAACTGCGAAAGCGTGGAATCCCCGGGCTGAAAGTGGTCTACTCCAAAGAAAAGCCCATTGCGCCAAAAGAGGACATGGCAAACAGCTGCAAGACCCACTGCATCTGTCCGCCGGGAACCGCCCGGAAGTGTACCCAGCGGCGGCAGGTACCCGGCAGTAACGCCTTTGTGCCGTCAGTGGTGGGACTTATCATCGCCGGAGAGGTGATAAAGGATCTGGTCGGCTGGAACAGCTGACAGCCTGCAAAATAAAGCATATAGAAAAGCCGTATCACACACCGGATTTTCCGGCAGGTGGTACGGCTTTTGTGTTATCGTAATTTTAGAACGAAACGACCAGCTGCATTTTGAACTGTTCTTCTCCGTAGACAGCATGGGGAATGTCCTTGGGCATAATCAGTGTTTCACCGGCGTGGAGCAGGAATACTTCTCCGCCGACGGTAAACTTTCCGGTACCCTCCAGCACAGTCACCATTGCGTCACCGCCGGCAGCGTGCGTGGAGATTTCTTCGCCCTTGTCAAAGGAAAAAATGGTCATGCTGACCTTGTCATTCTGTACCAGCGTTTTGCTGACAACCTGACCGGTCTGATATTCCACCAGATCTTTCAGCTGCAAAACAGCCTGCTTTTCAATGTTCTTGTACATGGCCTTTACCCTCTTTCATGCTTTTCCAGCCAGTGTGCCGCATAGGAACACGTCGCTGTCACCTGTTTTCCGTCTGCCCGGATCTGCGCCACGGCACGGGAGACCAGTTCTCCGGCAATGCCCATACCTCGGAGAGAATCGTCTACGAATGTATGGTCAATGCAGCATACGCCGGGCGTTGTTTCCGGAAAGGTGATCTCAGCCACACATTTTCCGGCAGCATCTGTGCAAAAGATGCGGTTCGGTTCGCTTTGATATTCCATAGAATGCCTTTCTCAGAGTGCCTTTTTGATGGCAGCCAGCAGATCGTCATAGGATTCGAACGCCGGCAGTTCCGGATAGTCTTTCTTGATCTGTTCGGTGCTGCGGAACAGGAATCCTGCCTTGCTTGCCTGGATCATTGCCAGATCGTTGTGGCTGTCGCCGCTGGCAATCGTTTCATAGCCAATGGACTGGAGTGCCTTAACGGTGGTCAGCTTTGAATTTTCACAGCGCATCTTGAAACCGGTGATCTCGCCGTCCGGCGCAACTTCCAGGGAGTTGCAGAAAATGGTGGGATAGCCCAACTTTTTCATGAGCGGACCTGCAAACTGGGTGAATGTGTCGCTGATGATGATGACCTGTGTTGTGGCACGCAGTTCGTCCAGGAACTCCTTTGCGCCCGGCAGAGGATCGATCTTTGCAATGGTTTCCTGGATCTCTTTCAGGCCCAGACCGTGTTCCTTCAGCACCCCCAGACGCCAGTGCATCAGCTTGTCATAATCCGGCTCGTCTCTCGTGGTACGTTTCAGTTCCGGGATGCCGCTCTCTTCTGCAAAAGCGATCCAGATCTCCGGTACCAGTACGCCTTCCAAATCCAAACAAACAATATTCATAGTATGTGATTCCTTTCCTTTGCCCGATACAACCATATTTTGTGCATTCGGACGTTGTTTACTCTTGCTATTATAACACACTCAGCCGGAAAATGCAACCGCTTTTTTCCGCCACTTTCCCGTCCGGTACTCCAAAAACGAGATAAGCCAGTTGGAAAACCAGCCGATGGGTACGGCGCACCACACCATCTGAATGCCGAACCGGGGCGCCATGGTAACTGCGAATATTACCCGGATGCTCAGATTCACCAGATTGGCGATGGTGAACATTTTCATGTCGCCTGCACCACGCAGCAGCCCGTCCACCGCCATTTTGAACCCGATCAGACAGAAGAACCAGCCCATGAATGTGAGATAGCCCTCGCCGGTGGCGTATGCCGCAGCCGTGCCGTCTGTCCCCAGGAACAATGTGACCAGCGGCTTTGCCAGCAGTTCTACGCAAATGCAGATCAAAACGGCACTCGCCAGCACCATCTTGTTGGCTGCGTGGTAGCCCTTTACCACACGCTCCTGTTGTTTTGCACCAAGATTCTGTGCCGTATAAGAGGACAGGGCATTGCCGAACGCTGTCATCGGCACAATGCAAATGGACTCTACACGCATCGCCGCCGAGAATCCGGCAAGCGCCTCTGAACCAAAGCTGTTTACCACAGACTGCACCAGCATCATCCCGATGGAAACCGTTGACTGCTGGAGAATAGAGGGCAGGGCAATTCGTGTCATTCCCAGCAGTTCTGAACGGCTGAATACACCGGGTTTCTCACAGGGAAAACGCCGCAGTTCCCACAGCAGCACGCCGAAAGAAAGCACTGCTGAAATTCCCTGTGCGATCAGCGTCGCCCACGCCGCACCAGCTACGCCCATATCAAAGCGAGTGACAAAGACCATATCCAGCGCCACGTTAAATACAGAGGAAAAAATCAGAAAATACAAAGGAATCCTGGATTTTCCCAGAGCGTTGAACATGGATGAGAATACGTTGTACAGAAACAAAAAAGGCAGCCCCAGGAAGTAGATGTTCAGATATTCCACGGACATTCCCAGAACATCTTCCGGTGTTTTCAAGACCTCCATGATCCAGCGGCTCAGTCCAAGCCCCAGTCCGCCCAGCAGGATGCTGACGCCCAGAAACGCCAGACAGGCAGTATAAAGCGCCAGTTTCATCCGCCTGTATTCCTTTGCGCCGAAATAGCGGCTCACTGCCACCGATGCGCCGATGCCGCCGCCAATGGCAACGCAAATGAAAATGTTAGTCAGCGCATAGGAGGCGCCAACTGCCGCCAGTGCCTGTTCGCCTACATAGCGTCCCACAATGGCAGAGTCCGCCAGCGTGTACAGCTGTTGAAACAGATTTCCCAGAACCATGGGCAGGGAGAAAAGAAGCAGCGCCGGCAGGGGCTTTTTTCGTATCAAATAGTCGTTTTCCATGATGTCTTACATACTCCTTGTCAAAATTACTGTAATATAATCAGTATAGGACGAGCATCGTGGAAAAGTCAACCGTTTCTTATGAACAAATCAAGTTGCGGCACAGAGGGAGCAATCACACTGTAGTTAGCCTAGACTAACCAAGATTAGGATGATTGGTAAGAAATTTACAGAAAATGCTTGATTCCTGCCGGAAGATGGTGTATAATAGAGGACGTATGCAGATCGTATACAATGCCATATCATGAAAGGAGTTTGACCATGATTTATTCAAACGAAGTAAACGAAATGTGCTGCGTAAAACAGGGCGTTCAGCACGGTGCTGCACCGATTCCTGAGGAAGCAAAGTGGGTAAAGGCAAAGGAAATCTCTGACATTTCCGGTCTGACACACGGTGTGGGCTGGTGCGCACCGCAGCAGGGTGCCTGTAAGCTGACCCTGAACGTAAAGGAAGGCGTAATCCAGGAAGCTCTGGTGGAGACCATCGGATGTTCCGGTATGACCCATTCCGCTGCTATGGCAGCAGAAGTTCTGCCGGGCAGAACCATTCTGGAGGCACTGAATACAGACCTCGTTTGCGATGCGATCAATACTGCAATGCGTGAACTGTTCCTGCAAATCGTATACGGCCGTACACAGAGTGCATTCTCTGAAGAAGGTCTGCCGATCGGCGCTGGTCTGGAAGATCTGGGTAAGGGTCTGCGTTCTCAGGTTGGTACCATGTACAGCACTCTGAAGAAGGGTCCCCGCTATCTGGAAATGACCGATGGCTATGTTACCAAGATTGCTCTGGACGAAGATGATGAGATTATCGGCTACAAGTTTGTAAACTTCGGCAAGATGATGGACTTCATCAAGGCTGGCGACGATGCAAACACTGCTTTCGAAAAGGCACAGGGTCAGTACGGCCGTGTTGCTGATGCAGTGAAGTTTGTTGATCCGAGAAAAGAATAAGGAACAGGAGGAAACAACCCATGGCATTATTTGAATCATATGAGAGAAGAGAAAAGCAGATTCTGGCTGTTCTGAAAGAATATGGCATCGACTCTATTGAGGGCGCTGCTGAAGTAACCAAGGCAGCTGGCCTGGATGTATACAAGATGGTAGAGGGCATTCAGCCGATCTGTTTCGAAAACGCAAAGTGGGCTTATACCGTTGGCGCAGCTATCGCAATCAAGAAGGGCTGCCGCAGAGCTGCTGACGCTGCTGCTGCAATCGGTGAAGGTCTGCAGGCATTCTGCATCCCTGGCTCTGTTGCTGACCAGAGAAAAGTTGGTCTGGGTCACGGTAACCTGGGCAAGATGCTGCTGGAAGAAGACACCAAGTGTTTCGCATTCCTGGCTGGTCACGAATCTTTCGCTGCTGCTGAGGGTGCGATCGGTATTGCTGAAAAGGCAAACAAGGTTCGTAAGGAACCGCTGCGTGTTATCCTGAACGGTCTGGGCAAGGACGCTGCACAGATCATCGCTCGTGTAAACGGCTTTACCTATGTAGAGACCGAGATGGACTACTACACCGGCGAAGTCAAGGAAGTATTCCGCAAGTGCTATTCCAAGGATGCAAACAGCCCTCGTGCAAAGGTTAACTGCTACGGTGCAAATGACGTTACCGAAGGCGTTGCAATCATGTGGAAGGAAGGCGTAGACGTTTCCATCACTGGTAACTCCACCAACCCGACACGTTTCCAGCACCCGGTAGCTGGTACTTACAAGAAGGAATGTATCGAAAAGGGCAAGAAGTACTTCTCTGTTGCATCCGGCGGCGGTACAGGCCGTACCCTGCACCCGGACAACATGGCAGCAGGCCCGGCATCCTATGGTATGACCGATACAATGGGACGTATGCACTCTGACGCACAGTTCGCAGGTTCCTCTTCCGTTCCGGCTCACGTAGAAATGATGGGTCTGATCGGCATGGGCAACAACCCGATGGTTGGTGCGACTGTTGCTGTTGCAGTATCTGTTGAAGAGGCTGCTAAGGCTGGCAAATTCTAAGAAACTGCGTGGATTTTCCATGTAAATAGAAAAAGAGGGCATTTCGGCTAATTTGGCTGAGATGCTCTTTTTTGAAGTTGTGCGGAGAATGTTGCATTTCTGACTTTGCTGTGCTATAATGTAAACTGGAAGTAATACAAGCACGGCATGGAGGGAAAATATGACAACAGGCAACCCTTTTTCTTATGAAAAATTCCTGTGGATTTTAGAACGGGATCATATGTTCCTGGTGGATGAAACACGCTTTTATTTTAACGATGACGCTGACAAATCCGAACACTACCTGGGCTGTCTGAGAGCGTTTCAGAAACCATATTGGGTTGGTTACTGCGATGTTCCGGATGGCTGTGAATTTGATACGGCTTATGAATTACTGAATGCGCCGATCTATGACGGTCGGTCATTACGGGAACGATGGGAAAACGTTGTGTTCGAGGAGATCGGCGGTCTTTCTGTTGATGACTGGCTAAAACTCTACAGAAACAACTTCTAAAAACGGAGGGAAAACAATATGGTACATTATATTATTGTGAAATGGGTACAGGGCGTAGACAAAAAGCGCCTTGCTGAAAAGGTGCGGACACTGTATGCGGATGCAGTAAAAATTCCGGGCATCCAGGCGGTGGAGATCAAGGAAAATGTAACACCCCGTGAGAACCGATATGATCTGATGATCGCACTGCATATGGAAAATGATGCGCTTTCCGGATGGGACAACAGCGACCTGCATATCCAGTGGAAGTCGGAATTCGGTAGTGCAATTGAGAAAAAGTGCATCTTCGACAGCGAAATGTAATTCCTCTGGAGTATCGGTCAATACAGTTTGTTTCTTGATTTATCTATATCACAAATAGTTTTCTCGGCAGTTATTGACAATCGGAAAGGAATATGCTATAATCATATATGCTGGTGTGCAGAAAGCACTTTATCTGGGTGTGGCGCAGTTGGTAGCGTGCTACCTTGGGGTGGTAGAGGCCGCCCGTTCAAGTCGGGTCACTCAGACCAGAAAATAACACGCAGTTTCGGGAAGATTTCCGGGACTGCGTGTTTTGTTTTGTGTGGGAAATGCAGGTGCGGCAGTGTACGTTGAAACGCTGTTACTGCAAAAACACGGAAATCAATTTTCAAAAATATATTGATTAAAATTGTACAATATTATGAAATTTGGCAAGTGAGGCGCCCCTGAAAGGGGAGCTGGCAGTGCGTAGCACTGACTGAGGGGTTTCCGCTTATATGCCGAAAACGTCATAATAAAAAACCTCTCCACCGCCTAACGGCGGTCCCCCTCCCCTTTCAGGGGAGGCTATCATGGAAATTGATTTCCGAGCTGTAAAAATCCTGTACAATTCCGCAAAAATGTGTTATACTAGATAAGAACCCAAAGGCAACACCCTACGCTGCATAAGCTTTGTGCGGTGCTGCCCAAACTGAAACCAGTCAGCACCATTGGTTCTGGCGACAGGAGGAATATATGAAATTACTTGCCATTGACGGAAACAGTATTCTGAACCGTGCGTTCTACGGAATACGTCCGCTGAGCAATACACAGGGCATTTTTACCCATGCCATTTTTGGCTTTATGAATATCTTTCTGAAAAATCGGGACGAGGTACAGCCCGATGCAATTGCAGTGGCGTTCGACCTGCGCAAGCCCACGTTCCGGCACAAGGCGGTGGCGTCCTATAAGGCAAACCGAAAGGGAATGCCGGAGGAGCTTGCCATGCAGCTGCCCTATATGAAACAGCTGCTGACACTGCTGGGCATCCGGGTAGTGACCTGTGAGGGCTACGAGGCAGACGACATTCTGGGAACGCTGGCTGCCGCCTGTAAAGCGCAGGATGCAGACTGCGTGATTCTGACCGGAGACCGGGACAGCTTACAGCTGGTCAACGACCGGGTGACCGTGCGTCTGACCACCAATAAGGAGACGATCCCGTTTACGCCGGAGCGTTTCCGGGAGGAATACGGGTTTGCGCCGCTGTCACTGATTGATCTGAAAGCACTCATGGGGGACAGCTCGGACAACATTTCCGGCGTGGCAGGCGTGGGACAGAAAACGGCGTCCAAGTTGGTGCAGGAGTGGGAAACGATCGAGAATCTGTATGCCCACCTGGAAGAGGCAAAGCTGACCAAATCGGTACACACCAAGTTGACCGTGGGACAAGATGCGGCAAAGGAAAGCAAGTGGCTGGCAACCATCGTGACGGATGTCCCCATTGACACAGATGTGCAGGACTATGTGCCGCAGCCGGTGCAGACAGAGGAAGTGCGAAAGCTACTGCTGGAACTGGAAATGGCAAAACTGCTGGACAAGCTGAAACTTTCCGGAGAATCTGCCGGCGCATCGGACACAGCAAAAGCTGCACCGGCAGAGAAGGCAAAGGATCTGACAGAACAGCCGCTCACGGCGGAAATTTTGAAACGCTGGAAGGCTGCACCGGAGCAGCTGCCGTGCTGTCTGTTTGATGGAACACGTGTCTGCGTTTCTCACCCGGATGCCCCGGAAATCGTCTACACCACGACTGAAGAAAGCCTGTGGCAGGAGCTGTTCCAGATGCAGCGTCTCACTTTCAGTGCAAAGCCCCAGTATCGCTGGCTGCTGGCACACGGCGTAACGCCGGACAGCGAATCCCCGTCAGCACAGGACGGCGAAATTGCCGCATATCTGCTGAACTCCACCACGTCTGCATACGAAATTGAAAGGCTCTGCGTGACTTATCACGTGCCGTATCACCGGAGCCAGGGCGAATTTGCAGATCTGGCGGCACTGCCGGGACTCTGTACTGCCATGCAGAAACTGGTAGAGGAACAGGATATGACCCGTCTGCTGCACTTCGAACAGCAGCTGACCGTTGTGCTGGCGGCAATGGAACATGACGGCATCGCCATCGACCAGCAGGGTGTCCGGGATTTCGGCGTATACCTGTCCGAACAGCTGGAAGAAATGCAGCAGATGGTCTATGACGAGGCAGGGCATACCTTTAATATCGGTTCACCCAAACAGCTGGGTGAGGTGCTGTTCGGTGAAATGCAGCTGCCCCATGGCAAAAAAACCAAGACCGGCTATTCCACCAATGCGGACATTCTGGAAAAGCTCCGGGGCGAATATGCCATCGTGGACTATGTGCTGAAATGGCGGCAGTACAGCAAGCTGCGTTCTACCTACGTAGACGGGCTGCTGAAAACGGTGGGCGAGGACGGCAGAATCCACACTGTATACAAACAGACGGAGACCCGGACGGGACGTATCTCCTCCACAGAGCCGAACCTGCAGAATATCCCGGTGCGCACAGAGCTGGGACGAAATATGCGGAAATTCTTTGTGGCACGGGAGGGCTGCGTACTGCTGGATGCGGACTACAGCCAGATCGAACTGCGGCTGCTGGCAAACCTCAGCGGCGACAAGCAGATGCAGGAGGCGTTCCTCAGCGGCGCAGACATTCACGCAGCCACTGCGGCGCAGGTATTCGATATGCCCCGTGAAATGGTAACACCGGAAATGCGGAGCGCAGCCAAAGCGGTAAACTTCGGCATCCTCTATGGCATGGGTGCTTTTTCCCTGTCCCAGGATATCCATGTTACCGTGCGCCAGGCGAACCAGTATATCCAGAACTACATGGCACAGTTCCCCAGCGTCGGCGCATTTATGGATAAGACTGTGGACACGGCGAAGATCAACGGTTATGTCACCACCTATTTCAAGCGGCGGCGGCCTGTGCCGGAACTGCTGGCGTCCAATAAAATGGTGCAGGCGGCTGGAAAGCGCATCGCCATGAACACGCCCATTCAGGGAACAGCGGCAGATATCATCAAGCTTGCCATGATCTATGTGTACCAGCGGCTGAAACGGGATGTGCCGGATGCAAAGCTGATCTTGCAGGTACACGATGAACTGATCGTAGAAGTGCCGGAACAGCACGCTGTGCTTGCCGGAAAGGTGCTGGGGGAAGAAATGCAGAACGTGATTCGCAACACCCTTTCGCCGGAGGAGCAGGCAAAGTTCCCGGTGCCGCTGACGGCAGATGTAAGTATGGGGGAGAGTTGGTATGAAGCAAAAGGCTGAGATCGTTCCGGCATCGGAACAGGATCTGGCGGCGCTGGCGGAACTGGCAGAGCAGTGCTTTCCCGATCCGTGGTCGGAAAATGTTTTCCGGCAGACCATGTGCTGCTGCTACAACCGCATCTGGTGCGCCAAAGTGGATGGGAAACTCTGCGGCTATGCGGCAGTATCCCGTACCGGCGACGCCGTAAATCTGGACGATATTGCCGTTTCGCCGGCGTTCCGGCGGCAGGGCATCGGAAGACAGCTGCTGGACTGGGCGCACGGGCAGTTCCCGGAAAGCGAATTTTGGCTGGAAGTGCGGGAGTCCAACGCCGCCGCCATTGCCCTGTATGAATCCGCAGGCTATCGGCAGGTGGGCTTTCGGAAACGGTATTATCACGCTCCAGAGGAAGGTGCTGTGCTGATGACACGAGAGGTGAAAAAAACATGACGGAACTGCTAATGCAACTGAAAGCTTTTCTGCTTTGGGCATTGTTTCTTGTACCTCCGTTTGTGCTGACTGCACTGAATTTGTGGAATCTTTTTGCGGAGTGCAGCGGCAGGAGAAAGCTGGCTCCCAGAGTGTTTGCCGGACTTTCCATGGGAATTGGTGCGGCAGAGTATTTTCTTCTGTTGTGCGTGGAGTTTGAATATAGCGGAAAGGATTATGACCAGGCGACATATACCTTTCAGACCCACAATCTGATCGACTCGTCGCATGCGCTTTCTTTCTGGCTGCCGGTTTTGGTGGGAATCGTCGGGTTGGTGCTTTTGCTCTGGTGCAGACCGGAACAGTTGCCGCCGCTGGTTTCTGCCGGTGCAGTGGCAAGGGTGCTGGTGGGAAATATCATGCAGATACTTCTGGCAGTGCAGATTGCCGAACAGGCAGATCTTCACAGGTTTCTGGATTGGTATTTCTACCTTTATCACGGCAATCTGCTGCTGTTGTCTGCGATGGGAATCCGCCGGCATATCGCCGGACAGACAAGGCTTCTGCGGGAACGACAGATAGTATTCCGGCGGCGTTGGGTGCTTCGGCTGTATCAGTTTTTAGAAAAGACGTCACATTTTCGGCTGGCTGCCTTTTTGCTGGTGCTGCCCCTTGCGGCAGTGCTGGAAATAGTGCTGATTCTTTGCGGACAAGGTGCAGACGGCACAGTTCAAGCGTTTACCCAGACGGCGGACTGGACATTTTCACAGCAGCTTCCGCCGCCTCCTTTGGAATATAAGGGACATTATCTTTGTACAGTTGCCGCCGGCGGACACCGGAAACTGGTGCGTCCGCTTCGGCTGGGGTATCGCCGTGGTGCTGTGATCGTGGTAAACCGACAGCTTGCCGTGGCGAATGCCTTTGAAGAACTGCTTCAGGAACGTCTGCGGCGTCTGCACCGGCTGGTACGGCATTTCTACGATAATCACGGCTATCCGCTTTCGCAAAAAATCACTACGCCGTTTCGGGCGGATCTGGTGTATTTGCTGATGAAGCCATTGGAATGGCTGTTTGCGGCGGTTTTGTATTCGTTCGATCTTGCACCGGAATGCCGTATTGCAAGGCAGTATACCGTTCAGAAAAAATAAAATACCGGATAAGCACATGGTACGGCTTTGCGGTATTGTGATAAAGTTCACAGAAATGGAGATGCAGCTATGCTGATATTAGGAATTGAAAGCTCCTGCGACGAAACCGCAGCGAGCGTTGCACGAGACCACACGGAGATCCTCTCCAACGTGGTTTCCTCACAGGTAGAGGAACACAAACAATACGGCGGCGTTGTGCCGGAGATCGCCTCCCGCAGGCACTGCGAAAACGTGCTGCCCGTGGTACAGAAGGCACTGGACGATGCCGGTGTTATCTTGGCGGAACTGGACGGTATTGCCGTGACCGCATACCCCGGACTGATCGGGGCGCTGCTGGTGGGTGTGAACTTTGCCAAGGGGCTGGCGCTTGCCGCCGGAAAACCCCTTGTGCCGACGCACCATCTGGCAGGACATATTGCGGCGAACTACATTGCACACCCGGAACTGAAACCGCCTTATCTCTGCCTGGTGGTCAGCGGCGGTCACAGCCATCTGGTGGAGGTGCTGACCTATACGAAATTCCGCATCCTGGGACGGACACGGGACGATGCGGCAGGGGAATGCTTCGACAAGTGCGCCCGTGCCATGGGCTATCCCTATCCCGGCGGCATCCACCTGGACAAGGCGTCCAAGTCCGGCAACCCGAAAGCATTCTCTCTGCCGAAACCGAAAATCGCAGAAAATGCCTATGACTTCAGCTTTTCCGGGCTGAAAACTGCCGTGGTGAATCTGCTCCACAACGCCCAGCAGAAAGGCGAGACCATCTGCCGGGAGGATCTGGCGGCATCGGTGCAGGCGACGATCTCCGAGGTGCTGACAGAACACACCATCCGTGCGGCAGTGGAACACGGCTATTCCACCATCGCCATTGCCGGCGGCGTTTCCGCCAACAGCGGCGTCCGGGAATCCCTGCAAAAAGCCTGTGACAAGCGGAACTTCACCCTGTATATGCCGCCGCTTTCCCTCTGCGGAGACAACGGCGCTATGATCGCCTGTGCAGGTTCTTATGCCTTTGATGCCGGCATCCGTGCCGATTCCAGCCTTAACGCCAGCGCCACCATGGAACTGACCGACTGGGGCGATATGGGAAACGGGCAGTAAAACAGCATCAGCACTGCGCATCATTTGCGCCTAAATAAACCAAAACACGCCCCGTATGCGAAGGGATGAGCCGCATACGGGGCGTGTTGATCTATGAACCCGTCTTCACAAGCGTATACACGTGTCTTTTCGGCAAATTTTGCTGCATACTGCGGAAAAAATACTTGCCGGGCGACAGCCCGCCTGCGTATTTTTTTCTTGTCTGCAACAAAATTATGCTCGAAAATCCACATATATTTCTTGTGAAGACAGGTTCTATGAGGCAGAACGTTTCTGCGTGCGGAGAAAATCACACAGCGCTCGTTCTGTCAATTGGGAGAAAAATTGGAAGTTGTTGTAGAAGTTATCGCTGGCTGTTGGATATGTTTACTGTAAGTCGCCCAGGGAAACTATCGTTTTCTGACCGGAGCCCAGGATATCAGCATACAGATCCTGCAATTCGTCCGCATCCATGAGGAATGCCACAGTTGCCTCAACGGTTTCGCCCGGTGCAACATTGGTGATGTTGTTCTTGCTGTGGTCTCTGTCAGTGGTAAACAGGAAGAACTCACCATACTTCAAGTCGTCCAATGTGCCATTGCAGTACATGGTTTCATCCGTTGGCTCGCAGGCAACCGCGCCGTAATCCAGTCTGTCACCGTTCTTCTGGAGCAGATTCGGGCAAACGCAGATCTCCTGCGTAATGCTGCTCTCGTTGGTGTAGCTCAGGTGCATCACAAGGACACGCTGGGGAACCGTCTCTTCCTTGACCTTTTCATCCAGGGTGTTCACGCCGTCGCCACGGGAGTACCATGTGCGCACATCATCCTTGACCGTACCGTCTGCATTGAGATACTGGCTGTAGTCCACCGGGTTGCCGATGTCATCCACTGCCGGAAGTCCGTCAAAGTTATCCTGGACGGAAACGCTGTCCAGCTTGACAGTGACGCGGGAATATTTATCATCATCATCATAGAAATCCGAACGAATGGTGTCACCGATCTGCTGAATGGTATAGTCATCGACCTTGTAGACCTCATCGGTTCCGCCAGTCGCTTCTTCCTGCGGCTCACCGCTCCACAGCTCAGCTGTCTCCTTGTCAGAAGGTGTCAGACTGAGATCTTCTGCGATCTTTTCGATCTCTTCCTTTGTCACGCCGGTTGTTGCATAGAGCTGTACGGCATAATTGGAATCCGGGAATGCGACCCAGACATCCTTGTCAAAAACATCCTTGCCGGACACTCCCGTGGTGTCAGTCACCGCATAGAGAACGGTATTGCTGCCGCAGGTGAGTGTCTCCTGAGAAACGCTGTAGTTGACGGTGTGTGTCAGAGCATCGTCCGTGTTGTCCATTTTGTAGAACAGCATGGTTATGCTGCGGCCGTTGGGGTCTCTGTACTTTCCGCTGCTGGGATCGGTTGCCATTCCGTCCGGCATCCAGCCGACCTGCAGCGCCATGATCTGGTCAGAAACGCTGTCGCTCTTCGGGATCACCATTTCCTGCTGATACTCGCCGCCGCCGTTCTGGAAATAGCCACGGATCTGGGTGGATGCGTATACGGCGGTCGGGATAACTACGATTGCTGCGGCAACTGCTACAGCTGCGGTCAGAGATTTCTTCATGCGGAATTTATGCTGTTTCATATGAGATTCCTCCATCTGGCGCCGGAATTCCTGTTTCCGGCTGGTGTAGCGTTCCGAAAAGACATGGGGCTGTGCATCCGGTGCAAAGGCATCGTCTACAATTTTGTTCCATTCAGTTTCGTTATACGGAAAAGAGTCGTGTTTCATAGCAAATATCCCCTTTCTTTTTCTGAAGCGCCTTCTTGGCACGTTCAAAGCGTTTTCTTGCAGCAGCCTCCTGGATGGAGAGCCGCTCGGCAATTTCCCGGAAAGACAGCTCTTCTTCGCACCGCATGAGGATGATCTGCCGGTCCGTTTCATTCAGCGGTTCCAGCAGTTCTGCGATGGTCTCTTCTTCTGTGATGTTTGCGAGCAGCTGTTCCGTGTCGTCTTTCTGGCTGGGTACCTGCAAAATGCGGTCGTCCCACACGGTATAGCGTTCCGAATCTCGCTGATTCTGCCGGTATTGGTTGATCGCCGTACTGCGAATGATACAAACGATATAGTGCTTTGTCTTTTCGCTTTGTACATTGCCGATCTTTTTCAGATTCTTCATGATTCGGAGAAACGCATCGGATACAGCATCTTCCGCCTGTTCTGTGTGATGCAGGATTGCGTAAGCGATGCGGTACATGGGCTGCTCGTAGAGCGCATAGAGCTGATCGAGCTTTTCCTGGTCTTTGTTCGCTGCCATAGTTTCACCTCTTTCTGAGACGGGCTGCCGTTCCTGTGCATCGGTCTTTCGCCCGTCTGCATATCATAACCGTTTGACAATGCCCGATTGTGACAGGCTTTGCAAATTTTTTTCGGTGCGCTGTACTTTCACCCGTCTGCATATCATAACCGTCTGACAATGCCAAGTGTGACAAGCTCTAAAAAATCCTCCATATGCTGACTGCACACAGAGGATATATTTTTAGATACGCAACAGGCGCTTATACCAGGAATCCTGTCACCAGCGCCGCCGCCGATGCTGCAAGCGCTACCACGATCAGCGGCAGGTTGAAGTAAGCCAGCACGACCGCAACGACGGTTCCCACCGCCGCAGTCACCATGCTGCCCGTGGAGTAAAAGATTGCCGGAATCGTCATGGCGCTCAGCACCGCATAGGGGATGTAATAGAGAAAGCTTTGCAGGAAATGGTTCTGAATTTTCTTCCGGAACACGGTAAACGGCACTACACGAATGAGATAGGTCACGCCAGCCATAATGGCAATATAAATTATCAGACTCATGTTCGCTCCTCCTCCGGAATGGGGAAAAAGATCGCCCCGACTACCGACGCCAGCACCGCACACAGAATGATGGCGAATCCGCTGGAGACTGCCGTAAAGACATATTTGAAGAGGATGCTGCACAGCGCCGCCAGAATCACCACGGTGAGGACGCTTTTCTTTTTCCGGGCTACCGGTACGATGATTGCCAGGAACATACCGTACAGCACAATGCCCATGGCGTCAATGATAAACTTCGGCAGGATCTGCCCGGCAGCAGCACCCAGCAGTGTCCCCAGTACCCAGCCCAGGAATGCAATGGCAATCAGCCCGTACAGATACGCCGGGCAGATCATTCCCGGCTGAGAAGAGGCAACGGCGAAGATTTCGTCAGTGATGCCGAACGCCGTTGTCATGCGCTGGGGCAGGCGAAACTTTTCGTCCAGTTTCTGAGACAGGGAAAAGCCCATAAGGGCATAGCGGAAGTTGATGGTCAGCTGGGTAAGCGCCATTTCCAGATAAGAACCGCCGGCAGCGATAACACCTACGCCGGCAGCCTGTCCGGCGGAGGTAACATTGGTGACAGAAATTGCCACGGCGGCAGGGATAGAAAGCCCGGCACGCACCGCCAGGATGCCGAATCCAAAGGAGACGGAGAGATAGCCCAATGCAATGGGGATTCCCTGTAAAATGCCTTTTCGAAATGCTTTGTTCAATGTGATGATGTCCTTTCCGGAGCCTGCGGACAGGCTCGTATCAAATGTCACAGCCATAACGGCACAGTAACTTTTATTATACCATAAACCGATGGGAAATGCAAATTTTTTCTGTCGGTTTTCTTTGTGGGGAAAATATGAAATATATGGAGAATCGTCTTGTGCTTTCTTGTGAAATGTGATATAATGGAAATATACGAAGAACGAGGACATTTTTTGAAAGTATGTTTTTGAGGTGATGAAAATGTGGATAACACTGCTTGCGGCGGTCATGATTATGGCGGCGTACTTTCTCATTTTGTATGGCGGTGTCGGCTTTGTCCAGGATAAGCGGTTCTTTTCCTCTGCGCCAAAGGAAAATCTGGCGGCAATTCCCGACACAAAGGAACGGTTTCGGGGCGCTCACATAATTGGCTGGCTGATTATCGCAGCTGCACTGCTCACGTTTCTGGGCGCAGCCGCTCTTGCGATAGGGGACGGAATCAAAAATGATTTTGGTTTTCTGCAATTCTTTGTGCGGTTTCTTGTGATGCTCTATCTGATGGAAGTGTACGACATCTTCTTTTTTGACTGGGTACTGCTCTGTCACTCGAATTTCTTTCCCCACTTTTATCCGGAGCTGAAAGGCATCGTCGGGCCGCATATGTTCGGATACAACAAGAAAAGCCATATCATCCACTTTATCGTGTACATTCCTGCCTGTGCCTTGGTTGCATGGATATGCACGCTTTTTTGAGAATCAGACGTTGCGAGGAGAGAAAACATGAAGAATACACTTAATGTAAAAGTACTGTATCACTTTTATCACAGCGCAGTAAAAGCAGAGCTGAAGAGACGAGGTTTTTCCAAGGATGTCTCCGGGAAGATCAATGAAGAACACAAGAAGATCATCGGGAGGGCAAAAGAAATCGGAAAATCCCGGCTTTTGAGTTCTTACATTATGGCAACCTATTTCATTGCAATGAACCGGAGTACCGGAAAGCCGGCTGAGGAAAATTATGAGATACTTCGTGACGGACTGTGCGCATCGAAGTTATTCCACAAGGCAATCGGGGATGTGGAGCATTATTTAGACCCGAAGAAAATGCCGGGCAGACTGCAATGGTCTGCGGACAGCCATAAGCGCCGCTATGAAAACGACTGGGTCGTTGATATTCTGCCGGGAAACGGGGAATATGACCTGGGATACGACTATCATGAATGCGGTGCATATAAACTGTGCCAGGATGAGGGCTGTCCGGAATTGACCGCCTATATGTGCCGGATGGACTATGTGCTTGCGGATATTATGAATATGAAGCTGGTGAGAACCGGGACAATTGCAGAAGGTGCGGCATACTGTGATTTTCGGTACAGCAGACGAAATGATACAGAGCATCAGTGAGGTGTTATCACAATGAAGATCAAACAGCAAAAACAGATCAGAGCATTTTTAGAAGAGGAATTCGAAAGCGGCAAAAGCAGCGCTTTGTTCGACACGCAGGAGAAAACGCTCCGGACGCTGATCGAAAACACGAAAGGCAAATCGAAAAACCAGATGAAAACGCTGACGCAAACCATTCTGCCACGCATTGCGCTGTACCAGGCACTGCAAAAGACCGGCTTTTCCCAGGAGGATGTGTTTCGGCATATGCGGAAGTATATGATGGACAAAGTTGCTGCGAAAAAGCATTCCTCCACAGCAAAGATGGAACTGGTGCCGGGATTCTATGCCATTTACAGCAAGGTCTTTCTCAAGATCATGCGTACCACCGATTTGCAGGAAAGCACGCAGAAAGCCGGCAAGAACTACTTTGACATCACCATCACAAAGTGTCTCTGGCATACCGCCTGTGTGGAAAACGGCTGTGCGGAACTGTGCAGTTTGTTTTGCGACGTGGATGACGTGACCTACGGCGGCTTAAAGAAAATCAGCTTTTCACGAACCCAGACCTTAGGCTACGGCGGCAGCTGCTGCGATTTTCACCTTTTTAAGAAGTAAGCTGGTACGTTTATCGCAATTGCGGTATTCCCACCAATCGTCCTATTTATGCAAAACGCAGCAAAACCACACACATTCTATATGCAATCTGCCGAAAGCAAAAAGAAGATGCGGAAAACACTTGACTTTTTTCCGGAAGTGTGGTATAATTCATATCAAACAGATAGGTAATATAGAAGTTACCGGAAAGGGAGTCATATCATGAAAGTTTATCAGAAGATCACAGATCTGATTGGCGGTACACCGCTGCTGGAACTGGCAAATCTGGAGGCAAAAGAAGCACTGCCGGCAAAAATCTATGGCAAGATGGAATATTTCAATCCGGCAGGCAGCGTAAAGGACAGAATCGCAAAGGGCATGATCGACGATGCTGAGGCAAAAGGTCTGCTGAAACCGGGCAGCGTTATCATCGAACCGACCAGCGGTAATACCGGAATTGGTCTGGCTTCCATTGCGGCTGCCAGAGGTTATCGTCTGATTATCGCAATGCCGGAGACCATGAGCGTAGAGCGCCGCAATCTGATGAAGGCATACGGCGCAGAGCTGGTGCTGACAGAGGGCGCAAAGGGCATGAGCGGTGCGATCGCTAAGGCAAAGGAACTGGCAGAGGAGATCCCGAACAGCTTTATTCCGTCTCAGTTCACCAACCCGGCAAACCCGGAGGTTCACGAAAAGACCACCGGCGTGGAGATCTGGGATGACACAGACGGTACCGTCGATATCTTTGTTGCCGGCGTCGGCACAGGCGGTACGATCACCGGCGTGGGCAAGTATCTGAAGTCCAAGAACCCCAACGTGAAGGTAGTTGCAGTTGAGCCGAAGGGTTCTCCGGTGCTGTCCGAGGGCGTTTCCGGTCCGCACAAGATCCAGGGCATCGGGGCAGGCTTTGTGCCGGAAACACTGGATACCAAGGTTTACGACGAAGTCATTGCGGTTGAGAACGAAGATGCGTTTGAGATCGGCAGAGAAATCGCCAGAACAGAGGGCGTGCTGGTGGGCATTTCTTCCGGTGCGGCAGTCTGGGCAGCCATCCAGCTGGCAAAGCGTCCGGAAAACAAGGGTAAGACCATCGTTGCACTGCTGCCGGATACCGGTGAGCGTTATCTGTCTACCCCGATGTTCTCCTAAGAGAAAGCAAAGCAATAGAAATTTAAGCCATGAGGAACAAAGCAGTTCAGTTTCCTCATGGCTTTTTTGTTTGCATTTTCCGGCGGAGTATGGTATACTAAAATATAAATGATTCTGGTATGGAGGTGAGACTATGACGGCAGATATGGGGCTGGGGCGAAAGCTGGAACTGTTCCTGCTGGATCTGCTCTATCCCAACGCCTGTCCCTGCTGCGGAAAGTCGCTGCCCTGGCAGGCATACCTTTGTGAGACCTGTCAGACCGAACTGCTGGCATATCCGGCAGATGCCTTTTGTTCACAGTGCGGAAAGCCTGTCCATGACTGCATTTGCGGCGAAGGATTGGCGTATGACCGGGCGGTGGCACTGACGGTATACGAAGGTGCTGCCCGGAAAGGCGTCCTTTCCATGAAATCCGCAGTCAGTCTCCAGTTTGGCAGATTCTGCGGCGCAGAACTGGGGAAACGCATCCTGGCGAATGATGCCTTGTCCGGCTATGATATGGTTGCGCCGGTTCCTATGTCCAGACGCAAGCAATTGAAACGCTGCTGCAATCCGGCGGCAGTCCTGGCGAAAGAAGTTGCCGCCATAACACGTATCCCATACCGAAAAGACCTTTTGCATGACAACGGCACGGGACGGCAGCAGCACACCTTGTCTGCGGCACAGCGGCGGGAAAACACCGGGCAGTTTTCTGCTGGGACGGTTTCACTGAAAGGCTGCCGCATCCTGCTCTGCGATGACGTTCTCACCACCGGCAGCACCATGAACCGATGTGCGGCGCTGCTGAAAGCCCAGGGAGCGGCAGAAGTGGCTGCTGTTGCCGCAACAACGACACAACTGAAAAAGACAGAACCAGACGACTGATTTCCACCCAACATACCCAGAAAGGAACGAAACATGAATTTGATTCTACTGCTGCTTTCCCTTGTGATGATTGCCTGCATTCTCTGTAATAAGCTGACCAGCAAAATCGGAATCCCTATGCTGCTGGCATTCCTGGCAGTGGGAATGCTCTGCGGCGTGGACGGCATTTTACATATCCGGTTCGACAATTATGCCATGACGGAGACGCTTTGTACCGTGGCGCTGATCTTCATTATCTTTTACGGTGGTTTCGGCACAAAGTGGAGCGCTGCCAAACCGGTTGCCGGAAAATCCGTGCTGCTGTCCACGCTGGGCGTGTTTCTGACGGCGTTCGGTGTCGGTGTATTCTGCCGGTTTGCCCTGCACACCAGCTGGATGGAGGGCATTCTTATGGGTGCAGTCCTCGGCTCTACGGATGCGGCATCCGTGTTCTCCATTCTCCGTTCCAAAAAGCTGAACCTGAAATACGGGACGGCATCCCTGCTGGAAGTCGAAAGCGGCAGTAACGACCCGGTGGCATATCTGATGACGACCATTCTTCTGGCAATGATGACCTCGGAGATCACGCCGGGGAAGATGTTGTATATGATCTTCGCCCAGATCGTCTACGGCGTGGGCATCGGCGCAGTCCTTGCGGTATGCACTGTCTTTTTTCTCCGGCGCTTTCGCTTTGAGGTCTCCGGGTTTGATACCGTTTTTATGGCGGCGGTGGCAATCTTGTCCTATGTGCTGCCGGTGCTGGTGGGCGGAAACGGCTATCTCAGCGCCTATATCGCCGGCATCATTTTGGGAAATGCCAAGATTCCCAACAAGAAAAACCAGGTGTTGTTTTTCGACGGCGTGACCAGCTTTATGCAGCTGATGGTGTTTTTCCTGCTGGGACTGCTCTGTACACCGTCCCGGCTGGGCAGTGTGATCCTGCCGGCGCTTGCCATCGCTGTGGTGCTGACTTTCGTGGTGCGTCCGCTGGTGGTGGCGCTGCTGCTCACACCGTTCCGCTCAAAGCTTTCCCAGCAGCTGCTGGTTTCCTGGGCAGGACTGCGTGGCGCAACTTCGGCAATCTTTGCGCTGACCGCAGCCGCCAGCGGTGCGGTGCTGCAATACGACCTGTTTCACCTGGTATTCTGCGTGGTGCTGTTTTCCATTGCACTCCAGGGAACACTTCTGCCGCTGGTCTCCCGAAAGCTGCACATGATCGACGAGTCAGCGGACGTTCTGAAAACATTCAACGACTATACAGAAAAGAAAGAACTTCAACTGCTGCGTCTGCCGCTGGAGCCGGGAAACAGCTGGATCGGGCAGCCGGTCAGTGCGCTGCACCTGCCGCCGGATACCATGCTGGCGACTATCCTCCGGGACGGGGACAGCGTTGTGCCACGAGGGGATACCATGCTTTGCGAAGGTGATGTGGCAGTACTGGCGGCAGGACACTGCGGCGGCAAGCTGCAAAATGTCCAGCTCAGTGAAATGGAGATCACAGCCGACCACAGCTGGAACGGCAAGACACTGGCGGCGCTGCGGCTGCCGCAGGAAGAACTGGTGGTGCTGGTGCGCCGGGGCAGGGAATCGCTGATTCCCCAGGGCGACACAGAAATTCATGCCGGCGATGTGCTGGTAATGTACGGAAAGTAAGAGGAAATACATATTTTGAAACAAATCAATCTGAAACAAGTCAACTGGATGAAAGCGCTGAAAATTGCCGGCGGCGGTGTGGCTGCCATTCTGCTGGCGGAGGCGTTGGGACTGCAAAATGCGGCATCTGCCGGCATTATCACACTGCTGACCGTGCAGAACACACGCCGGGAAACGGTGATGAGCAGCGTGCGGCGGTTTGCCGGATTTGGCATCATGACCCTGCTCAGCCTGCCGATCTATCACTTCTGCGGCACTGCGCCCTGGTCGTTCGGTATCGTACTTTTGCTGCTCCTGCTGCTCTGCTATGCCTTCCGGATGGACGATGCAACGCCCATCAACGCCGTTATGGCGACTCACTATATGTTTGCCGGCGGCGTGTCCATCGGTATGGTGGGAAACGAAATTCTGCTGCTGGTAATCGGCAGCGGCATCGGCGTCTGTCTCAACTGGTTCATGCCCAGGAATCTGAAAAAGATTCACGAGATGCAGCGCCAGCTGGACGAAGAAATCCGGGGCATCCTGGAACGGATGTCCGTGCGCCTGCTGGAGGCGGACCATACTGGCTATGATGACAGCTGCTTTGCACGGACAGAACGACTGTCTGAGGAACTACGCCGGGAAATTGACCTGTTTTTGCAGAACCAGACCTGGCAGGACGATATTTACTTTATGCGCTACACTGCCATGCGCCGGGAACAGTGCCGGGTACTGCAAGTGATGTACCGCCAGCTGCTGCGGCTGAATCAGATTCCGGAGCAGGCGACACCTTTGTCTGCATTTCTGAAAGAGATCGCACAGCATTTTCATGAGGGAAATGACTGCACGGCACTTCTGGAACAGCTGGAAGAGCAGTTTACGGCATACCGCCGGGATGCCCTGCCGGAAACCCGTGCGGCATTTGAAAACCGGGCGATTCTCTACAGCATCCTCACAGAACTGCGCTCGTTTCTGGAGATCAAGCAGCGGTTTTATCTGGCGCTGCCGGAACAGGAACGCAAGCAGATGTTTGAACGGCTGACCAGAGACATCACTCCGCCGGCACAATTGCAGTGATATTCCCGGACAGTTCCGGGTAAACAGAGACTGTCCCGGCGTTTCGTGCTTCGCCGGAGAGCATCCCTGTATCTACAATGAATTCCAGAACATTTGCACCGCTTTCGCAGCTGCGATAGCGGTGCGTTTTGTCTGTGTGCTGGTCTGCTTTGATATCGCCCACCCGAACGGTAAATTCGCTGCCGTTTTCCAGCGTAACGGCAAACCGCTCACCGCAGCCGCTTTCCAGCCAGCCTGTCCCCATGGCGACCAGATAATCGTCCGCCATGCGCCGCAGTCCCCGGTCATCTGTCCAGGCGTTCTGCTCCATGGCGTACTGGACGGAGTCGGTGTCCGTGATGGTGCGGTAATCCATATAAGCTTTGAACCAGGTCTCGTGTTCCTGGAAAAACGGGTCACTTTCCGGAACGGCGGTGGTTGCTGCGACAGTTGTTTCCGGCTCCGTGGCAGCTGTGGTTTCGGGCGGTATTGTAGTAGTGGCTGTGGCGGTCAGAACAGTAACCTCAGTTGCCACGGCGGCAGTTGTCTGCGTCTGCGGTGACTGTGTCTCCGTAGGCGGTATGGACATCGCCGGAGCAGTCTCCGCCGGCGTCGGCAGGGGTTCCAGCGGCATCACATCCACCGGGCGAATCGGGGAAGTTTCTGGGATGGCGTGGGTCTGGGGCAGCAGAACATTGCCCAGGGCAGGGATCTGGTGAATGGTCAGCGTACAGAGACACCCGGCACAAAGAGATGCCAGAACTTTAGAAAATTGCAGCATGGGTCATACCTCCTGTTCGGTGAAATGGCGTTGCGTATCGTCCAAGCATATGCGGCAGTGTGGAAAAGATATGCAGTATGACGACGAAATTTGTGCGTATCGTTGAATCTAAACTGTTCAAATTTGTCTGATATCACGAAATCTACGGATTTTTCCGGAAAGCACTTGACAAATGAAGCAAAAATGCGTATACTAAAAAAAGTTAAATTCCATGAGCAAAAGTAAGTAGCCGGCAAAACGGTAGCACAGAGAGTCGGGGACGGTGTGATCCCGATGTATACGCTGTCTGGTGAATGGGTTTGTGAGAAGCGAGGCGAACGGGCATCTGCCCCAGTAACTGATGCCGCAGCTCCTGCGTTATCGGGAGAAGGATATATCCGGTGTATCATACGGCGTATCTGAGAAGAGGGAAATGAACAAGGCATCATTTCTGAAATTGGGTGGCAACACGTAGACAACAAGTCTGACGTCCCATGTGAATGGGATATCAGGCTTTTTTTATTTGCATAAAGGAGTGAACGCATCATGTTAAGACCGTCATTGGAAGAGGTAAAAGCGCTGGCGAAACAGTACAACACCATTCCGGTATTCTATGAGTTCTCGGCAGACAACCAGACGCCGCTGAACATCTACCGGGCATTTTCCCAGGAGAGCCGCAATTCGTTTATCCTGGAAAGTGTCAGCAACGGCGTGCAGTGGGACCGCTACTCGTTCGTTGGCTTTTCGCCGAAGGAAGAAATCCGGATCACCGGAAACACCGCTGAAATCCGCAGCGGCGAGAAGAGCGAGACCTTTGAGGTAGCACATCCCATTGCATTTCTGAAAGAACGCATGGCGGCTTATCATTCTCCGGTGCTGGAGGGTGCGCCGAATTTCACCGGCGGTCTCATCGGATATTTCGGCTACGACACGGTGCGCTATATGGAGAAAAAGCTGACCAACGTGCCGGAAGATGACATCCATATGCCGGACTGCCACCTGTTCCTGTACGAGGAACTGCTGGCATACGACCACTTGAACAGCAACGGCATTGTGATTCTGAACCTGCACACAGACGGTGACCTGGGCGCACAGTACGCCGCAGCACAGTGGAGAGCCGAGGAACTGGCAGACATCGTCCGCCACTATAATCCGCAGCCGCAGGAAAGACGGCATCACGGCGAATCGGTGGTTCGCTCCAATCTGACAAAGGAACAGTACAGCCAGATGGTACGGGATGCCAAGGAATATATCAAGAACGGCGATATTTTCCAGATCGTGCTTTCTCAGCGGTTCGAGATCAGCAATCCGCCGGACAGCTTTTCCGTTTACCGAAAGCTCCGTGCGACAAATCCGTCTCCGTATCTCTACTATTTCCACACCCCGGATTACGATGTGGCTGGCGCATCCCCGGAGATGCTGGCAAAGGTGACCAACGGCGTGATCCACAATCGTCCCATTGCCGGAACAAAGCCAAGAGGACGGACACCGGAAGAGGACATCGCCAACGAAAAGGCACTTGCCGCAGACCCCAAGGAACGTGCAGAGCACACCATGCTGGTAGACCTGGGACGCAACGATGTGGGTAAGGTCTCCGAGTTCGGCAGCGTCGAGGTCACACGCTATATGGTGACGGAACGGGCATCCAAGGTAATGCACCTGGTTTCCGACGTGATCGGAAAGCTGCGCCAGGATCAGACCGCACTGGATGCACTGATGGCAATTCTGCCGGCGGGCACGCTGTCCGGCGCACCGAAAGTGCGTGCCATGGAGCTGATCGACCAGTTCGAAAACCGCAAGCGTGGGCTTTACGGCGGAACGGTCGGCTATCTGGGATTCGACGGCAACATCAACACCTGCATTGCGATCCGCACCGTGCTGTTCACCAATGATAAGGCTTATGTTCAGGCAGGCGCAGGCATCGTGGCAGATTCCGTACCCGAAAATGAATACTATGAAACCGTAAATAAGGCTCTGGCAGTCATCAACGCCATCAAGGAGGCAGAACAATGATTTTATTGATCGACAATTATGATTCATTCACTTACAATCTCTATCAGTATATCGGCGAACTGTATCATGACATCCAGGTGGCACGCAACGACGAAATAACAATAGAACAGATTGAGGAGATGCACCCGCAGGCGCTGATCCTTTCGCCGGGTCCCGGCTATCCGAAGGATGCCGGCATCACCATGGAGGCGATTCGTCACTTCAACGGCAAGATTCCTATGCTGGGTGTCTGCCTGGGACATCAGTCCATTTGCGAGGCATTCGGCGGCACAATCGTCCGGGCAGCGCATCTGATGCACGGCAAGGCAAGCCAGATGGTACTGGATACCACAAGCCCCATTTTCGCCGGACTGCCGAAAATGGTTTCCTGCGGCAGGTATCATTCGCTGATTGCCCAGGAATCGGATTTTCCGGAGTGCCTGAAAGTAACAGCACGGGATGAAAACGGTCAGATCATGGCGCTCCAGCACCGTGAGACACAGACCTACGGCGTGCAGTTCCATCCGGAGTCGCTGCTCACCGGTGACGGCAAGCGGATGCTGGCGAACTTCTTGAATCTGATTCCCGGTGTGTCTGTGGAACTGCCGCCCATTGTGGAAGATCGTCCGAAAACAGAACTGAAAAAGTATATTGCAAAAGTGGCAGACGGCTGTGACTTGACATTGGAAGAGGCACAGGATGCCATGGATATTATCATGAGCGGCAGTGCGACAAACGCACAGATCGCCGGACTGCTGGTGGCACTGCGCATGAAGGGCGAGACCATCGACGAAATTACCGGTTTCGCCAAGGGGATGCGGAACAAGGCAAAGCACGTCACCGGCTGTGAAGAGTCCATTGAGATCGTCGGCACAGGCGGCGACCTGGCAAACTCGTTTAACATCTCCACCACTTCCTCTTTCGTAATTTCCGCTGCCGGAATGCCGGTGGCAAAGCACGGCAACCGCAGCGTTTCCAGCAAGAGTGGTGCGGCAGACGTGCTGGAAAGCCTGGGTGTGAAGATTCAGACCACACCGGAGCAGGCAAAGGCATCCGTCCGGGAGATCGGCATTTCCTTCCTGTTCGCACAGAGCTATCACGGCGCTATGAAATATGTTGCGCCGGCTCGAAAGGAACTGGGCATCCGTACCGTGTTCAACGTCCTCGGACCGCTGACCAATCCGGCATCCACCAACTACATCCTGCTGGGTGTATATGAAAAGGCGATGCTGCCGGTAATGGCACGTGTTCTCCTGGGACTGGGTATCAAGAGTGCTATGATCGTCTACGGCAATGACTGCCTGGATGAGGTCTCCATTTCCGATAAAACATCCGTTGCAGAAGTACGTGACGGCAAGATCACGGAATACGAGATCGCACCGGAGGATTTCGGTTTCCCACGGGCATCCAAGGAAGAAATCGTCGGCGGTATAGCAGACGAAAATGCGAAGATCACCCGTGGCATTCTGGATGGTTCCATTCGTGGCGCAAAGCGGAACATTGTTCTGATGAACGCCGGCTGTGCGCTGTATGTTTCCGGAAAGGCTGCAACCATTGCAGATGGTATCCGGCTGGCAGAACAGCAGATCGACAGCGGCAAGGCACTGGAAAAGCTGCATGAACTGGTGGAATTCACCAACCGGAATGCGTGAGGTGCTGGAATGATCTTAGATGATATTATGAAATACCGGGCGCAGCAGCTGGAACGGGAAAAGGCTGCCTGCGGTCTGGATGCAATGAAAGTCCGGGCGGAAAAAGCTCTGGCAGACCGCAAACCGGTTTCGCTGAAAGCGGCTCTGAAAAAGGATACCATTTCCTGCATCTGCGAGGTAAAAAAAGCGTCTCCGTCCAAGGGACTGATTTGTGCGGATTTCCACCCGGTGGAAATTGCCAAGACCTATGAGGCAGCCGGTGCAAACGCCATCTCCTGTCTCACGGAAGAGCATTATTTCCAAGGCTCGTCGGAATACCTGGCGGCAATCCGGAAAGCAGTTTCCCTGCCGATTCTGCGGAAAGACTTTATTTTTGACGAGTACCAGGTATATGAGGCAGCTGCCATTGGCGCAGATGCCGCCCTGCTGATCGCCGCAGTCCTGCCGCCGGAGCGTCTGGCGGAACTGTACCGCCTGGCGTATTCGCTGGGGCTGGAAGTTCTGGTGGAGGTACACGACCGGGAGGAACTGGAAAGCGTGGCATTCCTCCAGCCGCAGATCCTGGGCGTCAACAACCGGAATCTGAAAACCTTTGAAGTGAATCTGGACACCGTAGCAAAGCTGAGACCGTATGCACCGGAAAATGCCGTGTTTGTTTCGGAAAGCGGCATCCGGAATCATGCAGATATGCAGATGGTGCGTCAGCTGGGCGCAGATGCTGTACTCATCGGCGAAACGCTGATGCGCAGCGGCAATGTGACTGAGACACTGCACCAGCTCCGGGAGGGTATATGAAAATCAAATTCTGCGGTATCCGGCGGCTGGAAGATGTGGCGTACTGCAATGATTTGCAGCCGGATTATCTGGGCATGATCTTGTCAGAGGGCTTTCGCCGCACCGTTCCGATCGAAACGGCGGCAAAGCTTGCGGCGGAAAGGCGTGGCAGGACGGCGCTGGTCGGTGTGTTTGTCGATGAAACGCCCGAGCATATCGCACAGGTGCTGAAACGGGTACCGCTGGATGTGATACAGCTCCACGGCAGCGAAACGGCAGAAATCGTTTCGGGAGTACGATGGCGTACCGGCTTACCGATTTGGAAAGCTGTACGGGTACAAAACCCGGAAGAGATCGCTGCGGCACAGCAGCTGGGTGCAGACCGTCTGATCTTAGAGGGACACGTTCCCGGACAGGCAGGCGGCACAGGCGTAACAGCCGACTGGAATCTGATCGCTGGCGCAAGACCCAGCCAGTCCTTTCTGCTGGCAGGCGGACTGACACCGGAGAATGTGGCTGAGGCTGTATCACTGGTGCAGCCGGACGGCGTGGATTTTTCCAGCGGCATTGAGACCGACGGCGTCAAAGACTATGAGAAAATGAAACAAATTGTTACAATTATACGAGGTGGATATCATGGGTAAAGTAGGTAGATTTGGGATTTTCGGCGGACAGTATGTGCCGGAAACCGTTATGAACGCAGTGCATGAGCTGGAGGCAGCTTATGCCAAATACGGCAATGATCCGGAATTTCTGGAAGAATACCGGACACTGCTCCGGGACTATGCCGGCAGACCGTCGATGCTGTACTATGCAGACCGGATGACAAAAGATCTGGGTGGCTGCAAGATCTATCTGAAGCGGGAAGATCTGAACCACACCGGCGCACACAAGATCAACAACGTGCTGGGACAGATCCTGCTGGCAAAGAAAATGGGCAAAAAGCGGATCATTGCCGAGACCGGCGCTGGTCAGCACGGCGTGGCAACTGCAACTGCCTGCGCACTGTTTGACATGGAGTGCGAGATCTATATGGGCAAGGAAGATGTGCGCCGCCAGCGTCTGAATGTATACCGGATGGAACTGCTGGGTGCGAAGGTAAACAGCGTAGACAACGGCACAGGTACGCTGAAAGATGCCATCAACGAGGCAATGCGTGACTGGGCGACCAATATCGACACCACATTCTATCTGATCGGTTCGGTAATGGGGCCGCATCCGTATCCGACCATGGTGCGTGACTTCCAGAAGGTCATCGGCGAAGAGGCAAAGAAACAGCTGATGGAAAAAGAGGGCAGACTGCCGGATTGTGTCGTTGCCTGCGTCGGCGGCGGCTCTAATGCAATGGGTATGTTCTACGATTTCATTCCGGATGAGAGCGTGCGCCTGGTCGGTGCAGAGGCTGCTGGAAAGGGAATCGACACCAAGCTCCATGCGGCAACGGTTGCCAAGGGCAGCCTGGGCATTTTCCACGGCATGAAGTCCTACTTCCTCCAGAACGAAGAGGGACAGATCGCTCCGGTTTATTCCATTTCTGCCGGACTGGACTATCCCGGCGTAGGACCGGAACACGCAAACCTCTATAAGACCGGTCGTGCAGAATACCTGCCCATCACAGACGAAGAGGCAGTGCAGGCACTGGAATATCTGTCCAGGACAGAGGGTATCATCCCGGCAATTGAATCGGCTCATGCTGTTGCCGCAGCAATGAAAATCGCACCGGAGATGAAGCCGGATCAGATCATGATTATTAACGTTTCCGGCAGAGGAGACAAGGATATGCAGCAGATCGCAGAATACAGAGGAGTGAAGATCGATGACTAAGAACAGAATTGATACAAAACTGGCACAGTGCAAGGCTGAGGGCAAAAAGGCACTGATTACATTTATCACTGCCGGAGACGGCGGCTATGACTGCACAGAAAAGGCAGTGCTGGAAATGGTAGAAAACGGCGCAGATCTGATCGAACTGGGCGTGCCGTTCTCTGACCCGATTGCAGAAGGTCCGGTCATTCAGTGCGCCAGCGAGCGTTCTCTGAAAAATGGCACAACTCTGGTAGGCATTTTCGAGTTGGTGCGCCGTCTGCGGAAGCAGACAGATGTGCCGCTGCTGCTGATGATGTACCTGAACACCATTTTCTGCTACGGCACAGACCGTTTCTTTGCGGAGTGCCAGGAAAGCGGCATTGACGGTGTCATTGTTCCGGATATCCCGTATGAGGAAAAAGATGAGATTCAGGGCAGCGCTGACAAATATAACGTCCATAACATCAGCCTGGTAACACCGGCGAGCGAAGACCGCATCCAGATGATTGCATCCGAGGCAACCGGTTTCCTGTACTGCGTATCTTCCAATGGTGTGACCGGTGTGCGCAGCGAGTTCGACACCAATTTTGCACCGTTCTTCGAGAAGATCTATAAGTACGCAAAGGTACCCTGTGCGGTCGGTTTCGGTATTTCCGGTGCGGAGGCAGCAAAGCAGATGAGCAAGTACTGTGACGGCGTGATCGTGGGCAGTGCAATCGTGCGCCAGGTCGGCGAATACGGCGGTGAGGCTGCTCCGGAAAAGATCGGCGCATTTGTCAAGAGCCTGCGAGACGGGCTGGATGCGTAAGCGTCATCGGTTTTTTTCAAAAAAAAGATTGACAACCCACCGGAAATCTGCTATACTGTAAGTATAGATTTATCAGCGATGAACGGAGTTGACTGCTGCGGAGGCTGCACAGAGAGGGCGTGTTTGGTGGAAACGCCACGGCTGGGGCGCAGGTGCTGTCCGGGAGCTGTTCCGGGAAACCGGAACGTATTTCCTGCGTTAAAGGAGCATGAGGGAAGTGCCATGGCACTTCTGAACTTGGGTGGTAACACGAAGGCTTTCGTCCCATTTGGCGGCGAAAGCCTTTTTTGTATATCCGGGGTGTGTCTGTGGCGCATTCCGGAATAGTGAACAGGAGGGAACGCATATGCTGCCGATGGATTGTCACACCCACACGGGAATCTCGCCCGACGGATCGGGGACAGTTGCCGGACATATCGCACAGGCGGAAAAGCTGGAACTGCCGGTGCTGGCACTGACGGAACACGTGGAGATGAACCGCTATTTCCCACAGGCTCATTACGGGACAGAACCACGGAACGAGTGGGAGATCTTCGACCACGCCGCCGTGCTGGAACAGTCCCTGGAGGTGGTAACAGCTGCCAAAGAACAGGCTGCCGCCAATGGTCTGACCCTGCTTTGCGGCATGGAAATGGGGCAGCCCAACGCAGACTTTGGGCTTTCAGAATCTGTGAGCCGGGATATGCGGCTGGATTTCATTATTGCATCGCTCCACGAACTATTGGATAAGCCGGATTTTTTCTGCCTGGATTATACGCAGGAAGATATCCCGGCGCTGATGGAACAGTATTTCAGCCAGCTCTATGACATATGCCGCTGGGGTCACTTCGATGTGCTGGGTCACCTTACCTATCCGCTGCGCTATATCGAGGGCGAGGCAGGGATACCGGTACCGCTGGAACCGTATGCGGAACAGATCCGCTGTTGTTTCCGGGCGCTGGCGGAGAACGGAAAGGGCATTGAGCTGAACACCTCCGGCTATCGCCAGAAGTACGGCAAGCCCTTTCCCACGCTGGAATACTTGAAACTCTATCGGGAGATGGGCGGCGAGGTGCTGACCTTTGGTTCGGATGCACACTGTGCGGAAGATCTGACCAAAGGGATCGCCGAGGGCGTGGCGCTGGCGAAAGCAGCCGGCTTTACACGAGCCTGTTATTTTGTCAAACGAAAGCCGGTTTTTATAACACTTTAACCGGGTTCAAATATTATTTTCAGAAAGGCTGGGTTTCTCATGAAAGAACAATTACTGGAATTATTGCAGCAGAACGCCCGACTCACCAATGCGGAGCTGGCGGTTATGCTGGACGTGACAGAGGCAGAAGTCGCCGACGCCATCCGAGCGCTGGAAAACGAGGGTGTCATCAAGGGTTACAGTGCGATCGTCAATGACGAGCTTGCCAACAAAGACCTGGTCACCGCAGTGATCGAGCTGCGTGTAACGCCCCAGCGTGACTGCGGCTATGAAGAAATTGCACATACCATCATGCAGTATGACGAAGTGGAGAGTATTGCGCTGATGGCAGGTGCATATGATCTGTCGGTTACTGTAAAAGGTACAAATGTGAAGGATGTCTCCATGTTTGTATCGCAGCGTCTGGCGACCCTTGCCGGCGTGCTTTCCACGGCAACCTATTTCGTGCTGAAGAAGTACAAGGAAAAGGGTATCATTATCGAAGGTGAAGAGAAAGACGAACGGGGCTATTATTTCCCGTAAGGTCGGAAACAGGAAAGGGGAGAGAACTCGTGTTGAACTATGACACGCTTCTTTCAGATCAGGTAAAGAAAATGAAGCCGTCCGGCATCCGGAAATTTTTCGATTTGGCTGCCATGATGGATGGCGTAATCAGCCTTGGCGTGGGCGAACCGGACTTTCAGACACCGTGGATGGTGCGGAAAGCCGCAGTGGACAGCCTGGAACGCAAGCGCATGGTATATACAGCAAATTCCGGTATGGCAGATTTGCGGCAGGAGATCTGCAATTATCTGAAACGCAAATACGATTTGACATACCATCCGGAAAATGAAACACTGGTGACAGTCGGCGGTTCGGAGGCAATCGACCTTGCCATTCGTGCCATTGTGAATCCGGGAGATGAAGTGCTGATCGTGGAACCGTCATTTGTCTGCTATAAACCCATTGTGGAGCTGATGCACGGCATGGCGATTCCGATTTCGACACAGCTGAAAAACAAGTTCAAGCTGACAGCAGAGGAACTGCGTTCGCACATCACAGAGCGCACCAAGCTGCTCATTCTGCCGTATCCGAACAATCCCACCGGTGGCATTATGACACGGGAAGATCTGGAGGCAATTGCAGAGGTACTGCGGGACACCAATGTGCTGGTGCTGTCGGATGAGATCTATTCCGAACTGACCTATGGCAGAAAGCACGTCTCCATTGCGTCCATCGACGGAATGTGGGAACGGACGATCTACGTCAGCGGTTTCTCGAAAGCGTTTGCCATGACCGGCTGGCGGCTGGGCTATGTCTGTGCGCCGGAACCGATTGCAAAGCAGATGCTGAAAATCCACCAGTATGCAATCATGAGTGCGCCGACACTGAGCCAGTATGCCGCAATCGTGGCACTCCGGGAGTGCGACAAAGAAGTACAGAAGATGGTGGACGAATACAACCGCCGCCGCCGGATGCTGGTAGACGGTTTCAACCGAATCGGACTGACCTGCTTTAATCCGGAGGGCGCATTCTATATGTTCCCATGTATTCGCAGCACCGGCATGAGCAGTGAGGAATTCTGTGAAACACTGCTCCAGGAAGAAAAAGTGGCTGTTGTACCGGGCAATGCTTTCGGGGAGAGCGGCGAAGGATTTGTGCGTGTTTCCTATGCGTACTCGCTGAAACATCTCCAGGAGGCACTGGTTCGCATCGAGCGCTTTGTGAACCGTCACAGAGGAGAATAGGCATGAGAAAAGTCACGAGAACTGCACCGGCGAAAATCAACCTGGGCTTAGATGTCACAGGAACTCGTCCGGACGGTTATCACCTTTTGGAAACGGTTTTCCAGGCAGTTTCCATTGCAGATACAGTCACAGTGGAACTGACAGATACGCCGGACATTGCATTGACCTGTGATGTGGCTGGCGTGCCGTGCAGTCCGAAAAATATTGCCTGGAAAGCGGCGCAGCGCTATCTGGATGCTGCCGGGTTGACAGACGGCGTGCAGATACACATTGAAAAGCGGATTCCCATGGAGGCTGGCATGGGCGGCGGCAGCACAGACGGTGCGGCTGTTTTGCTGGCATTGCAGGAACTGACCGGGAATGCTTTGAGCATGGATAAATTGGCTGAAATTGCGGTATCTCTGGGAGCAGATGTTCCGTTTTTCCTGTACGGCGGAACGGCATATGCTGCCGGAATCGGCGAGAAATTGGAAAAACTGCCGGTGTTTTCTACGGACTGCATGGTGATCGCCAAGGGGACAGCAGGCGTTTCCACCGCACAGGCATATGGTGCGATTGACGCTTTGCAAAATCCACAGCATCCGCCTGTGCAGGAACTGCGGCAGGCGTTGCGAAATGGGGCAACTGCGGAAGAAATTGCACCGCTTTGCGGCAACCTGTTCGAACTGGCAGTTGACCTGGACGAAGTTGCTGCAATTCGGAAGAGTATGCTGGAACACGATGCGCTTTGCAGCGTGATGACCGGCAGCGGTGCGGCAGTGTTTGGGTTGTTCCCGACTCGTGCGGCGGCGGAACAGGCGTGTACAGCTTTGAAAAAGCTGGTGCCGTTTGCAGAAGTCTGCCACACTTTATAAGCAAAACAACGAAAAGCGGAGGATTCAGCAGAAACCCTCCGCTTTTCTGTTATCGGACAACAAAAATGCTCTGCCCATATACATGGACAGAGCATTTGCTTTATTTCAACAAGTGAAAATTAGTTCAGAATCATTGCGCTGAATGCAGTATCCAGTGCCTTTTCCTTTACAGAACCCTCTTCGTTGGTATCCGCAGTTACGGTGTAATAAGCCTTGATCTTCGGCTCAGTACCAGACGGACGGATAACAACCTTTGCGCCCTGTTCCAGTGTGAATGCCAGAACGTTGGACTTCGGCAGGGTGATCTCTGTCTTTTCGCCGGTGGTCAGATCCTTGGAGACGCTGGTCTGGTAGTCGTCAAACTTTACAACCTTCAAACCGTTGATCTCGGTCGGATGCTCGTTGCGTAGCTTTGTCATGATGTTCTGCATCTCGATCATGCCGCTTTCGCCCTCAAAGGTAAAGCTGTGCTGGCTGTGAACGTAAACGCCGTACTTCTCATACATTCGCTTGCGAGCCTCGATCATGGAGATGCCCTTGGTGCGGTAGTAAGCAGCCATTTCACAAATCAGCATGGATGCAACAACTGCGTCCTTATCCCGAACATAAGAGCCTGCCAGATAGCCGTAGCTTTCTTCAAATCCGAAGATATAGCGGTCTTCCTCGCCCTTTTCTTCCAGGAAACCGATCTGCTCGCCGATAAACTTAAATCCGGTCAGAACGTCGATAACTTCTACGCCGTATTCCTTGGCAATAGCATTGACGATGTCAGTGGTAACGATGGTCTTGACAGCAATCGGATTCTTCGGCATAGTACCCTTTTCAATTCTCTGCTGACAGATGTATTCCAGCAGCATTGCACCGACTTCGTTACCGGAGAACAGAGCGTAATCATCGCCGTCCGGTACTGCAATACCAACACGGTCAGCATCCGGGTCAGTTGCAAGCAGCAGATCCGGCTTGACTTTACGACACAGTTTCAGACCGCATTCCAGAGCCTCACGGATCTCCGGATTCGGATACGGGCAGGTAGTGAAGTTGCCGTCCGGATTTTCCTGTTCCGGAACAACAGTTACATCCTTGATGCCGATTGCAGACAGAATGTGGCGAACCGGCTTGTTGCCAGTGCCGTTCAGCGGTGTGTAAACAATTTTCAGACCGCTCTTTGCGCACAGATCCGGATTCAGGCTCTGTTTCAGCACATCCTGGTAATAAGCGTCAATCACAGACTGGGGTGTGTAGGAAATCATGCCGTCAGCCATGGCTGCGTCGAAATCGGTATGCTTGACATCCTGGAAAATATCCAGTGCGTTGATCTCAGCCAGAACTGCATTTGCGGCGTCAATGGTCATCTGACAGCCATCGCTGCCGTATACCTTATAACCGTTGTACTTTGCCGGGTTGTGGCTGGCGGTTACCATAATACCTGCGCTGCACTTCTGCGCACGAACTGCATAGGAAAGCATCGGAGTAGGCATCAGCTCTGTATAGATGTGTACCTTGATGCCGTTTGCAGCCAGCACTTCCGCAGCAGCCTTTGCAAATACATCGGACTTGATGCGGCTGTCATAGGAAATGGCAACGCTGGGGTTTGTGTAGGCAGAGTTTACATAGTTTGCCAGACCCTGTGTTGCACGGCGAACCGTATAGATGTTCATGCGGTAAGTGCCAGCACCAATGACACCACGGAGACCGCCGGTACCGAATTCCAGATCACGGTAAAAGCGGTCACTGATCGCTGCATCATCTCCGGCAATTGCCTTCAGTTCTGTTTGCAGATCAGCGTCATCTGTTGCACATTCAAGCCACTTCTGATATAATTCTTTTTCCGTCATGATGTTACCTCCATCAATAGAATTTCTGTAACGATAAAATAGTACAGACGCATAGGAATCAGTGAAACGGTGCTGTATCAGGATTGCTTTATCATGCGTCTGAAACAATTACATACAGCACCAAATGAAAACTAAAATTATTATACCACATTCTCTGCCAGGATGCAACGATTTTTTTGCATGGAATCGTGAATTTTTTCGGAAAATGAAAGCAAATCCGAAAATCAGCACAACCTAGCCTTGAGATTCAGCAGACGACTGCGTGCGCAGATCTGAGACAAAAAGCTCTATATGGTGAATCTGCGTCTCTGTTAAACCTGTGACATCGACATATTTGGAATTGCATAGTTCCTCGATGCCGAGGAGAGAATCTGTAGACACATGAAAGGTAAGGGCAATTCGGGTCAATGTTTCAATAGATGGTCGTATGATTCCTTTTTCCCAGTTGCTGACACATTGCTTGGAGACGCCCAAGTGACTGCCAAAGGCAGCTTGTGTCATAGAGAGTGATAAGCGGAGCTGCTTGATTTGTTCCTGGAACATAATTTTACCTCGTAATATAATGTATGTATATAGGGAAGGTGCTAGAGTCATTTTATCATGAAAAGGGTGAGAATACAAGAGAAAATGGATTCTTTAGGCATAATAACTAGTTACAGAAGAAAACTAACAGTGCAATTTTACTTGACAAAGTCGAGTGAGCGTGGTATAATAATAAAGCTGTCGCACGGGAGCGGTAGTCAAGAGGACAAATGAATGAAAGAAAGTGGAAGAGCGGATCGGGAGATCGACAGCGGCCGGTGGAATTTGTTCAAGAAAAGTT